>Ga0302325_10000165_pt1 | contig 190803 bp, 145 predicted proteins | sample Palsa_T0_2_FD_201948 | JGI IMG/M metagenome (GOLD analysis project Ga0302325, IMG submission 201948) | Peat permafrost microbial communities from Stordalen Mire near Abisko, Sweden - Palsa_T0_2 | ecosystem: Environmental > Terrestrial > Soil > Palsa > Peat permafrost | place: Sweden: Abisko...
CGCCCGTGAAATTCGCGGGCGTCGGCGAAAAATACGACGCGCTCGAAGCCTTCCATCCCGACCGCATCGTCTCGCGCATCCTCGGCATGGGCGACGTCCTCACGCTCATCGAAAAAGCCGAAAAGACAATCGACGAAAAGCAAGCGCGCGAAATGCATCGCAAGCTGCGCGAGAACGATTTCACCCTCGAAGATTTTCGCGATCAACTCCGCCAGATTCGCAAGATGGGTTCGCTCGAACAGTTGATGGGCATGCTGCCGAAAATCGGCCCGTTCGCCAAGCTGCCGAAAGATGTGGACCTCGACGACAAGCAACTCAAGCGCGTCGAAGCCATCATCAACTCGATGACCGCGAACGAGCGCTCCGACCACAATCTGATAGACGGCAAGCGCCGCAAGCGCATCGCCCGCGGCAGCGGCACCTCGGTGCAGGAAGTGAATCAAGTTCTCAAGCAATACGGCGACATGCGCCGCATGCTGAAGCAGTACGGCAATCTCGCCAAGAGCAAAATTCGCGGCATCGGCAAATTCGCCGGAATGAAGCCGCCAGTTTGAAGCGAGGTGTGAAGCGAGCCCTCGGCCGATATTTGAATCATAACGGTACCGGCAGGCGCGCCGATTCAGCACTTGTAGCGCCGCGCTTTCGCGATTTCTGCGTCCCGGCCTGGCCGGGAAGCCCGGCACTCTTCGCAGTGGGCCAAACGCGCAGCAAACACGCTGCAATTCGCGCTAGGGTAAACCCAACGGATTCGCTATAATTGCCTGATTCGAAATAGGAGGAATTTGAAGTGGTAACGATTCGTCTTGCTCGCATTGGAAAAAAGAAGAGGCCATTCTACCGCGTCGTGGTCACCGAAAAGACTCGCCCGCGCAACGGCCGATTCGTAGAAATTGTCGGAACTTACGATCCGCTGAAGAAACCCGCCGAAGTAAAGCTCAATGCCGACCGCATCAAATATTGGCTCGGATGCGGCGCGCAGCCCAGCGACACGGTCCGCAGTTTTCTTCGTAACCAGAAGATTGCTTAGTACGTCGCAACCACAGGGAAGGGTGTTTCTCTAGTTCATAGCTCTTACTCGAGCGAATTGGCGCGCTCAAGTCCAGCTACCTGTGGAGGAAATGTAATGAGAGACCTCGTGGAGCAGATCGCAAAAGCGCTCGTCGATCACTCGGATCAAGTCAGTGTTCGCGCGATTGATGGTGAGCAAGTTACGGTTCTCGAGCTGAAAGTCCATCCTGAGGACTTGGGAAAAGTAATCGGACGCCAAGGCCGAACCGCAAAATCCATCCGCACCATCCTCGGCGCGGCGGGAATGAAACTGAAAAAGCGGTATACGCTGGAAATTCTCGAGTAGTGAATTCAGAAGAGTCGAGCTACGTCACGCTGGCGCGCATCGTCCGGCCTCAAGGCCGGCGCGGTGAGGTTGCGGCAGAAATCCTCACAGATTTTCCCAACCGGCTCAAGCAGCTGAAATCAGCCATCCTGTGGGATGGCAAAGCAAAAAGGCGCAGCGTCTCTGTGCGCTCGTGCTGGCTCAGCATGAGCCACGGCGGCCAAGCCATCTTCCACTTCGAAGGTTCGGACTCCATCAACGACGCTGAGAAATTTATCGGCTTGCAGGTGCAAGTTCCGTTCAAGGATCGCGTCGTTCTCCCCGAAGGCAGTTACTTCATCTCGGATTTAATCGGATGCGATGTGCTTGTGGCCGGAGGAAAACGCCTCGGCGTCGTCCGTGACGTGCAGACAACCGGCGAAGGCACCGCCGGAACGCCGCTGCTATCCGTGGATTCACCTCAAGGTGAAATTCTCATTCCTCTCGCCGTCGAAATCTGCACGAAGATTGATCCAGCCGCCCGCCGAATCGAAATCTCGCCCCCGGAAGGCTTGCTCGACTTAAATCGCAGCGAGTAGTTGCCGCCGAGAATTGGCTGCAATAAATATAATCAGAGCCCGGAGGCCCCCGCCTCCGGGACCAATCACCATTGACGGCAATCCTCAGAACCGACGCTTCGAACTCCGCGGCGCTGCGTCTCTCCACACCAATCTGCGCTACACTTCTCCCCAATGCATTTCGACATCGTCACAATTTTCCCTGAATTCTTCACCGGGCCGCTCGACCACGGAATCATTCGACGCGCGCGCGAGGCGAATCTGATCGAAATTGCCGTGCGCGATTTGCGCGAGTTCGCGCACGACAGGCATCGCACCGTGGACGATCGCCCATTCGGCGGCGGCGAAGGCATGGTGCTGAAGCCCGAGCCGATTTTCGAAGCCGTCGAATCCATTCTCGGAACGAATACGGCTCTCGGAGCGAGCATCTCACCCGATGGCACAGCAATCGTCCTGCTCTCGGCGTCCGGAAAAATGTTTCGGCAAGAATGCGCGCGGCGATTTGCAAAAATGGAACGCATCGTTCTGCTCTGCGGCCGCTATGAAGGAGTGGACGAACGCGTGGCCGAGCATCTCGCCACTGACGAAATCTCGATCGGCGATTTTGTTCTCTCCGGCGGCGAACTCCCCGCGGCAATGATCGTCGACGCGATCACTCGGCTTCTCCCTGGCGCGCTCGGCAACGAAGATTCCACCGTGAACGAGTCTTTCAGCGAGGAAAAGACGAGCGAACAATCGCGGGCAATTGAAAATCACGTGATTTCAGGGAGAGGAATCCTCGACTATCCGCATTACACGCGCCCGCAAATGTTTCGCGATTGGGCCGTGCCGGAAATTTTGATGAGCGGCAATCACGAAGAAATCCGCCGCTGGCGCCGCCAGAAGGCGCTCGAGAAAACTTTGCGCAATCGCCCCGAACTTCTTGAAGCCGCAGCGAAAGAATCCGGGCAGCGCAATGCCTGAAGCGAACGATTCCACAAACAATTCCGGCCGCAATTCCAGCCAAGGACGCGTGATCTCACGCTGGTTACGCATTCTGTTGGTCGCCGCCGGCGCCGTGACTTTCTTCCGGCTCTATCCGAAGCAGCCGATGACACCGGTGCGTGTGGCGGGAATTTGCTTGATGATTTCAGGCCTGGCGCTCTGGCTCGTGGCGCAATTCCAGTTGGGAGATTCTTTCTCGGTTCAGCCGAAGGCGCGGCATCTCGTCACGCATGGAATCTACTCGCGCATCCGGAATCCGATTTACGTGTTCTCAACTATCCTCTTGGTCGGAGCGGTCCTGTTTACTGAACGGTTCGGGATGTTGGTAATTGTTCTAGCCGTCGCTGTGATGCAGGTGCTTCGCACGAGAGCGGAAGCAAAAGTCCTCGAAGAAAAATTTGGCGACGAATATCGCGAGTATCGCCGAAAGACGTGGTTTTAAGAGCGATGACAGCGGGCGTGGGCCCTTTGAGTGGCACAAATCGTTGAGTTTCTGTGGAAAGATGGCATAAATCTGCGTATAATCATTGATTGTCCGTAGAGTGCTGGCCCCACCTAAGCGGGTCTGCCGGGAACTAAAACTATGAATCCAATACTTGTAAAAGCGCAACAAGCGCAATTGCGCAAAGACCTCCCCAATTTCCGTCCGGGCGACACCATCCGGGTCAACGTGATCCTGAAAGAAGCCGATGGCGAGAAGGAAAAGGAACGCGTGCAGCCGTTTGAAGGCGTGGTTATGCAGCGGCGCGGCCAACTCGCCGGCGCATCCTTTACCGTGCGGCGCGTCACCTTCGGCATCGGCGTCGAGCGGATTTTCCCTCTGCATTCACCGACCATCAGCTCGATCGATGTAGTACACCAGGGACGCGTGCGCCGCGCGAAACTGAATTATCTCCGCGGGCGAAAGGGCAAGGCTGCGCGCATCAAGCGCGTGGGACGAACTGAGACAGCCGCCGTACCAGTGGCCGCGGCGGTCGCCGAATAGCTGCGTACCTTTTGCTTTAGTTTTTCACGAAGGGCCGGGAATTCCCGGCCCTTTTTATTTTTGGGCGGTAGGACGGAGAGAATCGAATTCAGGAGAGCTCGAAAATCGTTGCGGAAATGAGAGTTCGTAGGAACTGAGGGAGCTGCACCAGTTTTTTTTGCGCTTCATAAATCTCGATTGTCTAAGATCAGGCTAGGATGCTGAAAACGCTGCGTCAACCCGCGGGTTTCGCTTCGGAGCATTTACGATGTCCACCACTATAAGTAGACGCTTACGACACCAGCACCACATTATTTTGTATTTCATCTCTGATTTTCTCTTGACATCATTTCCACATCCCCTATACTCGCGTCCCAGACTCAGAGGGAAGAAGGACGCGGTTCGCATTCGTTCTTAGCGCGCGATGCCAAGTTCGCACTGGGTTTAAATCTCAAAAAGAGCGGCTTTAGCGCCAGCAAGCCTGCCCTTGACAGATTCAGTGTCATGGACTGGCTACGCTATTCTATTTTTTGGCCAACTCGGCGGGACGTTCCCAGACGGTCCGCGACATTATCCGAACGGCACCCGCGGGTTTATAATAGAACTTCCCGCATTGCCGTGCGGCAACTTCACTGAGCGGCTCGATTGCCTGCGCGGAGGCATTTATGGCGGAAGTTAGAATGGCTATCGGAAATAAACTCCAGGAAATTCACCAAGAGAACTGGTCCAAGACGGGACAGGAGTTCCGCCGCGTGTTCACCGACGGAAAACTTTCGCCTTACGATGCAGTCGAGTGGGAGAAGCGTACCGCTGCAATTGGAAACGATAAGGGACAGACGATTTTCCGCCAGGAAAACGTCGAAGTGCCCAAGTCGTGGTCGCAGACTGCGACGAACATCGTCGCTTCAAAATATTTTCACGGCAAACTGAATACGCCCGAGCGTGAGACGTCGGTGCGGCAATTGATCGGCCGCGTGGTGGATTCGATCGTGCGCTGGGGCGAGCAGGGTGGCTACTTCGTTTCCGCTGAATCGCGCGACAATTTCCGCGATGACCTTGCGCATCTTCTTGTCGAGCAGAAGATGGCATTCAATTCTCCCGTGTGGTTCAACGTCGGCGTGCAACCCAAGCCGCAATGCTCCGCGTGCTTCATCAATTCCGTCCAGGACAACATGGAATCCATCATGGGCCTGGCGCGAACAGAAGGCATGCTCTTCAAGTGGGGTTCGGGAACGGGCACGAACTTCTCGACGCTCCGCGGCAGCCGCGAAACGCTATCTGGCGGCGGGATCGCATCGGGCCCGGTGAGCTTCATGCGCGGCTTCGACGCGTTCGCCGGCGTAATCAAGAGCGGCGGGAAGACGCGCCGCGCCGCCAAGATGGTGATCCTCAACGTGGATCACCCGGACATCGCGGAATTTATCGATTCCAAAGTGAAGGAAGAGCGCAAAGCGCAGGTGCTGATCGAACAGGGCTACGATCCCGCAATCGACGGTGAAGCCTACACTTCAATTTTCTTCCAGAATGCGAACCACTCTGTGCGCGTCACCGACGATTTCATGCAAGCCTCCGAGGAAGACCGCGATTGGTGGACGAAGAATGTAAACGACGGCAAGCCGACAGAGAAATTCAGCGCGCGCGAATTGCTGCGCCGGATGGCTGAATCGGCCTGGCAGTGCGGCGATCCGGGAATGCAGTACGACACCACGGTGAATCGCTGGCACACGTGCAAGTCAACCGACAGGATTTACGCGTCGAATCCCTGCTCGGAGTACATGTTCCTCGACGACACGGCTTGCAACCTCGCGTCGCTCAATCTGCAGAAGTTCCTCAGCCCAAACGGCACGTTCGATGTTGCCGGATTCCGCCATGCAGTGGACGTCACCATCACGGCGCAGGAAATTCTGGTAGACAACGCGAGCTATCCGACAGAGCGAATCGCGAAGAATTCGCACGACTACCGTCCGCTGGGACTCGGCTACGCAAATCTCGGCGCGCTGCTGATGTCGCTCGCGGTGCCGTACGATTCTGATGCGGGCCGCGACATCTGCGGCGCTATCACCGCGCTGATGACCGGCGAAGCGTATTACCAATCCTCGAAGATTGCGGAGCGCATGGGGCCGTTCGCTGGCTATGCGCGGAATCGCGAAGCGATGCTCGACGTCATTCGCATGCACCGCGATTCGACGCGGCCGATCAAAGCGGAGAACGTGCAGCCATCGCTGCTGCGCGCGGCGCAGGAAGCCTGGGACAACGCGCTCGCGCATGGCGAGAAATTCGGCTACAAGAATTCGCAGGTTTCCGTGCTCGCGCCGACCGGCACAATCGGATTCATGATGGATTGCGACACAACCGGCATCGAGCCTGACTTGGCACTGGTGAAGCAGAAGCGCCTCGTAGGCGGCGGCGTGATCAAGATCGTCAACAACACCGTGCCGCAAGCGCTGATGCGTCTCGGCTACTCGGGCGAAGAAGCCGCGCAGATCGTGGATTACATTGACAGCAACTCCAAGATCGAAGGTGCGCCGCACCTGAAGCCCGAGCATCTTTTTGTCTTCGATTGCTCGCTTGCGCCTTCCGGCGGCGGCCGCTCGATTGCCTGGCGCGGACATTTGCGAATGATGGCTGCCGCACAACCGTTCCTTTCCGGCGCGATTAGCAAGACGATCAACATGCCGGAGGAATCGACTGTCGAAGACATCATGGAAGCGTATATTGAGTCCTGGAAGCTGGGGCTGAAGGCCGTGGCAATTTATCGCGACAATTCGAAGCGTTCACAGCCGCTTTCGGCTGCGCTCTCGAAGAAAGATGCTGCCGCTGCGCAGAGCGCCGCCGGGTCAGTTACCGAAGAGCCTGATCGCCATCAGCGAGAACTTTTCCCCGAATCGAATCGCAGGAAGCTCCCGGCTGAACGACCAGCCATCACGCACAAGTTTTCGGTTGCCGGGCATGAGGGTTACATCACCACCGGCATGTATGAAGACGGGAATCCCGGCGAAATCTTCATCAAGATGGCGAAAGAAGGATCAACGCTTTCCGGCTTCATGGACGGAATTGCGATCTCGATTTCCATCGGCCTGCAGTACGGAGTTCCGCTGAAGGCTTACGTAGACAAGTTGATGAACACGACGTTTGAGCCGCTCGGATTCACGGACAATCAGGACATTCGGATCGTGAGTTCGGTGCTCGATTACATCGCGCGCTATCTTGGCGGCAGATTTATTTCCACGTCGTATCTGAAAATTCATGGAGCGCCCGGCGAGAACGCCTCCTCCGACACTCCCACGCCCCTCTCGGCGATTGCGACCGCGAATTCGACGCCGTCAACGCGGATGGTGGATCCCGCACAGGGACGGCCAATCATGGCAACGGGGCCGCTCTGCTCCGAGTGCGGAACGCCGATGGTGCCGAACGGCAGTTGCTATAAATGCGAGAATTGCGGCGGAACTTCAGGCTGCAGCTGAGTAAATTTTGCGGCACGCCAAACCTGATGGAAAGAATCAGAGCCCGTGGCTAAAAGGAACCCGATATGCACACGACAATAAGTGCCGAAAGAACTGGCCATAATAGCTTTAGGATTTTCCTGCCGGGAGATTTTCAAAAAACTGTCCAAAATCGTCGGGACCTAAGAAGAATGCTTAACCCCTACTACGTGTATGGTGATCGGTACGCTACATTTGAATCCGAATTAATGAACACAGGGCAAGCGTCTACTACTATTACGTTTGGAAAATTCTTCCAGGTGTCATAGCCGCTCCACAAGATTTGACGAGGCGAGCGCTACAATAGCGCTGCCATGCCTCGCACGCGCGAGATCATTCCACCCCTGACGCTTCACTCCCTCGATGGCCGCAGTGTGCGCGCCTGGGATTTCAAACAGAAGAAAAATCTCGTCATTTTATTTCTTCATGCGGGCTGCGCGTCTTGCGAAGATTATTTGCGGCGAATCGCAGCGGATTCGGCGGTGTGGAAAGAAAATGGCGCCGTTGTTCTCGTTGCGCTTCTCGGCTCGCCCTCGCGCGCCGCAACGGATTTCCTGCCGGACAATGTGATCGTTGGCTTGGATCCCTCGGGGCGCGCTGCGAATGCTTATCTCGGCCGCGACACGCTAACTCCTGCAGGCGATGTTCGATTGGGCGTGTTTCTCACGGATCGTTACGGCGAGCTGATCGTGCAATGGGAGATCGCGGCGAGCCACGAGTTCCCGGCTTTGGCCACGCTCCGCACGCACCTCGAGCGCATCGAAATGGCTTGCGACGTATTCAGCACTCCCCTGTGGCGGATTGACGAAGGATAAACGGCGAGCCGGAAAAAATGAAGGGGTCCCGCGGACGAGACCCCTCGCTCAACTCCCAGAAATCCGGTTTCGGCGCGGCGAAACCGGCCCACCCCGGGAAGAAGAGACAGCCGGGATACGCGGAGCACGCGCGATGCCATGAAGTGCAGCTTTCGGTTCGATTTCCAGATGATTGTTTCGGCGAGACTTATGCGAAGTTTCCGCGCCGAAACGATTCGGTTGAGATGTGCCGCAATATGCTTTCTCACAAATTGCGGGCCTGCGTTCTACAGTCTTTTGTATTGGGAGGACTAGGACCATCGCCAATCTTCGCGGTGAAGAATTCCTGGGTGATTGCTCGTTGGATTACGGGGGACCCGGAAGCGGGGGCCTCCGGGCTCTGAAGAAAAGATGAGTTCTGAATCAGAAATGAAGCGCTTCAGCTGCGATAGCGTCTCGGCTTTGAAGTTTGAAGTTTCAGACGGCCCCGATGGAGGAGCGGAGGGCGGTGGCTAGGGACTCGGACCAGCGGCGGACATCGTCGTCGTGCTCGGCTTCGACCATGACGCGGGCGAGAGGCTCAGTACCAGAATATCGGAGAACGATTCGGCCGGAATTGCCCAGTTCGCGCTCGGCCTGAGCGAGGAGCGCTACAATTTCCGGCAGCGTATCGAGGGGCGGCTTCGAACGAACGCGCACATTCACGATGGTTTGCGGAAAGATTTTCAGGTCGGCGACGAGCGAATCGAGCGGACCTTTCAACGCGACGAGTGAAGCGATCTTGACGGCCGTCAACATTCCGTCGCCGGTCGTCGCGTCATCGAGAAAAAGAATGTGGCCGGATTGCTCGCCGCCGAGATTGGCGCCGGTGCGCTGCATTTCTTCGAGCACGTAGCGATCGCCCACATCGGTGCGAAACAGTTTGAGGCCGGACTTTTCGAGCGCGCGCTCGAGACCCAGATTTGCCATCGTGGTTCCGACAATCGCCGGACCTTTGAGCAATCCATGCTCCTGCATGTACCGGCCCATCGAGAGAAGCACGCCATCGCCATTGACCAAGCGCCCTGCGGCGCTTGAAAAAATAGCGCGGTCGGCATCGCCATCGAATGCGACGCCGAGCGAGGCGTGCGTCTCGAGCACTTTTTTCTGCATGCCTTCTGGATGAAGCGAGCCGCAACCGGCATTGATGTTGCGCCCGTCGGGTCGATCGTTGATGGCAATCACATCGGCGCCCTGCGAACGGAAAAGAAGCGGCGCGAGGCGGCCGGCAGCGCCGTTCGCGCAATCAAGAACGATTCTCAGATCGGCGAATTTCGCGCCTTCGAGAACGTCGGCGCGCAGGGATGCGAGATAGTCGTCGTCAAGCTTCGGGTCGGTGCGGATACGAGGCGGCGCGGCAACGCGCTCGCGCGAAGATTGCGCGAGAATTTCGCGCTCGATCTGAAACTCCGTCGCATCGGAGAATTTCATTCCTGCGGAGGAAACGAGCTTCACGCCATTGTCGTGGTAGGGATTGTGCGATGCCGAGATAATTACGCCGGCCGCGAAGCCTTCATTTCGGACGAGCCACGCCACGCCGGGCGTAGTCAGCACGCCTGAGGAGACGGTTTCAACGCCACTCGCAGCGAGGCCTCGCGCGATGCACTCCTCGATGTGCGGGCCGGATTCCCGGGTGTCGCGGCCGAAGAGAACACGCGCTCGCGCCGCGCCCGCCGGAGCTTGAGACGTAAGATAAACGCCGAGAGCTGCGCCGACGCCTTCGAGCGTGGCGTCGTCGAGCGGATATTCACCGGGGACTCCGCGAATGCCGTCCGTGCCGAAAAGTTGTTTGCTCATGGAAGAGGACGAATGCCGAGTCTAGCACACCGCTCCGGGCGCGAATTTGCCGCGCGCAGAGGCGTGGCTGAGTACGCAACGCTCCCGCTTGCCGCCTCCGGACGGCTACTTTGTATGTGTTATCTTTAGGTGAAATTATGGACACCCAGACGCCCATCATTACGGTAGCGAACGCGACTGTGCGCGCCAGTTCAACTAGCGCGCGGATCATTGCCGCCGGAATCGTGGTCGCGTTTTGCTATTGGGCGTCGAGCGTCATCGTAACGTTGCTTGTCGCCGTGCTGCTGGCGTACTTTCTCGATCCCATTGTGAGCTGGCTCGAAAATTTGCGTGTGCCGCGCGCGCTCGGGTCGTTTCTGATCGTGATCGTGTCCTTGGCAGCCGTCGGGCTTGTCGCCTGGATTCTGATTGACCGCCTCGACTTATTTTTCGCCGACTGGCCGAAATTCCGGGCACCTTTACGATCGTTCACCGACGCGATTCAGAAGCACATCGAGGGCTTCGAAGCGCGCGTCTCTGAAATCACGCCGGCGGAGCACGGGGGGAAAGTCGAGCTGGTCACGGAATCGCATCCGTTTCGTTCGGTCGTTTTCGAACAGCTCAGCTCCGTTTATTCGGTGCTCTTCGCGTTTACGTTCGTCCCGTTTCTTCTTTTCTTCATGCTCGCGGCGAAGCGGCAGGTGTGGCACGCGACGATGCAGCTCTTTCCCGCGTCGGAGCGCACGCAAGTGAGAGATACGCTTGACGACGTGAGCGGCGTATTGCGCAGCTACGTGGTGGGCACGCTGCTGGTGGGAGTGATACTCGTCGTATTGAGCTGGCTTTTCTTTTGGGCCATCGGGCTCGAATTTGCGTTTCTTACCGGACTCGTCTGCGGGCTGCTGAACCTCGTGCCATACCTCGGTGTAGTGCTGTCGTGGGTGCCCGCGACGCTTGTGGGCTTGAAGCAATATCATACGATCGGGCCATTCCTGGGAATTTTTGCCGTGCTGACGTTTCTTCACGTGATTGCGGCGAACCTGCTTTTTCCGGCGATGGTCGGGCGGCGCGTTCACTTGAATGCGCTTGCGGTGACGATCGCGTTTCTATTTTGGGGTTGGCTGTGGGGCGCTGCGGGGTTGATTCTTGCGATTCCGATTACCGCGACAATCAAGGTGATCTGCGATCACGTGGATGGGTGGCAGCCGGTGGGGCGCTGGCTCGGCGCTTGAGTTGTTTGCTTCGGTCTGTTTACTTCAGGTTCGCTTCAGACTTTTCAATTGATTGATCACACTTCGCAGATCGTCTGAGCTGCGAGCTTCCTGAAACATGCGGATTGCGGCGATGCCTGCGGCGCCGGCGCGTATGCAGCCGGATGCGTTTGCGGGATTCACGCCGCCGATTGCCAGCACTGGAATCTTGATCCCGGCGCAGACTTCGTGCAGCTGCTCGATTCCTTGAGGCGGCCCGAAGCTTGCCTTTGATGGCGTTTCGAAGACGGGACCGAAGATGATGTAATCAGCGCCATCGAGTTCCGCGGATTGCGCTTGCTCGAGACTGTGGCACGACGCGCCGATCAGAAAGTTCGATGTGCTCTCCGCATCACTTTCCCGCCACGCTTTCACCGCGCGCACCGGAAGAGATTCGGTGCCAAGATGCACGCCCGCGGCGTGCGCGGCGACCGCGACATCGAGCCGGTCATTCACCAGAATTTTTGTCGGCGTGCTGGACGCAGCAGCGACAGCTTCCTGCGCGAGATGAATTAACTCCCGCCCCGATAAATCTTTCTCGCGAACCTGAATCCAATCCACGCCCGTCTCGATGGCGCGTCGAATCATCGCGAGAAGCTGGGCGAATGAATTGCTTTCGAGACCGAGAGCCTTGCGGTCTGTGACGTAGCAGAGGATCGGCGAATCAGGTGGGGTCAACAAGCGCAGTGGCCCTGCGGCGGAAAGTCTCAGCGGCGAGGAACGCGTCCAGCAATCCTAATCCGGAAATGGCGCCCCGCAAATACGGATTCAGCAGAAATGGGATCAGGCTTGGGAAGCGATTCAGAAAATAGTTCGCCTCCCAATAAGTTGACCACGGCACGAGAATCAAGAGGAGACCGATTTCCAGCCACATCAGCAGGAAAAGCACACGAAAGGCACGGTTCATTAAGTGTTCAGCGTTTTTGGAGCGTCGCAATGCGCTCGGCCACATCGCGATAGTCAATATTCACCGCGTAGACCTGCCGGAAACTGCTCAATGCGTCGCGGGTTTCGCCCGCCAACTCCTGCGCGAGGCCCAGATCGTAGCGCAGAGCAAGAATCGTTTCCTGGTCGAGGCCCGGGATTTCGAGGGCGCGAGAATACCACACTGTAGCAATTTGCGGCTCACCCTTATCGATGAAGGTCAGGCCGAGAAGAGTCGAGCACTGCATAGCGTAGCGGAAAGGCTTGCCGCGCTGAACGGCCTTGGCGACTTTCTGGAATTCGCTGATGGCCTCGTCGAGAAGACCCATCTCGCGATAGGCGATACCGAGGTTGTAATGTGTTTCGAGATCCTCGTCTTCATCGCCCATCTCGCCGAGGTCGCTGCGAAATTCCTGGAAGACTTCTTCGAGTTGATTGAGATTTGCAGGGTTCGATGGATCGTTGTCTGAAAGGGATTCGGTTGCAACGGCATGCGGCGCGGCCGATGCGGATGCGGCGGGCTGTCCCGATGGCGCTGCGGCGGCGGGAATTTTATGGGCCGGGATGGTCGCGCGAGCCGGGACTGGTTCTTCTACATCGCCGAATTCCGCGGCGAGATCGCTGAGAAATTCATTCGAGGTCATTGGCCCGGATGCGGACGAAACGGGCGGCGCGTTCATCGGCGCCGGCTCGGAAACCTCTGCGGGAACCAATTCGAACTCTTCTGTTTCTTCAGCAGCCGGCGCTTCGGCTTCCGGTGCCGCTTCAGCTATCGGCTCTGCCTCGCCTTCTGGCCGCGCATGCGTTTCCGATGCCGCAACGATTTCCGATGGGGCCACTGTTTCAGGCGCTACGTTTTGTGATGCCGCTACCGGGCTTTCCGCCACCGGTTCAGGCGTTGCTTCTTCGGTAGCCACGGAATTTTCGGGCTGCGATTCCGGGAGAGCTTCCGCAGCCTCGTTCTCGGCTTTAACCGTTTCAAATTCGGCGCTTGCGGCCGCTTCCGTCGCGCGATCCCGGCTCAGCGATTCCCATTCGGCCGAGAGATCGACTTCGGCTGCCTGATCGGCAGGTTCCGGCTCGATTACATTGACCGTAAATTCCTGCGGAGCTTGGGGCACCTCAACAATTGTTGAAGGCGGCGCGACCGACGCGGAGATTCTTGGAGGCACCGGCGATGCCGCTTCGGCCGGGAACTCAGCTGCGTGCTCGTATCTCTTCCGCAGCCCCGCAAAGCGCTCGGCGCTCGCCTGATCGCCGCGCTGCGAATGGATTCGTTCGAGCGACGCGGCTAGCGCGGCCGTGCGCGCATCGTTGCCAGAGCCCAGCGTAATATCGAGAAGCCGCTCGAGAGCCGGGGTGTATCGCGGCGCGCGCTGCAATACGCTTTCGAGAAGATTGGTCGCTTTTTGCGTTAGACCATAGCTCGAGAACAGATCCACGTCGGTGAGAGCCTGCGCGATGTAGCGTTGCGTGTCTTCGTCGAGCGGAGTTTCTTCGAATGCGGGAACGGCTATTTCCGCCGTCGCGGCGTCTTCCTCGGCCAGCGCTGTAGCAGTCTTCGATATTTCTCGGGCTGGCGCTTCTTCCGTGGGCGCCGCGGAACCGCCGTGGACCTGGGTCCGAACTTGTCTTAGCCGCTGCGCGATCCGTTCATCGTCCGGCTTTTTCTCGTAAAGTTCCTGCAGGAGCGATTCGGCGCGATCGAGGTGCCCCGCGTCGACGTTTGCCTGCGCGAGGTCGCTGAGAGCGTCCGGCAAACGGAAAGAATTGCTGGTAACGCGGCAGAACGCGACAAGCTCTTCGAGCGGCTCGATTTCTCCGGGCAGGAGCTGCGTCACGGAGCTGAGTGTCTCGAGATACTGATCCTGCTCGCCTCCCTCGATCATCGCGTCGCGAACACCCTTCAAAAGAGCGAACGCCTCGGCGGGCTGCGACGCTTGCAAGAGCGAGCAGGCCACACGATAGGGAATCGCGAACAGGCGTTTGTCCTTGTCGAAAATCCTGCGCGCGAGCGCGATGGCTTCCGAATGATTCTCCAATTGCAAAACGAGATTGAGGATGTGGTTTGTGGTTTCGCCGCCCGCTTCGGCGTCCGGAAGCGACTGAAACAGAGCAATGGCCTGCGGCAAATTGCCGCTGGCGCCGAGCGACTGGGCCTTCAACGTGAGAGCGGGCAGGCTCGTTGGCTCGAGTTCGAGCGCGCGGTCCGCAAGTTTCTGCACCTCGACGAAATCGCCGCGTTCCATCAGGCGTTGGGCGCAATTGAGGTACATGCGCGCCGCTTCCATCTTGTGCCCCATCACGTTGTAAAGCTCGGCGAGGCGCATCTGAACGCGGAGATTTTCCGGTTCGACTTCGAGCAGCCGCCGCAGCACTTCCACGGCTCGCTGCGCGCGGTTCGCTTTTAAATGGCCTTCGGCAATCTGAAGAAATAGCGGCCGCGCCTCGCTAAGGACGCCCTGTTGCACATAAAGGTCGGCGAGGCGCTCGAGCGGATCGAGTTCGTTGGGCGCGAGCTTGGCAATTTTCTTGTAGATCGCGATAGCTTTGCTGTTGAAGCCATCATTCAAATAAACATTGGCGAGGCGCTCGAAGTATTCCGTCGCCTGATGGAGATCGGCCTGGCGGACAAACAGGTCGCCCAACGTCATGAGCGTGACCTGGTCGCGCGGATCCATGCGCAGGATTCCCTGATATTCGCGAATAGCGTCAGGGAGGCGGCCCTGATTCATGAACTTCAGCGCCGATTCCAACGCCTTGCTTTTATTGAAAGCCATCGTCGTTTTAGCCGAGTGACCCGACCCGGGCGCCCGCCGAAAGGCATGCACAAGTAACCAACGCGGAAAACGAGCCCGTTGGCCGCAGCGAACGAACGAAAATCGGAAACTCAATCACGGTAGCACACGGGAAAAACGAGGGTCAACGAAGCGACTCGGAGGCTGTACGGAACACGATAATAGGCAATGGGAACCGTCTATGGGTGTCCAGCGGCCGGCGGGCAACCCTCGATTGGTGCGCGGGCCGGACGGCCGGGTCAATTCGCCGGTTCGAACTCAGGATCAAAGTCAGAATCAAAACCAGACTCAAATCCGGGTTGGCCGTCCGGTGGTGCGCTTGCGAGAGGCAAGGGTTCCTGGGTCGCGCCGGTGGCCCAGCATTTTGACTCACGAACTGGAGCGAACGAATACCGGTGATGGGGCGTGGGACCGTAGGACTTCAGAGCTTCGAGATGCTGCGGCGTGCTGTAGCCTTTATGGCTCGCTAGGCCGTACTGTGGGTAGACTTTGTCCCATTCTTCCATGATGCGGTCGCGTTCGACCTTCGCCAGGATGGAAGCGGCGGCGATGGTGACGGAGCGCGCATCGCCGTGAATGAGCGATTGCTGCTCGCAGCAGACGTCGAGATACATCGCATCAATCAGAAGATAGTCGGGCGAGAGGGCGAGAGCTTCGAATGCGGCGGTCATGGCCTGACGGCTGGCCTGGTAGATGTTCCACGCGTCTATGCGCGAGGCGTCCACTTCCGCGACGGCCCAGGCGAGCGAGTGCTCGCGAATGCGCGGCGCGAGTTCCTGGCGATATTCGGGAGTGAGTTTCTTCGAGTCGTCAAGGCCGACGATTCGCCGCCGGGGATTGAGGATGACGGCGGCGGCTACGACGGGACCAAAGAGAGAGCCGCGACCAACTTCATCGAGACCTGCGATACGTTGCCAGCCGCGTTGTCGCGCGAGCCGTTCGTACCGCGTACAGCAGAGTCGTGGCATCGGTGGAGAATTCTATCACACGCGTGTGCGGACGCGGCGACTGGTCGCCTGTAAATCTCGCACGTCGTTAATTCTCCTACATCTGAGCACTACCCCACCTGATTAGCCGCCGTCTTCACTTTCAGCGCACTTGTCGGTCGTATCGTCGAAACCACCAATACACCATCGGCAAAAAGTAGAAGTAGATCATCAGGCTTGCGAGCACTCTTAGCGTCGCTCCCCTAAGAGCCAGGTACTCCCCCTGCGTCAGCACTTTAAGGATTCGCCCGTGATTATCGAGGACGTATTGCCTGTCCACAATTGCTGGCACTCCCGGGCCATTCAGCGCGGCACTCCAAAGAAGGTGCACTGTAGCATTGAGCAAGAGTACCTTGGCGCACAAAACGACCCAACCTGGCATGCCTCGAGAGAATCCTGACCAGGCGAAACTAAATGATCGTGAGGCTGGATACTCGATGGCATAGATCGGGAGAAAGAGCGCAACCCAGCCGAGAAAGAGCAGAACCGCCCACGGCAAAACCCTGTCCACCGATGCGCCGAAAAAACTGTACACGTAGGCGACTATGCATGCGGCAATAACGCACGCCGACAGTAAGGCAAGGAACCTTCGAACAGATGTAGTCATGACCGGAGCGCTGCACAGGCCTCGACCGAAGCACTATTCACAAAAAGCTCAACGATTACAGGTTTCATTGTGAACTTTCCTTTTTCACGTCGGCATCTTACCGCATCCGGTAAGGCTTCCAATGCTTCCTCAGGCGCCACGATGCACTGAAACGCGTTAGCGGCAAACAAAGCTGCTGGTAGGCTCACCGCAGGGATGTAACAAAACGTCACAACGGCAATTGACATCGGCGGCGTTCTCTACAAAATAAAATACATGGGGTCAGCGGCGATTGAAATTGACGGGTTGACGAAGGACTATGCGACGGGCTTCTGGCGCAAGAAGCGGCGGCGCGCGCTTGATGGCTTGAGCTTCGAGGTGAAGGAAGGCGAAGTCTTCGGATTTCTTGGGCCGAACGGCGCGGGAAAAACGACGACGATCAAGCTGCTGCTGAGCCTGATTTTTCCGACGTCGGGCACGGCGCGAATTCGCGGGCGCTCGATTGACGACGTGGAGATGCACCGCGAGATCGGCTTTCTGCCCGAGCAGCCCTATTTCTACGACTACCTCACGGCGCGCGAGTTTCTGGATTATTCAGCGCAGTTCTTCGGGTTCAATGCCGCCGAGCGCCGCGAGCGTGTGGCGCGATTTCTCGAGCGCGTGGGCCTTGCCACCGCCGCGAACGTGCAGCTCAGAAAATTTTCGAAGGGCATGATGCAGCGCGTGGGCATCGCCCAGGCGATCCTGCATGATCCGCCGGTGGTGATTCTCGATGAGCCGACGTCGGGGCTCGATCCCGTCGGACGGCGCGAAGTCCGGGACATCATCCTCGACCTCAAGAAGCAGGGCCGCACCGTATTTTTCTCCACGCACATTCTTCCTGATGCTGAAGTTCTCTGCGACCGCGTGGCGGTGCTGCTCGGCGGAAAATTGCAGGGCGTGGGCACGCCGCGAGAAATCATGGCAATTGAGGTTCAGGGAATGGAGATTCATTTCGAGTTGGCCGCGGGCCAGCCACTGCCGGCGGCGCTCGCGAATCGCGCCACGCCCACCGGCTCACTCTATCGCCTTGAAGTGCCCGAAGCGCAGCTCTACGACACGATCGAACAATTGCGCGGCGCCGGAGCGCGGATTCTTTCCATCGCGCAGTTGAAGCCGACTCTCGAAGATTATTTCTTCCGGCTGGTGGGCCGCGAAAAAGGCCCGGCTTACTCGATTGACGGGAGCGTGAAATGAGCAACGTGCCCGCGGTCGTGGCTGTCAACACGTTTCGCGAGTCGGTGCGTGACCGCGTTCTTTACAATTTGATTTTCTTCGCGCTGGTGATGATTGCCGCGGCCGTTGTTGTCGGGAAGATTTCGATTGGCGTCGATCACGAAGTGATTATCAACCTTGGGCTTACCGCGATTTCTCTCTTTGGATTAGTGATGGCGATTTTTATCGGCGTTGCGCTGGTTTACAAGGAGATCGAGAAGCGGACGCTTTATAGCTTGCTGGCTAAGCCGGTGCGGCGCTGGCAGTTCCTGACGGGAAAATATTTCGGGCTGCTACTGACGCTCACCGTCAATACCGCGGTGATGTGCGCCGGAATTTTCGCGGCGCTGCTTTACGTGAATCACAAGCTGGTCCGCAGCGACGCGCACATTCTCGTGGCCGTGTATTTCATTCTGCTGCAGCTCGCGTTGATAACGGCCATCGCGCTTTTCTTCTCCTGCTTTTCGACGCCGATGCTCTCGACGATCTTCACGCTCGGGTTCTACATTGCAGGGACGTTTGCATCGGACATTCGCGGCGTGGGAGCGATCACCGGCAGCCTGACGCTGAAAATTGTGACCTCGATGATTTACTACCTGCTGCCAAACTTCAGCAACTTCAACGTCATTGCTGTGACCGCACACGGATATGCGATTCCGAAAGCTTTGATCGCGCTCAATACGGCTTACGCGGCGATTTACATCGGCGCCGTGCTGCTCGCGGCCTCCGCAATCTTTTCGAACCGGAACTTGAAATGACAGACACGACGCGCAGCGGCCAAATCAAAATCGCCACGATGGCGATTCCGTTGCTCCTCGTACTGCTTTACCCGGTGCAAAAGCGAATCGCAATACGCACAGAATTTTTGGAGAACGAAACGAGCGACACTCTTCTCGCTTCAGGCCCGATGCTCAAAAAGCTGAGCCTGGGCTACGCTTCGCTGCTCGCAGACATCTACTGGACGCGAAGTGTTCAGTATTACGGCCGCCGGCTCGGACACGTGGGCGCGAACTACGATGAGCTGGCGCCCCTACTCAACGTCACTACTACACTCGATCCGCAGCTTCTGGTGGCGTACCGCTTCGGCGGAACGTTCCTTGCTGAGGGCCGTCCGATCGGCGCAGGACGCCCGGATCTTGGAGCCGAGCTTTTGAAGCGAGGAATCGCCGCGAATCCGGACGAGTGGCAACTCTATTCCGACCTCGGGACAATTTACTACTGGCACACGAAAAATTATCAAGCGGCGGCGCAGGCGTTCTGGCAGGGCGGCGACATCGCGGGCGCGCCGCCGTGGATGAAACCCTTCGCGGCGCACATCGCGCAAGAAGGAATGTCGCGCGACACTTCGCGTTTCATGTGGTCGCAGATCTACAAGGAGGCGACCGACGAGCGGATTCGCAGAAACGCGATGAACCATCTGAAGGAATTGCAGACGGAAGCGGACCTCGAAACTTTGACGCAGATCGCCGCGGATTACAAAACGAAATTCGGCCATTTCCCGGCGTCGGGAGCGGATTTGCTCGCCGCCGGAACGGTGCGCGCGATTCCGAAAGATCCTGCAGGATATGCCTATAGATTGAGTGCCGATGGCAAGCCGAGCGTCGATCCAGCCAGTCCTATCGCGGCACTAATCGTCGAATTAGCGCAACAATAGTTCAAGTCCACAAAAATTTCCGGCAAAGAGATGGATTGACCGCGCAGTTGCGTGTCCAGCGGCGCTACCGCTTTTGTTGGAGGCGTCGAAGAAGTCGAATCTGGCCGGCGTGATAAATGTCGTGATAGGCAACGCCGAAAATCATTCGAAGCTGATTCTTCACGACGCGCGAATTACGCGGATCGGCCACGGTAGCCATGAGCTTGCGGTGCTCGTCGTCGAGGAGTTGGCGGGCGCCGCGCCACTCTACATCGGTGTGCGGGTCGGGCATCGCGAAAAAATTGCTCCCTTTTAGGGCGAAAGAACCTTGCGGCAGGCCGAGCAGACGGCGCCGCACGGCATATTTCCAGTACGCGGCGTGCAGAGTTAATTCCCAAATGTTGTGGCGGCCGGAAGCGGGACGCCAGGCCGCGCCGCGCGCCGAGACGCCGCGGATGGACTGCCTCAAATTCGGGCCGTGCCAGGTTTTCTTTTCGTAAGCTTCTCCCAGAAGCATAAGTTCGATTTCGCTATCTTTCGAGCGCGAGGGCATTGAAGTTATCTCCCCGGTTGGACGGAGCCGAAGAATCGCGCGCTATTCATACCGCAGGGCTTCGACGGGATCAAGGTTCGCCGCTTTCACGGCAGGCCATACGCCGAACACGAGGCCGATGCTGATCGAGACGATCAGTCCAGTGGCGATGGACCAGAGCGTGATGACGGCGTTCACTTTTGTCAGCATCGGAATCAGCACGACTGCGCCGCCGCCGACGACAATGCCGATGAAGCCTCCGAGGCCGGTGAGAGTCATGGCCTCGAATAGAAATTGCCACGTAATATCGGCGCTGCGAGCGCCAATGGCTTTGCGAATGCCGATCTCGCGGGTTCGCTCGGTAACCGAGACGAGCATGATATTCATCACGCCGACGCCGCCGATCAAAAGTCCAATCGAGCTGAGGACCACGATCACGACGACGGTGCCCTTGATGATGTCGTTGAACTGCTGCGCGGTCTCGCGATTCGTCTGGATGAAGAAATCATCCGGCTTGTCGTACGGCACGTTGCGCCGGCGGCGCAGGACATCGCGAACCTGGTCCACGGCCGCATCCACTTTTCCCGGATAGGCGAGGAAGCGAATGAAAATTTCGTAGGCCGCGGGATAGAGCTTGCGGAAAGTGTAGTAAGGCAGAATGACGCGGCGATCTTCGTCGTCCATTCCGAACGTGCCGGCAGGCCGTTCGAGGACACCGATGACGAGAAATTCGGAGCCGTCAACGTTAATAGTTTTGCCAACGGCGTCGTCTATGTTGCCGTAGAGCGCCGTGGCTATGTTTTCGCCGATGTCCGCTACGTTATCGCGATGATTGTTCTCTGAGTCGGTGAAAAAGCGGCCAGCGCGCATGGTGGCATTCGAATAGACTTCGAGGAATGCCGGAAATGTGCCGCGGAATTCGACGCCCTGCACTTCATTGGCCTGGTAGCGAACGCTGTGAGTGAGTTCCCATTGAAAAATCGAGACGGCGACGGACTTTACGGCCGGGGACGCGGGCAGAATCGCATCGCCATCTTCGAGGGTTAGCGGTTTGCGCTCGCGTTCTTCCTTGGGGCGGCGGCCATTCGTTCCAAAGCCTTCTCCGAAGCGCTGGACCCAGGCGGTATCAATGCCCTCGGACGTGATTTCCTTCTGAATGTTGGCGCGGAAACCCTCGACGAGGCCGACGACGAGAATAATCAGGCCTACGCCGATCGTTACACCGAGGACAGCGAGAAAGCTGCGAAGCTTGTGGCTGCGCAGCGTGTCGAAGGCGAGCGCCAGGTTTTCGCGATAGTCCTGCTTCATGAATATTCTTTAAGCTTCCGCGCGCAAAGCTTCGATGGGATCGAGCCTCGCCGCACGCATGGCCGGATAAATGCCAAAAAACAAACCGATCACGGTCGAAAGCGTCAGCGCGATAGCAATGGTGAAGAACGGAGTCGAAATCGGAAGCGACGTGGTGGAGCGGACAAGAAATGTGATCGCAAGAGCGAGAGCGACGCCCACGAAGCCGCCCGTCGCGGAAAGTAATGATGACTCGACCAGAAATTGCATGAGGATGTGAATGCGGCGCGCACCGAGAGACTTCCGCAAACCAATCTCTCGCGTACGCTCCGTCACGCTGGCAAGCATGATGTTCATGATGACGACGCCGCCGACGACGAGGAAGACGGATGTGATCCAAATGGCGATGGCAAAAACATTTCCCGTGATCCGGTTCCAAAGCCCCGTGATCGAATTGGGCGCGATGACGGCGAAATTATCCTCCGCGTCATAAGGGACGTGGCGGCGCGCGCGCATAATGACACGCGCCTCATCTTCAGATTCAGGCATCAAGTCCGGGTTCGGCGCTTGAACGAACACGCTTACCGAATCGAGGGGCGCGAGCCAGCCTTTCCGGTACGACCCGAGCGGCATCATGATGAAATTATCAAGCGATTGCCCGAGAATGGTACCGCGCGCGGTGGCGATGCCGACGACTTCGTACTGTTCCGCCCCCGCGCGAATTTCCTTGCCGATCGGATCACTGCCGGGGAAAAACTGATTTGCGACATCGGCGCCGATAACGCAGACCGAAGACCGGTGATCTTCGTCCACATCCGTGAGCAAGCGGCCGGAGGAAACTCCGATGTCACGGATCCCGGCATAGCTAGGCGAAGCACCGATAATGGTTACATTTTCGCGAAGCTCGTTTCCATAGCGGACGTCGGCGACGGTCTGCATCACTCCGGCGATATTCGTGGCCAGCGACATTCCGGTCCGCAAGGCATCGAGATCAGCCATATCGATAGGCGGTCGCTTGCGAGCCTTCGTCCACTGCTCCATGTTTGTGACGATGCCGACGCGATCAACGATATAGGCGTTAGCGCCGAGATTCGCTACTTTATCGGCGACGTAAAGATTAAGGCCGTTCAAGACGGACATCACTGCGACGAGGGTCGTCACAGCGAGGATCACTCCCAGTAACGTCAGAGAACTACGGAGTTTATGAGCGCGGAGCGTGTCGAGGGCGAGAACAAATGTTTCGCGCAGGGCGATGGCCGTTTGGCGCGCGGAAGCCCTGAACTGGGTACGATCCATGACCTTTTGTATTATAGACGCGAGAGCCGGAGAAATAGTGTGCGCTGATTCGCTCGAAAACTTCAGCTCCGCAGTGTGCTGGTGCTGAACAAAAAATCGGGAGTAAGGCCCGAACAGAGACCCTTCCCGGTAAGCGGCATACAATGTTCCTGCAACTGGAATTGGGCAACTCGAATCGGACATAGATGGTGTTGCGGGCCGGGAGAATCGTGAGAAAGATGCTGCTCAATTCGGCTGCGTCGATGGTGAGCGCGGCACTGATTTGTCTGGTGGCGCCAGTTCCGGCGAGCAATGCGCATTTCGCGGGGGCAGAGCAGACCGCCGCGCCGTCTGACACCGAATTGAAAGCTCTCGGCGACCGAATTATCAACGCTCTGCACAACAACGACACCGCGATGGACGAATACGAGCGAATCGAGCATCACACGATGGTTTCTGGTTCCGATCGCCACGTCGTGGACGACAAAACTTTTCGAGTGGTTCCGACCGGTACGGGCACGCTGCGGTTGCTTATCAAAGAAAACGGAAAGCCCGTGGATGCCGAGATGTACCAGAAGCAATTGCGCGATTGGGAGCAAGTGCTCGAGATCGCCATCAATCCGAAGGATTCCCGCCAGCAGGCCGCGTATGGGAAATGGCAGAAAAAAATGAAGGAACGCCGGGATGCGGTTGAAGCGGCGCGGCAGGCCTTTCGCACGACCTGGGCAGGCCGTGAAACGCGCAACGGGCGAACGGTGGCTGTGCTGGCGCTCGAGCCGAATCCCAGTTACGTCGCGCAGACCATGCTTGAGAACGTGCTGACGCACACGCGCATGAAAATTTGGGTGGACGAAGCGTCCGGCAATATCGTGCATGCCGAAGCGGAAATTGTTCGAGATGTGCCTTTTGGCGGAGGACTGCTCGGGAAGCTCTATCGTGGCGCGCGATTCTCTATCGACACGGCCGAAATAGCTCACGGCTTTTGGGCGCCCACGCGCGTGCAGTACGATTACACCGGAAGAAAATTTCTGTTCGTGTTCGAAGCTCATGAGATCACGGAAACGACGCGATACCGGCGCGACGGTCCTCCCGCGCAGGCTCTCGCACTGGCGCGAGACGAACTGGCGCACGGCGTCGCTGCGGACCCGTAGGATTTGGAAACTGCACGGCAATTCAATCGTGAGAGTGAAACTTTCGGGCTGACAATGGATTTACATAGGAGGCGCTATGCGCGTCCGTCCGTTGCTCACGATATTGCTCTCTGTCCTTGTATTCGCTATCGCTCTTCCATCTCGCGCGCAAAACCAGCAGCCAACTTCTGCACCAAATTCGGCGCAGCCCCCGGCACCCACCGCGACAATTGAGGCATCCGGGGCGCAAAGCCAACCGGCATCGAAAAAAGTTTGGACGAATGACGATTTCGATTCGCACGCGGCGGCAACAGCGCCGAAGCCGGCCATGGCTCCAAAACCCAAACCGGCGAAGTCGAAGACGGCGGCCGGAAAAAACGCGAGCTGGTACCGAACTCAAATCAGCAAACTGAACAACCAGATCGCCGTGATCGATCAGCAGGTCGCGTCGTATCAGGCCGCACTCAATGGAGAGTCTCCGCCGAATCAGGGCGTGCAGGAATATCACATGCGGCGCGCGGATTGGCAGGCGGAAATTCAGAGGCTAAACAAACAGAAGCAGGATTTGCTCGACAGAATTAGCGCTCTCGAAGACGAAGCACGGCACAACGGCATTGAGGTCGGGCAACTTCACTGATTGGGTGCAGAATTTAATCCGTACAAACTTAGACGAAATAAAAAGGGACTCTGTGAAGCGCGAGTGAGCCCGGAGGCGGAGGCCTTCGGGCTCTGCGTCTTCAGATCAGACCGGAACGAGGCTGCTGCCGGTCGCCTCGTAGTCGATTCGAAGGACCCAGTCGAAATGGAACTTCTCCGCTGCGAGCCACTTTTCCAACTCTTCGCGATTCGCGGCATCGAATTCGACGAGCAGCTTTCCATCGTGCATGGCGAGGAGGACGCGCCGCGCTCGGACCGTTGTGGCGGCATTGAGCCTCGCCGTCAGCTCCTCGGCGCCTTGCCGCGTGAGGCAGGCTAGCGTGTGCTGCGATAAATAGCGAGGCATTGCGTCCTCCGTGGGCTCAGGCGATTCGCGTGCGTTTCGTAAGAAATTGGCGTTCGCGCTTCGCGAGTCTATCGGATACACTGCCGCGGGAGAAGATGCAAATGCCCGAGACGCGAGACAAACATCCATTTTTCCTCTACGACGCCATCCAGGCGCAACCTGATTTAATCGACCAGGTATTTGCGAAGCAGCGAGTGAAAATCGAGGATGCCGCGGGTGCCGCGGCCGGCAAGAAACGGTTCGTGTTCATCGGCATCGGGACATCGCTGAACGCGGCGAACGTCTGCGAGCGGTGGATGCGATTCCACTCGGGCGGACGGGCGTCGGCACGAGCCGAGCAATCTTTCGAATTCGTGCACTACCCGCTCGCGCTTGGACCGGAAGATGTCGCTATCGTCATCACCCACACGGGGACCACGACGAAATCGATCGAGGCTCTTCGCGCCGCGAGGGCGGCCGGGGCGATGACGATCGCGGTCACTGGGCAAAAATCCGGAGACGGGATTCAGGGCGCAGACTTTCATATTGAGACTTGTGAACAGGAACTCGCATTTGCCTACACGAAGAGCTACACAACCGCGCTTGCGGCGCTTGCGAAATACATTCTCGCCGTGCTCGAACAGCGAAGCTTGATCAAGGATGCCGCCGGCGCCGACGCGGCGCTCGAAAAAGTTCCTTCATTGATGCGCTTGGCGCTTCGCAGCGAAATCAAAATTCGCGAGATTGCGAAGCAAGTCGCGCCAAAGCAGCGGCTCATCTTTTTTGGTTCGGGTACCGGCTGGGCGACAGCAGTCGAAGCCGCGCTGAAAAACAAAGAGACGAGCTACATCGCCGCGGAAGGCTTCGAAACCGAGGAACTCCTGCACGGCCCGTTCTCAGAAATTGATTCGCGCGGCGCGATCGTGGCGATGCTGACGGGAGAGCCCGCCGATGATCGCGCGCGCACGATTCTTCGCGCGGCGGGCGAGCTTGGAATGTTGCGTGTTGCGGTTACGGTGCCCGATGCGAACCGCGACATCGCCGCCGAGCACGTTATCGTCCTGCCGGAAATGGCGGCCTGGCTGGCGCCATTCATTCATCTCGTTCCACTACAATTGCTGACTTATTACATCGCCATCGCCCGCGGCGTGAATGCCGACTCAGGCCGCCAGGATCAGGAAGCTCACGCCCGGGCCCACAAAGTCTACAAGCTTTAGTCGCGATTCTTTCATCAGCACGAACACGAATCCCTATACGACCTTCCGCAACTTACGCATGTTAGCCGCCGGAACGAGTGGGCTAACCTTTACGGCGCAGTGTCTCCGCGGCGGCCGCGTGCCGGGATAGAATGAGTACGGGCGGGAGAGGAGGTAGGTTGTCAAAGTTTATCTCGGCAGTCTGCGTTGTCGCATTATTGTGCCTCATCGCAGCGCCCGCAAATCCTCGCGACGTTACGAGCACGATCGAAGGCGTCGTCTTCGGCCTGGACGATAAACCTGTCCCGTCGGCTCGGGTGATCGTGCAGGAATCCGGCAATGGCGAGCATCCGCACGCAGCGCTCACGGACGTTGAGGGCCGCTTCTCATTCCAACGCTTCTTGCCGGGCGCGTATGACCTTCGCGCTTCGTACTTGGGCATCTGGTCACCGTGGGAAAAAAACGTCCGGCTGCAGAGCGGAAAAGCGACGAGGGTCACTCTGCGCATACCCGCCAGCCCATCAAAAGACAAGCCCACCCAACCTCCGCCACAGGCGCCACCGACGCCGGAAATTCCCAGTCCTTCAAAGCCTTAGCGCTCCATTACTTACGCACTTAGCTTCGAATGGGGTACTGTACCCCGAGTACGTGGAAAATGTGACTTCCGAGCCATTCCGATGAACCGTTCTGATTTCTATTATGACAGTGCGGGTTGGGGGCTGCGTTGCGGGGACGACGGCTTCGAGAGGAGCCGGGGCACGCTTCCAACCCGTCCAAGCCCACCCTGTCGGCGTACCCCTCCTGACCCCCCGCTGACAGAGTGGGCCCAAGATTTACGGCCTTCCTCTGACCACTCCTAAGATTCCAATCCACCTCATAACTGCATCCTAAGAAACGCGCGGCTATTGGCGTGCAATAATCGAAATACCAGCGAGCGGGGCGATTGATTCTGTGGAAATAAAGCGCAAATCGAGATCGAGTAAGTCTATGACCAGTAGAACCCGCCGACAGGTGGCGGGAATTGGCTCCATCGTTCTGTTTCTGGTTGTGTTCACGAGCGCGGAACCCGCAATTGCGGCCCGCTTGAAATCGCAGACGGCGAATGCTTTCGGCCGCTACGTGCAGGTTTCGGAAAAACAGACAGATCGGCTCGATGCAAGCCAAGCGGCGTTCCTGTGGGTCGATCGCCTGCCCGAGGATCGACGCGGCGCGGCGCTTCAGCAATTGCGGCGCGGCGACGTGATCATCGAACCGCTCGAGACGCTCGACGACGGAAAGCCAATATCTGTGCCGGACGGAATGGTCCACGATTGGATCGCAACGGTTTTCATTCCCGGTGCGACCCTCCGACAGACACTTTCGTTCGAAGAAGACTACAACGAGCATCAGGATTTTTTCCAGCCGGACGTGGTGTCCTCAAAAATACTGAGCCGCAGCGGCGATGATTTCGTCGTTTACCTCCGTCTGCACAAACAGGAAGTGATCACGTCAATTCTCGACACCGAACACGACGTTCACTATCAGGTCCTTGATGCCACGCGCGCGATGAGCCGTTCGCACACGACCCGAATACAGGAAGTTGAGAATGCGGGCACAAGAGGCGAGAAGCTGAGGCCGGTTGGGGATGACAACGGCTTTCTCTGGCGAATGCAAACGTACTGGCGATTTCAGGAAAAGGACGGCGGCACCTACGTGGAGTGCCGGGCCATTTCATTGACTCGCGACATTCCTGCCGGGCTCGGCTGGATGGTCGGGCCCTTCGTCAAAAGTATCCCGCGGGAATCGCTGACCTTCACGCTCGGTAGAACCCGCAGCGCCATCATGCAGCGTTCAGCGACACACTCGTAAGACTTCTAATTTGTTCGAAAATAAGCGCCTAAAATGACGTCGCGACAAGAAAGACGTCGCCGAGACCCGTGGAGTAATTCGAGACGAGGTTGGTCGCCGGAGATAACAACGCCACGGTGTGGCCATCTCCGCTGATGGCGGGGTGCAGCGACACGTTGTTGGCGAGCGTACCATTCTGCGATGTGCTGAGGAGTACGGTGCCCGGCAGGCACGTGGGCGAACTGCTTGAGCCGGCGCACGTGTTCCGCACGAAGGCGTTTTCAAATCCGTTGGTGATGTTCGCGGCGAGATTCGTCGAAAGCGACGAAAACGCAACGTATTGCGCGTCGCCTGCGCCCGAGGACGTCGAATTGATGGTCGGCTCTTCGCTCAAGGCGTTGCCGGGCGTCACGTTGTCGTCGGCAATAGAAACAAGCGATGTCGCGGCCGTGCATCCGGAAGTTAATGTGCCACAAGTGTCGCGAACAAAGATTTGCTGGACTCCTGACGAGGCCGTTTGAACTAGATTGGTCGCCGCGGAAGCGAATGCAAGGTAGCGCCCATCACTTGTCATGGAGGATTCCGAAGTCGGCCCATTCGCAGGTGTTACACCGTCATTCGAGGAAACGAGAGTAATCGCGGGAACGCAATTGACCAAGCCAGCGATGCAAGTCGTCGTGCGATAAATCTGCGTGAACGATGGAACCACGCCGTTGATGAGATTGGTCGCTGCGGATGTATACGAGACGTAGAGGCCACCGGTTGCCACCGACGGCTGCGACGATGGGGCGCTTGCTGGCGTCATTCCATCGGCCGAAGAAACCAATTCCGTCGTTGGCGTGCACGTTGTGGTTGTGTTTAGGCAGGTGTCGCGAAGATAGATTTGAGCGGTTCCGGCGGTGACGCCCGGTATCAGGTTCGTCGCCGACGAAACAAACGCTACGTACCGGCCGTCAGAACTGATTGAGGGCTGCGTGGCGTCGGCATTGGCGGGATTGACTCCATCGGCGGCGACGGATACCAACTCGGTGAATGCACTGGTGCAAACCGTAGTGGAAGTCGAGGTGAGGCACGCGCTGCGGAGGAAAACCTGTCTCGTTGTGCCGTTCAGGGTCGGGTAATTGGGATCGAGATTGGTCGCGTGCGAAGAAAACGCGACGTAGGTTCCCGCGGAATTCATTGAGGGCTCGAGACTATCGGAGTTTCCCTGAGTGCCCGGAGCGCCATTCCCACTTGATCCGGAGATGCTGATGAGTTGCGTGGACGGAACACACGAAGTCACGGCAAAACACGTATCCGTCAGGAACACGTCCGGATTTCCATTCGTGTCGTTGAAAACGAGATTGCTGGCCGCGGAGGCGTACGCGACGTATCGGCCACTCGAACTAATGGAGGGCCCGGAGAGATTCAGATTACCAACACCGCTATTCGGTCCGAGTCCGAGATAGTTATAGTCAACCAGCTCCGGTAGGCCGCTGTAACCGGGTCTCGCGGTTGTCGGTACGATTCCGTCCACCCCGAAAATCGCAGCAACAGACGGTCCTCCACCGGGCGACGGATTCACGGCAATAATCTGCGCGACCTGCGCCGAGAAAAGATCGGACTCCGTAAGATTCGCGCTCACGGAGGTGTTCGACACGTAAGTAGTCGTTCGCGGGCTGCCGTTGAACGTGATCACGGTCGCGGGAGTCATGCCCGTCCCGGTCACGGTTAGAACTTGAGAGTTTCCTCCGGCGGCCGCACTTGTCGGCGAGAGCATGGTGATGGCCGGCACCGCATAGGTGACCGTCAGGGGAAGAGTCTGCGAGGTTCCGCCGCCGGGCGATGGATTCAGGACCGAGACCGACAGAACGCCCGCCGAAATGAGTTCGGTGGCCGGGATTTGTACCTGCAAGTCCTGGCTATCGAGAAACTCCGTCTGTTGGCCGGTACCATTGATCGTCACCTCCGATTGCGGCTCGAAGTTGTTTCCAACAAGGTGCATTAGAAACTGATCTCCTCCGGCCAGGCCTGCCGACGGCGAAATCGAGGTGAGGATCGGAATCGGGCTGTTGACCGTATTGATCGTAAACGTCAACTGGCTTGTCATGCCGCCGCCAGGTGCGGGAGTTTGTACCTCGATAATCGCTGAGCCCGGAGTGGAGATGAATGAGGACGGAATAGTGGCCTGCAGTTGGTCGCCCGACAGGAATATCGTGGAGATCGCAGAACCATTCCAATAAATCAGGGACTGCGGTGCGAAGCCGCTTCCATTCACGGTTAACGCGAAGCCGGGCTGTCCAGCGTTGATGTTCGTCGGAGAAAGGGAGCTGATAGAGGGGGCGGGGTTATTTACAACACCGCCGCAGGACGGCAGCAAGAGCGCCGCCGCAAGCAGAATCCAAATCGAAACTGATGCCTTCCCTCGCAAGAATCCGACTCCTTAGACGCAGTGCCCGCATCTGGCTACCTCACGGGTAGGACGGAGAGCCTGATGGAACTAGAGAGACTACTAGAGATGACGAATTGGAGCAATCCGGATGCCTGGGCTTAGGCGGTTATACTCGCAGCGCGTCCTGTTGTGGCTCACCTGGGCGTTATGCGAGCCCAGATAAATTTTATGTAATCTTCGATTTCCCATGATCGAAATCGGGGGATGTGCATTATTCTACGGCCGTGAAAGCGGATAGCACCAGTAAACTGACCTTACGAATCGAGTCCGATGCCTTCGAAGATCAGCCTCCGGGCGTGGCTACTCCTCGGTACGTTCCTGCTTTGCCCGGCCGCATTGTGCGCACAGGATGCACCGGCTACTTCCAACGGCCAGGCGTCCTCAGATAACACAGACGCTCCTGCCGCGGACGACACGTCTTTAACTATCTTCCCTCACTCCGAAACGAGCCGATACTGGATCTCGGGCCAGGCGAACATTGTTTTTCAGTGGCACCCCACTTTCCCGGCCAAATACAGCGGGCCGAACAGCCTCTCGCCTGGGGCGCAAAGCGCTACAACACACATCCTGACGCTTTACGCGGGTTATCAGGTTACGAAAACAACAGAGGTCTTGGTTGATTTGGAGGACGCGACGGGCGGAGGCATCGGGAACGCTCTCGGGGTGGCAGGTTTTACCGATTTGGATGCGGTGCGTACTGTTCAGGGAGTCCCGCTCTCGACGGAGCCATACCTTGCACGCTTCATGGTGCGCCAAATCATTCCACTCAGCGGCGAGCGCATCACAGCCGAACGCGGGCCGATGGGACTTGCGACGTCGCTTCCGGCGCGGCGAGTTGAATTGCGCGTGGGCAAGTTCAGTCTCGCCGATTTCTTTGACCTAAACTCGGGCGGCAGCGACAGCCACCTGCAGTTTCTCAACTGGACGGTGGACAACAACGGCGTCTATGACTACGCGGCCAACACGCGCGGCTACACCGATGCAGCGATGATGGAATATGAGGATCACTCGTGGACGGTGCGCTTCGCCGAAGCGATGATGCCGAAGGTAGCGAACGGAATTCATCTTGATGCCGACCTCGCTCGCGCTCGCGCGGAAAATCTCGAGGGCGAGTGGCGCAGAAATTTCGTGCCCGGGCGCGCCGGCGTTCTCCGCGTGCTGACATATCTGAACCACGCGAACATGGGTAACTATCGGGAGGCCATCGACGAATTTCTTGAAGGCGAAACCGGCACTCGGCCGAGCATTGTCGCAACGCGCCGCCAAGGCCGGCACAAATATGGCTTCGGGCTGAATTTCGAACAGGATATTGCCTCTCAATTCGGGGTGTTCGCCCGCCTCGGATGGAGCGATGGGCGTAACGAATCATTCGCGTACACAGAGGTGGATCGATCTGCCGAGGGAGGTGCGTACTTCAAAGGAGCCATGTGGCGCCGCCGCTATGACCGCGCGGGAGCAGTGTTTACGATCAACGGCATTTCGGGCGACCATGCGCGCTACTTGGCCCTGGGCGGACTCGGATTTATACTCGGTGATGGCGGGCTCTCCTACGGTGGGGAAAAAATCTTCGAGACTTATTACACCGCGCACGTCTGGCGCGGAATTTTCGCGTCTTTCGATCTTCAGCACATCAACGATCCCGGATACAACGAGGCGCGCGGCCCAGTGCTCGTTCCGGCGTTGCGCGCGCACGTAGATTTCTAGCCATTCCATTCGTCACGCCCCATTCCAAACGCCTTTTCCGACGGCGATCCCAATTTGTTTCGCGCTTAACCGCGATTCCCTTAGAGTGTCGATGGAGCGATCGATAGGACGAAAGGCGGTGAATCATGTTTGAGCGCGATTTGCTAAAAGGCCGCAATATTCTCATCACGGGGGGCGGGACCGGACTCGGCCGGTCGATGGCGCTGAGATTCGCGGAACTCGGCGCGAACCTGTTTCTTGTCGCGCGTCGTGAAGAACCGCTCGCGGGGACCGCAAATGACATCCGTGCCAAAGGCGTGAAAGCCGGTTATGTCACGTGCGATGTCCGCGACTTTGCGGCGGTTGAAAATGCAATCGCCGCTGCTGAGACAGAACTCGGCACCGTGGACACCCTCGTGAATAACGCCGCAGGAAATTTCATCGCGCGCACTGAAAAATTGTCGCCGAACGCGTTCAACGCTGTCATCGGAATCGTCTTGCAGGGGACATTTCACTTCACGCTCGGGCTCGGCCGGCGCTGGATCGAAGCGAAACAGCCTGGGAATATTCTGAACATCGTAGCGACGTACGCGGCGGTTGGTTCGGGATCCGGCTTTGTCGTGCCGTCGGCTTGCGCGAAGGCCGGCGTGCTGGCGATGACGCGATCGCTGGCCGTTGAATGGGCGCCTCACGGGATCCGATTGAACGCCATCGCTCCCGGGCCGTTTCCGACGGAAGGGGCGTGGTCGCGGCTGCTTCCGTCGAAAGAACTGGAAGATCGCGCCAAGAACTATCATCCGATGAGGCGATTTGGACGGCACGACGAGCTCGCGAATCTTGCTTCGTATCTGCTGAGCCAGCAAGCCGAATACGTGAACGGCGAATGCGTGGTGATCGACGGCGGGTTATGGTTGCGCGGCGCCGGCGAGTTTAATGATTTCCTCGAATTGCCTGACGAGGCTTGGGATATGCTCGAGCAGGCTCGCAAGAAATAACGCCTTGGGGCGAACCTTTGCGGTCATACACATATTTAATCGATGTCAATTAAGTATGTCAGTATATTTATCGATATGTGCGTTGACATACCGGAGTTTAACTGCTAGGGTTTGAACTGGAGTTTAACTCGATGAAATCAAAGAACGCGGTCACGGTGTCTCCGAAGTTTCAGGTCGTAATTCCGAAGGATTTGCGCGAGAAGCTCAAACTTCGGCCGGGCCAGATGCTGTTCATGTACGAACTGGAAGGGTCGTTGCATTTGGATCCGCCCCGGTCGATTCGAGAATTGCGAGGAATAGCGAAGGGAATCGTGTGGGAGGAGAACGACCGTGACCACACCGAGCGAATTTAGGCTGTCGCTCGTCGATTCCTCGGGTTGGATCGAGTATCTTACCGATGGAAGAAAGGCTGATCTCTTTGCCCCATTCCTTGAACTTGAGGAATTTTTGCTAGTCCCTTCCATTGTGTTTTATGAAGTCTATAAGAAGCTCCTGGCGGTATCGGAAGCCAATCCGGCAATCAGGACCGCTCCATGGCGTTTTGTTTCGCATGCATTGCGCGCGACGAATGCGGTGTTCGACGCGGACATCGCATTGAAGGCCGTGGAAGTCAGCCGCAATTACAAATTAGCGATGGCGGATGCCATCATTTTTTCCACCGCGCAGTTTCACAACGCCAACTTGATTACCTCCGACTCGCATTTTACGGGTCTGCCTGGCGTCACGCTGTTCTAGCTTGTACGTATTTACTCCGGAGAATCGATGCGCTAGGCTCGTGGCACGTCAATCCATTCACGCGGAGCTAGGAGGCTTTCATGCATGCGCGCGTGACCCAATTCCATATACTCCCCGGCAAGAGTGAAGAGTTCGCCAAAGCCGTCGCGTCGTTGATTCCCCTGATGAAGCAGCAAGCCGGATTTCGCGGAATCTTCGTGCTTCATACGCACGCCACCGATCCGATTCAGGTTCAAGTGCTCTCGCTTTGGGACACGCTTGAAGCGCTCGATGAAAGCGAGAAGAATTTATATTTCTATCAAGCTCTCTCGCGCGTGCAGGCATTCGCACAGGGCTTTCCGAGCATTCACGTCCACCAGGTGCTCGTAGGTGAATACGAACAAACTTGATCTCTGCCGGCCTCGTCCGTAATTAATGACGTTCGTTATCGTGCCTTGACCGTGCGGGCGCCCGGCCAGTAAGCTAACCAATCCAAGGCTCGCGGCCAAAATTTATGGACACCATTCAAATCACGTTGCCGGACGGCGCAAAGCGTGAAGTTCCGAAAGGAACAACTCCGGCCGAAGTGGCGAAGCAGATTTCGCCACGACTGGCGAAGGAGGCGCTCGTCGCGCGAACGAACGGCGACCTGATTGATCTCAGCCGGCCGCTCGACCAGGATACCTCGCTCGCGATTCTCACCGCGAAGGACCCGGACGCGGTTCAAGTCTTCCGGCATTCGGCAGCGCATCTGCTTGCCGCGGCGGTGCTCGAGCTCTACCCGAACGTCAAGTTGGGCATCGGGCCGCCGATTGATTACGGCTTCTTCTACGAATTCTTGCGTCCCGAACCATTCACTCCGGAAGATCTCGAAAAAATTGAAGCGAAGATGCACGAGATTGCCGCACGCGACGTGCCGAATGAGCGGAGATTCCTGCCGAAGCCGGAGGCGCTGAAGCTCTACAAAGATTCCGATCAAACTTTCAAGTGCGAGCTTGTGGAAGAAAAGGCCATCGAGCCGATGGTGTCGTTCTACACCACCGGAAAATTCATTGATTTCTGCCGCGGGCCGCACATTCCTTCGACCGGGCGGATCCAGGCGTTCAAGCTGCTCAACGTCGCCGGCGCTTACTGGAAAGGGCACGAAGGCAACCCGCAGATGCAGCGGATTTACGGCGCGTGCTTTGTTGAAAAATCGCAGCTCGACGAATACTTGCACAAACTCGAAGAGGCCAAGCGCCGCGACCATCGCCGGCTAGGCACCGAGTTGGATCTTTTCAGCATCGAGGAACTGGCCGGGCCCGGACTTATTTTCTGGCACCCGAAAGGCGGATTGGTTCGCAAGCTGATTGAAGACTGGCTGCGCGACGAATTGCTGCGCCGCGGCTACGATCTCGTGTTCACTCCGCACATCATGCGGCTCGATCTCTGGAACACCAGCGGGCACACGAATTTTTACCGCGAGAGCATGTTCGGTCCGATCGAAGTCGAAAAGGCCGAGTATCAGCTCAAGCCGATGAATTGTCCGGGCCACATTCTGATTTACAAATCGCGGCTGCGCAGCTATCGCGATCTTCCGCAGCGGTATGCGGAGCTTGGCACCGTCTATCGCTACGAACGCTCGGGCGTGCTGCATGGCCTGCTGCGGGTGCGCGGCTTCACGCAGGACGACGCGCACATTTTCTGCATGCCGGACCAGATCGAAAAGGAAGTGGAAGCGTGCGTGGATTTCGCGTTCGCGGTGATGAAGACATTTGGATTCGATCGCTACGAGGTCGAGCTATCGGATTGGGACGCGGGGCACCCGGAAAATTATGCGGGCAAGCCCGAAGACTGGCAGCGCGCGACGCACGCGCTTGAGACTACCCTCGAAAGAATCCACGTCCCGTTCAAGCGCATTGAAGGTGAAGCTGCGTTTTATGGGCCGAAGATTGACGTCAAGCTGATTGACGCCATCGGCCGCCCCTGGCAGCTCACCACCGTTCAGTTCGATTTCAATTTGCCGGCGCGTTTCGATCTCGAGTACGTAGGCGAGGACGGCGCGCGGCATCAGCCATTGATGGTCCATCGCGCGCTGCTTGGCTCGGTCGAGCGATTCTTCGGGATTTTGATCGAGCATTACGCCGGCGCGTTTCCGGCGTGGCTTGCGCCGGTGCAAGTGGAAGTGCTGCCTCTCAGCGAAAAAATTGCAGCGTACGCGCAGCAAGTGACGGAGAAACTTCGCGGCTCTGGATTCCGCGTGCACCTCGACGATCGCAACGAAAAGTTGCAGGCGAAAATTCGCGACGCGCAACTTCAGAAGATTCCCTACATGCTTGTCGTCGGCGGCAAAGAGGCCGAGGCTGGCACCGTTTCGGTGCGCCATCGCGCGAAAGGCGACCTCGGGGCCCGTCCACTGGACGACTTCATCGGCACGCTCAAGGCAGAGATCGCGCAAAAGGGCGCGAGCTAGCGCGATTTCCGCGGTCCTCTCGACATTCTTCAGCCAAACGTTTCAGTCGCAGTCAAACTTCGGGGAGTCGAGTAGAGGCTATTCTGGATTCCGCTCGCTGAGGTCATTCTCAGCGTCGCTGAGCACCGGATAAATTCGGAAAAGCTTGTCGACGCTCATGTTTCTCAGCGTCTTTCGAACGCGGTCGCTCAAACCCACCAGCGCCAGCTTGCGGCCGGATTCACGGCTCGCGGTGTAAAAGTGAACGAGGACGCCGATCGCGGATGAATCAACGTGGGGAACTTCGGTGAGATCAACAATCAAGACTCGCGCGCTGATTCCTTCCGCGGCCTTTCGCAGCGCCGGGGCCGTCGTGATGGTGACCGGGCCATGTATAGCAATGATGTGGTGGCCGTCTCGGGAGCCGGCATGGCTTTCAATCCGAGTCGTGTCGTCAGCCATTCGCCGAGATTCTGACCTTCTATGAATGCAGGTGTCAAGCCCTGCTAAGTCCATAGATGGTAGTGGGTAAATCTCGGACCGAGGCGTTTAACGACCGTTTTACTTTTCGAGTTGCGCATCAACCTCTGGCAGCACCGGCGTACCCTCCGCTTTCACCGCGTCAAGCGTCGCCGGATCCAGTCCCAACGCTTTAACAATCGTCGGCGCGACTTGCATGGTTGTCACCGCGGCCGACACTGTCTTTCGGGTAAAGTTTGGATAAGCTACCAACATAATCACATTAGTATCGTCATGTGCGAATCCGCCGTGATCGCCAATCATCGTTGTGCTGCCCGAGTACGTCACGCCCACGTTCGGCGTCACGATAATATCCGGCGTTCGCGAATCCTGACCAGGATCAAGGCCCCCTACGTTGTAGTTCAGCGCCAGTGTCGGCCCGTAGTAAATTTCTCCCAGGCCAATTCCTGTGGCATTTTTTTCGAGTACCTCCACTGCCGAGGTCAAGCTCGCGCCCTTCTTTAGCCAAAGCACTGACACATCATCTTCGGTGGCGCCAATGCCCCCCGGGTTCAGCGGCGACTCCGAATAAGGAATGTACGCTGCTAGCAGCGTTGCCGGCGTATTGGCGCCATCTGCCACGTACAGACTCGGATCGATCGGCGACTCCCCATGCTTCGCTGTGATGATGATTAGCGTGTCGTCATAGAGGCCTGCACCTTTTAGCGCGCTGACGATGTCGCCGATGGAGGCGTCCAAGAACTCGATCTCCTTCAACAGCGCGTTGCTGGGCAAGGCCGCCGCGTTCTGATATCCGCCTGTGCCGACGTTCGGCTCATAGACACTCTCACCGATGTACACCGACTGGAAGTTCATGCCGAAGAGGGCTGGTACAACCGCTGCAACGCCGTTGTGAGTCTTGCCGGCGATCTGATTCAATAGCGCCTTTACCTTAAGCGCGTCATAACACTGAATGTTGTCGAAGCTGCTCGTCCACGATGAGGTTCCAGCCGTATCGCGAATTGTTGTGCATGAAACGCCTTCCGAGGTCGTCACGCCGGGCAGTGGCACGACGGTCGAGTCAACCTCCGGCGAATAGTAATCATTCAGTCCTTTGCCACCTGGTCCAGCCGTAAACGAATACGACGCGTGTTTATCAATCCACGCCGTATATCCGCCTGCCGCATGGACTACGCTAAAGATCGTGTTCGTGCGGACAAAGTTCCACGGGTACACCGGCGCACAGCCCGCTTGCGGATCTCGCACTAGCTTGGCCGGGTCAATTGAAGCGATACCGCCTTCGGTCAATGCGGAGCCGGGTGCGCCGCCGTTCAACTTGGTATCGTCAAATTCGATGCCTTGGTCGTAATCAGTCGTCGTTCCGGTCGGTAAGCCGTAAGGCGTGCACGACCCTCCGGCCAAACCGGTACCAGTCGTCGTCGCTGGCGCATCGAGTGACCGATCGTATGCCACGTCGTAGTACAGGCCGGTAGATTTCGGCGAGCCACCGGTTACTATCGCCGCCAGTCCAGGAAAGGAGTCCGAAGGTTTTGATGATGAGACGCCCACATAGTTGATGGCCGTTCGACTCAACGCTGCCATGTTTGGGCAGTACGGGTCGCCGCCGTTCGCACCTGCGATTCCGTGGCTACAGTTATAGAAATCCACCGCGTGCATGCCATCAATGCTCAACAGCAGCACATGCTTGATCTTTCCCGAGCCGACAGGGCTGGTATCAGCCGCCGTTCCATGCATCGACGACGCCAGCACCACCGCTGCCACCACAGCTCCAACCAGTATTAACCTATTCGCCTTCATGTAGGCCTCCACGGGGGGAGCTACGTGTTAGTCCCCGAAGAATACGCAGGAGTTACATCTCTGTGAACACTCGGCTAATGCTGTCGTAGCGCGTCCATTCGCGGTCATCATGTTTGTTGAGCATGCCGCTGTACGAGGGAGTTAGCCGGTAGCGGCGTTGGTATCAACTTACCGAGTGGTTGGAACACTTCAGGCAAAAGTGAATCGCAAAAAACAAAAGGCGCCCACCCAATCGATTGCCTCTTACCGAAGGCCCGTCGGCTCGTGCTATACTTTGTAGCCCAAACCCCCGACGGGCTGGCCCGCGGGGGGTTCGATTTTCTGGAGGTGGGTTTATCGCTGAACGTGGTGGTGGTCTGAGGGTTAACGAGCGCATCCGAGCGCGCGAAGTACGAGTTGTTGATGAAGCGGGGAACCAGCTCGGGGTGATGTCCCTCTTCGACGCGATGAAGGCCGCGCGCGAGCAGGGGATCGATGTTGTGGAAATATCCCCCAACGCTGTGCCGCCCGTCTGCAAGCTCGTCGATTTCGGTAAATTTCTCTACGAGCAGAATAAAAAAGCGCACGAGCAGAAAAAGCATCAGAAATCCACACACATCAAGGAAGTGAAATTCCGGCCGGCGACGGCCGAGCACGATTACCAGGTGCGAAAAAATCAGATCATTAAGTTCCTGGGCGAGGGCTCGAAAGTGAAAGCGATGATTTTTCATCGCGGGCGTGAGATGGCGCACCAGGACGTTGGCCGCGCCAAGATGACTCGCCTCCTGCAGGATATTGGCGAGCACGCGATCGTCGAATTCGGGCCGCGAATGGAAGCGAACATTCTGCTGGCGCTGCTGGCGCCGAAAAAAACCAGTACAGGAGGCGGGTCGTCAAAACCCGCATCGGCGCCCGCGGCTGGCCAGGCCTAAAACTTTTCTGAGAAGGTGCAATCGTGTCGAAAGCGAAAGTTAGAAAGCTAAAGACGCATCGCGGCGCAGCCAAGCGATTCCGAGTGACCTCGACAGGAAAGGTCATGCGCGCGCATTCGGGCAAGCGTCACTTGCTGGGCACGAAGGCGCCGGGCAGGATGCGGAAGCTGCGCAAGTCGATACAAGTGAGCCCTGCTGACGCGGCGAATGTCAAGCGGATGATTCCGTACGCATAATTTTCGGCATAGCGGAATCCTCACGGAATCCGTTGTGCGATATAAGAAGTTGTTCCGCGCCAGGCAGCGCGAAATCCCGCCACGACGGGCCTGCCGGCCGGATGTCCCGGATTTGGGTTGGGACGCAACGCTGCTCCGATGATTCGTCGATAGAATCGCCAGGAGCGGCAACCGAAACACGCCGTGGAGATGCGCCAGCCGATTCGCGTATCATGCGCGCAAGCGCCCGGTCCGCGGCGGTTCGTTGCGATTCTCCACGTCTGGATTTAAAAGAAATCATTAGATACAGGAGAATCAACACATGCCTCGTGTAAAACGCGGTACAAAGCGGCGCGCCAAGCGCAAGAAGCTGCTGAAGCACGCGAAGGGCTTTTTCCTTACCAAGAGCAAACTCTACCGGTCCGCAAAAGAGGCGGTAAATCGCTCGCTGCGCTATTCCTTCCGCGATCGCCGGACGAAGAAGCGCGATTTCCGGACTCTGTGGATTCAGCGCATCGGCGCCGCCGCTCGAAATAACGGAATTTCTTACAGCCAGTTGATTCATGGCTTGAAGGTCGGCGGGATCGATCTCGACCGCAAGATTATGGCGGACATGGCGGTCAACGATTCCACCGGTTTCAAAGCGCTCATCGAGACGGCGAAGTCACATCTCAAAACAGCGCCGGCCAAGGCTTAGCTTCGAGGCTCGAACAGAACGACGCGAATTAAACGTCGTTACTAGCCGGAATAAAATTACCAAGGCTGCCGGAAATGGCCACGGACGCTCTCCAAAAGACCACGTTGCGCGTCGAGCAGCTCGGTGTGTCTTCGCAGGCCGACGTGGACGTGCTATTCGAAGAGCTACGCGCGGCAGTGGATGCCGAGGCGGCGCAGATTCATGGGCCCGAGCCGCTCGAAGCGTTTCGCGTTAAATGGCTCGGGCGGCGGGATGGCATCTCCTCTCGGATCTCAGAGAACTGGCTAAAGCCGGCTCCGCCGGCACTGAAGAAATTCATCGGCGCAGGCCTCAATCAGCTTCGCGCAGCGCTCGAAGCCTCGGTCGAATCCGCTAAGAATTCTGTTACGGATAGCGATGCCGGCCCTCAGACTGATCTTTCGCTTCCCGGCATCGAACGGCCCGTCGGCACCTCACATCTCATTCGCCAGACCTACGAAGAGCTGGAACGGATTTTTCTCGCGATCGGTTTCAGCGTAGTCGAAGGGCCGGAGATGGAGACGCCTTACTACAATTTCGAGGCGCTCAATATTCCCGAGCATCATCCTGCGCGCGACAACATGGACACGTTTTATATCGAAGGCTCCGGCGGCCACTTGCTGCGCACGCATACGTCGCCGATTCAGATTCGCACGATGGAGAAGCAACCGCCGCCGGTGCGAATCATCGTGCCCGGCAAGGTCTATCGCCGCGACAATCCCGATGCCACCCACGGATTTATTTTTCATCAGCTCGAAGGCCTGGCGGTCGATTACGACATCACGTTTTGCGATTTTCGCGGCGTGGTGGATTATTTTGTGCACGCGCTGCTTGGGCCAAAGGTGAAGACGCGCCTGCGCCCGAGCTATTTCCCGTTCACCGAGCCTTCCGCGGAAGTGGACGTGTCCTGCCACGTTTGCGGTGGCAGCGGATGCCGCACGTGCAAATTTTCCGGATGGATTGAACTCTTCGGCTCCGGAATGGTGAATCCCGCTGTGTACGGCTTCGTGGGATACGACCCGAAGCGTCTATCGGGATTCGCGTTCGGAATGGGCGTGGATCGCCTGGCGATGCTCCGCTACGGCATCACGGATTTGCAGGCGTTTTTCCAAAATGACGTTCGCTTCCTGCGCCAATTTCCATGACGATTGAATCATCCGCGGTCGCGCGCTCTTCGGACGGCGCCATGATAGCTGAATCTAACGGTGCGCGCGGAGGCTTCCGCAAACGCGTATTTGCGTGGTTGATGGCGAATTGCACCGCGCGCCACGAGCGGACAATCGCGCGTCGCAAGCGCGAACTTCTTGGCGGCTTGACGGGAACGATTGTCGAGATCGGCCCTGGCGCCGGCGCCAATTTGCCATATTACGCGCGCGGAGTGCGCTGGATTGGCATCGAACCGAATCCACACATGCATCCGTATCTCGCGCGGGCGGCGCGCGCGGCGGGGCTCGACGCGGAACTGCGCGAAGGATATGCGGACCATCTCGATTTCGCTGACGGCAGCGTGGATACGATCGTAAGCACGCTTGTGTTTTGCTCGGTTAAGAATGTCGCTGGTTCACTCGCAGAAATTCGGCGCGTCTTGAAACCCGGAGGAACATTCGTTTTTCTCGAACATGTCGCCGCCGCCGAAGATTCTGGAACGCGTCTTTGGCAGCAACGGATCGCGCCTTTCTCGGCGTTCTTTGCCGATGGCTGCCATCCGGATCGCGAAACGTGGAAAGCAATCGAAGCCGCCGGCTTTTCCGATGTTTGCATCGAGCATTTTCGCGTGCCGCTGCCGGTAATCGGGCCGCACATCGCGGGCGTGGCGACCAAATGACACGGATTTACTGCTGATATGAAAGTTCTCTACAACTGGCTGAAGGAATTTGTGGATGTGACAGCGGCGCCGGCCGAGTTGCGCTCGCGGCTTTCTTTGTCGGGCACAGCTGTGGATTCGATTGAAGAGAGCGCGGCCGGGCCGGTTCTCGACGCCGAACTCACTTCGAATCGCGCGGATTGCCTCGGCCACTACGGCATCGCGCGCGAAATCGCGGCGCTCTATGGCGCGTCGTTGAAACCGGTGAAACCGAAGCTGGCGGAATCGGCCGAAGCCGTCTCGAAAGTTACACGCGTCGAAATCGAATCTCCGGATTTGTGCGCGCGCTACACAGCGCGGGTTCTGCGCGGGGTGAAAGTGCAACCGTCGCCAGATTGGTTGCGCCAGCGTCTCGAAGCGCTCGGTCACGCTTCGATCAACAACGTTGTGGACGCGACGAACTACGTCATGCTCGAGCTGGGCCATCCGTTGCACGCGTTCGATCTCGACAAGTTGGTGGAGGGCCGCATCGTCGTTCGCCGGGCGCGGGCGGGCGAAAAGTTGCGCACGCTCGACGGCATCGAACGCACGCTGACGAAAGATATGTGCGTCATCGCCGACGCGTCGCATGCGGTGGGCATTGGCGGCGTGATGGGCGGCGCGGAGAGCGAGATCGGATTCTCGACGCACAACATCCTTATCGAAGCCGCCTGGTTCGATCCAATTTCGATTCGCCGGACTTCGAAAACTTTGGGACTGCGCACCGAAGCTTCGATGCGCTTCGAGCGCGGAGCTGACATCGAGATGGCCGAATTGGCCTCGCGCCGGACGGCGGAGCTGATTCAGCAGCTTGGCGGCGGCGAAATTCTCGCGGGCGTGGTGGATGTCTACCCAAGCCCCGAGCCACAGCGAAAGCTGGAGCTGACGCGAACGGAATTTCTGCGCGTGATGGGCGCGGATGCTCCGGATCTCGAGATTGAAGGCATTCTCGCCGCGTTGGGATTTCAACCCGTTCGAGCGGACGAAAATCGCGGCCGCGATGGATCGTTGACGGCCGCGTGGGAATGCCGCGCCGTTTCGTGGCGGCGCGACGTAACGCGAGAGGTTGATCTTGTCGAAGAAGTCGCGCGAATTTACGGCTACGCCAAGTTTCCCCCGCGAATGCCGTCGTCGAAACAGCCGGCTGCGCGACTGCCTCATGCAGGCGCCGAAGATCTTCTTCGCCAGCGTCTGATCGGCTTGGGCTATCAGGAAATTGTCGCGGTCCCGCTTGTGAATAAAGAGCTGGATGAATTGTTCAGGCCGGAGGGCGTGACGCCTGCGATCATCGCGAATCCGCTTTCTGAAGAAGCTTCGACAATGCGCGGTTCGGGCACCGTCAGCATGCTCGCGACACTCGAATGGAATTTGAATCGCGGCCAGCGCAATCTGCGTCTCTTCGAAATCGGCAAGGCTTACGCAATCAAAAATGGGCAGCCGGTGGAGACGCGCTCTCTCACGTTGGGCGCGACGGGCGATGCGAGAGAAAAGAGTATTCACGAAGGAGCGCGCGAGTTTGAATTCGCTGACTTGAAAGGGGATCTCGACAGGGTCGGCGAGCTTGCCGGCGGCTTCGCATGGGATTCGGACGCTCCGAACTGGCTATCGCATGCCGCTGCCGGCCGGATCGGGCTCGCTGGCTCCGGCGGCGCGCTGGGCACGGCAGGAAAGATCGGCCGGAAACGTGCCGAATTATTTAAATTGCGGACGGATGCATTTGTTGCCGACCTAGCGCTCGAACCGCTGCTGGAAGCGATTGATCGCACTCGTGCATCGCGACGCTATGAACCGCTGCCGCGATTCCCGGCGGTCGAGCGCGATTTTTCACTGCTTCTTCCAGACGGAATCAAATTCGCGCAAGTGCAGGAAGCAATCCGGGCTTTGCAGATTCCCGAAGTTGCGCACGTTGAAGCCGTGGATTTGTTCCGCGGCAAGAATGTTCCCGCCGGAAAATACTCTCTTCTCGTTCGAGTTACATTCCAAAGCGCGCAGGCGACATTTACGGATGCGCAGCTCACCGATTTCTCCGCCCGCATCGTGGCTGCGCTAGAAAAATCGCTGGGCGCGTCCCTTCGCGCAAGCTAGTTACCCCCGGCAACCTGCCTCGCGAACCGCAATTGGTGGCGCGCGCAGAACCCGCACGTTTCCGCTTGTCACTCAAGACGCGACGCCGCAGAATACACTTGGCTCAGCCGGAGAGAGGCTCCCGTGAAGATTGAAATTTACAACCAGAGCTACAACGTTCAAGCCGATGACAATGAAGAATATCTGAAGGAGCTCGCGGCGTTCGTGGATGAAAAGATGCGCTCGGTCGCGGAAGCCACTCGGACGATCGACTCGGTGCGCGTCGCCGTCCTGGCCGCGTTAAATATTGCCGACGAACTTCATTCCTTAAAGAAGCGGCAGGACACCATCGAAGGCCCGCTGCGCCAGCGCGTCGAAAAATGCGTTGCGATGGTCGAAAAGACGCTCGAACAAACAGCCTGACTTTCGCACTCGTCCGAACGTATCGGGTGAGTATCGAGGCAAACACAACGTTTCAGTTCTGCCAGGCATCTCCGATACAATGGTTTAGGGCTCGTCGCTGTACGGCAATAAAAAAGACGTTGAACGGCAGTGAAAACGTGAAGTCTTTGAGCAAATATACTCGCTATCTCGTCGTGCCCCTGGCACTCGTCGCGCTTCTCGTCATCACGACCACACTAGGCAACGTCTGGCACCATCACGATTCAAACTCTGAGACCACCTGCCCGATCTGCCATTTCAATCATCAACCGATCGAGAAGCCGCTCGCCGGCAATCGTCTGCCCGTGCTGATGCCGGTAAGTTCGAGCCCCGATGTGTTTCAGCCCTCCCTTGAGCCGACGCCAGATTCACACCGCATTCCCGCCCGCGCACCTCCTTCTGCGTAATCTTCTGTCTGTGCGTTCTGCGCCGCGCTCGGCGCGTTGATCCACTCTTTTTCCGATTTTCGTTTGAATGGTGGTGTTATGCGCTTAAGAATTTATTATTTCACGGCATTATCTGTCTCGTTGTTGTGGGCGGCGATCGCCGCTGGACAAAGCTCCGGCCCCGTGCGCGTGAGCCTAGATCACGCGATCACACTCGCGCTACAACACAATCACACGCTACTCGCGGCTCGCTTGACGATCCAAGAAAGCCAGGCTGAGGAGATTACAGCGAATTTGCGGCCCGATCCTGTGCTCGGCGCCGATGCTCAATTTCTGCCCTTCCAGCCGGTCACTTCTGATTACTTCGACCAAAACGCGCAGTTTGACATCGGCCTTAGCTATCTCTTCGAGCGCGGCAGGAAGCGGCAGCACCGCCTCCAGGCCGCGAAGGACACAACGGCGGTAACAACATCGCAGGTTGCCGACAACGAGCGCGCTTTGACGTTCCTTGTCGCGTCCGATTTCGTCAACGTGCAGCTCGCAGAATCGACTCTGGCTCTCGCCGAGCAGGACCTGAAAAGTTTTCAGAACACAGTGGACATCAGCAATATCCGTTACAAAGACGGAGACATGAGCGAAGCAGACCTGCTCAAAATCAAACTGCAGCTGCTGCAATTTCAGACGGATCTTTCGCAAGCACAACTGGCGCGAGTGCAAGCGCTCATCGCGCTCCGCCAGTCGCTCGGTTTTGAATCCGTCACGGCGGATTACGACGTGGCCGGAGACCTCGACTACCAGCCGGTCCACGCAAAACGCGATGACCTCGAATCGCTGGCTATTCAGCAGCGGCCCGATTTGCGCGCAGCCGTGCAGGGTGTGACCGCAGCGCAGAGCCAATACGAACTGCAGAAGGCCATCGGAAAACGCGATATCACCGGAACGGCCGATTACAGCCACACGGGAGGCACGAACGCGGTTTCGCTCTTTATGAGCATGCCCCTCCCGATTTTCGATCGCAATCAGGGCGAAATTGCCCGGACGCGATATGCCATCACGCAATCACAGGAAACTCAGAAGGGCGCACAAGAGCAAGTGCTGACCGACGTCGTCAATGCGTACGAAGGGCTTCAAACGAACGACCAAATCATTCAGCTGTACCGCGGCGGCTACCTCGATCAGGCGCAGCAATCGCGAGACATCAGCGAGTATGCGTACAAGCGCGGCGCTGCAAGCCTTCTCGATTTTCTCGACGCCGAGCGCAGTTATCGCGCCGTTCAACTCGCCTACCGGCAGTCGCTCGCGGCCTATCAACTCGCGGTTGAGCAGCTTCGCGAAGCGGTGGGCACAAGGAGCCTGCCGTGAAAACTAACAGGCATGCTTCCATCCGAATTCGCAGGAGTGGGAGCGGTAAAACCCGGTGCGATTCGCCCGGGCCGCGAACGCGATCTTGGAGAGTGAGCGTCGCGATGCTGGCGGTGGCGTTCGCGCTGGCCGGTTGTGGCGAAGGATCAGAAAAGGCCAGCAAAATGACTTCGTTCTCGACAGCGGAAAGTCCCGAAGCCAAGGCCGAGATCTTCTCGCTGCCCGCCGGCCAGATGTCTCACATCCAGGTCGTGACGGTCGAGCAGGGACCCCTGACTCGCATGCTCCGATTGAGCGGCGCGGTCGAGTACAACGACTTCAAGACCACGCCAGTGATCACGCAGGTGGGCGGGCCAGTTAGCCGCGTCGTGGTTGCGCCGGGCGAGCATGTGCGGGCCGGCCAGCCTCTGCTTTACATCGCCAGCCCGGACTACTCTCTTCTGCGCGCAGCTTATATCAAAGCACGCGACGCATTTCAGCTCGCAGACAAGTACTACGTCCGCGCGCAGGACCTTTTTGCGCACGGCGCGATTGCCCAGGCAGACCTCGAGCAAGCTGAATCGAACCGCGCGCAGACACAAGCTGACTTCGCGTCCAGCGCGGACGCCATCCGGATCCTCGGCATCCCGGACCCGGAAACGATTGTGAGCAAGGCTCCTTCACCGGAAATCCCGCTGCTCTCGCCGGTGGCCGGAGAAGTCGTCGACCGCGAGTGTTCTGTGGGGCAATTGCTGGCGCCCGGCGCCACGCAGTGTTTCACGCTGTCGGACATGAGTTCGGTCTGGATTCTTGTAAACATCTACCAGAAAGATGTGGCCTACGTGCACGTCGGCGATCCGGTAACGATCGACAATGAATCGTATCCGGGCGTCGTGCGCGGCAAGATCGAATACATTTCTCCCGCGCTTGACCCCACCACGCGCACGCTTCAGGCGCGCATTGAAGCCGCCAATCCCGGCGAGCGCCTGAAAAAAGAAATGTATGTGACCGCGGAGGTGCAAGCCGGCGTGATTCCCAACGCTCTCTTCGTTCCTAACTCCTCCGTGTTGCGCGACGAGCAGAATATGCCCTACGTCTATCTGCAGACGGGAAACAGCCAGTTCGCCCGGCGCGACGTTACCCTCGGCGAGAGCCAAGGCGGGAAAACGCAAATCCTCACCGGGCTGCAACCGAGCGACCATGTGATCGGCGACGGCAGCCTGTTCCTGCAGTTCCAGAATTCGCTTCAGCGCTAAGGGGACTACGTCCTGAGATGATTCATAGCATCGTTCAATTCGCGCTTCGGCAGCGCTTCCTGGTCTTGATGCTCGCTGTGCTGGTGATCGTGGCGGGCTCGATCTCGTTTCAGCGGATGCCGGTGGACGCTTACCCGGACCTTTCTCCTCCGCTCGTCGAAGTCATTACGCAGTGGCCCGGGCACGCGGCCGAGGAAACCGAGCGTCTCGTCACGCTGCCGATCGAACTGCAGATGAACGGCGTGCCGCACATGGAGTTCATGCGCTCGATCTCGCTGTATGGCTTGTCCGACGTCATCATGACGTTCCAGGAAAGCACGGACGATTATTTCGCGCGGCAAGTCGTGTTCGAACGCCTCTCGGATGCCACGCTGCCTACGGGCGTGACGGGCAGTCTGGCGCCCCTCTCGAGCCCGTCAAACCTCGTCTATCGCTACGTGATTGAAAGTCCGGACCGCACACCGCAAGAGCTGAAGACCTACGAAGACTGGGTGATTGAGCGCGCTTACAAGTCCGTGCCGGGCGTCGCCGATGATTCCGGCTTCGGCGGCACGGTGATGCAATACCAGGTGCTCCTCGATCCCGCAAAAATTTACAGCTATCACGTTCCCTTACCGCAAGTGCTCACTGCTTTGGCCGCAAATAACGCCAACGCCGGCGGCGGCTTCTACTCGCAGGGTTCGCAATTCTTCTACGTGCGCGGCCTCGGGTTAGTCACGAAGACCGAAGACATCGGCGACATTGTCGTGGGGAATAACAATGGCGTGCCGGTGCGCGTCCGCGACATCGGCGAGGTCACCATCGGCCACGCTCCCCGCCTCGGAGAGTTCGGCTTCCAGAACGATGACGACAGGGTCGAAGGCGTCATCCTCATGCTCACCGGTGAGCAGACGCAGAACGTCCTCAAACGAGTGGAAGCAAAGACCGAGGAGATCAACCGCGACCTCCTGCCGCATGACATTAAAGTCCGGCCTTTCTACGACCGGAGCGACCTGGTGCAGGTGACGATCGATACGGTGGAACATAACCTGCTGCTCGGCATGTGCCTGGTCTTTATCGTCTTGATTTTCTTTTTGGTCAGCGTGCGCGCGGCGGTTATCGTCGCGCTTACGATTCCGTTGAGCCTGCTGTTTTCATTTATTTTTCTGCACGCGCGCGGCATCCCGGCAAACCTGCTTTCGATTGGCGCAATCGATTTCGGAATCATCATCGACGGCACGGTCGTAATGATGGAAAACATCTACCGCGAGCTGGCTGCGCGTCACGATCGGGAATACAACCTACACGAGGTAATTATTGCGGCGGCGCGCGACGTGGATCGGCCTATTTTTTATTCCGTCGCCGTGATCCTCGCCGGTTACATTCCCATATATGCGCTGAGCGGACCGTCCGGCAAACTCTTTCATCCGATGGCCGAAACGATGTCCTGGGCGCTGCTCGGCTCGTTGATCTTCACCCTCACGTTCGTTCCCGTGCTCGCCTCCTACTGGTTCACTCGCGGCGTGAAGGAAAAAGCGAACCGCGCTTACGATTGGCTCAAGGACGAGTACGCATCGGAACTCCGCTGGTGCCTGGACCGCCCGAATTTAACGATGATCCTGGCCACCATCATTTTCGCCGCATCGCTGCTATTGATCCCCTTCATCGGCGGCGAGTTCATGCCCCACCTCGACGAAGGCGCCATGTGGGTGCGGGCGACGATGCCTTACACCATTTCGTTTGAGGAAGCAGCCAAGTTCGCTCCACAGATCCGCAAGATCCTGATGGCCTATCCGATGGTTACCGAGGTCGGCTCCGAGCTGGCGCGCCCCGACGACGGCACCGACCCAACCGGGTTTTTCAACTGCGAGTTCTACGTCGGACTGAAACCCTACAAGGATGCGACGTGGGGCCGGGGGCCGATCCACAACAAGGCCGAGCTGACCAAGGACATTCAGAAAAAGGTCGAGTCGTATCCGGGCGTAATTTTTAACTTCACGCAGCCAGCCGAAGACGCCGTGGATGAGGCCCTCACGGGCTTGAAGAGCGCGCTGGCCGTGAAAATCTTCGGGCCGGATCTGCAGGTGCTCGAAGACAAAGCGGTCGAAATCAAGCGCGTGCTCCAGCAGGTGCCCGGCTTCACCGAACTTACGGTTGTGCGCGAGTTGGGACAGCCGAGTGTGCAGATCGACGTGAACCGCGAAAAAATCGCGCGTTACGGCATCAACGTCTCCGATGTCGAGGGTGTGATTCAGGCCGCGGTGGGCGGCCAGGCGGCCACGCAGGTGATCCAGGGCGAGCAATTGTTTGACCTTGTAGTGCGCATGAAGCCCGAATACCGCTCGAGCGAGCACGCCATCGGTAATTTGCTGGTGCCGACTACTTCCGGGCAGCAGGTGCCGATTTCCGAGTTGGCCACGATTCATCAGGGCAACGGTGCTTCGTTCATCTATCGCGAGAACAATTCGCGTTACATCGGAGTTCAATTCAGCATTGAGGGGCGCGACCTGGCGCGCGCAGTGGACGACGCGCAGAAAGCAGTGCAATCTTCCGTAAAACTGCCGCAGGGCTACCGTTTGGACTGGGGCGGCGAATACAGTGAGTACGTTGCCGCTCGGCAGCAGTTCGCGGTGATCGCCCCGCTCGCCGTTCTCTTGATATTTGTGATCCTGTTCGCGCTCTACGGCAACTTCAAGTTTCCACTTACCGTCCTCATCGGTGTGGTGATGACGGAACCCGTCGGCGCGCTGCTCGCGCTCAAGCTCACGCACACGACGTTCAGCGTCTCTTCCGTTCTAGGGCTGCTCGTGCTGATGGGCGTATCGGCGGAGACTGCGATTATCGACGTTTCCTACATCAACAAGCTGCGTCTCGAAGGGTTCGGCATTCGCGAAGCCACGCTCGACGGGTCGCTGATCCGCCTCCGGCCAATCATGATGACGGCGCTGGTCGCTTGCCTCGGCCTTCTACCCGCGGCGCTTTCCACCGGCGTAGGCTCGGACTCGCAGAAACCGTTTGCGATCGTCATCGTGGCTGGACTCGTCTCGCGGTTGTTCCTGGGCCGCATCGTGAGCCCGGTGCTGTACCAAATGGTGGCGCGCGAAGGGGATGTTTTGCAGGTATGAGATTGACATCATCAACGAAGCGCTCGCAGTTGGCCAAGGCCGGTGGGACCATCGCCGCGACGCGGTCTGATTCGTCACCCTTTCGCGTGTAGCTGCGTCTAATTGGCTGATTGGTGGTATACGATGGCGACTAGATGAACTCAGGTTCGAATTCGAAGTTCGGCACGTCGAGGCTGTTGGCGGTGTGCCTGGCGCTCTTGGCTCTGCTGTTCATCACAGCGGAGTCGAGCCTCGTTCACAATCACGACGACACCTCTTCCGCGACATGCCCAGTCTGCCACATGGCGCAGCAAGCGCCCGTGCAGACAGCCGTCACCGTTAAGCTGCCGGTGCTTTTTGCAGTAGCTTGGCGCGTGCCGGGCGAAGTGCTCGCGCCGGAACTCGAGCAACTGCCTGAGGACAATCCCTCTAGGGCGCCTCCTTCGTATTCGGTCTAACCTCTCCGACAATCGTCATGCCGCTCCGCAATGCGGAGTGGCCCCTTTTCCACTCATACACCGGGCAGCCCGATTGGGCCGTTGCCCATCCCGTGGGAGGGACAAATGAATCGAGTCATTCGCTATTCCGGAATATTGGCATTCCTAGTTTTGTGTCTTGGCGCAGAGACTTCCGTTCGGGCGCAGTCGTCCGGCACGTCAGGCAGTGTCGGCGGCACAGTTGTAGATCCATCCGGCGCCGTCGTGGCCGGCGCAACCGTCGAAATTCAGAATCCTGTGAGCGGGTTCAACCGCACCACGACGACGGACAGCTCGGGAAATTTCATCATCCAGAACGTACCGTTCAATCCGTATCATCTGACCACCATGGCGACTGGCTTTGACGGATACTTTCAAGACGTCAGCGTTAATTCGACGGTTCCGATCCTCCTGAAAATCGCTCTCAAGATCACGGGTGCAACCACATCGGTTCGGGTCGAGGCCTCGGGAGAAGACCTTCTCGAGACCGATTCCACGGCACATACGGACATCGATCGCGCGCTCTTTGAAAAGCTTCCGCTCGAGAGTGCATCGTCCTCACTCAGCTCTCTCGTCACGCTGGCGACGCCGGGAATTGCGGCGGATTCGAATGGGCTCTTTCATGGGCTCGGCGACCACGCGTCCAACTCGTTTTCCATCGACGATCAACCCATCACCGACCAGCAAAGTAAGGTGTTCTCGAATCAACTTCCAGTTGACGCCGTGCAGTCCATGGAAGTGATCGAAGGCGCGCCGCCGGCCGAGTACGGCGACAAGACGAGCGTGATTATTGTGGTGACCACACGCTCGGGGCTCGGCGTCACGACGCCTCATGGCAGCGTCACTTCTTCATACGGCTCCTTCGGATCAACCAACGGAGGATTCGACCTCTCCTACGGCGGGCAGAAACTGGGAAATTTCATCGCGGTAAACGGGCTCGACACCGGGCGATTTCTCGATGGGCCGGAGTATGTCGTCACGCACGACAAGGGCAACGAAGCGAACGTGTTCGATCGCGTTGACTTCAAGCCTTCGCAATCGGACACCTTCAATCTGAACTTCGGCTACACGCGTTCGTGGTTTCAGACGCCGATTTCGTACGACGCGCAAAACGCAATGGCATGGTCGGGACTCGTCGTGCCGGCAATGTGCCCTATCGGGCAGATCGGGTCTTGTGGCGGCTTGGGGCCGAACGGCGAACCAGTCGGCTCACAGGATCAACGCTCGCAAATCAAGACGATTAATTTTGCGCCAGCGTGGACGCGTCTGATTAACTCCAACACCGTCCTCACGGCCGGCGCTTTTGTGCGGCAAGATCAATACAACTACTATCCAAGCGACAATCCGTTCGCCGATCTGACTCCCGATCTTCAATTTCAGACTGTAGGCCAGAGCCGCCGGCTAACGAATATCGGCGGCCGCGCAAGCCTGTCGTATGTGAGAGGCATAAACAACATCAAGGCCGGAATCATCTATGAAGACACGCTGCTGACGGAAAACGATCACATCGGGATCGTTGATCCGACGGCGAACGCAGTCTGCTTATCCGCCAACCTGACTCCCGACACGAATCCTCTACTGACGAATCCTGCGTCATGCACGGGGTTACTGCAGCCGAACGCTGGGCAAGGGATCAATAATGGCGCTTCGATCCCCGCGTTTAATCCGCTGCTGGCATGTTACGACTTGACGAGGATCGCGTCGTTGCCCGCCTCCGACGGTTGCCCCGCGTCCACAAGCGGCATTTATACGTTCAACGGCACGGCCGGCATCAAGGAGCTCGCGCTTTACCTTGAGGACACGATTACCAAGAACAATTGGACGTTCAACGTCGGGCTGCGTGGCGACATCTACGACGGGATTACCAGTCAAAATCAACTCGAGCCAAGGCTCGGCGCCGCCTATAACGTGAAGCGGACCAATACAGTGCTGCGCCTTTCTTACGCTCGCACGCTCGAAACCCCGTTCAACGAGAACCTGGTGCTTGCCAGCGAAGGATGCCTGAACCCGGTTATCAACGCGATCGAGTCTTCGACCGCCAGCCCGTGCGTGGCAACGACGCCGCTAAGGCCGGGATGGCGCAATGAATTCCACGCTGGCCTCCAGCAAGCGTTCGGAAAATATTTGGTGGTGGACGGCGAGTACATTTGGAAATACACGCACGGAGCGTACGACTTCAGTGTGTTAGGCAATACGCCGATCACCTTCCCAATCGAATGGAGCCGCTCGAAAATTCCCGGATACGCGGTTCGCGCCACGGTGCCGAACTTTCACGGTCTCACTGCTTTCATCGTGTTCTCACATGTGGCTGCGCGTTTCTTCGAGCCGCAGGTCAGCGGGATCGGAGCCGCGCCTACCGAGAGCGAAGTTTTCCGCATTGACCACGATGAAAACTTCAACCAAACAACCCACGTGCAATACCAGCCATGGAAGCGTGGACCGTGGTTTGGATTCAACTGGCGCTACGACAGCGGACTTGTCGCCGGCCCGGTTCCCTGCGTAGGAGGTAATTGCGCAAATGGACCCAATGGCGGCGGGGCCGACAATCTGGTGGACACCTCCATTATCACTTCCGATCAGCAATTCGAAGCGGGATTGTTCTGCGGTTCGGTTCGCGCCACGCCGACAACACCCATCAGCTCGAGCTTCGGAGTCAACTTGTGCCCCGGTTCGCAGTACGGCTCGACGCTGATCAAAATTCCAGCGCCGGGCACGGAGAATGACGATCACGATCCTCCGCGCATCGCGCCTCGCAATCTGTTCGACATGGCCATCGGGCAGGACAATCTTTTCAACGGCGACAAGTACAAGTGGAGCGTTCGGTTCACGGCGGTCAACGTGACGAACAAATACGCGCTGTATAACTTCTTGTCGACGTTCAGCGGCACGCACTACGTCTCGCCTCGGACCTTCACAGGCGAGATCGGTTTTCACTTCTAGATCACGACCACAGCCTAGGCACGCTGCACGGGAGCCACCGTTCTGTGCAGCGTGCCAACTCTTCGCACCTAGAACTCTCCGCGTATCACCAGTTCTTTACAACTTTCTAGTTGACACTCTGTTTCAACTACGCTACCGTCGTGTGCCAGTTGATAGTCATTATCAACTGGGATTTCTCTTTAAAGGGCGGCTCCTATCGAATGGCTGGGTTCAGGCTAAGACGTCGGATTTGCTGGTTCCTTCTTCCTCTGGCGATTTGCGTTTTCGTTTGGACTACCTCGGCCGGCGTCGGCGGGAGCATCTCCGGCACGGTGAAGGACCAGAGTGGCGCCTTGGTTCCTAAGGTGACCGTTACGGCCACAAACAGCGACACCGGAATCCGGCAAGCTACAGTCACCGATGACAAGGGCTTCTATTCATTCACCAGCCTTCAGATCGGCCACTACGATCTGGACGTTGTAAGCACGGCCTTCAGGCCGTATCGGCGCACGAGAATCGCCCTCGATGCGAACAGCGCGCTGACGATCGACGCAGTTCTGGAGGTGGGCGCCCGGTCCGATGCCGTCACGGTCGTCGACAACCAACTCCGTGTGGAAACGACGAGTACGCAGATGGGCGAGATCATCACCGGCGCGCAGATGACCGCAGTGCCCCTCAACGGGCGAAGCTACACGGACCTGCTCGCGCTGCAGCCTGGCGTGGTGCCGGTGACCACCATCACCTCCGAAACCGTGCAGGACGTGGGAGCGAGTGCGCTCTCGCCCTCGGGTAATTTGAATCCCGGTACGATCTCGATCAACGGCCAGCGGGAATTTGCGAACGCCTTCATCGTCAACGGAAGCGACTCCGAGGAAGACGTGAACATGGGCGCGGCGATCGTCCCGAACCTGGACTCCATTGCCGAGTTCCGGATTCTCACGAGCAATTTCGACGCGGAGTACGGCGAGTTCAGCGGCGGCCAGATCAACGTAGTCACAAAATCCGGCACGAACGCGTTTCACGGCGACGCCTTCGAATTCCTGCGCAACACCAATCTCGATGCGCGCAATTATTTCTCTCCCGGGCGCGGTGCGTTCAACCAAAATCAATTTGGCGGGACGATCGGAGGGCCGATCCGCAGGAGCAAGATTTTCTTCTTCGGAGACTATCAGGGAACGCGGTCGTCGCAAGGAGTGGACACCCCAAGAATTCCCGTCCCATCGACGGCGGATCGCACGGGCAATCTGCTGGATCTTGCGGATTCGTTTGTAACCACCGATGCGAATGGGAAAACGGTTCCCACGACGGTGAGCGGACCATATTGGGGGAGCCTGCTATCGCAGAAGTTGGGCCATACGGTTTCACTGAACGAGCCCTACTACACGCCGGGATGCACGGCGGCCGACTGCGTTTTTCCCAACGCCGTGATTCCGCAGAGCGCGTGGTCCGCCCCGGCAACAAACCTCTTGCAATACATTCCGAAGGCAAACAACGCGAACGGCACTTTCTCCACGTCGTCCTTCAATCAAACTTTGCGGGACGATAAAGGCGCTTACCGGACCGACGCCGACACGCACTGGGGCCTCCTCAACGCCTACTACTTCCTCGACGATTGGTCCGAAAACAATCCCTATCCGGTCGCGCAAGGCGGCGCCAACGTTCCGGGTTTCAACGCGCTCTACACGGGGCGCGCGCAACTGCTCGAACTCGGCGACACGAAATCGCTGAGCGCGAGTGCATTGAACGAATTCCGTTTCAGCTACATGCGTGATGCGGTGGACCTGGGCAAACCGGTAGGGGGAGTCGGCATCAGCCTGGCGTCGCAAGGCTTCGAGGTAGGCCCGGGAACACCGGGGATCGTGCCGCTTTCGCCGAATACGGAAGGTGTGGAGAGTGTCGGCTTCAACAGCTACACCATTGGAACGAATACGAACGAGTTGAAACAGTACGGCAACACGTTTCAGTGGCTCGACGATTTCTCCAAAGTCGTAGGGACTCATACCATCAAGGTTGGCGGTGAATTCCACTACGATCAACTAAACGTCGACGCGATCGCGCAGTTCAACGGGAGCTTCCTGTTCTTCGGAACCGAGACCGGTTCCGACTTCGCGGATTTTCTGCTGGGAATTCCGAGCCAGTATAACCAGAGCCAGCTACAGCCGTTTTTCGGCCGGAACAAATACCTCGGTCTTTACGCGCAGGATAGCTGGCGCATATCGCGCAGTCTGACTCTGAATTACGGCTTGCGGTGGGATCGGATCGAGCCGTGGTACGAGAAGCACAACCAGATCGCGACATTCGTGCCGGGCAAACAATCCGTCGTTTTCCCCGGAGCTCCTGCCGGCATCCTTTATCCAACTGACCCGGGGGTTCCGCGGACGTTAGCGCCGCCGGGAAATCTGGGCTTCGCGCCGCGTATCGGCTTGGCGTACTCGCCGAGCGCGTCGGGGGACGGCGTATTCGCAAAGCTATTCGGCGGCCCCGGCAACACGAGCATCCGGGCCAGCTACGGAATGTTCTACACGGCGATCGAGGCGCTCACGATCGGCGTGATGAGCGCCAACGCGCCCTACGGAACCACGTACACGAGCCCAGCTCCGCCGCTCTTTGCCACGCCGTTTGTCACCGCCGCGAGCGGAAAGAACCGCGGCCAGTATTTTCCGGTTACCCTCGCTCCGTGGGGCACGAGCGCGAGCCATCCCGACGCCAGCGTCGATTGGTCTCAGTTCGAGCCCATTACAGGGCTTCCCAACTATCCGACAAGCAATCGCATTCCTTACGCTGAGGAATACATGTTGTCTCTCGAGCGCAGTCTGGGAGCCAAGACCGTATTCAGCGTGAGTTACGTCGGCACGCAGGCGCATCGGCTTCTCGTGCTTGTGGAAGCGAACCCCGGCGACCCATCGCTGTGCTTGTTCCTTAGCAATCCCGCCAACTTGGCGGCGCGTCAGACGCCGTGCGGACCATTCGGCGAAGACAGCCAATACATTACGGTGACCGGCGAGGTTTACAACGGCACCCGCGGCCCTCTGGGATCGGATTTCGGCAGCAACGCCAATCAGGCCACGGCGGGAAATTCGAACTACAACTCGTTACAACTCACGCTGCAGCATTCCGGCAAACGCTTGGATGTACTGGCTGGATACACATACAGCAAGTCGTTCGATCAATCCTCGAACGTCGGCGAAGAGGTGAATCCTCTCGATCCTTCACTGAGCAAAGCACTCTCGGCCTTTGATGTGAAGCACAATTTCGTCGTGAGCTACAACTACAAGCTGCCCTTCGAATCGTTGTTCCGCGCCACGAACCGCCGGACCCAGGGCTGGGAGGTCTCCGGGATCACGCATTTCAGCAGCGGCTTGCCGGTAACCCTTGTCAATTTCGGGGACAATTCGCTCCTGGGCGCCGAGCCGAACGGCATCAACAACTTCGGTGTGGATGAGCCAGACTACACTGGCGGCCCTCTCGATCTGAATCACAACCCGCGCAACGGGAAGCCTTATTTCAATCCGTCCGTGTTCACCGAAAATAAATTGGGAACGCCGGGCACGGCGCCGCGGCGATTTTTCTACGGGCCCGGGATGAACAATTTCGACATGGCTCTCCTCAAGAACGTTCGTTTGACGGAATCGAAATCACTCCAGTTCCGGATCGAAGCCTTTAACGTCTTTAATCACGCTCAGTTCTTTGGGGCTCAAGCCGTTGACGGAAATATCGATAGCTCCACATTCGGCGATGCTATCAGCGCGGCTGCACCGCGCCTGATGCAGGCCGGAGTGAAGCTGAAATTCTGAGGCAGAAGGCTTCTAAGGAAAGCGAAATTAGATTGTCAAAGCTCGCCAGCGCGTGCGCAGCGAATCGCGCGTGCTTTTGGCGTGAAACAACGTCCGGACTTACACACTTCCTGAAATTGTTGCGCCGATAATTCCTTGTTACAATTAGGCGTGGAGGCGGCCTGCGAAGCGAGTGACGGTGTGACGGCCTATTTGAACCAACACTGGATCCCTGGGAGCCCCCGTCGTCCTGCCCTTGTGCAATCCTCGCTGGGTAACCGGCTCGGGAAGCCTTAAAGCAGGCGCAGGGCGCCCACCTATTACGTGGGGTTCAGGGTCTAGCACCGCACGGCCAAGTGGACGCCTCCTTTCATTTGCATTCTCCAGCACGAACTTGAATAAGCTCGCGGTCGGATTCAGTTAGGCGCCGCGCGGATTGTGAACCCTTTCCATGCGCATTCTGTTTGTCGGTGATGTGGTCGGCTCGCCCGGCCGTAAGATTATTCACGATCATCTCGCGGATACGGTCGCGCAGAGGAAAGTGGATCTGTGCATCGTCAACGGCGAAAATGCGGCATCGGGCTTCGGCATAACGCCGCGGCTGGCGGAGGAATTGTTCGCCGCGGGAGCGGAAGTCATCACCGGCGGCAACCACATCTGGGATCGCAAGGAAATCCTCGACTACTTGCCTCACGAGCCTCGACTGATTCGTCCCGCCAATTTCCCACCGGGCGCGCCCGGCAGCGGCCTCTACGTCGGCAAGGCTAAAAACGGAGTGGATTACGCGGTTCTCGATCTCCAGGGCCGCACTTTCATGCCGGCGCTTGATTGCCCATTTCGCGCGGCCGAGCGCGAGCTTGCGCGCGTTCCGGAGAACGTAAATGTGATCGTCGTGGACATCCACGCCGAAGCCACGTCAGAAAAGCAGGCGATGGGATGGTTTCTCGACGGCAAAGTCTCCGTGGTACTCGGCACGCACACACACGTGGCCACTGCCGATGAGCGCGTGCTGCCCGGCGGAACGGCGTATATCACCGACGTTGGAATGACGGGCCCGCACGATTCCGTCATCGGCATGGACAAAGTCGGAATCATTCAGCGCTTCCTCGATGGAATGCCGGCGCGGTTTTCTGTGCCTGAAGGCGACGTCCGCATGAATGCCGTCCTCATAGATGCGGATGAGTCGACGGGACACGCTCGATCGATCGAACGTGTCGTTCTTCGTCTCTCGTGAAAGCATAGCGAACCAAGCAACGCGCCTCATGCTGCGAGCATCTTTTGCGTCAGGAGCTTCTATAATTTCCCGTCCATGATCAAGCGTCTCGCCGCGCGTGTCTCGGTATCTCTGATCCTCGTTATCGCCCTTGCCGGCGTCGCGAGGCTTGCGAATTTGCGCGCGCAGGAGCTTGATATCGAACTTATCTCCACCGCACATCTGCTGCCGGGCGTAGGCCCGGGCCTTCGCGCGATTCATCGGGATTCAGCGGGACGCTATTTCGTACTATCGGCGCCGGGCACAGTCATTTCAATTTATACGGCCGGCGGAAAGGTCGTGGGGAAAATTCCCGCTATCACGACAAAGGAAGCGTCGCTACTCGATGCCGCGGACTTCGACGTTTATTCATCGGGCCGAGTCGTCGTTGCGGATCGCGGGGCGAATGCAATCAAGATATTCAACTCGGCCGGACATGATCAGAATTCGTTCCCGGTTACCGCTCCAGCATCCGTCGCGGCTCTCTCCTCGGGCGAAATCGCCGTATCCAGTTTGCATTCGAAGAAGCTCCTGGAGATTTACGACAAAGATGGAAAGTGGCTTAGGAATTTCGGCGAACGCACAAATCTCGCGGAACATTCTGAATTGAACCGGAGCCTGAATCTCGGCAAGCTCATCGCGGATCCCGCGAATCATCTTTACTACGCATTCAGCTATTTGCCGGAACCGACGGTGCGCCGCTACGATCACCTCGGTAACTCCACTCTCGAGATTTCATTGAGCACACTTGAGTTCGCGCCGGTCGCGGAGGCCACGCGCCATCAGATTTCGGAGCAAGATGAAAAAGCTGGAGCGCCAATTTTCAAGCCGGTAATCAACGCGGTTGGCGTCGATCCGCAATCGCTGGATGTTTGGATCGCCATGGACGATGAGTTGACGCATTTCGACCGCGAAGGTTCGCGCCGCGGCGAAACGTATCGCACATACACAGCCGAGGGTGAGCGCATGGTACCGATCTCCATCATCGTTGAGCCCGATCACCTCATCCTCGCGGCCGATCCGATCGGCGTCTACGTGTTCCCGCGTCCCGACAAAGCTCCTGGCATCGCTCCGGAAAAAACCGAAGAGAAACCGGCCGCAGCTGACAAAAAGCCTTGAGTTGGATCGAGTCTCTTTGCAAAAAATTCCCATTGGAATTCAAGAATTCAATTGACATCTTCGCGAATGGCCTTCTGGCATGGTGTATTTCTCACTCTTTGCCTTGTGGAAAACCTGTGAATTGCTTGTGAACGCTGTGGACGGTCTTCTCTCAGTTTTCGCTTGCTCCGGGAGATTCTTTTAGGCAGAATCCCGCCTCGCGTTCGCTAACGTCTCTCGGAAGGTTGCACTCCTCGGACGATGGCAGTGGCTTCGGGCGTGTTGCCACTCAAGCCTAGTAAGAACGCCAGGCCAAATCAGCTCCGCGCGATGGCGGGATTTCCACAACATTATCCACAGCAGTGGAAATGGTCGGGAGGATGATTTCCGTATGAATCAGTGGGACCGAATACTCCACCACGTGGAGCGTCGAGTTAACCCACATAGTTTTAACACTTGGTTCCGTCCCACTCGTCTTGAAATTGTCGAGGAGGGCAAGCTACTGGTGCGCGTGCCCACACGCCTTTTCCGCAAGCGCCTGACGGAAACCTACGGTGATGTCATCCAGGCGGTTTTCGTGGAGTTGAGCCTCACCGACCTGCGCGTTGAGTATCTGTGCTCGGACCAGGAAGCCGCTGAGACACTACCCACGCAGCAGGCGCGCCTCGATTTCGATTCGGTCACCCATCAACTCAATCCTCGCTACACTTTTGAGAGCTTCGTCGTTGGCGCATCGAACCAATTTGCACAGGCCGCCGCATTGGCGGTAGCCGAACAGCCTTCGAAAACGTATAACCCGCTCTTTCTTTACGGCGGGGTTGGTCTCGGCAAGACGCATTTGATGCAGGCGATCGGCCACTCGCTCAAGAAACGGAATCCAGCGCTGCGCCTCACCTATGTCAGCGCCGAGAAATTCACAAACGAAGTGATTGCCTCCCTGCGCTTCGATCGCATGAGCAGTTTCCGCGATCGCTTCCGCACCATGGACGTGCTCATGGTGGACGATATTCAGTTCATCGCCACGCGCGAGCGGACCCAGGAAGAATTTTTTCACACTTTCAATGCGCTCTACGATCAGCAGAAGCAGATCGTGATTTCGTCCGATTGCCCGCCGAAAGATATTTCCTCGATTGAAGAGCGCCTCTGCTCTCGATTTGAATGGGGGCTCATCGCCGATATCCAGCCGCCCGATCTTGAGACAAAGATCGCCATTCTTCAGAAGAAGGCGGAGAGCGAACGCGTTCGCCTGGACGACGATGTCGCCGAGTACATCGCGCGCTCAATCAAATCCAACATTCGCGAGCTTGAAGGCGCGCTGATCCGCCTGATCGCCTACTCGTCGCTCACTGGGGTGGACGTCAGTCTATCCACGGCGCAACAGGTCCTGAAGAACATCATCGAGTTGCAGGAAAAGAAAGTCACCATCGAGCAAATCCAGAAGCGCGTCGGAGAGCATTTCGGGCTGCGCCCTCAGGATTTGAAGGTTCGATCCAATTCCAAGGTGATCGCTTTCCCGCGCCAGGTGGCGATGTTCATCGTCAAGAAGCTCACGTCGGCATCGCTACCGGAAATTGGCCGGCAATTCGGCGGGAAGCACCATACGACCGTGCTGCATTCGATCAACAAGATCGAAAATCTTCGCCGCACCGATAAAGAACTCAGCCGCACGCTAAACCGGCTGCTCGATTCCTTTGGATAGTATTGCGTTTCGATCTGCCTCAAATGCCGGACCCAATTCTGGAGCAGCCGCGAGAAGTTTGCGTTCTTTGAGGTGTTGATAACTGTGTGGAATAGATGTGAACGCACTGTGAGTCCCGTGAACAAGCGACCCGATCGTGCAGTGCGGGTCGGCGAGACTTGGTTTTATCCTCACCGTTCGCGTCCTGTGCACGGAATATCCTTCGCGTAACTTCACTCGATGAATGGGGTTACTGGGATATCCGAAGTTTCCACAGTTGCGGCGATGACGGCGGGTTCTATACTTTATACTCAAATGAAAAAGCTGTAGAGTAGGCCCTACAACATGAGCTCAACTGGAACACAGATCGGCAAAGAAGCGGCACGAGGACAAACCGACATGGAATTTAGTGTGAAGAAGTTCGACCTTCTTGCGGAGCTCGAACTGACGCAAGGCGTCGTCGAGCGGAAGACCACGATCCCGATCTTGTCGAACCTTCTTTTTGAAGCGAAGGGAAACCGGCTTTCCATCACGGCGACCGACCTCGAGCTGAGCATTCGAACCTCCTGCGACGCGAAAGTGAAGAAAGAAGGCTCCGGAACGATCCCGGCCAAGAAACTTTACGATCTCGTGCGCCTCTTGCCCGACGAAGAGATCCGCTTCAAATTGATCGAGAACCACTGGATTCAGATCCTCTCCGACCGCAAGTCTTACAAACTCGTCGGCATGTCGAAGGAAAATTTCCCGGCGCTGCCCGGGTTTCCTCATGCGCTAGTAAAGATACCGGCGGTCCTGTTGAACGATCTGATCGCCAAGACTACATTTGCAATTTCACTCGAAGAGTCGCGCTACACGCTGAACGGCGCCCTGCTGGTGCTGAAACCGGAGTCGGTCACGATGGTCGCCACCGACGGGCACCGCCTCGCGATGGTTGAGAACACGCACAAGCTCGAAGGACTGAGCGCTGAAGTGCGCGTTCTTGTCCCGAAGAAAGCCATGACGGAGATCCAGCGCTTGGCTGCGGATTCCGACGATGCTGCGACCGCCGATTTCGCCCAAGATGAAAGCCACCTCTTTTTCCAGATTGGCCGCCGGCTGCTCACTTCGCGCAAGCTCACCGGCCAGTTTCCGAATTACGAAGCCGTGCTGCCGCGCGACGCAAACAAGACCGTCGTTCTCGAGCGCGGTGAATTGCAGGACGCGCTGCGCCGCGTCTCGCAGCTTGCGGACCAGCGCTCACGCGCCGTAAAGTTCGTCCTCGCGAAAGAAGGAATCGAAATTTCGGCGTCGAGCCCGGAATACGGCGAAGCCAAGGAAGCCATCGAGAAGGAATATAAAGGCGAACCTCTGGCGATCGGCTTCAACGCGCAATACATTCTGGATTTTCTCGCAGCCGCCGCGGATGGCCCAATCGCCTTCGAACTGAAGGACGAGCAGTCCGCCGGCCAACTTCGTCCTCTCGCAGACGAATCCAGCCGCTACCGCTACGTCGTCATGCCCATGCGCATCTGATGCCGCGCACGTCGCCTGAATGAATTAACGCGCCGTCGCCAAAATGGCTCTTCCGCAGTTTCCTCGAACGGCTTAAACTTTTCACAACTGTTCAACTGGGAGGGTCTCGCCGATGAGCGGAAGTGTCGTCTCAATCCACATCACTCGCACGGCCGGATCTCCGATGGAGTCCATTCAATCCGTGAACGCCGTCGCCGGCCGCGGCCTCGAAGGCGATCGCTATTTCACGGGAGAGGGAACCTTTTCCGACAAAGATGCCGCGTCACCGGACGCGCCGTCTCGCGAGGCGACGCTGGTCGAAAGCGAATCCGTCGATGCGTTGAATCTACAGCTCGGCACGAATTTTTCCGCGGGAGAGATGCGGCGAAACATCGTCACGCGCGGTGTTGCGCTGAATCATCTCGTGGGACGTGAATTCCAGGTAGGCGGCGTGAGGCTGCGCGGCATTCGCCTTTGCGAGCCATGCGACCACCTTGAGAAGCTGACGCGCAAAGCACTCAAGTCCGTTATGCTGCATCGTTGCGGTTTGCGCGCGCAAATTGTTGGGAGCGGAGTTCTTTATCCGGGCGACGCGATCGTTATTCCAGAGTCTGCCGAAGAAACCAATAAAAAAGTTATCCGCCGCTACTACGAAGAATTGTGGAACGTGTGGAATTTCGACAAGGCAACCGAATTTCTTTCGACCGAGATTGTTTTTCGCGGCTCGCTCGGCACGGAAACGCAAGGCCGCGAAGCGTTCTGCGAATACATGCGCAAGATACGCCGCGCTTTTCCGGATTTTCACAATTCCATCGTTGATCTGATCGCCGAAGGCGACGAAGTTGTGGCGCGTCTGAGCTACACCGGCACACACAGAGGCGAGATTTTCGGTATCGCGCCGACGGGCCGCCAAATCACATATCAAGGCGCCGCTTTCTTTCAGATTTCAGACGCATTGGTAACACACGGGTGGGTTCTTGGAGATCTTTTGAGCCTGCTGAAATCTCTGGGCGCGCGCACTTTACCGTAAAGTTACCTCAGCCGAGAAAACCGTCATACCAACCCCTTAAAGAATGCGTGTAAGCAATTGAAAATAAACGACATTACCGCCTCCACTTATCGAATATCGCCTTGTGAATTGACCCCCATTTCGGTTACAATTTAGCTGTTCGATGCGGGCCATTTCGAACTCCAGGCCAGCACTGGAACATAGCTTAGTTCGTCGAGAATCAAGCGCCTCCCCCGATGAAAATTGGGCCAACGCCAGGGCGCTCTCGGCAACAAAACATGAAGCTTTCTCCGCGAGGAGAAAGAATCTTCGCCGCGTCCCTCCGGCATGCCGGAGTGGGACGGGATGAAGCAACGATTACCCTTCGAGTCCGGCACGCAATGGCTGGGCCAATGGGCAAGGCTTGAGTCGATTTCCTCCTACCGACAGCCTTCCCCTGCACGCAACTGAGGAGAAGTTCGAATATGGCTGATAAGGAAACCACGCCCGGCAAGGGCCCTGGACACAAGTACGACGCTACGTCCATCAAAGTCCTCGGCGGCATCGAGGCTGTGCGCAAGCGCCCCGCGATGTACATCGGTTCCACGGGCGAACTCGGATTGCACCATCTTGTCTGGGAAGTTGTGGACAATTCTGTGGACGAAGCTCTCGCCGGCTACTGCGATGAGATCAACGTCACCGTCCACGAAGACAATTCCGTCACAGTTCTCGACAACGGCCGCGGCATTCCCGTGGACATGCATGCGACCGAGAAGAAGCCCGCCGCCGAAGTCGTCATGACCGTGCTGCACGCGGGCGGAAAATTCGACACCGACACGTACAAGGTTTCGGGCGGTTTGCATGGCGTCGGCGTTTCGGTTGTCAACGCACTCAGCGACTGGCTTGATCTCGAGATCATGCGCGATGGACAGGTGTATGAGCAGTCCTACGAAAAAGGCGTCCCGACATCGAAGCTAAAAGTTACCGGCAAAACGCGAAAGACCGGAACAAAAGTCACATTTCACCCCGACCCATCTATTTTTACGGAGATGGCGTTCAGCTTCGACACATTGTCGCAGCGTCTGCGCGAGCTCGCGTTTCTCAACAAGGGATTGAAAATCACACTCGACGACGAGCGCAACAACAAAAAAGCCGAGTTCCGTTTCACTGGCGGCATCGTCGAATTCGTAAAGCATCTCAATCGTGGCAAGCAGACGCTTCATGATTCACCCATTTATATCGAAGGAAAGCGCGACACCACCGAAGTCGAAATCGCGCTGCAGTACAACGACAGCTATGCCGAAAACGTATTCGCCTTCGCCAACACGATCAACACCGTGGACGGCGGCACGCACATCTCAGGCTTCCGCTCGGCGCTGACGCGCACCATCAATTACTACGCCAGCTCTTTTGGAATGTTGAAGGATCAGAAAGACCAGGTTTCGATCACGGGCGACGACGTTCGCGAGGGTCTGGTTGCTGTCGTCTCCGTGAAGCTCCCTCAACCGCAGTTCGAGGGCCAGACCAAGGGCAAACTCAATAGCGATATCAAGGGCTCGGTCGAGCAACTCGTCAACGAGCGGCTGGGCGAATATTTCGACAAGCACTCTTCCATCGCGCGGAAAATCATCGGCAAATGCATTGATGCCGCGCGCGCGCGCGAAGCGGCCCGCAAGGCTCGCGAGCTCACTCGCCGAAAATCCGCGCTCGACTCGAGCGGCCTGCCCGGCAAGCTCGCCGATTGCCAGGAGCGCGATCCCGCACGCTGCGAAATCTTCCTCGTCGAAGGCGAATCGGCCGGCGGCTCGGCTAAGGGCGGGCGCGACCGTCGCTATCAGGCGATCCTGCCCCTCAAGGGCAAGATCCTCAACGTCGAAAAAGCGCGGTACGACAAGATGCTGGGCCACGAAGAAATTCGCGCCATCATCACGGCGCTCGGCACCGGTATCGGCAAAGATGATTTCGATGCCGCAAAGCTGCGCTACCACAAAGTAATTCTCATGACCGACGCGGACGTGGACGGCAGCCACATTCGCACGCTTCTCCTCACATTTTTCTTCCGCCACATGCGCGAACTGATCGAGAAAGGGCACATCTATATCGCACAACCCCCGCTCTATCGCGTCAAGCGCGGAAAGATGGATCGCTACATCCGAGATGAACGCGAATTCTCGGGCGAATTGATGAAGCGCGCCACAGAGGAACACGTCGTGAAGGGAAAAGACGGCAAGACGCTCGAAGGCGCCGCGCTCACGCAATTCCTGTTAAACGTTCAGGAATACGCGCAGGTTGCCGCAAAGCTTGCTCGCCGCTTGCGCGAGCCCGGACTCATCGAACTACTAGCCGAGAGCGACATCGAAAAGAAAACAGATTTTGGAGACAAGAAGAAACTCCAGGAACTCGTCAAGGCCATCGAGAAGGCCAAGTTGAAACTCGAAACCAAAATTGATTTCGACGAAGAGCACAGCCTGTACGAGTTGATTCTGACAAATGGCGGCGAGCGCCGCATCAACTGGGCTCTTGTGGCCACTTCCGAGTACAAGCGCTTGCGCGCGTTGCGCCAATCGATCGAAACGCTTGATCGCCCGCCGTTCACCGTCACGCACAATGGCGACAAAGTCGTGAAAGAAGATTCGCTCGGCGTTCTGGCCTACGTTATGGAAGACGCGAAAAGCGAATTCACAATCACGCGATTTAAGGGCCTTGGTGAGATGAACCCGCAGCAACTCTGGGAAACGACGATGAACGCCGACATGCGCACGCTTCTAAAAGTGAAGCTCGACGACGCTATTGCCGCCGAACACATTTTCGCCACTCTCATGGGAGAGAATGTCGAAGAACGCCGCAAATTTATCGAGGAAAACGCACTCGAAGTTGTGAACCTCGATATTTAGGGCGAGGAGGCGCTGTGCCCCGAGTATCACGGAAGTCGGAACCGAAATCCGGGCGGCCGGCCATGCCGAAGGGTTACGGCATCCGCGCCGGCGCGAAGGGCCTGGTCGCGTGGAGCGAAGTCACGGCGCGACTCGAAAAATCAAAGAATTACTGGATTGGCTCGACGCGGCCCGAGGGTAAGCCGCACGTGATGCCGGTCTGGGGCGCGTGGGTGAATGGCGCGGTTTGCTTCGGCACGGATCGCAGTTCGCGCAAAGCGCGAAACCTGCAAGCCAATCCCGCCGCGACCGTGAATCTAGAAAGCGGCGACGAAGCTGTGATCATCGAGGGCACGGTGCGCGAGATCACCGATGCCAAGGAGATCGCGGCGGTGGATGCGGCGTACGTGAAGAAATACAAAATGAAGTTGACCGACGCCCCTGGCGTCCCTTACATCGTCGCCATCGAACCGCGCGTCGTGTTTGCGTGGCACGAGCGCAATTTTCCGGAGTCGGCCACGCGCTGGCGGCTTTCGAAGCGATGAAATATCAATTGAACTGGAAAACGCTGCCGGGATTGAAAGGCCTCTCGTGTTCCAGCTTCACGGCCGCGCCAACCAACGCGCCGAACATGGAGCAAGGTGTCGGGTTCGAATGCACCGATGAAGGCGAGTGCGCGGATTTATTGCTTCGCCTCGAAGCACATTTCGGACCGCAACGATTTTCGAATAACGCGTCGGCTTTCGAATCCGTCAAATCGTACGTGATGGACTGGTCCGCGCGAAGAAATTCAGAAGCAAACGAATCCAAATAACGAGGATTGAATGGCTGACGAAATCAATCAATCGATAATGACGCCGGTGGATATCGAAGCCGAGATGCGAAAATCGTATCTCGACTACGCCATGAGCGTAATCATCGGCCGCGCGCTGCCCGATGTCCGCGACGGCTTGAAGCCCGTGCACCGCCGCATTCTCTTCGGCATGTACGAACTGGGCCTCACTTCCACAAAGCCCTACCGCAAGTGCGCGAAAATCGTTGGCGAAGTCCTCGGCAAGTATCACCCTCACGGCGACACACCCGTCTACGATGCGCTCGTCCGCCTGGCGCAGCAATTCAACATGCGCTATCCCCTGATTGATGGCCAAGGCAATTTCGGCTCAGTGGACGGCGATCCACCGGCCGCGATGCGGTACACCGAGGCTCGCCTTTCGAAAATCGCTGAGGAAATGCTCGCGGACATCGAAAAGGACACGGTTGACCACGTCCCGAATTTTGACGAGAGCACCGAAGAGCCCACAGTCCTCCCGACAAAAATACCGAACCTTCTCGTCAACGGTTCGACCGGTATTGCCGTCGGCATGGCTACGAATATCCCGCCGCACAATCTCAGGGAAACCATCGAAGCGGCGATTCTCTTGATCGACGAGCCTGAAGCGGGGCTCAAAAAAATCATGAAGCTCGTCCCTGGTCCGGACTTTCCGACCGGTGGATACATCTACGGCCGCGAAGGTATCGAGCAGGCGTACAAGACGGGCCGCGGGACGTTCCAGGTCCGCGCGAGGGCCGCGATCGAGCAGCGCGGCAAGGATCGCCAGGACATCGTCGTCACCGAACTTCCGTACCAAGTGAACAAATCTAGGCTGATCGAACACATCGCCGAGCTGATCCAGAACAAGAAAATCGAAGGCATCGCCGACATTCGCGACGAAAGCGACCGCGATGGCATGCGTATCGTCATCGAAGTGAAGCGCGACGAAGAGCCGAAGCTCATCCTCAACCACCTCTTCAAGCACACCCAGATGCAGGAATCCTTCGGCATGATCCTGCTCGCGATCGTCGGCGGCCAGCCGCGCGAATTGGGCCTTGTGGAATTGCTCCGGCTGTTCATCGAACATCGCGTAGACGTGGTTCGCCGGCGCACGCAATACGAACTGCGCAAAGCAGAAGAGCGCGAACATATTTTGGTCGGCTATCACATCGCGCTCGATCACATTGACGACGTCATCAAGATCATTCGCGGATCATCGAGCCGCGCCAACGCCCGGCAGAACTTGTTCGACTTCTTCGAAAACAGATCCGTGCGCGTGCTCGTCGGCACGCGAGAAACGGCGATTCGCGGCGTCAAACTGGACGCCAAGAAATACGCGCTCGCCACTTCCCGAGGCGAGACGGTTGGCCTCAGCCTCATACAAATCGACGCCATCCTCGAGCTGCAACTCCACCGGTTGACGCAACTCTCCGTTGACGAAATCCTGAAGGAACTCGCCCAGATCCGCGAGCGCATCGCCGAACTGCGCGAAATTCTTGGGAGCGAGAAGAAGCTCCGCAACGTCATCGTGGTCGAATTGCGGGAGATGGTGAAGCTTTACGGCGACGAACGCCGCACGCAAATCGTGGACCGCGTCGAAGAGATCAAGCTGGAAGACTTGATCAAAGACGAAGAAATGGCGATTACCGTCAGCCACGCCGGCTACGTGAAGCGCACTTCGGTGGACGTCTATCGCCACCAATCGCGCGGAGGAAAAGGCCGCATCGGTGCGCGCACGCGCGAAGAAGATTTCGTCGAGCACTTTTTCGTGGCTTCGGCGCACAGCTATATTCTGCTTTTCACCACGAAGGGCCGCATCTACTGGCTCAAGGTTTACGAAATTCCAGAGGCCGCGGCCGCAACGCGCGGTAAGGCCATTTCGGGCCTGGTGCGTTTCCAGGAAGGCGAGCGGCTCACAGCGGTTGTGTCCGCGAGAAATCTGGAAGAACAAAGCCGGTACGTCTTCCTCGCCACCAAAAACGGAACGGTAAAAAAGACCGAGCTCGCGGAGTTTTCAAACCCACGCCCGTCCGGCATTATCGGGATCAATCTGGACTCGGACGACGAGCTGATCGGCGCGAAACTGACCGACGGCAAGCAGATGATTTTCCTCGCCAGCCGCGACGGCCAGGCCATCCTCTTCCGCGAAACCGAAGTTCGCCCGATGGGACGCGCCGCCTCCGGAGTGAACGGGATGGATCTCGCCAAGGACGATTTCGTCGTGAGCATGGACGCGGTTCAACCCGATTTCGGAATCATCGAGAAGGAATACAAGAAAACAACGCAGGATCTCGATGAGCTCGAAAGCGATCAGATTCGCGATTCGCTCACATCGCTTATGCTTACCGTTGCCGAAAAGGGCTACGGCAAGCGCACTCCGCTCGCGGAATACCGCGTCACTTCACGCGGCGGTAAAGGCGTCATCAATCTCAAGTCCACAGAACGCAATGGCGCCGTGGTTGCCGCGTTGCAGGTGAAGGAAGACTCGGATGTGATGATCATTACCGGCCAGGGCAAAGTGATTCGCGTCCACTCCGGTGAAATTCGCGAGGCAGGCCGCTCGACGCAAGGCGTCCGGCTGCTGCGCCTTGAAGAAGGCGACCGCGTCGTAGCCGCCGCGGCAATTCTTGAAGAAGTAGCCGGCGAGCCGGAACCGAAGGCCTGAAGATCCATGCGGGGCGGCGCAGAACGTTCTTTTGTCCGCGCCGCCCCGCGGAACCTCGTCCTTTACGTCGGGGGCGGCAAGTAATATCCGGGGCGAGTACGGAGTCTCACGCCCGGACGATCCACAGTCACCCTAATTTCGTGGAAGCCGGAAGGCTCGTCACCGGGCGGCCGGTAGCCAAGCGTATATTGCGCGTGCAGTTCCCCTCCGATTTCATCCATGGCTTTCTCGATCGAACGATCTTTCATCGTAGCGATGTGTAGCCCGCCGGTCGCTAGCGTCGCCACCTCGAGCGCGTGATTCTTCACGGTGTTCAATGCGTGCTGCACCACCCAAACCGCCAGCGACATTAGATCAATATTTCCACCCTGCGCCGCCGTCTCGTTATCTGGCGTTTCCGGAACGCCCGGCGGCAACGGCACCGGAAAAGTCCCCGGCGGGCCGATCGAAGGAGCCGAATATTGACGTGGTTGGCTGCGAACTTCAGCGGCGGTTGTGCTCAGACCAATGGTGTAAATCGTGACGTTGGCAAGCTCAGCCTCGCGCAGCGCAACGCCGAGTTTCGTGGAGCTTCCCGTGTCTTCCGCTTCGCCCACGATGAGGAGAATGCGCCGCATGCGCGGAGGCTGGTCGGCCAGGAGCGCAACTCCCCTTGCGATACCATCGTAGAGTTTGCTACCAGACGTGCCCATCTGGAGTTTATGCACCGCGTTCTCAATCGCGTCCTCATCACCCGTGAAATTCTGCCGGATTTCCACCGTATCGTCGTAGCTGAGCACCGCGGCATCGGCCGTCGGGCCCATCACGGTCTGCGTGAAAACGATCCCCGATTGCCTGACAGCGGGGAGAAGCGGCTCGACTCGCGAACTTGTTTCCACGAGCAGCGCAATGGCGAGAGGATCTCCGCCAAGATCGAAATGATCGATCGTCTGTTCGGCCCCGTTGTCGAAAACGTGGAAGTCTTTTTGTTCAAGATTGAGCACGAGCTCGCCGTCCCTATCGCGAGCCGTCACGGGCGCTGTTATTTCTGTGACGCGGACTCGTATTGGCTTCTGCTGCGGCTTTCCCGGCTGCGGCGCCGGACTTTCCGGCAAATTCGTTGGAGGTTTCTGAGGAGCCGCATTCGGCGGCGGATGGATTGGTCCGGGAGGTTCCTGCGCACGCGCTGACATCGATACCGCAAGCAGCGCGCAAAAAACGAGGAGAATGAGCCAACGCGTTCGATGCCTTCGAATCCCCATCGACGATACTGTATCTGATTCCCGCTCCACGGACTGTGTTGCATCGAAAGCCCCGCACTGGCATGCCTCGGCTGGCATGTCTGGCTTTGGGCGCGGCCTTCTCCTAGAATGCCTAATTCGGTGCCTTAGAGGAGGAAGCATGAGCCGTCCGCGGTATCTTCCGATGGCGAAGCTCGCGTACAACGATGAAGGGTTCATGGAGAGCCTCCCGGCTCGTCCCTTGCGAATCATCGCCGAGTATCTCGATCCGCTCTCGCGAATTCGCCGGGAAAACATCACCGACACCATCGTGATGTTCGGCTCGGCGCGCATTAAATCGCGCGAGGAGGCCCTTTCGGCATTGAGTCAGTTGAAGAGAGCCTCGAGGCGAACGCAGCAAACGGCGGATTGGCACCGAAAAATGGCCTCGGCGAAGCGAGAGCTCGCGATGTCGCGCTATTACGAAGACGCGCGCGAACTCTCGCGCCGCATCACGGAATGGGCCATGACGCTTGGATCAGACCCGCGACGCTTCGTAATTTGCTCCGGCGGCGGCCCAGGCATCATGGAAGCGGCCAATCGCGGAGCGCACGAAGCCGGCGGCACCTCCATCGGACTGAGCATTCAACTTCCCCACGAACAGCGGCCGAATCGTTACATCACGCCCGAACTGAATGTCTGCTTCCATTATTTCTTCATGCGCAAACTCTGGTTCGCGCAATTGGCAAAGGCCCTGATCGTTTTTCCCGGCGGGTTCGGCACGATGGACGAATTGTGGGAAATGCTGACGCTGCTGCAGACAGGAAAGCTCTCGTCGTATCACCTGATCCTGATTTACGGTCGGCAGTATTGGGACAAGGTGATTAACTGGAAAACCATGGTACAAGCGGGAACAGTGAATGAGCGCGAGATGAAACTCTTGAAATTTGCGGACACGGTTGACGAGGCCTTCGAAAAATTGCGTGCGGATCTCAAGCGCCACCTAGCCACCCCTGATTGGCCAGGGATCACTCGGAAGGCGCGCGAGGCTCGTCCGCGAAGAGCCAAACGGGCTTAACGCAACCGTTTTGCCGCCGCGAAAACAAAAAAAGGGAACGGATTAAACACCGTTCCCTCTTTTTGCATGTAGGTGTGTTTTGTCGAGTTAATTCGAAGAGACGTTCAGGTCCGGCTGAAAAACGGCTTCAAAACGCCGCTTTTCGCCTTGATCGTGCAGGAGCACTACCGGAACGATGCGTAGCGATTTCTTGCATTTCCGGCAGACTCCTGCTTCGCCCTGAAGATCCTGAACGAACCCGTCGGTGAAGTGATAGGAAGCGCGCGGACGCCGGGCCGCCTTGGTTCCAGGCTCCCCGCAATGGGGACACGTGAATTCCAGGCGGTCTTCCTGCGGGTCGCGGTTCAGCGCGGCCCAACCTGTGTAGCGTAGACCAACTGCTTCAGATGATATTCGGTTCATGATAAATGCCTCATAATGAATTCGCCCAACCAATTCGATGCTTATCTACCCATTGATGATGCATAACCGCCACAAAATCATTAACAGCCTTACTTTTCAGATATATACAAACGCTCGAGCGCCAGTCATCGTCGAAGCGCTGAAAAATCGGTCTTTTGTGGCACTGCCAATCCACGGCGGTGTCTATCACATCAAGGTCGCGCGATCCTCAATTGCCTCCTGGACGCCTCGCTTCACGAAGGCGGACTCCGAGGACTACTGGCTGCCCAAAGCTGCCAGTGAGAAAGGATGTTTGCCGATGCGCGATCCCGAACTGCTTTCCAATTGCCTTGTCGAAAACGACGCGAAAGACGCGGGTCCAGCAAAGTGTCTCCGCCGCGAATCGTTCGTTCTCTCAATCCTCATTCAAGGCGCGCTCGTGGCCGCGCTCCTCATAATTCCAATTTTCACGCCCGGTGTCATAAGCCCGCGTCATTCGTTCGTGCCGCTGCCGCCGTATCACGGCGGCTCGCATCTGGCCAACACCGTTCACGCATCCCAGCAATCGGCGCATGGCGCCAGACCCGTATTAAATCCAGTGGCGTTGTATCAGCCGATTAAAATCCCGGAACACACGGCAAATTCGACCGACGCTAACGCGGGCGCCGCAAATAACGGCGCCCCGACGATCGGAAACGGAGACGGCAGCGGCAATGGGCCGGGCGTCGATTTCGGAATGGGTAACTCCGTTCTGACGCCGACTGTGGCCCCTCCGAAATCACCGGAGTCCACCAAACCAGTCCGTGTTAGCGCAGGTGTCGAGGAAGCGCGTCTCATCACGCGGATAGAGCCGGTCTACCCGCCAGGCGCCATCGCGCTGCACATGTCAGGCGCGGTGCGGCTTCGCGCGATCATCTCCGCGGACGGGACAGTGAGCCGCCTCGATGTCGTCACTGGAAATCCAATTCTGGCTCGCGCTGCAGTCGCTGCCGTCGGCCAGTGGCGATACCACCCCACGCAATTGAATGGCCGCGCGGTGGAAGTTGAGACGGACATCACGGTTATTTTTGAGTTGACTCACTGAATCAGCGGAGGCAAAACACTTTCATCTTGGCTCTGCCCGCAACGCCACTCACATGACCAAAAAGCTTGGGCCGGCAATTACACGGATGGTATTTGTATCAAATAGGCTTGAAGGATATGCGACCGCCGCTATAGCAACGGCTCGCCGGTATTTTGCGCGACGATTTCTCTCACAGCATCGCGCAACCTCACGATTTCATGCCAATCGGCATCTTCAGCTTTCGCGCTCGTCTCGGTTTTTGGCTGGACAAGCGGACCAAGCGTGATCTCGACACGCCCAAATTTCGGCAGCAACGTCTTATCGCGAAGAATTTGCCGCGCGCCTTTCAGAGCGACAGGGCAAATCGGCCGGTTCGTTTCCACAGCCGACTTGAACGCGCCAAGTTGGAATGGACGAATTCCGGGCGCCGAGGTAAACGTACCCTCGGGAAATATGACCACCGACTCGCCGCCCTCCAGGATTTTGGCGACGTCGTCCGCCTGGCGGACGCGCGCTTGCGAGTCGCTGCGATCGAAAGTGAGATGTCCTATCCGCCGGATAAACGTGCCAATCAACGGCATCGATCCAGTTTCACCCTTCGCCACAATAAGTACTCCCGCGGGCATAACGGCAACCGTCGTGAGGATGTCCAGATAACTCGAATGATTAGGCGCAAAAATCCACGGCCCGGACGATTTCAGATCCTTGAGCAGATCAGCGCCCTTCACAGAAACGCCGATACCGGCACAACGAAGCATCATCCGGGCCCCAGCGCGCGTCGCGCTTGCCGCCGCCCGGCGATTGGGCGCGAGCCGAACCACAATCCACAGCGGAACGAGCAGGACGCCGAACGCGCACAGCGCATAGACGCCATATACAAATTCGGCCGCGGCTTTTACGCCGTGTCGCAACGCCAAGCCAAACCGCCGCGGCATACTGTAGAAAGAAAGCCGCGCGATTTGCATCCATACGGGCTTGTGCCGGCCGAGTTCGCCCGCCAGAAACAGCCGGCGCGTCTCGGAACGGCGAAGCTTTCCACTCGATGTCTTGGGAATTGAATGCGGCGTTAGCAGCTCGACGCGATCCGGCGGCACGCCAATCGCTTCGGTCACCTGTCGCGTGATATCGGCGGCGATGCGTTCACGATCCACTGCGTTCCGCATCTCCGCAGCAATGATGAAGCGCTCTGTCCCGCTTTGCGCATCTGGCGCGTCGAAAGCCACCACGCAGCCTGTCCTCACGCCCGCCACTCTTCCAGCCACTTCCTCAACTTCGTGCGGATACAGGTTTCGGCCGCCCTTGATGATGATGTCCTTGGCCCGGCCGGTGATGAAGATCTCGCTCTCGACTACATACGCCAGGTCACCCGAATCGAGCCAGCTATCCTCGCGCACTAATCCTCGAGTGGCCTCGGGATTGTGATAGTAGCCTTGCGTCGCGGAGGCGCTGCGGAACCAGAGGCGTCCCTCGACACGGTCGCCGACTGCATGGCCCTCGCGATCCACGATCTGCACTTCCATGCCAGGGATGGCGCGTCCTGCTCCCACGAATTCAAGAGTCGTCGCGTCGTTTGCTGCGGCCGGAACCGCGCGGCCTTCCTGCTCGAACGCGTCACGCGCGATTCGATCAACTTTGTGTCCCGATCCAACTTGCGGCGCCGATACGCAAAGCGACGCCTCCGCCAGACCGTATACCGGAGCAAGTGATGCGCGACGGAATCCGTATGGCGCAAATCGTGCTGCAAAGCGATCGAGCGTCTCTGAGCGGACCTGTTCAGCGCCGTTCAACGCAGCCCGCCACGAACTAAGATCGAGTCCTTCGATGTCGCGATCCGCAATCTTTCGAGTGCAAAGTTCGTAAGCAAAATTGGGAGCGGGGCTGATCGTCGCGCGGTGCCGGTGAATGGCTTTCAGCCAGCGTTCAGGCCGCGTTAAAAATGCCAGCGGCGACATCACTGCCAACGGGAGCCCGAAACAAAGCGGGGCAAACCACGCGCCGATCAATCCCATGTCGTGATAAAGCGGCAGCCAGCTAACCACCACATCCTCGGACACCAACTGCACCGCCTCTCCGATCGAACGAATGTTGGCAAGCAAATTTGCGTGAGTAAGAACGACGCCCTTGGGATCTCCCGTTGACCCGGACGTATATTGCAAAAATGCGATTTCATTCCCGCGCCCGCGGTAAGAATTGTGATCGGTCGGCCGCGCTTCTGTTTTGGGAGGCAGCGGCGGAGCCTTAGCCTTGACGAGCTGTGAAGCGTCGAGCAGATCAATCAGCGAAGGCACGCGCGGCGCAAGCAAACGCGCGAGTCCCGCTACCTGTTGGAACGTGACCAGAAATTTCGCCTCGGCGTTGCGGAGAATTCCTTCCTGGCGTGCCGCGTACTCTTCAATTCGATCCGCGCGAAACGGCGGGTACATCGGAACGGGAATACCCCCAGCCATCCAGATTCCCGCGAAGCAGAAGAAAAATTCAGCGCCAGTGGGAAGCATCAACGCAACTGCTTCGCCCGGACGCAATCCGCGGCGAGTGAGTTCTGCTCCGACGGCAGAGGCGCGCTCGAATAGTTCGCCGCACGTAATCGTCCGGATCCGATCTTCCTCCTCATAAAGTTGGATATGCGCGAGATCGGGTTCGGCGCGCCCTCGCGCGACAACGATTTCGGTGAGCGATTCTGCGCCCTCCAGGAATTGCCCCACCCGGCGCGTGGACCGCGAGACGGCCGAAGCGGGCGCGCTCGCGCTCGAGACCGTAGCCGGCGCAACGCCCGATCCTCCAGCCGCCTGCCCAGCTGTCACCGCGCTAACTAGATCCGCGACGGTTTCTGCTTGCACCAGTGCGCTATCGGGGAGACGAACGGAAAACGCTGCGTCAAGGCGCACGAGCAATTCAACCCGTTCGAGACTTCCCAATCCCAGGTCGTGCTCGAGTTGCGACCTGAGACCCGCTCGATCAAGCGTATCGACCGCCGAACGGCTGCCCAGCTCGACGAGAAGCTGGCGAACAATCCCCAGAGTCTGGGATTCGACAAGCGCAACTCTATCGAGCTGTGTGCTAGGCGTCGACATGTAATGGTGTAATCGCGAGGCTATCACTGGCGCGTTTGGGGTTCAACGCTGTAGCTCACGCCTGCCCTGAGCCTCGAACGGGTCCCCGGCCCGCCGCCGGCGGGACGAGACGTGAGGCCTTTGCCCTTGCGGCGCTCGCATCCCCCGGCGCGGGCTATTTTCTGACCCAGCAGAATACATAGGTCATTCGTACCAATCAAAATGAACCCCAAGGCCCATAGTCTCCGGCGCAGTGCCAAAGCAGAATGGTCTTGTTCGAGACGACGCGCGGCGCGGCGGTTAACCAACGAGCGCAAGCTTGGTGGAACTGGCGCCTGAGGCGCGGCGTTCCGAGCGTTTTCAGCACTCGTCACCCCATGCCCCCGAGCGGCCGGCACCCCCACCGGCCGCTCATTATTTTGACCATCAGTTTTTCGCTGTCCGCCCTAGAACTAAACTCCGCTTGACAGAAAGAGCCCGGAAACCTATACAAATGCTCATATCGGGTGAACCCGTGGTGTAGGGGTGGGGTGGTCCGGCTCTATCTGGTTTTTCAGCTGGCGTTTGCCGCGACTGAGACTTCCTGACACCTCGAGTACCTGTGGAAGATGTCCACAGTCGGAGGTGACTTGTGAACCGCAAGTCTTGGATGCGGCGGGGTGTACTTCTATTCATCGCATTTCTAGCGTTCGGCAAAATTGCGATGGCGCAAGACACAGCGTCATTGCGCGGGACCGTGACCGACGAAAGCGGCGGCGTCATCATCGGCGCAAAAGTAACCCTGATGAATGCAAATACGAACGTTTCTCGGACGTCCACCTCCGGCAACGACGGAGGTTATCTCTTTACCACCGTTCCGGTCGGCACCTACCAACTATCCGTCACCCATGCGAACTTTCAAACTTCAGTTCAAACCGGTATCGTCCTCGACCTGAACCAGAACGGCCGCGTGGATGTGGTGTTGAAAGTCGGACAATCCGCGACGACGGTGGAAGTCACAACGACCGTCGCGCAAGTTGACACTACAGGTGCGGTTCTCGGAAAGGTGGAAGACGAGCGCGCAATACGCGATCTCCCATTGGCCGATCGCGACACCCTGCAACTCGGACTTCTTCAGGCCGGCGTGTTCAGTCCGGATCCCGACGACGGTTCGGGCAATCCATTTTCAGTGAGCGGGCAACGTTCGGAATCACTCACGTTTCTCCTCGATGGCGCTAACAACACGGATTTTCTCGGTAACAACGTAGTCGTCGACCCGAACCCGGATGCCGTGGAAGAATTTAAGATTCTGACCAACAACTACGATGCGGAGTACGGCCGTACGTCCGGAGGAATCGTCAATCAGATTACGAAATCGGGGACCAACGATTTCCACGGTGATCTATTTGAATTCCTCCGCAACGATGTGTTCAACGCCAAGGATTACTTCATCCCTAGCCTCGTTTCCAAGGAATCGTTCAAGAGAAACGTATTTGGCGGAACGCTGGGCGGTCCCATCAAGAAAGACAAAGCATTCTTCTTTGTCGCCTATCAGGGTTGGCGGAGCCGCGAGGGTCAGACTTCGCCCATTTTGACGGTTTTGAGTCCCGCTGAACGGACGGGCAACTTCGCCGAAGTTTGCGGCTCTTACGATTCTGGCGGGAACTGCACGGACCCAAATGGCGAGCAACTCGTGAACCCGTATACCCTAGCCAACGTTCCGTACAATAACTTGTCTACGCCCGGTCAGGGTGGGACGGGAGCCGGCGGCTCGTTAGTCAATCCTGTTATCCAAAACTACATCAATGCTTACGTTCCGTCGCCCAACTTGCCCAACAACGAGTATGTCGCTTCTCCTACCGCCGCGATTAACAACGACCAGGGTATTCTGCACTTCGATTACAACCTCACTTCTCGCGATTCTCTGTCTTTCGTCTACGTCATCAACGACGAGCGCGACAATTACCCCTACCAAATTATCAACGGTGCTTCCACGGGCGGTGATTTTCCCAACGGGTCTGGTTTCACCGATGCGAACCGCACGCAAATCGCCACGGCAACCTGGACGCACACGTTTTCTGCGGGAAAGCTCAACGAATTCCGGGTCGCGTGGAATCGCTACTCAACGCTGCAAGGCGTGCCAACCACCACAACTTCGCCGTCGGCACTCGGCTTCACCAACGTGAATCCCGACGATCCGAAAGGCACGGCACCGCCGATCATGTACGCATCCAGCTTCACGGCAGGGCCTTCTCCTCAAGGACCAACTCAGTTGACCCGCACTACGATTGAATTGGCCGATAACTACACATGGACTCGAGGAAAGCACGAGTGGAAGTTCGGCGCCGATTACACGCACATCTGGCAGGACTTCGACTACGACTTCTACAATAACGGCAGCTACGACTTCGACAATTACGGCGTCACCTGGACGAACGATCCGCTGGCTGATTTCGTCGGCGGCTTCTGGGACAACTACTACCAGTTCTCTAACGCGGTCTATAGCATTCGCACTGGCTCCATCGGCACCTATGCGCAGGATACTTGGAAAGTGCTTCCGAGACTCACGCTGAACCTTGGAGTCCGCTACGAGTATTACGTTCCGCAATACGATACTCGCAACGAGATTCTCGGTTTTTTCCCTGGGCAGCAATCTACTGTGTTTCCTAACGCGCCACCGGACATTCTCTATCCCGGCGATCCTGGGACGCCCAACCGGGCTCTCGTCTATCCGGACAAGAATAATTTCGCTCCACGGTTCGGCTTCGCTTGGGACATGCTCGGCAGCGGCAAACTGGTCATGCGCGGAGGTATCGGAATCTTTTACGATATCGAGGATGGAGCACTCAACTTGCAGTTCGGGGGCCAGCCACCCTTTGGAGCAGTTTCCAATATCTTCCCCACGTCGTTTGCTTCTGGTGTAGATCCCATTGCTGATCCCTTTAACGCCACAGGCTACACGAACCCGTTTCCCTTTGCTTCACGCGGGCTTGTCGGAACATTCCTGTCTCCGGCAATTCCCTATGCCTATACGACGTGGCCGCATTTCCGCACACCTTATTCGGAAAACTTCAATTACGGCTTCCAGTGGCAAGCGACCAAACAGATGATGCTTGAGACCGTCTACGTCGGTAGTCTCGGTCGCAAACTCATCTCCAGCGGTGAAACAAACTTTCCGTCGGTCACTACGGAGCAATATCAGCTCAACACCTATCTGCCAGCGTATGACGCCGGCTTGATTTCATCGCCAATCAATCCGGAATGCGCCCGGCCTCTCGCTGCGTGCCAGGGTGGTTTTTTAAATCCTGCGGACCCCTACGATCCATCGGGTTTGCCGACCGGGATTCAGCAGTTATTCACAGACTTCAGCAATGGTTTGTCGGATAGCAGCGAACTTCAGGTAACTCTGGACCAACGCTTCTCTCATGGCCTTTCGTTTCGCGCCGCGTATACCTGGGGAAAGACAATTGATCTCACCTCCGGTTTCCGCTCCCGTTCCTCGACCTATACGGATCCCTACGATCACCGCTTCGACCGATCCGTCGCGGACTTCGACGTCCCGCAACGCTTCGTTTTCAGCGGGATTTGGGAGTTGCCTCTCGCTCGCCGTGCGAGCAACGGGTTGGTCAGCAAAGTCGCCAAAGGATGGCAACTCAACGCTATTACTACATTCCAGATGGGCCAGCCATTCACGGTGTACGCCAACTCGAACGCGAGTCAACAGGATAATTACCTGGACCGTCCCAACGTCGTCGGCCCAATTCCTTACACGCATCAACCCAGAAATCCGAATCAGACCTTCACGAGCCAGTGCAACGGAACCAGTACCGGAACGGAAACCGGGAATTTCTGGTTCGATCCCACCAACCTGGTTTGCAACGCCTGCCCTTATGACGATGCGACGTGCGCCGATTCCGCTGACCAGCCGGGAATTTCGTTGTTCTCCTACGGAGACATGCCTCGCAATTTCTTGCGCGGGCCCGGCATCAACAATTGGGATCTCTCCCTTACAAAGAAGACAACCTTCAGGGAAAACAAGTCAGTCGAATTCCGGGCAGAATTTTTTAATGCATTCAACCATGTGCAATTCCTGCGCGTGGACAATATGGGATATCTCAGTCCCACATTCGCTCAGGTTATTTCTGATCGAGGACCGCGGCTAATTCAATTTGGGCTGAAGTTTTACTTCTAGATCGAATCGAAATCGATTTTTTCCTGCGGCGCCGGCGCCGATCCTCTGGTACCGTCGGCGTCCCGAGCCAGGCCGGTTATATTCAATCTCAGGCCTTCCAGCGAACCGCAAGCGGCGTAACCGATCGAAAGGGGGCGGCGGGGACGAGGCCGTCGCTCGCGTGCTTCCATCGAGCGCGACCGGACCGCTGCCATCTCTTTAGGACAATGCTGCCGTTGTGGCGTCAACGCGGCGCCATGCGCAGCCTGCGCGCGCTATCGCGGCCGCAGGCCTGGCCTGTATGAACTCAGTGACCTCGGGCGCATCCGAAAACGCGGCGCCAGCGGAGGCGGCACATTGTGCAGCGACGATCCACAGTTGCTGCACAATTCATGCCGAAGTCCCTCCACGCGCAGCCAGTGGCCCCGCGCCGGGCAATCTGGATTCAGACACTGCACGGTCCATCCGGGCAAGTACTGCATCGTTCTCCAGTTTGAAATCCGGGCCCAATCCGCTCGCACAACACCAAAATCCCCCTGTGCGAGCCGAACCAGCCGGGAAGATGGCGGAATTGTGCGGGAAGCGCCCTTGTGTGTCAACAAGAATCCATACTATTAGTAGCGGTGCTGTTGCGAAAGAGGAAAAACCGAGAGGAAGAATGTCTCGCCTATCCGAATCGTGATCAAATTCCCTACTGTTTCTTCTGGTCGGAGCTTGGGCTTGACTTGCCTTGCAGCGAAGCCAGGATGTCCCGCGCCTCCTGTAGCTCCCGCTTCTTGTTTGTGACGTCGGCCTGTTCGGTGTCGAGCGCCGCTTTTCCGGCCTTATCGTCCTGGTAGTTCGTTTTGCCGTAATACATGTCCGAATCGAGCGTGAATTTTCGCTGAGCGATATCAAGGTTCTGTTCGAGGTCCGCGATCTTGTCCTTGGCCTGCTGAATTGCGGCGGTTAGCTGCCCGTTGTTCTCGACAGGCGTCGCGGGTGCCATCGCCGATTCTACGGGAGCCGATGCAGGCGCCCCCGTTGAACCTACAACGCTCACGCCGTCGCCCTCCTTCGGGATATTGTCGTTGTCCCAGACGTGCGCCGGTTTGGGCTGGCTTTTCTTTTGCTCGCGGGAGTGCCGTGCTGCGTCGGCAGGTGATTCCGTTTGAGGCGCCGCGTTCGATGTTTGTTGAGCGGCCTGCTGCGAATGGGATCGCGCGGCTGCGGAGCTTGCGGTTGCCGCGATCGTCAACAACAATAGCGGCCATTCCAAACGTGTCATCCTCATGGCGTACACCTCTCTGCGAACGTGCCTGCGTAGCTCAACGATAAGGCCGGCGTCGGCGTAAATCTATGTTAGTCGTCACCGCGAGCATCCTGCAATCCGTCTCTCTCGTCGCTCCCTAAGAAACAACCCGTCCGCATGGGCAGCGCGACGAACCGCTGAAACTTGCCCTTCGCTAGCCGCAAAGCCATACTCCGTCATCTAAAACTTCAGCGCAATCGGAGAATTATCAGATGAGAAATCGGCGCAGAATTGCGCGGTGGGTTCTGGCGTGTGTGCTGTTAGCTGCCGCTTTCGCCGCCTCTTGTACAGCCGGCGTCTCGCCGGCTCTTCGCAGTTTGAGCCCACGTGGCAGGGCAGCAGGTTACCTTACGGCGGCATGGCACACATCTGCGCCCGCCCAAATAAACAATCCGGCGCAAGAGCCTTCTGCCCCACCGGAGAGGCACGCTCAGCAATCGCAGAAGCGGGTCACCAGCTACACTCTTGCTCCCAACACGTATGCCAAAGCGCGCCATCTAAGCCGCATCAGCTTCCTCCTCCGCTTCTTCTTGCCCTTCTACGAAATCGGGTTGCTGGCGCTGACGCTTCGTTGGGGCTGGTCTTCGAAGTTTCGCGATTGGGCGGAAGCGGCGTCATCGCGAAGGCTCATACAAGCTGTGATTTATTCGTCCCTATTCCTGTTAGCTTTCACTCTCCCGCAGTTGCCCGTCGCCGCATGGATGCAGTGGCTGCTCCGCCGCTACGACCTCGTCGTTCAAGGATGGGCCTCATGGCTCTGGGATCAGATCAAAACGCAAATCCTTATTACGATTGTCGGAACGATCGTCATCGCCGGCCTGTTTCGCGCCATACGCAAAAGTCCGCGCCGCTGGTGGTTTTATTTCTGGCTCGCCTCGATTCCAGTAACCGCCTTTTTCATTTTCATCTCGCCGTTGGTAATTGATCCGCTCTTTAACAAGTTCGAGCCGCTGCAATCGCACGATCCAGCGCTCGTCGATTCGCTCGAGCGAGTCGTGGCGCGCGCGGGCTTGACCATCTCGCCCCAGCGAATGTTCTGGATGAACGCGAGCGCGAAAGTGAATTTCGTGAACGCCTACGTCACCGGAATCGGCGCGTCAAAGCGCGTGGTCGTCTGGGACACCACAATTGAAAAAATGACGAACCCTCAGATTCTCTTCGTTTTCGGACACGAGATGGGCCACTACGTTCTCGGCCACATTCCCAAAGGACTCGCGTTGCTTGAGGCGTTATTTTTTCTGCTGTTCTACATCGGTTTTCGCCTGTCAAATCGCGTGCTGCAGAAAAGGAGCCAAGCATGGCGGATTCACGCTCCGGATGATTGGGCGTCGCTCCCCGTCTACGCCGGGATACTCCTGCTTCTGCTCTTCGTCGCCACACCGATCACGAACGGCATGAGCCGCTACTTCGAGCATCAGGCGGATCAATACGGCCTGGAAGTCACGCACGGAATCACACCGGATTCAGGCCAAGTCGCCGCGCAGTCATTCCAAATTCTCGGTGAGATTGACATGGAAGACCCAGCGCCGAGCCGCCTGGAAATCTGGTGGTTCTGGGATCACCCGTGGATCGGCGATCGCATAAAGTTCGCGCTCGAATACGATCCCTGGTCGAAAGGCAAATCAGCCGAGTTTGTGAAGTAACGAGGAACTTACCGGAATTGTTCAAGAGCGCTTCGCGAGTGTCATTCGAACACCACTGTGCGCGCGCAGGGTGATCAGAGGTTCCGGCACCACGTTCTTTCCGGCGGGCTCCACAAATCGAAACTTCTGCGCGAGCGTCGCCATCACCAGCGCAGCCTCGGTCAACGCGAATATCTGTCCAATGCAACGCCTCGGGCCGCCGCCAAACGGAAAATACGCGTGTGCCGGCAGGCGGTCCGCCAAGCCTGTGAGCCATCGCTCCGGCCGGTATTCTTCAGGGTTGTCGAAGTAGCGCGGATCGCGGTGCATCACCCATTGCGACATCAACACAGTCGTGTTCGAAGGGAAATGATATCCGCCCAGCTCGACGGGTTCGATGGACGTGCGCTGGATAACGTACGCCGCGGGATAGAGCCGCAAAACTTCCCGAATCACCGCGTCGAGATACGGCAGCCGCGGCAAGTCTTCCATTGAAGGTGCGCGGCCGTCGAGAACGGATCTCAATTCGTCGGCCAGCCTCTGCTCGGCGCCGGGATTCTGTGCGAGTAAATGCCACGCCCAACCGAGCGTCACCGCTGTCGTCTCATGGCCGGCGATGAAAAGCGTCATCACTTCATCGCGAAGTTGCTTCGAAGACATCTGGCTTCCGTCTTCATCCATCGCGTTCATCAGCAGCGACAGCACATCGTCGGTGGAAGCCTCGCCGGCCGCGCGCCTGCGCCGGCGATCTTCGATGATTCCGTACACAAGTAAATCGAGAAATTCGTAAGCGCGATCGGCGCGGCGATTCGCCGGCGTCGGCCACTTGGCGGAAAACTTGAAAGGATTGCGCAGCCTTTGAACTTGATAGCGCATCAGCAGAGTCACAGCGCTGCCGACGCGGCCGGCCTCATGTGTGAATTCGGTTCCGAACAATGTTTTCACGGCGATCACAAGAGTGAGCGCCATCATTTCCTGGGCCATGTCGCGGACGTCGCCCTCGCGCCAGGTCCGAGTGAGCGATAGCGTTTGCTCCACCATCGTCTGCGCGTACTCAGCGATGCGTTGGCGATGAAACGCGGGTTGCGCGAGGCGGCGCTGGCGGCGCCACAATTCGCCTTCGCTCGTCAGCAAGCCTTCTCCGAGCAGACGCGTGGCAGCGCCTTTTATTCCCGGGCCCTTGTCGAATTTCTGCGGCTGCCGGACGATCACGTCCTCGATCAAATCGGGATGATTGATGAGAATCCTGCTTTGGAGCAGCAGCGGGATGTGGGAGATATCGCCGTACTCGCGCGCCACGCGTGTGAGCATACCGAGAGGGTCGCGCCGAAGCTGAAGGGCGACCCCCAATACAGGCAGCCCCCGTGGACCAGGCGGCAAATGATAGTTAAGCTGCGTCATTCGCGAGTTTCTCTGGAGGTCCGGGGTCAACAAGGAACCGCCGCCTGCAGGAATTCAGTTTAACCTCATACTGCGTCGTCGTCTCTTCCTGCATTGCCGTCCATCTTGTGTTGTCGTTTTATCCTGTGTCGTAGCGCAGTCGGGCGCATCCAATCTCCACAGCGAACAGCTTGCAGTGCCGGCAACTTTCGATAAGATGATCGTTCGCGCGGTTGCAAGTAATGTCTTCGCTTCGACATGTTGGAGGAGTCCGGGTGGAAAGCGAGCGGCCAGACTGGTTGGCGGACGTGGTGGGCGTTCTTGAGACGCTCAATCAAGGAGTCGTCATAGCCGATGACTGTCACCGCATGATTCATGCGAACGAAATTTTTCTCGCGATGGTTGACCGGACGTCCGACGAGATTTCTGGCCGCACGGCCGCCGAATTTTTTCCTCCCGAAGATCTGCCATTCTTGAACGAGAGAATCGCTCTCGGCGAATCGACCGGGCACAATCGCTTCGAATTTTATCTGCCGCAACAAAATGGCGGCCGCTTGCCCGTCGTCGTGAGCGCAAAGCGAGTCGAGGATCCCGACGGGCGTGAGTTCTCAGTCATCACCTTCACGGACATCAGCGAACAGAAACGCGCCGAAAACGAATTGCGAGAGGCCAACAAGCAGCTTGAAACACGCCAACGCGAAATTGAAGCAGAGTTGGTCCTAGCATCGCGCGTTCAGCAAAGTCTCGCGCCGAAGAACTTGCACTGGGGCGACATTTCCGTCGAGGCGTATTACCAACCCGTGCGGACCATTGGCGGAGATTTCGGCCTCGTCATTCCAGATGGCGAGGATTATCTAAATCTGATGGTCTGCGATGTCTCCGGACACGGCGTCAGCTCGGCCCTCGTCGCCAATCGTATATACACGGAAACAATGTCGCAGCTCGGCCAAAGCATGGGACTTGCGCCGATGCTGCGGCACCTGAACCACTTTGTCATCCACGACATAGGCAGCTCGGTCTTTTTCTTCACTCTCGCCGCGGCACGAATCAATCGCGTGGCTCGCTCGCTGGAATTCATCGGCGCAGGCCATCCGCCGGGAATTGTGATTCGGCAGGGCCAACCTCCGATCTTGCTCGAATCGCGGAGTCTGGTCCTCGGCTTTCTCGAGGATGCCGTGATCGGCGAGGCCACAATCGAAATTCCCATTCAGACGGGCGATCGCCTGATGCTATACACCGACGGCCTCACCGACAATTTCAATTCGCAAAACGAAATGCTCGGCGTGGACGGCCTCGCCGAAATTGTCTATGAAACATCCAGGTTGGCGCTGCCTGAAATGAAGCAGCGAATTCTCGACCGCGTCACGCAATACCGAGAGGGCCCTGCCACCGACGATATTTCGCTCGTTCTCCTCGAGGTCTCCTGACCGCTGGCGTGGTAAATTCCCCGCGTCGTTATGGCCAAAATCGAAATTGAAGAGCGCATCGCCGAATCGAGCGCTCTCGTTGGCGCATTTCTAGTCCCGCAGCGCATGCCTTACTGGTATGGCGCGGAGATGAATTGCGAGTTTGAAGTCCTCGGCGGCGCTGCCGACTTTGAAATTGGCCAGAAGGTTCGAATCACTGGCCGCCTCGGCTCGCGCGAAATTTCTCTTACGGCAACCGTTACGCAATTCGAATTTGGCCGCTTTCTCGAGTGGCGCTTTCAGGATTCTTACGGAGTGAGAGGAACGCAATCGTGGGAAATCAATGCCGTGGACGGTGGGACGTCGCTTCGGATGCGCGATCAGTATGAGATGCCCGGCGCATTCGGGAGAGTGTTTGATTGGCTTTTCACGCGGCATGCCGTGGCGCGCCGCGACCGCGACTGGCTCGCCCGATTGAAACGCCTCGCGCAGCACGGGGCATAGTCGGCTGGCACGAAGCGATTACTCTATTCGACAACTACCCGCACAAATTTCTTTTTCCCGGCGCGCAATAGGAATTCCGAGGGCTTCGAGAGATCAATTTGTTTTTGTACATCGTCAATTCGCGTTCCGCCCACTTCGACCCCACCCTGCTTAATCAATCGCTCCGCCTCGCTTCGCGAGGACGCCAATTTCAACTCAACGAGCAGCACGGAAAGACGCTTCGCCTCTGACGGCTGAAGCTTGTGCATTGGCGCATCTTCCGGCGATTGCCTGTCGCGAAAAACGCGGCGGAATTCCTCAGACGCCTTCTTGGCCGCGTCTTCTCCATGGAAGCCTGCGACGATGTAGTGTGCAAGCTGCATCTTTGTATCAATCGGATGCAAGACGCCGGTGCGCACATCTTCTTTCAATCGCACAATGACGCCATCCGTAAAATCCGTCAGCAATTCATAGTAGAGCCACATCAGCTCATCAGAAATGGACATCACTTTTCCGAAGATATCCTGCGGCGTCTCGGTGATCCCGATGTAGTTGCCGAGGCTCTTCGACATTTTTCGTTCGCCGTCGAGCCCCACGAGAATCGGCATCGTCAGCGCCACTTGTGACGTTTGCCCGTATTCGCGCTGAATTTCGCGGCCCACAAGAAGATTGAACTTTTGCTCGGTCGCGCCGAGTTCGACGTCGGCATTGAGCGCCACGGAGTCGTAAGCTTGCATCAGCGGGTAGAGCAGCTCGTGAACAGAAATCGGTTGGTTCGCCGCCAGCCGCGATCGAAAATCCTCTCGCTCAAGCATCCGCGCGAGCCGGTACTTCCCGCAAAGTTGGACGACTTCGAAGCTCGTCATTTTCCCGAGCCATTCGTTGTTGTCGTGCACTTCAGTTTTTTCGCGGTCCAGAATTTTGTAAACCTGCTCGAGGTACGTTTTCGCGTTCGCCTGCACTTGCTCCGGCGTGAGCGCGGGACGCGTCTCGGATTGCCCGGAAGGATCGCCGATCAGCGCCGTAAATCCTCCCACGACGAAGATCGCCGTGTGGCCAAGGTCCTGAAAATGTTTCAGCTTTCGCAAAACGACCGTGTGGCCCAGGTGAATGTCCGGCGCCGAAGGATCCACGCCTAGTTTCACGCGCAGCGGTTTGCCCGTCTTGAGCGATTGCTCGAGCTTCGCTTTCAACTCCGCTTCCGGAACGATTTCCGCCACGCCTTTGCGGATGTAGGCGAGCTGCTCTTCGATAGGCTTGAAATTCGCTGGCGCCATTCCTAATTAGTCTCCGGTTGAATGATGACCCGGCGGCCCTCAACTCGAAAGCGGCCTTCGAGCACGATCCGAACCGCTTCGGAATAGATGCGATGCTCTTCGCGCAAGATGCGCTCGGAGAGAGTTTCCTCGGTGTCGTCATCGCGCACCACAACTCCCGCTTGAAGCACGATGGGACCGGCGTCGAGATTTTCATCCACGAAGTGTACGGTGCAACCCGCAAGTTTGACGCCGTGCTCCAGCGCTTGCCGCTGCGCTTCGAGTCCGGGAAACGCGGGCAAGAGCGAGGGATGAATATTCAAAATCCGCCTCGGATACGCCGCGACGAAAAAGGGCGAAAGCAGGCGCATATAGCCGGCGAGACAAACCAGATCAACGCTTGCTTCTTGCAACGCCGCCGCCACTTGCCGGTCGTACGTTTCGCGCTCGAGCCCCTTCGACGGAATCACCCGAGTCTGGATCGCGCGTGATTTCGCCTTGTCGATTCCCGGCGCGCCTTCGCGATTGCTCGCGACGATGGCGATTTCGGCGTTTGGAATTCGACCCGTCTTCACGCTCTCCGCGAGAGCCTCAAAATTTGAGCCGCGTCCAGACAACAGCACGCCGATTCGCTTCTTCATAGCCGAAGCAAGTTAGCACAATTCAGAGAGGCGGTGCCGCCGCAATCTCGAACGCTCTCGCGAATGCGTCCAGGCTTGACTTCGTTTGAAGACCGCGTCATGTTGCTCCCACATTTTTCAATTTCAGGAGGCTTCACAATGGAAAACACTCGAATGTTCGCGCTCCTCCTCGCATCATGTGCTTTGCTTGCTTTGGGCATTGGCTGCGCTCAGACCGCAGAGCAAAAGCCGCCCGCACCGGATCTTGGCGCAATCGAATCAGATATTCGCAGCCTCGACAAAGATTGGGCTGCGGCCGCAGCCGCAAAAGATTTGGACAAATCGACTTCGTACTACGCCGATGACGCTCAAATGTTTGCTCCCGGAGCGCCGCCTGCGGTTGGAAAGGATTCTGTTCGGAAAACATGGTCCGGTCTTTTGACTGCGCCCGATTTCGTTAGTCTAACTTTCGCGCCAACGTCCGTGCAGGTGGCGCAGGCCGGAGACATGGCCTACGAACTCGGTACCTACGAGATCGTAATGAAGGACAAGAAGGGCAAGCCCACGCCGCAGAAGGGGCCGTACGTCGTGGTTTGGAAGAAGCAGGGGGACGGCTCGTGGAAAGTAGAAGTGGATAGCTCCAGCGCCGGAACCTAACCGGTCATACGCTACGAGAGCGGGAGCTTACCGCTGTAGACCACGCGCGGGGCACCGGACGCAGTCTCGATGTGTCCGATCGCATAGAATTTCTCTCGCCGGCGGTGCAATTCGGATTCGACTTTGCGGATATTTTTCGACGGCACCACAAGAATCATTCCCACTCCGAGGTTAAATGTCCGAAGCATCTCGGTCGGTTCAATTTTTCCCAGCTCGGCGAGATACTTAAAGATCGGCAGGACCGGCCAGGAACCTACTTCGATCACAGCGCGAACATTTCGCGGCAGCACGCGCGGAAGATTGGCGGTAATTCCTCCTCCTGTGATGTGAGCCATCCCGGATAGCCAGCCTTTCGCGACGACATTTTTGAGCAAGGGCCAGTAAGGGCGATGCGGTTTCAAAAGTTCTGCGCCGATTTTGTTGCCGATCGAAGGCACGTAGGTATCGGGCTGGAGCTTGGCGGTGTGAAACACGAGTTTTCGTGCGAGGGAGTAGCCATTGGTGTGCAGGCCGCTCGACGGCAAAGCCATCAGCGCATCGCCCGGGCGCACCAAGCGCGGCTCAAGCCGTTGATCTCGTTCCACCGCACCGACGATAAAGCCGGCGAGATCGTATTCGCCGTGGGAATAGATATCCGGCATCTCGGCGGTCTCGCCGCCGATCAGCGAGCATCCAGCCTGTTTCGCGGCCCGGCTCATGCCTTCGATGATCTGCTCGACCACGCGCGGGTCGATTTTGCCCATAGCAAGGTAGTCAAGGAAGAACAGCGGCTCGGCGCCCTGTGTGAGAATGTCGTTCACACAATGATTCAGAATGTCCGCGCCAACGGTGGAGTGAACGCCCGTCGCAAATGCGAGTTTCAGTTTCGTGCCAACGCCGTCAGCGCTCGCGACCAGGATCGGATCTTTCCAACGCTTCCGATCCAGCTCGAACAGCGCACCGAAGCCGCCGATAGCCGACAATACTCCGCGGCGGAAAGTGCGCCCGGCGGCCGTGCGAATGCGCTGCTTCGCATCGTCGGCGACGGAGATATCGACACCAGCATCGGAATAGCGCATCAGACCAGGCCCTCAGGCTGGATATCGCTGTGCGAGATCAAAACGTCCGGAACAGCCGCTTCCAGCGAACCTCGCGGGGATGGATCAAGGCGTTGAGGTACGTCGCGAACCGCATCCCGAGGTGCCCCGGCTCCCAGACTTCTTCAGGCGCATCAATGGACATGTAGATCAGGAGCGGTGTCCCGACGATATTCGGACGAGGGACGAAACCCCAGAAACGGCTGTCGTAGGAATTGTTGCGATTGTCGCCCATCATGAAATATTCGCCAGCGGGAACTTTCACTGGACCAAAGTTGTCGCCCGGGTTGGGCGGCTCCATGCGATAAGGCTCGGCGAGCGGTTGGTCGTCGATGAAAACCACGCCACGGCGGACTTCGAGCAAGTCGCCGGGAAGCCCGATCACGCGTTTGATGAAATCCGGATAGCCCATTTCGGGCAGCGGCGCGCGGAAGACGATGATTTGCTGGCGCTTTGGCTCGCGCCAGAGTGGTTCATGCCAGGGCGTGAAAGGAACGCCCGCGTCGTACCCGATTCGGCTGACGATCAGGTGATCGCCGATGAGGACGGTCCGCTCCATTGACCCGCTAGGGATCACGCGCGCCTGGACGAGCGTTCCTTCGATGAGAAGAAAGGCGAGGATCACCCAGAACCAGGACAGTGCTTCCTTCGCGGCGCGGCTCTTCATCAGGGCGTTGGAACACTCGGCCTCGTTTCTCCGCACCGCGACCGAGTCCGGCATGTCCATCTCAACTCCCACGATGAGCCTCCACTTCAAGTTGCACCAGTTCGGTTGGATAGCTGCCGGTGTAGCACGATGTGCAAAATTTGCCTTCGTTGTCTTCCACGGCCTCGCGCAGACTGGCGAGCGATAAGTAACCGAGCGAATCGGCTTCGAGGAATTGCCGAATTTCTTCCACAGAATGATTCGCGGCGATCAATTCGTTCCGCGTGGGCGTATCCACCCCGTAGAAGCAAGGCGAAATCGTTGGCGGGCAACTGATACGGACATGAACTTCCGCTGCGCCCGCGTCGCGCACCATGCGAACGATTTTGCGGCTGGTTGTGCCGCGCACGATGGAATCATCCACAAGAATAACTCGCTGCCCTTCGATCATCCGGCGGACCGTGTTGAGTTTGAGCCTGACGCCGAAATCGCGAATCGACTGCTCGGGCTCAATAAAAGTACGTCCGACGTAATGATTGCGAATCAAGCCCATGCGGAACGCGATTCCGGATTCAGCCGCGTAGCCCACCGCCGCGGGCACGCCGGAATCGGGCACGGGCACCACGACGTCCGCCGAAACTGGATGTTCGCGCGCCAACAGGCGGCCGAGGCGCTCGCGGCTTTCGTTTACCTGCCGGCCAAAGATAATGCTGTCCGGGCGCGAAAAATAAACGTGTTCGAATATGCAGTATTGGTGCGGTTTTTCCGGCGCGAAGTGGATTGACGAAATTTCATTGCCGGTGATTTTCACCATCTCGCCGGGTTCGATTTCGCGGACGTACTCGGCGTCAATGAGATCGAAGGCGCACGTCTCCGAGGCGACCACCCAATTGCCGTCGAGCCTGCCAAGATTCAAGGGGCGAAAACCGCGCGGATCACGCAACGCGTACAGCTCGTTTTGCGTGAGAACCAGCAGCGAATAAGCGCCTTCCACTTGGTTCAACGCATCCACGAGCGCTCCGGTCAAATGGCGCGCACTGCTGCGCGCGACGAGATGAACGATCACTTCGGTGTCGCTGGTCGTCTGAAAAATGGAGCCTCGGTGCTCGAGCTTCCGCCGCAACTCCGCGGCGTTGGTCAAATTCCCGTTGTGCGCGACTGCCAGCTTGCCTTTGTTGCAATCAATCACCACCGGCTGCGCGTTCATCATGGAGGTATCGCCGGCGGTTGAATAGCGTGTATGACCGATCGCCGCCGCACCCTGCAAACGCAGCATCGCTTCGGGATTAAAGATTTCCTGCACCAAGCCCATACCCTTATGGACGTGTAAGGTGGCACCGTCGGTAGACGCAATTCCGGCGGATTCTTGCCCGCGGTGCTGGAGGGCATAAAGTCCCAGATAGGCGAGCTTGGCCGCTTCTACGCGGCCAAAAATACCAAATACGCCGCATTCATCGTGGAAGTGATCGTCCGGCAGTTGAAAGGTATGTTTCATTCGCTGCTGCTGATCGTTGTTACTGTTACTGGCCGTTGTTACTTGTAGCGCCGTACCGTAAAGCTTTTTCGAGCGCGCTGCTCCATGAATCGTGGAGGGATTGCACTGTGCCGCGCACACAAAGAGCGCCCCTATATTCGATGCGAAAGCCGCCGCGCACGGCTTTACCGATGCTCTGCGCCGAAACACTATATTCTGCAGCAACTTCGGCAACGCGAGCAAGCGAATCGGTCTGCACCGAGACGACCGCCCGGGCACCGCGCTCTCCGAACAATGCAGATTCATCCGGCTCCGTGCCGTCAAGTGCGACCTGAGCCGCGAGGCCATCGCTCGCGAAAGACGATTCTGCAAGCGCAACCGCGAGGCCTCCATCGCTTACATCGTGCGACGATTCGATCGTGCCGTCCGTTGCGAGCGCGACGAGGCAATCCTGCAGGCGCTTTTCCGCTGCCAGATCGATCGCGGGCGGCTCGCCCGCCACGATTCCGTGGATGGTCTTCGCATATTCCGAAGACGAAAATTCGCGCAGCAGGCCCTCGATCGGTTTTTCCGCAGCCGCGGCACCCTCGAGCAGGATAATTACATCGCCCTCGTTACGAAACGCGAGCCCTAAGGCCTTTGATGAGTCCTCCAAGATTCCGAGAACGCCGATTACCGGTGTCGGATAAATTGCTTTGCCGAGAGTTTCGTTATAGAAGCTGACGTTTCCGCCGGTGATGGGAACTTCGAGAGCGTCGCACGCTTCGGCGATTCCATCTATCGCTTCGCTGAATTGCCACATGGCTTCGGGCTTTTCCGGGTTGCCGAAATTCAGGCAGTTTGTTGCCGCAACTGGACGCGCGCCCGAGCACGCCACGTTTCGCGCGGCTTCCGCGACGGCGTGCATCGCGCCAACTTTGGGGTTGAGCCAGCACCACCGGCCGTTTCCATCGGTGGAGAGCGCGAGGCCGCGCCGCGAATCCTTGAGCCGGAGCACGGCGGCATCACCAGCGCCCGGCACGATGCGCGTGTTTGTTCGCACCATGTGATCGTATTGTCCGATGATCCATTGCTTCGAGGCGATCGCCGGCGAGGCGAGCAGGCGTCGAAAGTTTTCGGTGAGGTCTGTTCCGGCCGGAGCGAAATTAATCAAGCTTGCGCCGCCGGCCGGATGTGCTGGCGGCGCGATGGGGCGTTTGTAGACTGGCCCTTCTTCCGCTATAGCGTGAGCCGGAATTTCAGCGGCAATATTGCCACGCTCCAAAATTCGCAGACGGCCATCGTGGGTCACGCGGCCAATTTCGACGGCATCGAGCCCCCACTTCTCGAAGACGCGAAAAATTTGATCTTCGCGGCCGCGCTCGGCGACAAGCAGCATGCGTTCCTGCGATTCGCTCAGCATGATTTCGTACGGCGTCATGTGCGCCTCGCGTTGCGGCACGCGCGATAGTTCGATCTCGATTCCCAGCCCGCCGCGCGAAGCCATCTCCGAACTGGAACTCGTCAGTCCCGCAGCGCCCATATCCTGAATCGCGACCACAGCGCCCGTCTTCATCGCTTCAAGGCACGCTTCGAGGAGCAACTTCTCCATGAAGGGGTCGCCAACCTGAACGTTGGGACGCTTCTGTTGGGATTCTTCGCTGAATTCGGCGGAAGCGAGGAGCGACGCGCCGTGAATGCCATCGCGGCCGGTCTTTGCGCCGACGTAAATGACGGGATTCCCGGGGCCTTGCGCGCGCGCGAAGAACAAGTTCTCTTTTTTCGCGATGCCGAGCGCTAACGCGTTCACGAGCGGATTATTCGAGTAGCATGGCTCGAATTGAACTTCTCCACCCACGGTCGGAACGCCGAAACAATTTCCGTAGAAGCCGATTCCGCGAATTACTCCGTCGACGAGCCGCCGGTTTCGCGCGACTTCTTCGGTTGCCGCTCCAGCGGCGGCGGAGTTATTGCCGTCATTCGCGATCGGCCCGAAGCGGAGTGAATCGAGAACCGCGATCGGAAACGCGCCCATCGTGAAAATATCGCGCAGAATTCCGCCGACGCCCGTTGCCGCGCCCTGGAAAGGCTCGACGAAACTCGGATGATTGTGCGATTCGATTTTGAAGACCGCGCAGAGACCGTCGCCGATGTCCACGACGCCCGCATTTTCGCCGGGGCCTTGCAGCACGCGCGGGCCACGCGTCGGCAAACGCTTCAAATGGACTTTGCTCGATTTGTACGAGCAATGTTCGCTCCACATCACCGAGAAAATGCCAAGCTCCGTGATGCTAGGCTCACGCCCGAGAATTTCGAGCACGCGCGAATATTCATCGGCGCTCAGGCCGTGTTCGGCGGCAATTTCCCGAGTGACTCTGATTTCGGTTTCAAGCATTCAAAATGCCTTTACGAGTTTCTGGGGCGGCGAAAGAATCGCTGTGGCCAGTGAGATTCAAATTTGTCTCGCACGTTTGTTTCGGGCCCGTCTGTTTACCGCGCACGTTTGGGCATCGCCTACGCGGGTATGGCGATGCGCCGCACGAAGCTATCCACCATTGAGCGCAAAATTACAAGACCGTCGGCGGAACCGAGCGGCGCTTCCACCGCGCGCTCTGGGTGCGGCATCAGGCCGAGCACATTGCGTTCGCGATTGCAGATCCCGGCGATATTTGCGAGCGAGCCGTTTGGATTTCCGGCGTCGTCGTTGCGGCCATCGGACGTCGTGTAGCGAAAGATGACTCGGTTCTCGCGCTCGAGTTCGTCGAGTGTGGTGCCGTCGCAGAAATAATTTCCGTCCATGTGCGCGATGGGAATTTTCAGGATTTGGCCGCGCTGCGCTGCGCTTGTGAACGGCGTGCCGGTGTTCTCTACCCGGATGTACACCTGGTGGCAGAGGAATCTGAGGCCGCGATTGCGCGTCATCGCGCCGGGAAGAAGGCCTGCTTCGCAAAGAATTTGGAAACCGTTGCAAATGCCGAGGACGAGGCCGCCCGAGCGCGCGAACTTCGCGACGGACTTCATGACCGGCGAGAAGCGAGCGATGGCGCCGGTGCGGAGATAATCGCCGAACGCAAATCCGCCGGGAAGGATGATCGCGTCACAGCCGGCCAGATTCTCAGAACGGTGCCACAGATACTCGACGGGCCGTCCCAGAACGCCCCCAATCGCGCAGAAGGCATCGTGATCGCAGTTCGAGCCCGGAAAGACAACGACGCCAAATTTCATCGCTGGGGATCTCCCGAGTGCATTTTAGCATACAGCTTGCGGTTCGCTGGAAGGTCGAGAATGAAAACAAAGCGAGCGTTGGGGAGCTCAGACGCTCGCGAAATTGTGTACGGGTGGGAGTGGGTTGGCGCGCTGAAATAAAGGCGAAGAGCCGGCGGGACGCCCTTCGAAAACTCAGGGCAGGCCGGCGGTACAAGAGGAGCTAGCGTCGGCCGGAAGATTTGCGGCTGGCGCGGGGGCGCTTGGATTTCGTTTTTTTGCCAGGCTTTGGCTTGGTGCCGGCCTTGAGCTCTTTTGCAATTTGCGCGCGGCGTGCGGCGGCCCAGCCGAGTTTGTTGATTTGACGGCCGCGAGCGATGGCCAGCGCATCGGCTGGGACATTTTCAGTGATCGTGGAGCCCGCGGCTACGTACGCGCCGTCGCCGATGCGGACGGGCGCGACGAGCGCGGAATCGCTTCCGATGAATACGCGCTTGCCGATTGTGGTCTGATTTTTGTGCACGCCGTCGTAGTTGCAGGTGATGGTGCCCGCGCCGATGTTCGCGCCGGCGCCAATCGTTGCGTCGCCGAGATAGGTGAGATGCGGCGCCTTTGCGCCCTCGTGCAAGATGCTTTTTTTCACTTCGACGAAATTTCCGACACGCGCGCCCTCGCGCAAATCGGCGCCTGGACGCAACCGCGCGAAGGGGCCGATTCGAGCGTTGTTTGCTAGGCGGCTTTCGGTGACGACGGAATATGGTTCGACGTAGACATCGTCGTCGAGCCGGGAATCCGTGATGATGCTGCCGGTGCGAATCGTGCAGCGCTCGCCGATCTTCGTGTTGCCGAGAAGTTGAACGCCGGGTTCGATCACGGTGTCGCGGCCCACTGCGACGGCTGCGTCAACCACGACGGATTCAGGGAAATAAATTGTGACGCCTGAATCCATTAGTGCCGCGGCTTTTCGCTGGCGAAAGATGCGGTCGGCATCGGCGAGGCTGGCGCGCGTGTTGCAGCCGAGGATTTCGTTTGGGTCAGGGGCAATTGACGCGAGAACGCGTTCGCGACGTTCGTTGAGCAGCGCAATGGCATCGGTGAGATAGAGTTCTTTGTGGACGTTGTTGGGCTTGAGCGATGCGAGAGACGGCCAGAGCTTGTCGAGCGTGAAGCAATAAATGCTGGAGTTAACTTCCGTGATGGTGCGCTGCTCCGGCGATGCGGCGCTTTCTTCGACAACTGCGGCAACTGTGCCGTCATTTTTGCGAATGATGCGCCCGTAGCCGGTTGGATCGGACAATTGCGCGGAGAGAATCGTCGCGGCAGCATCTCCCGAGCGATGCGCATTAATCAGCGCGGACAAAGTTTCGGTTCGCAGGAGCGGCGCGTCACCGGGAACGACGACGACAAATTTTGCGCTGCGGCGAATCGCGCGGCGCGCCGACTGAACCGCATGACCCGTGCCGCGCTGCGGATTTTGAATTACAGTTTTCGCGCCGAGCGGCGTTACCGCTGCGGCGACCGCATCCGCCTGAAATCCCACGACCACGATGGTCTCGGCAGCTTTCAGCGGCTGGCAAGCGCGGACGACATGTTCCACGAGCGAGCGGCCGCCCACGCGGTGCAAAACCTTGGCGATGCCGGAATAGAGGCGTGTGCCTTTGCCCGCGGCCAGGACGATGACTACCGTGTCTTTAGCGGCCATGGATTGCTTATTGTCGCTTCGCCGATTGCATTTGGCAATCGAGAGCGACGCGTGGAGTGCTTTGCGGAGCGGGGGTTGTTACAGGCCCATGATTTGGAAGCCGGAATCGACGTAAAGGATATTTCCGGTGACGCCACGGGAGAGATCGCTTGCGAGGAATACGGCGGCGTCGCCGACTTCCGCGGGTTCCGTGTTACGGCGGAGCGGGGCGCGCTGCGTGACGACATCTAGAATCACTGAAAAATCCTTGATGGCGCGTGCTGAAGCTGTTTTTACGGGCCCCGCGGAAATTGCGTTTACGCGAATTTTTTTTGGGCCGAGATCGCTGGCGAGATAGCGAACCGTCGCTTCAAGCGCGGCTTTCGCAACGCCCATTACATTGTAATTCGGGAGGACGCGCTGGGAGCCGAGGTAGGTGAGCGTCAGGAGCGATCCGCCGGAGGGCATGAGCGGCGCGGCGGCGCGGGCGACAGCAACGAGCGAATACGCGCTCACTTCCTGAGCGAGAAGATAGCCGGCGCGAGAGGTTTCGATGAACGGACGGTCGAGATCCTCGCGGTTAGCGAACGCGATGCTGTGCATGACGGTGTCGAGGCCGCCGTCGTTACGCAATTCAGATGTTAAACGCTCGAGCTCTTCTTCCTTGGTGACGTCGCACTGGAAGACTTTATCGGCGCCGAGCGATTGGCCGAGTTCTTCGACGGTAAGCTTGATGCGCTCGGCCTGATAGGTGAGTACGAGTTTTGCGCCTTCGCGGCGGTAGGCTTGCGCGATGGCGTAGGCCAGGCTCCATTTGTTTGCGACTCCGAGAATGAGAGCCGTCTTTCCTTCGAGAAGGTTTGGCATAGGAGCGACATTCTAGCGCGGAAGTTGCTCGCGAGAAACGTTCAGAAGGTGAGATTTGGAAGCAGATTAATCGGCCGCTGGAATGCGGGCCAGCACGAGCGGGCGCGAAATCACCTTTTCGCTCCGAGAATCAATTTTCTGAGAATCTAGCGTCGTTACTTTCCAAAGCGAAGGATCGGCGAGCAGGCGGGTGACGAGTTGCGTGTGCAATGCGTGGCCGGCCTTGTGCGCGACGACGGTGGCTTTGAGCGGCTTGCCGATTAAGGCCAGATCGCCGATGAGATCGAGCGCCTTGTGGCGAACGAACTCATCGGGGAATCGCACGGGGCCGTTGAGAATGTCGTTCTCGGAAAGCACGATTGCATTCTCGAGGGAGCCGCCGCGAATCAAGCCCATGGCGCGAAGACCTTCGAAGTCGCTCATGAAGCCGAAGGTTCGCGCGGTTGCGAGTTCCTTGCTGAACGTGGCGCGATTCACGTCAATTTCCACCTCCTGGCAGCCGACTTTCGGGTGGGCGTAGTCCACATAGCATCGCACGCGGAAACTTTCGCCGGGATAGATGCCGATCATCCGGTCGCCATCGGAGACTACGAGAGGTTTGACGACTCTCAAATAAGTGCGCCGCCGCCTTTGACGCCGCAGGCCCGCGCGTTCGAGCATTTTTACGAAGGGCTGCGCGGAGCCGTCAAGAATCGGCAGCTCGAGGGCATCAATCTCGACAAAAACATTGTCCACGCCGCACGCGTAGAGCGCTGCAAGGACGTGCTCGGTGGTCGAGAGCAGCACGCCTTGCTTCATCAGGCTGGTTGCGTAGCTCACGCGCGCGACGTTGCGAACGTGAGCCTCAAGGGCGAATCCGTCCAGATCCGTGCGGCGAAATACGATGCCGGTGCCGGGCGGCGCTGGGGCGAACTTCAGGCGCGAACGTACCGCGGTGTGGAGTCCGACGCCTTCAGTTTCTACTCGGTGAGCAATGGTGTATTGGAATGCCATCTTGTAGGCTGATTCATCGGTGCATTTCTGCTTCCTTGTTATACGCTATTATCCGTTTATTTTCATGTATTTAGAAGCCATATAAACGCGAGATTTCAGTGACTGTTGTAAGAATACAACAGTTTACGAGGTTTTCATGTGGTGTTTGTTCGACGTATCGGTACTACCGCAGGTGAAGTCCAATGCTATGGATTTCGCTCAGAGCCCGCTGCAACTTGTGAAGGCGTGCCCTCACGCGTAGAATGGATGATTCAAGTAAGGGGCTATGGCGTCTCCATTCAACATCTTGCCTAGTACGCAACCCTTCGTTCCGCCGCCGGCGGCGCATCCGCGCCCTTCGTGGCTGCGCGTGCGATTTTTTGGAGGGCCGAATTACCAGGATTTGAAGCGCATCATGCGCGGGCTGGATTTGCATACGGTGTGCGAGAGTGCGCGCTGCCCGAACATGGGCGAGTGCTGGGAGCATCGGACTGCGACTTTCATGATCCTTGGCGATATCTGCACGCGCGCGTGCGGATTTTGCGCTGTGCCGTCGGGAAAACCGGCCGGGCCTCCAGCGGAAGATGAGCCTGAACGCGTGGCCGAAGCCGTCGAGCGGATGGGATTGCGATACGCAGTGGTCACGTCGGTGAATCGTGACGATCAGCCGGATGGAGGTGCGGCAATTTTCGCGGCCACGATCTCCGAAATCCGCCGCCGCGTTCCCGATTGTCGCGTGGAAGTTTTAATCCCTGATTTTCGCGGCGATTGGCAGGCTTTGGAATTGGTGATCGCGGCGCGGCCAGATGTGTTGAATCACAACATGGAAACCGTCCCGCGATTGTATCGCCGCGTGCGCAAGGGCGCCGTGTACGAACGCTCGCTCGAACTTCTTCGCCGCGCGCGCGAGATGGCTCCGGAGATGCCGACCAAAACTGGAATGATGCTCGGACTCGGAGAGACGCGCGATGAAATCCTGAGCGCAATGAAGGAAATTGCCGCGCAGGGGACGCACATTCTTACACTCGGGCAGTATCTACAGCCCACGCCCGAACATTTGCCGATCGAGCGATACGTCCATCCCGACGAATTCGCGGAATACAAACACCTCGGCGAGAAGATGGGATTCAAGCACGTTGAAGCCGGACCACTCGTTCGTTCCTCGTATCACGCTTTCGAGCAAGAAGAAGCCGCACGGAATTAACTCCTAGATTTTTACGAAGCTTCAACATCCGCATTTCGCAGGAAGATTTCGCCGGGGCGGAATGAATCTTTGCTACCCTTTCCGTCCTCGCGGGCGATTGCGCGCCGCATCTCATGAACTCTCCGGAAAAGCTTGAACGCGGCCTGGGACTCAAAGAAGCTACCGCGCTGAACATGATTGACATGATCGGCATCGGGCCGTTCATCGTGATTCCGTTCGTGATTCAGGCCATGCCAGGGCCGCAGTGCCTGCTCGCATGGATAGCGGGCGCTTTGCTTTCCTTCTTTGACGCGTGTGTTTGGGCGGAACTGGGAGCTGCATTGCCTGAGGCGGGCGGGAGCTACGTTTATTTGCGCGAAGCTTACGGGCCCGGACGCTGGGGGCGGTTCATGTCGTTTCTGTTGATCTGGCAGACGATGATTCAGGCGCCGCTGGTGATGGCGTCCGCGGCAATCGGCTTCGCGCAGTATCTGACTTATCTGCATCCGCTTAGTTGGATTCAGCAGAAGGCAGCGGCTGGCACTGTCGTCGTACTCGTCGTATTTCTTCTATATCGGCGTATCGCGGCAGTTGGGAAAATCTCGATGGCAATCTGGATCGGCGTTGTCGGGACAATGGCTTGGCTGATCTGGGGCGGAGCGACGCATTTTGATGTTCATCGCGCTTTCACGTTTCCGGCAGGCGCGTGGAATTTCTCGTGGATTTTTTTTGCGGGTCTGGGCCACGCCACGGTGCAAACGATATACACGTATCTCGGTTACTACAACGTGGCCACACTGGGGGGAGAGGTGCGCGAGCCGCAAAAGAACATCCCGCGCGCAATTTTCATTTCTATTTTTGGGATTGCGGTGCTTTACCTTGCGATGCAGACGAGTATCCTCGGCGTCGTGCCGTGGCAGGAGGCACAGCATTCGTCATTTATCGTGAGCACTTTCGTCGAACGAACATACGGCGCGAACTGGGCGGCGTTTGCCACCGGCTTAATCCTGTTCATCGCGTTTGGCTCGTTATTTTCGGCGACACTCGGCTATTCGCGAGTCCCCTACGCTGCCGCGCTCGACGGCAATTTCTTTTCAGTATTCGCGCGCGTGCATCCCGTCAAACGATTTCCGCATGTGTCGCTGCTTGCGCTCGGCGCGGCGGCCTTCATTTTCAGCTTGTTTTTCCGGCTGAGCTTCGTAATTAGCGCAATCCTCGCTATGCGGTGCCTCATCCAATTCATCGGCCAGTCCGTGGGCCTTGGTCTGTTGAGGAGGCGCTGGCCGCGCGAGCGGTTCCCTTTTAGAATGTGGTTCTACCCGGTACCCGTGGTCATCGCCATTCTGGGATGGATGGCGATTTTCGTATCTACCGGCGGACGGCTGATGATCGCCGCGCTGGCATTTGTGGCGCTAGGTTCGCTCATCTATCTAGGCCGGGCGAGGGCATTGAAACAATGGCCGTTTGAGGAGGCCTCTGCGTGAGGCAATTTAATTTCGTAAGAAACAAGCTTTCTCTATTTGCGTTGATCGCGCTCACGCTTCTTTTGTCCGCAGGGAATTCGCTCCGCGCACAATCTCTTCCTGAAACCGTCGAATCCATTGATAAGGCGCGCGTGGTCACGCGCATCCTTTTCGTCACCGCACATCCAGATGACGAAGCCTCGGGCCTGCTCAGCTATGTATCGCACGGCCTTGATGCCGATGTAGGTTTGCTCACGTTGACGCGCGGCCAGGGCGGACAAAACGCGATTGGGCCGGAGCAGGGCGAACGACTTGGGATTCTCCGGACGTCCGAATTGCTGGCGGCGAGCAAGAACAACGGCGTCGAGCAATTTTTCACGCGTGCTATGGACACTGGCTATTCGAAGAGCGCCGATCAAACCATGAAAATCTGGGGCGACGTGCCGCTTGAGGACATGGTTCGAGTACTGCGCATGTTTCGTCCGAACGTGGTCATCAACGGATGGGGCGGCGTGCATACCGGACATGGCCAGCATCAGGCGAGCGGAATTTTAACCCCGCGAGCCGTGGCTGCCGCGGCCGATGTAAGCGCATTCCCCGATCAAATCAGGCAAGGCCTCGCGCCATGGAAAGTTTCGCTGGTGCTCGAAGATCGCCGCACGGTGCAAGAAAATGGATTCCGTGTTCCGGTCGAACAAATTTCCGCGCTTTGGGGGAAGAGCTACAACGAATTTGGACGTGAAAGCCTCGTCTTCCATCGCTCGCAGGGCGTGACGATGTTTCTCAGCTCGCCGTTCCTTCGCTGGCCGCTGTATTTGGTGGTTGCTGATCCGAAAGCTGCCGATCAGCACGTCGGCCCGGAGGATTTATCGAAGACGCTTCTATCGCTGGTGCAGCCCGGAGGCGCCGACGGGCAAAGCCTCGCGAATGTGGACGAGTCCCTGAACGCGGCTGAAGAGGCGGCGCTCCATCTGGACTGGACCGTTGCCGCAAAATATCTGGCGGCGGCGGGGACCGGAATCGCCAGTTTTGAAGATTCGGTCCAGGCTTCGCCCCGCGACGGCAAGAGCGATTTGCTTTGGGAGCTTGCCCGTGTGCGCGAACGAATTGACCGAGCGCTTGCGAATGTCTCCGCGCTGCACATTGACGCGCGCGCCAATCGAGATGAGCTTGTGACGGGCGAAACGTTCAAGGTGGACACTCGCTGGACGCTTCGAGAGAACATTGGCATCAAGGTGAACGACACGACTCTCGTCGTGCCGGATGGATGGAGCGTCGGCGACACGCCAATTCCGGAAGGAGAAGGCAGACAGTACGCGGCTTCGTTCAACGTTGCAGTCCCGCGCCGTGCTGTGGCACCAACGTCCGCGTTGGATTACGTCTTGCCGTATCCGCCGCCATTGGTGGTTGCGCGCCTGAGCGCGACGGTTGGGGGCTATTCGTTTACGAGCGAAATGCCAGTTGTTTCCATACGTGCGACGTCAACGAGCGTGGATACTTTTCCGCTTACGCTCGTTCCTGCGGTCACGTTAACAATTGAGCCGAAGCAAGTGATGCAACCGGAGTCACGCGCAGGCGAGCCAATCGAGTTACTCGCGCGCGTGCGATACCACGCAACTTCAGCGGCAAAAGTGGGGGTCTCGCTCAACGCACCGGCAGGCTGGAGCGTAGCACCTCTTGCGCCGATTGATTTCTCTGAACCGGGCGACCAATTGATTCGATTTACGGTCACGCCTCCGGCGAAGCCCGCGCCCGGCGCCTACCCGCTTCGCGCTTTCGGGAAAATCGGCGACGAATCATTCAGCGTGTCACTCGAGCCGCTTCCCTCGCTTCCAACGCGTTCGTGGAGCGAGCCGCCGGAAGCAACAGTACACGTGCTCGATCTCGCCGTTCCGCCAAATCTTCGCGTCGGATACATCGCGGCGGAAAACGACACGATCCCGGAATCTTTGCGGCAACTCGGAATTGACCTGCATCTCCTGAATGAAGTTGATCTGGCGTTTGGCGATTTGAGCCGGTATGACGCAATCGTAGTCGGCATTCGTGCATACGAATTGCGGCACGACTTGCCGCGCTCGAATGCGCGCTTGCTCGACTACGTGAGCAAGGGCGGCACGCTCGTGGTCCAATACCAGCGCGATTTTGCATGGAACAAATATTTGCCGGCGCCCTATCCCGCGAAGATGCCGGATTCGACGGCGCGGACAACCGACGCAAACTCGCCTGTGGATTTTCTAGCGCCGAAGAATTCGATCCTGAATTTTCCAAACAAGATTACGCAAGATGATTTCAAGGGCTGGGTGCAGGAGCGCGGACTCTATTACCTCGGTACTTTCGATTCACGCTATCAGCCTATTCTTGGGCTGACGGATCCGGGCGAGAGCGAGGACAATGGCGCACTTATTGAAGCAAAACTTGGAAAAGGAACTTACATCTACACCGGATTGTCCTTCTTCCGCGAATTGCCTGCGGGAGTGCCCGGCGCGTACCGGCTATTCGTAAACCTCATCAGCCAGTCAAAGGCTAACTCGAATGCGACGGCAACGAATCGAGAGCAAGACCCGGACAGTCGCGGAATAATTTCCGATGGCATCGCCGATCCATCACGCTGATTTGTCTTTGAGTGAGTTTCACGAGCCGCGCATGGTTCGGATTCCCGAAGGCTGGTTCCTGATGGGGAGCGAAGCCGGGCAGGATAACGAACGGCCGGTACATCGCGTGTGGGTTGACGCGTTCGAGTTCGCGGTACATCAGTTGACGAACGGGGAGTACGCACATTTTCTGAGCGCGACAGGCCATCGCAAACCGCAACATTGGGACGACGCGAACTTCAATCATCCCGAACAACCAGTCGCGGCGCCAAGTTGGTTTGACGCGGTCAGCTATTGCGAGTGGCTCTCGGGCATTACGCAAAATCGCTACCGCCTTCCGACCGAAGCTGAATGGGAACGTGCCGCGAGTGGTGGCGTCGAGGGGAAGTCCTATCCCTGGGGCGATGAGCCGCCGGAGACGCTTCCGAATTACGCATCGCGCTGGAGGAATGGGCCCGAACCGGTTGGGCAATACGCTCCGAACGCTTACGGACTTTTCGATATCGGGGACAACGTTCACGAATGGTGCGCGGACTGGTATGCGGCGGATTATTATCCGGTTTCGCCGGAGCGAAATCCGGGAGGGCCGGATGAAGGCAAGCGCCGCGCGTCACGCGGTGGTTCGTGGCGGCATTATACGAAGGTCTCGCGGTGCGCGGCGCGATCGAGTATTCCTCCGGAATTCCAGTACGCGGACTACGGCTTTCGTATCGCGCGCGATATCGCGTGAGCGCTCTCCCGCGCTGCTCCACAAATCGTGCTATTCTCGCGGAAGTTCGGGGGGAAAAGAAGGAATGAGACAGCGAACTACCGTTGCGCGAAATTTTTGGCTCGCTATGCTTGTGTTATCAATTTTCTTCGCGCCGCCGATGGCGCGTGCGGGCTATAGTCCGCAAAAAAATAAGAAGCAGCCGCCTCCGCCAGCGCCAGACACAACTCCGCCGCCCGCACTACCAACGCCAGATCAGCTAGACACGGAAATCGGCGAGATGCTTGGAGCGTGGCAAATCGGACAGATTGAGACGATGCACAAGTATTACGCCGATGACGCGACGTTCACGAGCGGGGCTTACGAACCGCCGATCATCGGCTGGCAGAATTATGTCGCGGCTTATCAGAAGCAGAGGGCAAGAATTCAGACGCTGCAGTTGATTCGAAGGAACACGAATATTTTCTTTCGGCCGGATTTGGCGTGGGCGACGTACCAATGGGAGTTTGACGCCACCGTGGACAACCGGCCGATGGTCGCTCACGGCCAGACGACGCTAGTGTTTGCGAAGACCGGAGACAAATGGTTGATCGTACACAATCACACTTCGCAAATTTGCGACATGGCCCCACCGGTGCCCGCTGTCTCGCCGCAGGGTGTGAGCACGCCGCCGCCGGCGAAGCTCTCAAACTGAAATAATCACGCGCCCCTTGCGAAATTGTCCTTCGCCAGCGGATCCCCTAGGCGCGAAAAATTCGCAGGTTTCGTTGGTCCGCCAAAGAAGCCAGGCCCGGACAGGTCTCAGCGTTGAGCCCAACTGGTTTCGAGCCACACCGCAATAACCGCAACGAGCAACACGCCTGACACGACATAGAGGACCTTGATGGGGCGCGTTAGCGCGTCAATGCGAGCAACAATCGTGCGCTGCTCGGCCGCCATGTTGTCTTCGCCTTTTGCCAGGAAGATCTGGTCGCCTTCGCGATTCGCAAGCTGACCCCGGTAAATGAGGAGAAGGATCAGCACGACGGTTACAGCTCCCCAGATGGCCATAACGTAAAACAGGCCGGAATGAAACATTTCCGGTTCCATGAGTACTCCCTCCATGCCCGTTGGATTGAGGTTGTAAAGAGGGACGTTCCCCAACGAGCCTGAATTTGGCAAATTATAGCATGGGCTTAGCCGCTAGGCGTCCGTTCGGGGTGCCTCGGTGGGGAAATGGATACCCCAGAACGCTGTGGTGGGCTGAATCATCTCGACGCCCAGCTCGAATAAGCCGTCCTGGCTGGTCGTCACGACTCGAATGACTCGGAATTCCTTCACTTGCTCGTTGAGTCCATTGAGAATTTCGAGGATGGTGCCGAGAGCGGGATCAAGCGGAGCTCTGAGGAGTGCACCAAAGCGGCTGACGGCGAGGGCTTCGGCAGATGCGTGTATCGGTTGGCCTGCGAAATCGTTGCTGAAGACTTTGATGGGGATGCGGATCAGGACGCGGCTCGCGCGACGCCTCTCCACGCGTGGGGAGATTGACGCCAATCAGCCTCCTCGGCCCGCTTGAAATTGCGCACACTGTATGCGCGGTGGTGGTTGGCGTCAAGGTCAATCATTCCAGGAGGCCATCAGGTGAAAGATGTGATCTGCAGCCCTTGAGAACGGCGTCGAAAGCGAAGAGCCGGGGGGAGGCGGTATGGGGAGACGCTCGGCGCTCAACTGGATGTGTGTTTGGTGCGTTGCAGTTATTCTGAGGAGCGTCACTTGTCGCAGAGCACGGCGCGTTGACTTTCCAGGGGTCGCGCGTCAGAATGAAAAAGCTTCGATTTTCCGCAGGTTGTGCCCAAGTGGCGGAACTGGCAGACGCGCTAGCTTCAGGAGCTAGTGGCCGCAAGGTCGTGGAGGTTCGAGTCCTCTCTTGGGCACCATACATTCCAACTCAACGAGACTATGATTATTTAGCCGTAAGTGCCTTATCGATGCAGAGCCTCAATTCTGTAGCAAGAATCTGGGAATTCGGAGTTTTTAGCATGAGCATGTGATCGCCCGGAATTTCTCTTACTTCGCTTCCTCCATTCGAGAGCTTGCACCAATATAGACGGGGATCTGACGAACGATTGACACCGTTGTACTTCCAAGATTCTTTGCCGATGAGCACGACGGATTTTCCAGGATAGCTCGCCGGGTGATAGCGATGGACATTGCGCCACGCCCGATCATCCACGACGTCCATCAGCGACAACGGGTCTGGCTGTTCAGACTCCTTCGCGACAGCTCGTTTAGAGGCTAATCCAACTCCCCGGAGAACCTGTAGAGAGCGTTCTCCTGCCCATTGCGCGATACCTTTCGGGCCGCGCTTCATGAAGTTTCGAACGCGCCAAACTGCCCGCTGAGTGCGGAATAGCATCCCCTTCCACACGGTTCTCGGATGTTGAGGATCAGGACACTCGATGATGCCCAAAAAAGCGACTTCTTGTCCTGCTGCGACGAGGGCTTGTGCCATCTCGTATGCGACATATCCGCCGCCGCACCAGCCGGCGAGGCAGTACGGCCCGTTTGGTTGCTTCGCACGCATCTCGTTGACGAATCGAGCCGCTCTCACGGGAATCGCTTCCTCCTCTTCATCGGGCGCTGGCATTAGGGCTTCGAAACCGTAAACCGGCTGGTCCGGGCCGAGGAGCAGCGAAACTTCGCGGAACGGGAGGACCGTGGTGCCATATCCTCCGGGGATTAAATAAAGGGGCGGACGTGATCCGTTAGCTTGAATGGGCACGACTGGCGACCAGGGCTCGGGTTCACTCTTGGAAGGCTTGATGGATTGGTTGATAACCTCGGCAAGCTGCCGGATCGTGCGGGCATCGAATAGCGTCGAAAGGCCAAGCTCGACGCCATATGTTTTTTTGATTTTGCTGAAGAGCTGCACGCCGATTAGCGAGTGGCCGCCGAGGTCGAAGAAGTCTTCGTCCAGACCGACGGAATCAAGCCCCAGTAGCGCTTTCCACCAACCTGTGACGACGGCTTCCACATCGCCCGAAGCGACTGCGACGGAGGAATTTTCAGGCTGAGGATTCATAGTCGCCTTCTCTCGATTGAACTTTATTCAGGCATGTTCCGAGGATCTCCGCAGATAATCCATAGCTATCAAGATGCAGATATTTATCGGTGGCCCCAAGATCAAAGCTGGAATTACAGCGCTTGCCACGCCGTAGATCGGCTAGCCTAGCACACTACCGTCTGTTCCATCGATGCACTCTATCCGCCAAAGAGCGGTGTCAGACCAGGAACGAGCGAAAGAATCAGTGCATATGCAGAGTCGTAGCTAAAACTTGTAGTTACAATTATATATGAAGAAGTTATAGGACTATTCCAAGCCATCTAAGAACCGGGTTACTCGAGTATGAGGTTCGAGGAAAAGAGTTTGATAAACCTGGAAATCGCGTTCCTGATTTCTCGCCACGGTTGCCGAGTCATTCATCGGCCAAATTCCACCGGAAGGGACTTCAGACCTCTGAACCCAAAGTTTGGAGTCCATTCGGCGGGCTGAGCGAGGCGCATCTTCGGGAAACGTTGGACAATTTTTAGAATTGCGACCTGGCCCTCCATCCGCGCCAGTTGGCTTCCAATGCAAAAATGTGGACCAGCGCTGAACGCAAGATGTTGATTGTTCAGGCGGTTCAGGTTCAGTGTATCCGGGTCCTTGAATTGCTTCGGATCGCGGTTTGCCGCTCCCAGCATGCAAAGGATGGGCTGGGCCTTCGGGATTCGAACGCCGCAGAGCGCAATGTCCTCCATCGCCACGCGAGCCGTATATTGGATCGGGCTTTCAAAACGCAGAAACTCTTCCACGGCCGTTCGGATGAGCGCCGGGCTCTCCCTCAATTCGGCCATCTTTTCCGGTTCTCGAAGAAGCGAGTAAATGCCACTTGCGATTAAGTTTCGAGTGGTTTCATGCCCCGCAAAGAGCAGCATCACGCACTGCGCATAGAGTTCTTCTTCCGTCAGCACTTCGCCTTCTGCTTCAATATCGATCAGTAGGCTGATTAAATCGTTATCCTTGTTGCGACGCCGCTCGGCGACAGCTTTCCGGAAGAAATCGGTAAGCGCCAGCACTGCATTCTGCGCATTTTGAGCGTGCTCAATTGTGCGGCCGGGGCTCCCGTTGAACTCCGCGATGGCAGCGGACCATTGAAGGAATGAGTTCTCCATCGTTTCAGGAACCCCGAGCAACTCCGAAATTACCCGCACCGGCATCGGATAGGCGAGTTCGTTGACGAGATCAGCCTGGGACACGTGAGCTAGCGAATCCAGAATTCTGTCCACGACTTTTTCCACCTGAGGGCGCAGCGCCTCCGTGGCCGATGGGCTGAAGCCTTTATTCATGAGTTTTCGCATCCGGGTGTGCTCGGGCGGATCAATGAAAATCATCCACATGCCCAGCATGCGTACGAGATCCTTAAACTCCTCTTGCCGGTCAAAAGGGAGCGTGACTAGCATTCGATCGATTCGCTTGGCGGAAAGTCTCGAATCCTTTGCGACTGCCGAGCAAACTGCGTGACTAAAAACCGCCCAGATTCCCCACATTCCCCCACCCACATCCACAAAATGAAGCGGCCCTTCCTCGAGCAGGCGATGGTACGTAGGATAGGGGTCTTGGACGAACGCATCTGTAAACAAAGCCTTTCGAACAGGATTTGCAGGTTTTTCGGACATGGATGGTCTCCCCGACGGGTCGAGTGAACGAAGACTGATTTACTTTATTGCTCGCAAGATGAGCTGATGAATACTACTCGCGCGGAATCTACAATTTGGGCCTCCGGTCTCACGCATCCTACCCTTCCCCTGCCGTGGACACAACGAATCGACACCAGAGCAGGCCCGGCGAGATAATTGATGTGGGAAAATTGAGAATGGTTGAAGAACAAATTCGGTTAGCTCGCGAGGTCTCGTGCGGCCATTCGCCGTCGTTATTGGAATCAATCCGTCGAATTCGCTGCAGGATTGTTCGAAGGTAGGACGTTTTGATTCATGCGGAAAAAGTTCTCGGGATCGTAGTGCGTTTTGACCTTGACCATGCGCTCCCAACGCTCGTGGTAGGCCTCGTGGACGCGATCCTGCTCGTCGCCGCTCATGAAATTCACGTAAACGCCCGGCTTCATTGCGGGGCGAAGTGAATTGAAGACTTTTCGGACCCACGCGATATTTTCAGCATCTTCGGCGGCACCGGACCAATCTGCGAGCAAGTTCACGATGAATGGCGCGCTGCGGTCTCCAAATGCGGTCTCCGCGGCGCTGACGCGGCTTGCCGCGCCACCGAGATACGCCAACTCAATCTGCGTGTTCAGCGAGGGAATCGAAGCGAGCGATTCGACCATCACCTGAATCGTGCGATCGTCGAGATTCATGAAGTAGCCGGATTTCGTGTAATAACGGCGGCCGTGCGGAAAATCCGTGTCGGCGAGCGTCTGCAAATTGAGAAACGAGATCTCGTCTCTTGTGATAGCGACGTGCTTGCCGATCGAGAAAATGCGATCGGCTAAGCGATGGCCTTCTGCGGAATCGCCGTACCATGCGAGCGACACGCTGAGAACCGGCTTGCCGCGGATTTCTGCGGGCACATTGCCGGCGAGCGGTGCGAGCCGCAACGAAAGATTCCACTTCAGCTCATCGGGCGCGCCGGGCATGAACTTACGCCACTCTTGCAGGACGCAAAAAATATCCTCTTCGATGCAGAACGATGTGGCGAGAAACAGCGAAGTCAGCGGATGAAGCCTGACCTCAAATTCCGTGACCACGCCGAAATTGCCGCCGCCGCCCCGCAACGCCCAAAACAAATCCGCGTTCTCTCTCTCGCCGGCATGAACGAGGGAACCATCGGCGGTCACTAGCGTGAATCCCTCCACGTTGTCACAGGACAACCCGAACATCCGCGTGAGCCAACCTGTGCCGCCGCCCAGGACGAGTCCGCCCACGCCCGTGTGAGAAACAACGCCGGCGGGAAAAACGAGACCAGCCTTTTGCGTTGCAGAATCTACGGTGCCGAGCAGGCACCCTCCCGCGAATTTTGCGCGCCGCGATCCCTCATTCACCTCGACTTGCCGCAGTCTCGATAAATCAATCACGAGTCCGCCCTCGCAACTGCTGAAGCCGGCAACGCTGTGCCCGCCGCAGCGAACAGCCGTAAGCACGCCGGCCTTTGCCGCAGAACGAACGGCGAGTTGCACGTCCGCGACATCCGCGCATCGCGCGATCAGCCCCGGCGTCCGTTGCGCCATCGCGTTCCAGATTTTATGCGCTTCAGCGAATTCTGGATCGCTCGCGTGAATCAATTCTCCCTGGAACTTGCCGCGGAGCGCGCCGAAGAGTTCGTCGATTAGAATCGTCATGCCTAGTAATGTGAGCTAATCACAGATGTGAGGGTTCGAGGAAGAGGCGAGCGACCTAATTTGCAAACAGTGTGGATTTGCCTAGAAGCACTGGGGAAAACAGAGCTACTCGAGGCTTGCCGCGAGGGCTTGATGCGCAGCGCCCCAAAGCGGGGCGTCCTCATTCAGCACCACTGAAATTGGAATGTTTGCGAGGACATCCGCGAGATGAGCTTTGTCGCAGAATGCGCGGACGAAGCTTCCATCCTTAATCTTCGGCAATAGCTTCAGCGCGATTCCGCCTGCCACATAAACTCCGCCAAACGCGAGCACGCGCAACGCGAGATTTCCCGCTTCTGCGCCGTAGGCTTCGGTCCACACATTGAGCGTCTCGACGCACACCGGGCAAGATCGAGCGAGAGCCATCTCCGTGATTTCATGCGCGGATGCTTCGGCACGCTGATCGAAAGTGGCGTGGCGGACGGTGGGATCGAGCGACTCGTGAATCGCGCGAAAGCCGCGCCCCGCGAGAACATCTTCGCAGCAAACATGCGGTATGCGTGTTTTCAGAAACAGCAAAAGTTGGATTTCTCGATCGTTGCGCGGCGCAAAATCCGTCATCCCGCCCTCTGAGGGCGACACGCGATGCGTCTGCCCATCCCAGAACAGAATCGCCTCGCCGAGCCCTGTGCCGGCCGCGAGTACGGCCATGTTTGCGTTTGTCCGAGGCACGCCAACGTTCAGCGTGAGAAACGCGTCGCTGGGCAGATTCTGAATGCCCCACGCCGTCGCCGCAAGATCATTCAGCACGACGATACGCTTTGAATCGAGTTTCAGCGCCTTCGCCAGCTCGTGTGGATCGAGCGTCCACGGTAGATTCACCGAATGGCGCTGCCCGGCGACAACAGTTCCCGGCACGCCAAATCCCGCCGCGGAAATCTTGCTCGATGCGGCGCCTCCTGTTGAAGCGACAGCCTCGCGATGAAAATTATCGATCAGTGTTTCAAAGCTGGCGGAGTCTCGTGTCGAATAGCGTTTCCGAAACACAGGACGCAAACGCGGCCCATCCACTTCAAATGCGCCGAGATTGCATTTTGTGCCACCGATATCGCCAGCGAGGATCATGCGTCGCCACTCATTACCAAAGACGGCTTGGCGTGAATTCTGCAGTCAGTGCGAGGATTCGCCGGTAGTATTCCTTCTGCGCAAGTTCGGCCGCCGCCTCTTCGTTCACGATAAAAGTGACATCGGGATGGAGTTGAAGCGCGGACGCGGTGACAGACGCGGTGATCGGGCCTTCGATTGCGCGCGCCACGGCTTTCGCCTTCGACGAACTCGCAGCCAACAAAACGATTCTCCGCGCCTCGAGGATCGTGCCGATGCCCACGGTTATCGCGCACTTGGGCATTTCTTCGGCGGAAGCGAAAAACTTGCGATTGTCTTCGAGCGTCTCCCGAGTCAGTGCTTTCAATCGCGTTCGCGAGCCGAGGCTGGACGCCGGCTCGTTGAATCCGATGTGCCCATTGCGGCCGATCCCAAGAATTTGCAGATCAATGCCGCCGGCCTGGCGAATCGAATCTTCGTACGAGGCGCAATACTCGTCGTAATTGCCCCGGCATGTTCCATCGGGAATGTGAATGTTTGCGGGATTGACGTTGATGTGGCGGAAAAGATTCTGCTGCATGAAGTAGCGAAAACTCTGCGGATGATCCGCGGGCAGGCCAACGTATTCGTCGAGGTTGAATGTGACCATCTTGGAGAAATCCAGGCCTTCCTCGCCGTGCATTCGCGCCAGTTCGGCATAAACACCTATTGTCGTGGAACCGGTCGCAAGGCCGAGCGTCAGCGACGGGTCTCGACGCACTGCGCTCGCGATAATCCGAGCCGCTTCGCTGTTCAACTCATCGCGATTTGTTTTGAGCATTACGAGCATTTGAGTTTGCTCACTGATTCGGCGATGACGACACACGGCCGACAGGAGCGATAAAGCCTAACATGCAACGGCATGAGGATTTCAACTGCTGACTGCCGTCAGATGAATCGCAGCAGCGGCGAGTGCGCTATCCCGCCAGCTTACTCAATCCCGAGGCGGTGCTGCATCTCTTCGAGTGAGGTCCCCTTCGTTTCCGGATAGAAGAACAGCACAACGAAGAATTGCACGACCATCATAGCTGCGAAGAAAACGAATGGAGATGCGCGGGAATATCTGGCCAGCACTGGAAATGTGCCGGAAATCAAGGCATTCATGATCCAGTGCGAAGAGCTACCAAGACTCTGTCCTTTGTTCCGGACGCGATTGGGAAATACTTCGCTGATATAAACCCAGATCACCGCGCCTTGCGAGATCGCAAAAAAGGCGATGTAGGCGACAAGCAGCCACAAGAGATATTGCTGATGCCGGTTGGTGTAGAAAACTTCAGCAACACCGCTGAGGCACCCGACCAGCCCCACCGAGCCAATCAGCAACAGAGTTTTCCGGCCAAGCTTGTCGATCAGCGTCATGCCTACAATCGTTGCGATGAGATTCATCGCGCCGATAACAACAGCCTGAAGATTCGCGGAAATACTGTTGAAACCGGCGTAGCGGAAAATATCGTTGAGGTAATAAAGAATCGCGTTGATGCCGGAAAGTTGATTGAATGCGCCGATTGTGATCGCCAGGAAAATCGGCAGGCGGTATTTCCACGAAAAAAGGCGTTCGGCTTTTTGCGAACGCTCGAGATGGATGGAATCAACGATTTCCGCAAGCTCGGCTTCAGGCGCGGGCGAGCCAGTCAGTTGAAGCACAGTTCGCGCTTCGTCGACGCGATTCTGGGTGACCAGCCATCGCGGGCTGCGTGGAATTCCGAATAGCATGATGAGAAATAAAACCGCCGGTGCGGCGGCGATGCCAAGTTGCCAGCGCCATTCAATTGCGCCGAGTTGCAGCCGCGCCACGCAGTAATTCGAAAAATAAGCCAGGAGAATCCCGATGACGACGTTGATCTGGAAGAGCCCAACCAGACGGCCGCGCCATTTGGCGGGCGCGAGTTCCGCGATGTACACAGGCCCAAGAACAGATGAGCTCCCGATTCCAAGCCCGCCGATGAATCGGAACGCGACGAGCGATGGCCAATTCCACGCGAATGCGCAGCCAAGCGCGGAAATGACGTATAAAGCAGCCATAATCCGCAGTGCGTCGCGGCCGCCCAATCGCTGGCCGATGATGCCGGACGTCATTGAACCGACCACGGTGCCCCAGAGAGCGATCGAGACCGTCAATCCCAATGCGCCCGCGGTCAGGTTGTAGACGAGACTGAGCGAATGCGTCGTGCCGGCGATGACGGCGGTATCGAAGCCAAAGAGCAGCCCGCCGAGCGCTCCGACGATCGTCGCCTTGATTAAATATGCGTTCAGTTTCATTCGGGCTCGCAGAACTGTGCCGCGCAATATACATGATTTGACCGACGATTTCGCGCCGATTCCGCGTAGAGTGACCGCCCTATCCCACGTTCCGCCTAACTAGCTCTATAATTCGCGCGACCGCCCGCCGATGCCTAGCCGACCGCGGTAAAGCGAGGACTCCGTGATTCCAGTTTGCACAGCCCGAAAATCTCCGGCAGGAAAATTCTGGATTGCGCTGCCTGCTATCATGATCGTGCTCATTTTTTTTGCTGCTCCGGCACACGCGCAATCCTCCAAAGCTGTGAACCAGCTTTCGACCTCGACTCAGGAAGCGATCGCCCAACTCTCGGCGTTGAATCAATTGCCGGCGGCGGAATGGAGATACCACGTAGGGGACGTCGCTCACGGAGAAGCGGTAGCTCTTGATGATAAGAATTGGGAAGCCGTAAAAGGCGATTCGCATGCACCAAACGAAGCGGTCTGGTATCGCCGTTGGATTGAAGTCCCCAAAACGCTTGATGGCTACGACCTGACTGGCTCTCGAATTTGGTTTCAATTCGAGGCCGACGCGAATGGCCCAATGCCGCAAATCATTTATTTCAATGGCCGGCGAGTGGCGATGGGCGACGACCTGGAGCCGATCGTTCTCTTCGACCAAGCGTCGCCCGGCGATCGAGCGCTCGTGGCCGTAAAGCTCTTGCACACCGTGGACCGAAAACATTTCGCGGGCGCGCATGCCCGCATCGAGTTCGCACCTTCGCGGCCCAATCCGGACGACCTGCGCCAAGAGATTCTGTCTGTCGCCGCGCTTCTCCCTACACTTGGCGCAAATGCCGCGGAAGTACTCGCGCGGCTCGACGCATCCGCAAGTTGGATTGATCTAAAAGCATTGCATGCAGCCGATCAGAAGGCGTTCGACGATTCGTTAAATAAAGCGCAGGCGTCGCTCGAAGCGATCAAGCCCAAATTGCAGCAGACTTCTATCCGGCTCTCTGGCAATTCGCACATTGACGCGGCGTGGCTTTGGCCGTGGACCGAAACCGTGGACGTGGTGCGCCGCACTTTCGCAACCGCGCTTCAGCTCATAGACGAATATCCACAATATACCTACACGCAATCCGCCGCCGCTTATAGCGACTGGGTCGAACAGAAGTATCCGGCCGAATTTCGACAAATTGTCCAGCGCGTGAAAGAGGGGCGCTGGGAATTAGTCGGCGGGATGTGGGTCGAGCCGGACCTCAATATGCCCGATGGCGAATCGCTGGTCCGGCAACTTTTAATCGGCAAGCGCTACTTCAAAGAAAAGTTCGGCGTGGATGTTCGCATCGGCTGGAATCCTGATTCGTTTGGCTACACCTGGCAATTGCCGCAAATTTACAAGAAATCCGGCGTGGATTATTTCGTCACGCAAAAGATGGCGTGGAACGATACAAACCAACTACCGATGAAACTCTTCTGGTGGCAATCGCCCGACGGCAGCCGCGTTTTGAACTATTTCCCGCACGATTATGCGAATGGAATCGATCCCGTAAAGATCGCCGCCGATGTGAACCGGGCTCGCGAGCTGAATGCCGGACTATCGGAATTGATGCATCTCTTCGGCGTCGGCGACCACGGCGGCGGGCCCACCCGCGCGATGCTAGACGACGGAATACACTGGACCGATCCGAAGATGGTCTATCCGCCAACGACCTTCGGCGTGTCTCAGGGCTTCTTCTCCGACGTAGAAGCGAAACTCGACACCGAACATGCGCCATTCTGGAATTACAAATCAATGGCCGCAGCCGGAAACGCAAACTTGCCCGCGCCGCCCGAAGGAAAAATCAGCCTCCCCATTTGGAACGATGAACTTTATTTCGAATATCACCGCGGCGTATTCACGACGCAGGCCAATCACAAGCGAAATATGCGTGACAGCGAAGAGCAACTCCTCAACGCAGAAAAATATTCCTCGCTGGCCTGGCTCAGCGGGAATCCTTATCCCGCCTCGCAACTGACGGAAGCCTGGAAGAAAGTCCTCTTCAATCAATTTCACGATCTCGCGGCTGGTTCCGGCATCAGCGTGATTTACAAGGACGCGCAGCGCGATTACGACGTAGTTCGCCGGACGGCGCGCGACGCCACGACGAGCGCGCTTCACGCTATCTCGGCGCAGGTGAATACACGGACCATTCCCGGCGTTCCGATTCTCGTGATGAATCCACTGGCATGGACAAGAACAGACCTCGTGCAATTCGATGTGCAAATGCCCGAATCGCCGAAGACGCCGGCGAAAGGTATCTCGGTTCTTGACCCGCAAGGCAAATCCTTGGCGGTTCAAATTCTCTCCACCGAAACTGCGACTAACACATTTCATCTTCTCGTGGAAGTGCGAGATGTACCCTCGCTCGGATACGAGGTCCTGCACGTAACGCCAGCGGACGGCGCGCCGCAAAGCGATCTGAAAGCAAACGGGTTGACACTCGAAAACTCCTCGCTTCGCATCACAGTTGATTCGCAAACGGGTTGCATCACGAGCCTCTACGACAAGAAATCCTCGTTCGAATCCATCGCGGCGGGAGGATGCGGAAACGAACTCATCGCATTCAAAGACACGCCAAAAGACTATGACGCGTGGAACATAGACGCGAACTTCGAAGAGCATTTCGAAAAACTGGACAAGGCCGATTCAGTACAACTGATTGAAAGCGGTCCGCTGCGCGCGACAATCCGCATCACCCGCACCTGGCAAAGCTCAAAATTCGTGCAGGATATATCTTTATATGCGGGCCTCGATCGCGTGGACATCGCCAACCACATCGATTGGCACGAAACGCACGTCCTGCTGAAGGCGGCCTTTCCGCTCGCGGCCTCGAGCGATTCCGCGACGTTCGAAATTCCCTACGGCTCCATCGAGCGCCCCACAACGCGCAACAATAGTTGGGAAGCAGCCAAGTTTGAAGTCCCTGCGTTGCGCTGGGCCGATGTCGGAGACGCGCAGCACGGCTTCAGCCTGATTAACAATTCCAAGTATGGCTACGACGCCAAGGGAAATGTGCTGCGGCTCTCGCTGCTGCGTTCGCCCACCTGGCCCGATCCCAATGCGGATCGCGGCCATCATGACTTCAGCTACTCGCTCTATCCTCACGTCGGCACGTGGAAGCAGGCGCTGACAGTTCACCGCGGCTACGAATTTAATTACAAGCTCGAAGCCGAACAACTCGAAGCCCATGAGGGAATATTGCCGCCACAGCAGTCATTCGTCTCGGCCGTGCCTGAGAACGTCGTCCTGACCGCCGTGAAAAAAGCAGAAGACGGTAATGGTTTGATCCTGCGTTTCTATGAGTGGGCCGGAAAAAACACCGACGTGCAAGTCACACTTCCCGCAGGCGCGACTGGCGCGGCCATAGTGAACCTCATGGAGCACTCAGACGGATCTCCGCTCGCGATCACGGGAGGGAATCAAATCTCGATGCCGATACACCCCTTTGAGATTTCGACGCTCCGTGTGGACTATTTGCCACACACGCCTTAAATCTCGCTGTAGCAGCGACATAGCGTCAACCTATGGACCGAACGAATGCGCGATATGCACTGCATGCCGGTTCGGAGGCCGAGGCACCTTCGAATAATTGTAACTCCCGCCCCGCTTTGTTAAGATTCGCCAGTCTCCCCGCATCAGGAGCTCTCGAAATATGAACTTCGGGCTCATAGATATGCCACCGCTGTGCCTGCTCCACCGTACCCAGAAAGCTAGTAGTGGGGATCCTTGGCCAGCCAGCCGCAGCGCGTGTGGGGGACGTTCGAAGTACGATCCTCTAATCATCACCTGCATCGCATTTGCGATGTGCCTTTGTTGCCTGCCACTGACCTCGGCGAGCGCGCAATCTTTCGGAACCGGGAAGAAGAAGGTAACTTTGCAACGCCGCTTACCCGCGGCCGTGCATTTCACTGGAACGTCTTTCGATGTCCGCGTAACCTCGCGCGACGCCGCTCACAACAACGTTGCGCAAACTTTGGGCGACCTGCTTCCCACCGAGTTGCAGAGAGAAAACAATCAGCTCCACGTTGACAAGGGCGCTCCTGAGCTTCAGATCAACTGTACGATCACCAGCTTCGAGACTCCTCCGCCTGTGCCTTTCTCTCGTAATGAAGTCACGATGCAGAAAAACGCGGAACAGCCGAAGAAATATTACAAGGTAAACGGGACGCTAACGGTCGCGTATCAAGCGCGCGACAAATCGCGCATGATTGACTCCGACAATATCACCGCCAAGTATTCCCAGGATTTTGAAGAAGGGACCAACGCCGCCGCGAATGAATCGATCGGCTCAAAAGTCGTAGATCCTTTCAAGCGGCTGGCCGGCAAGAAGACAGAGGAGACGGCGACGGCGCCCACGCCCGATCAGCTGAGGAGCATCCTGATTACCCGCGTTGTCTCGCAAATTGCCGCGCGCCTGGTCAACACGGATGAAGTGATTGAAGTGACGCTCGCGCACGGGAAGCAACTGGATGCGCCCGTCAAACTTGCCGAGACCGGGCTCTGGAGCCGCTATCTCGAAGGCCTCGAGACCATGCAGCCGTTCCCCGATCCGACTCTCGATGCATATCGTCTATACGACATCGGTGTGGGCTACGAAGCCGAAGCCTACAAGTCCGAGGACCACGCGGCGGCGAAAAAGCTTCTCGACGAAGCGGCCATCAACTATGGCAAAGCACTCGACGCGAAGCCGGCCGAAAAATACTTCATGGAGCCGCAGACTCGCATCGAAACCGCGATCGAGCACTATCGCGCGCTGGAAACGAGCATGGCCGCGGCCTCCGCGCCTCCTGCCGCTCCTGCTCCGGCTGCGCCCGTGACGACCGCCAATTCTGCGCCTCCGTCTAAAACTGGAACGGGAACGCGGTCGGCTACTCCTCATTCCGGCTCGACAGGTTCGTCAACGAAGTCTTCGACAGCAACGAAGACTCCGAATTCCGGCAGCCCGTCCTCGAAGACTCCTTCAGCTCCTGCTCTCACGAATGCGCAGGTCGTCAAGATGGCGAAATCCGGAGTTGACGAGGACACTATCATTGGTGCGATCCACGATGCCGCTTCGGTGCAATTCGATCTCACGCCGGACGCCCTGATTCAACTCGCGCAAAACGGCGTCAAAGGCAAGGTCGTGAGTGCGATGCGCGAGCGCGACAAGCGATCAACGCATCACGCGTCGCCGCCAGCTTCCAACTAACTGCGGATAGAAGCAGCTGATTCACGAATGGAATTCATGAGCACTTCTTTTTCATCCTCACTCGCGCCGCAGAAAATCATGAGCGTGACGGGCAAACTTTTCACGGGCGTGCTGCTGCTCTTCGCATTTCTTCCGATCAATGCTTCCGCGCAAGGCGAAAAATGCGGCGCGGCGAAAGACCTGGTGGTGCAAGGTCTCGAGCACATCAAGACCGGCACAGAATCCGAAGTTGCAGACGGGCTCCAACTCCTGAAGCACGCAAACGAAGTCTGCCCGACCTATGGCGACGCGTGGTATTACCGCTCGCTCTTCGAGGCAAAACTTGGCCGTGCTCCAAATGCCAGCTATGCAATGGGCAAAGCCAAACTTTTCGGCTCCGACGCAATGAATGAAAACGCGAATCCTTTCATCCTCGCCGCGCCCGTCCAGCCTGGAAGAACGGAACTTTCTCCCGTGCGCGAAAAATGGGCCCTCTCCATCGGGATTTCGCGTTTCAACGAACGTGGACTCGACCTGGCGTACACGAGCAAGGACGCAAAGGATTTCGCAGCGCTTCTGCAGGATCCAACAGTTGGCCGATTCAAGCCCTCAAATGTCCACGTGCTCTCAGAGAGAGTGACCACGCGGCAGCTCAAGGAGGAATTGAACTGGCTCTCCCGCATGGCCCAGGAAGATGATCTCGTCGTGATTTTCCTCGCGAGTCACGGCACGGCGCGGTCCATGGACACGGCGGATGTGAGTTACGTGGTCACCACGGACACTGAATTACAGCCGCAGGACAGTCTGTTCGCCACGTCTATGGCGATGGTGGACTTGTCGGACATCGTGCGGAGCCGAATTAAGGCGCGCCGAACCGTCATTCTTCTCGATACATGCCACAGCGGCGCGGCAACGGTCGCAGCCAGGGACCGAGCCCTCGGACTGGCCGATGCCGCGCCTTCGCGGGGCGCTCTCGAACGAATCAGCCAGGGACTCGGTCGCGCCATCGTAGCCTCAAGCTCGGAGGATCAGGTCTCGTACGAAGGAGCGCCGTATCAGAATGGCTACTTCACGCACTTTCTTCTCGATGCGCTGCGGCAAAACGGCGGAATGAACAACATCGAGCAGGTTTTCGCGTACGTGAAACAGCAAGTCTCACAAGCGGTAGCGGCGAGAAATGCGGGGAATCGCGGTGTGAGCGCTGAAGGCCCGGGCTCTGTGTCGCCGCCCGGACAAACGCCCGTCCTCGATACGAGCGAACTCGGCAACGGCATCGTCCTCGGCGTGGCTCCTGCGAGCGCACGCGTGCTCCCGAAGTCGGCCGGCTCACAATACGCCGCGCAATAGACCGCGTTCAAACTCAGTATCGCTAGTCGGCCTTAGGAGCAATGCCCGCCGACTCGCTCGTACCTGATACGGCGTTCGTTTGCGGCACGCCTTTTTTGCGAGCGCGCTTGCCGAGGGATTTCCACCAGCGCTCGGCGGCCGCTTCCACGTTTGGCCGAATGCCAAAACGGCCAAGTTTGAAATTCGCGTCGCGCAGCGTGCGCGCATTCTTGCCGCCATCAACGAGGCGTTCGTTCCATTGTCCTTCTTCGCTCTTCCAGATTCCAAAGAAGCCGCCGGGATGAGCGTAGCCGTGATTCTGATGCACCGCTAAGACGCGCGGCGACGAATCGACCACAGGCGCGCCCAGGGCGCGCGCTTGCCAAACCAGCCAGTTGTCCCACCAGACGCGCCCGAGCAGCAGAGGCGGTATCTCGCGATACATTCCGCTCGCGAAGACGAAGTAGTCTATCCAACTTACCGACCGGCGTTTGCCCCGCGCCGCCACATCATTGCGAAGCTGCACGGCCCAATTCTCGGCGCGAAAATCCAATGGAGCAGTGATATCGATGTCCCACCGCCGGCCGGCCATGAGAAAAGTGGGACGCCAGGCGGCAACGGCCGCGGCAGCCGCCGCAAAATCGTCTAAAAGAATAATGTCGGCGTTGACGTAGCCGACCGATGGATGGCTCGCGAGGCTCTGCGCTTTTTCGAAAAGGTCGTTGAGATACGGCGTGCCTTTTTCGTTGCGCTTCACGTCTGGAACGTGACGCACGGCGAATTCTCTCGCGATCTCCGCCGTCCCCGTTTCGTCGCCGAAGAGAATAATCTCTGGGCGCGGCGAGATTCGCGTCCAGCTCGTCACCGCATTGCGCTGGATGATGCCGATATGCCCTTCGAACGGTTTGGGCATCGCGAAGAGGGTGAGCAATTGCTTCTCCGGAAAATGATTGTTTGCTTCTGAAACGCGCCGTTCTGAAAGCCAGCGGCCTGGAGTCTGTTAGGTTGCGGCCACCGTGCGCTCTGGCGACGAACCGAGACCGATATACCGAACCCCGGCAGTTTTATCGTCGAGTTTCAGAGCGCGCCAACAGTCCACAACAGTCTTTTCTGCGCCTGCGCCGCTCCACTTTTCGGCCGGGATATCGAGGAATTCCTTCCACGGCGTCGCAACGACGATTAATTGAGACAGACGAATGCATTCTTCGGCCGAAGCAGCGAACTGCACGCTCTCTCCGAGGGCTAGCCGCGCATTCTCCATTCCCACCGGATCAAACGCGTTCACACGGATTCCACGCGAGATCAATTCTTGCGCTAGAAGAAATCCGACGGCTTCTTCGACCACATCCGTTTGCGGTTTGTAGGTCAATCCCAAGATTCCCACGAAGCTGCCACTCGCCGTATGTTGTTCGACGAGCGACGCCAGCCATTGAACCTGGGCGCGATTGAACTGATCCGTTGCTTGAGCAAGATCCGCGGGTGCGCCGATTTCGCGCGCGAGGGCTGCCAGCGCGTGATTGTCGCGCGGAAAACAAGGCCCGCCGTAGCCCACTGCTCCCTTTAAATATTTTCCGCCGATGCGAGTGTCGAGTCCGAGCGCAGCGGTTACGATGTCAACATTTCCGCCGGGAACCCTTTCGCAGATTCGAGCGAGCATATTCGCGAAGCTGATCTTTGTCGTCACGTAGGTGTTTACCGCCAGCTTCGTGATTTCCGCATTCGCAAAATTCATGCGCGCCACGCCCAGTTTCGAATCGCATACGTTTTGATAAAGATCCTGCAAAATCCCGCCCGAGCGCGCATCCGATTCGCCGATCAGCACAAAGTCCGGATTCATAAAATCGTGAATCACGCTACCGAGTGCGATGAATTCCGGCGAATAGCACAGCCCGAAGTCGCTTCCGCACTTCTTTCCACTGAGCTCTTCGAGTTTCGATTTGACGGGACCGGCCGTCATACCCGGAAGCACTGTGCTGGTGAGCACGACTATATGAAATTCACTTTTCGTTTTTAGCGCTCGCCCAATTGCCTCACACACCGGCAGAACGTGGCGCAGCGAAAATCCTCCCGAGGGCTCGCTCGGCGTGCCGACCACAATAAAGGTGATCTCCGAAGCGGCGACCGCGTCTTCAATGCTCGCGGTAGCGCCGAGGCGCCCACGATTTTCGCGTATCAGGGCTTCAAGGCCTGTTTCCGCGACTGGCGCGCGCCCCGCTTGCAACGCTTCCACTTTTTGCCCATCCGCATCAACGCCGATAACTCGCATGCCTTTCGACGCGAGGCACGCTGCCAGCGGCGCCCCCAATCTCCCCAATCCGATCACCGCTGCAGTTTTCAACATTGCCAAATGTTTTGTCTACTCGACTTCAATTAGTTCTGAATCGATATCATCACAATAATGAAAATCCAGAATAAATAATGACCCACACTTGTGCCAGCAACGCGCTCGTCCCGCACTCTAAATATCCGCCCCGCGCGGGCCTCCCTTTGTATAATGCCGCGTGACGCGCTTCAAGCGAACTCCGCATCACTTCTCAAGGCCGCCATGCGCGCGCCGGGGCAAGCGTAAGTGAGTTCGGCAACTTCAAGACGGTCGCCTAGCCATTAAGCGGTCGAGTTCGAGAACGTGGAAATATCTATGCTGCAGAATTATCGCGCTGTTTTGGATTGGTTTCTCGGCCCTGAACCAGCCGGTCGACCGCAGCATCTCGGCCCGCGATGGTTCTTTCTGCGCTGTCTCGGTCTGATCTACTTCTCGGCATTCTATTCGCTGATATTCCAGATCAAAGGTCTGATCGGCCCGGATGGTTTACTTCCCGCGCGCGAATACTTCCAAGCCGTAGCGCACTATTTCAACGGGCCGCAGCGCTTCTGGTTTGTTCCTTCGGTGTTGTGGTTCCGGAGCGGCGATCGCGCACTTGAGACTGTTTGCTGGATCGGACTAGTCGCTTCGGTCCTGCTGATAGCGAACTTCTGGCCGCGAGGCATGCTCGCAATCTGTTTTCTGGCGTATGTCTCGTTTGTCAGCGCGGCCCGCGACTTTTCCGGCTATCAATCTGACGGCATGCTGCTCGAAGCGGGATTCATCAGCATGTTCTTCGCGCCGCCGGGATTTTGGCCGGGCCTTGGCCGTCCTCACGCGCCATCGCGTGCAAGCCTATTCCTGTTGCGATGGGAGTGGTTCCGAATTTATTTCGAATCAGGCGTCGCCAAAATCGCGAGCGGCGATCAGTCGTGGCGGCATTTGACCGCCATGGACGACTACTATCAAAATGGTCCGCTACCGACTTGGATTGGTTGGTACGTTCAAGAACTATTCCCGCACTGGTTTCACGCCGGCGCATCATTCTTGACGCTGGTGATTGAATTGTTGCTTGTATGGATGTTGTTTCTCCCGCGCCGTTTTCGCATCATCTGTTTCTTCATCGTCACGCCATTCGAAATCAGCATAATTCTTACCGCAAATTACACGTTCCTGAATTATCTCGTGCTATTACTCGGCTTCTTGCTGCTCGACGATAAGTTCGTCGAAGGGATTCTTCCAGCCCGCTGGAGAGGATTGCTCGCAATCCAGGAGAAAGAAATAGTCACTAATCCCGAATCCGCGGCGATTAGCTGGTTTGAGAGAACCCGTGGCGCCTTCGCGACCGTGCGCCTGGTGCTCGCTGCTCTTCTGCTCGCATGGGTCTTCTACGCCTCGAGCGCGCAGCTTCTGGGAATGCTCGCTCCCTGGCTTCCTCTACCAGACAGGCCCGTCGCGCTACTCGAGCCATTCCGAGTCGCCGATCGCTACGGCCTGTTCGCAGTCATGACCCACGAACGATACGAAATCGAATTTCAGGGCACGCGCGACGGCAAAACTTGGATCGCCTATCCCTTCCGATACAAGCCGCAGGACGTCTCCAAGACGCCGGGCATCTACGCGCCGTATCAGCCGCGCTTCGATTGGAACCTCTGGTTCGCCTCCCTCGGCCCTTGGAGGAGCTATCCGTTCGTCGTCTACACAGAGGAGCGATTGCTAAAGAGTAGCCCCGATGTCCTCGCGCTCTTCGCCTCGAATCCCTTTGACGGATCGCCCCCTTGGACCGTCCGCGCCGTCGTCTGGCAATACTGGTTCACAGACCCAAAGACAAAACGTGCCGACGGCACCTGGTGGCGGCGCGAACTCCGGGGCTTGTACTGCCCGGCACTCGTACGCGCCCCGGATGGCACAATGGACTTGGACAACTCGCCTCAAGTTGAGCCCATCACGCCATAAATTATTGCCATGAAACGACTTACCAGTAGTAAGCTCGCGGAGGTTTTGAAAATAAAAACGGGGAGGCGAACCATTCGCGCTTCGCCTCCCCGATGTGTCCCTGGGGTACCAAATCCGCGCCCCAGCCAGGAGAAGCGGGTCGCGGACGTTTCAGCCGTTGTTCCTTCAACCCAACTTCCCTAAATTAGTTGCGCCACAATTTCAAAAGTTTGGCAAACGCCCCCGGCATTATGTCTTCTAAAGGAAGAGAGCGCTCAACCGTTGTATTCCCCATCTCCGAGACGAAAATCATAAAGTCGCCCTATCGAGGCTTTCGCCCGGTAGAATGGCCGCGGCGATTCTTTGCCGCTTCCACTCCATGGACCCAGAAAAAACCACGTGCGAATCCGAGCCTCTCGAAGCGGACACTGAGGAAATCACCGAGCAGGACGTGTTGTCGCATCTCGCAAAGGCGCCGCGCGCCGTGAGCATTCGCGAAATGGCGCACGAACTTGGCCTGCGTCATCGCGGCCGCCGATCGCTGCCGAAGATTCTTTCGAAGCTGAAGCGCCGCGGCGAAGTGAAAGAAATTCACGGCGGCCGTTATCAACTCGGCGAAGGCAACCGGGCAAAGCCGGCGCAGAAATCCATTGCTACGAAGCTCGCAAACGCGCAACTTGGCGAGCGCGCGATTCCTCATCGCCCATCTCGAGATCCAAATCTAATACCGGGACGCTTTATTGCGCATCGCGACGGCTACGGCTTCGTCGTACCGTCCGAGCCGCAGCCGAGGATCGATGGCGATATCTACATCGGGCGCGACCGGTCCGGCGACGCTATGCATGGCGATCACGTCATAGCGCGTATCGAGCGCCGCCGCCCCGACGGCCGCGCGGAAGGCCGAATCGTTCAAGTCGTCGAACGCAAGCACCCGACTATCGTCGGTCTATTTCGGTATGGCCCTCACGGCAATAGCGTCCTCCCCTATGACACGAGAATCCTGCACGAAGTTGTCGTACCACCGGGTGACGAGCTGACGCCGGTATTAAGAGAAAAGTTGGGCGACGTGCCTGCGGCTTCAGCCGCATCGCGCAGGCGCATGCGACTGCCGGAACTGGACGGAGCGGTTGTTGATGTGGAGCTGACGCGCTTTCCCAAAGAAGGTCTTCCGCCCGCCGGCCGCGTCATCGAAATTATCGGCCGGCCCGGCGATATGGGCGTGGATACGGAAATCATCATTCGCAAACATCACCTGCCGCACATTTTCGCAGACGAAATTCTCGATGAGGCGCGCGCCGTTCCACAGCAGGTTAGCGAAGCCGATCTTCGCGGCCGCCGCGATTTTCGCGAATTGCCGATCGTGACGATTGATGGCGAAACAGCGCGCGATTTTGACGATGCCGTTCACGTTTCCGTGCTGCCGGATGGAAGATTCGAACTGCAGGTTCATATCGCCGATGTCGCACATTACGTTCCTCGCGGCTCTGCGCTCGATAACGAGGCGCGCCTCCGCGCCACTTCCGTCTACTTTCCTTTGCGCGCCGTGCCGATGCTTCCCGAAGAGCTGTCGAATGGCATTTGTTCGCTGAATCCGCAAGTGGATCGGCTCGTGATGAGCGTGCTGATGCAGATTGATGCCGAAGGGCAAGTTGTAAATTCCGAATTGATGCCCGGCGTAATTCGTTCAGCCGAGCGAATGACCTACACCAACGTCAACAAAGTGCTCGAAGGCGATCCGGAGATGAGCCTGCGTTACGAAAATGTCGCCGGGAATTTTCGCCGCATGCGCGATCTCGCGCTCATTTTGAATAAACGGAGGCACGCACGCGGCTCAATTGATTTCGATTTGCCCGAGCCTCTGATTCAATTTGACGATCAGGGGAAAATGGTCGGAATTCTGCGCAGCGAACGGAACATCGCCCACCGTCTCATCGAAGAATTCATGCTCGTCGCAAATGAAACTGTAGCGCGCTATTTGGAGCGCCGCGGCATTGGCAGCCTTCATCGCGTTCACGAAAAGCCGGACCCGAAGAAAGTACTTGAATTCGAAGAGCTGGCAAAAACTTTTGGCTATTCGATCGGCGTAGAAGATTTATTCGAGCGAAAAATTGTCGTGCGCCACGGGAAAACTCAGCCGCCAGGAAAACGCGATCGCGAAGGCCACGGCCGCATGCGCCAAATGGCAGTTTCTTTTCCCGCGTCGGATGAAATTGATATTCGGCCGGAGCATTATCAGCGCCTCACTGAAAAAATTGCGGGCAAACCCGAAGAGCGCATTCTTTCTTACTTGATGCTTCGTTCGTTGCGCCAGGCGCGCTACCTCGCCGATCCGCTCGGGCACTTCGCACTCGCCGTGGACGAATACACTCATTTCACTTCGCCAATCCGCCGCTATCCCGATCTAATCGTTCATCGCGCGCTGAAGTGGGCGCTCGAAAATCCGGCGGCTCGGCCGCCTGCAGCACACGCCGCGCCGAAATCTCACACGAAGTCTCACTCGAAATCGAATGCAACCGAGGAACCTCGACCGATGATCGGGCCTTATCATCGCCCGGAGCTTGAAGAAATTGCAGTTGAGTCTTCGGAGGCCGAGCGCCACGCTGATGGCGCTGAACGCGAGCTGATGGAGTGGAAGACGGCGCAGTACATGGAAAGCCATCTCGGCGACGAATACGAAGCTCTCGTGATTTCAGTTCAGAAATTCGGATTTTTTGTCGAGCTGTTCGATGTTTTCGTCGAAGGCCTGGTGGGCATCGACAGTCTCGAAATGTTTACCGGCGGGAAGTGCTTGTACCGCGAGCGGGACCACGCGATCGTTTGCGAGCCCGAGCGGCGAGCAAAAGTGAAGGGCCGCGCGGCGCAGCGAGTGTTCCGCCTGGGAGATCGCGTCCGCGTTCGCGCGGAACGGATTGATCCATTCCGTCATCGCGTCGAATTCGCTGTGATTTCCTAGCGTTTGAGCTATTTTTGTAGTCTCGTGGAGGTGATCCATGGCAGTTCTGACCTGTCCATATTCTTTGACAAAGATTCCCGCAGTGACCGTCGTGACCCGTTCCTACGATCTCGTCTGCCCGTCGTGCGGAAAGCCTCTCGAAATTTCGCGAATCAGCCGGAATATTGCCGCGATTTTCGGCTTGATCGCAGGCGCCGCCGGTTGGTTTGTGGCCACGGATGCGTCGGGGAGCCATCACGCTCTCGGTTGGGTCTTTCCGATCGTTTACGCGATTCTTGCTTATGGAATCGTTGCTCCTCTCGTGTTGATGTTGACGGCCGATTTGAGTCTCAAGTCCGAGCCGCATGTGGCCGAAATCCACGCCCACGCTGAGCCGGCGTCCGGCGGACACACCCCCGGCCATCACTGATAAATTTCACGTTGCTATGCTGACGCAATTTTGATGATTCTGATTCGTTGATTTTATCGAAACTGCGCGAGCGTTGAACCCTCCGTACTATTGCCGGCTTTTTCCAGCGTTGTAAAACTGTCAATTATGTTGACGCCCTATGAGGCCTTGCTGGGCAAGCGGGTCGAGGCTCACTATCGCGCGAGCGATCTGCAACTCTCCGCCGCGGGAACGCTTGTGGCGGATTCAGGGAAATCCATCTCGATAGAAGACAACTTTGTTCAGAACGGCCGCGAGAAGAAAATGCGTCTGGAGATTCCTTACCAATTTATCTTCCGAGTGGTGGAGACGCCGAAATCCTCTGCAGGATTTAATCCGTAGTTGAATTCCGCTTGTAGTGCCGCCCTGCCCTGCTCTGAGTTTTCCAAGGGTTTTCGTGCGGCATTTTCGGGTGGGAATCGTGTTGCTTGGCTGAAAAACCCTGCTGGACGAAACCCGGTCCAGCGCTGCGCTGCTTCCAAGTTTTCCAATCGTTTTCTCGCGGCTTAGGTTCTGCGCCGCTCACGTCTCGCCGCGCGCTGGAGTACACTGCTTCTTTTCGGAGGCAGCCATGAAACCTGCGGTTGGACTGGTCGGACTCGGACTGATGGGCAAGCCGATGGGACGAAACTTGCTCAAGGCCGGATTTCCTCTCACCGTTTGGAATCGCACCGCGAGCAAAGCGGACGACTTGTTGCGCGAAGGCGCTCGTTGGGGAGAATCGCCACGCGCCGTCGCTTCCGCTTCCGATGTTGTTATTACGATCGTCAGCGATCCGCCAGCGCTCGAAGGCATTCTCTGGGGCGCGAACGGCGTTCTCGAAGGAATGCGCAAGGGCAGCGTGCTCGTGGATTCGAGCACAGTTTCGCCCGAGCTTGAGCGGCGAGTGGCCGCGGCTTGCGCTGAGCGAGGAATTGATTTCCTGGACGCACCGGTGACCGGTGGAACATGGGGCGCCGAATCGGGCGATCTGGTTTTTATGATCGGCGGCCGCCAGGAAACACTGACGCGAGTCGAACCTATTCTACAAGCCGTTGGAAAGCGCTTTTTTCTCCTCGGACCCAACGGTGCAGGCCAAACCGTAAAGCTTGCAATGAATATGATCCTGGCGCTTCAAGTGGAAGCATTCGCCGAAGCGCTCGCTCTGGTAACAGGCGCGGGCGTCGCGGGAGAAAAGCTCGTCGAAGTTCTGCAATCGAGCATGGCGCGCGCCGGAGTGCTGGACGTAAAAGCGCCAGTGATTCTAAAAGGTGACTTCAAGCCGAGCTTTCCGCTGCGCCTGATGCATAAAGATATGCGGCTCGCGCTCGAACTGGCCAAGCAGCTCGGAATTACGCTTCCCGCTGGAGCCGCGGCGTATCAAACCTACAGCACCGTCGAAGCGGCAGCCAAAGAAGATGTAGATTTTTCCGCAGTCGCGCGATTCTGGCAGAAAGCGCAGAGCGCATAATGGCAGCCTCTCGTAAGCCGTCGCCACGCGGCGAGGAGGACGGCGTGGCTCTGCCTCTCTCAGCGCTCGATCTCGTTCCGCTCGTCCAGGGAGGCACAAGTGTCGACGCGCTCCGCGTCGCCGCCGAGCTTGCGCGCGCAGTCGACCGGTTTGGCTACAAGCGGATCTGGTACGCCGAGCACCACAATATGCCGGGTATCGCGACCACGATGCCGGATATTTTGATCGCGCACGTCGGCTCGATGACTACGCGGATCCGGCTCGGCGCAGGCGGCGTCATGCTTCCGAATCACTCGGCGCTAGAGGTGGCCGAATCGTACAAGCTCCTCGAGGCGATATATCCCGGCCGGATCGATCTCGGCATCGGGCGCGCGCCGGGCACCGACGCTTTGACGGCACTCGCGCTCCGCCGCTCGCGCAAGGCCCTCACCGCGGACGATTTTCTCGAGCAACTCGGCGAGCTCATAGCGTGGGGCGGCGGAAAGTTTCCGCCCGGTAATCCGTTCCGCGAAGTCCGCGCGATGCCCGACGATAGACCCCTGCCGCCGCTCTACCTCCTCGGGTCGAGCACCTCCGGCGCGGAGCTCGCCGCCGAGATGGGCGTCGCGTTTGCCTTCGCAGGACATTTCAGTCCGGACTCGCCCGACCTTGCGATGCGCGCATACCGCACCGGATTTTTCCCATCAGGCGTGCTCGAGAAACCGTACGCCATCCTCGCGCTCTCGGTTCACTGTGCCGACACCGATGAGGCGGCTCACCGCATGGCCTCGTCGATGCTGTTGTCCTTTGCCCAACTTCGCACCGGGCACCCCGGCCGTCTGCCAAGTCCGGAGGAGGCGATGGCGCACGTCTTCACACCGGAGGAAGAGAAGATTGTCACGTTCTTCAAGAAGCTGCAGATCGTGGGCACTCCTGAACAGGTTCGTGCTCGCATCGTGGAGATCGCCACTAGAACGCAAGCCGACGAGGTGATGATCGCAACCCACGCGTATGAACCGGCCGCGCGCATTCGGTCCTACGAGCTCTTGGCACAGGCCTTCGGCTTGCCAGAAGCGATCACGACGGAATCTGAGGGAATTACGACTAAGGAGATTAAAAACGCGCGATCTTGAGCGGGGGGTTCCTAAGGCTCGGCGTTCGGAGGGAAGAATCCCAGCGCCAAATCTCGCGTAGTGCGCAGTCCGGCCGGCGCTGCAAGAATAATTGGAATTGTATTCACAACCACGGCGGCTGTCGCGAGGTCGCCATGTGTCCCGCCCGGAATCGTCAGAACCAATCGTGGCTCTCCTTCAAGTTCAATCGTATCGCCGGGTTCTTTCGCACCCACATACATCTTGAGCTCCAGAAAAATCTTTTCTCTTCCGGCGGACATGCCGCGCGCGATTTGATGAACGCCGGCAACTTGTCCCGGCGCGACTTCCAGAAATTCCGTTTTCACATGCTCGCTCGCGATGACTGGCTCGATGGATTCCGTGATGTCGTCAATCGCGAGCCCCAGTCCATCCGCAACCATCGCAACAGATTCCGGCAGTCCATGATGCTTGATAACTCCCGCCGCGACCTGCGTGCGAAATTCTTCGGGCGTTATTCCCGCTCCGACTTTCTTTTGCAGCGGTAGGCGCCGGTGCGACGCGTTCACGATTCGCATCGCTCTTGCCGAATCTACTCGTTGCGCCGCCGTTGCGAGCGTCAGCACGAGTTTATCCATCACGAAACCGGGATTAACGCCAGTGCCCACAAGCGCGACACCTTCCTCTTTTGCGGTGTTATCAAGTTCCGCCGAAAGCTCAGGGTGCTTCCGAAACGGATAGGCTAATTCTTCGCACGTGGACACGACGCAGCAGCCCGCTTCGAGACATACGAGCAACTGCTCCTTCACGCTTTCGAGATACGACGATGTCGAATGGACCACAAGGTCCACATGTCCGTCCAACACCGCGCGAGGATCGCCTGATATTGTCACGCCCCATGGCGCGGCTTCGTCACCCGCGACCTCACCAAGATCTTTGCCAATCTTTGCGGAGTCGGCATCAATCGCGCCGACGATTTCAAGCGCATGCTTTGTTCGCATCAAGCGCGCGATGGACGCGCCAATCGGCCCAACGCCGTACTGTACAACCCTAATTTTTTTTCTCACCCGCCGCTCCATTTGATTCGTAGCTGCAATACGTTAAAGCCTGAGGATTTTACCGCAACCCATTTCGTCGTGGCTGTTACGCATGAATGTTACGTCAGCTACTCGCGCGAAGCTCTTGTCGCAGGGCTATAAGCACCGCATAATGGCCGAACGATTTTTCCGTGATATCGCCTTCAGCAAATAATTCACTGCGACGCGGCCTCGGAGCGCTCATCCTCCGTATCAGTGGCGCGATTCTAGTCCTCGGACTTCTGTTTTATTTTTTGCCGGTGCGGCGAGTGGGCGCCGCACTGCAACTGGTGCCCGCGTATTTGTGGGTGCTTGTCCTCGCGGGCTATCTTGCCAGTCACTTCGTCGCGTCTCTTAAATGGCGTTTGATGGTGAACCTCGCCGGCTCCGGCCTGAGCGTACCTCAGGCCGTGCGTTGCTATTTCGCGGGATTGTTTAGCGTGCTGTTTTTGCCGTCAATCGTCGGCGGCGACATCGTGCGAGCGACGCTGGCTCTGCGCATGGGCCGCAGCAAGGCCGCTGTGCTTTTCGGAAGCCTCCTCGATCGAATTCTTGATTTTCTGGCGCTCGCGCTGCTGACGATTGCCGGCGCGCTCCTCGTTCCAGGACGCTTAAGCGCGACCAGCCGGCGCGTTTTTTTTCTTGCCGGCGCGGGAGCGGCAATTCTCGCTGCCGCTGTGTTGCTCACCGTGTTCTTACTGCCCGCGCGCCGATTTTCGTTTCGCATTCGCCGCCATCTCGTGCGATTACGGGAGGCGCAACGCGCGATGTCCGCTCAATCTCACTTTGTTTTTGCCGCATATCTGCTGGCGATTTGCGTGCAGGGAGCGTTCATCCTGCTGACAATGGTGCTCGCGAACGCAGCCGGCCTTCATCTGCCGCTTCAGGTATGGATTTTCGCGTGGCCGATGGCGAAATTTTCCGCGCTCGTTCCGCTGACGCAAGGAGGGATCGGCGTGCGCGAAGCTACTCTCGCCGGATTGCTCTTGCCTTTCGGAGCGTCTGCCGCAATGACCGTAGCCGTAGGCCTCGCGTGGGAAGGCATCACAATCGCAGGCGCGTTCCTCGGCGGTCTGGCGTCATATTCGATCGGCCGCCTCAAACTCGACGCCGCCTGATAACGCGAATGTACCGCGCGCGAAAATAAAACGAGCCAACGCGTGCCGCGCACCACATAAATCAAAATCACGCGCGAAAATTATTGATTGTGCGAATAATCCGGCAAGCCGAGCATTTATTGGGACAGGTAGTTCGAGTCTGCGCGGCTGCCGAGCCGGTCGAAATGCGGCTCATGTTCAACGAAGTAAGTTGCCGAGTTGCATGCTGGCGTGGCGAGGACACACCCGCAACTCTTTGGACGCGACCGGGTTAAAGAGATATCGGCAGAAGACTTGCCCCGGTTGGCCCGGAACATCCCCGCGCTACAATCGAAGATTCCTCCTATGGGCGAAGCTTCCGACAGGGGAGCCAAGTGAATGGAGCGCTGCCCGGTGACTCGTCGCACACGCGGCGACGCGCGAATTGAAACATTTCGCGCGCTGAAGCGTTAACTTAAGTAGAGAGGCATAATATGAGGAAACGTTACTGGATTATTTTCGCGATGGCGATTTTACTGGCCTGCATCGTTCCGCGCGTTCGTGCGCAACAGAATCCACCGCAAGCTCCGCCACAGAGCCAATCCAATGGTCATTCCGGGGATCAATCAGGCATGGCGGGGATGGACATGGGGGAGACGCAGCACGACTCAACCACTTCTCCTCAGGCGGCTGTGACTGCGAATCAGCAAATGTCCGACATGCACATGGAAATGGGACCGCACATGCGCATGACATCGATGCGGCCTGCGAGCCCGGGCGATGAGAAGCGCGCTGAGGAAGTGCTTGCGACGCTCCGGCCCGCGATCGAGAAGTACAAGGACTACCAGGTCGCGCTCAATGACGGATTCAAGATTTTCCATCCGGAGCTTCCGCAGGACCACTACCACTTTACGAATTACAAGTACGCTCTTGAGGCGCAGTTCACTTTCGATCCGGCACATCCGACGTCGTTGCTGTATAAGAAAGTTGGCGGCGGGTACCAACTCGAGGGCGCGATGTATACAGCGCCGCGCCAGTACAGCGAGGACAAGCTGAACGAACGAATCCCACTCAGCGTGGCGAAATGGCACCAGCACGTCAATCTGTGTATGCCGCCGAAGGGTGCGGGATTCATGCGAGTAAATTGGAGCGAATTCGGGCTCCGCGGTTCCATTGCGACGGAAGAGGCGTGCGAATCTGCCGGCGGGAGATGGTCTGCTGTAGTTTTCAATTGGATGGTGCACGTCTATCCGTACGAGAACGATCCTGCGAAAATTTGGGCGCACTAATCGCAAAAAAAGCCGCCCCGAAGTTTCCCTCAGGGCGGCTTCTTCGAAAGGTTGAGTTGTCCTGGAGGCAGGAGCCTCCGGGCTCTGAAGTCACAGAGTGGTAGATCCTCCGCGCTTACTTCTTTGCGGCCTCGAAGTTCTTCGTGATTTCGTCCCAGTTCACGACGTTCCACCACGCTTCGATGTACTCTGGACGGCGATTCTGATACTTGAGGTAATAGGCGTGCTCCCAAACATCGAGCCCCATTACCGGCTTATTGCCATTCATGATCGGGCTGTCCTGATTCGCCGTTGAATCAATGGTCAGTTTGCCACCAGTGAACATCAGCCACGCCCAACCGGAGCCGAAGCGCTTGGTGGCTGCCTCGTTGAGCTTTGTCTTGAAATCAGCGAAGCTGCCGAAGGCGCTCTTGATGGCTTCTCCGATTTCGCCCTTTGGTTCGCCGCCGCCACCCTTTTTCATGATCTTCCAGAACATGGAGTGATTGGAATGACCGCCGCCGTTATTGCGGACCGCAGTGCGAATATTTTCGGGCACGCGATCGAGGTGGCCGATCAATTCTTCGAGTGAAAGCTTCTGAAGGTCGGCGTGCCCTTCGAGAGCTTTGTTGAGATTCGTCACGTATGCGGCGTGGTGCTTATCGTGGTGGATCTCCATCGTTTTGGCGTCAATATAAGGTTCGAGTGCGTCGAAAGCGTACGGCAGAGGCGGCAGCACAAAAGCGGTTTGGGCTGCAGCGCCTTGCCCTGATGTCTGACTCATTTTTTTCTCCTCAAATACCTGTGTTGCCCGATAATTATAACTCTTTCGGGCTGCCAGGCGCGCGGCGTTTGAAAATCAACCGAGACGTCTGAATTCGTCGATAGCGGAGTGTGAAGCATGGCGGGGGCGGAGCACCAACACCAGCATCAGCACGTCGAGAAGCATTTCACGGCGACTGCCGCCGTGCGCGACATCGTAATCGGAATGTCGGACGGCCTGACGGTGCCGTTCGCGCTTGCTGCCGGGCTTACGGGCGCGGTCGCGGCGACAGCCGGCCGCTTGATTGTCACGGCCGGGCTGGCGGAAATTGCCGCGGGCTCGATTGCCATGGGCCTCGGCGGATATCTGGCGGCGAAGACGGATACGGAGCACTACGAATCTGAAAAAATTCGCGAATATCGCGAGTGCGAAGAACTCCCGGACGTGGAGAAGATGGAAGTTGTCAAAGTGTTCCAGGATTACGGCCTGACGGAAGCGCAAATGGCGCCGATTGTCAGTTCCATCTGCTCGGACAAAAAGCGATGGGTGGATTTCATGATGCGTTTCGAATTGGGACTTGAGGAGCCCGATCCGGCACGCGCGGGGCGCAGCGCTGCGACCATCGCGGCGTCCTACATCGTTGGCGGCCTCATTCCGCTGGCGCCCTACATGCTGATGCGCCACGAAGTGCGGCAGGCGTTGTGGGTTTCGGTGGCTGTGACGCTTCTCGCCCTTGCTGTCTTCGGTTCGGTGAAAGGCTACTTCACGGGCGTCAAGCCGTGGCGCGGTGGACTGCAGACGGTCCTCGTCGGCGGATTGGCTGCTGCTGCGGCATTTTTCATCGCGCGGCTGATCAGCTAGAGCTACCCTAACCCTAAAAGGATACCCGCCTGAAAATGCCGCACGAAACCCGGTGCGGCGCTACACTCGCCCGCGGAACTTCGAGAAAGCGAGCAGAGTTGGTCTGTGCGCCATTCGAATCTCCAATTTAAAAGTATTAGGGTCTGATGGGCGTTCGATCCGTCGGTTCCTGGAACTAATTTATTTGCTTATAGTTGGACGGAGGCAATGGAGAAAAGCTTCCCCGGCGCAGGCGGCGGCGAGTCCCGCGACGATGCTAACCTATCGCAAACCGTCCCGTCTGCATCTAATGGAGCAGAAAAGCGGTAACGCTTTGTGCTTTCTTGGTGGAAGGGCCAGCGGGACGGGATTTTCGGTACAACAAGATTTTGATAGAATCCGGAATTAGTTCAACTTCATCATACGGGCAAAGCGCCCAGGTACGAATCGCAAAGGAGATCTAACGATGAGCGGTAAAGTGATTGGAGTGCGCCGCTGGGTTGCGGTGACGGTGCTGGCAGCAGCGCTCGTAACCGGCGGCATTTTCAGCGTCTGGGCCGTGAACTGGTCCGGCCATGCGGTGTTCGGGGCCGCCAAAATTCCCGTAAAAATGGCAACGAACACAACTCCGGTGAGTCTCGGCGGCTTCGCAAACGGTTTTTCATCGAGCGTGAAACCAGCTCTTCCGGCGGTCGTAAACGTGTCTTCTTCAAAGATGGTGAAGCCATCGAGCCAGCAGATGCAGCCATTCTTCAACGATCCGATGTTCAAGCAGTTTTTCGGCGATCAGTTCGGCGAGCAATTTAAACACCAGCAGCAACAGCCACAGCGCGAGCAGAGTTTGGGCTCGGGCGTTGTTGTGTCACCCGATGGCTACATCCTCACCAACAATCACGTGGTTGATGGCGCGACGGACATCAAAGTGGCGCTCAGCGATCGTCGAGAATTTACGGCGAAGGTTGTGGGGACGGATGCGCAGACAGATGTCGCGGTTTTGAAGATTGACGCGACGAATTTGCCTGCTCTCACGATTGGCGATTCATCGAAAGTTCAGGTGGGAGATGTGGTGTTCGCGATCGGCGACCCGTTCGGAATTGGCGAGACGGCCACGATGGGAATCGTCAGCGCGACGAATCGCGGCCTCGGCGGCGCGATCGAAGGCTACGAAGATTTCATTCAAACCGACGCGGCCATCAATCACGGAAATTCCGGCGGCGCGTTGATCGATCTTCACGGCGATTTGATCGGTATCAATACTGCGATATTGCCCGGAAATGGCGGCGGCAATCAGGGAATCGGCTTTGCCATTCCGATTAACATGGCGCATTCCGTGATGGATCAGTTGGTGACTCACGGCAAAGTGGTCCGCGGATATCTTGGAGTTCACATCGAGAGCGTTACGCCGGCCCTTGCCAAGTCGTTCGGACTTCAAGATCAAGGCGGTGCGTTAATCGGAGATGTGAGCAGCGATGGTCCCGCGGCAAAGGTGGGCTTGAAGCGTGGCGACGTCGTCGCGGCGCTCAATGGCCAGAAAGTTGAAGACGCCAACGACCTTCGTCTGCGCATTTCACAGATGGCTCCGGGAACTTCCGTGGATTTGAAGGTGATTCGCGACGGGCAGGCTCGGAACTTCAACGTTACCCTGGGTGAATTGCCGGAGAAGGACGAGAAGGCGCCCGTGACCGAAGGTGCCGGATCGAGCCTCGACGGCGTTCAAGTTGAAACACTCACGCCCGATATCGCTCAGCAGCTCGAACTACCAGCCGGAACGCATGGTGTTGTCGTCGGCTCGGTGGATCCATCGAGCCCGGCAGCGGAAGCGGGCCTCAGCCGTGGCGACGTGATTCAAGAAGTGAATCACAAGCCGGTGACGAACGCGCACGACTTCGAGCAGGCGGTTGGGACGGGCAAGGGCCCGGTTCTGCTGCTCGTTAATCATGGCGGTGTCACTGCGTACATCGCGATTGAGGGACGTTAGTCGAATAGCGTCGCGAGCGACAACTATATAGGACGAGTAGAGGGCGCGAAGGCCATTAGGCTTCGCGCCCTCTTGGTTTTTAGTTAGCTAAGTGGTCACAGTTTTGCTGGTAACGATTTCGGAGGAAGTGGCATCACAAACCAAATGCGGCGTCAGACAGCCATTTATAGCCTGAGTGTCGCGCCCCGGCCCCCGTACAAAACACCCTGTATTGGAGCATATACGGCAGTGCCGTATTGTACATTCGTACAGCGCTGGAACAGGTTATGCTTTCAACACGGCACGCTATAGAATGGTACTTTAGTTCTATTCACCCAAGCCCGTCGGTCTAGTACTTTCTGCCCAGCGCAGGAAAATTTTGCCCGTGCGCACAACTCAATCTTTACTCGTCGCACCATCGGAGAAGGCTATGGCCTCGACTTCAAGAGTATTGTTCTCACCTCTGCCGGACGGCGAGTCACGTTATCGCTCGTTTAGCGCGGGATTGGGACTGGAATTCGTGGCTCTGGTACTGCTAGTAGTTATACCGATGCTGATGCCGCAGCGATTGGAAGTGGTGACGCGTTACTGGATCACTCCGATAGCGGCGCCGCCGGTGGTGCCATGGAAACCGCAACCGCGTCCGGTACCTCAGCCAGCTCCAGTGAAGCAGCCCGTCCTTGCGAAGGTAGTGCAGCCGGTTCCAGTTGAGCAGCCGAAGCCGCGGATTATGTCGCCTGTATTCACTTCCCCGATCGCGAAGCCTGCGACCGCGAAGAGAGATACTCCGCACCCTGATGCACCGATAGTGAAGCCGGTTTTTGCGGACAAGACGCCGGTGCCTTCCATCGGCAGCTCCGCGATTCCCACTTTGAAAAAGCCGCGTGAGGCCGTACAAACAGGCGGATTCGGAGATCCCAATGGCGTTCCTGCAAATCCGAACAGCCACGGCTCGCCAAATATCGCCACGGTAGGCTCTTACGATCTGCCGCCGGGACCGGGATACGGGAACGGAACGGGGGGAGCGAAGGGCGCACGCGGAGTTGTCGCGAGCTCTGGATTTGGCAACGGTGTTGCTACAGGCGGTGGTGGCGGAGGCCGGGCGAGCGGTTCGGTGCAGCAGGGTGGTTTCAGCGATCAGAGTCCCGCGGCGGCCGCTCCGAAAATAAAGGCTGCGGCAAACACAAATCCGCGCAACGAGCCTGTCGAAATTATTTCCAAGCCACGTCCGCAGTACACAGATCAAGCAAGGCAGAAAAAGATCGAGGGCGACGTAACGCTACAAGTTGTTTTTTCGGCGAATGGGCAGGTTGAAGTTCAGAAAGTCATTCGCGGATTGGGATATGGGTTAGATGAAGCGGCCGAAGCGGCGGCACGCCAGATTCAGTTCAAGCCGGCGCGTCAGGACGGTCAGCCCGTTGATTTTGCCGGAACCGTCCATATCACTTTCGAATTGGCCTACTAAAGTCTAGAGATTTTTTAAGGGAGATTTGACATGCGCGCGTGGAAGAAAGCTTTCTTATTGGCGGCAATCGTCGCTTCGTTTCCAGCCTGGGCAGGCGCCCAGCAAGCAACCTCAAGCGTCGATCAGGTGGTGGATCGCATCACCGCCCGCGAGCAAAAAGAAGTTCAGGTGATCCGGCAATATAGCCCGCTGATCGAAACCTACATTCAAGACATGCGGCCGGACAAGGAACTCGGCAGTACGCCGTCGAAGGATCACTACTTCCTCGGACTGGCCGATTTCAAGAAGGGCGTCGTGGATCACTCCCTCCTCGACAAGAAGGTCACGAAGGGCAGGATGGCGGCCGGGCCGCTCACGCACCTTTCTGATTTCGTCTCCTCGCAGTACGTTCCCGAAGGCTTCTTGGAGATGGTGTTCGTCGACGCCAATGGGTTTGACCGCGCGCACTACCATTTTGATTACGTTCGCAAGGAATTCCTCGGCGAAGTGCGCTGCCTGGTTTTTGATGTGACGCCTCTGCCGAAGACGGGCAAGGGCCGTTTCAAGGGGCGCGTTTGGGCAACCGAGCAGGACTACACGATTGTGCGTTTTAACGGCGTGTACACTCCGATCGCGACGTTGGGCGGATTCAATCTTCACTTTGACAGCTGGCGCACGAATATGCAGGCGGGACTTTGGCTGCCCACGTACGTCTATAGCCAGGAATCGAACCTGAAGGACGTCTTTGGCGGCAGTGTGCGCTTCAAGTCGCAGACGCGCCTGTGGGGTTACAACCTAAGAAACGCCGGCCGCGAGAGTGAATTCAGTGAGATGACCGTTGAAGCGCCGGGAGCGATTCAGGATCAGGCTGCTGCGTCTCAGGACCCTTCACCGGTCGAGGCGGAGCGGCAATGGCAGCACGAGGCCGAGGACAACGTGGTCGAGCGGCTGCAACGTTCCGGCCTGATGGCGCCCTCGGGACCCGTGGATAAGGTTCTGGCGACGGTGGTTAACAACATTGAATACACAAGCAACGTTGAAATTCAGCCGGAAATTCGCTGCCGCGTTTTGCTAACTTCGACGCTGGAGTCTTTTTCAATCGGCCACACGATCGTAATCAGCCGGGGTTTGCTCGACGTGCTTCCGGATGAAGCCAGCCTGGCGGCGATGCTCGCGCAGGAAATGGGCGAGATCATCGTAACCAAACCTTCCACCGATCAGTGGGGCTTCAACGATTTGACGAACATCCCGACGACGGAAATCATGGCGCGCTTGTCGTTCCGCGACAATGCGCATGATGCTGACCTCGCGAACCAGAAGGCGCTCGAACTATTGAAGGCATCTCCGTACAAGGACAAGCTCGCGAACGCGGGCCTGTTCCTAAAGCAACTCGATGCGGAGCAGAAGGCGCTGCCGGCTTTGATCAATCCGAAGCTCGGCAACCGCGTCTATCTCGCCCAGCAATTGGTGGGCTCGGCGCCGCAGATCCAGATGGCGAAGCTGGATCAGATTTCCGCGCTGCCGCTCGGAGGCCGCATCAGGATGGATGCCTGGTCCGACAAGGTTGATATGGTCAAGAACAAGCCGGTGGCTTTGATTTCCGAGCGTGAGAAGATGCCGTTCGAAGTCACACCGTTCTTGCCTTATCTAACCTACTATTCAAATACTCCGGCTTCGTCACAGGCCGATAAGTCGGATGCGAAACCGGCCGAGGCCACAACGCAACAGCCGGCTGCTGATCCAGAACCGCAAGCTCAGCCGCAACCACAGCCACAAGACTGAACACGAGTTATTCCTCCTACGCGAAGACCCGGCGATCGTCTGAGCCGATCACCGGGTCTTTTCGTTTCTCAGTCGTGAGTTTCGCCGCTGCTTTTTCCGCTAACGAAATCTTCCAAGTCTAGATTCAGCCGGCCGCAGAAAAACCGGGCAGGTCTTAGACCCGCCCGTACGAACGGTGATTGCCGCCACGGATTTCCTCTGCCTTTCCAAATCGAATTTCCTCACATCTTGCGCGAGTTTGCGCGAAACTCAGTTTGAGCAAAAATCGCATGGTCGTCAGACACGGGTCACTCGCCGAATACTTTCGATCCGATTCGCGGCCAGCCCGCGAAATCGCGGTGGTATGGCACAGCGGCTTTCGGACGGATCGCTGGACCTACGGAACGTTCTTGTCCGTGGCATCGCAGTTCGCGCGCGAGCTTGAAACTCGCGGCATTTCGCGGGGAGATCGCGTACTGATTTGGGGTGGAAGCTCTGGTGAATGGCTGGCGGTGTTTCTGGGCTGCCTGTTGCGCGGCGCTGTCAGCGTTCCGATGGACGCCATCGCGTCCCCAGAATTCGCGCGGCGCGTGGCGGATGAAGCGAAAGTCAGACTTGCGGTCATCGCGCGCTCTCTGCCTGCGATCGAAGGAATTCCGACGCTAATTTTGGACGACTTGCGCGCCACAGTCAGCGTGCACGTTAAATCCCCGTATAATCCGCCCAAGATTCAGCGTGAAGACATGCTCGAGATCGTCTTTACTTCGGGGACAACGGCTGAACCGCGCGGAGTGGTCTTAACTCACGGCAACATACTTTCAGGCCTCGAACCAATCGAGGCGGAAATCGCAAAATATCGCCGCTACGAACGTTTCTTTCATCCGCTGAAGCTGCTCAATCTATTGCCGCTCAGCCACGTGTTCGGGCAAATCCTCGGGATCTTCATTCCTCAAATTCTGGGCGGAACGGCCATCTTTCTTGATTCGTTGCGGCCCGGCGAAGTCGCCTCCACGATCCGCCGGGAGCGCGTCTCGGTCCTCGTGACCGTGCCTCGACTGATCGAATCCTTGCGAGACAAACTCGAACGCGATCTCGAAGCCGAAGGCAAGCTAGATGCGTTCTATCTCGACCTTGCCGTCGCTGAGAAAGAGAGCTTTCTCAAACGGTGGTGGCGATTCCGAAAAATCCATTCGCGTTTCGGCTGGAAATTCTGGGCGTTGATCTCCGGAGGCGCCGCGCTGCGCTCCGAAGAAGAAACATTTTGGGGCCGTCTCGGTTACGCGGTGATTCAAGGCTACGGCCTGACGGAAACTGCGTCGCTGATTAGCGTGAACCATCCATTCAAACTCGGCGAAGGCTCAATCGGAAAGGTGCTGCCGGGCCAGGAAGTGAAGCTCGATGAGAACGGCGAGCTCATGGTGCGCGGAGAAAATGTCGCTGCAGGTTATTGGAAGGGTGGACACCTGACGCCCTTGGGCGAAGGCGGATGGTTCCGTACCGGAGACTTCGCCGATCGCGACGAAGAGGGCCGCCTTTATTTCCGCGGCCGCCAGAAGAACGTGATCGTCACGCCGGAGGGGATGAAGGTCTTTCCGGAAGATCTGGAAGCTGAGCTGCGCAAGAATCGCAGCATACGCGATTGCGTTGTGCTCGGCCTGGATATGAAGGGCGACGGAAACGCAGAGGCGTGCGCAGTCTTGATTCTCCGTGAGCCCGCAGGCGACGCGAATGCCGCGGCCGAATCAGCCGTGCGAGAGGCGAACAAATCTCTTGCGTCCTACCAACAAATCCGCCGCTGGTTCCTCTGGAAGGACCAGGATTTTCCGAGAACGCCAACGCAAAAGCCTCTGCTCGCAAAAATTCGCGAAGTTGTGACCGCCGAGATGGGAGAGCACGAGCCGGCGCAGGCAATTCCATCAAGTGCTCTCACGGACCTCATCTCCAAAATCACGCAAAGGCAGTCGGGGCAATCCTCCGCGGGCTCGGATCTCTCCGCCGATTTGAATCTCAGTTCAGTGGATCGCGTCGAGCTGATGAGCGCTCTTGAAGACAGGTACCAGGTGGATTTGAGCGAGAAGCGCTTCTCAGAAGCGAAGACGGTTGGCGACCTCGAGCAGCTTCTGACTGCCCCGGCGGCGCCCCTGCAGGAATTCGTGTATCCGCGCTGGGCGCAACGCTGGCCCATTCGCGTGGGGCGCTTTTTCATTTATTACGCGCTCCCCTGGCCGGCGACGATGATCCTTGCAGCTCCTCGCGTTGGAGGACGTAAACGCGTCAGGCTAGCCGACGGGCCGTTTCTCGTGGTCTGCAATCATGTGACGTACCTCGATGCCGGATTTGTGCTGGCGGCTTTGCCGTTTGGGCTGCGGCATCATCTGGCAACGGCGATGGATGGCGAAAGACTCGCGGCGATGCGCCGGCCGCCCGCGGAACTCGCATTCCTCCGCCGCGCGCTCGAGCGGTTGAAATATTTTCTCGTGGTCTCGTTGTTCAACGTTTTTCCGCTGCCTCGGCGGTCCGGTTTTCGCGAGAGTTTTTCTTATGCCGGCGAACTTATCGAACGCGGCGAAAGCGTTCTCATTTTTCCAGAAGGCGAATTGACGAACGACGGATCGATCGCGCCGTTTCATGGAGGAATCGGGCTGCTGGCGTCACAATTGAAGGTTCCGGTGGTGCCGGTGAGGATTGACGGTCTCTTTGCAATGCGCCAGGCAGGAAAGCGGATGGTGCGGCCCGGAACGGTGCGTGTGACGATCGGCGAAGTGGTGAGGTTTCCGCCGGAAGCAACTCCGGAGGAAATCACGCAGGAGCTTCGCCACCGCATGATGCTGATCGAGCGGCCGCGCGATTAATTCCCGAGTGGGAGGCGCAGCCGCGCTTCGCAGCCATGTCCTTGCAGAACATTTTCGAGCGTGAGCGTGCCGCGATGCGCTTCCGCAATCTGCCGGCTCAGCACCAGCCCGATTCCCGAACCGCTAGGCTTCGTGGTGAAAAACGGAACGAACAAGTTCGCCGGGTTTGGAATGCCCGGGCCTTCATCGGTCACCCAGACTTCGAGAAAACCGTCGGATGACTCCCATCCAACCTGCACGCCGCCGCCAGTTTCGAGCGATGCGTCCACGGCGTTGTGCACGAGATTGATCAAAAGCTGCTCGAGTTGATCGGGATCGGCATGGATCTTCAATTCCGGGCCGGCCTCGAGACCAATCTGCATGCGCGGCTCGAGCCCGGCCACACGGCGAATCCACGGTCCGACTTCCATCGTCTGCAAAGCCGGCGGCGGGAGTCTCGCCAGGCGCGCGTAAGCATTCATGAAGCGCGCCAGGCTGTCCGAGCGCGTGGCGATCACCACCAGGCCGCGCTGCATATCTTCTTCCCAGTCCGACGCGCGCACCGGCCTTTTCAAAAGCGTCGCGAGGTTCTCTGCAACGGATTTGATCGGCGCCAGTGAATTATTCAGCTCGTGCCCCAGCACTCGAATCAGCCGCTGCCACGCCTGGCGCTCTTCTTCGCGTAGCGCGCGGCTCAAATCGGAAATCACGAGCAACTGGTGCGCAAGGCCGCCTTCGCGGAAACTGCCGCGGCGAATTTCCCATCGCCCCGATTTCCCTGGAAACGCGATGGATTCGATGTGCGGCCCTTCGTGGGCCAGGCAAGTTGCCAAACCCAACTCGGCCGCGGTTCGCCCCATCAGCCGAACGGCAGGTTCATCGAGGAGGCGTTCACCGGCTCGGTTCACAAGCCGCAAACGTGCGCTTCCATCGAACGCAAACACCGCGACATCAATTTCCTCCATCACCTTGCGGAGGAGCGTGGTGGCCTCAAGAGCGCCGAGGCGCTGGCGGCGCAGCGTGTCGCCCAGCGCGTTCACTTCGCGCAAGACTTCGCCGAGCACGTCGTCACGGTTTGCTCCGCGCGCGCGGATCGAAAAATCGCCCTCCCTCAACGCCGCGAGCAAATTCGATAGCGTGCGCATGGGGAAGACCACTCGTTGTTCAGCGCTGAAGGCGAACCCGAGCCACGCTGCGGCGATGACGACGGTGAGCGTCCACTGCACCCTGGGCGTGAAATTACCGAACCAGAGCAGAAGCAGCGCAACGCCCGTGCCTACGCCGCCCGCCGCGAGAGCCAGCAGGAGGATGCGCCGCTCGTACGCAAGAGGGCTCAAAGGTTGTATTTCTGCAGGCGGCGATAGAGGGCGCTGCGGCTGAGACCCAGCGCTTTGCTGGCATGGCTGACGTTGCCGCCAAATCGCGCCAGCGCTTTCTGGATGAGCACGCGTTCCACGTCCTCGAGGCCCATGTCATCGAGGCGCAACGCAGTGTCGCGCGAGACGCGCAGGCCGAGATCGCTCGCGCGCACTTGCTCGCCTTCCGCGAGGAGCACGGCGCGCTCGACGGAATGATCGAGCTCGCGCACGTTTCCCGGCCAGGGATGATCGAGCATCAACTGAAGCGCCACGGGCTCGAATCCCGCGAGATTTTTGCGATATCGCTGTGCCGAACTGCGCAGAAAATGAAGCGCCAGCAGCGGGATGTCTTCCTTGCGTTCGCGTAGAGGCGGCACGTGGATTTCAATCGTGTTCAGGCGGAAGAGCAAGTCCTCGCGGAATTTTCCGGCGCGAACCTCGGTGGAAATATCGGCATTCGTGGCCGAAAGTATTCTCACGTCCACGCGGCGCGTGGTCGAGGAGCCCACGCGCTCGAGTTCTCCGGTTTCGAGCGCGCGCAGCAATTTCGCCTGGAGATTCATCGGGACGTTGGCGATCTCATCGAGGAACAACGTTCCGCTGTCGGCAAGCTCGAATCGCCCCACGCGATCAGTTTTTGCGTCGGTAAATGCGCCTTTCACGTGGCCGAAAAGTTCGCTCTCGAAAATTCCTTCGGGAAGGCCGCCGGCGTTGACGGTGACCAATGGGCGCCCGGAGCGAGGCGAGAGAGCGTGGAGCGTGCGCGCGACCACGTCTTTGCCCGTGCCGTGATCGCCCGTAATGAGCACGTTTGCATCGGATGGGCCGACGCGCGCGATCAATTCGATCACCGGCCGCATCGCTGCTGACTCGGCGATCAGAGTCGGCCGTCCGTCCGCTCGCAACAGGCGATTCTCGGCTTCAAGCCTCTGGCTGCGCCGGATGGCGTGCGCCAGTTCGATCTGGGTTTTGAGGATGGCGAGCAGCCGGTTGTTCTCCCACGGCTTCTGAACGAAATCTTTCGCTCCGCGACGCATGGCCTCTACCGCAAGTTCGAGACTCCCCCAGGCCGTCATGACGATGATCGGTACGGCGCCGTCTTTCGCGCGAATATTCGAAAGCAGGTCGAGCCCTTCCTGGCCTGACGTCGTATCCCGCGCGTAATTCAAGTCGATCAGAATGGAGTCGAATTCCCGCGTTTCGAGCGCCGCAAGCACTGCCGCCGGCGACGCGACCGTCTCAGTTTCGAATCCTTCGCTCTTAAGCAGCAGGCGCAGAGCTTCGCGCACGTCCGCTTGATCGTCGGCGACGAGGATTCGAGTTCGATTGGATGGCGAGGGCATGGGCGATTTTGCTGCAATCTTAACGCTGTACGGAATTTCTCCCGTTTCCAGTATCGGAGTAGACATTTTCACCCCGAGTCCATTTTGGTTTCATTGACTGAAATCGATATTCCATCTTGGAAATTCCTCGCGATTGTTTACGAGATGCGGCCGTTCATCCGTAGCGCAGCGCGCTCATCGGATCCACTTTCGTGGCGCGGCGGGCGGGCACGTAGCATGCGATGAGCGCGACAATAATCAAGAACGAGATCACGCTCACGAGCGTCGCCGGATCGAATGCGCGCACGCCGTAAAGCTCGCTGGCAATCCAGCGCATCGCCGCGATGCTCGCAGCTCCTCCAGTCACAGCTCCCAGTAGCGTTAGCCTCATGCCCTGTCCGAGGATGAGCCGCACGATGTCTCTGCGCTCGGCTCCAAGCGCCATTCGAATCCCGATTTCGTGAGAGCGCTGGGCCACGCCGTAGGACATCAGGCCGTAGATCCCCACCGCGGCGAGAAAAGTCGCGAATCCGGCAAAAGCGGACAACAAGAACATGCTGAGCCGGCGCTGCGAAACCGCGGCATCGAGATAATCGTCCATCGTTTTCACTTCGGCCACCGGCTGGTTTTTGTCGAGCGACCAGACGGCATCCCGGACCGATGGCATGAGTCCTTCAGGTTTCCCTGTGGTGCGGATCACGAAGGACATCAAATGCGACGGCACCTGCAAGTAAGGCAGATAAATCAGCGGAGGCGTTTTTCCACCGGAGCCCCACTCGCGGACGTCTCCGACGATGCCGACGATCGTGATCCAGGATTCCTTCGCCTTGGGTTGCCACGGGGTTTCCTGCGGATCGAAATGGAGCCGGATATGTTTGCCGATCGGATTTTCGTTCGGCCAGTAGCGGTGCTCGATCGATTCGTTGATGATGGCGACTCCGGCAGCCTGGTCGCCGTCGTTCGGCGAGAATTCGCGGCCGGCTTCGAGCGGGATCCCCATCGTGCGAAAATAATTCGCATCCGACACAGCATATTGCGATGTGAATTGCTCTCCCGCACGGGGCGTTGCGCGGCTTTCAATATCAAAATCCAGATCCGCTCTCCATCCGCTCAACGGAACGAAGTTTACGGCGCTCGCGGACGACACTCCCGGAAGCGCGGATACTCTTTGAATTGCTTGCTGAAAGAAATTCGCGACAGGCCTTCCGGACGGGTAGTGCGATTCTGGCAGCCACACTTGCACTGTGAGCACGTTGTGCGGATCAATTCCCAAGTGCTCGGTCAGCATTCGCACAAAGCTGCGGATCAAAAGTCCTGCGCCGATCAAGAGCACGATCGAAAGCGCGACCTCGGTGACGATCAAGCCCGACTGCATGATTCCACCGCGGCGGCCGCCGATACTTCCGCGCCCTCCTTCTTTCAGCGTTTCTCCCAGCTCGGAAAACGACATCTGAACCGACGGAAAGAGGCCGAACAAAACTCCGGTCACAATGGAAATCAGTATCGTGTACAGCACAACCGGGCCGTTTACGGTAATCCAGTCAGCGTGGGGTATTTCCCCGCGGCTGCCGTGGGGAGGAAGCCCGAGTCGAAGCAACTCGACGCCGCCGAATGCCAGTGCGATACCCAGCACACCACCGATGAGTCCGAGCAGGACGCTCTCTGTCAGCAACTGCCGAACCACGCGAATCCGGCGCGCGCCCAGCGCCGTGCGAACCGCGATCTCTTTTTCACGCGTGGCCGAGCGCGCGAGAAGTAGGCTCGCCACGTTGACGCACGCAATCAGCAAGACCACGCCGACCGCGACCAGCAAAACCTTGAGTTCCGGCTTGTACCTTCGATTCAAAGTTTCGTGCATGCTTACGACGCCAATTCCAAGGTCCTGATGAATATCCGGAAACGCCCTTTTTTGATTCTGCTGTAACGTTTCCATTTCGGCCTGGGCTTTGGCGATAGTGACGCCGGGTTTAAGCCGGCCAAACACAATCAGCGAGGTGTCATCACGGTCCATGTGGCTGCGATCGAACGTGTACGGTGTCCACACATCCCACGCTATCGACGTTCCTACCGGCGAAAAACCATACGGCAGAACACCAATCACGATGTATGGCTTGTCGTCCACTTCGATCGTCCGGCCGATCCACCCCGGATCGCCTCCAAATTCACGTTGCCACAGCGCATAGCTGATCAACGCAACCTGCCCGTGACCCGGAATCTCATCATCGGGAAGAAAATCCCTGCCGAGATACGGCCTCACGCCGAGCATCCGCAAGAACTCTGATGATACTTCTCCGCCCCAGACTTGCTCCGGATGCTCCGCTCCCCGAACCGACCTGAAAACGGCTTTCCAACCCGCAATTTCCTCGAACGATTTCTGCTGTTCGCGCCACTCGAGGAATTCCGGCGGCGATGTCAAACCGTTCATGATTCCCCGGTTCACGTCCGTTTGCCAGATATTGACCAGCCGGTCGGAATGCCGAAAAGGCAGCGGTCGCAGCAACAACGCATCCACCACGCTGAAAATTGCAGAGTTTGCGCCAATCCCGAGGGCCAGCGTCAATGCGGCCACTACGGCAAATCCGCGGTTCCTCAACAGCATCCGCACCCCGTATCGAATGTCCTGCCAGAGAGTTTCCATCCCAAGAGCCTCCGCGACGAGCGAGAGGCTTCGATTCTATAATTACTGCTCGATTAGGTGTTGCCATTTTCGATAGGAGGATGGGCGCCATGAGCGTGGAACGCTAGCGGACCCGCCGATCTTTTTTCGAATTCGTGTTAGCGGCTTTCCGCCGCAGCTTGGGATTCTTCAATCCCGTCTCGAGCTTGTTCTGCACCTCTCGCAGCACTAGCGGCGCCAGAATCGCTCTTCGCTCGCTTAAGTAGGCGCGAACAGCGCGGGGCTGAACTTTGGCCAGTTCGCGGAGCGCCCACGACATCGCTTTCACGACCATCGGGTCGCGATCTTTTTCGAGGATGCGGCACACCTGTAGCGTGCGATGCGAATCGCCTTCGCCGCCACGCGCCTTACTGTTCAGCGGGACCGTGCTGACCAGCGCAATCCGCCTCCACCAGTGGTCGGCCGCGCGCGCCCAGTCGTGAATCAGGCTGGCCGGCACCCGCCTTTCGCGCCAGACCGGACCCGCAAGAAATATGCCGAAGCAGTCCGTCGCGGGCCAGCTTGAAATTCCGCGCCCGAGCCGCTCAAGTTGCCACGCGTTCAGTTTGTAGAGCGCGCTTTCGTGGTGATGAATCAGCTCGTAAGCAAAAAAACGGTATTCCTGTCCTGGTAATTCGAGCAGCAACATCGCAAGTTCGGTGATGACGTGGGGCGCCGCGCGTTCCAATCGCTTGGAAAATTCCCGGCGCACTGCGCGGATATCTTCCGTATTTCGGTTGCCGAGCTCTTGCAGTTGTTCGTCGATCTCCTGCGCCAGCCCCGGCACGCCAACTATATTGCTTTCTGGTTCCTGCGCCATTGATTCGGCCTCAATCGGATCGCTCGGCGTCGGATGGAATGACGGTGAACGGAATCGAATTCCGAAATTCGCTGAATATCTCCTGGAACCACCCACTGCACGTCCTGATTCGTTAGACGCAAGCAGCCCAGAATGGACGTGCGACGCCTTTATCGTTTGCGCCACGCGAGTTTCGTCAAGCATAAGAATTGTGACGCCTCGCACGGATGCAGCCGAGCGGCCCTCTTTGCCGTTTCACGAATTCCACGGCACGCGCGTGAGCTGCCGCGGCCGGGATACCCAGCTCTCGTCGGAGAAAATGCGCGGCGACACCTCGACCAGACGCGGAAAGACGTTATAAACCGAAAGCGGCGTCCAGTCGCTACCGCTCCGCGTCTTGTAGCCTCGGCGGTTCAGCTCTTCGGCGATGACCGTGAGCGAAGCATCCTGTACGACCAGTTCCATCATTACGAAGAGAATCCGCATTTCGGCGGGATTCTCTTCGAGCCGCGCGCAATCTTTCGCGATTTGCACCCCGAAAGGAATTTCCTCGTGCGGGCGTTTCGCTTCACCGGCCCCCGGAGCCACGCGCTCCCACTCGATTGCCAACGGTTTCCACCCGGCCGTTCTCATTTTTTCGATGTGTTCTGCGTCGAGCGAACCCTTCAAAATTTCCCGATAATGTTCGTTTGCCATGTTTTCTCCTCCTAATTCGCCCCAGTCCATCACACTCAAGAAATCCGAGTCGCCGGCGTCATTCGTAGCGAAGCGCCACCAACGGATCGACGCGCATCGCCCGCCGCGCTGGGATGTAGCAGGCCAGCAGCGTAACCGCGGCAAGCAGGATCGTGACGCTCGCGAACGACCACGGATCGGTCGCACTAACGCCGTAGAGCCAGTGCTCCAGTGCGCGAGAAAGCGCCAGAGCCGAAACCAATCCGATTACGGCGCCGGCAAGAAATAGTTTCAAACCTTGCGACAAAATCATCTTCAGGACATCCTCGCGCCGCGCGCCCAGAGCGATGCGAACTCCGATTTCCTGTGTTCGCTGCGTCACCGAGAACGAAAGGACCCCGTAAATTCCGAGCGCGGCAAGAAGCAATGCCAATCCGGCAAACGCGCCAAGAAGTGAAGTTTGCATTTGCCGCGGCGTCAGATAGTCGTCCACCAGTTCGGCCAGCGGCATCACGCCCGCGACCGGCTGCTCGCTATCCACGGCCCAAATCTGTTGCCGGATCGCTTCCGCCATTTGCATGGGATCGCCCTTGGTCCGCACCGTGAGATATTCAGGCTCAAATCCGAAATCCTGTTGCGCGTAAGGCATGTACAACTCAGCGCGCGCGGGTACGTCCAGACCCGCCTGATGCACATCGCCAACCACGCCGACAACGGTGATCCACGGCGTCTTGTCGGTGTAATCTCCCGTCTTGAAATGCTTGCCGATCGGATCCTCGCCGGGCCAAATATTCCGCGCCATCGTTTCGTTGATGAGGGCAACCGCAGGCGTCCCTGTTCCATCGCGGCTCTCGATGAGGCGGCCCTTCACGAGTTTTATTTGGAGCGTGCGGATGTAGTCGCGGCTGATGATGCGAACATTTGGAATCAAAACTTTGCTATCGAGTTCCGGACGGCCTTCGACCTGAATGCCTGACGCGCCTCCATAGTTGGTCAGAGGAACCCACGAGGTGTAGCCCGCCGCTTCAACGCCAGGTAGACTCTCGACACGGCTGAGCACCTGATCGTAGAAGGACACTCGCGGCGCAAACGCTTCATACTTTTGCCGCGGCAGGGGCGTGCGCATCACGAGCACGTGATCGGCGCGAAACCCCGGATCGTGGTGGTAAAGCGCTTCGAAACTGTGAATCATCAGCGCTGCGCCGGAAAGCAGCACGATGGCAAGCGCTACTTCGCAGACGACCAGCGCATCCCGCAGCCGCCGCCCTCCCGACCCCACGCCGCTCTGCCCACCGCCTTGCTTCAACGAAGTGACGAGGTCTATGCGCGAAATTCTCAGCGCCGGGATGATCCCGAAAAGAATTCCCGTCGCCAAGGAGATTGCGATTGTGAATGCAAGCACGCGGCCATCCAAGCCCGTCCCGCTCGCGGCAGCGAATTCCTTCGGAATCAAGCGGCCAAGAAAATCTGCCGCGAAAACAGAAGCGAGGAGACCAGCCGCGCCGGCCGGCAGCGCCAGCACGACGCTCTCGACGAGAAGTTGCCGCGTGATCCGCGACCTGCTCGCGCCGAGCGCCAATCGCATCGCAAGTTCGCGCCTTCTGCCCGTAGCGCGCGCGAGCAACAGATTCGCGATGTTCGCGCAGGCGATGAGCAGCACGAACCCAACCGCGCCCATCAGGATGAACAGCGCCGACTTCGTTGCTCCGGCGAATTCGTCGCGCAGCGGAACCGCGTACGCGCCAACTTTGGCATTTTCGTCCGGATGTTCGCGCTCGAGTTGCTTCGCGATTGTCGCGAGGTTGGCGTTCGCGGCCGCGAGCGAGACGCCCGGCCTCAACCGAGCTACAACATTGAGGGAATGATTTCCGAAGTTCGCCAATTTTTGTTTTGTAAATTGCGAAGGAACCCAAATCTCAATCTCGCGATCCGGAAATTGAAATCCGCGGCGCATGACGCCGATAACCATGAACTTCTCGTAGTTCAGCGAAATCTCTTTTCCCAAAATCTGCGGGTCGCCGCCAAACTGCCTGAGCCAGAGCCCGTGACTCAGAATGGCCACGTGGCGCGCGCCCGGGACGTCGTCCTCAGGCTGGAAATTGCGTCCGAATTCGGGCGTTATCCCCAAAACCGAAAAAAGATTTGCCGTCACGCTTCGCCCGGGGAGTTCTTGCGGCTGTCCTTCGCCGGTGAGATTGAACGACCCGCCAAAGGAAATCGCTGCCATGTCCTCGAATACCTGGTTTCGCGATTTCCATTCAGCAAAACTTCCCGCTGAAGGCGTGTTGTGCGGGAAGCCGTACGCCGAACTATCCTCCCACACCATTACAAGACGGCTTGCGTCACGGTAAGGAAGCGCGCGAAGGAGCACAGTGTTAGCGAGGCTGAAGATGGCCGTGTTCGCCGCGATGCCCAAGCTGAGAACGGCTACGGCGAAAACCGTAAACCCCGGGCTCTTCACGAGCATCCGGATGCCATACCGAACGTCTTGCAAAAATGTGGACATTACGCCGCGCCCACTTTCGTCTGGCCGCTGATAATCCAGCCGTCGGCAAGCTGGATGATTCGGCTTCCGTACGCTGCCCAATTTTCGTTGTGCGTCACCTGAATGATCGTCGTGCCGGCTTCGTTCAGCCCCTTCAGCAGGTCCATGATCATTTTCCCCTGGCTTGAATGCAGGCTGCCGGTCGGTTCGTCCGCCAGAATCAGCTTGGGATTTCCGATGACGGCCCGCGCCACGGCAACTAGTTGCTGCTGGCCGCCGGAGAGTTGATTGGGGAAGAGATCTTTCTTGCCAACGATCTGAAACCGGTCCAGAACGTCCGCGACCATCGAATCCCGCTCAGACTTTTTGATATCGCGGTAGGAAAGCGGAAGATCGAGATTTTCCGCGACCGTGAGGCTGTCGAGCAAGTGATATTGCTGGAACACGAAGCCGATGTATTTCTTGTGCAGTTCGACGCGGCGGCGGTTATCGAGTTTGTGCACGGCGTTGTCGAGCAGGTAGTACTCGCCTTTCCACGCACCGTCGAGCATTCCGATGATTCCCATCAGCGTGGATTTGCCCGCGCCGGACGGCCCCATGATGGTGATGAAATCGCCATCGCCAATTTCAAGATTGATCCGTCGCAGCACCCACGTCTTGCCCGCTCCCGATTCGTACGACTTCTCGACATCAACCATTCGAATCAATACGCACCCACCTTTTCGTTTGAACGTGAGACTTCTTATTCATATCGCAGCGCAACCATCGGGTCCACACGCATCGCCCGCCGCGCCGGGATGTAGCACGCGGCGAGCGCTACCCCGCCTAGAACCGCCGCTCCCATCACAAATGTAAGCGGATCCATCGGCGCCACGCCGAATATCAGAGTAGCGAGGAATCTGGTGAGCGCCGCCGCTCCGATAATTCCGAGGACGATTCCCGCAGCCGTGAGCGCCATGCCGCGGCCCAAAATCAATCTCGAGATGTGGCGGGGCGCCGCGCCGAGTGCGACACGAATTCCGATTTCGCGCGTGCGCTGGCTGACGAAGTACGCCATAACGCCGTAGATTCCGACGCCCGCAAGCAACAACGCGGTGGCCGCAAAAAATACGATCAGGCGCATGGCGAATCGCCGCGAAGCAAGAGATTCCGATACGACGCTGTCGAGAGTCCGCAGGCCAAACACGGGAAGATTCGGATCGACCGCCTGCACTTCGCGGCGAATGGGCTCTTCAAGATTTTCCGGCCTGGCGTTGGTACGGATGTAAACGTCGAGCGCGTAGCCAGGGAATTGCGATTCAGAGAGGAAAATGTGCTGCTCGTACGGCGCGTCCAGGCCGTCGGTCTTCGTCTTCCCCACGATACCCGCAATCGTAAGCCACCGCGGATTCGGTCCGCGAAAGTATCCAGGGAGTAGGCGCTTGCCCACTGGATCTTCATTGGGCCAAAAACGCTCCGCCGCCGTCTGGTCGATCAACACCACCGGCTGGCTCTCAGTATCGTCAGAATCGGTGAAGGATCGTCCGCGAATCAACGGCGTTCCCAGTACGCGAAAGAATTCGGGAGTCACCGAGGCAAATTCAGCAGAGAGCGCGTCGCCGGCTTCGGCGGGCCGGCCTTCGATCTCGAAAGCGCGGCGATTTCTTTGGGTGAGAAACGGCATGCTGTTGCTTCCGATGGCCGCATTTTGCACCCCGGGCAGTGCCGTCACACGCCGGAGCGCTTCGCGCACAAATGCCGCGCGTTTCTCTGGCGGACGATAAGGATCGGATTTCGGGTCGTTCGGCACCGGCAGCCAGACGCGCGCGATCACCACGTGGCTGGAACTGAATCCAGGGTGCACTTCGAGAAGATTCCAGAAGCTCCGCAGAAGAAGTCCCGCGCCAACCAACATGACTAGCGAAAGCGCAAATTCGGATACTACGAGCGCCGCGAGAAAACGGCTTTGACGCGAGCCAATTCCGCTGCCCCGCGTCCCCTCCTTTAGATTTTCGACCAAGCGCGGATCGGACAGTTGCGCAGCCGGCGCGAGGCCGAAAAGCACGCCCGTCAGAACCGAGAGTCCCAGCGCAAACAGCAGCACACGCGAATCCGTCCCTACTTCCGCCGCCCGGGGAAGATTCGACGGAACCATCCGAAGCAACAAACCGGTCAGCCACGAATTCAGAAGCAGTCCAAGAACGCCTCCCGCGAGCGACAGCACGATGCTCTCGGTCAAAGTTTGGCGAATCAACCGTCCGCGTGACGCGCCCATCGCGCGGCGCACCGCAATTTCGCGATACCTTGAAGACGATCGCGCCAGCAGCAGGCTCGCGATATTCACGCACGCGATCAGCAAGACCAAACTGACCGAGCCCAGCAATACGATCAACATCACGCTCGCGTTTCCAACCACTTCTTTTTGCAGTGGCACGAGCCGAATCGTCCAACGAGCCTTCTCGGGATAATCGGCCGGGTACTGCGCGCGTAATTGCGCCGTAAACGCGTCGAGCTGCGCTTGCGCTTTCGCGACGGTAAGCCCGGGCTTGAGCCGCGCAACGCCTCCGGGAATCATCCGCATCGTGCGTGCGGGCGGCACGGGAAACGGCGCAGCCGCAAATCCCGCTGCGAGCCATACGTCCACATCATTTTCGAGAGTAGCGCCGGGATGGCGAAAACCGGGTGGCATCACACCGACGATCCGGTACAGGTCTGAATCCAGACGCATCGGCCTGCCAATCACGCCGGGATCAGCGCCAAACATTTTCCGCCACAGACTGTCGCTGATCACCGCGGCTTCGGTGAATCCGAGTTGACGGTCTTTCGGCTGGATAGTGCGGCCCAACTCCGCCTGCGCGCCGAGGAGCGTGAAATAATTGAAGCTTACGGCTTGCGCTTCCACGCGTTCCGGCTTTTCGGCTCCCGTCACGTTCGCATTGATCGGCCAAACGGCAGAAATCTGATCGAACACGCCCGACCGGTTCTGCAGGTCGTCGAGCTCCGGCTGAGACATGCCGGTTTCCGACAGGAGTAGCCCCGGCAGATCATCTTTTACCGCAACAAGTTGCTCCGGATGATTGAACGGCAGCGGGCGCAGCAAAACCGCGTCAACGACCGAAAAAATCGCTGCGTTCGCGCCAATGCCGATCGCGAGAGTCAGCACCGCAATCGCCGTAAATCCCGGCGAGTTGCGCAGCATTCGAAGCGCATATTTGATGTCTTGCATTAAACCGCCCATCCCGACATCTCCTTCGCCCCTGCGCCCCGCCCCTGGGTCGCTGCATTTCAATTTCTCCGATTCACTATCCTCCTGTTGGACTCCACGTACGCCGTTTTCTCTCAATCGGCGTGCGCCTTATTCGTATCGCAGCGCAACCATCGGATCCACACGCGTCGCGCGCCGCGCTGGGATGTAGGCGGCGAAGGCAGCGGCCAGCGTGACGAGCCCAATAACCGCGAAAAACGTTGGCGGATCGCTTGCGCTCACTCCAAACAGCAAGCTACTCATCCCACGCGTAATCGCGAGCGCCACGGCCGCTCCGGCGGCCGCTCCGATGGCGGCCAACTTGAATCCAGCTCCCACCACCAGCCGCAGCACGTCGCGCGTCTGTGCCCCGAGCGCGATACGCACGCCGATTTCCCGGAATCGCTGGCTGACCGTGTACGACAGCAGCCCATAAATCCCAAGAGCCGCCAGGAACACGCCCAATCCGCCCAGAAGCGACGCGATGGCCGCAGCCGTTCGATTTGCGAACATGGATGCATGGAGTAGCTCAGTGAGATCGTCACTTTCAAGTGGCTGCACCTTCGCATCGAGCGACTGCGCCACGTCATGCACCATGCTGATCACCGCAGACGCCGGCAATTGCGAGCGCACCAGAATGTTGGCGTCGGTGTCTTCCGTTTGCAGTTCGGGCATGTACATGAACGGCTCGGGCTCCTCATTCACGCGGTGATACTTGATATCGTGCGCGACGCCCGCCACCGTCCTCCATTCGCCCCAAAGTCTCACGGCGTGACCCGTGGGATCTTGCCCCGGCCAGAAACGCTTTGCCATTGTCTGGTTGACGATTATCACTTTGGGCGCGCCGCTGCGATCCTGCTCGCCAAAATCGCGCCCCGCGACGATCGGAATCTGCATCGTGTGGAAATAATCGGAGCCGACGACGTTGAGGTCTATGCGCATATCTTCGTTCGGCCCCGGCGTATAGCCTTCGACTTGAATGAACGAATAGGAGCGCCCGGTGAACCATAGCGGCACATACCGTTCGGAAGTCGCCGATTCAACGCCCGGCATCGCTCGGACGCGCTCGAGCATGCGATCAAAATAATTCGTACTCCGATCGCCCGAATATCCATTTCCGCGGAGATCGAACGCCGCGAGAGCAACGTGGCTCGCGTTGAATCCCGGCCCCGCCGCTTCCGCATTTCGCAGGCTGCGCAGGAGAAGTCCCGCGGTTACCAGCAGCACCGTCGCGAGCGCAACTTCGGAGATCACCAGCACGTCGCGCAAACGATGGTTCCTCACGCTCGCCGATCGTCCGCCTTCCTTCAGCGACTGATTCAAATCCGTTTTCGATCCGCGCAAAGCCGGCACGAGTCCGAACACAATTCCCGTCGCAAGGGATAGCAGCAACGTGAACCCAAGCACAGGCGCGCTAATTCCGTTCGCGAATGCTATGGGCAAATGCGTAGCGGGCATCAGAACCTTAAGCAGATTTACGCCCCAGAGCGCGAGCAGCGCTCCTCCGGCGCCGCCTACAAGCGCGAGCACCAGGCACTCACTCAGAAGCAAACGCACCAGCCGCTCGCGATCCGCTCCCATCGCCGCACGAATCGCCATTTCTCTTTCTCGCGCCGTGGCGCGCGCGAGCAAGAGGTTCGCCACGTTGACGCACGCGATCAAAAGCACCAGCGCCGCCGCAATCATCAGGAATCCGAGAACGCTGCGCAGAAAATCCTGCACGCCGTAGTGCGCCTTCCACACGGGCGCCAGTGCGACTCCGATATTCTTGTTCGTGTGCGGATATTCCCGCGCGAGATTCCCGGCAATCGTGCCCATCTCCGCTTGGGCCTGTGCCATCGTCACGCCCGGCCGCAGCCGCCCCATGATGTGCACGAATGTCGGCGAGCGCTGTTCGATGTCTTCTCCCGGCAGCGCTTGCGGCTGCATCATCATCGGCACCCAATACTCGGCGGCGATTCCGACGATCGTGCCGTAAAATCCCTGCGGCGCTACGCCGATCACCGTGAACGGATGCGTATTGATGTGCACGACTCGTCCCACAATATTGGGATCCGAACCGAATTGCCTTGCCCAAAGCCCCTGGCTGAGAACGACGTAAGGATCCGAATTCAATGCTTGATTCGGCACGGAATGAAATGTCTGCCCAAGCACCGGGCGCACGCCGAGTACGTCGAAATAATTTTCCGTGACGATTAATCCCCAGACGCGCTTCGCCGGCGCATCCTCCTGAAGACTCAAATCCGCTCCGACGAATTCGAACCCAATGAGCGCGGAAAAAACATGGTTCTGATCGCGGAAGTCTTTGTAGTCGGGATACGAACTCGTGTGCAACTCACCGCTCGGCATCACGGTTTCCGCGACGACCAGCTGATTTGCCTGCGTCACGCCAGGCAACGGGTTCAGCAGCACTCCGCGAATCCAACTGAAGACGGTCGCATTTCCGCCGATTCCCACAACCAGCGTCAGCACCGCGACGATCGTAAACCCGGGACTCTTGCGCAGCATTCGCAGCGCGTACATCATGTCCTGCCAAATGGTGGCCATACGTTCGACTCCTGAGATCTAAACTGCCTCGCCTTCGTGTTAATCGTTCACAGACACAACAAGCAGCGTCGCGTCATCTTCCAGTTCGCCGCTCGAAAATCCATCGACCCCGCTCATGACATCGTCCAATAGCCTCTTCGCGCTTCGGTCTCCATCCACACTGGAACTCCGCAGCAACCCTGCTTCGCCGAATTCGTCTCCGTCGGCGTTGTGCGCCTCCGCAACTCCGTCAGTAAAAAGAACAAGCCTGTCGCCCGGCTCGAGATAGATCTCGCCGCCGTCGAACCGATCGCCCGGGAAGATGCCCAGGACGCCGCCGCCCTCGCGCAATCGTTCCGTGCCGGCGCTGCGGCGAATGACCACCGGCGCGGGATGGCCCGCGTTGCAATATCGCAACCGCTTGCTTTGCCGATCGAGAACCGCGAAGAAAAATGTGATGAACCGGCCGTCCGTGATGTTCCTGCACATCAATTCGTTGATCTGCGCGCAAAGTGTTTCCGGCGCGAGCGAGCTCGAAGCCAGTCCGCGCACCGTAGCCTGAAGATTCGACATCAGCAACGCGGCCGGCAATCCCTTGCCCGCAACGTCGGCGATGCAAAATGCAAGCGTCTGCTCGTCGAACTGCAACACGTCGTAATAATCGCCGCCCACCACGCGCGCCGGCCTCCAAGTCGCCGCAATCTGGTAACCGGCCGCCTGCGGAATCTCCGCGGGTAGCAGTCCTTGCTGGATTCGCAACGCTTCTTCGACCTCGCGTTCTTGCCAGCGCAATTTCTCCGCGATTTCGATTCGCCGAAGTTCATCTTCGCGCTCGTGGCGCTGCGCTTCGCGCCGTTTCTGTCCGAGCGCAACTTGCTTCTCGAGAATGTCCAGCAGCCGCGAATTCACCCACGGCTTCTCGACGAAATCGCCCACGCCGTGCTGCATCGCCTCCACGGCCAGCCCGACGCTGCCCCATCCCGTCATCACCACAACAGGCGGGCGATTGTCGCGCGTCTGAATCCGGTTCAGCAGCTCGATGCCTTCGCGCCCCGACGTCGTATCTCGCGCGTAATTCAGATCCATCAGGACGAGATCGAAATCGCGCGAATCGAGCGCGGAAAGAATCCCCGCCGGCGAAGATGCGCTTACGATTTCGTATCCGTTGCTTTTCAGCAGCAGACGCAACGCTTCGAGCACGTCCGGCTGATCATCCGCAATGAGAATTTTCGGGCTCACACGCGCTTCCGGTTCGACCAATTCTTGGGCAGTGGTAGTCATTACGATTCAAAGGCTCGACGGAAGAGGCTAGGAATCCTCCTCAGGAGCCACAGAAGAGACGGCACTTCAGCGACCACGGGACAAGCACGCTAAGTTGTTTACTGTTATTTAGTTACAGAACTTCCCAAGGAGCGGGATACGGCCTCGTGACCACTTGCGGGATACGCTCGTCCCGAAATCGAACACCGGGAAAATGCCGGCTGCGACATCATCTCGGATGTATCCGATTACTCGTATCTCAGCGCGACAATCGGGTCCACGCGTATCGCGCGCCGCGCCGGAATGTAGCATGCCGCGAGCGCAACACCCGCGAGAACAATCGTCACTCCGAAAAACGTCAGCGGATCATGAGTCGTCACTCCGTAAAGCATATTCGCCATCAGCCGCGTCATTGCCACCGCCGCGATGAGTCCGGCCGCGATCCCGATGAGCGCCATGCGCGCTCCCTCGCCGATCACCAATCGCAGAACATCCCACTGCTGCGCCCCCAGCGCCATCCGGATTCCGATTTCGTGGACGCGTTGTCCGACGAGATATGAAATCACGCCATAAATTCCCACAGCCGAAAGTAGCAACGCGAGCGCGGCGAACACGCTCAGCAGAAGCATCGAGAATCGCTTCGTCGCAATCGAGCCCGATACGACCGAATCCATCGTCCGCACGTGATACACCACCGAAGTGCTGTCGATCTTTTCCATCGCGCTCCGAAACGCATTCGTCATGCTGAGCGGCTCGCCCTTCGTGCGAACGGCGTACTGCGTCCCGCTCGCCAGCAACGGCCAAAACTGATCCCGCAGTTGCCATACCGAAAGGTACATCTCGCACTGAAGGTTGCTGTGTCCCGTATCGCCGAGTCCCCAGTGCTCGACGTGGCCGGCAACTCCGACGATCACCGGTTGCAGATTAACAAGCTCAAGGTTCAACCGTTTCCCTACGGGGTCTTGATTCGGAAAATATTTCTTGGCGAAGTTTTCATCAATGACCACCGCGGCAGGAGCATGCTCGTCGTCTTGATCGCTAAGGAATCGTCCCCGGATTAACGGGATGCGCATCGCCGTCTGATAGCCGGAATTCACGAGATAAAACAAGCTGTTCGGCATCTCGTTATCATTGGCGGGCTTCGACTGGCCATCGATCCAGAACGGCAATTCCGCCTCGCCGCTCATTGGCATCTCCCCGCCTTGCATGGACACTGCTTCAGTCCCTGGTATTGCTTCGAAACTTTGCAGAATCTCGCGGTATTTCGCGCGAAGCTGCCCAGCACTCATTTCCTTCTGAGGCACAAACGACGTCGAGAAAGCCACCACGTTGTGCGGATCGAATCCAGGATTAACTCTCCAGAGCGCGGCGATGCTTCGGATCATTAGCCCGGCCCCGATCAGCAGCACCAGCGCCATCGCCATTTCCACCGCCACCAGCACTCGCTGCGTGCGATGCCGCGCGCCGCTTGATCCGCGCCCGCCTTCTTTCAAAGTTTCGTTCAGATCCGGCCGCGCGATTTTCAACGCCGGAACGAGCCCGAACAAAATTCCCGTCAAAACTGAAATGCCCAGCGTGAAAAGCAGCACGTGCACGTCGAGACCGATTTGATCTGCGCGCGGAATAGCTTCGGGCAGAACCGCGAGCACAGCTTGCGTGCCCCAGTTAGCGAGCGCGAGTCCCAACGCTCCGCCCGCGGTGGCGAGCAGGATGCTTTCCGTCAGAAGCTGCCGGATCACGCGAGTGCGGCTTGCGCCCAGCGCCGCTCGGATGGCGAACTCGCGCGCGCGCCCCGTCGAGCGCGCCAGCAGCAAGTTGGCCATATTCACGCACGCGATCAGCAAAACGAATCCCACCGCGCCGAGCAATACCAGCAGAATTCCTTGGACGTCTCCGATGATGTCTTTTTTCAGCGGCACGAGCTCGATTCCAGAGCCCTTATCTGCTTCCGGATACTCCGCCGCGAGGCCTGCCGCCACGCCTTCCATATCCGCGCGCGCCTGCGCGAGCGTCACTCCGGATTTCAGCCGGCCGATTGCGCTCATACCCAACGCGATTCGCCGATCGCGAAATGTCGGGTCGTTCCACTGCCCCATCGGCACGTACACGTCCAACGGGCGGAACATCGGCAGGCGGTCTGCGTAAACGCCGATAATCGTGTAAACCGTGCTGTCGAGCGTCATCGTCTTGCCGATCACGTCGGGTGAAGATCCATACATGCGCTTCCACAATCCCGCCCCAATCACGGCAACGGGAGCCGCGCCAGGTTGATCTTCTTCAGGCAGGAAATTGCGCCCGAGTATCGGCTGCATCCCGACGACCGGGAAGAATTCCGCAGACACCCTGTACCCCTGGATGCGCTCCGGCTGACCTGTTCCCGTGAGGATGTAATCTTGGTCCATGTAGGCGCCAAGGCCCGAGAATGATTGATTCCGCTTCTGCCAATCCAGAAAGTTGAGATAAGAGACGGAGGTCTCGCCGGAAGCGGAAGCCATACCGTAGACGGCGTAGAGCTGATTGGGCTGCGGAAACGGCAGCGGATTGAGCAATACACCGTTCACCACCGAAAATAGCGCTGTGTTGGCGCCGATTCCGAGCGCGAGTGTGAGAATGGCGACCACCGCGAATCCCGGCGACTTCGCCAGCATGCGAATGGCATACTTCAAATCTTGCATGAAAGCATTCATCGCCATGCTCCATCGAATCTGAATCCAATTTCTTTTCGGCGTTTCAAACTCTGATACGCGAGTTGAAGTTCAATCGTTCCTATTCGTATCGCAACGCAACCATTGGATCCACGCGCATCGCCCGCCGCGCCGGGAAGTAACACGCCAGCAGTGCAACGACCGCAAGCGCGGCAGCTCCGCCGCCAAAGCTGATCAAGTCGGTTGCGCTCACGCCAAAGAGCAAGCTTGCGAGCAACCGCTCGAGAGCGAATGTCATCGGCAGCCCAATCGCGATTCCGATGGCTGTGAGCACGAGCCCGCGCGAGATCAACATCTTCATGACGTCGCTCGGCCGTGCTCCAAGCGCCAGCCGCACGCCGATCTCATGCGTGCGCTCCGTCACCGCATAAGCCATCACGCCATAGACACCCACCGATGCGAGCACCAGCGCGATCAGCCCCAGAACCCCCATATTCGCGGCGACGTAAGAGAGGCCCACGATCGCGTTCGAGATCACGCGCTCGAGCGTCATCGCGTCGTACACCGGCTGATCCGGATCAACGCTGGCAACGCTGCCGCGAATCGCCGGTATCATTCCGCGTGGATCGCTCGTCGTACGCACCACCAGGTAAGTGTCCGCGTAGCTCCGTTGTTGATAGGAAAGATAAATCGCGTAGGGAGGGTTGCGATCGAAGATTTGGTAAGTGACGTCGCTCACCACACCGGCGATCGTGAGCCAAGGACCCGGTTCATCATCGCGGCCCATCTTGATGTGCCGCCCGAGCGCACTCTCTCCCGGCCAGAATCGCCGCGCCAATGATTCGGAGATAATCGCGACTCCCGGCCGATCGGCGCCATCCGCGTCAGTGAATTCGCGCCCCTCGCGCAGCGCCACGTGCAACAGCCGGAAGTACGATGGGCTAATCGTTTCGCGATTCGCTGTACGGTATTCGCCAGGCCGAGCCGGCTGCCCTTCGACGCTGAAATCATCCGAAGCTCCTCCGATGCCGAACGGAACCACGGACGCAAGCGCAGCCTCCTTTACGCCTGGAAGGCTTCCGACCGACTGCAACATGCGGTCGTAGAACGCGGCTAGCTGCGCCGAATTTTTGTATTTCGATTCAGGCAGCGTCATTCGCATCGTCAGCACGCTTTGCGGCTCGAAATTGAAATTCATCCTGAAAATTGCATTCACGCCCTTCACCATCAGCACGGCGCCCACAAGTAGCACCAGCGAAAGAGCGATCTCGGCAACCACGAATGCGCTTCGCATTCGCTGCCGGGCGCGGCCGCCGGTTGTTCCCCGCCCGATTTCCTTGAGCGATTCGACCAAGTCCGGCCGCGATCCTTGCAGCGCCGGTGCAAGTCCCGCGAGAATTCCCACGATCACCGTAATGGCCATCGTGTAAATGAAAGTGTCGCGATCGAGTTTGATGGAGCTCCATGCCGGGATGTATCGCGCCACCTCCGGCGGCATATTCTTCACGATCAGCTCGATCCCCCACTCGCCAATCAACAAGCCGATTCCAGCTCCCGCGAATGCAAGCAATAGACTTTCGGCGAGAAGCTGCCGGATGATTCGCCATCGGCTCGCGCCCAGCGCTCGCCGCACAGCAATTTCTTTCTGCCGGCCGACGCTTCGCGCGAGAAGCAGGTTCGCAACATTGGCGCACGCAATCAGAAGAACGAAGCCCACCGCTCCGAGCAAAACCAGCGAATACTGAACGCTCAGCAGTCCCGCGGCGTAAAGCCGCAGCGGCATGATCCAAATGCTCCATCCCGTTTCCGCCTTGGGATAATTCGCTTGCGCCCGTTTCTGCAGGATGTCCATTTCCGCCTGAGCTTGCGCGATGGTCACTCCGGGCTTCAGCAGCGCCATCGAAACTACGTGGTGCGAATCACGCACGGCCTTTTCGTCTTCGCTCATCGCCAGCGGCGTCCAGATTTGCGCGCTCATCGGAAAAGAAAAATCGCGCGGCATCACGCCGACAACATCGAAGCTGCGTCCCCCGAGCGTGACCGCCTTGCCCACAATTTGCGGGTCCGAAGCGAACCGCCGTTCCCACAGCCCGTAACTCAGAATCGTTTCCTGCCCGCGCCCTGCCTCGGTTTCGTCAGCGGAGAACACTCGTCCGAGCAGCGGTTTGGCGCTGATCATCTTGAACAAATCAGCTGAGATGGCCGCGCCCTGCAGTTTTTCAGGATCGCCATTCCCCGTCAGATTGAACGAACTCCATTCGAACGCGCCAATTTGCTCGAACGACCGGGTCTGTGTTTGCCAGTCGTCGAGATAGTCAGCGGGAGAGGCATATTCCCAGCCCTGGGTGTCGCCAGGCGCGCGATTGAAAAGCATGACGATTCGATCGAGATGCGGAAACGCCACCGGCTTCCGCAGAAACGCATCAGCCACGCTGAAAATCGCCGTGTTCGCGCCAATGCCAAGCGCCAGCGCAATCACAGCCAGCGCCGTGAATCCCCGGCTTTTCAGCAAAGTTCGAAATGCGTAGCGAAAATCCTGAAGCAGCGCGTTCATGATGAACCGTCTCTCCTACTCGTATCTCAACGCGATCAGCGGACTCTGCGTAATAAACCAAGGCTGAGAACATAACGACGGGCAATTGCGCCCACCAGCACTTGTAGCGGCCGGCTTCAGCCGGGCAGCCTTCGTCTTTCTCGCGCTCTCGTCGCAGTTTCGACGCCCACGCACACGCATACTGTCGCGGATGCCAAATATCGGCGACCGGGCGAGTAAATCGCTATAAGCGCCAACATCGCGCAATGTTCAATGAATAGTTGGCGCTAGACGCTTTCGACCTTCGCCCCGATCGTATCTTCGACAATTCTTCCGTCGAAAAGATGGATCGAGCGGTCCGCGATTTGCGCGTAGCGCGGGTCGTGCGTAACCATGCAGATGGTCGCGCCTTCGCGATGGAGTTGACGCAACAGTTCCATCACGGCTTCGCTGTTCTTCGAGTCGAGGTTTCCGGTCGGTTCGTCCGCCAGCAGGATGGACGGCTGCCCGACGAGTGCTCGCGCGACGGCCACGCGCTGCTGTTGGCCGCCAGACAGCTGTGAAGGGTAGTGCTTCATTCGGTGCGCCATCCCCACGCGCTCAAGCACTTCCTGCACGCGCTTCTTGCGCTCAGCGGAAGGCATGCTCCGGTACGTCAGCGGCAGCTCGACGTTCTCGAATACCGTAAGATCGCCGATGAGATTGAACGCCTGGAAAATGAAACCGATTTCGCGATTGCGGATTCGCGTGCGGTCCGAAAGCGAGAGATTCGACACCGCCTGTTTATTGATCCAGTAGCCGCCTTCGCTCGGCGAATCGAGCAGGCCGAGAATCGAGAGCAGCGTTGATTTGCCGCAGCCCGAGGGCCCCGCGATCGAAAGGAATTCGCCGTTCTGAATTTCGAGATGCACTCCCGCAAGCGCGTGCGTCTCCACTTCATCCGTATAGAAAACTTTCGTCACGCCTTCCAACCGGATCAATGCTTCCGCATTCGCCATACTCGCGCTCCTCTGAAAAATCTTTGCGCCGATTTCGCGCCCGCCCGCAATCTACTTCAGTTGAATTCGGTCGTAATTGTCCCACTGCGACATGTCCGACAGAATCACGGTGTCTCCCACTTGCAGCCCCTTCTTGATTTCCACCGTGTTCACCGACGTTTTCCCCAGCGCCACCTGCACGCGCGTCGCTTCCGAGCCGTCTGCCGTCACCTTGAAGAGTCCCACCGTGCTGTCCGCTTCGCCGTGCACCGGCCGCCCGACGTAAATCACATTCGTCAGCCGCTCGATTTCGACAGTGCCTTCGACGCTCAAATCCGGCCGCGCGCCCTCCGGCAGCGTGCCTTCGAGCGAGCAATCCACCGTCACCGTTCCGTTCACCACCGCGGGATCGATTCGCGTCACGTGTCCCGAAATAATTCCATTGTGCGTATCGATACTTGCCTTCTGCCCGATCTGAACATCTTTCGCCTGCGTCTCGGCAATCTTCAATTGCGCTTTCAAGTGCGTCGGCTGCGCCACGCGCGCCAGCACCGTGCCCATTGTCACCTTCTGCCCCACTTCCACGTCGAGCTCTTGCAGCACGCCGTCAATTCCCGGCGTCACGCGCAATTCCGCCACTTGCGAGCGTTTCAGATTCGACAGCGCGCGCAACTCATCCACTTTCGATTGCTGCACGGCAAGCTGCGGCTCCATCGAGCTCGCAAACGTGGTCACTTGCTTCTCGGCGATGTCATTCTGTTTCGCCAGCTCTTCCGCTTTCACTTTCGAAGTCTTCATCACCACGTCGGAGATCAGCCCAAGCTTGAACAGTTCCTCGTTCGTGTCCGATTGAATCTGCGCCTGATGATATTCCGACCGCACGCCCGCGGCCTTGGCCGTTTGGTCCATCAACAGATTTTGAAGCTGCGCCTTCAAATTATTGAGTTCAGCTTCCGCGCCCTTCTGCTGATATTCCGCGTCGAGCGCCGCCTGCTGCAATTCCGGGTTCTGCAACAGCAAGATTGCCGTGTTTGCTTTGACGGGCACGCCGGGCAGAAGATAGCGTTCTTCCACTTGCCCGTCCGTCGCCGCCGGGATCAACCGGATCGTCTCTGGCACCAGCGTTCCGAGCCCGCGCACCTCGCGCAGCATCGACCCGCGCTTTACCGTGTCCGTCCACACCACGCCCTTATCCACCGTCGGCGCCGCAGGCTTTAGCGTGTGCAAAGCGTAGGTAACCAGCGGAATAAGGATCAGCGCCGCCAGCAGGTACACGGCTTGCCGGATCCTTTTCTTGCGCTTGACGTCTGGGCGGGCTATATCCACAGCAATAGTCTCCAGAAGAAGTATCGCAACTCACCTTCCCCCGTTACGCGCAACTTAAGTTGTTTATTATATTATATTTACAACGAAGGTGAGAGCACTCGCCCATCATTCTTGCCCGCTCGTGGGATTATTCCGTCCCAAATTCGAACATCAATTTTGCAAGGAACCTCACGCCCCAGACGTGTAGCCCACGCCTGCCCTGAGCTTCGAAGGGTCCCCGGCGCGACGCAGTCGCGACGAGACGTGAGGCCTTTCCACGCCCGATGCTATCTATTTCAATTCAGAGCCCGGAGGCTCCCATCTCCGGGAAGCCCCTAACCTGTTGGCACCTATCGAGCCAGCACGGTCTGTGATCGGCTGCCGTTTGAGCGGACGACACCAGTTGACGCCGTCATTCCGCGCCGCCATCACATCCCCTACGCCCGTGCCGCCGCGCTTACGCCAGCGCCGTCTTAATCCGCTTCGACGTCTTCAGCAATTGTTTCTTCAACGCATCGAGCTGCTTCGAAATCGCGTCCAGCTCTTTCCTCGCCACCGCACCTGCCTTTACGTACTTATGCGCCTTCGCGTCCGCCGTCCCGACCGCAGCTCCAACCTTCCTCGCAAACTGGTTCAACTTGCTTCTCTTCGCCATCCATTCCTCCTATTTTGAATTTGTATCCTGTGCCATCGTACTCGCGCGTCTCGCACTCCGTCAACGTAGCGTCGCTCTTTCGGAAATCTCGCCCAACGCCAGCTTCAACAAATTATTAATTTATAGGGCCTGTTCCCGAATATCCTCGCCAGTTGGATAATTTACGGGCCCTCAGAGTTTCATCGTATTCACCGCCCGCTTGATCTCATCTGCGCCCCGCGATAAATTTGCCTACTTCTGAAGCAGTTGATTCAACGCCGCGATCTGCTGATGCGTCATTTTCGCGCGCAGCAAATCAATTTTCATCGGATACATCGAACCATACTCAGTCACCTTATGCGCCGCCGGAAACATCGCGCTGATATAGGCGTCCCGGTACGCAATCCAATCCTTTTCAGCAGTCTTAATTTTTGCAAGCCCCACCGGATCGCTTTCAGCCTGTGAAAGCACTTTGGCATAGACCGCATCTAGCTTCGCATCGACCCGTGCCGCCTCTTCATGCGCACAAGCATTCATCTCCCCCGGAGTGTTCGCCTTCTCGCTACAAGCCCGATATTCTTTCGAACTCTGACAAAAGGACGCACCGGAAGTTAGAGCCATAAAGAAGATAACCGCTACGTATCTCACCTGCAAAACTCCATGTCGACGCGCGTCATCCGACGCTGAGGAAAAGTGCCAGGAACATTCATAGCCGCTGGCAGTGCACCCTCATATGGAACATTCTCCGCTCAGGGGCGGCGAACAACCAAACCCGAATACTACTGAGCACTATTTGCAGCCGCTGTTCGGTCGTAGGGGCGCTGCTTGCTGCGCCTGCCTTTTCCGAAAGCAGTTTTGAAAATCTATGTGGAGTGTCCAATCCCATTGAGCTGGAAGCGTTTGGATAGTACTAACAATGTTACGAGACTTGCTGGTACCCGGGGGTCGCATGATAATGTGACGATGCAAAATGTTCGAGCGTAGAACAACGCGAATCAGGCCAGCGCCACTAGGGCGACGTGTAGCTCATGTCCCCGGCGCGACGCAGTCGCGACGAGACGTGAGGCCTTTCGACGCAGCTGACAACGTGGGGTCTCCGCAAATTTGCGGAGCCCAGTACTCAATTTCTAATCGATAGACTAAAACGATTAGAAATCGCTGCAAGCCGTAGAAAACATGGAACCGAGACCAATTCTAATCGATAGAAAAAACACCAACTCTGCGGACAACAAATCACAATGCGCGATCAAGGCAATCACGCACTCGAGCGTCGGCCTGCCCTGAGTTTCCGAAGGGCATCCTGCCGGCGATTTTCCGCGCGGCCACCGCACTCAAGACTTCTAGGCAATATTCCGCGGCAAGACGAATCGGGACCGCCTTTTCCAATCGCTACACCAAAACAATTAAAAATCGGCGCAACCGCTAGAAAACACGGAACCGAGGTCATCTCTAATCGCTACAAAAATAGAGGGGTCGCAAAGCGCGTGCGGCGGCAACTCAACGCGGACTGTTTGGCCTACGCTCCGAATGCGATGCGCTCGGCGTTCACGGCCGCGCCGATCACTCCATCTTCGTCGCTCGTGGGAATTACCTCGAAGAAGCTGCCTTGCAGGGGACTCATCCGCACCATCTCTTGCAGAAACCGGTCGAGCATCCCTATATCCACGAACTTCGCGTTCGGACCGGTGATGAAAAACTTGCCGGGTCCTTCCATGTGGACATTCGAAGCCGCCGCCGCAGCCAGCGCGCGGTGCCACAGCACAACGAACTCGGCGCAGCGCGCATCGCCACTCTTCGCGTTCGCGAAAACTTCCTCAGGCTCGAGATCGAGGAAGCGCAGTCTCATCGCGCGATTGCCCATGATTCCTTCCATGTGCCCGCGTCCTCCGCAGCCGCAGAAATTTTCCTTCGCGTCGAGCGTGACCACCGTGTGCCCGCCCTCCCAAATTCCTTGCCGCCACGGATACCGCCCGAAGCCGATGCCGTTGCCGAGCGTCCAGACGCGAATGAGCTTGTTGAGTTCCCCGCGCGTGGCGGCGATGCCCGCCGCCGTCGCATCGGCATCATTGAAAACTTTGACCGGAACCGCTTCGCCGCCGAAACGAAGAGAGGCGGAAAGCACCGCTTCCATGTTGAATCCTTTCACCTGGTGCAAATTCGGAGAATCCTCGATCACGCCGTTCTGGATGATTCCGGGGAAACCCAGTCCGACCGCGCGAATTTTTTCTCCGCCGGCAGCTGCTTCCAGTTCCCGGCGAATCACTTCGGCGATGCTTTCCGCCGGCAGCGTCTGCAAAGGATCCATTGAACTCGATTTTTCCGGGTACACCCGAACGCCGCCGAGAACCTTGTTGTTCTCGACGAGTGCCACCGAGATGTGCTCCATCACCAGAACGCCGAGTGTCTTGCTCATCTTGCGCCTGCCAATCCTCGTTCGTCGTTGCTCTGCGAGTGAATCATGCTAGGGCCTGCTCAGCTTGTTCAGTCCGTTGAACGCAGCGGCTTTGTAGCTCTCCGCGAGGGTCGGATAGTTGAAAACGCTATCCACGAAATATTCCATCGTGCCTCCCAGCGCGAACACCGCTTGACCGATGTGAAGCAATTCGGACGCGCCTTCGCCGATGATGTGGACGCCGAGCAGCAATTTCGTGTCGGGGCTGAAAATCAATTTGAGGCGCCCGGTGGTATCGCCGCGGATCTGGCCGCGCGCGATTTCGCGGAAGTAGGAGATGCCGACTTCGTAGGGGACGCCTTCGTCGGTGAGCTGCTCTTCCGTTTTGCCGATAAACGAAATTTCGGGAATGGTGTAAATGCCGTAAGGGTAGTTCGCGCGATTGGAATGTACTGGCAATCCGAACGCGTTCGAAGTTGCGATGCGGCCCTGTTCCATCGAGACGGATGCCAAGCTCGGGAAGCCGATCACGTCGCCGACCGCGAAAATATTTGGTTGCGCGGTGCGGTAGTTTGCGTCCACCGCGATGCGCCCGCGATCGTCGGATTCGAGGCCCGCGGCGGCGAGATTCAATTCGTCCACATTGCCTTGCCGGCCCACCGCGTAAAGCAGCGCTTCGCCCGAGACTTTTTTCTTGCTCTTGAGATTAGCGCTGACCCCGCCTTCAGGAGTCTCTTCGACGCTCTCGACTTCTTCATTGAGCCGGAGCGTGACGCGACGATCGCGCAAGTGGTAGCAGAGAGCTTCGACCATTTCGGTGTCTGCGAACTCAAGCAGGCGCGGCCGCTTCTCGACGAGAATCACGCGCACCCCGAGCGTTGCAAACATGCAGGTGTACTCGACGCCAATGACTCCGCCGCCGACCACGATCAGCGTTTTCGGAATATCCGGCATCTGCAAAATTTGGTCGCTGTTGATGATGTTTCGATTGTTGAATGGAACGAGCGCCGAGTGCGCGGGCTTGGTTCCCGTCGCGATGATGATGTTGGCGGCTTCATATTCCGATTGGTTGCGCGAGCCGACCACGCGGACGTGGTGCGGATCGATGAAGCTGGCCATACCGGTGAGCACTTCGATGCCGTTGCGCGAAAGTTGCGCGCGGATCACGTCCATCTCTGTCTTGATCACATGCTGCGCGCGAAAGCAGAGGTCAGCCATCGTGATTTGCTCTTTCACGCGATAGTTGACGCCGTAGATGCTCTGATAGTGGAAACCGGAAAGATGAAGGACCGCTTCGCGGATCGTCTTGCTGGGGATGGTGCCGGTATTTATGGCCGCGCCGCCGACCACTTCAAGTTTTTCGATGAGCGCGACACTCTTGCCGTACTTTGCGGCCTGAATGGCGGCGCGTTGTCCCGCGGGCCCGGACCCGATGACGACAAGATCGAATTTTTCCATCGAAATAATGTAGCTCGGGTCTTCAGACCCGAGGATTTTGAATTTTGTTTTTGTCGCGCTAGCTGAAAAGCCTCACCTCTGAAGAGGTGAGCTACATTCCTTGCGCGACATTCGTGAAGACAAGAGGCGCGAGTATATCACCGTTGAAGTTACGCCCACATCACATCGCGGTTACTGTGCCGCTTGGCGGCTGATTGCGCGCCGCCGCAGTCGAGCGCGCCCCTCGCGCGACCGGCGAGAGGCAACTCGAGAAAAAACTCCGCTGAAAACTGAAATGCGAAATCAAAAGCGCGAGATTTTCCGCGAACGGGATCCTGCGAGACATTCCGGTCGAGAAGACTCCGAGCCTTGCGGCTTCGCTCAATAATTTCGAATGCCTGAAGCGATTACCTGTCGCGCCCGCCTCGGCCGCGTCCACCGCCTCCACCCCCGCCGTAGCCGCCGCGCCCTCCGCCGCCACCCCCGCCTCCAGGTCCGCGCCCGCCACCGCCACCGCCGCCGCCTTCACGCTGCGGGCGAGCCTCGTTCACCACAATTTTGCGGCCCTTGAAATCCTTGCCGTTCAGCGCAGCGACGGCTTTTTCCGCTTCGCCGTCCTCATTGATCTCAACGAATCCGAAACCTCGAAGTTGGCCGGTGAAGCGATCTCGAATAAGCGTGACAGTCCCAGACGTGATCCCGTTCTCCGTGAACAGCGCCTGCACATCCTCTTCCGTCGCCTGAAACGGAAGATTGCCCACATACAGTTTCTTCACTGGCTTCTCCTTCGCCCTCGCGGGCGCACCAAGTATGCGAAGCTGAAGAGGCAGTATCACGGCCACGGGCAGTCAGAAGGCACCTGGCCACCTGGGCTGAAGCTAACGCTCCAGCAACTCGCCCCAAATCTTGCTGCAAGTTGCTTCCCCAGTCAACAAATGTCCATTTGGCGCGGGCGTTCGAAATGGCGTTCGCCGCGACTGCGGTAAAATTTTGGGGCTGCGGCAAAAGTTGCATACGCACGGCCGTCGCTGAGAGACTGTCGTTGAAGAGAATTTGTTTCAAATCGTAGGAACCTAATTCGTAGCGGCGGTAATCGAATCAGAGTACGCAAAACGCCGATACCGGCATGGCGCATGTCAATTTTCGGCAAAGGCCAACGGAGGATTCGTGAGTAGCAAGGTGATGCGCGTCGTCGGCTGGACAGTCTTAGTCATTGCGATTATTTGTACGCTCGCGTCCGTAGCACTGACGATCGGTCTTCATAAATATGTGAAAAGCGCGGTCATTACGGTTCTTCGCGAGCGTTACAACAGCGACGTGGAGATCGGCGATCTCCGGATTCTTATTTTTCCCCGCGTGTTCATAACGGCCACCAAAGTGGTGCTGCGGCATGAAGGCCGTACCGACATTCCTCCATTCCTAGACGCGGACAAGCTTACGGTTTCAGCGGATATACTTTCGCTCTTTCAATCGCCGAGAAAGATCGCGAGCGTTCATTTGGAAGGATTGAAGATAAACATTCCGCCGCGCAATCCTAACGCGCCGCAACACGGACCGCGCCAAGTGAAGATGCCCGTCGTACTCGAAGAAGTCACAGCCGACGACACCGTGCTCGTGATGATACCGAGCGATCCGAACAAGGTTCCACTCGAGTTCGATATTCATAGTCTTGTGATGCATGAATTTGGGCCCGTCCAGCCTGCGGAATTTCACGCGCTGCTGCGAAATCCCAAGCCCGTCGGGGACATCGACACTGAGGGGCAATTCGGCCCGTGGGATGCGGACAATCTGAGTCTCACTCCGATTCAGGGGAAGTTTTCGTTTTCGAATGCCGATCTTTCGACACTCAAAGGAATCTCGGGAATTTTGTCTTCGAAAGGGCAGTACAGCGGCCCCCTCGACAAACTCGACGTCACCGGTGATACGGACACGCCTGACTTTGCGCTTCAGTTCGGCGGAAGCCCCGTGGACCTCAAGACGCATTACATCGCTGTCGTTGACGGGACGAACGGAAACACGTATTTGAAGCCCGTTACCGCGCACTTTCTGCATTCAACCATCGAGTGCAGCGGCGAAGTGGTGGGTGTGCACGGTTCGAAACACCGCAAAATTGTATTGGAGGCGACTGCCAGCGACGCGCGCGTCGAGGATTTGCTTCATCTTGTCGTGAAAGGCGATCAACCCGTGATGACCGGAACCGCCAATCTGAAGACGAAGATCGATCTGCCGGCCGTCGACGGGACGCTCTTCGATAAGCTGATCCTCGACGGCCAGTTTGGCATCGAAGGCGCGCATTTCTCGAGCGAGGGCGTGCAGGGGAAGATCGATTCGCTGAGCAGGCACGGCCAGGGCCAGCCCAAGAATGAAGACATCGAAAACGTGATCTCGAATTTGCAAGGGAAGTTCGTTTTGAAGAACAAGGAGGCAACGTTCTCGAATCTTGGGTTCGATGTCTCCGGCGCGAAGGTGCAGCTCACGGGAACCTACAATCTCGAAAATGAAAATCTCGATTTTCGCGGCCACCTGCTCTTGCAGGCGAAGCTCTCGCAATTGACGACGGGCACAAAATCTTTTTTACTGAGACCCTTTGACTCAATCTTCAAGAAGAACGGCGCGGGAACTTCGCTGCCGATTAAGATTTCGGGAACGCGCTCGAATCCATCGTTCGGCCTCGACCTCGGCCATAAGGAGAAGGACGACAAGAAAGTTCAGGGAGCGCAAATCAAAAATGGTGATTAGCCAGCGGACTTCTCCGCGCGACGCATGCGCATCGGCGGAATATTTTCAGGGCTTGGCGATTAGGATGGGCTGCGGATCGGACTCGCGACGATAAAACACGCGAGGTCGTTGCGTTTCGCGATCGTCGGGCGAGACGCCGCGCGACTGTGCACCTTGCACAATCGAAATGTCGCGGCCCAACGCGGCCATTCGCTTCATACCGTCCGTCTGCAGCTCCGGCAGCCGCAGCGTAGTGTAGTCGAGCCATTCGCGCAGGAGAATTTGACCGTCCTTCGGCGCGTAATCCGCTTTGCCCTGTTTCAGTCCCTCTTCAACGAGAGCATAAGTGAGCAAACCGTGGCCATACTGCGAAAGTTCCAGCGCCGCTTCATCTCCCTGCGCTGCGGCGAGAATATACATTCCCTTTTCATAGGCCAATTGCGCGAGACCCTGTGAATTCATCGGGCCCTGGCGCGGATCGTCGGATTCGAGCGTCTTGCCTGATTGACACGCATCAATCACCAGCACGATGTAATCCGCGTCAATCTTTTCGATGACGGAAGCCAGCTCACGGTCGTTGATCGCGCCTGGAAAGATTTCACTGGCGGCGGTTCGCGCGGCTGGAGCATCCGGCTGAGGCTCGAAATCCTGCGCGATCAGATAAAAGCGATCGCTCTCCTTTCCCGGAGCAGCGCCGTGACCGGCGAAATAGATGAAGATCGCGTCTTCGGGCTGCGCGGTTTCGATCCTGCTCAACTGTTTAGGAAATCCCTCAGCCAGAGGACCGGCTTGCGAGCCACCGAAGCGCGCCAGAGCTTGCAGGATGTTGGCCTTCGTGGCGTCCTGATTTTCGAGGAGAATCACCCGGACATCGCTGAAGGCGCCGATTTTTGTTTGCTGCACGCGCAATTCATCACTGAACGCCCGCGCGTCATCCACCGCGTAATGCAGATTGAATTGCGGGTGTGCGTATTCATTGATTCCCACGGCGAGAATGTAGGCGATGCCGGGCCGCTTCAAGTCTTCCGCGCCATCGAAGGTGATTTCAGTGTCCGCGCTTTTGACATCCTCATGGTTGAACGCGTAAGCGAGCAGATGTTGCTCGCCAGCGACAGCGGAGATCGTGGCTTCCAAGGTTGTCTCCGATTTGCCGCTCTCCAATACTTCGCCGTGCCAAATCCTTACGAGAGATCCGTTGCGGAAAAGACGGACGTCACGAACTCCGCTGCCGCCTCGGTGAGTGGAATCCGCCGGCGCCTCCTGCACGTTTATTTTCACGGACACGGTACGGGCGGAATTGCTCACGTCATTGTTCACAACTGCTCCCGAGGGCGCTGCTTCGAGCGATAACTCGAGCTGCGGTTGCCGCCGGTCAACTTGTGAGATCTCTCTTTTCGGCTGCGGAAATCTTCCAGCGAGGATTTCAGCGAGCAAGGCGGGATGATAATACTCCCGAAGGAAAACCTCGACGGGAGCCACATTGAACGTATTTCCCTGGAAGCGCCATAAGATGCGCTGCCATCCGCGCGGCGAGCCATCGAAGAGCCCGTTGGGACTTATCACCAGCCAGTCCGCGCCCGTTGCTAGCGAGACTAACGTGGCCATCAACTCGCCCGTTTGTGGATCCCACACGCGCGTGCCGCTATCTTCACTGGTCGTGAAAATCCATCGGCCGTCCGCGCTGAATGCCACGTCCCAGGCCGTACTGGGCGGGTGTATTGTCCGCACTTCACGGCCAGTGGCCAGTTCCCACACCTTTACGTCACCACCTGCTGATGCCAGCCATCGGCCATCAGGACTAAAGGCGACCGCATAACCGCTCAATCCGGTGAGTTCTCGTATCACGCGACCGGTCTCAACATCCCACAGGCGAACGACGCGATCCATGATCCACTCGCCCCGTTCGAACCGCTGAATGGCTCCTGACGAGGAAGCGAGAGTGCGCCCGTCCGGACTGAAGGCCACCGCAGTAATCTCGCCTTCGCTGCCAACTAACGTTCGAATCTCGCGTCCGGTGCTCACATCCCACAATTTTATCGTTTTGTCGGCCGGATGATCGTTCCCTTGAGGTTTGCTTCCATCCAAGACGCCGGCACCCGACGCAAGAAGTTTTCCGTCGGGACTGAAGGCCACCGTATTTATTTCGCCCGTGTGGCCGGTGAGCGTGCGCAGTTCGCGGCCGGACGCTGTATCCCACAGTTTTATCGTTTTATCGCTGCTTCCTGATGCGAGAAGCTTTCCATCCGGGCTGAATGTGACGGAATTGACCGTGTCCTTATGGCCTACCAGTGCACGCTGGAACTGCCCGTCACGCGAATTCCAAATGCGAATGGTCGGGTCAAGTTTAGTTTCAGCCGGGTATGGCTGCCCAGCCGCTGACGCTATCCACCGCGAGTCGGGGCTCATGGCCACAGTCGTGATCATGCCGGTGTGCCCGGTCAGAACATGCATTTGTTGACCGGCTGCGAGATCCCATAACCTAACCGTGTGGTCGCTGCTGCCGAGCGCGAGAGTTTTGCCGCTGGCCGCCCTGGCAAGCGGGCGGATTTGATCGAGAACCTGGCCGCCAAGAACGGGTTTTTGCCGCCAATTACTAGCATCCCAGAGCGCGATTCTGTTGTCCGAGCCTGCGGCCAGCCAATGCCCGTTAGGGCTGAAGCTGACCGCGAAATTCGTTGTGTGATTGCCAGGAAGGGCGAGTGACTTCACGGGGCGTCCCGTATTTGTTTCCCAAATCTCAACGCCTTTTCCCACCACGGCGGCAAGCAGACTTCCGTCCGGACTAAATGTCACCGCAAAAGAAGATTCGCCCGGCTTTGCAGCCCATGCATGGATCTCATGCCACGTGCTCGTATCCCATAGCTTGACGGATCCGTCCAAGTCGCAAGAGGCCAGCCAGCGGCCGTCTCGACTGGTGGTCACTGCCAAAACAACATTCTGGTGGCCCGCGAGGGTTTGAATCTTTTCCCCGTTGCTCATCTTCCAGATGTCCACATTTTTACCGACCGATGCAGCGAGCCATTCCGCGTTACCGCCGAACGCCAGACCGGTGACTTCGATTGGTTCGTGCAGCGTCTTCAATTTTTTTGCTGTTGAAATGGGCCAGACTCTGATCAATCCGTCTTTGCTGCCGGCCGCAATCGTCCCGCCGTCCAGGCTCAAAGCCAGCGCCCATACGGGAGTTCGTCCACCCAAACTGCTTAGCTCGCGGCCTGTTTCGATGTCCCAGGTTTTCACCGCGCCGTCGGTGGCAGCCGAAATTAGAGTTTTTCCGTCGGGAGTCACTGCGGTTTTTTCGACCATGCCGGGGTGGCCGGCGAAGGCCCTCAGCTCGCGGCCGGTTTTGAGATCCCATAGTTTGAGCGTGGTGTCTTGGCTTGCTGAAACCAACCATTGGCTGTCGGGTCCGAATGCAATGGACATGACTGGCTTGTGATGCCCGGATTCCATGACAAGTTCGGGTTTCGCATTTTGATCCGGCGGCGAGGTGGCGCCATTGGAAGAAGATTGGGCAAGCGTGCTGATTGCGGTGGAAAGGAGGGCCACACAAAGAGTAAGCGGGCGCATGATATTTGTTCTGTTACGAAGGCGTCAAATATCGGTGATAGGTTCTGCTTTATCGTAGATTCGAAACACCGCGTTCAGGCCGGAAATGAATGCCGGAGATGACAACTGGTAACACGCGCCCAGGATTAGGTGTGCAGGATTTCGAGAAACGAAGAGATAGCAGCCTCTGGCGCTGGAGAACTGGGCTGCGCTAGGGATCAGCAAGCCGGGACTGGTCGGATCGTCTACGTTTGAGAAATAGAATGAAGGCGAGTGATCAGGCGATCGAGAAACCCGACTTGGCCTTTTAGAATGCGGGCGCGCGCATCTTCGAGCGAAAACCAGGCGGCACGATCAATTTCGGGGAATTCTTGTGTCTTGCCGGACTTTGGCGGCCATTCCATGGAGAAATGATTGCTGTGAATTTCTGTCGGAGAGCAGTCGCCCTCGAAGGCCCACGCTGTGATGATTTTTCCGCTTGGCTGCTTGATTTCGTCGAGAGGCATGAATTCGCCGGCGGGCTTGATGCTGGTTTCTTCTTCGAATTCGCGTTTCGCTGCGGCGAGTGCGGTCTCGCCGTCCGTGTATTCGCCTTTTGGGATTGACCATAAACCGAGATCTTTCTTCCGCCAAAACGGCCCGCCGGGATGCACGAGCAGAACTTCTACTTCGGAGAGACGGCGTCGGAACATGAGTAGGCCTGCGCTGCTGACGCGTTTCATGTGTGCTGATTATCTTACGACGATCCTTTGCGGAAAACGCGAGCTCCTATTAACAGATGCCGAAAATTAGCTGGGGTTTCGGTGGGCATGCGGAATGTGGAGAATTCGTGCTGGAGGCCCGTAGCACAGGCGCTATGTTAATATTGTTGCGTCTCGCTAGGCCCGTAGCTCAGTTGGTTAGAGCGCTACCTTGACACGGTAGAGGTCTGGGGTTCGAGTCCCCACGGGCCTACCATCCTTTTCAAGACCCGCAAAATTGACTCGAGAAAAACTCTGATCTTTCATCAACTTTTCGAACGAACGAGACCGATTATGTTGCCCGCGAATCCTTAGGATGATGGATCAACGGTCTGGTCGCCACAGAACCGCCTGGGGCTTGGCATGCAGGAAACTCGTGACCTGCAAAATGCCCTGCGAATCATAGTCGCCGCGCGCGAGCACCGGTTCGCCGGCTACCGCTTGAATGGCAGCATGCCGCGCGATCGCCTCAGTGAGATCGGCTGTGACCTGCTTGCCGTCCCGCGTCTCAATCACAACGTGCGTTCCCGACACGACGCGAACGAAACCCGAAATTTGATGCGGCGACAACGCCGGCTGGGCGGGTGCCTCCACCCTAACGAATTGGGACGCGGGAATAAGCGCGTCACCCGTTGCCCCGAGGCCGAAGATCGAGAGCATCCGATAGCTCGCGACATAGACTTTACCGTTCGCCACCATGGGTACGATGTTTGCGTTGCCGCCGGTGTTTGGCCAGGTCCCTGCGGTGCTCGAGTAGAGTTGTGCGCCGCTGGCCGCGTTGAACGCGTATAGCGTGACGTCGTACGTGCTGTTATACGGGCGGCCTACTGCCCAGATCACCGCGGATCCGGAAGTGGTTCCGTTCGACGAGATGCTGGTGAAGAATCCGGGGTCCTGCGCGCCAGTGACTGATGGCGACGTGAATTCAGGATCAGCGACCAGAGCGGTTTTAGGCGAGGTCTGCACTTTCCAGACATTGATGTTGTTCCCTCCGCTAGACACGACGCGGCCAATGCCGTCCGACCCCGTGAAGAACGACGGGCCGCACCAGCAGCCGCCGACGGAATACTCGCCCACTACATCGCTAGAATTCTCGCCGCCGAGACTGCCCGTTTTCATGAGATACATAATCCCGGCCTTGCCCGCGGCCACGGCAAGATTCGGATCGGAACCGGGCTGCTTAGGCAACAGCATCACGCCTCCCGAACCGAAATCTTCATCATTCTGGTCCAGCTCTGCCACATCGGCTCCTGCGTCCGTGGGGCTGAAGTAAGAGACAATCTGATTGAGTGTCGACGAAATCTCGATCACGCTCTCCGAAAGATTCACTGTCTTGGTTTTGTCGTACGTCGTGCCGGAGGGATCGGAATTCCCTGTGACAAAATACACATTGCTGCCTCCTGAGGACGGTCCGTAACCCGACATCCAGATGGACGTCAGGAAGAAATCGTTCGGCGAGTTGACTGACAGTACTTGGTTATTCAGCTGCTTCTGCGTGATAGGTGCGAGCGTAGTAGCGTTCCAAGCAAGCATCCAACCGCGTGAAATGTTGGCGTTGATGTCACAAAAGCTGCCGAACCCCGCGTAGATATTTCCGTTGACCTCGAGCAGAGCGGGACGCTGGCGACTCGATCCGGCGGTGAAGTTGTATTCGGTTTTGCCGTCAGAGAGCGTATGCGTTGCCGAGACCACGACCGGGGTTACATTATCAGCTAGAGTTGTTAGGTTCAGAGCGTGCAACGTAAACTCTTCGGAACTGCTAGCGGAATTATAGGTATAGGCAATTACGTAAAGCAGCTTTGCCGATACATTGATGACGGGAGTCGAATTGATGCCGACATTGCTGCCGTTGTTGTTGCATTGGCCGGGCAGTGCTGTGATGGGCACGGGCGTACCCAGATTGACATGCAGCAGGATCGCACCCGATGCCGCGTCGATCGCATACACCGAGTTGCTTTCGGTCGCGACGTAGACCACGTCATGTTTGCTTCCGCCGATGGTGAGGCCCGTGACTAGGAGAGGCTCCGCATCAACTTGATCATCGAGCGTAACCTGCTGTAGGAGCCCGAAGCTCGAGCCGCTGATCGCGCTCGGCGTTAGCGAAGTTTCGCTGCTGTTCCATCCAGTGCGCCGCGTGTCATTGTGATAGGTAATGACGTTGATCTTCGCCGTGCTCGCGTTCGAAATGGAATTCTGAGAGGTCTTTGCGCTTACAACGCCCGCCGCTGCCGGCAGTGCAGCCGGGCGGACTGCGAGTTGCAGGCTCTGCGCGCCAGCTGCCGGAGAAAACATACACCACAATAAAAGCGCGCATAGCGTTGTGACAGCTGCCTGAGTTGCACGGCATTGGCTGCTGAATGCGGCCGCGCGAACCGATGACGACTTGATGAGAAATCGCCGCGCAAAGCGATGCGTGTTCATTGATGACTGTCTCCTTATCTCTTTCTAGGGGACCGAAACTCGCGGACCGTTACAAAATGTTAGATAGAAAGCCCCAAGACAACTTGGTTATGCTGAGTTTTACGCCCAGCGCAGCTATTGTTCAACAGAATTCGGAGTTCATGGGCGCGCCTGTGGAAAAATCCGAGCCTTTCGTACTCCCCGTACTAGAGCGGGATGCGAGAATCCGGGATGCGAGAATCTCAGTTATTGCCACCGAATCCGCAGCGCGATTCTATTTTAGAGTTTTAGCGTAGAACGCGGTGATGCGCGACCAGGCGTCGGCGGTCGCGTCTGGCCTGTAGCCATCTTTATTGTTGGGATTTTCGAATGCGTGGCCAGCGCCATCGTAGATTTTCACGTCAATGGATTTTCCGTCGGCCTTCATGGCCTTTTCGAAGGCGCGCACGTTGTCCGGAGTGATGCCGCGATCTTCCGCGCCGAAATTTCCGAGAAGGGGTGCGGTGATTTTCTGGATGTCGGCGTTGTCGGTTGGCATGGCGCCGTAATTCACTACGCACGCGGCTAGACGCGGCTCGTGGATGGCGAGCTGCAGAGAATATCCGCCGCCCATGCACCAGCCGATCGAGCCGATCTTGCTTTGAATGACATCCTTGCGCGCCGCCAAATAATCGAAGGCAGCTTTCATGTCGCGGATGGCGCGATCCTGCGGCAGGCCGCGCATTAGTTCGTGCGCTTCGTTCGGATCTGCCGCTATCTTGCCGCGATAGAGGTCCACGGCGAGAACGACGTAGCCCTGATCCGAAAGTTTTTCGGCTTCTTCTTTTACCCAGTCGTTCAAGCCCCACCATTCGTGAATCGCCACGATACCGGGATGCCGCCCGGCTGTGTCCGGCAGGGCGAGAAATCCGGAGATGGTTTCGTCGCCGCTTTTGAATTGCACCATTTCCGTTTTCGATTTGCCGGAAATTCGAGACGCGCTGACAATCGCGAGGGCTGCGATGAGCGCAAGGCCGACTGTGCACTTCAGAACTTTCATAGTGTTCTCCTCTACAAAACCAAAGAGCCAGATTCTAACGCCGTATATCGCGGCAAGCCAAACACACGAACGCGAATTCGCAGCGGCGAACTGGCGCGTCAGGGGGCGCGCTCGACTAAGACCGCGCTGCCGTAGGCCAGCACCTCCGTGACGCCCTGCATGATTTCGTTCGCGTCGTAGCGCACGCCGACAACGGCATTCGCGCCATGTTCGGCGGCGTGCTGCATCATCAACTCTAGCGCCTCTTCGCGCGTCTGCTCGCACATGTCGGTGAAGAGAGTAATGTTGCCGCCGACGATTGTTTGCAGCGACGCGCCAAGCGTACCGAAAATGCTGCGCGAACGGACGATGATTCCGCGCACCATGCCCAGATTTCGCACGATGCGATAGCCCGGCATTTCGAAGAGCGTCGTGACCATACTTGGTTCCACTTTTACGTTCACAGGGCCTCACTTTCACCGCGCGCCCAACGTTCACGCAAATGCGCCAGGTCATACACCGCGAAACTTTTTCACGATGACCTTCAAACACGCGGACAATACGGGCTGCAAAAGCGTCGAGGATAGCACATTCGCATTGGCTGCTCTCGCGCGCATGCTAGAATAGGGGTGAGTTCGTTGCGCTCGTCGTTTTCGATTTAGGCTCGATTTGGCCTCGATTTGGGTCGATTCACCTCGATTGGAATGAAGAAGGGCTGCAGGAACGTTCATGCAGCCCTTTTTGTTTGCGCAGACAGCCGATATGACGCCACCGATTCGAAACATCGCGATCATCGCCCATGTGGACCATGGCAAGACCACGCTTGTGGATGCCATGCTGCGCCAGAGCGGAATTTTCCGCGCGAATGAGGCGCTGGTCGAACGCGTGATGGATTCGAACGACCTCGAGCGCGAGCGCGGCATTACGATCCTCGCAAAAAATACGGCGCTCTTTTTTCACGAGACGAAAATCAATATCGTGGATACGCCGGGGCACAGCGATTTCGGGGGCGAAGTCGAGCGCGCGTTGCGCATGGTGGATGGCGTGCTGCTGCTGGTGGATGCGAGCGAAGGTCCGCTGCCGCAAACGCGCTACGTCTTGCAGAAGGCGCTGGCGTCGAAGCTGCCGCCCATCGTCGTGCTCAACAAGATTGATCGCTCCGATGCGCGCACCGCGGCCGTCCTCGACGAAATCTACGACTTATTCATCGATCTCGACGCGACTGAAGACCAGCTCGATTTTCCGGTTCTCTACACGAACGCGAAGATTGGCGTGGCGCATCGCCAGATGGGCGATTCCGCGACAAACCTCGAAGCGCTCTTCGAGACGATCGTTTCGGCGATACCCGCGCCTGTGGGCGATCCGAAGGCTTCGCTGCAACTTCAGGTGACGAATCTCGATTACAGCGATTATCTCGGGCGAATTGCGATTGCGCGCGTGTTCAATGGGACGCTGCGGCGCGGCTCCGACGTTGGCATCGTGAAAATCGGCGGCACGATTCAGCCGACACGGATCACGAAGTTATTTACGTTCCGCGGCCTCGATCGCGACGAAGCTGAGGAAGTGACGGCGGGCGACATTGTCGCGATTGCCGGCGTCGAAGGAATTCAAATCGGCGAGAGCATTACCGACGTCGAGAATCCGGCGCCGCTCGAGCCGCTGACGATTGACGAGCCGACGCTCGGGATGGTGTTTACGGTGAATACATCGCCGTTCGCCGGGCGCGAAGGGCAATATGTGACTTCACGCGATTTGCGCGATCGCTTGCAGAAAGAATTGCTGACGAACGTGTCGCTCCGCGTCGAGGAGACGGAAACGACTGACGCGTTTCGGATTCTCGCCCGCGGCGAACTTCAACTTGCCATTCTGATCGAAACCATGCGGCGCGAAGGCTACGAGCTCATGGTTGGAAAACCGGAGATCGTAGTTCGCACGGAAAACGGCAGGCGGCTCGAGCCGCTTGAGGCGCTGGTGATTGACTGCCCTGAGACTTTTATCGGCATCATCATGGAAACGCTCGGAAGCCGGCGCGGCGAAATGACGAAGATGGTGAATCACCATTCCGGCCGGGTGCGCATGGAATTCCGCATACCGTCGCGCGGGCTAATCGGCTTGCGCGGACAGTTGCTGACCGACACGCGCGGGACTGCGCTGATCCATTCGAATCTCGAGGGCTGGACGGAATACGCGGGAGACATGGCGATGAGGATGACCGGAGCGCTGGTCGCGGATCGTCCGGGCGTTTCGACAGCGTATGCGATCTGGAATGTTCAGGAGCGCGGCGAACTTTTCGTCAGTCCGGGCACGGAAGTGTACGAAGGAATGATTCTCGGCGAGAATGCGCGCGAAGCCGATATGGACGTCAACATCACCAAGGAAAAAAAGCAGACGAACATGCGCTCTTCGTCGGCCGACGAGGCGATCCGGCTGATTCCGCCGCGCGAGTTGACGCTCGAAAAAGCGATTGAGTTTATTTCCGACGATGAATTCGTCGAAGTCACGCCGAAATCCATTCGACTGCGAAAGAAAGTTCTCGACGCGAAGAAGCGCCCCAAGCGCTGGCAGGAAATTAAAGCTAGCACCGAAGCCTAGCAGCTGGCCGACCGGCCGACCGCCCGCCACGGCGGGATAACACATTCAAGTCTTGAAGACACGAGCTTCTGACGGGATACTTTCCACATGCCTGATTTTGCTACGAAAACTATGACAGGCGCCGCGCTGCGCGTTCAGAATCTGCGCAAAGCGTATAAAGATGTCGTCGCGGTGGACGGCCTCGATCTTGACGTTCGGCTCGGGGAATGTTTCGGGCTGCTTGGGCCGAATGGCGCGGGAAAAACGACAACGATTGAAATTTGCGAGGGGTTAACCGAACCGGATTCGGGCGATGTCGAGGTACTTGGCAAGTATTGGGCTTCCGATGCCGCGCGGCTTCGGCAACAGCTCGGGATTCAACTTCAAGATACGCAACTCTCCGAAAAGCTTACCGTGATCGAGACCGTGCGCTTGTTTCGGAGTTTCTACGAACAAGGGCCGGAGGCTGCCGAAGTGATCGCGCTGGTTCAACTCGAGGAAAAACAGAAGTCACGCGTCGGCGAACTTTCGGGCGGCCAGAAGCAACGGCTGGCGATGGCCTGCGCGCTGGTGGGCGATCCGGAATTGTTGTTCCTTGACGAGCCGACCACTGGCCTCGACCCGCAAGCGCGGCGGCAGCTCTGGGACTTGGTGGAGAAATTCAAGAGTGAGGGACGAACGATTCTGCTCACGACGCACTACATGGACGAAGCAGAACAGCTGTGTGACCACGTTGCCATCATGGACCACGGCAAGAAAATTGCATTGGGCACGCCGCGCGAGCTGATTGCGTCCATCGGCGCGGAGCATATGGTGGAATTTTCGGCGGGTAGCGCGACGCGAGCGCTCGACGCGGACGGGTTGCAGCGTATTGAAGGCGTGCGCGATGTGCGCACGGAGAATGGCAACGTGCAATTGCAAGTGACGGAAATGCACCGCGCCGTTCCTGCCCTGCTCGAAGAGTTAAGACGCCAGGGTGTTCCGCTGACGGAGTTGAGCACGCATTCGGCCACGCTGGAGGACGTCTTCGTCGCTTTGACGGGACGGCATTTGCGCGATGTCTGACATCACCGCGACAACGGACCTCCGCGCGAGAGAGGCGGCGGCACAGTCTCCGCGCGGGAAGACGTTTGCCGACAACGCGCTCGTGCAACTTACGCTGGTGCGGTTTCGCGAATTCACGCGGGAGCCCGAAGCGCTATTTTGGGTATTCATTTTTCCTGTGCTTCTCGCTGCGGGTCTCGGCATTGCGTTCCGCAACCGGCCGGCGGAGGTGCTGAAGATTGCGGCGGTGACGCCGGAGCTGACGAGGTCGCTGCGACAGGATAAATTTTTAGACGTGGTGCAACTGGATGCCGCCGCCGGAGAGGAAGCGTTGCGCACAGGCAAAGTCGCGCTACTTGCGGTGCCGGGAAATGGCGGGACAGTTGTTTATCGCTACGATGACACGAATCCCGAAGGGCGCACGGCGCGAATGCTCGCAGATCGCGCGGTTCAGCAAGCGGCAGGACGCGTGGACCCGGTTTCGACGAGCGACGTACTGATGCGGGAGCCAGGCTCGCGGTACATCGACTTTTTGATTCCCGGCCTGCTGGGCATGAACTTGATGGGCAGCGCGATTTGGGGAATGGGATTCGCGATCGTAGATGCGCGGCGCAAGAAATTGATGAAGCGCCTGGTCGCCACGCCGATGCCGAAGTCGTATTACTTGATGTCGTTTCTGCTTTCGCGATTGCTGCTGCTTGTGGCCGAAGTCATCGTGCTGTTGGGGTTCGGCGCGCTGGTGTTTCACGTGCCTGTTCGAGGATCACTCGTTGAGCTTGTGCTGCTGTGCGTGCTGGGTTCGTTGTGCTTCAGCGCGCTAGGATTGCTGATTGCATCGCGCGCGCGAACGATCGAAGCAGCGTCGGGGCTGATGAACACGGTGATGCTGCCGATGTGGATCGCGTCCGGCGTTTTTTTCTCGGCGCAGCGATTTCCCGACGTCGTACAGCCGTTCATCAGAGCGCTGCCGCTCACCGCTGTGATCGACGCGCTGCGGGCGAACATGCTGCAAGGCGCAGGGCTGGCGCGGTTAGCACCGCAATTGGGCGTGATGGGAGCCTGGACGATTATTTGCTTCGCGCTCGCGCTCAAACTTTTCCGCTGGCGGTAGGCTGCCTCTCGCTGCAATCATCCTCAAACCGAAAAGAAATATGGAACCTGCAGCGTCTGGCTGCATCTTTATTCGTGGACAACTACTGCGGACAGCGAAATCCTATTGCAGCTACAGAGGGGAAATTCAAGTGATCAAGCGCAATTTGGGCAAGTCAGGACTTCAGGTATCGCTCGTCGGACTGGGGTGCAACAATTTCGGCTGGAAGCTCGATCTCGAAGGCGCTCGCGGTGTGGTACACAAAGCGCTCGACGCCGGAATCACGCTTTTCGACACGGCTGACATTTACGGCGGAAACGGCGGCTCGGAAACAATTTTGGGGCAAGTGCTGGGCGATCGCCGCAAAGACGTCATCGTCGCCACGAAATTCGGCGGTCCGATGGACGACGCGGGAACGCTGAAGGGCGCGTCGCGCCGGTATATTTTGTCAGCCGTGGAAGCGAGCCTTCGCCGGCTCGGCACCGACTGGATTGACCTCTATCAGCTCCATTTCCCTGATCCGCAGACGCCGATGGAAGAAACGCTAAGGGCATTGGACGATTTGGTGCGGCAAGGAAAAGTGCGCTACATCGGATCGTCGAATTTAACGGCGTGGCAGGTAGTTGAGGCGCACTGGATTGCGCGAGATCTCAGGCAGAACGCGTTCGTCTCCTGCCAGAATGAATACAGTCTTGTGGTGCGGGAGCCGGAGCGCGAATTAATTCCAGCGATGGAGGCGTATGGATTGGGACTCTTGCCGTATTTTCCTTTGGCTTCCGGGCTGCTTTCCGGGAAATACAAGTGTGGGAAAATGCCGGAAGGCGCGCGCCTGACGGACACGAAGCGGCTGGCGGATCGTTATATGACGGATGCGAACTGGAAGTCAGTCGAGGCGCTCGATGAATTTGCCACCAAGCGCGGGCACAATTTGCTCGAACTAGCGTTTAGCTGGCTGGTGGCCCGGCCTGTCATTTCAAGCGTAATCGCTGGGGCAACCAAACCGGAACAGGTCGAGCAGAACGCGAAAGCCGCCGATTGGGCCCTGACGTCCGACGACATCGCCGAGATCGATCGCCTGACCAAAAAGACGTAAGAAAGCTGTTTTCAGTTCCTTTGAAACAATCCGCTTCGGAGTTATCCGCGAAACGATCAACGAAAGCCTGCCATTCTCCGTAACCTCGTCGAATCCCTCTCGTCCTACTTACTGGTAGCCGCCGATGATCCTGGAGCATATTGCCGTCTTGTTTTGGAAATCCTCGACGGTATCGAAGACCGTTTCGCACTGGTTTCTTCATCTCGGCGGCCCCGGCCTCATTCCGCTGGGCGTGCTCGACGGCTCGGTGATCCCCATCCCAGGCAGCGTGGACATCGTGACCGTCATTCTGGCGGCGCATGAGAAGAATTTGTGGCCGTATTACGCGCTGATGGCGACTTTGGGATCGGTGTTCGGCAGTTTCATGACGTACCGGCTCGCGCACAGGCACGGCGGCCACCGCTTGGCGCAGCGATTGCCGTTCGCAACGATGGAAAAATACAACGCGCTCTTCAAGCGATGGGGATTCGGTGCGATCGCGGTTCCCGCCATGTTGCCTCCGCCGATGCCGATGGTTCCGTTTGTTCTGGCAGCTGGCGCGCTCAAATATTCGTGGAAGCGATTTTTGACGGCGTATACGCTCGGGCGCGCCGTGCGATATTCCGCGCTGGGATATCTCGGGGCGCGCTACGGAAAGCATATCGTGCGGATTCTCACGCAGTACGGATTCCGCATCTTTTACGTGGCGGCTGTGCTGGGCTGCATTGCCGGAATCGTTATGCTTATTCGCAGAAGCGTTGTGAAATCACAAGCGCAGCGTGTCGCCGGTTTTGGATCGCTGACGCGAGAGCCGAACAACCTCACGGGATTTGAACCGATCAAGCGGAAGCGGCTTGTCGTTCCTTAAGGGATTCCGAATTATCGCGGGTCACTGAAGGCACTTCCTCCGCAATTCCGTTCGCATATCGAAATCTTTCGAGCGTCGCGGATTCGACTCCTTGCTGAACGAGCGCAGCGAGATCGAGGTTCGCCTCGGCATGAGCGACTGACTTGGGAGTCGCGTACAGCTCGGGCGTGCGCGGCATGAAAACGGGGCAGCAATCGTGGAACGGTTCGGAGGAAATGTCATACGTT
>Ga0302325_10000170_pt1 | contig 187426 bp, 151 predicted proteins | sample Palsa_T0_2_FD_201948 | JGI IMG/M metagenome (GOLD analysis project Ga0302325, IMG submission 201948) | Peat permafrost microbial communities from Stordalen Mire near Abisko, Sweden - Palsa_T0_2 | ecosystem: Environmental > Terrestrial > Soil > Palsa > Peat permafrost | place: Sweden: Abisko...
ATTGCACCTCCGCCAGCAGGCACCGATGGGCGTGAACGACCGAGGTGAGATCCGACATCGATACGCGCACGAACTCGACGTTGTCGGAGACGAATTGCACCGGCGTGTTGATCTCATGCGCGACGCCCGCCGCAAGGCGGCCGACCGATTCGAGTTTCTGCGCCGAGGCGAGTTCTTGCTCGAGTCCACGTAATTCAGTGGCATCCTGCATCAGGCCGCGCAGGAATTTGCCTCCTTGGGTCCGCTCGCAGGTTCCCATCCAGCGAACGATTGAACTCAATCCGTCGGCGCGCGTGAGCCGGCCCTCGAACTCGAACGGACCAGCCGCGCATTCATTCAAATATCGGCGCAGCTCGCGATTCGTTTCCGCCGGCATGAGGATATTCAACATTGCCGGTTCCTTCCACCGCGATTCCGGCAGACCCAGGTTGGCGACCGCCAGCGCGCCAATGTAGGGAAAGGCTCCGCTCGCGAGATCCAGCGTGAAGGGGATGGCCTTGGTACTCTCGGCGATGAGCCTGAACGTCTCGCGGCTCTGCTCCAGCGCTTGGGTGCGCTGAGATACCAGGCTCTCGAGCCTTTCCCGTTGCGTCGAGACGAGCCTCTCTTGCGCGACGGACAAGCGATTCAATTCATACATCATGACGTTGAAGGAGTGCGCCAACTCGCCGATTTCGTCCTTGGCGGTGTCATCCAGACGCACCGGTGTGTGGTCGCCCGACGCCATGCGTTTGGCCGCATCCGCAATATTGACCAGACGGCGTGCGATGTAGCGGGATGTCTGGGCTGCCAGCAACAGCGCACACAGGACGACACTCCCGCCGAGTGCGGCTGCAATCCAGGCGTCGCGGCGCAGCGTTTGCTCGATAACATCGGTCGAGAAACTAACATACAGCCGCCCCTCCCGGCCCGCGCGGTTTTTGATGTCGGCCATGGCAACCTCGTGGCCCGCGGTGGCACCGATATCCGCATTGATGGACGGCAGCGTCTGCGGCCGGATACCGCTGCCCGCGATCAATTCGCCATTTCCGGCATAGACGGCGATGCCGTCGAGTTCCTCGTCGACGGCATACGAGGCAAGCAATGCGCGTGCCGCAAGATGATCATCGGATGCCACCACGGGCTGCAGCTGCTGTTGCAGCAGCCGCGCGATGCGTTGTGACCTGTCCCTTAAGGTCGCGCGCATCCGCTCTTCCGACATGCTGGTGAGCGTAATGGTCGAGATGGCGGTGGTGGCAATCGAAAGAAAGGCGAACACCAACATGAGCTGCGTGCGCAACGGCAGGTCCCGCACGCGAGCGGCGAGAGTCATTGCTGTCTTGGAAGCGTCGAAAGCTTGCGGCAAATGGCCACGTTCATGCGGAATTAGCGGCCGTTCAGCGGCTAGCTTGAGTCCGGAAACCTCACATCGCGCTAGGGGAATGCCTTAATCCGCCCGCGCATCCATCAATCGCGCTCGTGCGCCGGCAGCTTTTGCAGCATGCGCTTCAGCGCAAAATGCCGGTAGCTCTGCAATGCCAATGCCGACACCTCCGCCGCATCCAAGTCTCGGGTGACATCCAAAGCGATCCAGCCGTTGTGACCCATGTAGGGGGGAATGCTGTAGCGCGAATCCGCCGTCAGCAGGCTCTGCTGCAGCACGCCCACCCAAAAACACAGTGTGAGACTCTGGCTGCTGTGCCTCGCAAGCGCGAAGGTCTTCTTGCCGGCCTGCCATACGGGGTGTCCAAATTGCGCCGCTTCGCGCGACTCGGGCAGCCGCAAGCAGATCGCGCGCATGGCCTTCAGCACTTTTTTCGCGCGCGGCGATTGCATGGGATCGATGTCGCTCTTCGCGAGCTTCTTGCGCGGCGTCTTGATCACCGGCGTTGCGGCTAGGCGTGACAGCAGCACGGGCGGCGCCACGTTGCCGTAGGCTTCACGCACCAGCTGCGCAACGCGCTTCCAGGCAATGCTGCCGTCGAGACGGACTCCCAGCCAACCGCGCGGTCCGACGTAGGGAGGAATGAAGAAATTCTCCGGGTCGGCGCCTACCTCGAGTTCCTGCGCGCCATCCGCCGCGTTCAACCACAAGGCGACGCGCCCGTCGCCGTGATGATTGATCGCAAAGGTGGCAAATGTTTTACCGCGCACTCTGAAATTCGGCGCGCCGTGCGACAGAAATTCCTCCGCCTCCGGAAGCCACAGGCAGACATCGCGTACGGTTTGATGAATATCGTTTGCCAATCCTCGATGATAGGCGCGCGCCAATTCTCTGACAATGCCGCAGCGGCTATACTGCCGCCGAACATTCACCGGGCGAATCCTTCATGCACTCTCTGCTTCTATTGTCCGGACTGCTCTGCGACGGGACCGTTTGGTGCGATGTGCCGGAGCGGCTTGCCGATGCGGCCAACGTCCGCATCGTTTTCTTTCGCGGCTTCGCGTCGATGTCCGCAATGGCCGAGCATGTGCTGTCCGTCGCGCCCGAGCGCTTTGCAGTGGCCGGCCATTCCATGGGCGGACGCGTGGCGCTCGAGGTCCTGCGCCGCGCGCCGCAGCGCGTGACTGCGATTGCGCTGCTCAATACGGGCGTGCACCCGGTGCGCGAGGGAGAGGCGGAGAGCCGGGGCGAATTGGTGCGCCTGGCGCGGGCGGAAGGCATGGCGGCGCTGGCGGCCGCCTGGCTGCCGCCCATGATGGGCGCATCCGCCGCACGCGTCGCCGCAGTCATGCCATCGCTGGTCGAGATGGTCAAACGCTCGACTCCCGAGGCCTTCTCTGCCCAGATCAACGCATTGCTGCACCGGCCCGATGCCGAACCGGTGCTATCGAGCATCAAGGTTCCTGCGCTGCTCTTGAGCGGCACGAATGATAGATGGTCATCGCTCGCACAGCATGCAGAAATGCAGCGCAGCGTCCCACATGCGGCATTGATCGCCATCGACGATGCAGGGCATATGTCGCCGGTCGAACAGCCCGGAGCGGTGGCGGGCGCTCTGCGTGAATGGCTCGCGGCCGTCTAGCGTTATACTCGAAAATTAAACGGGAGCGGGTGCCATGCCGTTGTCAATTTCATGTCGTGTTGCCGGCGTCTGCGCCGTCCTGCTCACCGCCGGATGGCAGCGCGCGGCCTTCGCCGGCGATACCCTGCTGGTTCACGGCCGCATTTACACCGGCAACGCACAGACCCCATGGGCAGAGGCCTTGGCGATCAGCGGCCCGCGCATCGAAGCCGTCGGCACGGATGCAGCGATTCGGAAGCTGCGCGGCGCCAAGAGCCGCCTGATCGATCTGCACGGGCAGACGGTCATACCCGGAATCATCGACTCGCATATGCACCTCCTATATGGCGCGTTTGCCCTGCACGGCCTCAATCTGTCGATCCCAGAATCGAGCATCACGCCGCAGAAGCCTGAACTCTTGGTCGAACGGCTGCGGGCCTATGCGGCCGCGCATCCCCAAGATGCCGTGCTGTTCGCCCGCGCCGACTTCAGTACCGTGCCGCCGACGACGCCGACGCACGCCCTGCTCGACCGCGCCGTCGCCGACCGGCCGCTGGTGATTCACAACACGTCCGAACATGCGCTGTGGCTGAACGCCGCCGCGCTCAAAATGTCCGGCGTGACCGATCGTCCGGTAGCCGACGCGGACGAAGAGCGCGGCGTGATCCGCGATGCGAGCGGCCGGCCGACCGGCGTACTGCTCGAGGCCGCCATGCAATTGAGCGCCCGGGCCGTTGGGGAGCGGCTGCCTCGGGAAGAGCAATTGGCGATGGTGCAGGCCGCGGCGCATTACTTGAATGGCTTCGGGATCACCAGCGTCGTGAACGCGACCGGCGATCTCGCGGAGTTGCGCCTCTACGCGACGCTGCGCGACCGCGGCACGCTTACCGTACGCACGCGCACGTCATTCGGCGCGGTTGCCGTCCAACATCATCTGACGCCGCAGTTTCTCGCCGATCTCGAACAGGCGCACGCCCTGTATCACGATGACTGGGTGGCGGCCAATCTGGTGAAATTCTTTGCCGATGGCAGCACGGGACTCATACCTCCCCTGGTGTACGCGCCGCAAGACTACGCCGCGCTGGTCATGGAACTCGATCGGCGCGGCTATCAGCTCATGACGCACGCGCTGCGAGCCGACTCCGTGCACATGGTGCTCGATACCTATGAACGCCTGGAGCAGGCGCACGGTCCGCGCGACCGGCGGCTGCGCATTGAGCATGCGGATCTCATCGACGCCGTGGACCTGCCGCGTTTTGCCGCCCTCGGAGTGATCGCCGACATGCAGCCGGCATTCTGTTGCGGCGAGGATGGCGGCAATTTCGATCCCGCCGATGACGTGCCCTCGGACCGCTGGCACAGCCTCATAGAGAGCGGCGCCACCCTCGCCTTCAGCAGCGATTGGCCGTGCACCTGGCCGCCCGATCCGTTCGTTGCCATTCAGCAGGCGACCACGCGCCAGGTTTGGAACTCGGCCGACACCGCGCATATCGCCGGCGGATCCTTGGATGGCGCCGCGCAGGCGGGAGCCGTCGCCAGCGGGGCCGTCTATGTTCCCGAGGAAAGGATTACGGTCGAAGAAGCGGTTCGCGCCTATACGCACGGCTCCGCCTACGCGGCCTTCGCGGAAAATCGCGTGGGCACGCTGGAAGCCGGGAAATTGGCCGATCTCGCAGTCCTCTCCCAGGACATTTTTGCCGTGAATCACGAACGCATCGGCGCGACTCGGGTCACCATGACGCTGGTCGGCGGCAAGGTCGTCTACACCGCCGCGCCTTGATTCAGTTCCCCGGGGAGCGGCCGCTCGTTTGCCGCCTTATGCCGATTCGGCATTTGTCAGGTGCAATTCAGCATTTGCGAGAGTGGCGTCGATTCATACAATCGACGCATGATTTACAGGGAAAAAACTGGGCCCCGGTGGCGCGGACTGGCATTGTTCGGCGCGATGGTTGCCTCCATCCCTGCGTTCGCGCAGCAGAAGAGCGGGCCCGGCCTGCCCCCCGACGAGTCCCTGACATGGCATGGCATTACGCTCTACGGCGTCATCGATCTCGGACTGCAATACGATACGCACGGCGCGCCGTTCAGCGACTACCGGCCGGCCGCCAGCGCGAACATCGTGCAGAAGAATAGCCGTCAATCCGTGTTCGGCGTCACGCCGAGCAACATGGGCCAGTCGCGAGTCGGCCTGCAGGGCAATGAGCCCTTGTCCGACGATTGGACGGCCGTGTTCCAGATAGAGACGTTTTTCAACCCGCAGTCCGGCCAAATTGCCGATGCGTTGAAGTCGCTGACGGTCAACAATGGCCGAACACCGGCGAACTCCACCACCAATCTCGATGGCAGCTCGGCCGGCCAGGCGTTTCAGACGGCCTATGTCGGCCTCAAGTCGAAGCTATTCGGCACCGTCACTTTCGGCCGCCAGTTGACCCTGCTGACGGAAGGCAGCATCAAGTACGACCCCAACTACGATGCCTCCTCGTTCGGCCTGATCGGCGCGTCGGGAACCTACCAAGGCGGCGGCAGCACAGAAGATAAGCGCCTCGATCAGATGTTGAAGTACTTCGTCTCCTTTAACGATCTGGCGCATTTCGGCGCCCTCTACAAGTTCAACGGCTCGAATGGGGCGGCGAACACCGCATACCAGGCGGATATCGGTGGCGAGTGGGCGGGCGCATCGCTCGATGCGTATTATTCGAAGATCAACGACGCCATCTCCGCTTCGGCCTTGACCGCCACCCAGGTCGGTCTCTTGCCCACGTTGGGATATTCGGTCAGCAATTCCGTAGCGGCGACCATCTCCGACAACACGGCGTTCTCCGTGATGGCTTCCTATAAAATCGAGCCGTTCAAATTCTTTGCCGGCTACGAGCACATCAAGTATGCCAACCCGGCCACGCCGCTCCGCGCCGGGTTCACCGACATCGGCGGTTACAATTTGGCCTTCGTCACGAACGATGCCTACGACAATGACAGGACTCTGCAGCTCTATTGGACCGGCGTTCGCTATACGGTGATTCCCGGCCTCGATCTGACCGCGGCCTATTACGGCGTCCATCAGAACGCCTACGGGAGCGGCAAGTTTGCCGGCTGCGCCACGACGGCAAACAGCACGTGCAGCGGCAGTTTGGAGGCCTTCTCCTTCGACGCTGATTACCGCTTCAACGTGCACTTCGATGTCTACGCGGGCGCCCTGTACAGCGGCGTGCACGACGGCCTGGCGAGCGGCTACGCCTTTAACACGACCAACATCAACCCCACCATCGGCGCGCGCTACAAGTTCTGATATGCGGGGTCCGGAAGCGAACTGCGTCAGCTTTTGAGTTTCGCATCGAGCCGCGGGAACACTCTGCGTGCATTCCCTTCGAATATCTTGTTGCGATCGGCGTCGCTCAAAGGCAGCGTATCCAAGTAGCGCTTGGTATCGTCGAAATATTGCCCGGTCTCCGGGTCGATGCCGCGCACCGCGCCCACCATTTCGGAACCGAAAATGATGTTGTCGGCCGGAATGACCTTGAGCAGCAGTTCGATTCCCGGCAGGTGATAGACGCAGGTATCGAAAAATACGTTCTTCAGCAGGTAGTCCTTGAGCAGCGGCCGCTTCAAGTCCTGCGCCAAGCCGCGGTACCGGCCCCAGTGATAGGGCACCGCGCCCCCGCCGTGCGGAATGATGAATCGCAGCGAGGGGAAATCCTTGAACAAATCGGCGGTCAGAAATTGCATGAACGCCGTCGTGTCGGCGTTGATGTAATGCGCCCCGGTGGCATGGAAGTTGGGATTGCACGAGGAACTCACATGCACCATCGCGGGCACATCGAGTTCCACCATCTTTTCATACAGGGGGTACCAATACCGGTCGGTGAGCGGCGGCGATGTCCAGTGGCCTCCTGAGGGATCCGGATTCAGGTTGCAGCCGATGAATCCCAACTCCGTGATGCAGCGCTCGAGTTCGTCCGCGCTCCCGACCGGCGCCACGCCCGGGGATTGCGGCAATTGGCACACGCCCACGAAATTTTCCGGATACAGCGTGCAGACGCGGTAAATGAGGTCATTGCAGGCTTCGGTCCAGCGCCTGCTGGTGGTCTCGTTGCCGATGTGATGCGCCATCGCCGAGGCGCGCGGCGAGAAGATGGTGAGATCGGTGCCCCGTGCCCGCTGCAGCTTGAGCTGTGCATTCTCCAGGCTATCGCGAATCTCGTCATCGCTAATCGCAGTCCGCGCGCTCAAGGGGACATCGAGGTGCTGCTTCAATCCCGCAATCTGCGCATCGCGAAACGCCTGCAGCGCCGCGGGCGCCGTGGTGTAGTGGCCGTGACAATCGATGATCATGAGCGCGCCGCCTCATTAAATGTACTGTCGCCCCAATACATGCGCGTGGGATTATCCACGAGAATGCGCTGCCGCAGCGCTGCGTCCGGACAAATCTCCCCGAACAGGTCGACCAGTTCGCCGTCGTTCGGCATGTCCTTGGTGATATTCGGATGCGGCCAATCGGTGCCCCAGAGGATGCGCCGCGAATCGACGGCAATCAGCGCCTGCGCAAACGGCACCGCATCGCGGAATGGCCGCTTCCCCACCGACACGCGCTCTGCGCCGCAAATCTTGATCCAGGCCAAAGGATTGCTGCGGTATAGATCCAGCAGCAGCTGGAACGGACGCTGTTCGAGACCCTCGCCCGCCTTGACGCGGCCCATGTGATCGACGATGAAGGGAACGTCGATGCCTCTCAAGAGTTCTTGCCGAGTCATGATGTCTTCCGCATCGAAGTGCAGCACGACGTGCCAACCCAGCGGTTTGATCCGCGCCAGCAACCGATGGAACACCTTGGGGTCGGGCGTGTCGCCCAAGTGTTTGACGAAATTGAAGCGAATCCCGCGGATCCCGCCCTGGTGCAGACGCTCGAGTTCAGCATCGGTCACCCCACCCTCGACGCAGGCGACGCCGCGGTATGCGCCGTTGCTGGAGGCGATCGCGCCCAAGGTCACCTCCATCTCCGTGCCATGACAACTGGCGTGCACGATCACGGCGCGCGACACGCCGAGCCTCGCGTGCAGGCGGCGCAGATCCGCCACCGGCGCATCGGGCGGGGTGTAGCTGCGGTCCGCGCTATAGGGAAACTTCGCCGCGGGTCCGAACACATGGCAGTGCGCATCGCAGGCCCCGGGCGGCAACAGCAGCGAGGGTTTGATGGGATTCGGATCAGGCGGCGGACAGGTTTTAAGCGGATTCTTGGGCGCGGCACTCATTTTCGCTGCTCCTCAAGGTAGGCCGCTTCGTCGGCAAGGTACTTGAGGCCCGCCTTGGCCAGGGTGTCGCGCATCGAATACACATCGATGCCCAGCTCCCCCGCCGCCAGGCGCTCGCGGGTCAGTGCTTCCTTGGCTTCGCGGCGGCCGGCCGCTTCCGCTACTTTGCCCGCCTGCACTTTCGGCACGACCACCACGCCGTCGTCGTCCGCGAGCACCACATCGCCCGGATGCACCAGAGCGCCTGCGCATATGATCGGCGTGTTCACGGACCCCACGGTGGCCTTGACCGTGCCCTTGGCGCTGATCGCCTTCGACCATACGGGAAATTCCATCTGGCGCAAATCCGCGCTATCGCGGCAACCGGCATCGATGACCAGACCCACGGCGCCGCGTGCGCGAAACGAGGTCGCTAGTAGATCGCCAAACATCCCGTCCTCGTTGGCTGAGGAAACGGCCAGCACCGCAATATCGCCGGGTTGCAGCAATTCCGCAGCGACATGCAGCATCCAGTTATCGCCCGGATGCGCGAAAATAGTCAGCGCCGTGCCGCAGGCCTTGGCTCCGGCATACACGGGGCGCATATAGGTTGCGAGCAGCCCCACCCGTCCCATGGCTTCATGGACCGTGGCGACGCCGTACTTGCCGAGCGCGGCAACGCTCGCGGAGTCGGCTCGCACCACTTTCCGGACCGCAATTCCCGATTGACCGATCATCCTTGGACTCCTGCGTAAATGGCTTGTGGCACGAAGACTTCGCCGCGCATCAAGAGCCGCGCAGTGCGCAGCAGCGCGGCCCGCAACACCTCGGAGGGGTTGCGCGGATTCATGGTCAATACCACGGTGAATTCTCCGCTAGGATGCTCCACCGAGACGGTCTTGGCATCACCCTCGGGCACCAGGGAATAGCGGTTCGCGACACTCCCCGGCAGCACGGCCGCGGTCGCCACGGTGACCGCTCCCAAGACTCCGACCGCCGCATGGCAATCATGCGGAATGAAGGTGCGCGTGCATATCTGTCCGCCGCTGCGCGGTTTGGCGACGAGACACATTTTCGGCACGACTTTCTTGGCAACGTCCCCCAGGTTCATTGCGGGGCCCGCCTGCAGGCGAATGGATTCGATTCTCTGTTTGAGCGCCGCATTGGCGTTGAGATCGTCCCGAGTCTCATAGCCGGTAACACCCAAGGCCTCGGCACCCATGATAACCACCGGCATGCCGTTGTCGATGCAGGTCACCTCGACCGAGTCGAAGCGATCGATCAGATTCCCGGTGGGCAATAAAGAGCCGCACACCGAGCCCGCCGTTTCCAAGAAGCTGATGTTGATCGGCGCAGAGGTCCCCGGCACGCCGTCGATGCGCGCGTTGCCCGCGTATTCGACGGCCCCGCCCGGCGTTTGCACTTCGCTGTCGCTCAAGGTTCCGGTATTGCGGGTGAGCACACGCAGCGTGGTGACTTCGCCCGCGGCTTTCACCAGACCCGTTTCGAGGCCGAATGGCGCGACCGCGGCGAGCATGTTGCCGCAGTTCGGCGTGGTGTCGACGCGCGATTCTTTGATGGAAACCTGCGCAAACAGAAATTCAAGATCCACGCCGGCCGTTTGACCCCTGCGCACGATGCCGACCTTGCTGGTCAGCGGATCGGCGCCGCCGAGACCGTCGATCTGGCGCGCGTCGGGAGAGCCCATGATCGACAACAGCACCGCATCGCGCGCGGCCTCCTCCCGCGGCAAATCGCTTTCGAGAAAAAACGGACCCCGCGAGGTGCCGCCGCGCATGAACAGACAGGGAATGGATCGCTGCATCGCCCCCCCGCATCAGTTTACCAATAACGATTATCACGTATACTATCAGGGAATTCGTTACTATCTGTTATACCAAAACAGCATAACTCGACGAGATCGGCCCTCGCCCATGGATTTGAAACAGCTCGATTACTTCCGCCACGTCGCCGAACTCGGCAGCTTCACGCGCGCCGCCGCCTATCTCTCGGTGGTTCAGCCGGCCTTGAGCCGCCAAGTGCGCGCGCTGGAAGTGGAACTCGGGCAAAACCTGTTCGAGCGCAACGGCCGCGGCGTGGTGCTTACGGACGCGGGCGCACGGCTGCTCGAACATACGCGCGGCATCCTCACGCAGATCGGCCGGGCGCGCCAGGAACTCGAAGATCAGCGCAACGGCGACTCCGGGCATGTCACGCTCGGGCTGCCGCCGAGCCTCGGCAGCACCGTGACCGTTCCCTTGGTCAAGGCGTTCGGCAAGATGTTGCCGAATGCGCGCCTCGCAACGGTGGAAGGCCTGTCCGCGTACATTCTCGAATGGCTCACCCTCGGCCGCGTCGATTGCGCCCTGGTCTACAACGCGACCGCGACGGCCACCGTCGACGTGCAGCCGCTGCTCGACGATCAGCTCTTTTTGATCGCGCCGCACGGCGGCAGCGCGGGCTCCGCGCGCGCCAAATCCATCACCCTTGCGCAACTCGCGGACTATCCGCTCATCATCCCCAGCCGGCCGCACGCCCTGCGCATGTCGGTGGAGAACGCGCTGGCGGGCGTCGATCGCAAGATCCGCGTGGCGTACGAAATCGAATGCATCCCTGCGGTGATCGACCTCGTGAGGCAGGGCCACGGCTTCGGCGTGCTGCCGATGAATGCCGTCAAGGCGACCCAGTGGGCGGAGGCGGTGCTCGCCAAACCGATTGTAAGCCCGGTGCTGAAGACGTCGCTGTCCATCGCGACCTCGGCGCAGCGGCCGAAGAGTCCGCTGATGCGCAAAGCGATCGAAGTGATCCGCGACATCGTGCGGCAGGAAATCCGCGCCACCGCGCCGGCCGCGCTCAAGTCCAAGACCTTGGAGACCACATGACTCAGAAGCATGACTACGACGACATACCGGGTACCTACGTCTATGACGCCGAGCGCGGGCGCATCGGCTACAACCTGAACATGTTCTGCATGTCGCTCAACAAAGCGGAGAACCGCAAGAGCTTCAAGGACCATGAGGCCGCGTATCTCGATCGGTTTCCGCTTAACGCGGAGCAGCGGCGCTCGGTGCTCGAGCGCGATTGGCTGGGCATGCTGAAAGTCGGCGGCAATATTTACTACACGATCAAAATCGCATTTTGCGATGGCCTCACCTTTCAGGACGTGGCGGGCATGATGTCGGGCGTGCCCAAGGAAACTTACGCGAAAATGATGTTGGCCGGAGGCCGCAGCGTCGAAGGCAATCGCTATACCGGCGCGGCGCAACCCAAGGAGCTCGACCATGGCTAAAATCGTCGCCGGTATCGCCTGTTCACACGTTCCGGCCATCGGCGTCGCGATGGATCGCGGCGTCACCGGAACTCCGTACTGGGAACCCTTGTTCAAAGGCTATGCACCCGCGCGCGAGTGGCTCGCCAAGCTCGCACCGGATGTCGCCATCATCGTTTACAACGATCACGCTTCGGCATTTTCCTTGGAAATCATCCCCACTTTTCTCATCGGTGTCGCGCAGTCCTTTCCGATCGCGGACGAGGGCTTCGGTCCGCGGCCCGTACCCGTGGTGCAGGGCCATCCGCTGCTTGCGTGGCATCTGGCGGAATCCCTGATACTCGATGAATTCGATATGACGATCGCGAACCAGATGCCCGTCGATCACGGCTTGACCGTGCCCCTGTCGGTGACTTGCGGCCAGCCCGCGGCATGGCCTTTCCCGGTGATTCCGCTATGCGTCAACGTGGTGCAATACCCGCCGCCCACGGGCGCACGCTGCTTCAAGTTGGGCCAGGCGATTCGCCGCGCGGTGGAGAAATACGATCAAGACCTGCGCGTCGTCATCTACGGCACCGGCGGCATGTCGCACCAGCTGCAAGGCGAGCGCGCCGGCCTCATCAACCGGAAATTCGACACCGCGTTTCTCGACGCCATGACCCGGGATCCCGAGTCGCTCACCAAGATCACGCATACCGAGTACATGCGCGAAGCCGGCTCGGAAGGCATCGAGATGGTGATGTGGCACGTGATGCGCGGAGCGCTCAACGAGCGGGTCGCCGAGGTCTACCGTCACTATCACGTGCCCGCTTCCAACACCGCCGCGGGACTCATGATTCTCGAAAATAGGAGCGCTGCATGAAGGTTTGTCTGGTCGGCCACGGCGCCTTTGGCATCAAGCATCTCGAGGCCATGGCGAAGATTCCGAATATCGAAGTCATCACTGTCGCCGGCTCGAGCGTCAAGGCCGCGGGCGAAGTCGCGCAGCAATGGAAAATACCCCACTCTACCGCGAATCTGGCGGAGAGCTTGGCGCAGCCGGGACTCGAGGCGGTGATCCTCACCTCGCCGACGCCGCTGCATGCGGCGCAGGGCGAGCAATGCATGCGCGCCGGCAAGCACGTCATGATCGAAATTCCGATGGCCGATTCGCTGGCGGACTCGGAACGGCTGGTGCGGGTGCAACGGGAGACCGGCGTGGTCGCGATGGCGGGACACACCCGGCGCTTCAACCCCAGTCATCAATGGGTGCACAAAAAAATCCTCGCGGGCGAGCTTAAGGTCCTGCAGATGGACGTGCAGACCTATTTCTTCCGGCGCACGAATATCAATGCGCTCGGCAAGCCCCGCAGCTGGACCGATCACCTGCTGTGGCATCACGCCTGCCACACCGTCGATCTGTTCGCCTATCAGACCCGGGACAGGATCTCGAAGAGCTTTGCGCTTCAGGGACCCAAGCACCCCGACCTCGGCATCGCGATGGACATGAGCATTGGACTCAAGGTGCCCTCGGGCGCCATTTGCACCTTGTCGCTGTCCTTCAATAATGACGGCCCCTTGGGCACGTTCTTCCGCTATATCTGCGACAACGGCACTTATATTGCGCGCTACGACGAACTCTTGGACGGCAAGAACAATCCCATCGATGTATCCAAGGTCGATGTTTCCATGAACGGCATCGAGCTGCAGGATCGGGAGTTCTTCGCCGCCATCCGGGAGCGCCGCGAACCGAATGCCAGTATTCGCGAATGCCTGGCGGCCATGCAAACCTTGGATCATTTGGAGCGGCAGCTTGAAGCTCCGTGAGCCGTGCCGGGCGCCCCGCGCGTGCCGGCCGCCCCGCCCCTGCGGCCGCTGCGGCGTCCGCGCCGATCAAAGCGGCGCGGCGAAGGGCAATCCTACATAGTTCTCCGCCATGCTGGTGAGCGCAGCCGTCGATCCGCTCAAATACTCGAGCTCCGCGAGCTGCAGGCGGTGCGCGAAGGCGTCGTCCGAGAACTTGTGCATGATCGAGGTGAACCACCACGAAAAGCGCTCCGCTTGCCATACACGCCGCAGGCACTCTCCCGAATACCGCTCGAGCAATTCGCCGCGGCCGGTGCGGTAGTATTCGCGCAAGCCCTGATACAGCACGCGCACATCGGCCGCCGCGAGATTCAGCCCCTTGGCGCCGGTGGGCGGCACAATGTGCGCGGCGTCGCCCACTAAGAACAGCTGCCCGAAGCGCATGGGTTCGACCACAAAGCTGCGCAGCGGCGCGATGCTCTTTTCGATGGAGGGCCCGGTGACCACCGCCGCGGCGACTTCGCCGGGCAGCCTCTGCCGCAATTCGTCCCAGAACCGCGCATCCGGCCAGTCCTCGAGTTTCTCCTCGAGCCCGCACTGCAGGTAGTAGCGGCTGCGGGTGAGCGAACGCATGCTGCACAGCGCGAACCCGCGCGCGTGATTCGAATACACGAGTTCATGATCCGCCGGCGGCACCTCGGCCAGGATTCCGAGCCACCCGAAGGGATAGGTCCGCTCGAAAGTTCGCATTCCGCCGGGCGCGACGCTCTTGCGGCAAATGCCGTGATAGCCATCGCAGCCGGCGATGAAATCGCAGGAGATTTCCTCGATGCGGCCGCCGTGGCGGTAGCGCGCCGTCGGATGCCGCCGGTCGACTCCTTCGATGGCAACATCGCTGACCTCGTAGATCAGCTTCGCGCCGCCCGCGATGCGCGCATCGATGAGGTCCTTGGTGATTTCGGTTTGTCCATAGACCGAGACGCTCTTGCCCGTGAGCCCGCGCAAATCGATGCGGACGCTGCGCTCCGCGAACCCCAACGCGAAGCCGTCGTGCTCCAACCGATCGGTCAGCATGCGGCCGCCGACGCCGGCTTTGAGCAGGAGATCGACGGTTCCTTGTTCGAGCACGCCCGCTCGGATGCGGCCGGCGACATGTTCGCAAGTTTGCCGCTCGAGGACCACGCTCTCGACGCCGCAGACATGCAACAGCTGCGATAGCAAGAGCCCCGAGGGGCCGGCGCCGACGATCACCACCTGGGTTCGAGACATGACGGATCCGTTGCCAGGACCTCACGCAGCGTAGCAGCGCCGACGCGGCGCTATGGCACGATTCGGCTGCGCGCTGGTACTTATCCGCCTGCTTGGCCGCGGCGGTATTCGCCCGGCGATACGCCGTTGTGGCGGCGGAAAAACCGGCAGAAATAAGCCGCATCCTTGAACCCGAGCTCGGCCGCCAATGCGGCGACCGAACCCGCCACGAACACCAATCGGCGGCGCGCCTCGAGCGCCACGCGCTGCTGGATCAGTTCGAACGCCGTATGTCCGGTCAGCCGGCGGCAGAGCCGATTCAAGCTGCTCTCGGACAGCGCCAGTCGACGCGCATAGCGCGCCACCGGCCAGTGCGCAGCCAACTGAGATTCGATCAACAGCCGGAAACGGCGCAGCCGGTCGAGATCGTGACCGCCATGTGGATCGGACGGACTCTGCACTGTCGACTTGTGCGCCAGAACCCAGAGCACGCAGCACGCAAGCCAACTGCCGATCGGCGCGGCGAGACTGTCGGGCTGACGAAACTCCTGCAGCAGCCTCTCGAGAAGCTGCGCCGTACGCCCGGCGAACTCAAGGTCCGCCGCGAGATCGATCGCGCGCGGCAGCGAAAACAGCCCCTGAATTTCCGCCTGATGCGCGGCGGGGGCCATGCTCAACAATCGATCCAAATCAACCGTCAATACGTATCCCTGCGTGTCGGCGCGAAAGCGAAAGCCGTGCACGGTGCCGGCGGGAATGATGATGGACGCGGGTCCTTGCAGGGCGCTGCGCGCTCCATCGAGATCGACCGTGACGGGTCCCAAGGTGACGAACACACATTGGCAAAGATTGAGATGCCGGTGGGTCGCGATCTTCCACAAGTACTTGCGGCTGCGCGACGGGATGTCTTCCACATGCAAAGAATCGGTGTGTCCGGCTGCGTCCGGCTGTTCGCCGTACAACGAAAACGTCGGTATCTGCCGCCGCGAGCTTCGCAGCAGATTCATTCGGCAACCTCGCGCACCCACATGACTTCGCAAGCGCCGGGCCCCGTATCCGTGCGCAGCATCGATGTCTTGATCCAGGTACCATCGTCGCGCACAGCGTCGACCAGATCACCGCTCAGCGTAACGACTTCACCGCGGCGCAGGCGGGACAATTGCCGGGCTATGCTTGGATTCCCAGGAATGACATGCGTATTGGCGCTATGCGCAATGATCGCATCCTTGGATATCGGCGCATCGCCGGCGGTGCGCCAAAAGTAGAAGCGCTCGCCTTGCGTGATCGCCACGGACTTGAGAGTGCGATTATCCGACATGGGCCCCCAACCGAGCGCCAAATCCTCGGGGACGAGACTCGCGAGAGCATCGAAGTGGTAGCGCTCCACGCCGAGGATTCGCGCGGTGATCTGGTAATGGGCGCGCACCTTGAGCGTCCATCGATCAGCGCGAAAGCTATCCCCTTCCGCGATATCGACTTGCAGCGGCTCGCCGGGAGCGAGAATCCCGTCGGGCGCGCTGACCGGCCTCTGCACGAACCAATCCCACGCGCCCCACGCAATATAGAGCGCCAGCAACAGCTTGACGATGGGGTGGCGCCACATGCGTGCATTGCGGCGCTAACGCGCGTGCGCGCGCCGTCAAGCTCAGCTGCCGGGCTTTTGCGCCCACACTTTGCACCACCCGCCCTGGGGCACGCTGTGGCCCGCGAAAATATTGCAGCCCCCCGTGGCATCGCCGGCCTTTCCCTGGAACTGCGCGCAGGTCGCGCATTTCTGGTTCGCCTTATAGGTGGGATTGTTGGCGGCGTTCACTTTCGTGGCATCGGTGACGTAGCCGAGCGCCTTCGCGTTCGGATCATTCGGATCCAGAGGCGTCAATGCGTCGGCTTCGGCCGTCGCCGCGAGCATCCCAAAAGCGGGAACCAAGGCCCCCGCGAGCAGCCCGCGCTTGACGATGGCCCGGCGTGAAATCTTGTGTTGCATGGCTGTGATCCTTCCGCGCTTTGCGGATCGTTGGTATTGGTCAAAATCTTAATGGATTACGGCGTTCCGCGAAACGTCCCATGCAATAATACCAGCAAGCCTCGTGAGTGCCGCGGTCGATGGCGGAGACGGAGATTTTCTCGGACAGCCGAACTAAGCAGCCCCCTTGGGGTTTGAATTCGCCGTGGCTCGCGGTCGGTGTGGGCGTGGTGGGCGTGCTCAAGGGCGGGGCGCGGCTTTGGCCGGCCCTCTTCATCGGCTCCTGGATGGTCTGGGGCGTCATCGTCGGGGACTCGGCCATCTCGGTCACCATCGACGCCGTGGCCGAAGCCGGCAGCATCGTGCTCATCGCCCGTCTGCTGGCGGCCTGGGGATTCCACCGCAGCTTCGATCGATTTCGCGATCCGTTGATACTGCTCGCGGCAGCGACGCTGGGACGGATCCTCGCCGCGGCGCTCGACTGGGCGGGAGCCTTCGCGGCAGCGTGGCTGACGCCGGAGTCGATCGCGCTGATTTATCGGCCGCTCCTGACCGCTCCCACCGGCGCCTTCCCCGCCCTCACTTCGGCGATGCTGCCCGCGAGCATCCGTTAGCAGTTGCAGGCCGCCGCGGAACGCTACCGGCGTCTATTCAAGGCCAATCCATCGCCGCTGTGGGTCGCAGAACCGGGCGGCGGCCGCATTTTGATGGTCAACGACGAGGCGCTGCGGCATTACGGTTTCAGCGAGGGCGAATTTCTCGCCATGACGGTGATGGAGCTGATTGCGCAGAGCGCCGCGCTCCCCTCTCAAGCGACGCCGGTCGTGACCGGGGCGTTTTTGTCCGCGCTCGCACGCTGGTGGTTGGACTGCGTCTCCGGCACGGTGCTATTCGTGCCGATGCTGGTCGCGGTTCCGCCGATCGCGCGGACGCTGCGCGGGCGTCACCTCGAGGCGGTCACCGGGATGTTCCTGACGGTGCTGCTGGCCGAACGCAACCGTACGCTGCGCGAACTCGGTGCCACGGCGCAGCGCTATCGCCGACTTTTTGCGCACGGCCCGCACTCCCTGTGGGTCGAGGATCGCGCGACCGGGAGCATCATCATGGTGAACGAGCAAGCGATTCGTCACTATGGCTACTCGGAGGATGAATGGCTGGCGTTGAAGGCCGGCGACTTCGCGGCGACTCCCGCAAGTACGGGTCGATTCGGTCCGGCCCGCGAACATGGCTCGATCGAAACTCGCCATCGCCTCAAGAGCGGCGCCCTGATCGAGGTCGAGCTGTCGTATGCGCCGATCGACATGGACGGCCGGCCGACCCTGCTGTGCTTCGCGGTTGATGTGACCGAACGCAATGCCCTGCGGCGCGGTTTCCTGGAAGCGACGGATTTGGAGCGCCGGCGCCTCGGCAACGAATTGCATCTCGGTATCGGCCGCGCGCTCGCGGAACTCGAATTCGCCGCCAAGCGCTTCAAGCGCAGCGCGCTCGCCGGCCCCGTGGATTCGGCCGCCATTGAGCTGGTCGCACAGGCCAGCCGCCGCGCCGCCGTGGTGTGCCGCCAAACCGCGCACACCGTACGCGCGCCCGCCGGATAGCCCCTTGCGCGGTAGGCAGAATTCCACGACGTGACACTGGTGCGAGTTCACGCTACCGTCTGCATCAATGACGTCCGCATTGCCCGAGTTTGAACCCGTGTCGCTATCCCGCTCCCTCGTCAAGCTGCGCGCGGTGATCCCCGAAGACGCCTTCACCGCGGGCATCTTGGGCTCGGAGCGGGTCGGCAACGGCGTGGTCATTGGTGCCGACGGGCTGATTCTCACCATCGGCTATCTCATTACCGAGGCCACCGATGTATGGCTGACGGCGGACCAGGGCCGCGAGGTGGCCGGCCACCCCTTGGCGTATGACCAGGTCACGGGCTTCGGGCTGGTGCTGCCGCTCGAAAAACTCAGGCTGCCGCCGCTGCGCTTGGGCACATCCGCCGGTCTCTCGACGGGAAGCAGCGCTCATGTATTGAGCTTTTCCGAATTCGGCAAGCCGCAAGCGGTGCGCGTTTTGGCGCGGCGCGAATTTGCGGGGGCCTGGGAGTACTTGCTGGAGAGCGCGATATTCACGGTTCCGGCGCACCCGCATTGGTCAGGCGCAGCCCTGATCGATGATCGCGGCGACTTGGTGGGCTTAGGCTCGCTGCTGGTGCGCGAAGCGGCCGCGGGCGAAGAGACGAACGCCAACATGTTCGTTCCCATTGATCTGCTCAAACCCATCCTTGACGACCTCAAGACCCACGGGCGCTCGACGCGCGTGTCGCGGCCGTGGCTCGGTGTTTATGCGGTCGAGGTGAACGGCAAGGTCTATGTGACCGGCGTCGCCGACGGCAGCCCGGCGCAACTTGCGGATATGCGCGAGGGGGATTTGATCAGCCACGTCGCCAACCAGGCGATCGGCACCTTGCCTGAATTTTATCGCGCTCTTTGGTCGTTGGGGCCCGCGAGCGTCGGCGTGCCGCTGACGCTGGTGCGCGGCGGGACGCGCTTCGAGTTGAACGTGCGCTCCGTCGACCGCACCGAGTTGCTGAAGCGTCCGCAGGCGCACTGATCGCGCTCAAGCCCGCAATTCCTGCGCGCGCAGGAGTTCGCGGCCCTCGGTCAATACGAAGTGTTTGAAGGCTGCCGCGGTCGGCGACAAACGCTTCCTCGCCAAGTGCGCGACATGCCACTGCCTGATGACCGGCGTGCCCTTCACGTCCAGCACCGCCAGGCGCTGCGTTTGAATTTCGAGATCAATGGTATGGCGCGAGATGAAACTCACGCCCATGCCGGCCATCACCGCCTGCTTGATGGTCTCGTTGCTCGCCATCTCCATCACCACTTTGCACACCAGCCGCCGTTCCTCGAAGAACTGCTGCATTGCCAGCCGCGTTCCCGATCCCGGTTCGCGCACGATGAAGGATTCTGCGGCGACCCGTTCGATCGGGATCCGCCGCTGCCCGGCGAGCGGGTGATCCGGCGCCGCAATAATGACATGGGGATTCTGCGCGAAAGGCTCAGCAATGGTGTCCAGAGCCTCTGGGGACCGCCCCATGATCGCGAGATCCACCTCGTTGGCGACCAGCTGCTCGATCACCGAATTGCGGTTGTTGACCGCCAGGCGAATTTCCAACTCCGGAAAATTCCGGCCGAAGCGCGCCAATAGCTGCGGCACGAAATACTTCGCGGTGCTGACGACCGCCAGATTGATTCGTCCCCGCTTGAGTCCTTTCATGCCGTCGATGGCGTCCTCGGCATCTTTGAGGGCGCGCAGCATCTCCCGTGCCCGCGTCAATAATTCCTGGCCGGCTTCCGTGACGTAGAGCTTTTTGCCGATGCGTTCGAACAGCGGCAGCCCGGCATTGGCTTCGAGCTCCTTGATGTGCATCGACACGCCCGGCTGCGTGAGATGCAGGATCTCGGCTGCCTTGGAGAACGACCGATGGGTCGCCGCAGCTTCAAAGACCCGCAATTGCCGCAACGAGGCGCGCTGAATGGACATACATGCCCCTCCGGACAATGCATCAGGTAAATCTTATTCAATGTCTCAGTAATATTGATTATCACTTATGTCACGCAAAGTCTAGAGTTTCGCCATCGGGGCGCTGCGCGCGCTCTTAAACGATCAGGGGGACCGATGGCCAATCAGGCAGCGCGATACAAATCCGGCGTCATGCCGTACGCACAAATGGGGTACTGGGACGAGGATTATTTGCCCAAAGAGACCGACCTCATCGCCGTCTTTCGAATCTCGCCTCAGGACGGCGTCGATCCCATCGAGGCCGCGGCGGCGGTGGCAGGCGAGTCCTCGACCGCGACCTGGACCGTGGTGTGGACCGACCGCCTCACCGCCTGCGAGGTCTACCGTGCCAAGGCGTATCGCGTGGATGCGGTGCCCGGCGCGCCTGGGCAATACTTCAGCTATATCGCCTATGACTTGGATTTATTTGAAGAAGGGTCGATCGCCAATCTGACCGCTTCGATCATCGGCAACGTCTTCGGCTTCAAGCCGTTGAAGGCGCTGCGCCTTGAAGACATGCGCATTCCGGTCGCCTACCTGAAGACCTTCCAGGGGCCGGCCACCGGCATCGTCGTCGAGCGGGAGCGCCTCGACAAATTTGGGCGGCCGCTCTTAGGCGCCACCACCAAACCGAAGCTCGGGCTCTCCTCGAAGAATTACGGCCGGGTGGTGTATGAGGCGCTCAAGGGGGGCTTGGACTTCGTCAAGGACGATGAAAACATCAATTCGCAGCCCTTCATGCACTGGCGCGACCGGTTCCTTTATTGCATGGAGGCCGTCAATAAAGCAGCGGCCGCCACCGGCGAAGTCAAGGGTCACTATCTCAATGTGACCGCGGCAACCATGGAAGACATGTACGAGCGTGCCGACTTCGCGAAGCAGCTGGGGTCATGCATCGTGATGATCGATCTCGTGATCGGTTACACCGCCATCCAATCGATGGCCAAGTGGGCGCGGCGCAACGACATGATCCTGCATCTGCATCGCGCCGGACATGGCACCTACACCCGCCAGAAAACCCACGGTGTGTCGTTCCGTGTCATTGCGAAGTGGATGCGCATGGCCGGGGTGGACCATATCCATGCCGGAACCGTGGTGGGCAAGCTGGAGGGGGACCCTAACGTTATCAAAGGCATATATTCGATATGCAGAGATAGCTTCACTCGCAAGAACCTCGAACACGGTGTGTTCTTCGACCAGGACTGGGCGGGTTTGCGCAAACTGATGCCGGTGGCCTCCGGCGGCATCCACGCGGGTCAAATGCACCAGCTGATCTCGTATCTCGGCGAGGATGTGGTGCTGCAGTTTGGCGGCGGCACCATCGGGCACCCTCAGGGCATCCAGGCGGGTGCAACCGCCAACCGCGTAGCGCTCGAGGTCATGATCAAAGCGCGCAACGAGGGCCGCGATATCTGGGATGAAGGTCCAGAGATTCTCGCCGCCGCGGCGAAGTGGTGTGCGCCGCTGCGCGCGGCCCTCGAGACCTGGAAGGACGTGACTTTCAATTACCAATCAACCGACACCGCGGACTTCGTGCCGACGGCCACCACCGCTTGAGGAACATCATGCGCATCACTCAAGGTACGTTTTCTTTCCTGCCGGACCTCACCGACTCGGAGATTCGCGCGCAAATCGACTATTCGCTGACGCAGGGCTGGGCCATCGGCGTCGAGTACACCGATGACCCGCATCCGCGCAATTGCTACTGGGAGATGTGGGGCAACCCGATGTTCGATCTGCGCGACGCGGCCGGTGCGATGAGCGAAGTGCAGGCGTGCCGCAAGGCGCATCCGCAATTTTATGTCCGGGTGAATGCGTTCGATTCGACGCGCGGCTTCGAAACCACCCGGCTCTCCTTCATCGTCAACCGCCCGGCCCATGAGCCCGGATTCAAGCTCAATCGCCACGAGATCGGCGGGCGGCAAATTCAATACACGATCGAGAGCTACGCCGCGCAGGCACCCGAAGGCCGCCGCTACGAGTGAGTGCCCGGTGACCGACCTACCCGCCGCCGCGCCGGATGCCGGGATCCTGAGTCAGGATGCCGGCTCGCACGTCGATTTGAGTGCGCTGCTCAAGGAGTCGCAGGTCACGGAGGTCTTGGACGAACTCAATGCCGAACTCATCGGGCTGAAACCGGTGAAGGCGCGCATTCACGATATTGCCGCGTTGTTGTTGGTCGAGCGCGCGCGCAAGCAACTCGGTTTGGGTTGCGGCTCGCCGTCGCTGCACATGTCCTTCACGGGAAATCCAGGCACCGGCAAGACCACGGTGGCCTTGCGCATGGCGCAAATCCTGCATCGCTTAGGCTATGTGCGCAAGGGCCCCTTGGTGGCGGTCACGCGCGATGACCTGGTCGGACAGTACATCGGACACACGGCGCCGAAAACCAAGGAAATACTCAAGAAGGCCATGGGCGGCGTGCTGTTCATCGACGAAGCCTACTACCTGTACCGCCCGGAAAACGAACGCGACTATGGCCAGGAGGCGATCGAGATCCTGCTGCAGGTGATGGAGAACCAACGCGACGATCTGGTGGTGATTCTGGCCGGTTATCGCGACCGGATGGACACCTTCTTTCGCTCCAATCCGGGCCTCTCCTCGCGGATCGCGCATCACCTGGATTTTCCGGACTACCTGCCCGAAGAGCTGCAGGCGATTGCGCAGCGGATGCTCGATGAAATGCAGTACCGCTTGAGTCCGTCGGGGCTCGCCGCGCTGCAGGAGTACATACCGCTGCGCATGCAGAAGCCGCACTTCGCCAACGCGCGCTCGATCCGCAACGCGCTCGACCGTGCGCGCCTGCGTCAGGCGAACCGCCTGTTTGCTCAGAAGGGCAAGCGGCTCACGCGCGACGAGCTCATGACCATCGAAGCGGAGGACCTGCGCGCGAGCCGTGTATTTGCATGAAACTCAAAGCGCTGATATTCGATGTCGATGGCACCCTTGCGGATACCGAGGAAGCCCATCGCTGCGCCTTCAATCAGGCCTTCCAGCAGCAGGGCCTGAATTGGAATTGGAGCAAACGCGAGTATGCGCAATTGCTCAAAACCGCCGGCGGCAAGGAGCGGCTCGGCGCCTACATCGATTCGATGACGCTGACGACGGATGAGCACCGAGCCATCACGCAGCGCATCACAGCCCTGCATGAGGCCAAGACGGACAACTACACGCGGATGGTTCGCCAGGGGCTGGTGCCTCTGCGCGAAGGGGTGGCGCGGCTGATCGATGAGGCCGCAGGCTTAGGCGTCCGCTTGGGTATCGCTTCGACCACGACCCTTCGCAACGTGGAGGCGCTGCTGCGCACCAACTTGGGCCCCGGCGCCTTGCAGCTATTCAGCAGCATCGGCGCCGGGGACCAGGTCGCCCGCAAGAAGCCCGCTCCCGACATCTATGAATTCGTGCTGCGGGAATTAGGCCAGCCGGCGGAGCACTGCGTGGCCGTCGAGGACTCCGCCAACGGACTCGAGTCGTCTCGGGCGGCGGGTCTCTTTACGGTGGTGACGCCGAGCTATTGGACCCGCGGCGAGGATTTTTCCGCGGCGGATTGGGTCCTGCCGTCTTTGGGCATGCTCGACCTTCGGGAACTTCTGCAACGGATCGAATGAACGGCAAGGGGGAGCCATGAGTACTCGAGAAAAAACCATCACCGAATTCATGATCGAGGAGCAGCGCCGCTATCCTGAAGCCACGGGCGACTTCACGGCGCTGCTCAATCATGTGCGCTTGGCCTGCAAACGCATCAGCTATATCGTCGGCCGCGGCGCGCTCGCCGGCGAGCAAGGCTCGGCGCAGTCGAGCAACGTTCAGGGCGAAACGCAGATGAAGCTCGATGTCATAGCCAACGACATATTCCTGCGCACCAGCGAATACGGGGGGCAGCTCGCCGGCATGGTGTCGGAGGAGCTCGAGGAGCCCTATCCGATTCCGGCGCAGTACCCGTTGGGAAAGTATCTGCTCGCCTTCGATCCCTTGGACGGCTCGAGCAATATCGATATCAACGCGCCGGTGGGCAGCATCATTTCGGTGCTGAAGGCTCCGCATGGCACGCATCCTGCGGCCCGCGAGGATTTCCTGCAGCCGGGATCGCGACAATTGTGCGCCGGGTATGCCATCTACGGCGCGACCACCATGCTGGTGCTGACCCTCGGCCGCGGCGTGCATGGATTCACCTTGGATCGCGGTTTCGGGGAATTCATCCTGACCCACCCGGACATGCGAATCCCGGCGGCCACCAACGAATTTGCGATCAACACCTCGAACGAACGATTTTGGGAACCACCGGTCAAGCGCTATGTCCTCGAGTGCCTGGCCGGCCGCGGCGGGGTCCGCGGCAAGGATTTCAACATGCGCTGGATCGCTTCGCTGGTCGCCGAGGTGCACCGGATCCTGATTCGCGGCGGATTATTCATGTATCCGAAAGATACCAAGGAGCCCAGCAAAGCCGGCCGGCTACGGCTGCTCTACGAGGCCAACCCCATGGCGATGATCATCGAGCAGGCAGGCGGCAGCGCCTCGTCGGGGCGCGGCCGTGTGCTCGATTTGCAGCCCAGCGAGCTGCACCAGCGGGTACCCTTGATTCTCGGCTGCAAGGAGGAAGTCGAGCGCATCGAACTCTATCATCTCGAGCATGATCAGGGCCTCGATCGCATTTACAGCTCGCCGCTGTTCAAGGAACGTTCGTTGTTCATCCAAAGCGAGTGGAACTCGCGTTAAGGGGTCTTCATGTCAGCCAAGCATCCCATCATTGCGGTCACCGGATCATCGGGAGCGGGTACGACTTCGGTTACCCGAACCTTCAACTGGATATTCCGCCGCGAACACATCAATGCCGCGCTGGTCGAGGGAGATTCCTTCCATCGCTACGATCGCCTCGCAATGATCGAGAAAATGGCCGAGGCCTCCGCCAAAGGCGATCACCACTTCAGCCACTTCGGTCCCGAGAACAATCTGTTCAAGGAGCTGGAGGAATTGTTCCGCGGCTACGGCGACGGCGGACGCGGCAACATACGCCGCTACCTGCACAATGAAAAAGAGGCGCAACCCTTCAATCAGCCGCCCGGAACGTTTACGGAATGGCAGGAGATTCCCAAGGACACCGATCTCTTGTTCTACGAGGGCCTGCACGGCGCCGTGGTCACGCCGCAAGTGAACGTGGCCCGGCACGCCGACCTCATCATCGGCGTGGTGCCCATCATCAATTTGGAATGGATCCAAAAACTGCATCGCGACAAGGAAACCCGCGGCTACTCCACGGAAGCGGTGGTCGACACGATCTTGCGCCGCATGCCGGACTATGTGAATTACATCTGCCCGCAATTCTCGCAAACCCATGTGAATTTTCAGCGCGTGCCCACCGTCGACACGTCCAATCCGTTCACGGCGCGCTATATCCCCGCCGCCGATGAGAGCTTCGTGGTCATCCGCTTTGCGGATCCGAAAGGAATCGATTTTCCCTACCTGCTGTCGATGATCCACGATTCTTTCATGTCGCGCCCCAATATCATCGTGACCCCGGGCGGCAAAATGGAATTGGCCATGCAGCTGATTCTGACGCCGATGATCCTGAAGATGATGGATGTGCGCCGCCGCGCGCTGGGCGCGAAGCCGCTGCGAGTCTCCGTGTAAGGCGGCGAGCACCCTCGAGCCGCGTGTCCAAGCGCGGACGCGGCCGCGAGTCGGCGGTGAAGGGCGCGCGGCCGTGCGCGCTTAACCTCGCCCTCGATTACACTATTGGCACGATCATGCAGAGTCCCAGTCTGTCCATTTCCGCGGCCGCCCCTCCGCAGTCGCGAGAGCGCTTGCGCGGCATCGCCTCGATGGTGGCCGCCGTATTCATCTTTTCCATCATGGACGCGCTGATGAAGCGCCTGTCCTCGCATTATGGGCCCCTCGAAGTATCCTGCTTGCGCTGCGTCTCGTCCCTGCTGTGCCTGCTGCCGATCATCGCGTGGCAGCGTTCCTGGGCCAGCCTGCGTGCCACCACGCCCCTGCTTCACTTGGGGAGGGGCGTGCTCGGCATCGCCATGTTGGCGAGCTTCGTATTTGCCGTCCATCGGCTGACGCTGGCGCAGACCTATTCGCTGTTCCTGGCGGCACCGCTGTTGATGACCGCGTTGTCGGTACCGATTCACGGCGAGCAGGTTTCCGTGCGGCGCTGGTCCGCGATCGTGATTGGTTTGAGCGGCGTCTTGCTGATCTTGCAACCTTGGGCCAAGGGATTCGTTTCCCTGACCGCGGCCGCCGCCGCGGCCATTGCCACGATTTGCTATTCGCTGAGTGCGTTGACGGTCCGCTCGCTCGGCCGCACGAATTCGAGCATGGCCATGGTGTTTTGGTACATGCTGTTGGTGAGCTTGGGTTCCGGGATGCTTGCGGCCGGCGAGTGGCGGCCGATCGAACCCGGCGACTGGCTGTGGCTCGGCGGGATCGGGATTTCCGGAGCGCTCGGGCAATTCTGGCTCACGGACGCCTTTCGGCGTGCGCCGCCTGCGGTGGTCGCCCCGTTCGAGTACACCGCGATTCTGTGGGCCTTCGCAATCGATTGGGTGTTTTGGTCGGCCGTGCCTTCGGCCGGTCTGGTGTGCGGAGCCGCTGTCGTTATCGCCAGCGGCATTTTTGTGATCTGGGACGAGCGCCGCTTGGCCGGTCTCGCGCTGAACCCGGCCTGCCCTCCACCATGACTCGAATTTGAACTCTTACAATCGCCCGGAGATAAACAGCACCAGCAGAACGATCAGTACCAGGCCCAGCCCGCCGCTCGGGTAGTAGCCCCAGCCTGAGCTGTATGGCCAGGTCGGCAGCGCGCCTACCAACAGCAGAACCAACAAGATCAACAGAATGGTACTAACCGACATGCTTTGTCCCCCCAACGGTACAATGCGACCGAACGCGCCGACTCGACATACGGGAAGCTTATCCCCGCCCGGCGGCTAAGAAAGTCAGGTAGCCGCGCCAGCCGCTGTAGGGCTGCGCCTACCCCGGAATAAAAAAGGACGCAGAAATTCGATGAATCAATCGCAGCTAGAAGCCGATGCCGATCTTCGCAGTTCTCTCGCCGCCGCCGGCATCGAGCACGTCAAGATCGGAGTCTTCGACGGCGACGGCATACTGCGCGGGAAGTATCTCAGCCGCGAAAAGTTCCTATCGGCGCTCGACAAGGATCTGGGGTTCTGCGACGTGATACTCGGCTGGGATTCGAACGACCAGCTGTACGACAACACCAAGTTCACCGGCTGGCACACCGCCTACCCCGATGCAACCGTACGGGTTCTGCCCTCCACCCGCCGCGACATTCCCTTCGAGCCCAAGACCGCATTGTTTCTCGCGGAGTTCGCGGGACGCGCCGAAGCGGTCTGCGCGCGCGGCACCCTGCGGCGCGTTTTGCGGCGGGCCGCGAGCATGGGCTATGCGGTCAGCGCCGCCGCCGAATTCGAATTCTTTCTGTTCGAGGAGACGCCGCAATCCGTCCGTGAAAAAGGTTATCGACAGTTGCAGACGATGACGCCCGGCGCCTTTGGCTATTCGGTGCTGCGCAGCTGCGTGCATTCGGATCTCTACCACGAGCTTCTCGATCTTGGGCAGAGCATGCGATTTCCGATCGAGGGTTTGCACACGGAAACGGGTCCCGGCGTCCTCGAGGCCGCGCTCACGTACTGCGAGGCGCTCGAAGCCGCCGATCGCGCGGCACTGTTCAAAACCTTCGCCAAAGTTCTCGCGCAGCGCCACGGCCTGATGGCGACCTTCATGGCCAAATGGTCGAACAGCGTCCCGGGTCAGAGCGGCCATCTGCATATCTCGCTCTCCGGAACCGACGGGAAGAGCATATTCCACGATGCCGCCAAGCCCTTCGAGATGTCGGACGCCATGCGCTGGTTCGTGGGCGGCCAGCAGGCGCTGATGCCCGAGTTTCTCGCGATGGTCGCCTGCACCGTCAACAGCTATTCACGCCTGGTACCGGGGTATTGGGCGCCGACCTCGGCGACCTGGGGAATCGAGAACCGCACGACGGCTCTGCGCGTGATCCGCGGTGGTCCGTCGAGTCAACGGGTCGAGTACCGCATAGCTGCCGCGGATATCAACCCGCATATTGCGCTCGCCGCCGCGATAGGCTCCGGGCTTTGGGGCATCGAGCAGCGTATCGAGCCCGACGCCCCGATCGAGGGCAACGCGTACGAGCGCGAGCATCCGCCGCACCGGCGCCTGCCCGCCACTCTGTATGAGGCTGCCGAACGTCTCGCCGCATCCAAGCCCGCGCGAGCGCTGTTCGGCGACGACTTCGTCGAGCACCACGCCGCCACCCGGCAGTGGGAGGAACGGGAGTTCCGCAAAGCGATCACCGACTGGGAACTCGCCCGCTACTTCGAGATTATTTGAGAACCTTCATGTCCGATACCCTCAAGACCATCAGTCCCGTCGACGGCCGAATCTACGTCGAACGGCCGCTCGAGACCGCAGCCGGCATCGATCGCGCGCTCGACGCCGCAGAGCGCGCGCAGCGTGGCTGGGCCGGGACGCCGCTCGCGGCGCGCTGCGAAGTGCTTGGCCGAGCGGTCGACGCTTTTATCGCCCATGCGAGCGAGATTGCCGCCGAAATCACCTGGCAAATGGGACGGCCGATTCGCCACACGCCCGGCGAAGTGCGCGGTTTCGAGGAGCGCGCACGCTATATGCTTAAGATCGCCCCCGAGGCCCTCGCCGCGCTTCGGCCCGCCGATAAGGCGGGCTTCGAGCGCCAGATCAAACGCGTGCCGCTCGGTGTGGTCGCGGTGGTGGCACCCTGGAATTACCCTTACCTGACGGCGGTCAACGCCGTGCTGCCGGCGCTCATCGCCGGCAACGGGGTGGTGCTCAAGGCTTCGCACCAGACGCCGCTGTGCGCCGAGCGCTTCCTCGAGGCGTTCAGATCCGCGGGCGTACCGCCGGGAGTATTTCAATACCTGCATCTGTCGCACGCCGATGCGGCGCGCTTGATGGGCGATCGGCGCATCGCAAGCGTCTGTTTCACAGGCTCGGTGTCGGGCGGAAAAGCCGTCGTCGCGGCAACCTCGGCGGGATTCGCGACTTCCGGCCTCGAACTCGGCGGCAAGGACCCCGCGTACGTGCGCGCCGATGCCAACCTCGCGCATGCGGTCGAGTCCCTGACGGACGGGGCATTCTTCAATGCCGGCCAGTCCTGCTGCGGAATCAAACGCATTTACGTAGCAAAGTCCCGCTACCACGAGTTCCTCGCCGGGGTCGTTGACTTGACCCGGCAATACCGCTTGGGCTCGCCGCTCGATGCGGAAACGACGCTCGGGCCCGTGGTGCGCACCGCGGCCGCCGAGGCCGTCCGTTCCCAGGTGCGCGACGCCCTCGCCCGCGGCGCGCGGCAGCTGATCGACGAATCATCTTTCGCGGCTGCCGCCCCCGGCACGCCGTACCTCGCTCCGCAAGTGCTGGTGAACGTCGATCACTCGATGCCCATCATGCGGGAGGAGACCTTCGGGCCCGCGGTCGGCATCATGCCGGTCGCTTCGGACGAGGAGGCCGTACGGCTCATGAACGACAGCGAGTTCGGTTTGACGGCAGCGATCTACTCTGCGGACGCCGCGCGCGCCGAGACGCTCGGCGATGCGCTCGAAACAGGCACGGTGTTTCTGAACCGCTGCGACTACCTCGATCCCGCGCTCGCCTGGACCGGAGTCAAGAACTCCGGCCGCGGCTGCACCTTATCGCGCGTCGGCTTTGAACAGCTGACGCGTCCGAAGTCCTTTCATTTCAGGGTAACCACGTGACTATCTCACTCTCCGGCAACTGGAATTATCCGACCACCATCTGGGCCGGCCCGGGCCGGATCGCCGAACTCGGCGCCGCATGCGCGCGCGCCGGTATCCTGCGGCCGCTGATCGTCACCGATGAGGGATTGAGCGCTTCGCCGATGATCAAGAGCGCACTGGGAGCGCTCAAGGATGCGGCGCTGTTCGGCGCCGTGCGCGGCAATCCGGCCGCGAGCCACGTCGAAGCGGGCCTCGCCGCCTATCGTGCCGGCGGCCATGACGGCGTGGTGGCATTCGGCGGCGGTTCGGCGCTCGACGCCGGAAAGGTCGTGGCTTTCATGTCGGGACAGACTCGGCCGTTGTGGGATTTCGAAGACATCGGCGACTGGTGGACCCGCGCCGACCCGTCCGGCATCGCACCGGTCATCGCGGTTCCCACCACTGCGGGCACGGGCTCAGAGGTGGGCCGTGCCGGAGTGATCCTCAACGAGGAGACGCATCAGAAGAAAATCATCTTCCATCCGCAGATGATGCCGCGCATCGTGATTTTGGACGCGGAGCTGACCATTGGGCTGCCGCGCGCGGTGACCGCGGCCACGGGCATCGACGCCTTCGTGCACTGTTTCGAGGCTTTCTGCGCGCCCGGTTTTCATCCGCTGGCGGACGGCGTTGCGCTCGAGGGCATGCGGCTCATTCATCGCTTCCTGCCGCGAGCCTGTGCGGACGGCCGGGACATCGAGGCGCGCGCGCAGATGTTGGCCGCCGCCTCCATGGGCGCCACCGCCTTTCAGAAAGGTCTCGGCGGCGTACATGCGATCGCGCACCCCGTGGGTTCTTGGTTCAACACCCACCATGGCCTCACGAATGCGGTCATCCTCCCGTACGTCCTGACCTTCAACCGCGGCGCCATCGCGGACAAGACCGCCATCATCGCACGCGTTCTCAACTTGCCGGCGGCCGGCTACGCCGGCTTCCTCGCCTGGGTGCTCGACATGCGCCGCGAGCTCGGCATACCGCATTCTCTGGCCGCTATCGGCGTGAGCGCAGACAAGGCGGACATCATCGGCCGCGAAGCGGCGATCGACCCGTCCGCGGCCGGTAACCCGATCCCGGTCGATGCCGCTGCGCTCGAGCGCATTTTCCGCGCCGCCGTGGACGGCAATCTCGGCGGCGCGGTAGGCAGCGCGTGAGCGCCGCACGAATCCTGGTCATCGACGGCAACGTCGCCGAAATTCGCGCCCGGCAAATCGCCGCGCTCGGCTATGACTCGGGATCGGGCTACGCGCGGGTGCTGCGCCGAATAGACCCCGCGCTCACAATCGATATCGTGACCGCGGCGGACGCCGAACCTGAATTTCCGCCGGGCGTCGGTCTCGAGCAGTACCACGGCGTCACGATGACCGGCTCGGCGCTCAATATCTACAACGGCGGCGCGCCGGTGACGCGACAGATCGATCTCGCCAAGGCCGTATTTGCGGCGGGCGTGCCGTTCTTCGGCAGCTGTTGGGGATTGCAGGTCGCCGTCACGGCGGCCGGCGGCGAAGTGCGGGCGAATCCGCGGGGCCGTGAGTTCGGCTTCGGGCGGCGCATTCTGTTGAGCGAGGCGGGCCGCGCTCATCGGCTGTTCGCCGGCAAGCCCGCCGTATTCGAGGCGCCGACCATTCATCGCGATGAGATTGCCGCGTTGCCGGCGGGCGCCGCGATACTCGCCGGCAATGACTTCGGCGTCCAGGCGGCGGCGTTCACTTTCAGGCGCGGCACGTTCTGGGGAGTGCAGTACCACCCGGAATACGATTACATCGATATCGCCGCGGCCGCCGAGCGCTACGGAGAGACGCTGGTCGGCGAAGGGATGTTCCGCGACATGCCGGAACTCATGGGATTCGCGGCAGAGCTTCGCGCCCTGCAGTCGAACCCAGCCGAGATGCCGTTGCTGTGGAAGCACGGGTTGGGTCCGGCGATGCGCGCCGAGGCGCTGCGCCTTCTCGAAATTCGCAATTGGCTGGACGCCGAAGTGCGGCCGCGCGCGGGGCAGCATGTCTGACGGCGGCCTCGGCCTCAAGAAATCGCTGAGCGGCCTGCACCTCTGGGGCATCGCCGTCGGGCTCGTGGGTTCCGCGATGGAAAGCGATCCGCTGCTCCATCGCAGCGAGAGCAAGCAACAGCCTTAAGGGCGGGCCTGCCGCGACCAATACCAGTAAAAGGGCAGCCCCAGCAGCAACAGCGCCACGCCCTGCAGAGCCTGACGCGGGGTGGCGACGAAAGTGTTGACAAGCAGCGCAGCCGTCACCAGCAAGAACACCAGAGGAATCACCGGATATCCGAAAGCCCGATAGGGGCGCGGCGCGTCGGGCAGGGTGCGCCGGAACACGAACAGCGAGGCGGTACTCAATCCGTAAAACAACCATGAGGCGAATACCACCGAATCGGTGAGCGTGTCATAGGTTCCGGAAACCGCCAGCAGGCTGCCCCAGGCCGCCTGCGCGAGAAGCGCCCTCACCGGTACGTTGGACCGTGGCGAGAGCCTGGCGAGACCCCGGAAGAACAGGCCGTCGCGCGCCATCGCAAACGGTATACGGGAGTTCGAGAGCACGCTCGCGTGCAGGGAACCGAAGGAAGAAATCATCATCGCGGCGGCCGTCAAGGAAACCGCCAGCGGCCCCAAAAAGCGTTTCAGGACCTCGGTCGCCACCGACGAGCTCGTGGAAATGTCCGCGATCTCGAGCGGTGTGAGCACATAGTAATAGGCGCTGTTGACGAATAGATACAGCGCCGCAACCACCAAGGTACCGCCGACGAAGGCTCGCGGCAGATTGCGCTGCGGGTCGCGGATCTCGCCCGCGAGCGGCGCAACGTTGTTCCAACCGTCGTACGCCCAGAGCGCGCCGAGCATGGCCGCGCCGAAACCCGCAATGCCGCCGCGCGCGCTGGCCGCGACTCCCTCGCAGGTCCCGAGCGCACCGGAACCCGCGAGATGCGCCCAATCACCCTGCGCGAACAGGAACGCGCCGGCGCCGACGGCGAGCACCAGCGCCACCTTGGCGATGGTCACCAACAGGGCCGTGAGTCCGCCCGCGCTCACCGTCGCGCAATTGATGAGCGCCACGGTCCATAGGGTCGCGAGCGCCACGAGGGTCAATCCGCTGATGTCCCCCACCAGATGCCAGCGCTGCAATGCCCCGCCGAGCGCCACGTTCATGAAGATCGCGAGTCCGACCGCCAACGCGGCCTGCGCTCCGGTGCGAAAAACCGCAAAGGCCATCCAGCCGAAGAGAAATCCAGCGATGCGGCCGTAGGCGCGCTTGAGGTAGACATAGTCGCCGCCCGCCTCCGGCATCATGGCGGCGATTTCCGAATAGGAAAACGTGCCGGCGAGCGACAGGAGTCCGGCGGCGACCCACACCAGCATGACCATCTTCGCGCCGCCCACATTGCAGGTCATGACGCGGGTCTTCAAAAATACGCCGGCACCGATCATATTCGTGACATTGACGGCGATCGCGGCCCACGCGCCCACCCCCCGGGTCAACTCCGGACGCGCCTGCGTTTGAGTGTCTTCACGGCTCATCGCCGGTGTAGTATCTCAGGATATGTCACCGGATTACGCACGAATTGGACCGCTGCTGCTCGCGGCGTTGGCGGTGTTCCTCATTTATCGGCGTTTTCGCCGAAATTTCGGCCGGCAACCCGTGCGTCCTACTCGCATGACGGTGCGGATGGTCGTGCTGGTCGCGCTCGGGCTTTCGCTGCTGCCGCTCGCGCTCAAGTCCCAAGAATTGCTGCTCGTGGAAACCCTGTGCGCCGCGGCCGGAGTCGCCCTCGCGCTCTGGGGTGCAAAGCGTACGCGCTATCTCAAGATCGGCGAACAGCTCTACTACGTGCCGCACACCTACACGGGCATCGCGGTTTCCCTGCTGGTGATCGGGAGACTCGTGTATCGCTTCGTGCAGCTGTATTCAACCGGCTACGCGCCGGGTGCGGGAATGGCCGGCGCTTCCGCGCCTGGTTTTGCGACCGCACCGATGCTGCAAAACCCCATTACCGTTGGATTATTCTTCGTCCTGATCGGCTACTTTGTTTGTTATTACAGCCGAATACTCTGGAAGTCCAAACACATCAGCGCAGCGGACCTCGAGGCGCCTGCGGTCGCCGCCGCGCCTTGAGGCGCAGGCGGCAACGCAAGGCGAGAAGGCATTACGCGCTTACTTCGCCAACAGAATGAACACCGCATAGACCAAAAGGGCGGTCGCAAAAAACAAGGCATTGTGGCCCCATCGGGCAACGATTCGAAGCATAAAAACCTCCTGACTCCGCTCCTCGAGCGAACACCGCGAATACCGCGGACCTGATCCTCAATTTGGGGGCGACAAAGTAACATTCCAAGGTTTTTGGAAGGTTGCGCCAGGTCGCAAATCAGGCCTTTTTCCGCGGTAATCGCGCGTTTCGCGCCTAAGCTACTGCCCTGTTTTGATGCGCGTCCAAACGCGTGTACGCAACCGGTCATAATCCGGTCCGAGTTCGGCAGGCAAGTACAATCTCGCCCGCACCGCTGCGGACGGATAGACCGCCGGGTCATTCAAGATATCCGGGTTGACGAACGGCCGCGCCGCCAGATTGTCGTTGCCGTAGTGAATGTCGTTGGTGATCTCGGCGATGATCTTCGGGTCCAATATGAAATTGAGAAACTGGTGCGCGGCTTCGGGATGGGGAGCCGACGCCGGAATCAAGAAGGCGTTGTACGTGATGTTCGAACCCTCCTTCGGCAAGGTGAACGCAAGGTGCGCTCCGGTGCCGTCTTCGATGGCGCGAGCCTGCGCCACCGAGAAGTCGCTCGACCAGGCGATCGCGAGACAGATCTCCTTCGATGCCAATTGATGCCAGTAATCGATTGAATCAAAGGTGCGAATGTAGGGCCGCACGCTCATGACCACTTGCTCGGCCGCTTTGAGATCCTCGACGCGCTGGGAGTTGGGGTCGAGATGCAGATAGGCAAGGGCCAATTGGATGACATCCTCGGGCGAGTCCAAGAAGGTGATCCCGCAGTCCGCGAATTTGGCGGTCACCTTGGGATCGAACAGCATGGCCAGGCTGTCGGTCGGCGCGGCGGGCATGCGCGCCTTGATCTGGTCCACGTTGTAAACGAAGCCGTTCATGGCGTGCAGATACGGAACCGCGTATCGATTGCCGGGATCGGCCTGCGCTTGCACCGCGAGCACGGCGGGATCCAGATACTTCCAATTGGGGAGCTTGCTTCGATCGAGCGGCAGGTAAGCGCCCGCCTTGATTTGCGGGCCGTAGAAACCCGTCGTGGTGCTCACGATATCAAACCCTGAATGGCCGACCAGGAGATTCGCTTCCAGCGTTTCGTTGGAGTCATACAGCTGGTAGACGACCTTGATGTGCGTGGCGCGCTCAAATTCGGCGATCGTGTGGTAGCCGATGTAATCCGCCCAGTTGTAGATGTTCAGCACCTCTGCGGCGGGCGCCGATGCGGCGTGATGTCCGCCGCAGCCGCACATCAGGACGGCGGCGGCGAGCGCCGCGGCGCAGAGTCCGGCAGCGGGCTTAAGGCTCCTAGACACGCGCTAGTTCGGAATTAACCCACTGGTGAAATTGCCGAATGACGTACTCCTCCGGCATGACGACGCCGCGAACGTGGGGCGCCGCGTGCAGTCCACGCTGATTGAGTTCGCAAACCTGCGCGTCCTCCGTCATGACCAAATTGGTGAAATCCACGACGTTGCGCAGGTCGAATTGCGGGTCCGCCAAGGTTTGCGGCGAGAACAGATACTCGACGGTGAGCTCGGTTTGCTCCGGGCCCAAGGGGCGTAGGCGCACCACGCGCACATAGTCGGCATGGCCGACGATGAATACGGACGGCAACCCGGTCATATAAATATGACCCGCTTGGCGGTCCTCTGCCGAGAGATTGGGAAATGCCGCCCCGGTCAACTTGCCGTCCAACGACCAGGTGGCGGCACCCTGGCGCAAGCCCCCCTTGTACTTGGGATCGGAGTCCGCCGCATGTTCGGTCCAATTGGGATCGTCGCGCTCCTCCAAGAGGCCGCGGCCGTAAATGGGCACCAGGCTCGACAGCTGCGGATGCACGCCCGGGCAATGCAGGCACTCGTTGTAATTTTCCCAGAATATTTTCCAGTTGCTGTGGATCGTCTTCAAAAGAACGTGACCGACGATGAGCTCGCTCAAGGGCCAGGCGTCGAGGCGCGCCAGCGGCAGATCGAAGATCTGGTCGAACGGCGGAGGATTCTCGGTCAATGCCACGAACATAAACCCCCGCCACTCGGTAACCTTGATCTTGTACAAGGGATAGTCGGCCCCATCGAAACCGCTGGCGTTGCGCTTGGACGACGTGCGCAAGAGCTCCCCTTGCAGGCTGTAGGTCCACGCGTGGTAGGGACAGATGATGGCGCCGGAGCGCAGCACGCCGGCGCTCTCCTTGCACAGCGCCGCGCCGCGGTGGCGGCAGGTATTGTGGAATCCCTGCAAAACGCCGGCATCGTCCCGGAGCAGGAGAATTCTCTGGTCGCCGAGCTCAAAGGTGCAAAAGGCCCTGGCCGCGGCGACATCGCTCGAACGCCCGACGTAGATCCAGTTTCGATACCAGATCCGCTGCAACTCGCGCTCGTAGTGGCGCGGCTCGAAATAAGCATCCGCCGGCAATCCTTCCGTGTGCTCGGTGAGGCCGTTGTAGCCCGGGATCTTGTTGTCGGGTGTGCTCAGCATATGCTCTCCTCCGGGCCCCACTACGCGCGCATCAAACCGCCCTTGGGATCAAACGCGGCTCCGCTCAAAGGCACGGCCGCGTGGCGCTCGCCGATGATTTCAATCTCGAACCCGTTCGTCGCGGCGGCGAGCGCTTGAGGCACGTACCCGAGCGCCAAGGATTCACCGACGCGATGCCCGAACGCTCCGGAAGTCACCCATCCCACCGTCCGGCCGTCGTGCCAGATCGGCTCATCGCCGATCGCATCCGCGTCCGTCGCCGCCACTTTGAAGCATCGAAGCCGCAACTCACCGCCGCCGTCCTTCTCCTCGGCGGCTGCTTCCCGGCCGATGAAGCTGCCCTTCTCAAAGTCCACGAAACGCCCGAGACCCGCTTCCAAGGGGCCATAGATGGGGCGGTATTCGCGCGCCCAGGTACCGAAGCTCTTTTCGACGCGCATGGCGTTCAGCGCGCGCGCGCCGAAGGGCTTGAGTCCATAGTCGCGGCCGGCCTTGACCAAGAGTTCGTACAGTGCCCGCTGATATTCCGCTGTCACCCAGATCTCGAAGCCCAAGTCACCGGTGAAGGACACCCTGCCGACGTACCCTACGACCATGCCGATTTCCATGCGCCGAAAGGACATGAACGGAAAGGCCGCGGTGGACAAATCATCGCGCACCAAACTCTGCAGCAGCGCGCGCGAGTTCGGCCCCGCCACCGATAATCCGGTGTATTCCATGGCGCAGGAACGCACGCTGACGCCCGCCGGCGGCAAGTGCCGCTCGAACCAGCGCAGATAGTACGTCTCGGCCGCATACGTGCCGATCAGAAAGATATGATCCTGGGAGACGCGGCACATCGTGAAGTCGCCAATGAGCTTGCCGCGCTCGTTCAGCATCGGCGTCAGAGCGATTCGACCCACCGCGGGCACACGATTGGCCATGATGCGCGACAGCCATTCGGCCGCACCCGGTCCGCGTACCTCGAACTTGCCGTAGCTCGAGATCTCCAAGATTCCGGCCGCATCGCGCACCGCCCGGCACTCGGCCGCCACGTGCGGATGGGAGTTGGAGCGCCGGAAGCTGATCTCGTCCTCCGCTTCTGCGGCGCTCGGCGCGAACCACAGCGCATGTTCGAGAGTGCAGTAGTCGCCGAACACGGCGTGCTCGGCCTTGAGCTTCTCGTAAATCGGCGTGGTGCGCAGCGGTCGCGCCGCGGTGAGCTCTTCGTTCGGAAAGCGGATGCTGAAGCGGCGCGAATAATTTTCGCGCACCTTGGCATTGGTGTAGGCCAGCGTCGTCCAATCGCCGTAGCGGGCGACATCCATGCCCCAAATGTCCGCGCCGGGATCGCCGTCCACCATCCAGCGCGACAGGGCCAAGCCCACGCCTCCACCCTGGCTGAAGCCGGCCATCACCCCGCACGCGACCCAGAAATTCTTCAATCCCTTGATCGGCCCAACCAAGGGATTTCCATCCGGAGCGAAGGTAAAAGGACCGTTGACCACCTTTTTGATTCCGGCGCCGCCCAGGGCGGGGAAATGTTGGAAGCCGACCTCGAGGCTCGGCGCGATCCGTTCGAGATCATTCGGCAACAGGTCCTGGCCGAAATCCCAGGGAGTGGTGACCGGGGACCAGGGGACACCGGCGCGTTCGTAGGTGCCCATGAGCATGCCGCCGCGCTCCTGCCGGATGTAAATCTCACCCTCGAAGTCAATGGCGTGCAGCTGCTCCTTCTTGCCAGCGAGCTCGGGCATGTCCCCCGTGATCAGGTATTGATGCTGCATGGCGAGGACCGGCAGCTCGATGCCGACCATGCGGCCGACTTCGCGCGCCCAAAGACCCGCCGCGTTGATGACATGCTCCGCGTGCACGTTCCCCTGCTCGGTAATCACATCCCACGAGCCGTCGGGGCGGGCTTTAAGATCCGTGACGCGCGTGTGACGAACGATCTCGGCGCCGCCGATTTGCGCGGATTTCGCATAGGCGTGCGTCACGCCGTACGGGTCGACATGGCCCTCGATAGGATCGTACATGGCGCCGGCAAAATACTTCTTGTCCATGAGCGGAAAGAGCTTGGCGGCCTCGTCGACGGAAATGATTTCCAGATCCATCTTGAGATAGCGGCCGCGCGCCTTCGCCATCTTCAGCCAATCGAGCCGTTCGCGCGTGCCGGCGAGCATGATGCCTCCGGTGATGTGCACGCCGCAGGATTGGCCCGAAATTCTCTCGATCTCCTTGTAGAGCTCGATGGTGTATTGCTGCAATTTCGCGACGTTCGGGTCGCCGTTGACGGTGTGCATGCCGCCCGCTGCGTGCCAGGTCGAACCGGAAGTCAACTCCGCGCGCTCAATCAAGAGAACGTCTTTCCATCCGGCCTTCGTCAAGTGATATAAAACGCTGGCGCCGACCACGCCGCCGCCGATCACCACCGCCTGCGCGTGGCTCTTCATTTTCCGTCACTCATTCGACACCGCCAGATGAATATTGGAGGCCGCCGTGCCCAAGCCGCCGCCGAATCTCTCGATCAGCCACGAGCGGAACAAGGCCACCGCGGTATCGCTCAGCGCTTCCGGATGCGTGATCAAATAATAGCCGTAGCCGTCGTCCAGAATGTCCTCGAAGGGCTTGATCAGCTTGCCCGTGCGGATATAGTCGCCGAACAAATAGCCATCGACCAGCGCGATGCCCTCGCCGCTCAGTGCGTATTGCACGGCGAGAAGCGCCGTGTCGAACACCAGGCCGCGCTCCACGTTCACGGAATGCAAGCCGGCCTGACGCACGAATTGCGACCACAGGTGATGGCGCGGGCAGTCGGACAGACGCACGTGGACCAACTCATTCGACTCGATGAATTCGGCCAAACTCTTGCCCTCGACCTGTGCCGCGACGTTCGGATGGCACAGGAGGCAGAGGCGCACCGGCCACAACAGATCCTTCACCAAATCGGTCACCGTCGGCTTCGAGTACACCACCGCCACATCGACGTCGTTGAGCGGTGGGCCGACCCCGTAGGGGCTGACCAAATCGATTTCCACTTCCGCGGCGGCGCGGCGAAAATCCCTCAAGATGGGCACCGCCAGGTGCGCCGCAAAGCTCGGCGGCATCTGCACGCGCAAGGTCCGCAAGGTTGTCGTCCCCTCATTGCGGATATCATCGAGCGCATACTCCAAGCGGTCGAAGGACTTCATGACGGCGGGCAAGAGATGCTGCCCCGCCTTGGTGAGCACCAAGGCATGGGGGCGCCGCTCGAACAACTGCGCCCCGATAAGTTTCTCGAGCGCGATCACATGCCGCGACAGCGCGCTTTGCGAAATCAGCAGCGCGTTGGCCGCCGCGGTGAAGCTCAAGTGCTTCGCCACGCCTTCGAAGGCCCGCAATGCATTCAGCGGCAGCCAACGGCGATCGATGATGGTCTTGCCCATATTACCTGCCCATAGCTCGTTAGGGGGCCCAGGACTTGGTGTAGCCGATGGCGCGCTTTTGGTCCTCGATGATCGTGCGGGACGCCAGGTACAAATGATAGGCCGCCCAAAATCCGGTCGGGGCCAGCACCAGCAGCGCTGCGCGCAGCGAGGCCGCATCGGTGGCATGCGCGCCTGCGAACCAATCGCTCAAGGCGCCGACGACCCAGGGCGCCACGATCAGATTCAGGATATTCGCGACCAGCAGCGATATCGCAATGAACATGTTGCGCATGTGGCAGGGAGCGAGATTATTGAGCAATCCGAAGCAGGGCCCTATGTAGAAATAAATCGCCGGAATGAAGAAACAGAACATCAGCTTGCATATCGATAACGAGTGGGTCCAATAAGCGATCATCGAAGGGATGGTCGCCAACCCAATGCCGGCGGCAAGCAGCCAAACGCACCGGCGCGGGTCCGCCATCGACCGGCGCGACAGCAGCCACGCCGTACCAATGGTGGCGAGCGAGCCGCCCCACAGGTGAATGTCGCCGGTGATGGCGCCGGCTTGACCAACGTCCAGATTGTAGGCGCGCTGCAAAAAGACGGGCGTCCAGTAGATCAGGCCCCATCCCCACAGTGCGCACAGCCCGCCGCCGATGACCACGTGAAAGGCCGCCTTCTGGCGCCAGAGAAATCGCAACGACTCCCACAACGACGGTTTGATCTCATCGACGATGGCATCCAACCGGCCGCGCGCAGGTTCGCGTACCGTCAAATAGACGATGGCCCCCACGACGAGGCCCGGCATGCCGAGCGCAATGAACGCCGCGCGCCAGGTGTAGGCGTGCGCAACGGCGCCGGCAAAATTGGCGCCCAAATACGCTCCGATCGGCGCGCCGAGCGCCAGCACCGTCATGGCCATCGGACGCCGGTCCGCCGGGAAGTAGTCCGAGACGATGGCGGTCGAGGGTGGCGTGCCGCCGGCTTCTCCCACGCCGACCCCGATGCGCCCAAGCAGGAACTCCCAATAACTCCGCGACAATCCGCACAGCATCGTAAACCCGGACCATATGATCAGAGAGACCGCCAGAATATTGCGGCGGTTCGCCCGATCCGCCAGCCAGGAGATGGGAATTCCGAAGGTGACATAAAACAGCGCGAGGGGAGCGCCGGTGAGGAACGCCACGCCCTTATCGGTCAAGTGCAAGTCGAGCCGAATCTGCTCGAGCACCGTCGATACGACGTAACGGTCCGCGATATTGATGGCGTAGATCAGGCAAGTGAGGATCAGCACGTACCAGCGCAGGATCGACGAGGGCGCGTCGGCTCGAGGGACGTCAATGGCGGTGCTGCTCAAGATCGTGAGTACCCTTAAGTTCTGATCTTGCGCACCATACAGGGTTCGAATCTGTTATGCGACGGGGGCGCTCCGCGGGCGGCGGCAGGCCGCGCGCTTGCGAAAAATAACATGGGCGAATCGCGAAATGGCATGGCGCGGCTTAAGGATCAGGCTAAGCTTGAGCCGGCGTGGATAATTTCGACTACGTCATTGTCGGTGCCGGTACCGCGGGCTGCGTCCTGGCCGATCGCTTGTCGGCGAGCGGGCGCGAGAGCGTGCTGGTGCTCGAGGCCGGCGGCTCGGACGCGCGCTTTTGGATCAAGACGCCGATCGGCTACGGTTTCACGTTTGCCGATCCGGCCGTGAATTGGAAGTACCAGTCGCTGCCGAGTCCGGGTCTCGGCGGCCGCAGCATGTACTGGCCACGCGGGCGCGTCGTCGGCGGCTCGAGTTCCATCAACGCACTGGTGTACTGCCGCGGCATGCCGGCGGATTTCGACGACTGGCGCGAGCTCGGAAATACGGGCTGGGGTTGGCAGGACGTGCGGCCGTATTTCGAAAAGTCTGAACGGCGTGTGGACCCTGAAGGCCGCGCGGCGACCGATGGCCCGCTCGATATCAAAGACGTCACGCCCTGGCTGCATCCGATGCGCAGCCACTGGCTCGGCGCCGCTGCGGAGTTGGGACTGCCGGTCACCGATGACTTCAATGGCCCGCATCCCGAGGGGCTCGGCTCCTATCAAGTAACCATCCGCAACGGCAGGCGCTGGTCGGCTGCCGATGCCTTCTTGCGCCCGGCCCTCAAGCGCCGCAAGGTGAGGCTCGAAACCCGGGCTTGGGTCAGCAGGCTGCGCTTCGCCGGGCGCCGGGCGTCGGGCGTGGAATATGTTCAAGGCAATGAGCCGCGCTTTGCCGCAGCCAATCGCGAAGTGATTGTGTGCGCGGGCGCCGTCAATTCGCCGCAACTGCTGCAGCTCTCGGGAATAGGTCCGGCGCGCATCTTGGCGGAGCACGGTATCCCGCCGCTGCTCGACAATCCCGCGGTCGGCGGGCACCTGCAGGATCATTTGGCCGTGGTGTATTCCTTCAAGGCATCGCAACCGACGTTGAACGATGAACTGCATTCGCTCCGTGGCCGATTGATCGCGGGGCTGCGCTATCTTCTGACGCGCAGCGGGCCCTTGGCGTTGAGCGTGAATCACTTCGGCGGTTTCGTGCGGGCCGCACCCGGCGCCGCGCGCTCCGATACTCAGCTGTACTTCAATCCCGTCACCTACGAGCCCGGCGACGCGGCGCGCACACGCATCAAGGTGGACGCATTCTCGGGATTTTATCTGTGCTTCCAGCCCACGCGCCCAACGAGTACCGGCCGCATCGATATCGCCAGCGGCAACTTTCGCGACGCTCCGAAGATCGCGCCGAACTACCTGTCCACCGACAAGGATGCAGAGGATGTCGTCCATGGCGGGCGGCTGATGCAGGCCATTGCCGGCACTCGCGCGATGCGCTCCCTGATCCGCGAACCCATCCAACCCGATCTTTGCGCCATGAATGATGCCGAATTGCTGGCTGATTTTCGCGCGCGGGCGGCGACCGTGTATCACCCGGTGGGCACCTGCCGCATGGGCCGGGATCCCGGCGAGTCGGTGGTCGATGCAAAGCTCTGCGTGCATGGGCTCGAAGGGTTACGTATCGTGGATGCATCCGTGTTTCCCACCGTGACTTCAGCGAACACCAACGCGCCCACGCTCATGGTGGCCCAGAAGGCCGCCGATCTCATGAGGATGCAATGAAACTCGACAGTGTCAAAGTCTTCGTAGTGGGGAATCCGCCGCCCGGCTACGGCGGCCGCTACTTCGTTTTCCTGAAGCTCAAGACCGCGTGCGGAATCGAGGGCGTGGGCGAGGTCTATGCCGCCACCTTCGGTCCGCATGTCATCGCCGCGATGATCGAAGATGTGTTCGCGCGCCGTTTCGCGGGCCGCGACCCGTTTGGGATTGAAGCGATGTGGCGCGAGACCTACGGCTCGGGCTTCAGCTCACGGCCCGATCTATCGCTCATGGGCGTGCTCAGCGGTTTGGAAATGGCTTGCTGGGACATCATCGGCAAAGCGGTGGAGCGGCCGATCTACGATCTCATGGGCGGAAAGGTCCATGAACGCCTGCGAACCTATACCTACCTCTACCCCGCCGACGGCGAGGGCGAGGAGTTCTATCAGGATCCGGAACGCTCCGCCGTGCGCGCCGCGGAATACGTCAAGTTCGGCTTCACGGGACTCAAGTTCGATCCGACCGGCGGCTTCTCCGCCTATGATCCGCGCCAACCGACGCGGGAAGCTCTGGAACGGACCGTGCGCATGGTGCGTCTGATCCGTGAGGCCGTGGGCCGCCAGGCGGATCTTTTATTGGGGACGCACGGTCAATTCACGACCTCCGGTGCAATCCGGCTGGCGAAGCAACTGGAAACATATGATCCGCTGTGGTTCGAAGAGCCGGTGCCACCGGAGATGCCGGAGCAGATGGCGCTGGTCGCGCGCGGCACCAGCATTCCCATCGCGACCGGCGAGCGTTTGACCACGAAGTACGAATTTGCCCGCGTGCTCGCGGTCGGCGCGGCCAATATTCTGCAAATGAACCTCGGGCGGGTCGGCGGCCTCTTGGAGGCGAAGAAGGTGGCCGCACTGGCTGAAGTGCACTACGCGCAGATCGCGCCGCATCTTTATTGCGGCCCGGTGGTCGGAGCCGCGAATATCCAGATCGCTGCCTGCACCCCGAATTTCCTGATCTTGGAGAGCATTCAGCAATGGGGCGGGTTCCACGCGAAGATCCTGAAGACGCCCATACGTTGGGAATCGGGATATGTGATTCCACCGTCGGCCCCGGGACTTGGGGTGGAACTCGACGAGGCGGTCGCCCTCGCCCATCCGTATGCCGCCGGCGGTCCGTTGCATCTCGAAATGGTCGACCACCCGCTGGGATAGGAGCCTGGGGAGATGCGCTACGGTTTCGTCGGATTAGGGCATCTCGGCGGCCATCTCGCGGCGAATCTCGCGCGCGGCGGATTCGATGTCGGCGTCTACGACTTGAACCCTGCCGCGGCTCACGCGGTGGTGGACGCGGGGGCGCATTGGGTCTCGTCCTTGGCCGCACTGGCGGCTGCCTCTGATGGCCTGATCACCTGTTTGCCCACCCCCGATGCGACTGCGGCGGTGCTCGCGGAGGCGCTGCCGGTGATGCGCGCCGGCAGCACATGGGTCGAGATGAGCACCAATGACTTTGCGAACGTCGAAGCGCTCGCCGCACGCGCGCTTGAACTCGGGATTGCCACCCTCGCCTGCCCCGTCACCGGCGGCGTGCACCGCGCCGCGGCGGGCGACATCACGGTGTTAGTTGGCGGCGAGCAACAGGTATTCAAGATTCATGAGCCGGCGCTCGCGGCGATGGGCGGCCGCGTCATCCATTTGGGCGGCATCGAACAGGCCGCGGTCACCAAAGTGGTCACCAACATGCTGGCGTTCATCCATTTGATCGCCGCCGGCGAGGCGTTGATGCTGTGCGCCAAGGGCGGCGTGGACTTAGGCGCCGCCTTCGCTGCGATCGCCGCGAGCTCAGGCAATAGCTTCGTCCATGAGACCGAGAGTCAGGTCATCCTCAACGGCAGCTATGACATTGGATTTACGATGGATTTGGCCTGTAAGGATGCCGGGTTCGCGATCGAATTCGGGCGCCGGTTCGGTGTCCCCTTGAGGCTCGGCGGCGTCATGGAACAGATCTTCATCGAGGGGCGCGCCCGCTATGGCGGCGCGGCCTGGTCATCGATGATCGTGAAGCTCCTGGAGGATGCAGTGGGTACGCCGCTGCGTGCGCCCGGGTTCCCGGCGCGTCTCGGTCCGGAGCACTCCTAGCGCCGTAAGGGGACCCAAGCTACATCGAATTTTCGCATGGCAGAATCTAAATTCCTCATCCTGTCGATGCTTTGTCACAACAAAATAAGACCTCCGCCTCAGCGGCGCGATGCTATTCTCTCACGAAAGCAAACAATCGAGAAAGGGATGGGAAGCGTGAACACTAACTCGAAGTTATCCTATGCGATTGCCGCGATCCTGACCGGCTCCGCCGCCGGCTTCGCTCATGCGGAACCGGCACCCGATACCGCCGACTCAAGCTCCGATTCGATTCAGGAGATCGTAGTCACCGCACAGCGGCGCACGGAAAACGCCCAGAACGTGCCCATCACCATTCAGGCGTTCACCGCTGAAACGCTCACGCAATTGAACGTGACCACGTTCGAGGACTACGTGAAATATGTGCCGAATCTGACCGCGGGCGGCGAAGGCCCCGGCGAGGAAAGCATTTTCATGCGCGGCCTCTCGACCGTGGCCGGAGGCGTTCAAGGGTCGGGCGCGACCGCGAGCTTCCCCAATGTGGCCATCTACCTGGATGACCAGTCCGGACAAGTGCCCGGCCGCAACCTCGACATCTATGCCGCCGATCTTGAGCGCGTGGAAATTCTCGAGGGACCGCAAGGAACGCTGTTCGGCGCGGGCGCACAAGCGGGCGTGGTCCGTTACATCACCAACAAGCCGAAAATCGACGTGACGGAAGGCAACGTCAACGCGGGCTACGCCATCACCGCCGGCGGCGATCCGAGCACCAACGTGGACGCCACCATCAACTTGCCGGTGATCCCCGACACGCTCGCGCTGCGCGCCGTGATCTACGATGAAACGCGGGGCGGCTACATCAACAACATTCCGGGAACCTTTTCGCGCTCGGCGACGGACGAGGTCTCGGCGATTTATTTCAACGGCACGCTACCTCCGAACAGCGGGCCCATCAGCAACGGCTCCCAGGTCGCCAACGACATCAACACGCTCACTTATCAGGGGATCCGCCTCTCCGCTCTTTACAAGGTCAACGAGGATTGGAACGTGCTCGTGGCGCAGTCATACCAGAACATGGACGCGGAGGGGGTATTCTGGCAGGAAGAATATACGGGTACGGGACAGGCACTGCCGCCCTACTCCGTGCAGCTCTATAACCCGTCCTATGACAAGGACAAATTCGAAAACACCGCGTTGACGATCAATGGCCGCATCGATGAGTTGAAGTTCATCTACACCGGCGCATACCTCGACCGCAAGTCCGACGAGCAGCTGGATTACACCAATTACTCGCGCGGCCGCTACGCCGGCTACTACCAGTGCAATTACCCCGGCTATCCCTTCAAGACGATTGCGGGAACCATTACGCCGACCGCGGGCTCGGCCGGATATTGCTACTCGCCCAGCGCCTTTTGGACCGATCACGAGCAAACGACTCATCAGAGCCACGAAATCCGGGTGAGCACGCCGGATGACTGGCGGATCCGCGGCATCGGCGGTCTGTTCTACGAAAAATATCAGATTCACGAAAACACCGATTGGTTCTACGGCACGAGTCCGAATTTCGTCCCGCTGCAGCCGCCGCCGGGCGCGACGACGACCAATCCGAACGTGCGGCCTTTCGGCGATGCCTTTTACGATGACATCACGCGCGGCTACAACCAGAAGGCGATCTTTTTGTCGGGCGACTTCGATATCATTCCGAAGACCCTGACGCTCACCCTCGGCACGCGCTACTACGACATCACGGATTTCGAGCTCGGATCGAACGAGGGCAGCTTCGGCTGCGAGATCTACGGACCCTATGTCGGCGGTGTTCCATCCTCTCCCTGCATGCTGCCCGAGGACAACGGCAATAACCTGAACACCAAGCAACCGCCGCTCAACCAGGCCTACAAGGGATTCAGGAGCCGGGTGAACCTAGCCTGGCACGTCGACTCGGACGCCATGCTGTACTACACCTGGTCTCAAGGGTTCCGTCCGGGCGGGTTCAATCGTGCCTCGGCGGAAATAAGTTCCACGTCGCCGCTGTACGGGCTTTTTACGCCGCCCATCGTGTACGCGCCCGATTATCTCACCAACAACGAACTCGGCTTCAAAACCGAATGGCTGGATCATCAGCTGCAATTCAACGGAGCGATCTACCAAGAGGATTGGAAGAATACCCAGATTCAAATCTTCGATCCGAGCGTGACCGGCAACCTGGTGTTCATCACCAATGGACCCAACTACCGGGTGAGAGGCGAGGAGATATCGATGGTGGCGCGGATTGCCCGCCAATTGACCATCACCGGATCGGCCTCGCACAACAAAAGCGAAGTGGTCGAGACCAAAACCTTCGTCGATCCGACCACCGGGAAGCCGATCACGATCGAGAACCCGTTCGGAGAGCTAGGCTCGCCGCTCGCGAATTCGCCGCAGTTCCAAGGAAACCTCCGCGCGCGTTACGAATTCCCGATTGGGGAATACAAGGGCTTCGGCCAGTTCGGCGCGACCACCCAGACGTATTCGTTTTCCACGACCGATCAAATTTCCAACACGCTGGCCACGCCCATGCCGAATACCGGAGCCCCGGGCGGTCCGCCGACAAGTGTAGCCTTCAAAAACCCGGGATTCTCGACATTTGATTTCTCGGCCGGCATCTCGAAGGATGCCTGGACGACGCAGCTTTACATCGACAACCTCACCAACAAGCTGGCATGGACCTATTCGCAGTACAACGAATACGTCAAAGCGGACAGCGTCATCCGTCCGCGCACCGCGGGACTGCGTTTCGGCTACAAGTTCGGAGGGCAATAGCCCGCGCTCCCATCATGCAAGCCGCGGAACTCAAGCCGCCCCCGTCTCGGATCCAGGCCGGCGTGGATCGCGTGCGCGCGCTGCTCAAAGCGCAACGATTCTCGCAGGCGCTCGCGGCGGCCGAGACGCTGAACGGCGAAGTGCCTCAAAACCGGGACGTGCTCTACGTGCTCGCGGTCAGTCAACGCTGCCTCGGCCGTATAGCCGATGCACTCGGGACGCTGGCACGCTTCGAGCGGCTTCATCCCGAGTATGGGCGCCTGTTCCAGGAACGCGGCCATTGCTACCGGACTGTAGGTGAAACCGCCGCGGCCATCGAGGCTTACAGCCAAGCCGTCGCCCTGCATGGCGCGCTGCCCGCGAGTTGGAAGGCTCTCGCCGAACTCCATCGGACGGCCGGAAACCGCGCGCAGGCCGAGAACGCCGCGCAGCAAGCGGCCAAGGTCGCGGAACTGCCGCCCGCGGTCGTTACCGCGGCCAATCTCATGGCCGAGGGCGATCTCGACGCTGCGGAGCGCGTCGTGCGGGCGTTTTTGCAAGCGCACGGCAATCACATTGAGGCCATGCGGCTGCTCGCGCAGATCGGCATGAAGCTCGACGTGCTCGACGACGCGGAGTTTCTGCTCGAGAGCGTTCTGGTGTTTGCCCCCGACTACCACGCGGCCCGCTACGACTACATCCTGGTGCTGGCGTTGCGCCACAAGCACGCTCGAGCGCTCGAGGAGGCGCAACGGCTTCTCAAGATCGACCCGGCGAATCGCGCGTTTCGCACGGCCTGTGCGAACGCCCACGTCGGGCTCGGCAACCATGAGGAGGCGCTGCGGGTCTTTCGAGAACTCGCCGACGAAGAGGCCGAAAGCCCGGATCTGCGTCTCTCGATGGCGCACGCGCAGAAGACGTTGGGCCGGCAACGGGAAGCCATCGATTCATACCGTGCCGCCGCGGCGCTTCGGCCGGGTTTCGGGGATGCCTACTGGAGCCTCGCCAATCTCAAAACGTATCGCTTTACGGACGCCGAAATCTTGGCTATGCGCGAGCAGATAGCCGCGAACACGAACGCCTTGGTCGACCGGTATCACCTGTGCTTTGCTCTCGGCAAGGCTCTGGAGGATCGCGCCGAGTACCAGGAGTCCTTTCAGTACTACGCGCAGGGCAATGCCTTGAAGAGGAGCGAGAGCCCCTATGATGTGGGCAAGGTCGAGCGCAGCGCGCGGCGTCAAGCCGAAGTGTGTACCCGTGAATTCTTTGCGGCACGGCGGGATTACGGCTGCGATCGGCCCGATCCGATCTTCATCGTGGGCTTGCCGCGCGCCGGCTCCACGCTGCTCGAGCAGATTCTCGCCTCGCACTCGGCGGTCGAGGGGACGATGGAACTCGCCGATGTGGCGCGGCTCGCCACCCTGATCAACGGACGCGAACCGCACGATTCTTCCTCCAAATACCCGAAGGTCCTGGCGAGCCTCAGCGCCGTTGAGGCGAGGCGTTTCGGCGAGAAGTTCATCGCCGATACTCAAGTTTACCGCACGGGCAAACGCTTCTTCATCGACAAGATGCCGAACAATTTTCGGCACCTCGGCCTCATTCATCTGATGCTGCCGAATGCCAAGATCATCGACGCCCGGCGCGAACCAATGGCCTGCTGCTTCTCGAATTTCAAGCAGCTGTTCGCTTCCGGCCAGGAATTCACCTATAGTCTCGAGGACCTCGGGCGTTACTTCCGCGCGTATGTCCTGCTGATGGCGCATTGGGAGGCCGTGTTGCCCGGCAAGATCTTAAGAGTCGAGCACGAGAGCGTGGTTCTCGACCTGGAAGGCAACGTTCGCAGGATGCTCGACTTCTGCGGCCTTGATTTCGAACCGCAGTGCGTGGAATTCTACAAGACGGAGCGCAGCGTGCGGACCCCGAGTTCCGAACAGGTGCGCCGGCCGATTTTTCGCGAAGGACTGGATCAATGGCGGCACTACGAACCGTGGCTCGATCCGCTGATGGCCGCGCTCGCTCTTGACGGCGCGGCGCCGAGTCACTGATCAGATGGCGGCGGCATCCACAGCCTTGAGTCCCGCGGTCAGCCGCGTCGAATCCGAAGTCTTGCGCATACGAGCGCTGCTCGAAAAGAATCGCTTCGCGGAGGCCTTGGCCGCCGTGCAGGCGCTCTCCGTACAAGTACCCGAAAACCGCGATGTGCTGTATATGATGGCGGTGAGCCAGCGCTACTTGCAGCGCATCCCCGAGGCGCTCGCGACCTTGACACGGCTGGAGCAATTGCACCCCGGCTTCAGCCGCCTGTTCCAGGAGCGCGGCCACTGTCATGTGGCGGTTCGCGAAGCGGAGCCGGCCATCGCGTCCTATTTGCGCGCCGTGAATCTGAACCCCGCGCTTCCCGCCAGTTGGAAGGCTCTGCAGGTGCTGTTTCGCATGACCGGACAGGCCGCGAATGCCGACATGGCAGCGGGGCATATCGCCACGCTCGCGGGCATGCCCGCGGAAATCGTCACCGCTTCGGGCATGTTCGCGGACGGCGAAATTCACGAAGCGGAGCGGATTGTCCGTCAGTATCTCCTGGCGCATGGCAATCACATCGAAGGCATGCGCCTGCTCGCCAGGATCGGCATGAAACTCGACGTCTTGGTCGACGCCGAACTTCTGCTCGAGAGCGTGTTGATACTGGCTCCCGATTATCACGCCGCCCGCTACGACTATGCGCTTGCGCTGTTGGCCCGGCACAAGCATGTACGCGCCATCGAAGAGCTCGATAGGCTGCTCGAGATCGACCCCGAAAATCGCGCCTATCGGACTACTCGCGCGACCGCCGGCGTCGGCGTCGGCGAATGCGCGCGCGCCCTGCAGATCTACCGCGACCTCTTGACGGGAGCGCCGCGAGCGGCTGAACTCTACCTCTCGATCGCGCATGCGCAGAAAACGCTTGGGCTACAGCGGGAGGCCATCGAATCCTATCGGACCGCCGCCGCCTGCAGGCCGGGTTACGGCGACGCCTACTGGAGTCTTGCAAACCTCAAGACGTATAGATTTCCGGACACCGAGTTCGCGCAGATGCACGCGGCGGAGGATGCGGCGGCGACGCTGCTCGAGGACCGCTACCACCTCTGCTTTGCGCTCGGCAAGGCGCATGAGGATCGCGGCGAGTTCGCCGAATCGTTTCGCTACTATGAGCGCGGCAACGCGCTCAAAAAGAGCGAGCTCACCTTCAGGATCGAATCCATCGAGCGCAATGCCCGGGTGCAGGCATCGGTCTGCACGGCGGAGTTCTTCGCGTCGCGGCAAGGCGTGGGCGAAAGCCGCTGCGATCCGATTTTCATCGTCGGCCTGCCGAGAGCGGGCTCCACCCTGCTCGAACAGATTCTTGCGTCGCACTCGAAGGTCGAAGGCACCACGGAGTTGGCCGATATTCCGCGTCTGGTGCAGCAGCTTTCGAACGAGTCGAAGCTGCTCTACCCGGGAGTACTCGCTGAACTCGCCCCAGAGCGGTTCAAGCTCCTGGGAGAACAATACCTCGCCGACACGCAGGCTTACCGCACCGGCAAGCCCTTTTTCATCGACAAGATGCCGAACAATTTTCGCCATATCGGACTCATCCACTTGATCCTGCCGAATGCGAAAATCATCGATGCGCGGCGCGAGCCGATGGCCTGCTGCTTCTCGAACTTCAAACAGCTATTCGCGTCAGGACAAGAGTTCACCTACAGCATCGACGACATCGCGCGCTATTACCGCTGCTATGTGGATCTGATGCGGCATTGGGACGCGGTGCTGCCCGGCAAGATCCTGCGCGTCCAGCATGAGGACGTGGTCGACGACCTCGAGAGCAGCGTGCGCCGGATACTCGACTTTTGCGGCTTCGACTTCGAGCCTAAGTGTCTCGAGTTCTACAAAACCGAGCGCAGCGTGAGAACCGCGAGTTCCGAGCAGGTGCGCCAACCCATTTTCAAGGAAGGCCTCGACCAGTGGCGCCACTACGAACCCTGGCTGGGGGCGTTGCGGACCGCGCTCGACGGCTTGGATTCGAACGCGGCAATGAGATAGCCTTCCGAGTGTAGAAGTCTTTAGAGTATTTTATAAAAAGGGGATGGATCATGAATTTCAATCCAAGGCTCTCGTATGCGATCGCGGCGATCTTGAGCGGGTCGGCCGCCGGCTTGGTGCATGCCGCCGCGCCCGCAGCCGACGCCGAAGCCAGTACCGACATGATTCAGGAGATCACGGTCACCGCGCAGAGGCGCACGGAGAACGCACAGGACGTGCCGATCTCGATTCAGGCGATGACCGCGGAAACGCTGACTCAATTGAACGTCCAGACCCTGAACGACTACATCAAGTATCTGCCGAACGTGACGACGGCGAACAACGGACCGGGCCAGAACGAGGTTTACATGCGCGGTCTCAGCGCCGGTTCGCAGCCGAGCCAGGGCAGCGGCTCCACGGGTCTATGGCCCAACGTTGCGATCTACCTCGATAACCAGTCCGGGCAGCTCCCAAACCGCAACCTCGATGTGTATGCCGCAGACCTCAATCGCATCGAGGTTCTGGAAGGTCCGCAGGGAACGCTGTTCGGCGCCGGCGCCGAGGCCGGCGCCATCCGCTATATCACGAACGAGCCGAAGCTCGATACGACCGAGGGCAGCGTCAAGGCCGGCTACGGAACGACCGCTCACGGCAATCCGAATTCCGACGTGACGGCGGTGTTGAACCTTCCGATCATTGCCGACACCCTGGCCGTGCGCGGCGTCCTCTACGACGACAGCCGCGGCGGTTATATCAACAACGTGGCGGCGACATTCGCGCGCAAAGACACCGACATCGGCATCCACTATGCGAACTATCCGGCGGTCAACGGACAATGCCCGGACGGCCAGCCGAACAGCGGTTATTGCGTGCCCCCCGGCAGCCCGACCGTCAACAATGGTCCCGAGGTCGGCAACGCCATCAACCCCGTCAACTACGAGGGAATACGCGTCGAGGCGCTGTACAAGATCAACGATGACTGGAACGTGCTGCTCACGCAGTCATACCAGGACATGTACTCGCAGGGCGTGTTCTATCAGCAGCCCAATGCCTCGGACGGCTCGCCGCTGCAGCCGCTCGAAGTCACGGTGTTCAACCCCTCCTACGACAAGGACCGGTTCGAGAGCACCGCCTGGACGGTGAATGGCAAGCTCGGCGATCTGAAGGCCGTCTATACCGGCGGCTACCTCGTGCGGCACGTCGAACAGGTCGGCGACTACACCAATTACGCGCGCGGCGTGTATGCGGATTACTATCAGTGCTTCGGCCCTGGAACGGGCTATAACACCACGCTCAAGTCCACCTGCTTCTCGCCGAGCGCAACCTGGCGCTCGATCGAGAAAAACGAGCATCAGCAGCACGAGTTTCGCCTGAGCACGCCGGACGATTGGCGTGCGCGCGCGATCGTCGGCGCGTTCTGGGAGGCCAATGAGCTCTTCGACCAGACTGGCTGGAATTACAAGAGCGTGCCATCCTGTACGGCGAGCGGCGCAGGCGGTACGGCGGGGAATGACGGCTGCTTCACCAACATCGGCACGGCGCCCGGTACCACCGTCGTGAATCCCGGCGTTCAGGGTTCCACCACGTCTTTTTATCAGGACACCGTGCGCGAAACCAAGCAGACCGCTTTCTTCGCGTCCGTCGACTACGATCTGATTCCGAAGGTATTGACCGCCACGCTCGGCACACGCCATTTCCGCTTCGACAATTCCTCGGCGGGCAGCGTCAGCGGCAGCTTTTACTGCTTCCAGCAAGGCGCGCCGGCCACCGGATGTCAGGACGATGTTTACAACCTCAACAAGCAGAATCTGCGCGACACCGAGTCCGGCTTCAAGAGCCGCGGCAATCTGACTTGGCATATCGCGCCGGATCTCATGGTGTATTACACCTATTCGCAAGGCTTTCGCCCGGGCGGCTTCAACCAGAACGGCAATACGCCGCATGCCTACACCCCTGGACTCGTGCCGCAATACTTCATCCCGTCTTCTTATTCGTCGGACAAGTTGACGAACAACGAAATCGGCTGGAAGACGGAATTTTTGGACCATCGCCTGCAGTGGAACGGAGCGGTGTACCGGGAGAATTGGGATAACGTCCAGGTCGCCTTCTTCGACCCCGGCGTGGTCGGCAATATTTTCTACAACACCAACGGACAGAATTTCCTCATCAAGGGTATCGAGACATCGCTGCTGGCCCGGGTCGTCAGCGGGCTGACCCTGCAGGGAGCCGCATCCTGGAACCAGAGCCGGCAGACGAACTCGCCGGTACTGCTCAACAATAATCCAGCCAGTCCGGGCTTCGGCAAGCCGATCACCAATGCCTGCAACGCCTATGGTGCCGATTGCGCTCCCGTGACCAATCCCTTCGGCCCGGTCGGTGCCCCGAGCGCCGATGCGCCGCCGATTCAGTTCAGCCTGCGCGCCCGATACGAGTGGAATTTCGCCGGATACAGTCCTTTCGTTCAGGCGGGCGCCACGCACAGCGGCCATTCGTTCACGCAGGCAGGTTCGAATCCCACCATCGCGGAGGCCGGTGCCGTCAGTACCGGCAGGCTGCGGTTCGAGAATCCCGCTTACTCGACCTTCGATGCGTCGTGCGGCGTCGCCAAGGATGCCTGGCTCGTGACCGCCTATGGTCAGAACCTCGCCAATTCGAACGCCAGCACCTTTGTCAGTACCGATCAATTCATCGTCGCACAGACGCCGCTGCGGCCGCGAATTCTCGGCGTATCGTTCAGCTACAAGTTTTGATTCTCCGGACCCAACCGGCAGTGCGGTGAGCGGCGTGCGCGCTCTCATCGCGCTGCCGCTCGCCCTTCTCGGCGCGGCGGCGCTTGCCGCCCCGCCGCCCCCGTACCGCCCGATCACGCCGAGCATGGAGGGCGAAACCATCCTATTGACCGGACGGGATCTCACGGTCGATCAGGTGGTGCACGTGGCTCGGTACGGCGCAAAGGTCGCGTTGAGCGCGCCAGCGCGGCAGCGCTCCGAAGACGCCTACGGCCTGCTGCTCGAGGCGGCCGCGGAAGGTGTGCCGGTGTATTGGTTCAATCGCGGTTCGGGTTCCGGCCGTGAAAAGTACATCTTCAGCGGCGACCCGCTCGCGCCAGGGAACCGACAACTGCTCGAGGAGCGCCAGCTCGCGATTTTCAAGCACGGCGCTCTCGCGGGACTCGGGCCCGAAGTCGGCGACGAGGAGATCGTGCGCGCAATGATGGTGGTGCGTGCCAACACCATGAGCTTCGAGGCGGCAAGCCCGCAGCTCACGCAGCGCCTGCTCGATTTATTGAATGATCGGATCACGCCGGTGGTGCAGTCGCGCGGTTCAGTCGGAGAAGGGGATCTCGGGCCGTTCGCGAATATCGGCGCCGCCATGGTGGGCGCCGGCACGGCGTATTTTCGCGGCGCGCGCATGCCGGCCGCCGCAGCGCTGAAGCAAGCGGGGCTCGAGCCGCTGGTCCCATTCGCCGCCGACGACAGCGAGTTGCAAAGCAGCGATGCCTACGCCACGGGACAGGCGGCTCTGATGCTCCACGACGCGCGTGAAGCGCTATCCTGGGCGGATCTCATCTATGCCGTCGATTTGAACGGCATGAATAGCAGCGTCTCTCCGCTATCGCAGCCGGTGCAGGCCAATCGGCCGTTCCCCTGGTTGAATTGGGATGCGGCGCGCGTTCTCGACATGCTGAAAGGCAGCTATCTGTTCGATCTCGACGAGCAGCGCATCATTCAAGATCCCGAGAGTTTGCGCGCCTCCTCCATTCGCCAAGGTGCGGCCTGGCAGGCATGGGCGGATCTCAAGGACGATGTGCTCATTCAGATGAATTCATCCGACCACAACCCCGCGGTGCGGGTGGGCGCGTCGCCGTCCGACTCGTGGGAACTCAAGACGCCGCAGCTGGCTCAGTTCTACGTCAAGGGTGGACCGCGCAGCAACGGCAAGCACGGTTTTATTTTCTCCAATGCCAACTGGGATCCTTATCCCATGGCCAATGACATCGAGGCATTCTCGATCGCGCTCGCCAACATGGACATCGTCATTGCACAACGCGTCGTGCGCTTCACCGAGCCTTTTTTCACCGTGATATCGCCCTCCGATGAGGCCGCGGCGGAATCCGGACGCGCGGCTCCCGTCCGGGGCGACGAATTCGGCACCGCGGCCCTGATGCAGGAAATCCAAGGGCTGATCAATCCCGTGCCCCCCGAAGGCAATGCCTTGATCAAGACGGTCGAGGATCTGCAGACGCAAACACGGCTCAAAGTCGAGCGCGCCCGAACGGTGGTCATGGACACCATCGACCTGTTGGCAGAGGACCTGCTGACCGGCACCTCGTGGCTGGATCTGCGCAAGGCGCAGAATCCCGCGCGCGGCTTCGGCGCCTCCTCGACCGAGATCTGGACGGCGTTTCGCAAAATACTGCCCCTTCATGACGATGCGGTTGCCGCCCGTGAATTGCCCATCCATGAATTGGCGGCCGCCTTCATCCGTGATCACGCGTCCGCGAATTTCTACCGCGATGACCGGCCTTCGCCCGCTTCGCGCCCGGCTCCGTGATCGCCAATGCCCATGATCGCCAATGCCCGCATGTATTCGCTCAGTCCACAAGTTGCCAATTTCTGGCGCACCTTGCTCGCTGGAGTCATCGAGCACGCGGGCCTCGACATAGAGCTCATCGAACACAGCGAACCGGCACCGATCGATGAACTGTGGCGACGATCGGATATGGCCGCTGTATTCATGTGCGGCCTGCCCTACTCCCGCGCCGAACCCCGGCCCGAACTCGTGGCGGCGCCCGTGCCGTCGCCGGGCGAATTTCGCGGCGCGCCGCAATACTGGAGCGAGTTGGTCGTGCGCAAGGACAGTGCCATGCAGCGCATCGAGGACACCTTCGGCGGCCGCATCGCTCTGACCACGCCAAACTCTCAGTCGGGATGTCTCGCAGCTCTCGAGTACCTTCAGGCCGCGAGCGGGACGTTGCCATTTTATCGGGAGTTGATCGCGCCTCAGATCACACCCTTGCGGGCGATGCGCGCGGTGGAAAGCGGTGCCGCGGATGTCGCCCCGATTGATTCCTACGCGTTTTGCCTGGCGCAGACGTATCGCCCCGACCTGTGGGCGGAACTGCGCGTCGTGGCGAAAACCGCGCCGACACCCATCCCGCCGCTGGTGGCATCCACGGGCGGACTTGGTTCTCGCGCACTTCCGTCTGTGCGAAACTCGTTCCTCGAAGCGCACCGGATCCCGGCCCTACGTCCCGCCATGGAAGGCCTCAAGTTGCAACGATTCGTGCGGCCTGATCCCGCCGCCTATGATGAGTTGCGCAAATCCTGCGACACGACTTTAAGTTATTGGCGCGAGCATCGGCTGGCCGCCGTGGTGCACCCCGCGTTCGCGGCTCTTGAGCTGAATCACGGCTGATCGGGCCACACGTCCACGGATCGCGCACAGCGAAAACCGGTGTCGACAAAGGCGTGGGTCGGATCCTCGACACGGCGCATGGCGAGCCTGTGGTCGAGCAGGTTGCGATCGCGCCAGGATGCGCCTCGCAATACTCGTTGGGTCGGCGTGCCGTCAGCCACCCATTCCCAGAGCGATCCGCCGAGACCCCGAGTGTCGAACCGCCCCGTGGGTTGCTGTTCGGTCACCGGCACCAGCGGAGTGGCATGATATCCCCGCGGGTTATCACCCCACGGAAAAATCTGACGCTTCACGCCCCGGGCGACGAACTCCCACTCATCGCCCGTGGGTAGGCGCCGGTGGCGCCAATCGCAAAAAGCTCCCGCCGCTTCGAAATCGATGCCGGCCACCGGATAATCCGCGGCATCGATGCCCTTGGCGGCCAGCGCATCGCGAATCGTCCGCCACGATTCTCCCGGCCGGAACACCGTCCCCTGTCCGGCGTAATCGTACAGACCGTGTGCGCGCTCCGCCTGGGTCGTGCGTCCCGTGGCCGTTGCGAATTCCTGAAAATCGCGATTGGTGACTTCCGTCTGATCGAGTTCGAAGGGCTTGAGCAGCGCCATTCTGCCGGTCTCGCCCGCAAAGTCCGCCGGCGAACAGCGGCCGCCCGATGCTTGACAGAGCTTGACTGCGTCATCGATCTCAAGCGGCAAGCTGCCGACCTTCATGTAGCGGTTTCCGCTTGCGATCACAGCGCTGAGCGCCGCGTCGGCGGCGCTTAAGAGTGCGATTCCCTTCGGATCTCCCGCGTCCACACTCTTTTTCACGGCCGCGCGGTCCAACTCGAACTGCTGCCAGCCCTTCTGACTGCTATCGACGTCGAGCACATTTTTGGCCCGATCCGCCCGATACTCCATCGTCTTCATTCTGGCGTGCACGTCGTTCGAACCGGCCGCAGCCGAGCCCGCCGCCGCCGATTTATCCTGTCCCAAACGGCCGACGACAAACCAAGCGGCGAGGCCCAGCACGCCGATGAGGGCGATGCCGCCCGCAATCCACATGGTTCGCGGCGTACCGCCGCTGCTCGCGCCGCCGAGATCCGCAAGCAGCGCTTCCACCGAGACCGCACGCTTGGCGCGCTCGTACGCGAGCCCCTTTGCGAGCGCCGCATTCTGGCTGCGGCTGAGCGACGCGATCGGCGCCGGCTTTAACCCCGCCGCGCGCGCTTCGACCGCGGAACGGCGATCGAAGGGATGCTTGCCGGACAGCATTTCATAGATGACGCAGGCGAATGAGTAGACATCGTCGCTTTGATCGGGAGGACGACCCTCGATCATCTCGCAGCTGGCATAGGCGGGCGTCATGGCGCCGAGCGCACCCGGGTCGAACCGGTCGGCGCGGCCGCGGACCGCCCGCGCAATGCCGAAATCCATGAGCACCGCCTTGCCCGACGTGGTCACAAATATGTTGGGAGGCTTAAGATCGCTGTGAATCACGCTGTGGTCGTGCGCGTAGGCGAGCGCCGCGCCGATGTCCTTGATCAGCGGCCAGGCCCGGTCCAGCGGCATGCCCCGCCCGAAGTCATCGTCGATCAGAGAGCTTAAGGTCTTGCCCTCGAGATACTCCATCAGCATGTACACGCCGCTGCGATCCGAGTTCAGCGAATAGACGCCGACGATGTTCGGATGGTGAAGAGCGCGGGTCTTGCGGACTTCTTCGCGCAGCATCTCGAGGGCATCGAGATGCTCGCGAATCTCGGGCTTTAGAACCTTGATGGCGAACGTCTCGCCCTTGACGTCTTGGTCGCTCGCGAAAAAGACCATGCCCATGCCGCCCTCGCCCAATTCGCGCTCGAGCAGATAGCGGTGGCCCAATAACTGACCCGTTGCGACCGGGCCGGCTGCCGGGACGGCATCCGGTTCGATCCAAACGGATGCGGTTTCCTCGATGGGAGGCGCCGGCGGAGTGTACGAGGCCGGAGGTGGGCGCGGGCGAAGCTCGGTCCCGCCGGAGTTGCCATCCGGATTTGTGGCTGCTCCGGACGGCCGCAAGACGGTGCCCGAAGGGTCGCGCTCATCATCAGCGTCTGATGGATTCGTCAAGCTACAGCTGAACTTTATCGGGCGTCGCGGCCGGCCGAACGCCGGGCGAATTGGCTCCTGGCGCACCGGCGGCCGGCGTGCGGGCAGTCTGTTCCTCGTGCGCAATGGCGGCATCCAGCGCGGTCCGCTCAGCCTGAATCTGATCCTCGGTAAGACCGGTCCAGCGATAGTCGTCGGCCGCAGCGTTCGCGGCGGCGGTCGCATTGGCCGCGGCCGCGGAAGCGGCGGCGGTTGACGGCGTGGCCGGCGTCGACTTCGTATGCATGTAGAAGATCACCGCCGCGGCCACGATGCCCGCGACGAGGGCTGCGCCGACGCTCGCAATCTTGGCCTGCCGCGCCGCAGGCGCGGATGCCGCTGCCGATACGGGTGTTGGTGCTGACGCCGGCGCCGGCGGCGCCTCCGTGGGCGAAACGGCTCCGATTGCGGCGGAACTCACTTCGGCAGTTTTTCCAACATTGATGGCCGTTCCCGTTCCGCATGACTGACAGAAGCGGGAAGAATCATCGATGCTCGCGCCGCATTTCGGACACAACATGGCTCACCCATCAAGAACTTTGTAGACAGCCATCTTTGGCGGCGGCGCAATTGCCAAGTCTACGCATATTGTTTTCCAATCGTTCGTTGAACATGTTGAGCATTTCCTGCAAATCCGCTTGGGAAATCTCCACCGTGTCCTGCAACAAACAATGCCCCGAGCGCGCAATGACGACCTTCATCTGCAGCGTCGCGTTACTCTGCTCATATCCCGGCTCCGCAAAACTGAGCAGATCGCCGCTCCCCAATTCGCAGCGATCGCCCGCGATCGCACTCACCGTGTCGAGCGAATTCGCCACTTGAAACAAATAGATCTTCGCGTACTCGGAATGACCCACATCGCTGATCGTCAAGGCATGATTGTTGGCGTGTTGCGCAACGCTTAAACGTACTTGCTTGTGCACCTCGCCGCGGACATCTTCGGGAATGGGCGTGGGGTCGAGGCTCGGTGCCGGATCCATCGTAACCAGCGCCGCCGGACGCAGTGTGGCGAGCGAGCCGTCATTCTGAGCGGCTGCATCGGGCTGCTCCGCGTCTTTTTGGGCGCGTGCACTCACCTCGGCACGCAAGCCGTCGGCTTGCGCCTTCAGAGTCGAGAGATCGTCCTCGGCAGGGGCTGGGGGCGCCGTACCCTGCCCGGCGCTTTGTGCCGGCGGAGCGCTCTGCATGAGCTCAGGCGGCGGAGGCGGCGGCGGTTCGGGCGCCGGTGCGTCCGGCGTGGGCGCCTGATCGGCAGCGGGACCGGCGGGTGTCGTATCGGCGGCAACTTCGGGTGCGACGCCGTCATCACCCACGGCATCGGCGATCTGATCATCACCAAGCACATCCATCGGGTCCGTATATTGGGCGGGCGGCCCGGCAAAGGCCACGGTGGGCATCGGGCAGATCAGGCATTGCGGACCGACCACGATGGGAAACCCCAAGGGTGCGTAAAATGCGCCGTAGAAAGGCGCGGGGAACGCCACCGGTTGGTAGACGAAGGTGGAATAGCCGCCGAAGGTATTGACGGTATAGAACCGTACGATCGGCCGCTGCAATGAGACGATACGCCCCGAAACCGTCGTCGCGTAGATCGTTCTTTGCACGGCCTGCAGTGCGACGCCGGGCAGCCTGGTAAATCGCTCTGCGTACACCGGCCGCCCGTTGGGCAGAAAAGCTGCATGCAAGCCATTGTGGTACTGCACGAACTGCGTGCCATTCAACCTGCCGGTGCTATGAAAGTCCGCTGCCTCGATCGTGCGGCGGCCATCGGTATAAGTCCTCGTGGTCGTGCGGCCATCGGCGCTCACCACTTGCCGGTAGGCGCTCACTTGAACTCGGCCGTTCGGGCCCGCCTGCTGCTGCAACACGATGCTGGAGCGGGGTGATTCCTGTTTGACCGCTGTGAACCCCGCGTGGTCCGCCCTAGCGACCACGGAAGTTCCCGGACTTAGCTGAATGTGACGGCCCGCAAGCGCCGGCCCGGTCAGCGGTCCCGACGGATGCGGCCCACCCACCGGCCGCACCGGTCCGTGCAGCGGCCCTCCCGGCGAATGCGCCGGCCCGTTAGGACCCGCGAGTCCGGGCGAGCCCAAGCGCCGGTCGCCCGGGGACGGCACAGGCTCGTGCGGATTCGTCACCGGCCTGCCCCTGCCCGGCTCCCCGAGGCCCGGACCCTGCGGCCTACCGCCCTCGTGAACCGTGCTCTGACCCGGTCCCGGGAAATTGTGCGTGGGCAAGTTTGGCGCCCCCGGCCGTCCCACCGGAGGCGCTACCGGTGCAACGGGCCGCGCCGGCACCACCGGTGCAACGGGTCGCGCGGGCACCACCGGCCGCGGCGGCACAACCGGTGCAACGGGCCGCGCGGGCACCACCGGCCGTGCCAGCGGCTGCGCGCGCGGCGGGGGCGCGCCCGCATGGCTCTGGCATCCGGGACTCGCGCTGCCGCGCGGACAGTTATCAGCTAGCGATTGGAGCGGGAACGACAGTAACAGGGCGAGGGCGGATAGAGCCGAAAACCTGCGTATCGAGCCAGCTTGGATGTCGTTTTTACCCATGTTTTGGGTTGACCGGCGAGTTATATCCCTGCCTCATCGAGGCTTTCAAAGAGTATACGGGTGCGGTCAGGATGGTCGCAAGCCTGGGCGGGCAGCCGACGCAGGCTCCTGGGTCAAACCGGTTATAATTTGGCCGAGCACATTGTCATGGCCTTCCTGCAACAGAAGTTTCGGCAAGTCGACGGCCCCACCTGGCTGGTGGCGATCGTGCTGTATGCCGCATGGATCCTGCTGATCTGGTACAGCAACCGCCTGCCGTGGTGGGTCATCATGCCGGTGGGGGCCTATCTCATCGCATGGCATTTCTCGCTGCAGCACGAGGCGATCCACGCGTTTCGCGGCGTCCCGGCCTGGCTGCGCTTCGCGGTGGTGTTCCCGCCCCTCGGCCTGTGGTTTCCCTATCCCCTCTATCGCAAGAGCCACAGTACGCATCATCGCGATGTGCACCTGACGATTCCCGGCGTCGACACCGAGTCGTACTATGTGCTCAAGGCGGATTGGGATCGCATGGGGCCGATCCGGCGCGGCCTGCTCACCTTCAATCAAACGATGGCGGGCCGCCTGCTCATCGGGCCGGCTCTGCGCCTCTCCATCCTCGTCAGCAAAGAGACCCGCCGTGTAAGCCAAGGTGATTTCAGTCACCTGCCCCACTGGGCGGTGCATGCAGTTGCCGTGGCCGGACTATTCTGGTTCATTTCCGCAGTCTGCGGGTTCCCGTGGTGGCAATACTGCTTGCTCGTCGCCTATCCCGGCTTAGGTTTGGGATTGCTGCGCGCCTTCACCGAACACCGCGCCGCCGCCGACTCGCAAGAACGCACCGCCGCCGTCGAATCGAACGTGATCTTCGGGCTGCTCTACCTCTACAACAACCTCCATGTTGCGCATCATTTGAAACCGACCATGCCTTGGTACGACATTCCGCGCTTCTATCGCGAGAATCGCCGCGAGTTATTGGCAGGCAACGGGGATTTTGTTTTCAAGGGCTATGCTCAATTGGCCCGGCGATATCTCATCGTGCCGGTCTTCAGCCCCGTCTTTCCAGAGTTTCCCGAGTCATCTTCGCCGCGGTGACGGTGCGCGAAGTGCCGCGGCCCAAGACGCGCGCCATCGTCGCGGCCTCCATCGGCAACATGCTCGAATGGTATGACTTCACCGTGTACCTGCTGTTTGCGGGATATATCGCGGGTAATTTCTTCCCTGCCGCCGATGATCCGACGACGCAGCTGCTCAAGACCTTGCTGGTGTTCGGCTTGGGCTTCGTGGTGCGCCCATTGGGCGCCATCCTGATCGGCAACTATGGCGACCGCGCCGGCCGCAAGGCAGCCCTCACGCTGACCATTCTGCTGATGGCGGCGGGGACCGCGGTCATCGCGTGCTGCCCCACGTATACGTCCATCGGCCGCGGCGCGCCTCTACTCCTGTTGTTCGGCCGCTTGCTGCAAGGGTTTTCGGCGGGCGGCGAGATCGGCGGAGCCGCCGCCTTTCTATTCGAGAGCGCCCCGCTGGGGCAGCGCGGCCGCGTGGCCGCTTGGCTTCAGGCCAGTATGGGCATGTCGAATATATTAGGCGCTGTCGCGGCGCTCTTGGTCACCACATGCCTCCGCGCGAGTGCGGTACAGGCGTGGGGCTGGCGGCTGCCGTTTCTGTTCGGTTTGCTCATCTTGCCGTTCGGATTATATTTGCGCCGCTCACTGGCGGAAACCGACGCATTTCAGGCGCTCGCCGAGCGGCGCCGCTTGAGCCGTATCCCCATCCACGCGCCGCTGCTCGAGACATTTCGCGGCTCGAGCTCGGGGCTCGTGGTCGGATTCTGCGTCGCGGTGCTGTGGGCCGCAGCGGTCTACGTGCTGATGATCTTTCTGCCCACCTATGTGCAGCACGCGGATACTTTCAATTTCAGCGCACACCAAGCATTCGGCGCATCGCTCGTCGGCAATATTCCCTTTGTGATCGGCTGCGTTTATTTCGGTTCCGTTTCCGACCGGATCGGCCGGCGCAGGAGCTTGTTCATCAGTGCGGCGTTGTTGCTGCTCTGCGTGCTGCCTTTGTTCCTGTGGCTGAAGGCGGTTCCGACGACGGCGACGCTCATCATCGCCCAATCCATTCTGTGTTTCTTGGTGGCAAGTTTTGCGGGTGTCGCGCCCGCAGCGATCGCCGAGATTTTTCCGACAGCGGTGCGCGCGAGCGGGACGTCGCTGGTTTACAACGCAGCCTTTACGATATTCGGCGGCTTCGCACCGACGATTCTCACCTGGTTCACGCAGCGATTCGGCGGATCCCTGTTTGCGCCCGCATGGTATGTGATGCTCGCCGCCGCGATCACCATGATGGCGATTCCCTTCCTGCGCAGCGTCAATCCCACCGCCGTGAATCCGGATTGACAATCCGAATCGGCCCTTGACGTCGGTGCAGAATTTCGTCGCGCCCTATCAGGAGAGCGAAGCTGCAGCGCTCGAACGGGTCTGCGCCGCGCTGCAAAGCGCCAACCCTGCCACGCTGACCGTGGCGCAGCGCAATCTGTACGCGAACTGTACGGCCATCATTGGAACGCATGGCGGCGGCGTCGACGCCGCGGGACTGAAAGAAACTCTCGACGCCATCTCCGGCAAGCAGACCACGGCGCAAATGCGCACCGGCATCCAATTCGCAGGCGCGCAGTTCACCAACATCGGTACGCGGCTCGCGCAGCTTCGCCAAGGCGTCAGCGGCGCGAGTTTCGCAGCGCTCGACACGGGTCTTCCGGCCGGCAGCGGACTCGGCGAATTATTCGCGGCGCTCGAGGATGCGACAGGCTACAAGGGCCCGGCCGGATCCGCGGCAGCCGAGGGCGGCGGCAGCGGCGACCCGGGCTCGATCAGCGCCTCGACCCGTCTCGGCTTCTTTATCAACGGCACTCTGCGCCGCGGCAGCCAGGACACGACGACTTACGAAACCCCGTTCGACTTCAGGCAAAACAACATCACCGCCGGCGCCGATTACCGCCTTAGCGATCGCATCGTGCTCGGCTTGGCGATCGGCCATTCGGACGGCACCACGGACTTTACCGACGGTACCGGCCGGCTCGATGCGCGCAGCAACTTGGCCTCGCTGTATGGGACTTTCTATAACGAATCGTTCTACGTGGACCTGATCGGCACCTTTGCCCATATCAGCTACAACGCGGACCGCACCACCGAGTTCTCCATCAATCCCAATACGCCCGTTGTGCCGACCAATTGCAGCGGCGGCGAGTGTTCGGTCGATACCACGGCATCGACCGGCGCCAGGCAGTTCGCGGTCAGCGGCAACGTAGGGTACAGCTTCAACCACGGCGCGTTCACCTGGGGTCCCGACATCGCGCTCGATTACACGCGAATCAACGTGAATGGCTTCACCGAAAACGATCCCGATCGATCGGGACTTGGGTTGGCCTACGGCGAGGACACCGGCGAGTCCTTGCTCGCCAAAGCGGGCGGACATTTATCCTATGCCATCAAGATGCCCTTCGGGGTGATCCTGCCGGAGGCGCGCGCTCACTATGTTCACGAATTCAAGAACGACCAGCGCGCGCTGTCGGTTCACTTCAGCGCCGATCCGGATGCCGGCACGGCGAGCGGCCCGGTAAGCAATTTTGTGGTCTTCACGGATCCTCCGCAGCGCAGTTACTTCGACTGGGCTGCCGGCGTCAGCGCGCAGTTCGCCTTCGGCATTTCCGCGTTTGTGGACTACAACGCGATCACGAGCTCCGATCAACGCGTCCACGAGTTTGCGGTCGGACTTCGGGTCGAACACCAAGTCCCGTAGCAGCCGGAACGGCGCAGCATGAGCTGCGGCTTATAGCTTCAGATCTTTGGGCACGAAGAAGAAATCCCCGACCTCGTGCCCCGCTCCCTTGATCGACTTGAACTCCGGTTTCTGTACGAATTTATTCTGCGCGGCATCGGTCTCGACGCGCTTGCTGACCCGGCTGAAAAGCTCCGGCGTCGGCAGGATGCCCTGATTCGCTTCGAGCTCCGCGATGAACGCGTTCGCGAACACCGAGTTGCTGCCCCCGCCGGTGTCGAGTACCGGCTGGTCCCCACCCGAGGAAATCAACAGGCGCGCGCGCTTGGGCAGCTTATACGCGATGTACTCTTTCGAATAGCCGCTGGTGGTGCCTCCGGCAAACAGATAGGAGGGATCGGTCGACAGCATGCCCGCGTAGCACGAATCGGCAACGACGAGGATTCGCTTGGCCGCAAGACGCGCCACGTGTGCGGTGATCTGCTCGTTCGGTACCCAGAAGGTGTCTTTGGGCGGCGGCTCTGAATTGACCGGCAACCAGTATCCGGCGGTGTCGTAGCTCGTTTGCAGGCGCGCACCGTGACCGGCGTAATAGATGAGCAAGTTATCATCGGGTTTCAGTATGTCGTTAAGATCATTGAGCGCCTTGAGCATGCCGATATCGCTCGAGTCCTCCAATGTCTGCACCGTGAAGCCATAACGATCACGCAAGACGCGCGCCACTCGTTCGGCATCGTTGACGGGCGTCTGCAGACTTTCAATGGACTGGTAATGCTGATTGCCGATGACCAGGGCATAGTAGCGTCCGAAATTCAGCTTGCCGACCGAGCGGGCATCGGCCTTGGGGTTGATGGTCGGCAGCGCGGCGATCGCGGCCGGCGTACGCAGCTGCGGCAAGGATGCCAGCCTGCTGTTGCTGGCCGCGCGCTCGCTTTCGAGCTGCGCGATCCATTTCTTCAGCGCGTCGATTTCTGATTTGGCGTCCGAGCCCGGGGCGGCGGCCGTGGTGGAACTTGCCGGCGGCGCCGTGGCGGTGGTGCCTGACGAAGGCGCCTTGGGGGTGCCTGACGCGGGCGTTTTGCTGGGCGGCGGGGCCGTCTGTGTCGTGAGCTGCTTTTCCAAATTTTCCAGCTGATGCTCCAGCAATTTGAGCTGGCCGTCCTTCTCGGCGAGTTGCTTCTCAAGCTCCGTGCGCAGCGCATCCTCTTGCTCGTGCGCCGCGGATTGATACATGACGCTGTCCTCGGGGAGGCCCCAGGCCTGCCGGTACAGGTTCAACGCCTTGAGCTTGTCTTGCGGCACTCCGAGGCCCTGCTCGTAGAGCGTGCCGAGATTGAACAGCGCCCGCGAATACTTCTGATCCGCGGCCTTTTGATACCAGCCGATCGCAGCCTCGTAATTCGGCGGACCGCCGAGACCGCGTTCATAGATTTCCGCGACGTTGGTTTCCGCTTCCTCGTCTCCGCCCTGCGCCGCTTGCAGCCACACGCCGAGCGCGGACTTCAAGTCGGCGCGGTCGAAGGCCACATATTCGCCGCCGCGAAGTCGGCAGTCGATGGCGGTGGTGTGGGTGGGACGGCGCGCCGTGAGATAGGTCATGTTGCCGAGCTGGCGCACCTGCCCCGGCAGCAGGCAGTCGACGATTTCCAGGTCCTCACGGCGCACGATTCCCTGCTTGGCGGCGGCCGAATCCGCCGCGGAAGCGGCCCAAGCGCCCGCGCAGAGCAGATACAAACCAATTGTGAACAGCGTTCTCATCATGGGCCGGCGGCATCCACGACGGGTGGGTAGGTCCGCAAAAACTCGCTATTACCCTGCAGGCTGCGCGCCTGTTCTCGCAGTAGCGCGGGATCATTGCGGGCGCGCATCAAGATCTCATCGGCAGTTCGTTTGAGGCCGCGAACGGCGGCCCGATCGCGCTTGTGCAATTCATAAGCGCGGGCAAAATCCTTCACAGAATCGTCGAGCGCACCGGCCATTCCCTGCTTGTAGAAGGCCCAGTCCTTCTCGCCGTCGGCTAGCCGCTGGCTGACTTCCTGCTGCGTCGCGGCCGGCAATGCGTCGAAGGCGATGTCCGGCCCCGATTGCTGATAATTTCGATACCACAAATAGCCCGATGCTGCCGCCAGCACGATGGTCGCAGCAATGAGCCCGTTGCGCAGCCGCGTGGCGCCGAAAAATAGTCGCAAGAATTCCGTCGCATCGCGCAGCCGCTTGTCGCGGTCGAATGCGAGCGCGCGGGATACGATCTGCCATTCGCGCCGGCTGAGCGCACGGATCGGCGCCGCCGTCAAAGCCGCGGCACGCGCTTCGGCGGCGGTTTTTCCCGCGAACGGATGCTTGCCGGTCAGAAGCTCGTAGACGATCACGCCGAACGCATACATATCGTCGGCGGGAGCCGGATCGGCACCCTGCACCATCTCCTCGGTCGCATACAGCGGGGTGTAGGCTCCCAGCGACCCCGCATCGAAATCATCCTTGGGTCCGGCGTTGGCCGCGTTGGCGACGGCGGGTACCGCGCGCGCGATCCCAAAGTCGAGAAGCTTCGGGGTTCCATCGTCGACCAGGAACACATTCGCCGGCTTCAAGTCCGAATGCACGATGCCCTTGCGGTGCGCATAGCTCAAGCCCTCCGCAATTCCGCGAATCACGGGGAGTGCCGCCTTGCGCTCGAGACCGATATCGCGCGCCGCGCGAATCACGTCTTCCAGTGAGCGGCCGCGCAGCAATTCCATCGTGATGAAAACGTTCTCGCCGTCGCGGTCGAAGTCGAAGACCGTCACGATATTCGGATGCGCGAGCGATTGCGCCTTGCTCGCTTCGCGCTCGAAGGCGATGAAGGAATCGGTATGCTGCTGAAAGCTGCTGTTCAACACCTTGAGCGCCACGTCCGGATGCGGATCGCGCGCTTCGAGTTTGCGGTGATCCAGAGCGCTCCACACCATGCCCATGCCGCCGCGGCCCACCAACACCTTGAGCTCGAACCGGCCCTTGATCAGCGAACCTACCTGAATCTCCGACGCGACGGCCCGAGCCGCGGGCTCCCGCGCGCGCATCGATGTCGCAGACTCGCGCGGTTCCCCCGCGCGCAGCGACGTTGCCGAGTCACGCGATTCCTCCGGGCGCAGCGAGGTTGCCGAGCCGCGCGGCTCCTCCGGGCGCAGCGCTGTTTCAGAGCCGCGCGGTTCTTCCGGGCGCAGCGCTGTTTCAGAGCCGCGCGGTTCTTCCGGGCGCACTGAGGTCGCTGACTGGCGTAGGGCCGTCAACGCGGCGGCCGGATCTTCGCGCCTCATAACCCGTCGCCGTCCCGCGCCATGCAATCGACCACCACGGCCGTCATATTGTCGGTGCCGCCCTGTGCAATGGACTTGGCGATGAGCTGCGAGCAGCACTCCACGGGTTCCAAAGTCTGCAGCAGTTGACGCAGCGCACCGGCATCCAAGACCCGTCCGATCCCGTCGCTGCAGAGCAAGAACCGATCATCGGCGCGAACGTCGCTGCGCACGACGTCGGGCTCCAGCAAATCTTCCGCTCCGACCGCGCGGGTGATCGCTTGCTCGTCGCCGCCGCCCTGCTCGGCCCAGCTGTGATCCTTGCTCATCTGCGATAACAGGCCGTCGCGCAGCCGGTACGCGCGGCTATCCCCCGCCCACACGATGGCGCATTCCGATTGCCGGATCAACAGAACGACCACGGTGCTGCCGCTCTGCACGGGATTGACGACGCGGGTCGCCGCGCGCCGCAGATAGTCATTGACCCGGCGCAGTTGCTCGATGACTAGTTCGATCTGTTCATCCAAAACGGCGACGACGGCAGAATCCGCGAGCGAGTCGCAAACCATGCGGCTCGCCACTTCACCCTCGCTCAAGCCCCCCATGCCGTCGGCGACCGCCCACAGGCCCATGTCCTGCCGCTCGATCAAGGCATCCTGATTGGTCGAACGAACCGGACCGCGATCGCTCAGCGCCGCCGACGCCAGAACGATGGCCTCGAATTCCTGCGCCGGTGCACGGGTGATGGTTTGGGTCATGTCGGGCTCAGCCTCGGCGACATCCCAACCCGCCGCCGACCACTCTCCATCAAGCATGGCGGTATAGCGGGCGGGATCCGGGAGGCCGCCCGTCATCAGCCAGCTCGGGGCGACCACCGCCGATCCGTCGGTCCACCACAGGCTCCCCGTGTCGGAGCGCGCATCGAGTTGGCAGCCGAACAATTGCAGCGCGGGGGCTTCCAGCGCGGACACCGAGCGCAACGGTAAGCGCCACGGCCGCGCCGTCGACAATACGACGGCGGTGGCGGATTCCTTGGTCATATGCAATGCGCCGCGCGGATTTCCGTGCGGGAAATTACCCGCGAGCTCCATGACGCGCTGATCGAATTCCGCGAATTCAAAGTGCTCCTGTGCCAACGTGTCGAGCAACAGGCGCTCGGCGCACTCGAAGCCGCCTTGAAATCGCAGCGCGACCTCCAGGGTACTGAGTTCGGCCGGCGTCGACCACACCAGCGTCAGCGGGAAGTAGCGGCCGACACGATCGACGCTCGGAACCAGTAAACCCGCCGCGGGAGCGGCACCGCATACGTTGGGCGCCAAGGCGAACCGCCACACGGGACTCGTCAAGTAAATCGACAGCCATTGCTCTCCGAGCACCGCGCGGCTCTCGGCAATGCAGTGCTGCAGCCACGGATCCCAGGCGGCGACGAAATCATCCGCGACCCGCCGGCGCAGGAAGTCCCCGTGTGTCGGAAGTTTACCGTAGAGGCCAACTTCCATTGTCTGCTCTCATGGGCTGCAGCGGAATTGACGCACGGCCGTCTTCAGGAAGGGATTGCGTATGCTGGCGGCCTCGATGATCACGGTCGCTCGATGTGCGCCGTTTTGAAACGCCGCAATGAATCGCACATTCGAATCCGCCCGCACCGACGCCGCATCCAGCAGCCGAAACCACGCCCACGGTCCCTGGAAAGCTTGGTTGGGTTTGGCGCCCGCGCTGTCTTCGAACGTGACGGCGGCGGGTCCCGGCGACGGCCCGGGCCAGTGGACGGGCGCGGGGCGCACCGGCCCGTGGAAATAGTCGACGAGCGTTTGCCCGTCCATTTCCAGAGTAAAGCGCGTGGCGCCGGTGTCCAACTCGCCCGGCGTCACCGTGAATTGCAGATCCGGAGTTTGACCGCCAGACCCAAAGTAATTCTGGCGAATCTGTTCAGCGGCCTCGAATTGCCGCAGCATCCCGGTCGTTGCGCCGGCCGCCCCGCTGCCGCCGGATCGCCAGATCCAGGGGCTCGGCGTCTTATCGACCAGCGGCGCGAGATTCTCCTTGAAGAATTTATCGAAGATGCCGCCGGCGGCGAACAGCCGCCCGAAATCCGCCAACGGAACGTTGCCCGTGCCAGTGGCGGAAAACGGATAGCCTTCGGAGATGATCTCCTGGCAGGGCTTGACCACTTCCTCTCGATAGCGCTGATCAAGCTCCCCGCGCGCCTGACCCACGGCGAGCGATTCGCTGCGCCCTCCCACTTGAGCGACCAAAGCGCCGATCGGCGCCGGCAGGGTGGATGCCGCCAATTGCAGCGACTTGAGTGCGTCGCCTTGCCCGGACTTCGCGAGTGCGTCGAGCGGATTCGTGTCGCCCACTCCGGTGCCGAGGCCGCTCATCTTTTGCCCGATCTGACCCACTTGCCCGATCACTCGATCGATTGGCGCCCCGCCGGGGGGCCCGGCCACCAATTGATCGATGGGCGCGAAATGCGCGGTGATCTTTTCCTGGGGTGTCGGCCCGGCGGCCGCCGGCTTATTACCCGAGCCGAAAAGTTTGCTCAAGGGATTCATGACCGCCTTGGCCGCGGCCGCGACGCCCGACGCGGCGACTGCGCCCTCCGCGCTCGGCTTGCTCATGTTCGTGTTCGCATCGACCGTGGCGAGGAATCCCCGCAGCGGCGAGGTGGGTCCGCCCAGAATGCCGAGCACTTCGGCGGTCTGCGCAAGATTTTGCAGCGGCACGACTTGGATGTCGTTGATGATGCCGTCCCACGTATGGATGTAATCATCGGCGTAGACGTCCATGACTTGCGATGCCATGCGCGCCGCGCCCTGCATGTCGAAGGTGCTGTCGCCCATCACCCAATAGTCCTGCGAGAACTGCTTGACGAGCTCCACGGTACCGAGAGCGGATACCTGCTCGAAAACCGTGCGCGTATACAGGCCAGGCACCGGATCCGAGAGGCGCTTACCGCTCTTGCGCGACAGCACGCGCTCGGCGCCGATACCCGACGCAATGTCGAGACGCAGGTCGTGGCTGGTGTCGTCGGTGTGGCTCAGCTTCAATTGGTTGTACATCAGGCGAGGCAACGAGGCCTGGCGAACCGTGTTGCGGCTTTGCGCCACCAACGCATCGTCGAGCGGCAGCGGCCGCAGCTGGTCCTGATCGGCGAGCAGCGTGTGCAGGTGCGCGGCGAGAGATTGCAGCATGTCGGGCTGCGAGGCGAAGTTATCCTGCCAATCGAGGTTCACCAAAAATGTCAGCTGGTTCTTATCGAGATGCTGCGGCTGACCCAGCATCAGATACGCCTTGAGGTACTGATACAGGATATCCGGCTGGGCAGCCGAGGTCTGCAGCCGCTGCTTGAAGGTGTTGCCTATCTGCGGCAATAAAGTGCCGTTGAGAGTGCGCCGGTAGGCCTCGCGCGCTTCGTCGCCGACGGCCGCACCCTGAAACAGTCCCCAGCGCATGGTCCACGCCCAATGCCCGCGGTAGCGATCGGCTGTGTCGGCGACGTTGCGCAGCGCATCGAGTCCGGGAACCATTTGCGGCAGCGATTGCTGCGCCGTCGGAAACGGCAGCGAATTCAATTGATCGAGCGCTTGGGAGACATCCGCGAGATAGGATTTGTTGCGGCTGTAGCTCACTGCCAAGGCGATAACGCCGAAGAGGGCAATGAGGATCAGCGCCGCATAGGCGCCGAGCTGCAGCGCCGCTTTCTGCAATTCGCGGCGCCGGTTGACGCCCGCGAGACCCGCTTCCGCGAACAGCACCTCGCGCAGAAGTTTTTCGATGAAGTAGGCCTTGCCGCGCCCCGCGGCGCCGGCCGTGACCGAATCCGCGTCGAGCGCGAAGCCGCGGCCGATCGCCGCCATCAGCCGGTCGATCGGCGTGCCTTCCTGCGTGCCGCTGGTAAAGTAGACGCCGCGCAGCAGCAGCCGGCCGTCGAACCGGGTGGCCGAGAATACCTCGGTGACGAAGGCGCCGATAAAGTTGCGCAGTCCGGCGACCTGTTGCGGAAACGCGAATACCCCCGTGCGGCGGCGTGTGTCGCGCTCCTCCTCGATGCGTCCGAACAGGCGCTGGTTCAACCGCTCGATCAGCGCATCGAACTCGCGCGGGAAGTCCTCCGCCGCCGTCCCGGAGAAGCTGCGCTCCGGCGCGAAGGTCATACCCCACACCTGCGCGCGTCCTTCGGCCCCTAGATCCTCGAAATACTCCGAGAACCCCGAGATCAGATCGCACTTCGTCACCATCAAGTAAACGGGCAGGCGCACCTTGAGGTGGCGATTCAATTCATCGAGCCGCCGCCGCACCGTCGTGACATTGGTCTCGCGTTCGACCGACGTATTCTTCATCAAGTCTTCGGCGCTCAACGTGACGATGACGCCGTTCAACGGGCGGCGTTTGCGGTACTTGGTCAGAAGTCCGAGGAATTCACCCCAGCCGGCGCTGTCCGCCGCTTCATCCGAGTCCTGCGTGGTGTAGCGGCCGGCGGTGTCGAGCAACACCGCTTCATCGGTGAACCACCAATCGCAATTGCGGGTACCGCCGACTCCGCGCAAGGCCTCCTTGCCGAAGCGCTGCTCCAAGGGAAATTTCAATCCCGAATTGATCAGCGCGGTGGTCTTGCCGGAGCCCGGCGGACCGATGATCACATACCATGGCAAGTCATAGAGGCTGCGGCCGCCGGTCTGCGTTTTCTTCAGTGTGGCGATCGCCTCCTCGAAGCGCTCGCGCAGCTGCACCGCCTCGCGACTGGCTCCGGATGCGCCGGCCGCCGGCGCCGCACTTTGGGCCACCACCGCCTCGGCCAGCTTGGCGCTGGCGCGGCGGTTGCTCAAGTACTTCACCAGCACGATCAGCGCCCATATCGCCACAAGCAGCAGAATGGCGATGAGCCGGGCGATCTCGGGCTCGAGCGGCTTCCACTCGGCGAACGCAAAATAAGGCCCGGCGAACCAAATGAACAACGACAGGAACAAGAGTCCGAGAAAAATCAGGAAGCCGCGGCGCTTGAATAGCTTGAACATGGCCGCTTAACCTTCGCCCACGTGAATGATCTCCACCCGGCGGTTGCGCGCGCGATTCTCGGGCGTCGACTCGGGCTTGTAGCGCGGCTCGGAGGAGCCCACGCCGCTCGGCTCGAGACGCGCCGGAGTGTCGATCGCCAGCGATAGGAGCTTGACCACTTCGGCCGCGCGCGCGCGCGACAAATCGTAGTTATCCCGATATTGCAAAGAGCGCAACGGCTGATCGTCCGTGTGACCGACGACGAAAACCCGGCCCGGCACTTCGTTGAGAGCATGCGCCACGCGCTGCAGAGTCTGATAGTAGGCCGGATTGACTTTCGCGCTGCCCGAACTGAAAAAGTTCGACGCGATCAAGGTCACCACGGTTTGATTGTTGCGCTCCTCGACGCTCAAAATATTGTTGACGGCGTCGTCATGCAGCAATTGCTTCAAACGGGGCGCGGCGGAATGAGCCACCGGCGTATTGACCGGCGCCTCGATCTGCCCGAGCCCGATATGCGCCAACCGATCATCGACGGGCGCGGCCAAAGCCGTCAGCCGCAGATGAAAAAAGATGAAGGTGCCGGTCAGCACCACCAGAGTGAACGCGCCGACCACCCACCAAGGTATGTAGCGGATGACCGGGTTGCGCCGATCCTGCATGCCGCGCCAATGCAGGGACAGATCGGGCGGCGGTACTCCGCGGTAAGTACGGATGCGGCGAAATAGGTCGGTTTGAACCTCGGCGAGGCGCGCCTGGCCGCGTTCAGCCACTTGGAATTTACCGACAAACCCCAGTGCCAGGCAGACGTACTGCAATTCCATCAAATCGATATGGCGCGCAGGGTCGGCCGAAATCCGCTGCAGCATGTCGAAAAACTTCTCTCCTCCCCAGGCCTCGCGGTGCAGCGTCACCAGCAGCGTATTCTCGCCCCACTGGCTTTGATTGCCCCAGGGCGTACTCAGCACGGCTTCGTCAACCGCTGAGCACAGCGCATAGCGTGCTGCGAGCACGGTCTCCTGCGCGACTCCGGCGGCGCGCGCCCGCTCCTCGAATTCCCGCACCTGTTCGAGCGACTGACGTCTCAAGGAAGCCACATCGGCATGGCTGAGCGAGCTGCGCAGCCGCCCCATCAGAATCAGCAGCGGACTCGCGGCCTGCACCAGAGGATTGAGGCCGGCCGCCGAGAAATCGCGCACCGCGCCCGCCTGCGCCGGACGCCCCGGGCTCGGTGCGGGTCCGGCGGCGGGACCGCGCGGCGGCTCCGAACTACCGGGCGGCGCGGCCGCCGGCCCCGGCTGATCCGGTCCGCGCTTTCCCGCCCCCGGCCGCGGCCGAAAAATGGTCGCGTCCCGCGGCGGGGCAAACGGATCGTCGTTGTTGTCCTTGCTCATAGTGCCGACTTGATTTCCGCGATCAGGCGCGAATGGCCCAAAATTCGAGCTTGAGCCCGGGAAACTCCCCTCCCACGTGCAGCCCGACGCCGCCCGAAGCCTTCAACTGTCCCCACAATTCGCTCGCCTGGTCCAACTCGAAATAGACGAATCCCGCATGATACGGAATCTGCCGCGGCGCCACCGGAATCGGGCGCAGTGCGATTCCCGGCAATGCATGGTTCACGCGCTCGATGAGCACTTCCACCGGAGCGATCTTGAGCTGCTTCGGAAACAATTGCCGCAATTCTTCCGGATCAGTATCGGCGCGTACCGCAAGCACGAATACCGCCGTGCCGAACAAGGTGCGGTCGGCCACCGCGGCGACATTCACACCGTACTTTCTCTTCTCGATCGGAATCGCAATGGCGGACTGTTCCAGTACGGCGCTCAAGCTTGCGCGCAACGCCGCAATCACGGGTTCGAAACTTTCGCGTAACCGGTCATGGGCATAGCCCGGATACGCGCCGGGCCGCTTCGACACCGTGGTGAACGTCGCCAACTCGCCCGCGGCCGTGACGCAATGACGGTAGAGATCCTCCGGATGCACGAGGCCGCCCGTCACCAGATGCGTTATCGCCGGCTCGTAGCGATTGATCACTTGCAGCATCAGAAAATCGGCGATTTCGGCAGCTCCCCCGCGCCCGGTCGCGGACACCCGGCCGGCCAGCGCTTCGGCGCGCTGATGCAGCAGCCCCTGCAGTTCGGTCATGAAGGTCGCGAGTACCGGCGCAGCGCGCGCATCCATCACCGTCGGAATGAACCGCTCGTCGAGCACCACGCGCTGATCCGAGCGCCGTTCGACCACCTTCGCGATCGGTATGCGGGCGTAATCGTCCAGTGTTTCGTGCGACAGCATCAAGCGCGCACGCAGCGGTCCCACCTCGAGCCGAGCCGTCACGCCGGCATCCGCGGTCGCGTCGCGCGATTCGACTTCGCGGATGCTGTGCCGCACGATGCCTTCTTGAGCTGCGCTGCGGTCCACTTCGGCACCGCTCTGCTGGCGCACCGGCAGCGCGAGATACACCGTTTCGTCGCGCACCTGTGTGCCCACATCGATCGGTATCGGCACCGGATCGTCATCCGGGATGCAAAAAGGCGTGCCGTCGGGAAAAACGCCGATGGCCTTGCGCAGGCCGAGTTTGCCGATCGCCAGCATATCGCGTTCGAATTCCAATTCGACGCATCCCCAGGGATGGCTGCGCAGGGCGTAGCAGCGTGTCTCCAGCAGCCGCTGGAAGAATCGATCCTGCTGCTGAAAGTGTTGAGGGCGCAAGAACAGCCCTTCGGACCAGAGAACTTTGTTATAGGCGGACATCGCTCGGCAACTTAGGGCGTATTACACATGAGATTCAATCGCTGAAACTGACGCTGGCGCGATTTACCGCGATCGCGATCTTGTTCTTTTTGAGAAGATCCGCAACACCCTTTTCCACCGTGCCGCTCTCCGCCCGCCATTGCGCATTGCGGATATCGCGGTACGCCGCGGCAACGCCGACGAATCGGGTGTCGGGAGAGACCGAATAATCGACGGTTTTCTTCTCGCCGGGAGCCAGTTCGAATTCCACGCGCGACACCAGCGCGGCCGCCAGCGTCGCTTCTTCCTTGTCATACAGCGCAAAGAAATCGGCGCCCTTGAACGCCGCATCGTCCTTCAGCTGGTATATGCGGATGACGACGGGCGAGGGCCGGTTCTGCGCATCGGGATTCACATCCGCGCTCGCCGTAATATTCAATTTGAGGTTGACCGGCTGCGGCTTCGGCGGCGGCGTACTGCAGGCCATGAGCGCAGCGCAGCCCGCCAATAGAAATACGGTCGGCATCGTCCGCAATATCCGCATCGTGTCGCTCCGCAATGTTATCTGCGTTCCGCCCGGTTCAACGTCTTGAGACGCGCAAGTTGTTCTTCATATGCCTTTGCAAATTCGTCGCCGAATAAATGGCGAAAACTGGTATCGGCATCCTTGACCATATCATGGAATTTATTGCTATACAGTTCCCAGTATTTCGATTTCGCCGGCCCGCTCAGGAACGAGCCGCTTTTTACCTGGCGATCGAACTTTTCCTGCAGCCGTCCGGGTTCAAATTCGGCGAGCATCGCTTCGTAGGCTACGCGCACGCCCGCCAACATGGCCATCTGATGATTGCGCACGTCTTGAAAGGCATCTTCGAACGCTTCCACCGGGCCAAGGTAAGCAGCATTGCGCTTGACCAGTAGATTATGCAGCGCATCCTCCACATTGGCCGAGAACTTGAGCGGGTTGTTGTCGGCCGCCTTGAAGGTCGTCATCCGCATGCGAAATTCGTCCTTGATGCGTTCGCGCGCCCGCAGCACATCCATCACGCCGGCGACGACCACACGCAGGATCTGCCCGAACTGCTGGGCGAGTTCCGGCGTTACCAGTGCCGAGTCGATCCCTGCCGCCGCCAGCATCGTGGCAAAGTCCAAGCTCGGGCCTCCCCCCGCTCCCAGGCGCTCGCCGGTGGCGTCTGCGGACAGCGGAATGGGAGGAATCTGCGGCGGCGGCGCAGGTCTCGCCAGCGGGGGCGGCGCCGGACGCAGCGGAGGACTTGACGGCCGGACCGGAGCGGCGGGCCTTGGCGGCTCCGCGGGCGGCGGTCGAACCGCCGGTCTCGGCGGCCGCGGCGGGTCGGCATATTGGGTCTGCGGCGACATCGCAGGCGGCGCGGCCGCCTGGGGCGGCGGCGGCGGCGCGGCGGGCCGGACCGGTCTTGCGGCCGGAACCGGCGAGTCGTCCGACGCCAACGGATCGTAGTCGTCGGGAATCAGATTACCGCCCGCGGCGGCTGCGGGCACGGGCGCGGGCGGCGGCTGCACGACTCGCTGCGGAGCCGGTATGGGCTGCGGAGCGGCCGGCGGCCGGTAGTGCTGCGCCATCGGCGACTGGCTCGCGAGGCCGGCGGCGCTCGGGCCGGGCGGCAGCGGGCGCGCATCCTGCAGGCCCAGCAACTTCAGCGGATCCGTTTCGTTCGGCTCGACCATGAACTCGCCGCTATCCGGGGCGAACGGATCCGAGGGTATGATGGGTGCTTTCGCGGCGACGTAGGGCGCCGCGGCGGCGGGCTCGGCACTCAGCGTGACCCGAACCTCGTAGTCGTCGATATACACCGTATCGCCGCTGCGCAGAGTGTAGGGCTTGCCGCGAGTCATGCGATTTTGCGGAGAGTTGATGAACACGCCGTTGGTACTCGTGTCCTCGATCTGAAAGCTGCCGTTGGCGAACAAAATTTTCGCGTGGTGGCCGGAAATATACTCATCCGGGAGTACCCAATCGTTATCGCGCAGCCGCCCGATCGTGCCGGCGCCTTGGAATACCTTGCGCGCGCCGGCACCCATCTTGCCGGCCTTCTGACCAACGACCTCGAGAGTTAGGGGCATTCGGCGGACATCCTAAGGCTTCACCTGTGGCAGGCGCCATTATGCCTGTAACCAGCCAATTTTCGCCACGAGCCGCAAGTCCAGAGTCCCTCGCAGCTACTCAACCTGGAAAATCGCGTCGCTCGCATCGCTGCGCGGAGCCTGCGTCGGCAGCCACGTGTTCCAGCCGAGCCTGCCGCCGGTTTCTTTCTCGGGCGACAACACCAACGGCGGCACCTCGGACCCTTTCAGCGTCAGCTGCACATCAAAGCCCAACGCAGGCCCCACGTAGGTGCGCGTCAGTGCGGCAAGTTGCGCCATCTGCGTGGCGTCCGGCATGAAGGTCTTGAAGCGCGCGTAGTCGAGCGGACCCAACTTGACGCGAAACGACCCCTGCACGTCCCACACGCGCGTTCCTAAGATCGCGCTCGCGCCGAGAGCCGCGTATCCCGCGCCCCCCTTGCCGCCGCCGATCTGGGTTTGCTCGCGCGGCAGCAAGTCCGCCCAATGTCCCTGAAATTGGCTGATGCGTACCGGCTGCTCGAAGTGCTCCGAGAGCATTTGCCGAAGCGCATCCGCGGTGCGAACGCGCCGCGAAAAGTGCCCCGCATAGAAGACCAAGGTTTCGTCGGGGAGAGCCTGGCGATCCTGCATCGCAGCGCCGCGCATGCCGATGAGCGCCAGCAGCGCCGAGCTGATGGTATCCATTCCCCTGCCGCGAGCGCGCTCGTAAGCGAGCGGCAGCCGGTATTTCTCAGCCGCGCGCACGAATAAGGACAGCGCACGGTGGTTGAAGACGCTGAGAAAATCTCTGGGGGCCAAATTATTATCGCGGGTTGCCTCGAGCACCAGCCGAGAGTAATGGCCCGGCAAGACGCCGCTCACGCCGAGCAGGCCCATCATGGTCACGGTGAGTTCGGGTTTCTTGCCGGTAGCATCGAAGGCCGCTATCTCGGTCGCCGGAAACGCAAGCTCGAGCGCGGCCCGCAGCCGCAACGTCTCGCTGCGCGGGTCACTGTCGATGCCGATCAAGCCCGGAACCGCCTCGCGTCCGCCGGATGAGCGCGCACTGGCCTCGAGCAGCCGCACCGCTTGGATGAAATCGAAGCGCTCCGGCGCCGCGCGCAACGCTTCCATCAAAGAATCGTGAGATCCCCGGCCCGTGGCAGCCATGTTCGCAAAACCCCCGCGCGACCTTTGACCGTCGCCGTCATTCTGGTAAAGGCATTGATCGAGGCATAATGCGCGAAGAAGCGCTCCAACACCGCGGCAAACAGGAATATACCCGCACCCGAGGCGCGCTGCTCGTCGAACTCGACCGTGATGTCGAGGCCGCGGCATAGTGCTCCCATCGCCGCATCGGGCGCGCGTGCGGTGCCGCGCCGCGTTTTAACGAAAAGCACGCTGTCGATCATCGCTTGCGTTTCCGCCGCGTCGCGAAAATCGTACAGCCGCAGCATTTCGCGCAGCGCCTCGGCGCCTGTTTCGTCGTTCGCGAGCGTGAGGTGATTGAGGTTCAAATGCGAGACCAGGCGCCAGGAGTTGTCCTTGCGCGTCGATATCCGCAGCGTCGGCGAAGGCGCCATCATGGCGGTCACGCCCGCAATGCCGGGCACCGCTTTGACGAGCCGCAGATGCGGACGTCCTCCGCCGTAGGGTAATTTGGCCGCCAAATCGCGATTCAGACAGGTGGTTTCGACCGAAGCTATGGCCTCGGTGGGTTGCGACGGCTCCCCTTCCGCATCCACGAAGGACAGAAACGACTCGCTGCCCGGATCGCGCCCGCCGGTGGCGCGGCGCGCGGCATGCCAGAATCCCACGTTTGCCGCGCCGGCACCGCCATGCGTCAAGCCGAAGAACGGAGCAAAGGATTTGACCTCGCCATCCGGCGTGGTGATGGTCACGCCGTCGACCGAATAGACTTCCAGCGCGCCTTGCCGGCGGCTGTCGGGAACCACTTGATATTCAACGGTGGTCTGATTGATCAGAATCGGCTCCGCGCGCTGGCGAAATAGATTCACCACGGGGGTGCAGCCGAGCGCGAAGGTTTCGACGGAGATATTGTTCTCCAAATCCTCCGCCGCACGGTTCAGATACAAGTAGATGTCGCACTTGCGGGAGGCGCAGTTCTGCAGCTTGGCGGCAAGTCCTGTCACCTCGAAGAACAGGAATTTCTGCGGAAACGCGAAATACTCGGTCAGGAGCCGGTAGCCTAAAGGTGAACTCGCGCGATACGGCAGCACGCCTTCCCCGGCGCTGAAGCCGACGGGGCGAATCGCGTCCTGTCCGTAGAGCAGCGGCTTCGGGTCGCCGCCGGTTTCGGCGATCGCGACCACCGCGGTGTTGTTGTAAATCAGCTCGTAGAGCCGCAAGGCATCGGTCAGCGATCCGCGCAGGAAAAAACGCATCGAATCCGGCTTGAGATCCGCGAACGTCGCTTCCGGGGCCGTGCAGCGCAAGCTGAGCCGCAGCACACTCACGCAGCCGCGCGGACTCACGGGCCCGCGCAACGGGCGTCCGGTGAGCGCCGCGCTTTCGATCTCGATCGGCCAGACGGTCAGGTCCTGGGTCGTGCGGAAATTGCAGGCTTCGCCTCCCACCGCCTCGGTTTCGATCTCGGAACCGCCCGGCAATACGCGTTTTTCGTCGAGATCGCGCTCGGTGGTGAATGAAAAAATCGCCATCGGCGGAATCGGCGCGAGATAGTGCGGATACAGCTGGCCCAACAGCGCATTGGTGAGTTCCGGGAATTCGTCGTCGAGCTTGCGTCTGATGCGCGCGTTCAAGAACGCCACTCCCTGCAGCAGCCGGGACACATGCGGGTCTTCCACCGTGTCGGCGCTCATGCGCAGCCGCCCGGCGGCGGCCGGATGCTGCTCCGCGAACTCGGCGCCGAGGCGCGTGAGATACAAAAGCTCTTGGTTGTAATACGACAGCAGTTCGTCGGCCATTACGTGCCCCCGACGACCGAGAAACTCTGGTTGGCCGGATCGAGGAGCGAATCGAAGCTCACCCGCTCGGGCGCCGGCTCGGCATACATGAGCGCCTCGATGTGAAAGCGCAGGCTGCGATCCGTCGGGTTCTCCGCCACCAGCGTGACTTTCACCATCTTGAAGCGCGGCTCGAAGCGCCGGATCGTCTCCTCCACCGTCTTGCGGTATTCCTCGCGGGCGCTCGCGGCCGCCGCGTTCACCGTCAAGAAATCCGGCACGCCGTATTCGAGCAGCGAGCGCGGCAGCTCCAGCATCTCCGCGGGCGGGGAGCGGCAGCGCTGGTGCGCGTTCAACAGCGCTTCGAGATCACGCCGCACCGCGTTGCGCAATTCACCGAGCTGCTGCGAACGCGTGCGCGGCCGCGCGAGCGGAGAATTCGGGCTGTCGTCGAGCAGGCGATCGAGCACCGAAGCGAGAAAGTCGACGTCCGGATTCGCCATGGCGCGGAATCAATGCAATCCGAGCCGCGGTTCCGTGAAGGTGATTCTGCCAAGCTCCCGGATCGTCTTGCTCTCCTCGCCGACCAAAAAAGTGCGCAATCCCTTGCCGAGCGCCACGCGGTCGACCGCGTCGTCGAACTCCGTCACGTGCCCCAGGCGCTGCGCCGCCGTCATGGTCTTGGCGACATAGATCGACGGCAGAAACACTTCGCCGTCCGGGCCATGGGCGACCGATACCAGCGCCCGCCGCCATAAGAGGTCGCGCTGCGATTCGGGTTTGCGCAACTCGATGGACTCGATGCCCGAAATCGGGATCCAAAAGTACTTGCCGGTCGAGGTAAACACTTCGATATGCGCCGAGGACAGATCATCCAGATCGCGGAAATCGTCGAACCGCGCACCGTCCGCGACTCCCGAGGGCGGCACTCTCGCCGCTTCACGTTCGGCGACCAGAGTCGCCAACTCGCCGAGCGCGCCCTCGCGCGCCGCGATTGCCGCGCGCAACTCGAGTTCGAGCAGCGCGTCGGGCTTGACGACGAATTCCGGCAGCCGGCCCACCGAGTAGAACTGCTGGCGCGCCTGCTCGGCGCGCACCAGTTGGCGAAACAGGGCGACGCCGACCATGGCTTTGGGATCGATGTCCGCGACGGCGCTGATCACCGTGTCGGCGCGTTCCAAGTTCCCAGCGACGCACAAGAGTTCGGCGAGCTGGGCGCGCCGGTCGATCCCCGTGGGATTTTTTTTCACCTCGGCATTCAGGTACTCGATCGCCTCATCGAGTTTGTCGGAGCGCAGCAGAGTTTGCAGATCAGCGGGTGTCGTCATGATGTTACGGACTCCAGGAGCATTGATTAGGCCGCGTTTGCCGCCGGAGCCAACTGGGTGATCAGCCGAAATCCGGTGGCGATATCGTCAAGCTGGAAATGCGGCCGTAGATACAGCACGCACGAATAGGCCCCAGCCTTGCCGGGTACCTCTTTGATCTCTACGCTCGCGTCGCGCAACGGCAGGCGCGACTTGGTATCCTGGCTCGAGTCATCGCTGCTGGTGACATACGACATCAGCCAATAGGTCAACGACTGCTGCACCTCCTCGGCGGTCTTCATCGTACCGATGAAGCGCCTTCCCAACAGCTTGATGTAGTGCGCGAAGCGCGACACGCACAGCATGTATTGCAGCATCGCCGAGAGGCGGGCATTGACGTTCGCGGCAACCCGGTCATAACGCGGCGGCGCGTGCAGCGATTGATTGGAGTAAAACACCGCATACTCGGTATAGGGAATCTGCCGCAGCGCGATGAAGCCGGAATCGGCGAGATCTTTTTCCTGCATATCCGACAGCAGAGCCTCGATGGAGGGTTTGAGGGCGATGCCCGGCCGATCGGTCGCAAAAGAAGCCAAAGGCAAGTTCACCACCATGCCGCCACGCAGGTCGTCCCGGGCGGCGCCGCGAATATCGGCAAACCAGCCATAGCTCGCGAAAGCCCGCAGCACCACGGAACCGAAGGCAAAGGCGCCGTTTGCCCACAGGTAGTCCGCGGCGTCGGCCGCATCGACTGTTTCGGCAAAGCGGAAGCCGTCACGCCGTCTGCCGTCGATCGAGTAAGGCAGGCGCAGCAGCACGCGCGGCGCGACCAGGCCGACGAAACGCGTCTCCTCGGCCGCACGCATCGACTGCCAGCGCTGGTATTCGGCCTGACGAAACACTGCGCGCATGTCCACGGGCCGGCCGAGCGCGCTGAAGCTCTCGAGCTGAAATAGACTCGGCGAGGCGCCCATCACCAGCGGCGCGAAAGCGGCGGAGGCGATCGTCGCCAGGGATTTCAGCGCGGCAATGTCGTCGCTCGGATGATCGGCGCTAGGCCGGTGCTGAATTTCATAATCCCCGATGAGCAGCCCGAACGGCTCTCCGCCCAGCATGCCGATCTCTTCGGTATAGATCTTGTGGAACAGCTGACTGCGGTCGAAATCGCCGGCGCGATCGAGGTCACGGGTCACCTCGCTCCAGGATACCGACAGCATGCGCACCTTCGAGAGCGGCGACAGCCCGGCGACGTCGGTCAGGAAATCAAGCCCGCGCCAGCGCGCTTCCAGGCGCTGAAACAGGGTCGTGTGCAAAATCGCGTTAACCTGCTTCGACAGCAGCGCATCGATGTCCGCGATATCGCGGTCGAGCGCCAGCAACAGCCAGCGCTTCTCGGCGACGATGCCGGCGCCGAACCAGCGCTTGAGCGCCTCCGCCGTTTCTTGTTCGGCGAGCCACGCATTGAGTTCCGTGGGTTCGCTCGCCCGCAGCGCTCCGCTCGCTTCCCTGATCAGACAGTCGCGCACGGCACCGCTCGGGTCGGCTGAAACCTCCGGCCCTTGATCAACGATCCTGGGCGGGAGCAGCGCAGGCGCGCTGCCCCCAACCCACGGACTTGCCGCTGCGGTCACGACTGTTTGGGCGGAATATTCGCGACCAAACGCAGTGATGCCGTCAGTTCCTCCATTTGCAGCCAGGGCTGCAAATATGCGATGGCGTTGTAGGCGCCGGCCTTGCCGGGGATCGCCTTCACCTCAACTCGCGCCGCGCGCAGCGGGAAGCGGGCCTTCGATTCGGCCGTCGCGGCCGGACTGGAATTGACGTAGCTTTGGATCCAGTTGTTCAACCATTTCCCGCAATCCTCCACTTCCATGAAGGAGCCGATTTTGTCGCGTCCCATGACCTTGAGGAAATGCGCGAAGCGCGCGGTCGCCATCACGTAGGGCAGGCGCGAAGCGATTTGCGCATTCTCGGTCGCATCGGGCGTTGAGTACTTGGTCGGCTTCTTGGTGGTCTGGCTGCCGATGAAAACGGCGAAATCCGAATTCTTCGAGTGCACCAGCGGCAGGAAGCCGCATTCCGACAGCTCGTATTCACGCCGCTCGTCGATGCCGATTTCGGTCGGGCATTTCTGATCGGTGTCGCCGTCATCACTCTTGAAGATGTGCGATGGCAGACCTTCGACCTTGCCGCCGTTTTCAGCACCGCGAATCGCCGTGCACCAGCCGTTCAAGGCGAACGCCTCGGTCAGCCGCGCGCCCAGCACATAGGCGGCGTTCATCCAGCAGTACTCCTCGTGCTCCATCGGCTTCTCGTTGCCCTTGGCGTCCTTGGGCGCCTCCTCGAACGCGAACTCCTCGATTGGATTGGTCGCCGCGCCGTAGGGCACGCGTCCCAGCACCCGCGGCATGGTCAGCGTCACGAAGGCCGCTTCGTCGCGCTGCCGGAAACTGCGCCAGCGCGCGTACTCCTGCGCTTCGAAATTGCGCTTCAAATCCTGCGGCTTGGAAAGATCGCGGAAATCCGATAGTCCGAACATCTTCGAATTCGTCGATGAGATGAAGGGTGTGAATGCACCCGCCGCGACACTCGACATGCTGGTCAGGAACTCGACATCGGCGGAACTATTCGTGAATTCGTAGTCCCCGATCAACGCGCCGAACGGTTCGCCGCCCAACGTGCCGAATTCGCTGGTGTAAATGCGCTTGAAGGTGTCGCTCTGGTCGAAGTCGGTGGCCTTGGCCAAATCCTTGCCGATTTCCGTTTTCGAGGCGTTCAGCAACTTAATCTTCAGCATCGAGTCCGTGAGCGTGTTCTTGACGAAATAATGCAAGCCGCGCCACGAGCCCTCCAGCTTCAGAAAATCCGGATGGTGCATGATGGCACTGATCTGTTCGGACAACTTCTTGTCGATCAGCGCGATCGCCTTGTTGAACGTCACGGTCAAATTTTTCGAATACGTAACCGTTCCGCTCAAGGCTTCGTCGGTCAGCGTCTTCAATAAGAGCTGCGCCTGTTCCGGCTGCGTCTGCTTGGTCGCGCTGATCGCCTGATCCAGCAAACTCAATTCCGTAGTGGTGGTTTGCGCAGCTGCTTTTTCGCTTTTTGTGGCCATCTCGATTACTCCTTGGGTTTGTCGGCGCCGCCGAGCTGGCTAGACAGGGTCTTCAACTCGGCCTCGTTCTGCAGCACGCGTTCCAAAATATTCTCGAGCTCCGCGGAACGATCCACTTTGGTCATCAAATCGCGCAGCTGATTGCGTGTGTCCAAGAGCTTCTTGAGCGCCGGAACCTGTTCCGCGACCCGCGCCGGTTCGAAATCATCCATCGATTTGAACTTCAACTCGACCGGAATCTGTGAATCATCCCCCGCCAGAGTGTTATCGACCTTGATGTTGAGTTCGGGCGCAATCCGTTCCATGACGTCATTGAAGTTTTCTTTGTCGATCTGAATGAACTTGCGTTCCTTCAGCGGTTTCAGCGGTTGGGCGGGATTGCCGGAAAAATCTCCCATGACGCCGACCACGAACGGTAACTCCCGCTCGACCGTCGCCCCACCGGTCTCGATCTCATATTTAATGTGGACTCGAGGCCGTCTTTGACGCTGCAGCTTGTCGTAAATATTAGCCATTGTGTTCCCTCCGAGTTAGTTTTCCGTCTATATCCATGCTCTCCAAATCTCCAGTCATCCCACGTGCGTCGAGTCTACTGCACCGGCGGCTTGATGCCGGCGCTCGTCAGGGCGCTGCGCCACGCGTTCGTGTCCGGCAACAGCTCGGCGAGCAGTTCCGCGAACGGCATTTTCGCACGCCGCACCAAGTCGTCGAGACTCATCGAAATGGGCGAATGCGGTTCATTCTTTCTAAAATATTCGGCGACTTGCTGCAGCGTGCGCAAAGCGTCTTCCCGGCCGCGCAGCGGTCCGCCGGCGCCGGAGTTGCCGGCGGCCGCACCCGCGCCGGCGCCGCCCTGTGCGCCTTCCGCGGCCGCCGCCCTGGCGGCGAGTGCCCGCGCGACCAAGTCTGCGCTGAAGGTGGCGACCGTATCGCGAATCGAGGTCAGCACTTTCGCGATATCCGAGGTGGAGGGCGCATCCCGCCCCCCTCGTTCCTGCAACGCCGTTCCGAGCAGCGTGAGCTCCGCAAGTCCCCCGTCAATGTCCTCGAGCAGCGTGATGTAAAAATCCCCGCCGCTCTCATTCACGGCCGCCATGAATCGTTCCATGGCGACTTCGCCCGCCGCTTCGCGGCGCGCACGTTGGGCGGCATCCGCGACGTTGGCGAGGGCGCGCGCCTGGTCATAGTGATAGACGGCAAGCAGGCTGCCGTCGCCCGGCTTGGCCACGGGCACCATGCGCAGCGGCTGAATCAGAGTCCCTTCATTCCCCGCGCCATTGAGGCCGGCAAGCGGCGCCAAGCGCGTCGCCAATCCATCCTCGTCGACGAGCGAGAAAAACCGATCCCAATATTGTTCGATAAAGCCGCGCGCCAAATGCAGCCCGTCACGCAATCCTGCGAAGCCGTCGGCCCGCACCAATCCTTCGATGAACCAGGCAACGACTTCAAGATCCTTCGAGTTCTCGGTCAGCGCCTTGGGGGCAAGGTTCAAAATCGTCTGCCACTCAGGCAACAGGCCCGACGTTCCCCCTTCGGTTTCCGCACGCCGCTCCGCGGCACGAGCGGTGCCACGCGCATCCTTGATGCGGTAATAAATCGAGGTGGGTGTAACATCGGCGCGCAAATCCACGCCGGCAGGCGCGGCTTCCGAGACCGGCTTGAGCAGCGAGTCGATGTCAATTGTTGCGGCGGTCGCCACTAGACTTCCCTTTTCCCTAAGACTGCCAAACCGCTGTAACGCGGCTTCTCAATACGATAGCATAGCCCTTGCCCGGATAAGGAGCCAACGAAAATCAGCCTCCGGTGCGTTTCTACGGAGGGATTGACTCATGGTCGCGGTGGATCTTAAGTCGCTTATTGCCAAGCTCAACAACCCCTGCCGGCAGGCTTTGGAGGCCGCCGCGGGAATGACGCTGTCGCGCAGTCATTATAATGTCGAGCTGGAGCACTGGTTTTTGAAGCTTTTGGATATCCGGGACAGCGACCTCGCCGCCTGCCTGGCCCATTACGGCATTGACGCCGGCGCCCTGGCCGCGGATCTTAACAAGGTCCTGGACCGTCTCAAGACCGGCAACAACCGGGCGCCCTCGCTGGCGCCGCAAATTGTTCAATTGGCGCGCGAGGCGTGGCTGCTTGCGTCCTTGACGAGCAACGTGCCGGTGATCCGATCCGGCCATCTGTTGGCCGCGCTGATCGGCGATGACACGCTGGCGCTGGTTGCCCGCGATGCCAGCCGGCAACTCGCCGCGATCCCGGCCGAAGCCTTGCGCCATGAACTCGCGAAGATCACCTCCGCCACCGCCGAGGCCGTCGCCGCCGGGTCTCTCAGCCTGACCTCGGGCCAACCGCAGGCCGCCGGCGCGGGCGCAGGCGGAGGACCGGTCGCCGGGGGGGCGCTCGACCAGTACACCATCGATCTGACGGCGCGCGCGAAGGAAGGGAAAATCGATCCGGTCCTGGGCCGCGACAGCGAGATCCGCCAGGTCATCGACATTCTGACCCGGCGCCGGCAGAACAATCCCATCCTGACCGGCGAGGCCGGAGTGGGTAAAACCGCCGTGGTCGAGGGCTTTGCATTGCGGATCGCTCAGGGCGACGTTCCCGCCGCGATGAAGAATATTGCGTTGCGCACGCTCGATCTTGGCTTGCTGCAAGCGGGTGCGGGGGTCAAGGGCGAGTTCGAAAACCGTTTGAAATCCGTCATCGAGGAGGTCAAGTCCTCGCCGACCCCGATCATTCTGTTCATCGATGAGGCCCACACCATGATCGGCGCCGGCGGCGCGGCCGGCCAGGGGGACGCGGCCAATCTGCTCAAACCGGCGCTGGCGCGCGGGGACTTGCGCACCATAGCCGCAACCACCTGGGCCGAGTACAAAAAGTACTTCGAGCGAGATGCTGCGCTGGCGCGCCGTTTCCAAGTAGTCAAGGTCGAGGAGCCCGACGAGGCCGGGGCGTTCGCCATGCTGCGCGGCATCGTGGCGACGCTCGAGAAGCATCATCACGTACGTATTCTCGATCAGGCGGTCACCGAAGCCGTGCGCCTGTCGAAGCGCTACATTCCGGGGCGCCAGCTGCCTGACAAGGGCGTGAGCGTACTCGACACGGCATGCGCACGGGTCGCGATGAGCCAGACCGCCGTGCCCCCGGAGCTCGAGGACTGCCGCCGCCGGATCGAGTTGGGGGCGACAGAGATCGAGATTCTGGAGCGCGAAAGCGCATCGGGGGCCGATCATGCCGCCGATTTAAAGAAGCTCGGCGCCGACAAGTCCGCGGCGGAACAAGAATTGAAGGGCTTGGAGGAACGCTGGGCCGGCGAGAAGGAGATCGTCGGCCACATGCGCGAGCTGCGCGACCGGCTCGAAGCCGATCATTCAGGCACGGTGCCGGCTATGGAGCCCGCGGAACGCGAAGGCCTGAAAGCTGAGCTCTCCGCCGAGCAGAAAAAGCTCGCTGCGCTGCAGGGCGAGCGGCCGCTGCTGCAAGTGAGCGTCGATGGCCAGGCGGTCGCCCAGGTCATCGCGAACTGGACCGGCATTCCCTTGGGCCGCATGGTCTCGAATGAAATTCAGACCGTCCTCAATCTCAAGAACCTGATGGCGGAACGGATTATCGGACAACCCGATGCGCTCGAGGCCATTGCCGAGTCGATGCGCACCTCGCGTGCGAAACTGACCGATCCGCGCAAGCCGACCGGGGTTTTTCTGATGGTCGGCACCAGCGGAGTCGGCAAGACCGAAACCGCTTTGACTCTGGCCGAGCTCTTGTACGGCGGCGGCCAAAATTTGAGCGTCATCAACATGTCCGAGTTCAAGGAGGAGCATAAGGTGTCGACGCTGGTCGGCTCGCCTCCAGGTTATGTCGGATACGGCGAGGGCGGCGTCTTGACCGAGGCGGTGCGCCGGCGCCCCTACAGCGTCGTGCTCTTGGACGAAATGGAAAAGGCGCACCCCGGCGTGCAGGACGTTTTCTACCAAGTGTTCGACAAGGGCCAGCTGCGCGACGGCGAAGGCCGGGACATCGACTTCAAGAACACCACCATCATCATGACGTCGAACGCGGGCACTGAAACGATTGCGAAACTCGCGGCCGACCCGGACACCATGCCGGACTCGAAGGGGCTGGCGGCGGCATTGCGGCCCGAACTCCTCAAATCATTCAAGCCGGCGTTCCTGGGCCGGGTCACCGTCGTACCGTATTTTCCTTTGTCCGACGCCACCTTGCGCACGATTATTAAACTCCAACTCGGCCGCATCCAGCGCCGCATCGCGGATACCTACCGCACCGGTTTCAGTTACTCGCCGGAGGTGATCGAGGCGATCGCTGCGCGCTGCACGGAAGCGGAGAGCGGCGCGCGCAACATCGAGAATGTCTTGACCCATGGAGTTCTGCCCGAAGTATCGACTAGATTTCTCGAGCGGCTCGCGAACGGTCAACCGATTACCGACGTCCACGTTTCACTAGACAACAATGGCGCATTTTCTTATAGTCTCCTGTAAATTGGCGCGGTGTCCCGACAAGTCGCACCTCACCGGCCATCCAAAGATTCGAAGGGAAAGTTGCTCGCCAAGGAACGCTTGCGAGGAAACAAAAGTTAATTCGATTCGAATGTCGGCTGAGGCACTTATTTAGCGTCGGCCTAATGGAAGTTGGATTGTGTCATGACATCTGCTTTTAAGGAGAATGGATAATGTCAGTCTTTGTGCAAATCCCGAATATTACCGGCGGGGCGACCGAAAAGAATCACACCGGTTGGATTCAGGTTGATTCGCTGCAGTTTGGAGTCGGCCGCAGCCTCAACAACCCCCTGGGCCACGCGACCTCGCGCGAAGCCGGACAACCCACCGTCAGTGAAATTCACGTCACGAAACAGATGGACAACGCGTCAATCGAGTTGTTCGGCTGGTCGGTCGCGTCATTCAACACCAAGGTGATCAAGATCGATGTGACCTCCACGGGCCGCACCGACAAGCCGTTCGCGTCCTACCAGCTCGACAATGCCGTCATCTCCGGATACTCGGTGTCCGCCGGCGGTAATTCGCAGCCCACGGAATCGATCTCGTTCAATTTCACCAAGATCCAAGAGACGTACCTGACGATCGGCGCCGACAACACGACCATCGTGAGCACCACCGTCAAGGGCTACGATTTGGCCCTGGGAATGCCGACGTCGTAAATCGTTTCCCAAGGGCGCCGGGACTTTCGGTTCCGGCGCCCCTTGGGGATGCAAAGTCAGAGGATGCCGGAGTCATCGGACTTCGGCCAACCGGAGCTTTGGTCGCATCAAAGTGTATGAGTTTCATTGGCTGACCTCGAAGATATTGAATTAGATCAGTCCCAGCGGCTCATTTCAGTCGATCGTAGCCCTGTCGGCAATAAGAAAATCCTTGTTTCCGCATTCGACGGCGTCGAAGAACTGTCGGTACTGACGCGCTTCACGCTCGAAGTGATGACCCTCGGCCGCGCGCTGCACCCGAGCGAGATGCTCGGCCAAAAGCTTGCCGTCGCACTGCAGATACGCGGCCAAGTCCGCAAGTTCAGCGGTATCGTGAGCAGCCTGCAGATCATGCGCAGCACCATCCGGGATCACTTCCTGCATCTGGTCGAACTGGTCCCGCCGGTCTGGCTGCTCACGCTCAATCAGAGTTGCAAGCTGTACCACGACCAAAAGTCCACCGACATCGTCCAGCAAGTGGTGCAGGCCGCCGGCTTGGACACGTCGGGATTAAAATCCTCCGGAGCCTCGCGCGAATATACGGTTCAGTACTGCGAGAGCGACTTCAATTTCATCAGCCGGCTGCTCGAGGAAGAAGGGCTCTTCTATCGGTTCGATTACGACGACCCCAATTGCCCGATCATTACCGGCGATGCCGCCTCCGATTTCATCAAGATGAATCCCTACGAGCTGGATTTCTCGGACGACGTCGACCGCTGGCAGCCGCTTTACCAAGTCGTTGCCTCGAGCTTCACGCACGCCGCTTGGGACTATCAAGGGGTCAGCGTGCTCGAGGGCAACGCGAATAGTCTGCCCAAGGCCCAGCCGCCCGGCTTCGCCGCGCGTGCCTTTTATGAATACTCAGGCCGCTTCGCGACCGCGGATCAGGGCAAGCAGCTCGCCATCGCGCGCATGGAAGAGCAGGAAACCAAGGTGGTCGCCATATCAGGCACCACCACCAGCGCGGCTCCGCAAGCCGGCACCAAGTTCAAGATCAAGAACCACTCGATCGACTTGCCGGCCGCGAATTCCACCTCGGACACCTACGTGCTGATCCGTGCGGAACATCGATTGCGCGATTACAACGGCCTGCCGTTCGACGGTGAGAACAGCTACTCCAACGATTTCATTTGCATACCGTCGGATTTCGTATTCCGCCCGGCGCGGGTCACCCCGAAACCGCAAATCCGCGGCCCGCAGACCGCCACGGTCACCGATGGTCCGGACGACCAAGGACGCGTGCGGGTGCAATTTCCGTGGTACGACCAGGATCAGTCCTGCTGGATGCGGGTCGCGCAGAGCTGGGCATACAACAAGATGGGCACTCAGTATCTGCCCCGCATCAATAGCGAGGTGGTGGTGGAGTATCTCGATGCCGACCCGGACCGTCCGCTGGTCGTCGGGATGGTCTACAACGGCAAGAACGCGCTGCTTTACTCGACACCGGCGAATAAAACTCAGAGCGGTATTCGCGGCGCCAACTGGGGGGATGCGGGCACTCCCGATACCAGCAACGAAATGCGCTTCGAGGATCTGGCGGGATCCGAGGAGATCTATATCAATGCCCAGAAGGATTTTCGGCGGATCGTGAAGAACGACGACACCTTGACCGTGACCACGGGCAACCGCACCGTCGACATTCAACAGGGCGACGTGAAGGAGACGATCGACCAGGGCAACTATTCACTTACCCTGTCGCAGGGGAACAGCACCATAGAGCATTCGCAAGGCAACGTCACCGAAACGCTCGACCAGGGCAATCACTCCACGACCCTGTCCATGGGCAATCATTCCATCCAGGCCAACATGGGAACGAGCGCCATCCAGGCCATGCAGTCGATTACGCTCACGGTCGGCGGCAACAGCATTACGATCAATCAGCAGGGCATTACGATCCAGGGAATCATGGTCAGCGTTCAAGGACAGGCGCAAGCGCAAGTGCAAGCCCCCATGATCTCGGTCGAAGCCGATGCCATGCTGACCCTCAAGGGCGGCATCACCATGATCAACTGAACCGGTCTTGAGATCATGCCGATCGAATCACTCAAGAAGGTCGCGGCGCCAAGCGCGCAGGAGATCTGCGCGCTCGCGGCGGCGGGGGGATACAAGTTCACGGTCCCTGCAGGCGAGTCCCCGGCGCAATTCGCGAACGATCTTTTGGCCGCGAAGAACTTGACCGGAGCCGTGCAGTTCTTTGCGTTCGCGCTGCCGCCGCGCGAAGCGGTTTGGTGGGCGTGCCTCTGTTCTCGCGATGCGCTGCGCGAGCCGGTGCCGGAGCCCCTCAAGGACGCCGTCGACGCGGCGGAAGCCTGGGTGCGCGATCCGTCCGAGGGGCATCGGCGCGCCGCCATGGCTCGCGCGCAGGCGACGGATCTCAAATCGCCGGCGGCGTGGGCCGCGGTCGCGGCATTTTGGAGCGGCGGCAGCCTTGCGCCGGAGAATCTACCGGAAGTTCCCGCGGCCCCCCACTTGACGGGCTGCGCCGTCGCCGGCGCGGTGATGCTCGCCGCGGTGATATTCGAGCCGCAGTTCGCCGATCAAAAGCGCGCGAGATATATAGCCTCGGCGATCGATATCGCCAACGGCGGAAATGGCCGCCTCAAATCCGCCGCCAGGTGACCCGTGGAGTCCAACATGTCCCTCTGGGGAAGCGGGTACGTCACCGACATTGAGTATTCCGACGGTTTCTACCGCGAACAAGTGCCGGCATATATGGCGCTTGCCGCCACGTTGGGAGGTTTCGAAACCCCTTCCTTAAGCGGACGATTCACTTATTGCGAACTCGGCTGCGGGCGCGGCAGAACCAGCCTCGTGCTTGCGGCCCTGAATCCGGAAGCGGAATTTCACGCCGTCGACTTCAATCCGGCGCACATCGCCCACGCCCGCGAACAAGCGCGGCGAGCGGCCTTGAGCAACGTGACATTTCACGAGTGCAGTTTCGATGACTTGACCGGTGCGCGTGGCGGCTCGCTGCCGATGTTCGACGCCGTCACGCTGCACGGCGTGTGGACGTGGATCTCCCCGGAGTTGCAATCCGCCATTCTGGCGTTCTTGAATGCGCGCCTGCAGCCGGGCGGCCTCGTCTACGTGAGCTACAACGCCATGCCCGCGTGGGTGGAAATGGCTCCGCTGCAGCGCCTCATCAAGGAGCTCGCGGCCGCGGCGCCGCAGCGCAGCGATCTTGCGGTCGCGCGCGCGATCGAGCAAATCGAGCGCTTTGGCGAGGCGAACATCATTCCGGAGCGGTTTCGGGGCGGCGCCAAGCGCTTCAAGGACGGCGGCAAGATACCGTCCTACCTCGCCCACGAATATCTCAACGAGCATTGGCAACCGGCCTATTTCGCCGACGTGGCGCGCGCCCTCGCGCGCGCGAAATTGAACTTCGCCGCGTGCTCGGATCTTTTGAAGAATTTCCACAATCTTGTGCTCGCCGAGAAGCAGCGCGCGCTGATCGCCGAAATCGCCTCGCCCGAGCTGCGCGAAACGCTGAAGGACTTCTGCACCGAAAATCGCTTTCGTCAGGACGTGTTCGTGCGCGGCGCGCGCCGCATGTCGGAGACGCACCGCCTGCAACTCCTCGGGGCGCTTAAGCTCTGCTTGATGCGCTCGACGCCGGAGTCGTTCGAGATCGGCAAGCCGGACGGAACGCGGTGGCGGCCGGATCCGGCCGTCTACCAGGCGGTGTTCAAGGCCCTTAGGCAGCGTCCGCACACGGTCGAAGAATTGCTCACGCTGCCGGGGTTGCCGAGCGGGCACCTGGTCGGTCCCGTCGAATTGGTCGGCATGCTCGTGGGAACGGGCATCGCGGGCCTTTATCACGAGCCTTCCAAGGCGGAGATCGCGGGCGCCGATCGCTTCAACGCCCTCACCGATGTCGAGCCGGAAGCCGCCTTCGATGATGGCGCGGTGATCGCGGTGCCGGCCGCGGGTATCGGCATCCCGCTGTCGGCGCCAAGTTACGCGCTCTATCGATGCGTGCAGCGCGGCGACACGCCGGTCGCCGCCGACTTGGCCGCCTCGTTCGTCAAGCGCTGCCGGGATCGCGGCGGGCACGCCATTGTCGATGACAAAGTCTTCGAGGACGCAGCGGAAGCCCTCACCGCCGTGACCCGCGACTACGAGGCCAAAATCGAGCGGGTCGTGCCCGTATGGCGCACGATCGGCATGCTCTAAAGTATGGTGCCCGCATCATGTCCACGCTCGCCGAGGCTGACCGCGCACATCTAGCGAAAAGCTATGCGGAAGCGATACGGCTATACCGTCTGGCCCTCGACGAAGATTCCTCCCTGTTCGACGCCTGGTACGGTCTCGCCTCCGCGTTAGCCTCCTCCTCAGAATTCGGCGACGCGATCGCAATCTATCGCCGCGCCCTCACTCTTCGCCCCGACGATGTCGGCCTGCACGTCAATCTGGCGTCCGCCTTGTTCGCCTTGGGCCACGTGACGGACGCGGTCGGCAATTACCGCCTCGCCGCCACGGCCCGCGATGCCGAAACCCGCGACATGTCCCTGCGCAACCTCGCCTGCATCGCGCCCGGCGACCCGGCACAGGGCGACGCCGCGGTGCTCGAAACCCGGCGAGCCTGGGCCGCGCGCGAAGCCGAAAACGTACGCCCCCGAAAGTTCATTCGTCCGAGTGAGCCCAAGCGCGCCGCACCCGACCGGCGGCTGCGCATTGCCTACTACGGCGCCTACTTTGCGGACCGGAACTGGATGAAAATGTACATGGGCACCTTGAACGCCCATGACCGCGACCGCTTCGAGGTCAACCTCCTCGTCGACGGCGCACTTCCCAGCGCGGCCTCCGGCTACCGCGACCACGAACACGACCGTATCTGGGAGGTCACCGGCGTTGCCAACGCCGAACTCGCGAGCTACATCGCCGCGGCCAGAATCGACGTGCTCATCGACCTCAACGGCTACAGCCATCAAATTCGCCTGCCGCTGCTCCTGCATCGCGCCGCTCCTATCCAGATCGCCTGGAACGGCATGTACGGCACGACGGGATTTCCCCACGTGGACGTGTTGATCGCCGACAGCGCCGCACTCCCCGTGGGCGAGGAACGCTACTACGCCGAACGCATTCATCGCGTCCGCGGCACCTACCTTCCCTTTCACATGTTCTACGAAACCCCCGCCGTGACTCCGCCGCCGTCGCTGCGAACCGGTTACATCACATTCGGCAGCTTGAACTCGGCTTACAAACTCACGGCGCAGACTCTCGAGGCATGGTCGCAAATTCTGCACGCGATCCCGAACGCCCGCCTGTTGCTGCGCAATCGGGCCCTCGATCACGGCTCGAACCGCGCCGATCTTCTCGCCCGATTTGCCGGCCTCAGCATCCCGCCGGAGCGGCTCACGCTGTTGGGCTCCGCCGAGCACATGGAGTTTCTAGGCACCTACGGAGAAATTGACATCGCGCTCGACGCTTTTCCGTACAACGGCGGAACGACCACCGTCGAGGCGCTGTGGCAGGGCGTTCCGGTGCTCACCACCAACGGTGACCGCTGGGCCGGCCGCACCAGCCGCTCGATCTTGAGCGCCGCCGGTCTTGCCGATTGGGTCGCGCCCGATGTTCCGAGCTTCGTCGAGATGGCCGCCCGCCTCGCCCGCAGCGAATTGGCCGGCGCGCGCGCCACCCAGCGCGCCAGGATCGCCGCGAGTCCGGCCTGCGACGTGGAGTCGCTCTGCCGCGAGTTGGAAGCTGTCTATTGGTCGGAGGCGGAGCGGAACGGCATCGTGCGGATTTAGGCTGCTAACCTATGCCACCAAACCGACCACTACCGGGTAATTCCGCCCCGCCGGAAACGATGCCGCGATAAATTCCACCGTACATGTGCATTGCCTCTATGCGCTCCGCTTTAAGTAAACATCGCTTAAGTCGAATTTACCATTATTACCGCGCGGACTGGCACCGCGGCCCCAAGCCACATAGACTTGCGGCCATGGAATCCCGCGCCTCCTTGATCCGGTCGCTCATCTCGGCGCTGCCGGCATTCCTGATGTGTCTGGGGGTCGCCTGCGATTCGGCGGCCGCCGACCAGTTCAGTTTTTCGGCGCGGGATGCCCAAGATCAGGCGAAGGCGGATGAGGACGCCGCAAACCAGTCGCAGGCGATCCAGGCTCTCGTGTCCGTGCCCTGCCGGCAGCGCGTCAAGAACCAAAAGATCCTGCTGCTGATCGGCGAACATAACGGGGATCAATGGGCGACGGCGCAGGACCGCTACGCGCCTCTGTTTCATGTTTTACAATCGAGGCTGATGGCGCTGGGATTGAAGCCCGTCACCCAGGATGAGATCAAAGCGAGCATCAAGCAGGCAGAAATCGACGCGTACTTCAAAAACGACGCCGACGCGGCGTTCGCCGCATCCAAACGTCTCGGAGCCCGGTACGTCTTGCGCGGCAGCATCAGCAGTCAAACGGGCGTCAATGCCGTCGTCCAGGTCAATGAGGTCGCGGTGAATATCGACCTGACGTTATCGGGCGCCGGCGGACACGTCTTGTCAGACGTCTCGGCGCACTCCGAGTCCTACTCGGGCAGCGACACGCTGCACACCGCGTTGGCGCTGGTCCGCGAGCAGGCGGATCCTCTGGTCGCACAACTCTATAATGATTACTGCCGGGGAGCCGCCGGCCACTAGCCGCATTCGATGAAAACTCGTCGCCGCGTCTGCGGCGCTCGCCAGTGAAATAAAAGGGGGGTTTATGTGGAGCAAGTCATTCGTTCAGATCGGAATCGCGCTGCTGGGTCTTGGCGCTTCCCAAGCGCTCCTGGCGCAATCCCCGCCGACCTGGGGCGCGGGTTCGAGCCCCTCGCCGACCGCCGACTCAAGCGTGTCGAAGGACGCCAATGCGGCCGCCGACCGCTCGATGTATCAGGATGTGGTTTACACCAACGCCGCGAAGCAGGGTCCGCAACTCATCGTCATTCCCGGCGAAGTGAAGAGCAACAACGCCTCCTTCGTGCAGAAGTACGGATCGAACAATATCGCCGACTTCGGCGAGCTGGAATTGAGCAAGGCGAATTTTCGCGTGCTCGACCGCGCGGATCTTGGCCCGATGATGAATGAAATTCAGCTCGCCTATGGGGCCGGAGATCCCGATCAGGCGCGCAAGGTCATGTCGAAAGGCAAATTGAAAACGACCAAGTGGCTCGTGAGGTTCGATATCCTGAAGGCTGAGCAGGTCGCGCAACAAAAGAAAGGATTCAACGGCGGGGTCGCGGGATCCTTAATCGGTATTTTCGGCGGCGGCACTCAAGCCGGCGCAGCCGCCGGCACCGTCACGAGCTCGGTCGACACCGGCGCGGCCGCCGGGGTCTGGGTCATCGGCATGCGCTACAAGATTATTGACGCCACGACCACGGAACAGGTGGCGCAGGGCTACACCGAAGAGAAGATGGAGGTCGGCGCCAAATCGACTTCCGTGGCCGGCATTTCCAACAGCGCCTCGGGCGGCGTGTCGCTCGATACCATGGTCCAGCGTCTGGTGCAAAAGAGCGTCTGGGATATCGACAACAAATACAAGTAAATGAGCCTTCTCACGACAAGCGCATGACATGAACGTCCCATCGCGAGCCCTGCCGCAGAAGCTCGGCAAGTACGAAATTCGCCGCGAAGTCGGGCGCGGCGGCATGGGAGTTGTGTACGAGGGCTTCGATCCGCTCATCAACCGCCGCGTCGCTCTGAAGACTTTTCTCACCGAATTCTACGACGGCACGCAGGCCGACAATCTCTTGACGCGGCTGCGGCGCGAGGCACAGGCGGCGGGCCGCCTCAGCCACAAGAACATCATTGCGGTCTATGACTACGGCGAAGAAGTCACCAAGAATGACGCGGGCGTCGAGACCAGCACCGCATTCATCGCGATGGAGTTCGTCGAGGGCCGCTCGCTCGAGAGCTATTTCGAGGCCAACGAGCGTTTTCCGATGCGCGAGATCGAGAGGATCATGTCGGAACTGCTCGACGCGCTCGAGTATTCGCACAGCCACGGCGTCGTGCATCGCGATATCAAGCCCGCCAACATCATTTTGCTCACCGACGGTACCGTGAAGGTGGGCGACTTTGGCGTCGCGCGGATCGAGTCTTCGACCTTGACGCAGGTGGGAACGGTACTCGGTTCACCGAGCTATATGTCGCCCGAACAATTCATGGGACAAACGGTCGACGGCCGCTCGGATCTGTATTCGGCGGGCGTCGTGCTGTATCAACTCCTGACCGCGGAAGTCCCGTTCACCGGCGCGTTCACGACCATCATGCATCGGGTGCTCAACGACAGCGCGCCGCCGCCGTCGGCCCTCAACGTACAGGTACCCAAGGGGTTCGACGTCATCCTCAGCCGCGCCATGGCCAAGCGGCCGGACGAGCGCTTTCAGACGGCCGCCGAGTTCAAGCAGGCCATCGCCGCCGCCGTCGCAGGCGCTCCGCTCGCCGGATTGGCCGGAACTTCCGCGCCGTCGAATCGAACCATGCTCCGAGGCGCCGGACCCGCGGCGTCGCGCGGACCTCGTCCGGCCGTGCTATTTGCGGTGTTGGGCGTGCTGATTGCCGGCGCGGCGGCCGCCTACTACGCTTGGGGGCCGCGCTTAGGCCTGCCGATGACAGCCAAGGCGCCCGCTGCCGCCACTCCGCCAACCGAAGCGACCGACTCCAGTGGCGCAGCAGCCGGGCCGCAGGGCGCAACCCTGCCGCAGGGCGCAACCCTGCCGCCGGCCAACGGTAATTCGGCCATCATCAGCGCCGTGGGGGTCGTCAATCCTCAGGATCCGAGCTTCGCGAAAGATCCGGCCGCGGCCGAACGCATGGTATGGGCCGACGCGCGCCGGCAACTGGTCGCCAAAGCTGCCGCCCTGTATGTGCAACCGAGCTCGCTCAACGCCAACTACGGAATCGTTCGGGCCAAGCTCCTTACGCGCAGCGATGATTTCATCACGGCCGTGCTGCAGCAGCCGGCGCCGCAGATGACCGCGGACGGTCTGCTGGTCGGCACCTTGCGTGCGAGCGTCAGCGTGCGCGACGTGCAAAAATCGCTCAATCAGATCTCGCGCGACGAACGGGTCGAATTCATCCGCAACAACGGCAATCCGCGGATTTCCGTCAGCGTCCGCGCGTCCACTGACGATGCGAACGCCGCTGCGGCTGGCGCTGCCGCTGCCGCTCCAGAGCCCTCCCCCGTGGCGGAGAATGTGCTCAAGGAACATATTCGCACGTTTGGTTTCACCGTCGTCGACGATGCGACCGCCAAGCCGCCGGCCGACTTTCACGTGGACGGCGTGGTGGCCTTCAAGAAATTATCCTTGAAGTCGCCGGAAATGCATCTTAACTTTGACAAGTTCGTGATCACGTCCTGGACCATCAAGGCGGTCGACTTGAAAACCGGCGAGGAGATCTACCACAACACGCTGGCCCCGGAGAACCAGAGCTGGAAGACCGAGGAGCTCGCGATCCGGGATGTCGGGCAGCTGATCGGCGCGCAGTTCTCGCAGAGCTTATTTCTGCAGTACTTTGACTTCAAGCCCAAGAAGGCGCGGCTGCGATTTTCGGGACTGCCGGCGGCGGTCGCGAATGTCGTTTTGGCCGCGATCAACGGCAACCTGGTGGTGCTCAACGCCGCCCTCGTGCCGCAGAACGGCAGCGACGTGGTCATCGATGCGGAACTGTCCGGCGGGGCATCGGACACGGTCGCGAACATCGTCCAAACCGCATTGCTGACTCCGCTCAATCAGAAAATCGGCGTGCCCTGCTTCAGCATCGCGGGCACGGACGCCGCCGAACTGCACGTAACATTCGACCCGACGTGCACCTCCGCCGCAACGATCAACCGCCTTGAGAGCGCGCCGCAGGAAGCGCTCACGGGCAGCCCCGCTGCGCCCGCCGAAGAGCCCGTCAGGGACGCGGGACCGCGCAAGATCAAGATTTGATGGCCGCCTCTCCCACCAGTCCAAGGAGCCCAGCACCGTGAGTTTATTCGGCAAAGGAAACGACTTGAATCGGCAGTTCATTGCGCGCCCCGACGATGCGAAGGGAAATATCCTGTTCAAATGGCCGGATATGACCATTCGCCGGTGGACGCAGGTCACGGTCGAGCCTGACGAGACCGCGATTTTCGTCAAGGAGGGCAAGCTCGCCGGCCAACTGCCGCAGGGACGATCGACCCTCGACGGCGCATTGATTCCATTTCTCGGCGATATCGTGGATCTCGCGAGCGGCGGCAACATGTACCGCGCCGAGTTGTACTTCGTCGGCACGCGCGAATTCGTCGGTCTGCCCTTCGGCGGTCCGATCGACAACATCGAGGACCCCGAGACCGGGCTCGCGGTGGGGCTGCGCGTGTTCGGCGAATACGCCATCATCGTGAGCGATCCGGCGGCGCTCATCTTGAAATTGGTGGGGACGCGCCAGGGATCCAACGACCTGATCACGGATTGGGCGCGCGAACAGATTTTGAAGGCGCTGCGGACCGGCGTGGTGCGCAAGCTCACCGCCGAGAAGTGGCCCGTGCTCGGCATCGCCGCGCGAACCGGCGATATCGAATCCTCGCTGCTCACCGACGTTCAGTCGTCCCTGGTGTCGTACGGCATCACGGTTACCCGCCTCGGCAATGTCACCATCAGCTTAAGTCCCGAAGACGAACATACGCTGAAGGAATTGCGCAAGGACAAGGCGTACACGCGCCTCGCGGGAGGCTTCCGCGAATACGGCGTGGGTGCGGCGTTGAAAGGCATCGGTGAAGGATCCGCGGCGGGCGGCGGCAACGGTGCCGCGGTTCTGGGCGTGGGCATGGGGTTGGGAGGGATCGTCGCCGGCCTGGGGGGCGCGGCGAGCGCAGCACCCGGCCAAGGCGGCGGTGCCGCCGGTGCGGGCCCGGGTCCAGCCCCCGCCCCTCTGCCCGCAGCGGCAGGCGCGCTGGTGGTGTGCGGCAAATGTCAGGCTCAGAACAGCCCCGGCGCCAAATTTTGTTCCAGTTGCGGCACGACGATGGCGCCTCCCGCACCCTCTCATTGCACTCAGTGCGGTACGGCCGCCGCGCCCAACTCACGGTTTTGCGCCAACTGCGGAGCGGCACTGAGTTGAAACCGCGACGTAGCGGCCGCGCCGGGGCTGTTCTCGCCACTCTCGTGGGCCTTGCGGCCGCGGGTTCGGCGCTCGGCCGCGCCGGCGGCGGCGGCCACGCGGGCAGTGTGTCGAGTTCGAGCGGCGGCAACTCCGGTGGGATCTCGTTTGGCGGGGGCGGCGGCGGCATCTTCGGGCTGCTGATCGTCGCATTCATCTTCTGGCTCATCTTCCGGCGCATCAGCCGCGGTTCTCCCGGCGTGCAGAATTTGGCCGCCTCGCCCATGGCGCGCCAAGCAATCGGTGCGGTTTTGGGCGCCGCCACAGGCCGCGGAATTGGCAATCTGCTCGACGTACCTCGTGCACCGGCCGACCGGCCGGGGTTGCCCGCCGCCGTCGATGCCATCCGCGCGCAAGACCCAGGCTTCGAAATCGAAACCTTTCTGCAACGTGCCGAGATGACTTTCTTTCTGGTCAAGCGCGGCCTGCAGAAGACCGACGCGGCCGCGATCCGTCCGTATTTGAACGACGCCGTGTTCGCCGCGGTGTCCGCGAATATCGGACAGATGACGGCGCAGCATCAGCACTCGCTGATGGAAGGCCTCAATGTGCGCGGCATGCACTTAGTCGACGCCGCGTGCGGCGCACAAGGACAGAGCCTGCAAGTGCATTTCGATCTGGTCTATCGCGGCAAGACTCTGGATGCGTCGAATCGAGTGGTATCCGACGAAGGCGAGGATCGGCGTCACGGTGAACGCTGGACCTTCGTGCGCGCCGCTGCGGCCCGCACGCCCACGAACGGCGGCGTCATCGCCTCGCGCTGCCCGGCTTGCGGAGCCGAGCTTAGACTCAGCCTCGACGGCACTTGCAGCCACTGCCGCGCCAGCGTCACCAACGGAACCGTGGACTGGGTGGTGGCCGAGGTGCAGTCCGCGCCCTTCGTCGGGTACGCCTCGGATCCCCTGCTGGGAATTGCCGCGCCCACGGTCGCCGACGGCCTCGCCAGCCTGCGCGCGGCCGATTCGGCCTTCGACGTGAATGCCTTTCTGACACGCGTCAAAACCGGATTCATGGCCCTGCAAGACGCCTGGTGCCGGCAGAACCTCGAAGCGGGCCGCGCCTTTTTGAGCCCAGGTGCCTACTTTGCATGGCGCGCACAACTCGAAACCATGGCCGCGCAAGGCCGGCACAATGTCATGGAGGGACTCCTGGTGCAGGAGATCACGCCCTTTCGCGTCGTGCATGGCCGGGTCTTCGATGACTTGACCGTGCGTATCGCGGCGGTGTCGGCCGACTACGAAGTGGACGCTTCGGGGCGGATCGTATTCGGCGATCGAACGCTGCGGCCGTTTGTCGAAGAATGGACGTTCCAACGCTCGGTGGGCGTGGCGACTTCCAGCAAGGCCGGGCTGCTCGAGAATGCCTGCCCCAGCTGCGGCGCTCCGCTCGCGCTCACCCAGATCGGTGAGTGCCGTTACTGCAAGGCCGCCGTTACCAGCGGGAAGTTCGACTGGGTGGTCTCGCGGATCGAACAGGAGGACGGTATGGGCGGCGCCGACAACAGCGTAGGCGCGGATTTGAAGACGCAGCTCGCGCTGCAGGTGGGCGGAGCGGTCATCGGAGGGCTGCTGAGCAGTCTATTGTCCGATCGGAATCGCTGACTCGGCGGTTAGTTATGGCGGCATTGCGCCACGAGGCAGCAGCGTTTACGGCTGCGCGCCTGCATCCTTCATGGCTTCGAGCTTCGCGAAATCGACATAGCCCGCGTACTGTTCGAGCGTGCTCATGTCGACTCCGTCGCCCGTCACATCCACCATGAAGCGCTTGGCGACGATCGCGTTGAGTTCGCCGTGCTTGGATCGGGTGTCGTATTTCTCGTGAATGAGCCGGCCGCCGACCGTCGCGTCTTTTTCATAGCCGTTGTCGCTTTCCGAAGTCCTGTTCTGAACCATCGATCCGGCGACGTCCAGCAGTCCCGAGACCGCCGATGCGTCGGTGATTTTGATCTCGGCGCGCGCGCCGGCCGGACCTTGGTAATTGGCCGTGGCCGAGGAGCCCTTGACTCCCATCGCCTGTTGGCTGCTGCCCTCAGCCCCGGTGCGCTGCATACCGGGCAAGGAATCGGGGAGCATGCCTTTGAGGGTATGAAAATCCACCGGGTCGACGCGATGTTTGCCGCCCATCGCACCGCCGAGAGCGGTCATCAGGCCGGCGGTCGCCGCCATCGCGTTTTGCGAGTTGGCCGCGGCCGCATCGGGGGACGTGGCGCCGCCCGCCGGCGCGGCCGCGTTTTGCTGCTGCTGTTCGATCTTCTGGCCGGCGGCCGCGAGATTGTTGATCGCCGCGCTCAAACCGGCCTTGCCCTTATCATCCGTGCCCAACGCGCCGCCTATGATGTTGGCCACAGCGGCGGCCCCCTGCTCTTGCTGCTGTTCGCGCGTCATGGCGGTGTTGTTGAGGCCGCCGTAGCGACCGAAACCGCCGTAGCCGCCGAACCCGCCTGTCACTGCGCTCAAGATCGCAAAGAGGATTCCCAGCAAAATGCCGCAGACGACGACGGCCGCCGTGTAGCTGCCGGCTTTTTCGCGCGGACTGCGCATCAAGATCGGCAAGCCGAGATACAAGAGATAGATGCCGTAAATTCCGGCGACCAGCTGCAACAGCCCCCCCAAGGCACCGAGCAAGCCGAACACCGAGGCGATCCATGCCGGCGTACATGCGTAAGCCGCCGTCTTCAGCGCCTGGCGCTGGTCCCCTTGACCGGCAAATGTCGGTGCAAGCGCCTTGATGATGAACCCGAACAGGAACACTCCCAAGAGAGCGAAGCCGAAGCTGACCACGGCCATGATCAGGCCGCTCACCAGCGGCGTGCGGAAGGTGCCAAAACCGATATTGAATCCGATCACCGACATGCGCAGGAAATGCATCACCGCGGCCAGCGCGGCCAGCGGCATGATGTATCCGGTGTAGAGAGTGGCTACCGACGTCGGCTCCGGCTCGATGACCGGCCACTCGGTTTTCGGGGTCAGTATGATGTTCTTCACACGCTGGATCAGACCCGGGAGTTGAGCCGTCGCGTTGCTGGTCCATGACCCGCCGCCTGGCGCTGCGCCGGATGGTCCGCCCGGCGATCCGCCGGGTGCTGCGCCGCCGCCATAGCCCGCACCGCCGCCGTACCCCGCGCCCGAGCTTGCGCTGGAACTTGCGGTGCCGGCGCTGGGGTTGGCCGGCGGCCGGATGAGGGTCCCTTGATTGTTGCCGCCGCCCGCATCCACCGCAGCGCCGCAGGTACCACAAAATCGCTGGTTATCGAGCACCGGCTGGTTGCATTTCGGACATAACATCATTGTTCTCCCTCTTGTTCGTGGAATCCCGATCGGCTGAAAAATGGCCCCTTGGAAATCAGCTTAGTCTGATTCCTATCTACCGGGCCGTCAACGAAACCCCGCCACTTCAAAGGTCCCGCGCCGTCTCCACCATCCATCCGAGCAAATGATCGCTGTACACGCGCTCGACCACCAGCAGCATCTCACCCTCGCGCACGCACACCGCCATCACCGGCAATTCCGCCACGCGGCTGATGCGCGCCTCGCCAACCGCGGGAATCGATGCGCTCGAGCCCAAGCGCAGCAGCAAATCACGGCTGCGCGCACCCGCCATCCGCCACGGCCATAGGCCGCCGGTCTGGTCGACCATGCAACCGGCCACGGAATTCTGCGCCGCGTCCTCGACGGCCGCAAAGGCGGCGGCATCGGCGGTCATCAAGAGGGTCTCGGTCGGACTGCGCCAAGCCAAGATGATTTCCGGCTGCGCATCGCCCACTGGATGACGCAGGGCTCGCAGCGGCTCCGGCAGCGGCCCTCCGAGCCGTTCGCCGACAGCGGCCGCGAAGGGCCCGGCGGCATCGAAATAGCGCAGAGAACCCACCTTGAGCTCGCGCAGCAGCTGCACGGAGAGGCCCGATAGTTCGAGGCCGCTCATCGGGTTTTGAAGGTTATCCACGCAGCCGCTCCCCTTTCGGATCGATGAACGGCCCCTGCGCCACGACGGCTTCAATGGTCGCGCCCAAGTGATGCACTTGCACCCGTTCGCCGACGCGCTGGAAACCGCGCGAGAGCATGCCGAGCGCCACGGGCGCTCTCAATTCGGGACTCATGTAGCTCGAGGTCACGTGACCCTCGGTCTGCGTCGGCGGCGGCGCGGCCGCGATCTGACCGCCCACCGGCAATCGTGTCCGGCCGTCGGCGGGCGACAGGGACACCAATTGGAAACGCGAGGGATCGCGCGCCGCTGGGCGCAGCAGCGATCTTCTGCCGACGAAATTGGCGCGCTTACGGTCGACCCCGCGCGCGAGACCAATGTCGCCCGGCAACGTCGTGCCGTCGGTGTCGGTGCCGATGTGGATGAAGCCCTTTTCGGTGCGCAGGATCTCGAGCGCCTCGATGCCATAGGGAACCGCGGCGAAGCGCTCCGCATGAGCCCATAGGCGCGCGAGCACATCGCCCGCGTGCTCCGCGGGTACGTTGATTTCGTAGCCGAGCTCGCCGCTGAAGCTCGCGCGCAGAACGCGCAAAGGCACGCCATCAAGGCGGGCGCCGCGCAGCGTCATGTGCGGCATGGAGAGCGGCGCCAACAGAGAATCGAAGCCTGCCGCGGCCAGCCATTCCCACGCCTTCGGACCGGCGACGGTGACGTTGGCCCAGCGCGAGGTCACGGGAGTAATCAGCACCTTGAGATTCGTATACTCGCATTGCAGCCACTCTTCGAACGCCGCCGCCGTGCGCTCGACGCCCGCGCTCGTGGTATTGATCCAATAGTGCTGCTCGCCCAAACGCGCGACAATGCCGTCATCGACGACGATGCCATTCTCATTCAAAAGAATGCCGTAGCGCGCTTGGCCGATCGGGAGTGTCGACATCGTGCCCAAGTACATGAGATCGAGAAACAGCGCGGCATCCGCTCCGAAGACCTCGAGCTTGCCGAGCGGCGACCCGTCGAGCAATCCGGCGCTTTGGCGCACCGCGAGCGCCTCGCGCTGCGCGGCATCCTCCAGGCTCTCTCCCGGCAAGGGATAGGCGGCGGGGCGGCGCCAATTGCCGAACTGCTCGAAGAGTGCGCCCCGCGCCCGGTGCCAGCTCTCATCGGGTAAGCGCTTCAATGGACGATACAAAGCGCCGGTGCGCCGTCCCGCGATAAGACCCAAAGTGACGGGAGCGAACGGCGGGCGAAATTTGGTGGTGCCGACCTCGGCCGGTTCGCGGCCCGTGTATTCGCCCATCAATACCAACGCATTGATGTTGCTGGTCTTGCCTTGATCCGTGCCCATGCCGGTGGTCGTATAGCGCTTGAGATGCTCGACCGATCGATAATTTTCCTGCGCGGCGAGCCGCACGTCGCTCAAGGTCACATCGTTTTGCAAGTCGACGAATTGTTTTCCAGAGACGTTCGGCAAGTGCGTCGCGGCGAGCGACCGGCCCGCGCCTCCCACCGCAGCCTCCGGGCAGGCAAGTCCGCGGGCGAGCGCGGCGCCCACGCGGGCCGCATGATCGAGCGCCGCCTCGCGCGCGAAAACTCCGGCACAGGCCCCGACGCTCGCGAGACCGCGCGCCGCGCCGTCCGGCACGAACATTGCCGACTCCGACAGCCAACGGAGCTTGCCTCCCGCTTGCGAATGCAAATGCACCGCCGGGGCGTGGCCGCCCGCGCTCAAGATCGCATCGCAATCCAAGTGTTCGTACCGAGCGCCGGCGCCGGCCGCGCCGCCGATCGTGCAGCTTCGCACCGCCCGGGATCCCGATACCTTGACGATGCCCGCGTCCCGAATGACGCGCAACTTCGCTGCCCCGCCGGACACGCTCGCGGCGATGTCCGCCGCCGCGCGCCGATCGATGAGCGCGGTCACGTTGACGCCCGCGCCGCATAAGGATTCGGCGACGCGATAGGCTGAATCGCTGTTGGCCGCAATCACCACCCGGTGACCGGGCGCAACGCCGAAGGCGTGGGCATACTTGAGAGCAGCGCCCGCCAGCATCACCGCCGGCCGGTCATTGCCCGGAAAAATCATCGGCCGCTCGAATGCGCCCGCCGCCACGATGATGGATCGGGCGCGAATTTTCCACAGGCGCTCGCGCAGCACTCCGCGATCCCCGGCGCGCGCGCCGCCCAATGGATGCAATGACTCGCGCGCGCACACGAGGTTGTGATCGTACACGCCGAACGCCAGCGTCCGGTTGAGCAGGCGCACGCCCAAGCGCCCGGCCGATGCGATCAGCTCGCTGACAGGCGGAGCGTCGCCCGGCACAGCGGCGCCGGGAGAGGCGGCGCGCCAGCTCTCGGATCCGCCGAACTTGGAGCCGCTGGTCAACAAGAGCGTGGCCGCGCCCGCTTGCGCGGCGGACACGGCCGCAGCGAGACCGGCCGGGCCGCCGCCGATGACCAGGACGTCGGCGTCGGCGGCGATCTCCTCATAGCGGTCCGGATCCGGTTCGCTCGCGGCACGGCCCAACCCCGCCATGCGGCGGATCGCGGGTTCGAACAGATGCCAACTCGGCCATTTAAAGGTCTTGTAGTAGAACCCCGCGGGCAAGAGCGCCGAGAATGCACCGCTGATCGCGCCCACATCGAAGCTCACGCTCGGCCAGCAGTTGACGCTGACGGCGCGCAAATTCTGCTGCAATTCAACCAGCGTTGCGCGCACATTGACGCTGCGCGCCGCGCCCTCTCCTAAGTCCACGAGACCGGTCGGCTCTTCGATCCCGCAAGAGAATATTCCGCGCGGCCGGTGCAGCTTGAAACTGCGGCCCACGAGCCCCACGCCGTTCGCCAACAACGCCGAGGCCAGTGTATCGCCCGCAAATCCCTGCAAAGTGCGGCCATTGAACTCGAAGCTGACATCGGCCGATCGATCGAGACAGGTGCCGCTGGGAGCGGGCAGTCGGTGCGAGGTCATGGCGGCGGCGCAGCGGTGATAGCATACACCGCAAGCACTTCATGCGTCACGGTGTCGCGCACCAGATTGAACCATAGGCCGCAGCCGTACACATGGCGCCAGCGTTCCAGATGCCGCCCTTTGGGATTGTCCCTGAAGAACAGGTACTCGCCCCATACCACATCGTCTTGCTCGAGGGCCGGACGCGCGATGTGCGATGTGCCGCCGCAAATGAATTCATGTTCATCGCGCGCACCACAGCGAATACAAGGGATTTGCATCATGGGCGCGGCTCTTCTCGATCCTAGTGTGCGATTCCGGAGGCGGCGGCTTCGTCGATCAGGCGTCCCGAGAGAAATCTCGACAGCTGAAAGGGCTCCGCGAGGGGGTGACTCTCGCCGGTGGCCAAGACATGCGCAAACGTCCAACCGCCCACCGGAATCGCCTTGAAACCCCCGGTTCCCCAGCCGCAGTTGATGAAAAGACCGGGAACGGGCGTCGGACCGATAATGGGGCTGGAATCGTGCACCACATCCACGATGCCGGCCCATTGGCGCAGCAGCTGCAAACGGCTGAACGACGGGAACAATGCGAGCGTCGCCGCGATGATGGCCTGTTTGACGGCGAAGCTGCCGCGCTGGGCATAGGAGGGAAATAAATCGAGCATCGCCCCCATGACGATTTCACCCTTGTCCGATTGACTCACATAGGCACCGGTGCCCGGCGATAGAATCACCGTGTCGAGGATGGGCTTGATAGGTTCGCTCACCATGGCTTGCAAGGCGTAGCTCGTGACCGGCAGCCGAAACCCCGCGAGCTTGGCGAGCACCGAGCTGTGTCCCGCGGCCGCGATTCCCACGCGCTCGGCGCGAATCAGTCCGCGCGATGTTTTCACCGCCGCCACCCGGCCGTCTTCACGGATGAATTCGTTCACTTCGCAGCCCTGAATGATGTCGACTCCGAGAGCCGAGGCAGCTCGCGCATAACCCCACGCCACGGCATCGTGGCGCGCGCTTCCGGCCCGCCGCTGACAAAACCCACCGAGCACGGGCAAACGGGCCCCGGCGGATAAGTCGAGGGCCGGTGCCAGTTCGCGGATCTGGTCCACGGTCAGAAGTTCCGCGGCGATGTCGTTCATGCGCATGGCATTGGCCCAGCGCGCCATGGAATCGAGGTCATGGCGGCTATGCGCCAGCATGATCAGTCCCCGCTGACTCAACATGATGTTGAAATTGAGCTCCCGGGACAGCCCTTCGTACAGCCGCAGAGAAAAATCATAGAGGCGCGCACTCTCCGGAAATAAATAGTTGGAGCGCACAATCGTGGTGTTGCGCCCGGTATTGCCGCCGCCGATCCAGCCCCGTTCCAGAACCGCGACCCGGGTGAGGCCGTGGTTTTTCGCGAGGTAATAGGCGGTGGCGAGACCATGCCCACCGCCGCCGACGATGACCACATCGTAGTGTGGACGCGGCGCGGCATCGCGCCACGCCGGCGCCCAATGCCGATGACGCGAGAGGGCGCCGCGCAGCAATCCCCACGCCGAATAATTAGATGGCATTCTCCGTCAGTCTGCCTTCAAGCTCGGTGCAATACCAGTCCACGAACTGGATGACGCCGCCCTCGTGCACCTCTGAGTACGGGGCCGGATCGTAGGCCGGGGAATTCACGCCGATTTGATTTTCCTGGCAAACGCGCCGATCGGACTCGTTGGTCGCCATCCAGACTTCCGTCATGCGTTTGAGGTCGTAGTCGACGCCTTCGACGGCGTCCTTGTGGACCAGCCACTTGGTGGTGAGCTGCGTTTCGGTCGGACTGATCGGCAACAGGCGAAACGAAATCGCGTGGTCGGCCAGCACGTGATTCCAGGTCGTCGGATAGTGAAACAGCAGCAACGTGCCGAGATTCGGCTCTGCGATGCCGTCGGCGAGCGGCCGGCGCACCGCGGCGCTGCCATCCATGGTGAGGCTCACCGCGCCCTCCAGAAGCGGCATGCGCGAAGTGCGGTATTGACCATTGGCGGAGAGATGAAATTTACTCGGCAAACCAATCGATTCCCAATGCGCCCACCTGGCCACGATCTCCGGATTGCTTTCGGCGCCGGCGACGCCGGTGACGGTGGGCGTCTCCGGAAAGGTGCGAATCAGTTCCGGATGATTTGCCGAACAGTGGTAGCACTCCCGGTTGTTCTCCCAAATCAGCTTCCAATTGGCGTGTTCAACGATGGTCGATTCGAAGGCAACTTTGGTCTGATGCAATTTGTGCGGCAGAAAGTAAGGTTCCAGATGCTTGCGGATCGGCTCAAAGTCCGGCGCCACGTCGGCGAGACACACCCAGATATAGCCGCCGACGCTCGCGCAGTGCGCCGGCTTCAGGCCGTGTTGCGACCGGTCGAAGCCGCCGCCCATATCGCGCGCCGAGAACAGGCGCCCGTCGAGATGGTAGGTCCATTGATGGTACGGGCACACGAGCCGGGTCGCGGTACCGCGCTGCGCGGAACAGATTCGCGAGCCGCGATGCCGGCAGGAGTTGTGGAACGCGCGCAGACCGCCGTCGCGATCCCGCACCACGATCACCGGGTACTCGCCGATCTGCACCGTCATGTAGTTGCCGGGGTTCAATACCTCGCAATCGTGTCCGACGAACAGCCAGTCCCGGTACCAGATCATGTCAAGATCGATTTGGTATTCCTCGGGACTGCAATAGAATTCCCGCTCCAAGGCGGTCTCGGGATTGCGGCGCCGTAACCGGCGCAGCACGGCATCTCGCGGGTTCATCGTTGATTCTTGCTCACTTGAGATTTGCGATGGTCGACACGATAGCAATTAAAGACTCGGCGGACGTAGCCCGACGCGACGTTTTCCACTGCATAAACGACGAGGCGTCATGGATGACGCTACCCGCTACCCGCTACCCGCTACCCGCTACCCGGTACCTGCTACGCGCTACGCGCTTCCCGCGACGGGCTGCGCGCCGCGGCTCTCGTGCGCCGGGCCCGCTGCACCGATCTTGCGTTCTGCGCTCGGCGGATAGCCGTATTGATTGCGATAGCATTTCGAGAAGTGCGGCGGCGACTGAAAGCCGCACGCGGCGGTGATGTCCATGATGGGCATTGCCGTTTGCAGCAGCAGCTCGCGGGCGCGGCGCAGGCGCATCTCCAGGTAGTAGCGCTTCGGCACGCAGTTCAGGTCGCGCTTGAACAGCCGTTCTATCTGACGGCGCGACAGTCCCGTGGCCTTGGCGATTTTCTCCAGCGACAACGGCTTTTCGATATTCTCTTCCATGAGCTGTGCGACGCGGATCAGGCCGCGGTGCGAAACGCCGATGCGCGCGCGCAGCGGCACGTATTGGCGGTCGTTGTCCTTGCGCACCCGATCGACGATGAACTGTTCGGAAACCCGTTGCGAGATCCTCGGTCCGAGTTTTGCTTCGATGAGATTGAGCATTAAATCCAGAGGCGCCGTGCCGCCCGAGCAGGTATAGCGGTTGCGATCGATGGTGAACAATTGATCGCTGATCCGCACCCGCGGAAATTCCTCGCGCAGCGCCGATAGATTCTCCCAGTGAATCGTCGCACGAAAGTTATCCAAGAGGCCCGCACGCGCCAACGCGTAGCCGCCGGTGCAGAGCGCGCCCAACGGTACGCGACGCTCGGCCAGACGCTTGAGCGCCGTGAGCAGCGCCGGCGACACCGCCTCGCGGATGTTGATGCCCCCGCACACGAATAGAATGTCGACCGGGCCGAGCTTGTCGAGCGCCCCCGTCGGCGAGAGGGTGAGACCGCTGCTGGCATCGATCGCATGGCCATCCAGGCTGATCACGGACCAGTCGTAGACCTCTTTGCCGACCAAGCGATTGGCCATCCGCAGCGGTTCGAGCGCGTTCGCCACGGCAATCAATGAATAATTGGGCAGAGTCAGAAACGCGTACTTGCATTTGCGCAGCACCGCGGGCGATTCCAAGGAAGCCTCCGAGCGGCAAAGCCGCCAACCAGGGGCCGTCATTATGCCATCCGGGCAGACTGAAATGTCCAATCCCGACAGATTGATGTCGTATTTCCGATAGCGCTGCGGCCTTGCCCCGGGCCCTCCCCGCCTGTTTTATGCCCGGGCGCCGCGGCCATGGCGCATTTTTACATGGGATTGTCGCAATTGGCGTCTTGTTTGGCCCGCCGCTGGTTACACTGCGGGGCGCATTTACGTTGGGGAGATCAGCCAAAATGAAAACTCATGCCCGCGTCGTGGTGATCGGAGGCGGCGTCGTGGGCGTCAGCACGCTCTATCATCTCGCCCGCAAAGGTTGGTCGGATGTGGTGCTCTTGGAGCGCGCGGAACTGACGGCGGGCTCCACCTGGCACGCGGCCGGGCTCCTGCCTCTCTTCAACATGAGCTACACGGTTGGACAGCTGCACAAATATTCCGTGGATTTGTACAAACGCCTGCCGGCGGAAACCGGCCAGGACGTGAGTTTTCACGTCACCGGCAACCTGCGGCTCGCGACTTGCAGCGAGCGCATGGATGAATACCAGAAATACTGCGGCACCGCGAACACCATCGGCGTACCGTTTCAAGTGATCAGTCCGCAGGAGGTCCGGCGGCTCTGGCCCTTGGTCGAATTGGGCAACGGCGGCGATACCCCGAATATCGTCGGCGCCCTGTACCACCCCGACGATGGACATATCGCGCCCGCCGATCTCACCATGGCGCTGCGCAAGGGAGCACGCAGCCGCGGCGCGGAGATCTACGAGCAAAGTGAAGTGACGGCGGTGACGCGCACCGCCTCCGGCGAGTGGCAGATCACCACCAACAAGGGCAACATCATCGCCGAGCACGTGGTCTGTGCAACCGGAAACTACGCGCGGCAAACGGGCCGTCTGTTCGGTCTCAATGTGCCTTCGATCCCGGTCGAACACCAATACATCGTGTATGACGAGTCGCCTGAACTTAAGGCCTACCGCCAAGGCGGCGGCCGCGAGCTCGCCGTGCTGCGCGAATCGGATCAATCCTACTATTTGCGAGAAGAGCGGATGGGCTGGATTCTGGGCCCCTATGAAGCGGGCGCACCGGCGCGGTTCGCGGACGGCGTGCCCGATTGGTTCGGCAAGAGCCTGTTCGAAGGCGATCTGGAACGCTTATTGCCGCATGTGGAAGCGGCACAGCGCCGGGTGCCGTCGCTCGCGACCTGCGGGATCAAGGACATCGTCAACGGCCCCATTGCCTACACCCCCGACGGCAGCCCGCTGATCGGCCCAGCTTGGGGCGCGCGCAATCTCTGGCTCAACGAAGGTCACAGCTTCGGCATCACCGCGGCCGGCGGCTCCGGCTGGCAATTGGCGGAATGGATCGTCGAAGGCGAACCCGGGATCGACATGATGGCGGTCGATCCGCGCCGCTACGGTCCTTACACCAGCAAGCGCTATGTGGTGCAGAAAAACGAAGAGACCTACCGCAACGTCTTCGTCATTCATTTTCCGGATGAGGAGCGCGCGGATGCGCGCCCGGCCAAGACCAGCCCGGTGTACGACAAACTCGCGCGCATGGGCGCGGTCTTCGGTCAGCGCTACGGCTGGGAGCGCGCCAATTGGTTCGCGCCGTCGGGCGTCGAGGCGAAAGATAAATGGAGCTTCCGGCGCTCCAACTATTTTCCGCATGTGGGCCTGGAGGCGCTCCGTATCCGTCAACATGTGGGAGTGATCGATCTCACGCCGTTCACCAAGCATGAGGTGACCGGTCCCGGCGCCGAAGCCTGGCTCGACAGTTTGGTGGCCAACAAGGTGCCGACCAAGATCGGCCGAATCGCGCTTTGCCATGCGCTCACGCGGCGCGGCGGCATTCGTACCGAATTCACCATCACCAAGATCGCCGAGCAGCATTATTACGTGGTGAGCGCCGGAGCGGCTGAACGCTACGACAGCGATTATCTCCAGCAGACGTTGCCGGCGCAGGGTGTGACTTTGCGCAACATCACCATGAGCCGCGGCTGCTTCGTGGTCGCGGGTCCGCGCTCGCGCGAAGTCCTGGCGAAACTCACCGATGCGCCGCTCGACAACACGGCATTCCCCTGGCTCACCGGCCAAGTGGCCGAGGTGGGACTTGCGACCGATGTGTATCTGTTGCGGGTGAACTTCGTCGGCGCGCTCGGCTGGGAGCTGCATTTCCCGATCGAATATGCGCACCATCTGTTCGATGCCATCTTCGAGGCCGGCGCCGAGTTCAAGATCGGCATGGCCGGCATGCGCGCCATGGAGTCGTTGCGGCTCGAAAAATCCTACCGCATGTGGGGCAGCGACTTGACGCCCGACTACACGCCGTACGAGGCGGGTCTCGACCGTTTCGTACGGCTGAACAAGGGCTCGTTCGTCGGCAAGGAGGCGCTCGAGAAGCAACTCAAGCAGGGCGTGCCGCACCGCTTCGTGACCTTCGAAGTGCACGGCGTCACGGATGCCGACCCCTTAGGCAACGAGCCGCTGTTCGATGCCAAAGGCAATCTGGTCGGCAGGGCAACCGCGGGATACTACGGCCACGCCTTGGCAAAGAGCCTGGGGCTGGGCTATGTGAAGCCGGAATTCGCGCAGGTCGGCGCCGAATTGCAGATCGAAATCTTGGGCGAACGCAAACGCGCCACGGTGCTCGTCGACTCGCCGTACGATCCTGAAAACAAGGAACTTCGCGCCTAAGCGTTGACTCCATCGCCATGAGCAGGCAAGCATATTCCGCCCTCGCGCTGTTCCGGCGCGGCCTATCCGGCGATCGCGGCTGGCAAGCGCAGTGGCGCAAAGCGAGCCCAAAGGCGAGCTACGATGCGGTGATCGTCGGCGGCGGCGGCCATGGACTCGGCGCCGCCTACTACCTTGCCAAGGAACACGGACTCACGAACATCGCCGTGCTCGAGAAGGGCTGGATCGGCGGCGGAAATACCGGGCGCAATACCACCATCATCCGCTCCAATTACCTGTTCAACGAAAGCGCCGCGCTCTACGACCACTCGGTGAAATTGTGGGAAAACCTCTCGCAGGTTTTGAACTACAACGTGATGTTCTCGCCGCGCGGGGTGATGATGCTGGCGCACACCGTGCATGACATTCAGGTCTTCAAGCGTCACGTGCATGCGAACCGCTGCAACGGCGTCGACAATGAATGGCTCGAGCCCGAACAAGCCAAGCAATTCTGCCCGCCGCTCAATATCGGGGACAACATCCGCTATCCGGTGCTCGGTGCCGCCCTGCAACGGCGCGGCGGCACGGCGCGCCACGATGCCGTCGCGTGGGGTTATGCGCGCGCCGCCGACGCGCTCGGCGTCGACATCATCGAGAATTGCGAAGTGACGGGCATCAAACTCGGCTCGAACGGCGCGCTCGAGGCCTTGGAAACGACGCGCGGTCTCATCCGTTCGCGCAAGGTCGGTGTTTCCGCGGCGGGATCCACCAGTGTGGTGCTCCGTCTCGCGGGCGTGCGCCTGCCCTTGGAGAGTTATCCGTTGCAGGCGCTGGTATCGGAGCCGATCAAACCCACTTTCCCTTGCGTGGTGATGTCGAACACCATTCACGCGTACATCAGCCAGTCGGACAAAGGTGAGTTGGTCATCGGCGCCGGGACGGATGCCTACACCTCGTACACGCAACGCGGCGCGCTGCACATCAATACCCATACGCTCGATGCGATCTGCGAATTGTTTCCGCACTTTCGCCGCTTGCGGATGCTGCGCAACTGGGGCGGGATCGTCGATGTGACCCCTGACCGGTCGCCCATCATCGCCAAGACACCGGTGCCCGGCCTCTATGTGAACTGCGGCTGGGGCACGGGTGGCTTCAAAGCCACCCCTGGAGCGGCGCATGTATTTGCCTGGACCATCGCGCGCGACGAGCCGCACCCGATCAATGCGCCCTTCACGATCGAGCGCTTCCGCGACGGCTACCTGATCGACGAGGCCGCGGCCGCCGCCGTGGCGCACTAGCGAAGATCCCTTCACCATGCTGCTCATCGTCTGTCCCTTCTGCGGCAAGCGCCCTGAAATCGAGTTCACGTACGGAGGCCAGGCGCACCTTGCGCGACCCGCACGGCCCGCGGACCTTGATGACCAAGCGTGGGCCGATTTCCTGTATATGCGCGAGAATACCAAGGGCATGTACGCCGAGCGCTGGCGGCATGCCCGCGGCTGCGGCCAATTCTTCAACGCCTTGCGCGACACCACCACCGATCATTTTCTCGCCACGTACAAGACGGGCGCGGCGCGGCCGACGCAAAACCCTGGCGGCGCTGCCGGCACGGGCGGCGGCACGTGAGCCTGCGCACCGCTGACGGTGGGCGTATTGATCGCGCGCGCCCGTTGCGGTTTGCATTCGACGGCAAATCGTATGAAGGTTTTGCCGGCGACACTCTGGCTTCGGGATTGCTCGCCAACGGCGTGCATCTCGTGGGCCGATCGTTCAAGTATCACCGGCCGCGCGGCATCCTCGCGGCGGGATCCGAAGAGCCGAATGCGCTGGTGACCGTGGTGCGCGATACGGCGCGCTATACGCCGAACCTCCGGGCCACGCAGGTCGAGCTGTACGACGGCCTGGTCGCGCACAGCCAAAATCGCTGGCCGAGCCTTGAGCTCGACGTCGGCCGCTTGAACGACCTGTTGTCGGCGTTCTTCCCGGCGGGCTTTTACTACAAGACTTTCATGTGGCCGCGCAAGGCCTGGAAGTCTCTCTACGAACCCATGATTCGCCGCGCCGCGGGGCTTGGAGTGGCGCCGACGCGGCCGGATCCCGACCGCTATGCGCAACGTTACGCGCACTGCGATGTGCTGGTGGTGGGCGCGGGGCCGGCAGGCATCGCGGCCGCGCTCGCCGCCGCGGACGGCGGCAGCCGCGTCATTCTGTGCGACGAGTCGGCCGAATTCGGCGGGAGCCTCTTGGGTGACAGCGCCGCGCGCATCAACGGCGAAGCTCCGCTCGACTGGGTGGGGCAGTCGATCGCGGCGCTCGCGAACAATGCGCGTGTGACGCTGCTGGCCCGCACCACCGCGTTCGGCTACTTCCCGCACAATTTCATCGGATTGAATCAGCGGCTGACGGACCATCTGGCGGTGCTGCCCGCCGCTCAGCCGCGCGAGCGGCTTTGGCAGGTCCGCGCACGCAGAGTGGTGCTCGCCACCGGCGCCATCGAACGGCCGCTGGTATTTCCCGGCAATGATCGGCCGGGAATCATGCTGGCCGGCGCCGCGCAAACCTACCTCAATCGCTACGGCGTGCGCGTCGGCCGGCGCGCCGTCATCGTGACCGCATGCGATGCCGCCTATCAGGCCGCACTTGACCTGCGCGCGGCGGGCATGGAGATCGCCGCCGTCGCCGACGTTCGGCGCACGCCGGCGGGCGAACTGCCCGAAGCCGTGCGGCGCGCCGGCATCACGGTGCTTCCGGCAACCACGGTGCTCGCGACCATGGGCGGCCTGCGGGTCACCGGCATTGCCCTCGGCGCGAACGACGGCGCCACGGTGCGAACAGCGCAGCGCTTCGATTGCGATGTGGTCTTGATGTCGGGCGGCTTCACGCCGAGCGTGCACCTCTATTCGCAATCGCGCGGCAAGCTTGCTTGGAACGAATCGCTGCAGGCATTCCTGCCCGGTCAATCGGCCGAGAACGAGGCCTCGGCGGGCGCCTGCCGCGGCGTCGCGGATTTGGCGCAAGCGCTCGCCGACGGCGCGGCAGCCGGGGCCGGCGCCGCAGCTGCCGGGGCCGATCCCGCGCCGGAACCGCGGCGTTTCTCGCGCCAATTCGCCGTCGAAGCCTTGGCGCGCGGCGCCGACGCCTACTTGGGTGCCCTGCCGGAGGCGGATTCACCGAGCGCGGACAAGTCCTTCGTCGATTGGCAGCACGATGTCACCACGCGCGACCTCAAGCTCGCGGCGCGCGAAGGATTTCAGTCGATCGAACACGTCAAGCGCTACACGACGACGGGCATGGCCACCGATCAAGGCAAGACCTCGAATCTCAATGCGCTCGCGATCATCGCGAAGGACTTGGCTGTGCCCATTCCGCAGGTGGGCCTCACCACCTTTCGCATGCCCTACACCCCGGTCACCTTCGGCAGCCTCGCGGGAATTTCGCGCGGCGACCTGTTTGATCCGAAGCGCCTGACTCCGACCCACGAGTGGGCGGCGGCACGCGGCGCGGTGTTCGAGAACGTCGGCCTGTGGAAGCGCGCGCGCTATTTTCCCCGCGCGCGCGAAGACATGCACGCCGCAGTGGCGCGCGAATGTCTCGCGGTGCGAAACGCCTGCGGCATTTTCGATGCGTCGACCTTGGGCAAGATCGAAGTCGTCGGCGCGGATGCGGCTGAATTCATGAACCGGCTGTACGTCAATAGCTGGTCGGGTCTCGGTGTTGGGCGCTCGCGCTACGGCATTCTGTGCCGCGAGGACGGCTTCATCTACGACGATGGCGTGGTGGCGCGCACGGCCGCCGACCGCTTTCATGTGACTACCACCACCGGCGGCGCGCCGCGCGTGCTTGCCTTGATGGAGGATTATCGGCAGACCGAATGGCCGGATCTCAAGGTCTGGCTCACGTCCACCACCGAGCAATGGGCGGTGATCGCAGTGCAAGGACCGAATGCGCGCCGCGTGCTCGAGCCCTTGGTCGAGGACATCGATTTGAGCGCGGCGGCGTTTCCGCACATGAGCGTCGCCCGCGGCCGCATCTGCGGCGTACCGCAACTGCTTTTCCGGGTGAGTTTCACCGGCGAGCTCGGTTTCGAGGTCAACGTGCCCGCGGACTACGGCGCAGAAGTCTGGGAGGCCATCTACGCCTCGGGCCAAGCGCATGGCATGGTCGAATACGGCACCGAGACCATGCACGTGCTGCGCGCCGAGAAGGGCTACATCATCGTCGGCCAGGATACCGACGGTACGGTGACTCCGGACGATGCGGGTTTGAGCTGGGCCATCGGCAAGAACAAGCCCGACTTCGTCGGCAAACGCTCGCTCGAGCGCGCCTCGATGAAGTCAGCCGACCGCAAGCAGCTCGTGGGTTTGCGAACGCGCGGTGCGGGCGCTCCGCTCGAGGAAGGCGCGCAGATCGCCGCCGAAGCCGGACAAAAGCCTCCGATGAAGTTACTCGGGCATGTGACCTCGTCCTACGCCAGCAGCGTCTTGGGCTATCCGATCGCGCTCGGGCTCGTCGCCGGCGGGCGCGCGCGGCTCGGCCAAACGCTGTATGTACCGATGCCTGGCGGCGATCTCGCGGTCGAGGTCACCTCGCCGGTTTTCTACGATCCGACGGGAGTGCGCATCAATGGTTGAGATTGCGCGCCGTAGTCCGCCCGTCATCGCGGGCACCGATTGGCTCCGGGTATTGCCTTCTGCCTCGCGCTGGGTGCTGCACGGCGATGCGCGCGCGCGCGCGCTCGCGGCTCCCGCTTTCGGCGTCGAGTTCTCCGCAACGGCGTGCCGCGCGGTAGTATTGGGAACGCGCGCCACGCTCTGGCTCGGTCCGGATGAATACTTGTTGCTCGATCTCGCACCGGGCAAGAACACCGACGAATCACAGTCCGTTGTCACCGCCGCTCTCGAGCGCGCGCTCGCCGACTCCCCGCATGCCCTGGTGGATATCAGCCATCGCCAATTTGCGCTGGAAATCAGCGGTCCCCACGCGAACGACATTCTGAGCGGCGCCTGCCCGCTCGACTTGGATCTCAGCGAGTTTCCGGTGGGTATGTGCACGCGCACCGTATTCGCCAAGGCCGATATCGTCCTATGGCGAACTCGGACGGACGCGTTCCACATGGAGGTCTGGCGCTCGTTCGCCGGTTATGTCACGGGGCTCCTTGCGGAGATCGCTAGAGAATTCTAGTCGCTCGCATTGTTGCTGCGCGCGCTCTAAGCTTGTGATCCTATGCTGACGAAGGCAGAGTCCCAGACGCAGTTACGGACGGCGTACGCCGAGGCGTACATGACCTTGCGGGTGGGCCGGGCGGCCAGCGCCGAGCGGCAGCTGCGCGCGCTGCAAGCGGCGGCACCGGGCGATGTCAACAGTCTGCGCCTGCTCGGCGCGGCTCTCCTGTATCAGGACAAGATCGCGGAAGCCGTGGCGACGCTGGAGCTTGCGGTCGCGGCGGCACCGCAGTTCTGGGCCGCACGAGCCGACTTAGCGCGCGCTTATCGAGCCGCGGGACGGCTCGAGGCAGCGCGCGAAGAGCTACGAGGTGTGGTCGCGGCGGCGCCCGCTCTCGAGTCGGCGTGGCTCGCCTATGGCGACGTGTTGGTCGATCTTGAGAAATATCCCGACGCGCGCGTTGCGTACGAGCGCGCTCGGCTGGCCGACCCCTATCGCGTCCGCATCGAGGAAGCCACAGCGGCGCTCGTGTCCGAGGATCGGAAGAGCGCGGAGCGGATGTTCCGCGAGATTCTGAAGATCGACCCGAGCCACATCGCGGCGCTTTGCGGCCTCGCGGCAATCTCGCTCACGGTCAACCGGGCCCCGGAAGCCGAGCGCTTACTGCGGCACGCGCAGAAGCAATCAGCTCATCTGCCGCTCATCTGGCGCGGACTCTCTCAGACGCTTGGCGATCTTAATCGCCTCCCGGAAGCGGAACAAACAGTGCGGCAGCTCTTGAAGATCGAGCCCGAGAATCCGAAGAACTGGGTGCTGCTCGGTACCGCCTGTACGCGCCTCATGCGTCAGCCGGATGCTCTGGTCGCCTTCGAGGAGGCGATGCGGCTCAATCCGTCGGAATTGCTGCTGCGGCTCTCCATCGGCCATCTTCACAAGACGCTCGGCAATCGCCGCGAATGCGAACGCGCGTATCACGACTGCCTGGAACGCGACCCTTGCTTCGGCGAGGCCTACTGGAGCCTTGCGGATCTCAAGACCTATGTGTTCAGCGACGCCGAGATCGCAGCGATGCAGGTGTTGCTCAAGGCCAACGGGCGCGGCGACCGGGAGCAGGCTCAGGTCCACTTCGCCCTCGGTCGTGCCTACGAGCACAAAAAGGATTTTGAAGCCGCCTTTCGCCACTATGCCGAGGGCAACCGCCGGCGCCGTAAGACGGTCTCTTTCGATATCGAGGTCTTCGAGGCAAAGTCGCGGCGGGTGCGGGAGTTTTTCGATGCGGCATTTTTCGCCGGCTGCGGCGCTGCCGGCCACGCGGATGCTGCACCCATCTTCATCGTGGGCTTGCCGCGCTCCGGCTCGACACTGATCGAGCAGATTCTCGCCAGTCATTCACAGATCGAGGGGACCTTCGAGCTGCCCAATGTGCTCACGATCGTGCGCGAATTCGACCACGCCAATCCTGAACGTGACGGCTATCCTGAATCTCTGCGAACCGTGTCCCCGCGGGAGTTCGCAACTCTCGGTAAGCGGTATATCGACGAGACTCGGCCGATCCGCACGGGCCGCCTGCGCTTCATCGATAAAATGCCCAATAATTTCAGTCATGTTGGACTCATCCACGCGATGCTGCCGAATGCCACCATCATTGACGTGCGCAGGCACCCCATGGATGCGTGCTTCAGCACCTACAAACAGTTGTTCGCCGAGGGGCAAGCCTTCAGCTACGACCTCACGGACCTCGGGCGGTACTACCGCTGCTACTTGACTCTCATGGACCATTGGGACGCGGTGTTGCCCGGCAAGGTGTTGCATGTGCGATACGAGGAGCTGGTGCGGGATCCGGAGAAGCACATACGGCTGCTGCTCGATCACTGCGGGCTCGAGTTTGAACCGGCCTGCGTGGCCTTTCACGAGACCAAGCGCCCAGTGCGGACCGCGAGTGCCGAGCAAGTGCGCCAGCCGCTCTACCAGACCGGCATCGGCTATTGGAAGCACTTCATACCTCACCTCGAGCCGCTGCGGCGCGCCCTCGGCGACAGTCTGGACCGGTTCGAGGAGCCGCAGGCGGGCTAGTCGGTCTGGTTCCCGGCGCAATTGAACGCTTGATCAGCGCTGCGGTGCTCGAATGATTGACAGCCTCGTGCCGGCGAGACATGATCCAAAGGCAGGTTCTCGCTGGCCTGGCGTAGCAATTAAGCAACACGGGGATGAAGCGATGCGCATGAACAAGGTGCGTGGGACAACACCGTCGCGAAGGATCGCCGCGGCCAGGACCGAGCCGGTCCGATCGAGGCTGGCGCTCGCCATTGCCGCGACCCTATCCACCGCCGGTACTCTGCCCTCGCTTCCGGCGCTGGCGGCTGACGCTACGGATATTTCCTCCTCGAGCGTACTCGAGGAAGTCATTGTCACCGCGCGCAAGCGGACGGAAAACCTTCAGGACGTGCCGATCAGCATGGCGGTGTTCTCGAGCAAGGACCTGCAGAATCTCAACATTTCGCAGTTCGAGGATTACGCGACCATTACGCCGTCGATATCGTTCGTGAGCGCCGGGCCCGGCACACAGACCTTCGTCATGCGCGGCGTGTCGGACGGCAGCAACCCGAACTATGCGGCCGCGGCCACCACGCTGTTCCTGCTCGACGACATGTCGATGAACTACTACGGCGTGACCCCGGATCTGCATTTCTACGACATCGAGCGCATCGAGGTACTGAACGGTCCGCAGGGCACCACCTTCGGTGCGGGTGCGATGGCCGGTGCGCTGCGCTTCATCACCAATAAGCCGGACGCGAGCGCGTTCAGCGCCGGCGTCGACACGGACACCGGCAAGATCGAAGGCGGCACCAGGAACAGCGTCGTCGAGGCGTATCTCAATTTGCCGATCATTCCCGATTGGACGGCGGTGCGGCTCTCGGTATACGACGACTATCACGGCGGTTTCATCACCAACGTAAACACCACCCGCAACTGGGTGGACGGTGTAACGTCCAGCAACTCGCAGTGGGCCGGCAAGGACTACAACACGGAAAAGGTCGAGGGCGGCCGTTTCGCCGTCGGCCAGAAGATCGCCGACGGCTGGAAAGCCACCCTGACGGCGAACTACCAGAGCCAGCTCACCCACGGCGCCTGGGACGAGGATCCGTACATCGGAGGTGCGGTCAACGCACTCACCGGCGCGTTGTCGAACGGACCGGTGCGCGCCGAGCCGGCGGACACCGTCGTTCGCTTCGGACCTGAGTTCAAGCAGTACTACACCAAGACCTTGGACTTCCATCTCGACGGAGATGTCGGCATCGGCGATCTCGTCTTTGCCAGCACCTGGTGGGCGCAGGATGATCGTTGGGTAAACGAATACTCGGAGTACATGCAGTACCTGAACGTCACTCCCGGCGTGGGCGGATTCAATGCCACCACGCAGCAGAGCTATGTGTGTGCCCACGGCCCGACCTACACCAATCCGACCGAGGCTTTCAGCGGTTGCAATGCGCCGATCCAGTATTACGACTACGACAACGACACCTCTCGGTGGTCGAACGAGGTGCGCCTGCAGTCCAAAGAGGGTGAGGGCCGCTGGCTCCACTGGCTCATCGGCTCGTACTGGGAGAAGACGAAGAATCCGTACTTCAACTACTACCACATGCCGGGCATGCAATATAAAGGGGACGCCTGGCAAGCCACGTCTGCGTCCTACTACAACACCTTGCCTCCGCCGAAGCCCGACGATTGGTACAGCTATGTGGCGCGCTCGGATTACATGCAGGTCACCGAGTTCACCAATGAGGTGATCGACATACTGCCGACGCTGCATTTGGAGCTCGGCACCGTGCACTTTCAATCCCACTTTAGCGACTCAACCTACGGCGGTTTCTGGTATTCGCCGCAGACTCCGGCGTATGCGGCTGGCTCGTCGGAAAAGTGGAACAGCAAGGTCGGCCTCAGCTGGAATGTGACCAAAAACGTGCTGGTCTATGCCGATGCGGCGCAGGGCTTTCGCGACGGCGGCGTCAATCCGGGCCTACCCACAACCTGCACCACAGGCGGCAAGAACCAAGCCGGTGGTGCGCAGGTCCAGTTCAAACCGGATAGCTTGACCAACTACGAGCTCGGCTGGAAGACCACCTGGGTCGGTGGGAAACTCTTGTGGAACGGGGCGCTCTACTTGATGCCCTGGCACGACCTGCAGACCTTGGTGTTCGATCCCAACATCTGTGCTTCTTCGAGCTTTACGGCGAATGTCGGCAATGCACGCGTGTACGGCTCGGAATCCGAGGTCAAGTACCAGGTCAACAAGGCCTGGTCGTTCGACATCATGGCGAGCTACAACGACTCGCATGTGCTCACCGACAACTTCGGTGCCAGCGGATTCCAGGTCGTCCCGGGTGAGCGCCTGCCTTACGTCCCGTACTTCAACTGGAGCACCAACACGCGCTACGAGGCACCGCTCCGCGATACCCTGCACTGGTATGGACAGTACGACGCCGAGCACAAGGGCGATATGTGGAATGAGATCACGGCGAACGGTGAGAACGGCTTGCCGCGTGTGCTACAGCCGGGATACACGGTCATGAATTTGCGATTCGGTCTCTCTGAAATCGAGCGCCACTGGCTGGCGGAGGCGTATATCACGAATCTCACGAACAAGAACGCGGTCATCTACACCAATGAGGGCAATTTCGACCTGCGCTACACGCGCAACGAGCCGCGTGTGTTTGGAATCCGGCTATCCTACCGATTCGGCAAGGCAGGCCCCAGCGCGGAAGAGTAGATCGCGCTGCTTCGGGATAGATCGCGTTGCTTCAGGGAGCGTCGTGGACAAGCAAAAACTCGAGGCGCTGCGGCGCCGCTACTCGGACGTCGGCGCCTTTTCGATAGACGACCCCGTCTTGAAGGCGGCCGCCGCCGATCTTGCGGCCGGCGATGAGAAGCGTCCCCTGCCCTATTCCGGCATTGCCACTTTTCTCGGCCTGCCGGCCGCTGCCGATGCTGCCGGGCTCGAGGTTGCGCTGGTCGGCTTGCCCACGGATTTAGGAGTGACGAATCGCTCCGGCGCGCGCTTCGGTCCGCGCGCCGTGCGCAGCATCGAGCGCATCGGACCCTATCATCCGACACAAAGAAATGTGCCGAAGGCCCGGTTGAAGGCGGCGGATATCGGCGATGTGCCGTTCCGCAGCCGCTACAGTCTGGAACAGACGATTGCCGACATCGAATTCTTCTACAGCGAACTTAAAGACCTCCGCGTGCGCCCCCTCTCGGTGGGCGGAGACCATTCGGTCACCTACCCCATCTTGAAGGCGCTCGGCCGGGATGATCCGGTCGGACTCGTCCACATCGACGCCCATTGCGACACCATGGGATCGTTCGACGACACCAAATTTCATCACGGCGGCCCGTTTCGGCTCGCGGTGCTCGACGGGGTGCTCGATCCGGACCGCACCATTCAAATTGGAATTCGCGGTGCCGCCAATGTCTTTTGGGAATTCTCCTACGCGTCCGGAATGACTGTCATCGAGATGGAGGAGTTTACGGCCTTGGGCGTCGACGCCATCGCAGCGCGCGCCCGCGAGGTCGTCGGCAATGGGCCCGTGTACGTGAGCGTCGACGTCGATGGCTTCGATCCGGCATTCGCGCCGGGTACCGGGACACCGGAGGTCGGCGGGCTCACTTCGCGCGAAGGACTGACGTTGCTGCGCGCGCTCACCGGCCTCAATATCATCGGCGGCGACGTCGTCGAGGTCGCGCCCCAGTACGATCCAACCACGAATACCGCGCAACTCGCGGCGCAGCTATTGTTCGAAGAGCTGGCTCTGCTCGCCGCAAACCCCACCAAGGCGAACCCTTCCCGCTCTTAGGTTCTTCGCGACTAAGCTGCGGCAGAGACTTAGCTGCGGCGTTTCTCCTCTTGCTCCGCTTCGGCTTCATTGGCGGCCTGAATACTGCGGGCTGCCCCGGCAAGGGCCCGCGCGGCCGCCACGTCGCCCGCGACGCTCGCTTGAATTTTCGGCTCGACGTCGTCGATGATGGCGCCGAAGGCGCTGATCAGGTGCGCCAGCGTCTCGCCGGTGCAGACAAGCCGGCGCGCGGCGGCGGCATTTCTCGCCCGAATGAAATTCGCAAACGCCTCGGCGTCTTGATCGGCTCCGGACAGCGCACGCCGCCCGATCTCGCGGAAACACTCGAGCGCGCCCTGCAGCCCGATCTCACCCGGATGGTGCTTCAAGCTGATGGACACCGCCTTGCTCGCACAGGCGGCGGCCAACCCCAGAGCGACCGCTCCAGCGGAACCCGCTCCCGGTGCGACATGATCGCTGCCGATCAAAGCGATCAAGTCTTTGACGCGCCAATCGGCAATCGACGAGGGCTCTCTCGACACCGGCTCATCCATGCGGTGATTATCGGGCCCCCTTAGGCGAAACTCCAGCGGCTGTCGCCGCCGACGTTTCAGCGGAAACGCCGGCGGCTCAAGCAGACCCGCGCACTTAGGGTCTAAAACCCCAACGGCGCAGCGGCCGCAGATACACATCGCGCGCCACCGTCACTTGCGGCGGCGGACCGGCCGCTGCGGCTTCCGCCAACGGCGCCGCCTCGCTTGCATCGTTCGGCGCCCAGCTCGGAACCGCCAGGAACGCCGGTGTCAGAGTCGCGGTTGCGCACGATCCCTCGACCGCCACGCAGGCCCCTCCGGTGATCTCCCCACGATCGTTGATGCCTTCGGCGTAGATCAAGTACAGCGGCGATCCCGACGACAGGAAGGAATTGAGGTCATAGGTTTTGCCGTTTTGCCAGATGAAGGCGCGCGAACCCTCCGGGCCGCCGAACGACTGGCCGACGACCTGACCGCGATTATTGATCGCATACGCGATGGTGTTGGTGTCTCCGGGCAGCGGCGGAATTTTTTGTATGCCTGCCGCCTCGCTCCAGATGAAGCCGACCGGCTGCGGCGTGAGCACGCCGTCGACCACGTCGCCCGGCAGGTCGGCAAACCCCACGACCTGGCCGTGGTTATTGATGTCCGCGGGCGTATTCCACCCTTTTCCTCCAAAGGTCTTGATATAAAGGGGCACGCCGTCGTGCCAAATTACCGCGTGCTTCGCCGTGTAGGCGCCGACCGCGTTGTCACAGGTTCCCGAAATGCCGACGACGTCGCCCCTGTCGTTGATGGCGGTGGCGGCTCCATCCTGATCTTCCGGCAGCGGCGGCAATTCGCGAATCTTGCCGTCCGGCCCCCAGATAACCGCCTCGAACTGCAGCACTTGCGGCAAAACGCAGGTGGAGTCATGCACCTTATTTTCGGCCCAGCCGACAATCTCTCCGCGCTGATTGACGCCGGCACCGTAGCCGTTCGTGCCGCCAAGCGTCGGCAGCCGAGTCATGGTTCCCTCGAACCAGCGGAATCCGGCGCAGACATTGTTGGTCGTCGGCGGGAAGAACGCCGCGCAACTCCAGCTCTCCTGCAACGGATCAAGTTCGGCCGTCTGCGCGAAACCTGAAATTACTCCTCGATCGTTATGCACCGGCCAATCGATGACACTGTTGGGCCCCCCCAGAGTACCCAAATCGAACTTCATACCGTCGATCCAGACCGCCGCCCGAGTGGTTTGGTTGGCCGCCAAGTTGGCGTTGCCGAAAACCCAACCCAAATTATTGATGGCATTGCCGGAGCTGCTCGACCCGCCGAACGCTCCCAAGTTGTAAGTAACATAATGAAAAGCGCCGTCACTCTGCTGCTCTTGCGCGGCTAGCTGATGCGAAGCCGGCGTGAGGACGAGCAGTGCCAGTGCGCCCAAGGATACCGATGCTTTCCCGTGCTTGTAGGACTTCATGTGGTTCTCCGTTCGTGAAGATTTGCGCAGAGTCTAGGTGCACGGGTGAAGCGGGGTTGGACGTTTTCGGACCTTAAATTCACTGCTGACGCGGGCCGCCGCGGCACATACAATCGAGCATCGAGAACATTCAAACGGCGGCGCCATGCGAGACGGGCTTGGAGGAAGGCGGTATCGAGGCGCTGGCCGATCACTTGGGCTTAGGTTCGCGCCATCTTCGGCGCTTGTTTCTGCGGCATCTGGGAGCCACGCCGAGCGCGATCGCGCAAACGCGCCGTTTGCATTTCGCCAAAAAACTCATCGATGAGACGAGTTTGCCGATGACGCAAATTGCGATAGCCGCGGGCTTCGGTTCGGTGCGCCGATTCAATGCGGCCATTTTCAATGTCTATCACCGAACGCCGACGCAAATCCGCGATCTCGCTCCGCAGAAGGGCGATCACCCGGAGAATCAATATCTGTTCCGTCTCGAGTTCCGGCCGCCGTACGCCTGGACACGGATACTCGGTGTGCTCGCGGCGCAAGCGATACCGGGAGTCGAGGCCGTCGACGGCGGCACTTACCGGCGTTCGATTTCGTCGAATGGTGCTCACGGATATCTCGAGGTCTCACTCGATGAAGCGCGCAACGCGCTCAACGTGCGTGTTCAGATCGCCGAACCGCGTTCGCTGTTCTTCATCATCGAACGGGTGCGGGGCATATTCGATTTGAACGCCGATTGGGCGACGATCGAACGGACTCTGAAGGCGGATCCAGAATTAGCCGCGCGAATCGAGGCCGCTCCCGGGTTGCGGGTGGCCGGGTGCTGGAGCGGCTTTGAACTCGCTGTGCGCACCATTCTCGACCAATCCGGCGCCGCGGCCGCGAGCGCTGTTGCGGGCCGGATCGTGCAGTCTTTCGGCGCGCCCTTCCCGATTGCTGCGGGCGTCACGCATCTATTTCCCACCCCGGAGGTTCTCGCGGATGCGGACTTGAAAAGCACGGGGCTGGCGGACGATCAGGCGCTTGCCGTTCAAAGTCTCGCGCGGGCGGTGTGCGAGGAGCGGGTCAGCTTCGACAAGGTGGCAGATCCCGATGCCGTTGTGGCGCAGTTGTCGATGATGCCCGGCTTTTCCGATTCGAGCGTGCAATATGTGGCCATGCGGGCGCTGCGCGAACCGGATGCATTTCCCTGTGGCCGCGGCGTACTTGCCGCGAAACTCGAGCAGCGCTCGCGCGCTTGGCGGCCCTGGCGGGCGTATGCGGCCGCCTATCTCAACGAGCCGGATTCCGCGGGCTAACCTCGGCGGCGCTGCGCGCACATTCAGCTCGGCGGCGCGCTCGGCCGCATCAGCGGCGTGCTCTGCGCCGCTTCAGCGCTGCGCGCTCTGCCAGTTGGGCGCAGTGTAGAAAGGCGCGTTCTCGGGCGGCAGCATGCCGCGGCCCAAGATATGGTCCGCGGCTTTCTCCGCCAGCATGATGGTCGGCGCGTTCAGGTTGCCCGTGGTGACCGACGGCATGATGGAGGAATCCACCACGCGCAACGCTTCGAGTCCGTGGATCCGCGCTTGGCTGTCGACGACCGCCATCCGATCCTCAATGCCGCCGATTTTACAGGTGCACGAGGGGTGATATGCGCTCTCGACCTTGGCGCGGATGAAGGCATCGATTTCTGCATCCGTTTGCACGCCGGCGCCCGGTTGAATCTCCCGGCCGCGGTATTGATCGAAGGCGGGCTGCGCAAAAATCTCGCGCGTCAGGCGCACGCAGGCGCGCATCTCGGTCCAATCGTCCGGCTCGCTGAGATAGTTGAATTGAATATGCGGCTTCTCGAATGGATTGCCCGAAGCGAGCCGCACCCAGCCGCGGCTCTTCGAGCGCATCGGCCCGACATGGGCTTGAAAGCCGTGCTCTTGCGCCAGCGTCGAACCGTCGTAGGCCACGGCCATGGGGAGGAAATGATATTGAATGTCGGGATACGCGATGCCGGCGCGGCTGCGGATGAAGCCGCAGGTCTCGAAGTGATTGGTGGCGCCCAAGCCGTCCTTGCGCAGCAGCCAGCGCGCACCGATGAGAGCGCGGCTGCGCCAATTGATCGACGAATAGAGGGTGATCGGCTGCTTGCAGGCGACCTGAAAATAGAATTCCAAGTGATCCTGCAAGTTCTCCCCGACGCCCGGCAGGTCGTGCACGACCTCGATGCCGTGCGCACGCAATTCAGCGGCCGCGCCGACGCCGGAAAGCTTCAAGAGCTGCGGTGAATTGATGGGTCCGCCGGAGAGAATCAATTCTCCGCCGATCGCAACGCGATGCGTCACCCCGCCGCGGCTGTATTCGAGGCCCCGGGCGCGCCGGCCCTCGAAGCGGATGCGCGTCGCCATTGCATGGGTCAGCACTTTGAGATTCGGCCGGCGCATCGCCGGTCGAAGATAGGCATTGGCGGCGCTGCAGCGCCTGCCGCCGCCCACCGTCATGTCCATGCGGCCGAAACCTTCCTGCTGAAAACCATTGACGTCCGTCGACGGCGGATAGCCGGCTTCGCCGGCGGCGGCGAGCCATGCCGCGTGCAGGGGATTCGTCACGCGTCCATAGCAAGTCTTCAGCTTGCCGGCGCCGCCGCGGTATTCGTTGCTCCCCTCCTCGCGCTGCTCCGCGCGTTTGAAATAGGGGAGCACGTCGGCATAGGACCAACCCGCGGCGCCCTCCTGCGCCCAGCGCTCGAAATCCTGCGGGTTGCCGCGGATGTACACCAACCCGTTGATCGATGAGGAGCCGCCCAGCACCTTGCCGCGAGGCGCATGCATGCGCCGGCCGTTGAGGAACGGCTCGGGTTCGCTGTGGTAGAACCAATTATACTTCGGCATGTTCATCGGAATCGACAGAGCCGACGGCATTTGAATGAAAATGGAACGGTCGGAGCCGCCGTACTCGAGCAGCAGCACGCGGTGCTTGGGATCGGCGCTCAGGCGATCCGCAAGAACGCAGCCCGCCGAGCCCGCGCCCACGATCACATAATCGAAATTCTCGTCCGCCAATTCAGTGAGCTCCCGGTGCGCCGTTCGAAATCAATAAGGTGCGTCGACATCGCCCATGGCGACGTACACGCTCTTCAACTGCGTGTAATGCTCGAGCGCGGCGCGTCCGTTCTCGCGGCCCAGGCCCGACATCTTCACGCCGCCGAACGGCAGTTCGATCGGCGTGACGTTATAGTGATTGATCCAGCAGGTGCCGGCCTGCAGCTGCGCAATCACCCGATGGCCGCGCGTCAAATCGTTGGTGAATACGCCGGCCGCAAGACCGAATTCGGTGGCATTGGCGCGCTCGATCACCTCGCGTTCATCGCTGAATTCCAGCACCGACATGACCGGGCCGAAAATCTCCTCGCGCACGATCGCCATGTCGTCGCGGCATTCGTCGAAGACGGCAGGGGCGACGAAATACCCTTTGCCGAGATTCCCGCTGGTCACCCGGTGGCCGCCGATCAGCAGGCGCGCTCCCTCGGCGCGCCCCCGTGCGATGTACTTGAGCACCTTGTGCATGTGCTGCTCCGATATCAGCGCTCCGACCTGCGTCGCGGGATCCATGGGGTCGCCAATGCGCATCGCGCTTACGCGTTTGATCAGGCGCTCGAGAAACGCCGCCTTGACGGAACTGTGCACGAACACGCGCGTGGCGTTCGAACACACCTGACCGGAGGAATAGAAATTCGCGAGCAGAGCGCCGGCCACGGCATTGTCCAGTTTCGCATCTTGGAAGATGATCAACGGCGACTTGCCGCCGAGTTCGAGCGTGACGTTCTTCAGAGACTGCGCGGCATCGCTCATCACGGCCTTGCCGGTGCCGACCTCTCCGGTAAGCGACACCTTGCGAATGCCGGGATGACGGCTGAGCAGGCGGCCGGTCTCGGCAAAGCCCTGAACCACTTGGAACACGCCCGCGGGCAACCCGGCCTCGAGCAGGATTTCTTGCAGCTTCACGGCGCTGAACGGCGTGAGTTCAGCGGGCTTGAAGATCATGGCGTTGCCGCAGGCGAGCGCGGGCGCCGCCTTCCAGCAGGCAATCTGCAGCGGGTAGTTCCATGCGCCGATGCCCGCGACCACGCCGAGCGGTTCACGGCGCGTATAGCCGAAGGCTTGGGCGCCAAGATCGATGTGCTCGCCGCTCAAGGATTGCGCGAGCGCGGCAAAATACTCGAAGCAATCGGCGCCGGAGATCACATCCACGACCTGGGTTTCTTGGATCGGCTTGCCGGTGTCGCGCGATTCGAGTTCGGCGAGCTCCTGATTGCGCGATCGCAACAATTGCGCCGCGCGCCGCAGGATGCGCGCGCGTTCGGCGCCCGTGAACGCCGCCCACGCGGCTTGGCCCTTGCGCGCCGCGCGTACTGCCGCGTCGACCTCTGCCGGGCCCGAGACATTCACATAGCCCAACACCTCACCGGTCGCGGGATTGATCGAAGCGAAAGGTTCGCCGGCCCCGGGGCCTGCCGTCTTGGCGGGCGCCACGGCCGGAGCCGTATCGGCAGCGCGCGGGCCGGCAGCGAGTCTGCCGTCGACGAATGCCGTGAGCAAAGCTCGGGCCCGCTCGCTGTCAGCCTCGCGCCATCCGGAGAGGGCGGCGCGCAGCCACACGCCGTCGATCATCGCGGCAATCATGGCCGCGAGGTGGTGTGCCTCATCAGGCGGCAACAGCTTCTTGAGCGAACTCTTAAGATTGGCGAGCGTGCGGCGCTGATACACCGACTGCACGCGCTCCAAGCTCTTCACCCGCAATACCTGACCCCAGAAGGCGAGCCACGCGGTGCCGGTGCGCTGCTCGAATTCCTCCGGCGCGAGGTTGGCGTCGATCACGGCCTGGATGCGGGCGCGGGGCGTACTGATCTGGCGCAATCGAGCCCGCACGTTCTCGCCGACGCGCCGCACCAGTGAGCGAAATGCCGCGTCGAGCAAGCCATCTTTATCGCCAAAATAGTGCGCGACCAGTCCCGGCGAGACACCCGCCCGGCCGGCGATTTGCGCGAGCGTCGTGCCCACATAGCCAAGTTCGGCTAGGCTATCCAAGGTGACTTCGATCAGCCGGCAGCGTCGAGACTCCTCCAGAGACTCGTCCGCAAGCTCCTTAGCACTCATTGATTGGTTATTCAGTTGGACTGCCTTTGCAGCTCGCCGAGCACTTTGATGGACGCGCGCGCCGGGTTGCGATTAAGATGGGGATCGCCAATTTATGCGTGTAATTTCAACCTACTAGGGACGAATGGTGAGCGCCAATCACGCCTCGTTAAACGATCATTCAAACATGCGATCTAGGCCGCGATCATGCCGTTCAAAGCCCGCGGCGGTCAAGAGGCCGGCCGCGGCGCTGGCTGCGGCATTGTCGCTATGGCTCGCGGCGTTCGCGGCGCACGCCGACAGCTCGAGCGGCAGCGGCGAGCCCGAGAGCTGCAAGACGGTGCGCTTCTCCGATGTCGGCTGGACCGATGTCACCTCGACGACCGCCCTCGCCGCCCAAGTACTACGCAGTCTCGGCTACACAGCGACCATTACCGTGCTGTCCGTGCCCGTGACCTTCGCGTCGCTGCAGAATAAGGATCTCGATGTGTTCCTCGGCAATTGGATGCCGACGCAGGAGGCCGATCGCAGCCGTTATGTCGCCGACGGGTCGGTGGTCATCGTCGGGGCAAATCTCACGGGCGCCAAATACACCCTGGCGGTGCCGGCCTACACCTATGCCGAGGGACTCAAGGACTTCAGCGATATTCGCCGCTTCGGAGCAAAGCTCAACAACACCATTTACGGCATCGAGCCCGGTAATGACGGCAACCGTGTCGTGCTCGACATGATCAAGCAGGATCAATTTGGTCTCGGCGATTTCAAATTGGTCGAATCGAGCGAACAGGGCATGTTGGCCCAGGTCGAGCGCGCCTATCGTGACAAACAGTCCGTGGTATTCCTCGCGTGGAAGCCGCATCCGATGAACATCCACTTCGACATCAAGTACCTGAGCGGCGGCGACGTCGGTCCCACCTTCGGCGATGCGACGATCTATACGGTGACGCGCAAGGGCTACAGCGCCGAGTGTCCGAACGTCGGCCGCTTGCTCACCAATCTGAAATTCACCCTGCGCGGCGAGAGTGAAATGATGGATGCCATCTTGGATCGGCACGAACAGCCGGACACCGCGGCGACCGCGTGGTTGAAGGCCAACCCCGCCGTACTGCAAACCTGGCTCGAAGGCGTACGCACCGTGGATGGCCGGCCGGCGTCGAGCGCGCTGGCGCACTCCGCGCGCGCGCCGCAGGCGGGTGGATTTGAGCAGTGGATCATCGGCCACAAGATTCCGGTGGGCGATGCGACGGCGGTGGCCATCGACACTGTCAAGACGCACGGCAGGTGGGTTTTCGACGGCATCTCCCTGGTAATCCGCGGCACCGTTGATGGCGTGATGGTACTGTTGCGCGCCCTGCCGGCGCCCTACTTGATCGTGGCCATCGCGGCGCTCGCCTGGGGATTGCGGCGTTCCTGGGCGCTCACGGTGTTCGTCGCCTTGGCGCTCCTGTTCATTTTGAATCAGGGCTACTGGGAGGCGACGCTCGAGACGCTCGCGCTGGTGCTGGTCGCCACTTTCGCGTCCGCAGCCATCGGCGTGCCGTTGGGGATCGCCGCGGCACACCGCCCGCGGCTGTTCGCTGCCCTGCGGCCCGTGCTCGATCTGATGCAGACCCTGCCGACCTTCGTTTACTTGATTCCGACGCTGGTCCTGTTCGGACTCGGCGTCGTGCCGGGCCTGATCTCTACCGTGATATTCGCGCTGCCCGCCCCGATCCGACTCACGCACCTCGGGATATCCTCCGTGCCGCGGCCGCTGATCGAGGCGGGCGAAGCATTCGGCGCCACTCCCATGCAGCTCCTGTGGAAGGTGGAACTGCCGAGCGCTGCTCCGACCATCATCGCGGGCATCACGCAGTGCATCATGCTCAGCCTGTCGATGGTCGTGATCGCCGCGCTGGTCGGCGCCGGAGGCCTCGGGGTTCCGGTGGTGCGTGCGCTCAACTCGGTGCAGGTGGGCATGGGCTTTGAAGCCGGCTTCACCATCGTGCTGCTCGCCATCATCTTGGACCGGATGAGCCGGCCGAAGGAACGCGAGGCATCGCGATGAGCGCGGCCATTGAGTTTCAAAACGTCGACATTCTGTTTGCGAGGCAGCCGGGCCGCAAGGGGCGCTCGAGCATCCGCGAGGCGCTCGCTGCTCTTGACGGCGGCGCAACCCGCAGTGACATCCAGACCAAATTCGGCGTCATCGTCGGCGTAGCCTCGGCCAATTTGAGCGTAGCGCGCGGCGAGATCTCGGTGCTCATGGGGCTGTCCGGTTCCGGGAAGTCGACGCTCCTGCGTGCGGCGAACGGCTTGAATCCCGTAACCCGCGGCCACGTGCACATTCGCGACGGCGAGTCGAGCATCGACGTCGCCACTTGCGACACGGCGCTGCTGCGCCGCGTGCGTCGCGAGCGCGTCGCCATGGTGTTTCAGCAATTCGGCCTGCTGCCGTGGCGCACCGTGCGCGATAACGTGGGCTTGGGATTGGAATTGCGCGGCGAAGCCGCTGCAGCGAGAAAAACCATCGTGGACGAGAAATTGGAGCTCGTCGGCCTGTCTCAATGGGCGGACCGCCATGTCAGCGAGTTGTCCGGGGGGATGCAGCAGCGCGTCGGCCTGGCGCGCGCCTTCGCCACCGACGCCGATATCCTCCTGATGGATGAGCCCTTCTCGGCCTTGGATCCGTTGATCCGCGGCAAGCTGCAAGGGGAACTCTTGGCGCTGCAGGATCGGGTCAAGAAAACCATTCTATTCGTCAGCCACGACCTGGACGAAGCGCTGCGCCTCGGGGACCGGATTTCCATCCTGCAGAACGGGCGCATCATCCAGACCGGCACGGCCGAGGACATCGTGCTGGCGCCCGCCGACGATTACGTGGCCGAATTCGTTCGTCACATGAATCCCCTCGACGTACTGACCGGCAGCATGATCATGTGCCGCCGCGCGCAAATGCCCGCGGAGGGCGGACTCCTGTGGCTCGATGAGCGGCGCCGCTACCGGCTGTCTCTCAATTCGGCGGACGAAGCCCTCACCTTGCAGTTCGACGGCGTACCGCACCCGCTGCGGCACCTTAAGGACGACAGCGCTCCGGCCGGAGGCGAACCGGGTGTGGTGGTCGCGCCCGCCTCCTTGTCGCTGCAGTCCATCATTCGATGGCGCCAGGCCACCGGGCACCCGGTATTGCTTGCCGACGGCGGCAAGATCATCGGCGTGTGCGGCGAGGCCGAGATCATCCGCGCCCTGGCCGGGAGCCGGCACGAGCATTAACAGCCGGCGCCGCCGCGGCCGCCGGCCCCGTCATTTGCCCGAATTGAGTTTAAATATTATCATCAATATAATATAAACTTGAAGTTCCGCACACAATCGCTAGGGGGTCGCCATGAATTACGACGTCATTATTTCCTGTGCCGTTACCGGAGATGACACCAAGGTCACCAAGAGCCCGCACTGCGCGATCACTCCTGAGCAGATTGCGGCCACCGCCATCGCCGCGGCGCAGGCCGGTGCCGCCATCGTCCACATCCATGTCCGCGATCCGGAGACCGGCGCATTCAGCATGGAAACCCGCCATTACCGTGAAGTGGTCAAGCGCATCCGCGAAAGCAAGACCGACGTGATCGTCAATCTGACCTGCGGCATGGGCGGCTACATCGTCATCGGCGAGCAGGGTTTGAAGGACACTCCGGCGCCGGGCAGCGATTTCGTCAGCCAGGAGGATCGGATGCGGCACGTCATCGATCTGTGCCATGAAGGCCTGTACCGGCCGGACATCGCCACGCTCGATTGCGGGAGCCTGAACTTCGGCGACGGCAATCGCGCCTATGTGTCCACGCCGAACTACCTGCGCCAGGGCGCGGCTATCGCCAAGGACCTCAAGGTGAAGCCCGAACTCGAGGTGTTCGACACGGGCAATCTGTCGTTCGTCAAGCAGATGATCAAGGAGGGCCTCCTCACCCTGCCGTCGATGGTTCAGCTGTGCATGGGCATTCCCTACGGAGTGCCTGCCGATGTCGGCCACTTGCTGGCGATGGTCAACGCGTTGCCCGAAAACTGCAATTGGGGCACCTTCGCCATCAGCCGCATGCAAATGCCATGGGTCGCCCAGGCGATCCTGTTGGGCGGCAATGTCCGCGTCGGACTCGAGGACAATCTCTACTTGAGCAAGGGCGTCTACGCCAGCAATGCCCAACTGGTGGAGAAGGCCCGCACCATCATCGAGGCCATGGGAGCGCGCGTGCTCACCGCCGCGCAGGCCCGCGAGCGGCTGCAGCTGCATTGAGCGCGCGCGAGTGAAGGAACTTCCCGCGTATCGCGCTACGATCCTGCCGGAATGGATCGATTACAACGGGCATTTGCGCGATGCCTACTATGGATTGGTGCTGAGCTATGCGTTCGATGAGGTGATGGACCACTTGGGGTTGGACGCCGCCTATCGCGAGCGCACGCGCTGCACGCTGTACACTCTCGAACAGCACATCCATTACTTGCATGAGGTCAAGAGTTCGGACGAACTCGCCGTGGTTACTCGGGTGCTGGATTTCGACCGCAAGCGCATTCATGCGGGCTGTGAGTTTACCTGTCCCCGCGTGGACGGGCCGGTCGCCGTGGCGGAACTCATGCTGCTGCACGTACACCAGGGCGAAAAGCCCGCGAGCGCCGCCTTCCCGACCCAAGTCCTGGGGTTGCTCGAATCCCTCAAGTTGCCGCCCGCCGCGCTCGCGGCGTGGGGACCGCGATCGCGCATGATCGAACTGAAGCGCCGGTGAACGGCATGCCGGCGGCGGATATTCACCGACTCATCGCACCGCGCAGCATGGCGCTCATCGGCGCGAGCGCGTGGACCGACGCGGTCGCGGCGGGCAATGCCGCGATCGGTTATGAGGGAACGATCTGGCGGGTGCATCCGACCCGCAAGTCGACCGCGGCAACGACGTATTACCGCTCGGTCGCCGAGCTGCCGGGCTCACCCGATGCCGCGTTCATTGCCGTGCCGAATCATGAGGCGCCGGCGGTGGCCGGTGCGCTGGCTGCGCGCGGCGCGGGCGGCTTCGTCTGTTTCACCGCCGGCTTCTCGGAGCTCGGCACCGAATCGGGCAAACAGCTGACGCAGTCGCTGCTCGACCAGGCGGGGAACCTGCCCTTCTTCGGTCCGAACTGCTATGGCTTCGTGAACTTCTTCGACCGGGCGGCGCTGTTGCCCGATCAAGTGGTCGGAGGGCCGATCGAGCGTGGTGTCGCGATCATTTGCCAGAGCGGCACCATCGCGCTCACGCTCAGTTTCAACGAGCGGTCCGTGCCGATCGGATACCTCATCACGGTGGGCAATCAAACCCGGCTGGCGGTGGAGGATCTCATCGAAATTCTCTGCGACGACCCGCGCGTCACGGCATTCGGCTTGTATCTCGAGGGGGTCAAGGACACGGCGCGCTTCGCCTGTGCCGTCGACAAGGCGCGCGCCGCGGGCAAGCCCATCGCAGTGGTGAAGTCCGGCCGCACGGCAGCCGCCGCGCGCACGGCGCACAGCCATACCGGAGCGCTCGCCGGCGCGGATACCGTTTTCGAAGCTTTCTGCCGGCAGGCCGGAGTCGCGCGTTGCGATACGCTCGGCACTCTCTGCGAGACGGTCAAGCTGTTTCACACAGGCGGAGCCCTCGCCGGCCGTAAGGTCCTGGTCATGGGCGCCTCGGGCGGCGATATGGCGATGACCGCCGACGTGGCGCGCGCGCTCGATCTTGATTTCGCACCCATCCCGGGGGAGCACGCGGCGAGCTTGCGCGAACTCCTGACCGACCGCGTGACCATCGCCAACCCATTCGATATTCATACCTATCTATGGTTCGATCCGCCGGCGTTGGGGCGCGTGTTCTCCGCGGCGCTGCATGCGGGCTACGACGCGGTCGGGTTCATGCTCGACTGGCCGCCCGAGGGAAAAGCCGACCCGGCATCCTTCGATGCCGCTATCGACGTCTTCATCGACGCATCCCGCGGCGCGCCCGCCCGTGCGGCCTTGATCGCCTCCTTGCCCGAGACCATCAGCGAGCGCATTCGCCGGCGCTGTTTGCAGGGCGGTGTCATCCCGCTCCAGGGTCAGCGCGAGGCGCTGGAAGCCTTGGCGCTCGCCGGTGCGGTCGGGCGCGCGTGGAGCGAAGGGCCGGGTGTGGATCTCAAGCTGCCGCCGGCCGAACCGTACTCGGGACCGGCGTATGCCTTGAGCGAATATCAGGGCAAATCCATGCTCGCGGAATTCGGGGTGTCGATCCCGCGCGGCAAGCTCACCGCACCCGACCGGGCTGCGGAGTGCGCCGAGTCCCTGGGGTTTCCCGTCGTGATCAAAGCGGTCGGCGCGCACTTGGAGCATAAGACCGAGGTGGGCGGAGTCGCCCTCAATGTCCGCAATGCCGCCGATGCGCATGCCGCTGCCGCGCGCTTGGCGAAGCTTTCGGATTCTCTCCTGGTCGAGGAGATGACCACCGATGGAGTCGCGGAGATCCTCATCGGGCTCATCGTCGACCCGCAGTTTGGTCAGGTCCTGGTGCTGGGCGCGGGCGGCGTATTGACCGAATTGCTGGCCGACAGCGTGACGCTGCTGCCGCCGTGGACCCGCGGCTCGATCGAGTCGGCACTCTCGCGTCTCAAGGTCTTCAAGCTTCTCGCCGGATACCGCGGCAAACCGCCCGGCGATGTCGACGCGCTCATCGATACCGTGCAGGGCGTCACGCGCTACGCCACGGCGAACCTGGCGGCGCTGACCGAAATAGATGTAAATCCCGTGATCGTGCGGCCGGCCGGCTTGGGCGCAGTCGCGGTCGATGTACTCATTCGCCTGAAGAAACTCAAGCAAGACTAAAGGGGTCCACCATGTCCGACGGAGTCGATACCAAGAAAGATGGCCAAATACTTGAGGTCACTATCAATCGCCCGAAGGCGAATGCCATTGATCTTCATGCCAGCCGGCGGTTGAATGATGTCTTCATCGGGTTTCGCGATGACCCGGCGCTGCGGGTCGCGATCATCACGGGTGCAGGCGATCGATTTTTCTCGCCGGGGTGGGACCTCAAGGCGGCCGCGGCGGGCGAAAAATCCGACGCGGACTGGGGCGTGAGCGGCTTCGGCGGTCTCAACTATCCCCGGAATCTCAACAAGCCCATCATTGCGGCGGTAAACGGCATCGCCTGCGGCGGCGGTTTCGAAGTGGTGTTGGGGACCGACATCATCGTCATGGAGGAGCATGCAAGATTTGCTCTGCCCGAAATCAATGTCGGCGTGCTCGCCGACGCGGGGACCATCAAGCTGCGGCGGCGGATTCCCTATCATGTGGCGGTCGAGTTCCTGTTGACGGGACGCTGGATGGATGCCGCGGAAGCCAAGCATTGGGGACTCGCGAACCATGTCGTCCCGAAGGGCGAGGGGCTCGCCAAGGCGCGCGAGATCGCGCGGCAACTTGCCGACGGCCCACCGCTGCTCTTCCCTGCGATCAAGCAACTCTTGCGGCACACGGAAATGCTTCCCGAGCATGAGGCCTTCGAGTTGCACGACTCCTTGGACGTCGTCCAGCAGGTGATCCGGTCCGACGACCTCAAAGAGGGAACCCGCGCTTTCGCCGAGAAGCGCAAACCGCACTGGACGGGCCGTTAAGTGAGGTACGCCACTAGCAACTCGCGGCATTTCCGTCCATGCTCCCCGAATGGATGTGTTGCTAGTTGAAGATAATCACGAAGTAAGCCTTATAACCGTCGAATATTTAACGGAACTAGGACACCAGCCCACGGCCGTCACGGACGCGGAAACGGCCATTGTGCGCCTCGCGGAACGCGCCTTCGATGCGGTGATGACGGACGTGAGTTTACCGGGCATGTCGGGAATCGATCTCGCCAAAGAGCTCATCAAGAAGTACCCGAAGCTGCCGGTGGTGATTTCGTCCGGGTATGGCGCTCTCAATGTGGAGTTCATTCTGGGACAGCGCCAGAGCAATGTCTTCGTGCTGCCGAAGCCCTATGACATACCCACGTTGGAACATACCTTGACGCAGGCTGCCGCGTTCTCGAATTCCTGACGCTAGACCAGCGAAAGGCCCGCGGCGATAGGGCCCTTGCCGAGCTGCGGTAGGTTCGCACAATGCGGGCAGCTCAACGGCGCCGCCCCGATGGTATCGCTCAAGAGATCCGTCAACGCGTGGGAGTCGTCATGAAATTCCTCGACGTACGGCGTGTGCCGGCGCACCAGTTCCACCGCTAGCGCAAAGGCTCCGGACGGGTCGACATCGTCATCGCAGAAAATCGAGTGATGGATCGGACAGGTCTTAAGTACATGGGTTTGCAGGGCAATTTCTATCGCAATCGTCTGTTTATGCTCCATGGCACGAGTCCTCGGAAGGTTCGTTTTAGTGGTTTTTGTGGATCTTCACGAGCGCGCGGCCGCGCTTATTGGTTCGCGCAGCGCGGGCCGCGGCGCGAGCCACAGCGCTGCCGCCATCGCCCGGCGCCCGCGTTACCACGACGCGCAAGGCACGTAGCCAAGCCGCGGCTTGCGGTGCCGGATCCGGCGGATCATGCGGCGCCAGCGGCGGTTGTTCGGGACTCGGTCGGGGGGGAATGCTTTCAGTGCCCATCGCGTATTCCTTCGGTGAGTGCACCCCAAATTTGCCTTTGGACACTATGCGATCCCTGGCGAAGAAATGCGGTCGGCCTGCCTAAGCGATCCTTGTAGGACTTTTCAGACGTGGAGGTTAAGGCGCGGCGGCCTGGTTCAGATCACCGCGCGGCTCGCGCGCAGGACTCGGGCTGCAGGCAGTCCGGATGCGGCGATAAGCGCGGGCGGCCCAGTCGCCGCCCGCGGCTCCTCAAAATGCCAAGTAGGGCCAATCCCCCGCAATGCGTGGCGCCAGATCTCCGACTCGGCTCTCGGAGCGCACCGGCGGCTCGATGGGGCTCTTGGTTTCATGCGCCAATGCCGCCATGAGCGACTTAATCTCGACTTGCGATCGCCCAAAGGTGTCGCTGAGTTCTGTCGACCAGGTCAGCGCTCGCGCATCATCGAGTTGACGCACGAGATGCTGCAGCTCGGACTCGTACATGAGCAGCGCCCGTCGCCGGCTCCGGGCGCAGAACGCCGCGAACCCAGCCAACACCTTGTTGCGCAGGAGGCTCGCAACACCGGCGCGCTTCTGAAAATGCAGGTACGGATGGGCCTTGAGGCGGCCGGAAACCACTCGGGCGATGCGCCAACTCGAACACGCACCGCGCGCAAACAGTGGATCGTTGAGAGCGAAGCGAGTTGAACCGAGCGAACGCGCAATCGCTCGTACTCTCAATGCCGAACTTCGTAGCCTTCGCAGTCGTGCGACTTCTGGGTCGATCATGTGCTTTCCCCTTTGTCCTTTCCCGGCAACACGTACATCGGTGCCAGGGATGCATTGTCAAGGATTTGAGGCCCAAATACTGTAGGATTAATACCTATATCGATGCGGTCCAATGCGCTTAGGATTATGTTGCGCAATGGACACAACAAGTTAAATTCGGTCAAAAAAACGCGTCGATTCGGCTTGAAAAAGTGCGCCTAACCAGCGGAAGAACAACCAACTGGATCGCGCTTAACATTGGCGTCATTTGACCTATCCAGCGCGTCTTTTCGGGGCACCACCAGGCGGTGCCGAGCCGAAAGCGCAAAGTGCCCTTTTATCCGCCCAGCGGACGCAACAGGCCTCGGGAAATGATGTGCCGCTGCACCTCACTCGTGCCGTCCCATATCCGCTCGATCCGCGCATCGCGCCAAATACGTTCCAGCGGCAGGTCGCTCATGAGTCCCATGCCGCCGTGAATCTGCAAGGCCTCATCCGCCACCATGGCCAACATCTCCGTCGCCTTGACCTTGGCAATCGCCATGTCCATGTCGGTATCGATCTTCTGGTCGCGCTTCCAGGCGGCCTCCAGCACCAAGAGCTCCGCGGCGCGCAACTCAACCGCCATGTCGGCGAGCTTGAAGCTGACGCCTTGAAACTTGCCGATTTGCTGGCCGAATTGCACCCGATCGACGGCCCACTGAGTCGATAGTTCCAGGGCGCGCTCGGCGCGGCCGAGGCAGGTGGCGGCCACTTGCAAACGCGTGGCGCCGAGCCAGGTATTGGCGACTTCGAAGCCGCGATGCAATTCGCCGAGGATGGCGCTTTTCGGCACGCGGCAGTTGTTGAATTCGAGGATGCTGTTGGTATAGCCGCGGTGCGATACGTTTTTGTAGCCGGGACGCACTACAAATCCCGGATGGCCCATGTCGATCAAGAAGGCCGTCATCTTCTTGCGCGGACCCTGCTTGCTGCTCTCCTCGCCGGTGGCCGCGAATAGGATCACGAAGTCCGAGTGGTCGGCATGGCTGATGAAGTGCTTCGTGCCGTTGATGACGAAGTCCCCGCCCGACTCGACCGCCGAGGTCTTCATGCCGCGGAGGTCCGAGCCCGCGCCCGGTTCGGTCATCGCCAGGCATTCGACTCGATCACCGCGTACCGTCGGCAACAAGTAGCGCTCGCGCTGTTCGCCCTCACAGGCGAGCAGGATGTTCGAGGGCCGGCCGACGCAGCCAAAATGCAGCGCATAGCTGGTGCGGCCCAGCTCCTTTTCGTACAGCACCCAGGTCACGGTATCGAGTCCCGCGCCGCCCACCTCCACCGGCATATTGGCGGCATACAGGCCTGCCTCGATGGCCTTGGCCTTGAGCGCACGGTGCAGATCTTCCCGCAGGGCACCCGTCTCCTCGACCTCCTTCTCGTGCGGATACAGTTCATTTTGCACGAACTCGCGCGTCGTCTTGACGATCAGCTGTTGTTCATCGGTGAGCGAGAAATCCATGATCATTCCCCTTTAGAGCGGCCTTTCGGCCCGGCCCGCGGCACGGCGCGAGGCTTGTTGTGTGAGACGGCCCACCGGCGCAGCATGTCGAGTTGCAAACTCAGTTGTTCGATCTGCAGGCGTGCCGGCCAATCGCGCGGGCTGGTCACCGCACCCGCGGCCAATCCATTGATGCAGGTGACCACCGATCGCAGAACCTGATCGCGTACGCTCTCGGGCCAGCGCCGCCATTCCGGCCAGTAGAGGGCGATGCAGCGGGTAAACAAGCGCATGTACTCGCGGTGCACCCAGGCGTTCAGCCTCGTGAGCTTCGGATCCGCGGAAACTTGACCCCAAAATGCCATCCAAAATGCGCATTCGGTGAAGCGCTGCGGGTCGATCGCGAGTGCCTCCGACAGCACACTCAAGAGATTCTCTTCGCCGCCATCGCGCTCGCGGGTCAGGCGCTCCTCGATGCGCAGCAGAACCAGGCGCAGCGCCGCGAGAATGATGTCCTGCTTCGAATCATAGTAGTGCGCCACCATCCCGGTGGTATAGCCCGCGGCACGCGCAATTCTCGCCACCGTGGCGCGCTCCAAACCGTGGCTGGCGAACACCTGGCACGCCACGTGCGCTATTTCCGTGCGGCGCTTGGCATGATCGACGATCTTCGGCATGAGGGGCGCTTAATGCTTGGCGCGGCTGCCGACCGGTTTACCCGCTTCCTCCGGCACCGGAAGCTTGGCGTGCGCCTGGCGCAATCCATCCAGTTTCGCCTGCAGCGCCTGGTCCATGGGCACCGCCTTGGCCGCGGCGGTGTCAACGTGCAGATGCAGCTGTTCCCCCGTCGCGATCAGCGCATTGTCGCGGCCGCGGTACAGACGGTTAAACACGTGCAAGCGCTTGTCGTCGAGCGCGAGCACCTGCGTCGTCGCATACAAGGGCTCGCTGACCTTCGCTTCCCCCAGATGTCGCACATGACTTTCAACGGTGTAGAACATCCGGCCCTTCTTTCGATAGGACTCGTCGACCCCCACGCCGCGGTAAATCGCATCCATCGCCTCGCCGAACACGTGCCCATAGAGAAAATCCGACATGTGGCCGTTGTAGTCGACCCACTCGGGTCTTACCAGCGTATCGAATCGGGGCAACGCCTGTCCCGGCGCATCCGCTACCGCGTTGCCGGCGCCGGCCTGCCGCGCACCGGCATCTTTGTACAGCCGCTCCTCGAGCGCGCGCAAAGTCGAGCCTGCACCGATGTCGAATTGACGCAGCACCTGCTGAATGGCGACCAGATAGTTGTCGCGCAGACGCTCGAGCTCCCGAATCGAACGGCCGGCCGCTTGCTGCTGCGTGCCCTCCACCATGCGATCGATCAAGGTCTCGGTCAGCTCGGGCGCCTCGAGTTTGGTCCACGGCCATTTCAGCGCGGGCCCGAATTGCGCCAACATATGGCGCATGCCGCTTTCGCCGCCCGCCAGGTGATAAATCAGGTTCGTGCCCATGGCGGCCCAGCGCAGGCCGGGGCCGTAAATGATGGATTCGTCCAACTCCCCGGTGGTTGCGACGCCGTCGTTCACCATATGCAGGATTTCCCTCCAGATGGCCTCCTGCAGCCGATCGGTCAAGTGGCCGGGCACCTCACGCCGTACGCGCAAGGCATGCATGCCGATGTAGGTGAAGAATTTCGCTGCCGCCTCGATCGTCGCCGGCGCGGTCTTGGCGCCGGGGACGAGTTCGACCAAGGGCAGGAGGTACACCGGATTGAACGGATGGGCGACGCAGAAGCGCTCCGGAGCGACCATGTCGCGCTGCAGATCCGTCGGCGTCAATCCCGAGGTGCTCGAAGCGATGATCACGTCGTGAGCGGCGTGCTGACTCACTTGCGCCAACATGCGCTGCTTCAGCGGCAATTGTTCGGGAATGTTTTCCTGGATGAAGTCCGCGCTCTCGGCCATCACGCGCAAATCCGTGGTGAAGGACAGCTTGCCCTTGGGCGGCAGCGGCGCAAAGGTGAGCCGCGCCAGCGCCGGTTCGGCATTGGCCACCGCCCCGCGGATCCACTCCTCCATCTCGGGCTTGACGTCGGCCGCGATGACATCGATGCCGAAATGCAGCGCCCGCGCAGCCCATCCGCCGCCGATGACGCCGGTTCCCAAAAGCCCGAAAGTCTTTACCTGCCGCATGATTCCGCCTCGCGTGATCTTTATTATAGTGAGTATAATATAAAAACCGGCGCGCGCGCCAAGCCCGCGAAGGCTGGATCTTTACAGGCTATTGCGCTGCAACCTTGGCGGTGAGAACGAAGCTCTTCACGTGATCGAACTCATGGCGCCCGGATTGGGAGCCATCATCGGTCGACTTGAGCAGCGCCGCGTAGTAGCTTCGCGCCCTGGCGCGGTCGCCTGCCGCTTCCGCGGCCATCCCCGCATTGAACAAGCCGTTGAACCGGTTCGGACTCAGCTTGAGCGCGCGATCGTATTCGATCAGCGCTTGCTGCGGCTGGTGCAGTTCCAGCAGCATGTCGGCGAGCATTTCGCGAGCCGGGATGTCGACTTCGCCCTGCCCCACTTTGTCCTGCAGGTCGGCGCTGTCGCGCATCTGCTTCAGCGCCCCCAACGGCTCGTCCCCGGCAAAGGCCACCCAGGCGAGAATCTCGCCGCGCTCGATCCGCGCTCCGGTCGAGTCCGCGAAGTACGCATGTTTTCCCGCGCGAACCTGCGCCAGCAGCGCTTCGTAGGCCGCGAGATCGGCACGCGCGGCCTCGTGCTGGTGCAGGTGTCCCTCCGCCACGATGCGGGCCCAATACGTCAGCGACTGCGTTTCCGGAGGCGCGCCGGCGACGGGTTGCAGGGCGGCCGCGGCGGCCCAATCGCGCGTCTCCAAGGCATAGAAGGCCGGCATCTTGCTGCGATAGTAGGGAAATACATCATGCATGTACGAACTCGTCATTTCCGGCATGGCCTCGAAATGATCGAGCAGCATCGAGTTTTCCTCGATCACGCTCTTGGCGCGGGCCTCCTGGCCGCTTTGCAGATAGGCGTACATCAAAAAATCGTTCGAATGGAGCTGGTCCATTCCGTCGCTCTGATGGCGCGCCAGCGCAGTCTGCGCGGCGGCCACCGAGCCCAAGTTGACGTGAATATCCTCCTGCCACATCCCCAACCGGGCAAAGATGTGTCCCGGCATGTGCACCGCATGCGCGCCGGAGGAGGCGATGTCGCCGTAATGCTCCGCTGCGGCCAGCCCTTCCGCAGCCAGCGACGGCGTATCGCAGGCGTGGATGATGTAGTGCACCACTCCTGGATGATCCGGGTATTTGACGAATAACGGCTGCAGCACGGCAAGCGCCTTGTGCTCCTGGGTCAGGCTGGTGTCGTTCGGGGCCGCCGCGGCGAGCAGCGACAGCGCGTAAAAAGCGCCTGCATCGGCGTCTTGCGGATAGCGCCGGTAGACATCGCCCATCGCGGTCGAATAAGCCTCCACGCGGGCTTGGTAGTCTTGCGCGCCGGGCGCATAGAAACGGCTGAGCGCGGCGACGTAAGCACGCTCGCGGGCGCTCCTGGCGGGCGGGGCCGCGGCCTGTTGCATCTCGGCCCAGCCCGTTGCCATCTCAGTCTCACTGGGCCGATTCCAGATCTGGTGGTAGATGGCGAGCGCGCTGCCCCAGTGGGCCATCGCGCAGCGCGGATCGAGCGTTGCGATGCGCGCGAATTGCCGCTGCGCCTCGTCGTACCAAAAATCATGCAAGAGCGCGACGCCGCGGTTGAAAGGCGCCCGTACCGACGCTCTGCAAGACACCGGGAAGGACACCTTGCCGAGCTGTTCGGCGACTGTCGGCTGTGCCGGGGTCCGCGCTTGAATCGCGGCAGGCAGAACCGCCAAAACGATGAGGATTCGCGCGAATTGCTTCATGGGGACCTTCAGGATCAGTGCAGCACCGCCGCTATTGGCTCTGCGGCCCGCGGCACCGCCGCATGATAATCCTTGCCGACAAAGGCCGCCACGGTCGCGGCAATCTGCGCCTGGGTCACGGGCGGAACATGGTTGCGCTCGCCCAGCGGCGCCGTATCGGGTCCCATCACGGCGATCCAAATATTCTCCGAACCCTTCTCCTCGACGCCGTGTTCCTTCCACTCGGTCAGGCCGCTGCCGCGCCCGTGATCGGTCGTAATGATGAAGGTCGTGGTGCCGCGGTACTCGGGAATCGCTTGCATGGTATCCCAGAGCTGCTTGACGAAGAAATCGAAGCGGTGAGCGCTATCGAGAACGAGATCATATCGCCCCTGGTGCGCCCAGTTGTCGGTCTCTCCGTAGCCCACGAACAGCACCCGCGGCTTCGCCGACTTGACGTAGTCGAGCAGCGTGATCTGCAGCAGGGAGTTCGACGTGTCTTCCTCGTCGAACTCGGTGTCGGTTTCGAACAGCTGCTTGAGCAGCGCATCGCGCGGCGTCTCGTGCTCTACTGTCGGCGGCGTCCATCCGGTCTGCATGACGAGGCCGCTGCGCTTCTTGTTGAAGATGTTGTCGTACACGTTCCAGGTGCCGTAGATCGCCACCCGGCCGCGAAATTCATCGAATTTGTTCAGCCACTCGAACACGCTCGGCATCGGATTGGGGCCGAACTCATTGCTGTCGATGGCATCATTGGGGAACCCGGTGCTCATCTCGTTGTAGCCCGGATAGGAAAACGCCTTGCCGTTGGTCACGTGCGCCACACTGCCGACGGTCTGGTTGCCGAAAATCTGGCCTTGTTTCGCGACCGTTCCCCACAGGAAGGGGAACAGGGCCGCGCGCCGCGCTGCGGCGTCCGGGCGCCAATAGCGCTTGCGCAACTCCTGTTCGGACAGCCAGCTGCCGCCTTCCTTGTCGTTGAGTAAATCCGCTTCCGCGCCCGTAAAGATTTCCTGCCAGCGCAGTCCATCGCTCACGATCAGCACCACGTTTTGCGTCTTGGCGGCGAATGCCGTGGCCGAGAACAGCAGCGCGAGAGCGGCCGCGGCCAACCCGCGAATTGTTGCAGCGCTGTTACACCGCACGGGAGTCAAGAGGGTCCTGAAGTTCATAGGGATTTCCGCTGGTTCGATCGCCGCATCACTGATGCAGCAGCACCGCGCAATTGGCGGTCCAACTCAAGTACACCTCATCGCTCCAATCGATCGACCACTCCGAGGTGCGGCGGTCATTCTGAGCGAAGACCGTCACGATCTTGCCGGTTTCGGTTCTGATGCGATACGTGGAGCGGTTGCCGAGATAGCCGAGCTCCCAGACCATTCCCTTGATCTGGTTGACGCCGCCGCCGGCGATCGGCTCTTTGCTCAGACGAATCTTCTCGGGGCGCAGCGCCACCCAAACGCGCTGCCCGCTGCCGAAGCGGCCGAGCTCATCGACGATCAAGTCGCAGCCGGCCTCGGCGCTGCGCACGATGATGTGTCCCGGTTCGCTGCCGTTGACGGTACCCTCGAACAGGTTCGTGGTGCCGATGAAATCCGCCACGAAGCGATTCTGCGGAAACTCGTAGATTTCCGAGGGCGTGCCCACCTGCACCACCTGGCCGCGATTCATCACCGCAATGCGCGTCGATAGCGCCATCGCCTCGTCCTGATCATGCGTGACGAACACGAAGGTGATGCCGACCTGATTCTGAATATTCATGAGTTCGAACTGCGTCTGTTCGCGCAATTTCTTGTCGAGCGCGCTCAGCGGCTCATCGAGCAGCAGCACCTTCGGCCGCCGGATGAGCGCGCGCGCCAGCGCCACCCGCTGGCGCTGGCCGCCGGAGAGCTGGTGCGGCTTGCGCTTCGCGTGCGCTCCGAGCTGCACCATCTCGAGCGCCTCTTGAATGCGCTTGGTCCGCACGCTTCCGTCGAGCGCCATGCGGCGCAAGCCGTAGCCGACGTTTTGCTCCACGGTCATGTGCGGAAACAGCGCGTATGACTGGAACATCATGTTGACGGGCCGCTCGTGCGGCGGCACGTCGGTCATGTCTTGATCCTCGATCAGAATCCGCCCGGCGCTCGGGCTGGTGAAGCCCGCGAGCATGCGCAACAGCGTCGTCTTGCCGCACCCCGAGGCGCCCACCAGGGCGAACATCTCTCCCTTGAAAATTCGCAGATTGACGGTGTCGACGGCGGTAAAGGCGCCGAAGGACTTGTTGATGCCTTCGATGACGATTTGCGGTTTGGCGTCGGGGTCTAGCCAGGGCCGGTCAGCGATCGATTTTTGCTGCGACGACTGCACGAGAGCTAGAACTCCGCCGGCGGCGTCGCGCGGCGGCGCTCAGGGGCGAAAAACGGACGCTCCACCACCTGCGCTCGCGACATTCGACGCTCCCACACGAGTTCCCGGTTCAAATAGATATCCGCCCAGACGATCGAGCCCAGCTTAAAATGCGGTGCATCGACCATAGCAAGCGCAATGTTGCGCTTGCAAGTCGGCGACCAGGTTGCCGAACTCACGCTGCCGATTTCGCGCTTGCCGCTCGCCGTGTCGTATAGCAGCGCATTATGGGCCGGTTTATTGCCCGCGATGTCCAATCCGACCAATTGCCGGCGCGGGCCCCGGTCGCGTTCGGCGAGCAGCGCCCGCCGGCCCGTGAAGTGACCCTTGTCGAAATCGACCAGCCATGCAAGCCCCAATTCCAGGGGCGAGCGGTCCCGGCCGGTGCGGATGGTCTGCTCGGCGGAAACGAAATCGACGTGCGGAAGTAAGAATCCGGCTTCGATGCGCGCCATGTTGAGCGCCTGCGAGCCGATGGCGCGAATGCCGCGCGAGCGTCCCGCCGCCATCAACGCGTCCCAGATCTCGAGGGCTTCGTCGGGCGCCATCCAGAGCTCATAGCCCAAGTCGCCGGTAAACCCGGTGCGCGACACCGTGATCTGCCGCCCGCCGAGTGAGAATTGGCCGATCTCGAAGGGCTTCAAGCGCGGGGCTTCGGCCAGGCCGGCCGCCTTCAGCACGGCGCAGGACGTCGGGCCCTGCAGGGACAGTGCGGCGATTTGTTCGGTGACCTCGCTGACCTCGACCTCGAAACCCACCGCCGAATCCTTGAGCCAGTCGATTTGCCTTTCGGCCGTGCACAGCCGGTACTCGGTCTCGCCCAGCCGAAACACAGTGCCGTCGTCGAGCAAGTGCCCGGCATCGTTGCACCACACAGAGTACGCGACGCGGTTGGGTTTGAGCTTGGCGATGTCGCGGGTGACCAGCCGGTTCAAGTACGGCACGGCATCGGCGCCGGCAATGCGGTATTTCACCATCGGCGTCAAATCATAAAGCGTCGCCGCGTTGCGGATCGCAAAATACTCCTGCTCGACGGTGGTGAACACATCGACGGTGGTGTATCCGGCCCAGGCGACGAAGCTCTCGACCTGGGAGAGCTCACGTGCTCGATCGTGGAACGGCGTTTTTAGCAGCGGCTGCTGGAAGTGCGGTACCAATGGTTCGCGCGCGCTCATTAGGCCGCCTCTTTGAGAATTTGCCGCGCGGCATTGCGGCCCGGAATACCCATGACCCCTCCGCCGGGATGACAGCCGGCGCCGCCCAGGAATAGACCCGCCAGCGGCGTCCGGTGTTGCGCGGCGCCCGGCACCGGCCGGACAAAGAAGAATTGGTCGAAGGCGAGTTCCCCATGATGCCAGTGGCCGCCGCTGATGCGGAATTCATGTTCGATATCGAGCGGCGTGAGCAATTCTGCGCTCAAGATGCTGCTGCCCAGTCCCGGCGCATACCGCTCCAAGGTGCCGATGCATAGATCCGTGAAGCGCTGGCGCTCCTTCAGCCAGCCGTCCTTGAGGTCATAAGGCGCGTATTGCACGATGGCCGACAGCACGTGCTTGCCCGGCGGCGCAAGGCCGGCATCATTGGCGGTGGGCACGGTGATTTCCATCGCCGGCGCGGAAGAATATTCCCCATACTTCGCATGGTTGTAGGCGCGCTCGAGGTAGTCGAGCGAGGGTGCGATCAAGAGCCGGCCGCCGAGCTCCGCGCTCCCCACGCCGCTGAACTCCGGTGCGCGGTCGAGCGCGAGATGCAGCTTGGCCGCCAAGCCCCGCGCGCGCAGATGGTTCACGCGGCGCACGAAGCCGGTGTCCAAGTGACGCGTGCCGAGCAGCTGCAGGAAGGTGGTCTTAGGATCGGCGCTCGACACCACGATCCGCGCCGCGATGCGCTCGCCCGACTCGAGCTCGACCCCTGCCGCGTGATCCGCGTCGACGACAATTCGCCTCACCGGCGCGGACAGGCGGATCACCGCCCCTGCCGCCACCGCCGCCTTGGACAAGGCATCGCACAGCGCGCCGACGCCGCCCACCGGCTGCGACAATGCGGCGGCTCCGCCCGCCGCCTCCGCCGCCATGCGGTACAGCAGCGTCAGCACCGTGCCCGGCGATCGCGGGCCGAAATTCGTTCCGAGCACGGCGTCGAATCCCAAGGCGCCCTTGAGCGCCGCGGACTCGAAATGTTCCTCGAGCAGGTCGTAGACATTCATGCCGCCGATCCGCAAGAGCTCGCGCATGTCGCGCCTGCCCAGCATGCGTATCTTCAATCCCAGCCTAAGAAGCGCGGCACGATCGCTCCAATCAGCCGTTCCTAAGCGCGGGGGCACCTTGGAGAGCAGCGGCACCAGCGCCTGCGCAAAGCGGTGCATTTGCGCCGAGTAGCGCGCGTACGCAGCGGCGTCCGGCTCCGGTAACCCCGGACCCACGATGAGCGGCGGGCTTTCCGCCGCCAATGCCGTGGTCCCCATGGATTGCGCGGCCCACGCAAGACCGTGCGAGGTCAAATCAAGTTCGCTCACCAGCGCCGCGGGCATGAGATGCACCAGGTGCGCGCAAGCCGACACCTGGAAACCCGGCGCGAACTCGCGCGTGAGCGCCGCGCCGCCGACCTGCGGCTGCGCCTCCAGAACCAGCACGGAACGACCGCCGCGCGCCAAGGTCGCGGCGCATACCAATCCATTGTGGCCCGCACCGATGACGATGCAGTCGTAGCGGCCCGGCGCGGTGTGCTCTGCCATGTCAGTGCGCCCTGCCTAAATCCTTGAGTACCGCGCGTGCGGCGTTGGCGCCGGGGGCGCCCATGACGCCGCCGCCCGGATGGGTGCTGGAGCCGCACATATACACGCCGCGCACGGGCGAACGATATTGCGCGTAGCCTGGCACCGGCCGGTTGAACAGCAGCTGGTCCATGGTCAGTTCCCCCTGAAAGATATTGCCTTCGGTCAAGCCGACTTCGTTTTCGATATCCCAGGGCGTGCGAATCTCGGCATGCAATATCAATTCTTTGAAGTTCGGACTGTGCGCCGCGATGGTGTCGATGACGGTGTTGCCGAAACCCTGGCGCCTGGCGGCATTCCATTCGCCCTCGGCCAGTTCATAAGGACAGTACTGGACGAATACCGACATGTAATGCTTGCCGTCCGGAACCATGGTCGGGTCGATCTGCGACGGAATCAGCATGTCGATGTAAGGCGCGCGCGACCAGCGCCCCTCCTTCCAATCGTCATAGGCGCGCTCCATCATCTCCAGAGTGTCGGTGACATGCATGTCGCCGCGCGTAGAGGGCGAGCCCTGCGGGATGGCCGGGAACCGCGGCAGACCGTCAAGCGCGATATTGAGTTTGCCCGACGAACCGCGAATCTTGAAGTTCCTCACCCGGTGCAGGAACTCCGCGGGCAGATCCTTCGCATCCATGGTCTTCAAGAAGGTGCGCCGGACGTCCAGATTGGAGATGACCAGCGGCGCCTGAATCTCCTCGCCGTCATCGAGCACGACGCCCGCGGCGCGGCCGTTCTTCACCAGGATCCGCGCCACCGGCGCCGCGCTGCGGATGGTCCCGCCGCTCGCCTCAAAGGATTTTCCGAGCGCATTGCTGATGGCGCCCATCCCGCCGCGCGCAAATCCCCAGGCGCCGACGGTATCGTCGATGTCGCCCATGTAGTGGTGCAGCAGCACGTAAGCGGTGCCCGGCGAGCGCGGCCCCAACGCCGTGCCGATGATCGAGCTGCCGGCGAAATGCGCTTTGACGATATCGCTCTCGAAGTATTCATCGAGAAAGTCCGCCGCGCTCATGGTCCAGAAGCGCAGCGTGTCGTACATCCGCTCTTCGCCCAGGCGATGAAATCGCTGGCCTAAGTACAAAAGCTCCTTGATATCGCGCGGCTTGAAGGAAGTCGGATCCGGCGGCTCGCGCATCAGGAGCGGCTTGATGAACTTGCACTGGCGCATCACGTCGCGCGCATAGCGGTCGTAGGCTTCCGCATCGCGCTTGGAATGCCGCGAGATCTCGCGGCGCAAGGCGTCGTGGTTATCGTACAGCGCCAGGTGCCCGCCGCCGCGCATCATGGTGCAGCCGCCCTCGTAGGGAATGACTTGCAGGCCATACTTGGGCAGCTCGAGCGTGCGCATGATCTCCGGCCGCAGCAGGCTGCACACATAGGAGCAGTTCGAGTAGGTGAAGTCCTTGTACAGGCGCCGGCTCACCGCCGCGCCGCCGATGAACGGCTGGCGCTCGACTACCAGTACCTTTAGGCCGGCGCGCGCCAGATAGCACGCCGCGACCAGGCCATTGTGCCCCGCGCCGACGATGATGGCGTCCAGGCGCTCGGGCCGCCTTGGCGCCGCGACCGCGTTCAAGCCGGCACTTTGTGCGTGGCGCCGCTCGTATTCAAGGTGGCGTCCACGGCGATCTCGAACGCCGCCAGGGTATCGCTCAAACAGGACGCATCATGCGCCGCCGACACGAACCAGGGCTCGCGGGAGTCCGGCTCGCACAGCACTCCGTTATCGTGCAGCACTTGCGCCATGGCGTCGTAGAACGAGTAGTCGCTGCTCTTCCAGGCGCGATAGTTGCGCGGCGGTTCATGCGCGAAATACAACCCGCTCATGGAGGGATGACCGACGAAGCTGTGAGCGATGCCGCGCGCCCCCAAGATGGCGCGCATGCCGTTGCGCAAGCGCGTGCCGTAATCGGCGAGCCGCTCCAGAGCGTCGGTCTCGTCGAGAATCTCCAGGGTCTTTTCCGCCGCGGCGAGCGAGACCGAGTGCGCCGTGTAAGTTCCGCCATGGGCGACGCCGCGCCCGATCTTGCGCATGATCTGCTCGCGCCCGGCGAGCACCGAGATGGGATAGCCGTTGCCGAGCGCCTTGGCGAAGGTGCAAAGATCGGCCTTGACGCCGTACAACTCCTGCACGCCGCCGCGGGCGACGCGAAACCCGGTCTTCACTTCGTCGATGAGCAGGACCACGCCGTACTTGTCGCACAGTTCGCGCGCGGCGCGCAGATACTCAGGCTCGGCGGCAATGCCGAGACAATTGCCCATGATGGGCTCGATCAGCAGGCACGCGATCCGCGACGCATGCCGCTTGAAGACATCCTGCAATTGATTGGCGTCGTTGGCCTGCACGAAATGCGCGAAACTCCGGGTGCTGAGCGGCACGCCTTCGCTATAGGGCCTGACCTCCGGGTCGCCGACCTGGGACCATTTATCCATGGGCGTGAACCACATGGCCGCATCGAACAGGCCGTGGTAGCTGCCTTCGAGAATCACGTAATCGTCCTTGCCGGTGTGCGCGCGCGCCAGACGCAAGCCCGCCATGACCGCTTCGGTTCCCGAATTTGAAAAGCGCACCAGCTCCGCAGCCGGCACCATCTTGGAGATCCGCTCCGCCACTTTGAGTTCGCGTTCGGTCGACAAGGCGAACACGCCGCCCACGCTCATGCCCTCGCGCGCCGCCGCATCGACCCGTTCATCCGCATACCCCAAAATCGCGGGTCCATAGCCCATGCGATAGTCGACATACACGTTGTCATCGAGATCCGTGATGCGCGCGCCCTTGCCATGCTTCACATAGATGGTTCGATCCTCGCCCCAGTAGCGGAAGTTGGAAGCCACCCCGAGTGGCAGCCGCTTGACGGCTTTTTTAAAATGCGCGTTGCTCCGGGTCAGTTTTCTGGCCATGGCGTCCCCTGGTAGTTTCTCGTTTCGGATGTGACCGTACCACCCTTCAGGAGGCTTAGTCCACAGATTTTATATGAGTATATAACAATTGCCGTCAGGGGTCATTCAGAGCGCTGTCCGCGCGGCGAAAACCTGCGCCAGAAGCCTAAAATCAGCTTGTTGCAGCGCCCACTTGCCAAGGCTCGGCACTTCAGCGTAAATTAAATAACCATATAATCGGGTCGGAGAAAACGCCCATGAACAGCCTGCCCGCAGAAGCGCTCGACAGCCGCAGCGACACCTCCGGCACACAGCACCACGCCTTGCCCGCCTGGGTCTACAACCATCCGGATTTGACGCGGCTCGAGATCGAGCGCGTGCTCATGCCGAGCTGGCAGATCGTCTGTCACGTCAATTCGATCCCGCGCAGCGGCGACTACGAGACCTTCGACTTGGGTCCCGAGAGCGTTTTCGTGCTGCGCGATCGCGACGGCACGATCAAGGCTTTTCATAATGTCTGCCGCCACCGCGGCGCGCGGCTGCTGGATGAGTCGGGCACCTGCCCCGCGACCATCACCTGCCCCTACCACGGCTGGAGCTACCGCCATGATGGCAGCCTGATCGGCGTCCCGGTGCGCGAGAGTTTTCCCGGTCTCGATCGCGCCCAACATGGCTTGCGCGCGGTGCGCGTCGACATCGCTTTCGGATTCGTGTTCGTGTGCCTGGCGGGCGATCCGCCGCCGGTGGCGAAGCTCTGGGGCAAGCTCGGCGAGGAATTGGCCAGCTACCGTTGCGAGGAAATGGTCCCGCTCGAACCCATCTCAGCGGAAGTCTGGAACGTCGACTGGAAAATCGCGATGGACAATTACCTCGAGTCCTATCACGTGCCCATCGGCCATCCCGGCCTGTATCGTATGTTCACGCCGGACTATGACGACCAGGCCTCGGTGCCGGGCGTCGCGCGCGGATTGAGTTGGATGCGCGAAACGCCCTCGCCACGATGGTCCGAGGGGCTGTATCAAAAGCTGGTCGGCCGCGCCACGCCGCACCTGCCCGAAGCGGAGCGCCGCTGCTGGCGCTTCTACAGCGCGCTGCCGAACCTAGGGATCGATGTATTCCCGGATCAGATGGATTTTTTCCAGGTGCTGCCGCTCGGTCCCGGCAAATGCATGGTGCGGGGCACGACCTTTGGCCTGCCCGGCGACAGCGCGGAACTGCGCGCGGTGCGCTTCTTGAGCAATCGCATCAACACCCAGGTCAACAACGAGGACAAGTGGCTGTGCCAGCGGGTGCAGCGCGGGCTCGCCTCCAGCAGCTACAAGCCCGGTCCCCTATCGAGACTCGAATGCTACATGCACGAATTTCACACGCTGCTGCGCGAACGGATCCCCGAGTTTCGACTGGCGAGCGCGCCGAAGCAATTCGCCTAGGCGAGCGGCCGCTTAGGCTACCCGAGATTGATCCAGGCGGACTTGGTCTGGGTGTAGGAGATCAGGCTTTCGACGCATTTGTCCCGGCCTTGGCCGGATTGTTTGTAGCCGCCGAACGGCTGCGTCATGTCGCCGTGATCGAAGCAGTTCACCCAAATGACGCCGGCCTCCAAATCGCGGACCGTCTTGTGAGCCACGGTCAAATCACGCGTCCAGACGGAGGCGGCGAGCCCGTAGATCGAGTCGTTCGCCACGGACAGCGCCTCGGCGATGCCGTTGATCTCGATCGCCGCCGCCACCGGCCCGAAAATCTCTTCCTGAGCGATGGTCATGCGGTTGTTCACGCCCGAAAACAGCGTGGGATTGACGTACGAACCCGGCAGGTCCGGTGTATTCCCGCCGAATTCCAGCCGCGCGCCTTCGGTCTTGCCGCGCGTGATGTAGTTCATCACGCGTGAGCGGTGCGATGCCGTCACCAAGGGACCCAAGTTCGTGGACGGGTCCAGCGGGTCGCCGGGGCGGTAGGCGGACTTGCCCTTTTCGATGAATCGGGCGAGGAATTCCTTCGCGATCGGGCGGTCGAGCAACAATCGCGAGCCTGCGTTGCAGACCTCACCCATGTTGCCGAAGATGCCGTTGATGGCGTAGGTCACGGCGGTATCGAGATCGGGCAAGTCGGCAAGAAAGATCTGCGGCGTTTTGCCGCCGCATTCCAGGCTCACCCGCTTCATGTTGGATTGGCCGGCATAAATGAGCATTTGCTTGCCGATTTCGGTCGAGCCCGTGAATGCGATCTTGGCCACATCCATGTGCAGCGCGAGCGCCGCGCCCGCGGTTTCACCCAAGCCGTTCACCACGTTGAACACGCCGGGCGGCCCGCCCGCCTCGATGAATAATTGCGCCATCAAAAGGCCCGACAAGGGTGACTGTTCGGCCGGCTTCAACACCACCGAGTTGCCCGCCGCCAATGCCGGAGCGACTTTCCAGGCGGCCATCAACAAGGGGTAATTCCACGGGACGATGCAACCCACCACGCCGAGCGGCTCGCGCAGGATGTAGTGAAATGCGTCCGCCGCGGTCGCGGTCACCATGCCGTCGATCTTGTCGATGAGTTCGCCGAAGTAAGCGAAATTCTTCGCCGCCGCGGGCACATCGATGGTCACCATGTCGGTGATCGGCTTGCCCATGCACAAGGTATCGAGCAACCCGAAACGCTCCGCATTCTCCTCAATGAGCCGGCTGAAGGCCGCCAACACCGCCATCCGGTCGCGGGGCGCCTTACGGCTCCATATCCGCGAGGCAAACGTGCGCTTCGCGGCCGCCACCGCGAGATCGATGTCCTCTGCCGTGCCGGCACTGACCTCGCACAGGGGCGATCCGGTCGCGGGATTGACGACCGTGAAGCGGCCCTTCGCCACCGAATCGACGAATTTTCCATCGATGAAATGCCGTGTTTCGTAGCGCACGCTGGCGGCGCGTTTCTGCCAGTCGCTGGTGATCAATGCAGCCAAACTCATACCTTTCTCTCCCCTTCGGTGTTCCGCGGCAGGTCATTACCGCCGCCGCGGGAGCGCAGTATAGTAAATTCTGCTACGCATCGGGCGGCGGCCGGCCAAGCGCCAGCGCCGGAATGCGCGCGACGAGTTGGCGGCGAAACCAGGCGATGACGTGCGGGATGGGGCCCTCCGCCGCGGCCTGGTAGCCAAAATCAATCATCCCCTGCTGCACGGATGCGGCGACATCGAGCGCTGCGCGGCGCGTCAGTGGACGCAGCCGTGCGGCCAAAAACTGCAGCGCGCGTGCACCGCGATCCGCCGCGCGCCGGCTGAAGTCGAGCCGCCGTACCAGGCAACGCCCCGGCGCGGTCGGGACGACCAGCAACACCGACACGCCGTCGGGACGCGATTGCAGCAATTGATTCGGCGCGATGAATTGCTCAGCCCAGGCATCGCTTGCAGCGGCGCCCGCGAGCTTAAGATACCGCTGTGAACTCCAGTGGGACGCGCCCTCCGCCGGCCGGACCGTCCAGCCCACCGAGTCCGCTGCGGCGCCCGGCAGCGCGTCGGCGGGCGCCGCTGCGAGCCATTGTTCGACCAGTATTTTCCAGTCCGCCGCCACGGCGGTTTGCACTTGGGAGCGCAGCGGCGTCAAGCCGTGCAAGGATTTGCCCAGCGGCCAGTCGGCCGGATTCAGCGTTGCCGCGCCCGCGGATTTTGCCGGCCTGACGATCAGCCATCCGCCGCTGACTTGCAGATCGAGAACACTCAAATCGGCCCGGGTCGCCGGGTCGGCGCGGCCGCCGTCCAAGCCGAATTTGAGCCCATGGATCTTGCAGTCGATGGTCCCCTCGATGCGGCCGCTCGAGTCGTGCAGCAGCGCATGCGGCAATTCCGGACAGCTATTGCGCAGCGCGTGCAGCTTGCCGAAGGAATCGCGCACCAGCAACGCGCGCTCCGCGCCCGTGTCCACCGTCAAGAAATCTCCGGCCCGCCGCAGCTGTGATTCATGTCCCGCCACCTGCCAGGCGCTTTGAAACAAGTTGTCGCGCTCCAGCGAGAGGGCGCGCGCGCTGCCATAAACCCAGCCCGCGAACCGCTTCAAAGCGGCTGCCGCCGGGGCGTCCTCGCCATGCCGCAGCGGCAGGGGTGAAAATTGGCCCGGGAAAATCGAGCGCAGGTACGCCATGCAGCGGCGCTTGGCGGCCTGACGATCGATGTTGCCTTCGGTCTGGAAGGCGAAATCCTGCCACAGAATTTCCAGCACCCCAATGAGCCCGAGAGCGATTCCGCCCGTGTCCAGTTGCGGCTGGGAGGTCTCTTCGATCAGCCGCCCGATCAGATCGCGCACCAAGGCCGCAAAGCTCTCGTCCTTCTGTCCGCAAATGTCGTAGTATTCCTGGCGCGAACTGGCCTCGCCCCAAAACGCATACCACACGGAAACTTTGCGGGGACTGGCGATTTCGGGGTCAAGGTACAGGTCGACCAGCAATTCGAGCGCGGCGACCGGCCTCTGCTTGAGCTTGGAGACGGGCACCATCACCTGCTCTTCGAATTCGGCGGCCAGGAACTGCAATGAGGCGACCAGCATCGCGGCTTTGGAGTCGAAGTAGAATCTGACAATGCCAGGGGACATTTTCGCGATCGCCACGACTTTTTCCACCGTGGTGCGCGACGGACCATAGATATGCAACGCCGAGATGCAGGCATCGATCAAGCGCTGGCGCTGACGGCTGTGGGCGTTGCGCGCGCGCGGCGCCTTCGCGGGCGCCTCGGACTTTCGTTTGCGCGGGTTCACGTCAGCGGCGACCCGGCATGAGCGAAGCGCCAGGGCGGGAAATGACCCCAGGCCGCGAACTCGGCGCCAAACCGCGAGGCGAATGGCTGAAACGCCATGGCAAGTGGCTCATCATCCTCCCGCCGATGCTGTACCTTCTGGCTTTTTTTCTCATTCCTTTCGCATTTGCATTGGTGATCAGTTTCGCGGACACGGCGGTGCGCGTTCCACCCTTTACCGATATTGTATCGATCAGCCCCGATTGGCACATCCACCTGACGCTGAATCTCGGCAATTTCCAATATTTGTTCAACGATGAAGTGTATGGGCTTTCCTATGTTTACTCGCTGAAAACCGCTTTTTTCTCGACCGTCATCTGTCTCCTGATCGGCTACCCCATGGCGTATGCCATCGCGCGCACCTCGAAGAGCACTCAGAGCGTGCTGCTGCTGATCATCATCTTACCGTTCTGGACCTCCTTTCTGCTGCGAGTCTATGCGCTCGAAGGGATCATCCGCGAAACGGGGTTGCTCAATTCGACACTGCTCTGGCTCGGGATCATTCATCAACCGCTGCAGATCATGCGCACCACCTTGGCGGTGTACCTCGGCATCATCTATTCGTATCTGCCGTTCATGGTGCTGCCGCTGTTCGCCACCCTCGAAAAACTCGACCATTCGCTGCTCGAGGCCGCCGCGGACTTGGGCAGCCCGCCTTGGCGCGCCTTCATCGACGTCACGCTGCCGCTGTCGATGCCGGGAATCATCGCCGGCTCGATGCTGGTGTTCATTCCCGCCATCGGTGAATTCGTCATCCCGACGTTATTGGGCGGACCGGACAATCTCATGATCGGACGCGTGCTGTGGGACGAGTTCTTCGGCAACCGCGACTGGCCCGTGGCGTCCGCGGTGGCCATCGCATTTCTGGTGCTGTTGGTCGGGCCCATTGCGCTCTACCAGCATTACAGCACGAAGCAGCTCGAGGCTTAGGATCGATGCAAGATCGCGTCTCGCCCTTCCTGATCACCATCCTGTCGATCGGCATCGCCATCCTCTACATCCCGATTCTGGTGCTGATCGGCTACTCTTTCAACGCCTCGGCCCTGGTGAGCGTGTGGGGAGGCTTCTCGACCACCTGGTACACGCAACTGATGCACAACGACCAGATTCTCGACGCCGCGTGGCTGTCGCTCGAGATCGGCGTCGTGGTCTCGACGGGCGCAGTGATCTTAGGCACGCTGGCCGCCGTTTCCCTGGTACGCTTCAAGATGTTCCGCGGCAGGCTGCTGCTCACCGGGATGGTGAACGCGCCCTTGGTGATGCCTGAGATCATCACCGGCATCACGCAGTTGTTGCTGTTCATCTCCATGCTGCATTTGCTGTCCTGGCCGCATCGCGGCTTCACCACCATCGTCATCGCGCATATCGCCTTCTGCACGGCCTATGTCACCATCACCGTTCAGTCCCGCCTGCAATCGGCAGATCGCTCCCTGGAGGAGGCGGCCATGGATTTGGGGTCGGGTCCCGTGCGGGCGTTCATGGATACCACCCTGCCCATCATCGCCCCGGCCCTCGCCTCAAGCTGGCTCTTGAGCTTCACGCTCTCGCTCGATGATCTCGTGATCTCGAGCTTCGTTTCCGGTCCCGGCGCGAGCACGCTGCCGATGGTGATATTTTCCAAGGTCAAGCTCGGCGTGAGCCCGGACGTGAACGCCCTCGCGAGCTTGATCATTTGCCTGGTCGGGATCTGCGTACTCGTCGCCGGACACCTGATGCGCCGCAGCGAACGCCAGCGCCTGCTCGACGCGCAGATGGCTGAGCGCTGAAGGGATTGCCGCGCGAGCACGGCTCCGCGCGGGGAGCTTAAGGTTCGCCCACGTAGCGAGGATCATGAGCCGGACGCGAAAATATCCGGCGCACCAAGGGCTCAAACGTGGCCAGCGGTTCCGACGCGTAGTGCGGATCGAAGGAGCATTGATCCCAGTTGGCGCAGAAATCGCGGCAGGCCTGGTACCAGCGGTGATCGCGGAATTTATCGCGCCCGTTGCGGTTGCCGCCCAAGTGATGCGCGAAGTAGTAGCTCTGAAAAAGACCGTGCTGCTCGACGATCCAGGTTACCTCGGGGCGCACATAGGGCCTCAAGATGCCCGCGGCGACTTCCGCGTGATTGTACGGAGCCAGCTCATCGCCGACATCGTGAATCAGCGCCGCCACCACCAGCTCATCATCCGCCCCGTCCTTGAGGGCTCGGGTCGCGCACTGCAGGGAATGATCAAACCGGCTGAGCGCATATCCGCCCAGGGAATCTTTCAGCATCCCGAGAGCGGCGAAAATCCGCTCCGGAAGTTCTTGAACGTAGTCGCGCTCGTGGCGCTCTAAGAGCTCGTAATCCTCGCGGGTGCCGTCTTGCATCCTTTGGAAACTCACCACCCGATTCACGTGTGATCTATCTGCGCCGGCCATAGGTCCTCGCGGGTCTCGATGTCAGGCAATTACTTGGCGGTTTTGATCCGCGTCCAGGTACGCGTGCGAATGCGCTCGGTCGCCGCGGTCACCTCGGCCGATTTGTACAGCCGCGCTTCGATCTCGGGAGTCGGATAGAGCGTCACATCGGCAAGAATACGCGGGTCGATCAGGGGACGCGACGCGATATTGTCATTGCCGTAATAGATCGCGTTGGTGATCTCGGCGATGACGTCGGGCCGCAAGATGAAATTGATGAATTGGTAGGCCGCGTCGGGATGCGGCGCGCCTTCCGGAATCAACAGCGACGAGAAGGTCTGGTTCGCACCTTCCTTGGGCACTGTGAAGGCGAGATTGACGTTGACGCCGACAGCCTTGGCGCGCGCGTGCGACATCGCATAATCGCTCGACCAGGACATCGCGACGCAGACCTCTTTGTTGGCGAGTCCGTTCATGTATTCCGACGAATCGAAGGAGCGAATGTAGGGGCGGACCTTGAGCAGCATCGCCTCCGCCGCCTTGAAGTCCTCGCGCCGGGTGCTGTTCGGATCCAAGCCTAAGTAGGTCAATGCCAGCTGAATGACGTCTTCCGCCGAATCCAGAAACGTCACGCCGCAATCGGCGAATTTCGCCACGACTTCCGGTTTGAACAGCATGTCGAGGCTGTTCACCGGCGCATTCGGCATGCGCGCCTTGACCATATCGACGTTATAGGCAAAGCCATTGATGGAATGCAGGTACGGCACGGCGTGCGAGTTATTCGGGTCATAGGCCGCTTGAATGGCGAGAATTCTCGGGTCGAGATTCTTCCAGTTCGGCAACTTCGATTTATCCAAGGCTTCGTACACGCCCGCCTTGATTTCCCTGCTGAAGAAATCGGTCGAGGCGCTGACCACGTCATAGCCGGAGCTGCCCGCCATGAGCCGAGCCTCCATGGTTTCCTCGGCGTCATAGATATCGTAGGTCACCTTGATCCCCGTCTGCTTTTCGAACTTGGCGATCGTGTCGGGACCGATGAAATCGCTCCAATTGTAAATGAAGAGGCGCTTTTCCTCCGCCATGGTCCCCTGCGCGCCGAAAGCGGCGGCGGCCCCGCAAAGTACGCAGATGGCGACGCGGGCTAGCTGAAGTCGGCTGCTTGACATTGACTTAGTTTAACATCGCAGCAACGCCGCGGGATCGCACAGTATCGGCCCGCGCACACCAGGCCGAACCTCGAGGGGGAAATCGAATGCGTCATACCGTCCGCTGGCTCTGCGCCGCGTTGGTTGCACCCTGCCTGTTCTCTGCAGGGGCCGCAGCGGCGCCGCGCGCCCGGGATTTGGGCGTGCCGTTTGACGGCACACCCGGGCCGCTCAATGCCATTACCGACGTCGCCGGAGTGCTGGTCGGCCATACCACGCTCATGTCGGGTTCAGGCAAGCTCAAAGTCGGCCAGGGGCCGATTCGCACCGGCGTCACCGCCGTGCTGCCGCGCGGCCGGGATTCTTTGTCGGATCCGGTCTTTGCCGCCTGGTTCTCGCAAAATGGCAACGGCGAGATGACCGGCACCGCATGGATTGAAGAATCCGGCTTTCTCGAAGGGCCTGTGATGATCACCAACACCCACAGCGTGGGCGTGGTTCGCGACGCGACGATCCAGTGGCGGGTCGCGCACGGCACGGCCGATACCACCGGCTATTGGTGGTCGCTGCCGGTGGTCGCCGAAACCTGGGATGGCTGGCTGAACGATGTCAACGGCTTTCACGTCAAGCCCGAGCATGTCTTCCATGCCCTCGATACGGCGCAAGCGGGTGCGGTGCAAGAAGGCAGCGTCGGCGGCGGCACCGGCATGATTTGCAATGGCTACAAAGGCGGCATCGGCACCGCCTCGCGGCGGCTCGACAACAAGGACGGAGGCTATACCATCGGCGTGCTGGTGCAATGTAATTACGGCACCCGCGACAATCTTAGGATCGCCGGCATCAACGTCGGACGCGAAATACCGGCCCCCGAGCCTTATGTCTTCATACCCTCCGACTTGGCCGAACACGGCTCGATCATTGTCATCGTCGCAACCGATGCGCCGCTGCTCGCGCATCAGCTGAAGAGACTGGCGCGGCGCGTCACCTTGGGGCTGGGCCGCAACGGCAGCATCTCCGGCAACGAATCCGGCGACATCTTCGTCGCATTTTCCACCGCCAATCCCGGCGCCGCCGCTGAAGGTCACGTGGTGGATCTCAAAATGCTGCCGAACGATTCTCTGGACCCGGTGTTCCGCGCGACCGTCGAGGCCACCGAGGAGGCCGTCGTCAATGCCATGGTAGCGGCGCACGATATGGTCGGCGTCGACGATCATCGCGTAATCGGACTCCCGCACGAGCAGCTGCGGGCGGTACTGAAGAAGTATGGCCGGCTCTCGGACGTGAATTGACGGGCATGCGCACGGCTCGCACCTTGTTCTGCTACGCGGGTTTTGCGGCGGCACTCGCGCTGTCGCAGGGGGCAGCCGCGGGTGATGCGCGCCTCGCGACAGCCGAGTCGAACTATGCGGACTGGCTCGATGCCACCGCCGCGGTGTCCACCATTGATTCCGGGCTGATGAAGCGAGTTGCGGGACGCGATCGGCCGGACTGGGAAGAAAACCGGATGAAATTGACCGCGATACTTAAGTCCGCACTGGCCGAGATCGACGCGTCGGCGCTCAATGCCGAGGACGCGCGCGCGCTCTTGAGCATGCGTACGGGACTCATCAGCAATGCCCTGGACTCGCCCGAGGGCGGCCCCGGCACCGGCCCTGTCTGCGCCGACCGTAACAACCCGCCGAGCTCGGCGGACGGCGCCGACCCGACGCCGCTGCAACTCGCTTTATATGCCTGCTTTGAAGAGATCGGCAATCGCATACCCTTCGAAGGCAAGCCCATGGTGCGCACCACGGCGCTGCAACGGCTGCAGGAAATCGACGGCAGCGAGCGGCGCAAGCAGCTGTTTCTTGCCTTCGTGCCGCTGTGGAGCGCGGTCAACGGAGACGATGGTGCGGACAGTCCGTATCGACGCATGATCGGCTTGAGCACCGCCGAGATGCGCGGCGTGGCCGGGTCGCCCGCTACCGGCTCACCCATCGAAACGGCCGCGGCCGCGCTCGGCATGACGACGGCCGAGATCGAACGCTGGCTCAAGGACATTCTCGGCGCCTGGCGCACGCACTTGCAGGGGCCGGCGCTCGAACCCTGGGACTCTTGGTACGCCGCGGCATCCGCCAGCCGCGAGCTCGCGTCCGCTATCCCGCGCGCTGCCGTGCTGCCCATCAGCGAGAAGTTCTATCGGGATCTAGGCGCCGATCTTAAGCGCCTCGGCGTGCGTCACGACCTCGACGTTCGGCCGGGCAAGGCCCCGTTGGCGTACACGGATCACATTCGCATCGGACGGCGCATCGGCAATCGCTGGCGTCCCTCGATCCCGCGAGTCTCGGCCAATTACGAGCAGGGCGGCCTGTTCGTGCTCAATGAACTCATCCACGAAGATGGCCATGCAGTGCACGACGCGGCGCTGCGCACGCGCCCGGCCTTTTATTCGTTGGGCGATGACCTCTTTGACGAGGCATTCGCCGATGTGCCCGCGTGGAGTGCTTTGGAACCGGCCTGGCAGCGCAAATACCTGGGCCGCGGCAGCGCCGCGGCGGCATCGCAGCGAGAGCTCTTTTCGAACGTCATGCTGGATGTCGCCTGGGGCCTTTTCGAGCTCACGATGCTCAAGGACCCGTCCAGTGATCCCAACGCCGTTTGGACCGACATCACTTCACGCTATCTCAACATCGTTCCGCACCCGGAACTGTCCTGGTGGGCGCTGCGGGTACAGCTGGTGCGCTGGCCGGGCTACATGATCAATTATGGTTTGGGCGCGGTGCTGACCGCGGACATCCGGCGGCGCATCGGCGAGTCGATCGGGCCGTTTGATACCGGCAACGCGCGCTGGTATTCGTGGACCTCAGCGCATCTGTTGCGCTATGGCGCAACATTCGACACCGCGACGCTGCTGCGTCAGTTCTTGGGCAGGCCGGTTTCCACCGCTGCGCTGCTCAACCAGCTGCGACGCCTCGACTGACGGGCGGCCGCTCGCTCACCAGCACCTCAATGAGCGTCGCTTCGAGCAACTCCAGGGCTTCATCGACATCCGCCTCGGTGATCATGAGCGGCGGCATGAAACGCACCGTGCTCTGGCCGCAGGACAACAGGATGAGCCCCTTGTGGAAGGCGCGGGTGATCAAGGCATCGCAAAGCTTTTTTGCCGGAGTTTTGCTCACCGGATCGGTCACCAGTTCCATGCCGATCATCAAGCCCTTGCCGCGCACTTCGCCGACGACCGGATATTTGCCCGCCAGCCGCTGCAGCTTCTTCATGAAGTAGTCGCCGACTTTGCCCGCATTGGCACAGTACTCGCGTTCCACGAGGTCGAGGGTGGCGAGCGCCGCCGCACAACACAGCGGATTGCCGCCGAAGGTGTTGCCGTGGGCGCCGCGCGACCACTTTTGCATGATGCTGCGCTTTGCGACCATGATGCCGATGGGCATGCCGGAACCCAAGCCCTTCGCCAACGTCATGATGTCGGGCTCGACACCCCAATGCTGCGCGGCGAACATCTTGCCGGTGCGCCCGATGCCGGATTGGACTTCATCGAAAATCAGTAAAATTCCGTGCCGATCGCAGAGTTCACGCAATCCGGACAGGAACCCGTCCGGCGGCACGAGATAGCCGCCCTCCCCCTGGATCGGCTCGACCAAAATGGCCGCGACTTCGCTCGGCGGCACGTTGTGGACGAACAGGACGTCCTCGATGTAGCGCAGCACCGCCCGACCCTGATCAGCGCCGGCAAACAGCGGCCGGTAGCCATTCGGATAGGGCACATGGGTGACGCCCGCCATGGTCGGGAAGAATCCCTTCTGCTGTGTGTACTTGCTCGAAGTGAATGCCAGCGAGCCCATGGTTCTGCCATGGAAGCCGCCGAGAAACCCGATGAAGCGGCCGCGGCCCGTGACGTAGCGCGCCAGCTTGAGCGCGGCCTCGACGCTTTCCGTTCCCGACTGAGCAAAGAAACTCATCACCGGCACCTTCATCGGGGAGAGCTCATTCATGCGCTCCGCAAGCCGCACCTGGCCCTCGTGCCAGTAGTCCGATGAGATGTGCAGAAACCGGTCCGCCGCGTCCTTGATCGCCTGCACCACGGCCGGATGACTATGGCCGGTGCTGCAGACCGCGATGCCCGCCGCGAAATCCAAAAAGCGATTGCCGTCCACATCCCACACTTCCGCGCCCTTGCCGTGGGACATCACGAAGGGATAATCCCGGGGATAGGAAGGCGAATCCACCAGCGCATCGCGTGCCAGCAACTCGCGCGCCTTCGGTCCCGGCAAATCGGTTTTGATATGCGTCTTTTTCATCGCTCCATGATATCGCCACCCCGCAGGATCTTGCGAGCTTTGATTCATGGGGTTAAAGCGTTTACGATCGCAGCGATGCGATCTGCCAACGCCCGCCACCCTTAAGATCGCACGTGCCGGTACCCAAACGCCCGCAGCTGCTTGGTTTTTGGATGTGCGTCGCGTTGGTGGTCGGCAATACCATCGGTTCGGGCGTGTTCCTGCTGCCCGCCTCGCTCGCCCCGTATGGCCTGAATAGCCTGATCGCCTGGGGGTTCACCGCGAGCGGTGCGATCCTCCTCGCGATCGTGTTCGCCCAGTTGAGCCGAGCCTTTCCCAAGGCCGGGGGTCCCTACGCCTACGTCCATCTGGCTTTCGGGCCGTTTACGGCGTTCATCGTGGCGTGGGGATATTGGATTTCCATCTGGGTGGGGAACGCCGCCATCGCGACCGGCGCGGTGAGCTACTTGAGCGCGTTGCTGCCCTGGATTGCCACCGTGCCGGGCGCTTCGGCGATCGTGACGCTGGTCTTTCTATGGCTGCTGACCTTCGTCAACTGTTATGGCATCAAAGCATCGGGCTGGGTGCAGGCGGTGACCACCGTGCTCAAATTATTGCCGCTGCTCGTGATCTCCGCCTTGGGGTTGTATTCGGCGCGCACGGCGGTGACGGCGGCGGCGGCCGGAATTCCACTCTCGGTGGGCGGCGTTACCGCGGCCGCCACCCTGACGCTCTGGGCACTCCTCGGGCTCGAGTCGGCGACCATTCCCGCGAGCAAAGTGCGCGACCCCGGCCGCATGATTCCGCGCGCCACTTTGTTCGGCACCGTCATTACCGCGCTCATCTGCATCATTGCCTGCACCACGGTGGTATTGCTGGTGCCGCCCAACATTCTCGCCTCGTCGAATGCGCCTTTCGTCGATTTAGCGGCGCATTTCTGGGGCACCACGGCCGGCAAGGTCATGGCCGTGTTCGCCGCCATCTCAGGCTTCGGCGCGCTCAACGGCTGGATCCTGCTGCAGGGCGAGCTTCCCAATGTAATGGCCAAAAACGGCGTGTTCCCGCTAATTTTTGCACGTGATTCGGCGCGCTTTACGCCGACTTTTTCGCTGTTGTTCTCGAGCGGCCTGGTGAGCATCTTGATATTAATGAACTATCAGAAATCCATGGTGAGCGTTTTCACTTTCATGATTCTGCTGTCGACCACCGCGTGCCTGGTGCTGTACTTGCTGTGCTCGCTCGCCTTGCTGCGCCTGCAATGGACGGGCCAAATGCCCGGGCAGCGCGCGAGGATCGTGCCGCTCGCCATCGTCGGCGTGATCGCCACGGTTTTCTCGCTCTGGGCCATCGTCGGCGCCGGCCTCGAGGCGGTGGTATGGGGCAGCGTGCTCCTGGTGCTCGGCGCGCCGCTGTATTTCCTGATGCGGCACAACGTTCGGCAACCGGCATGACCTGGTGGCGATCACTGCTGGCGGTTGCGGTGGGCGGCATGATCGGCTGCTTATTGCGTTGGGTGCTCGCTATATTCCTCAACCACTACTTCTCGACGGTTCCACCCGGCACGCTCGCGGCGAACCTCATCGGCTGCTACATCATCGGCATTGCGCTCGCCTTTTTCTTGCAATATCCCCACTTTGCGCCTGAATGGCGGCTGTTCGTGACCACGGGTTTTTGCGGGGGTTTGACCACCTTCTCAACCTTTTCGGCCGAGGTGGTGCTGCTCATGCAGGCCGGCCGGATCGGCGGCGCCATGTTTGCGATCGCGGCGCACTTGATCGGCTCGCTGCTCATGACGTTCGCGGGGATGGCCACCGTGGTGTGGCTCAAGGGCTGAGGCCAGAGCGGGCCCCGCCGAGCCGGGTCAGCCGAGCCGGGGTCAGCCGTTGCGGCGCCGGTCCTTCAATTGGCGCATCAGGCGGGCGCGGGATGCCAGGGCGCGCACCGTCGAGGTCGAGTTCTTGTGCGCTTCGATCACCAGCACATGGGTGAGTCCGGTCTCTTCGAAGACCATCAACAAATCGCCGGCGCAGGCGGATTGCAAGCTTTCCCAATCCAGCGCCAATAGACGGTCCCAGGGCGTCATGATGTCGGCGACGCGAATGTCCTGGTGGCGGCTGTAATTGGACGAATGCAAAAACTGAATCGGCCGCTCGCCTTGGATATCGTACGAGGTGACGAGGCCGACGAGACGCTGATCCTGCGCCACCAGTAGCGCCCGCACGCCGAGGCGGATCATGTCGCCAAGCGCGTCGTCGATCTGGCGCTCGGCATCGACCGTCATCGGGTAATCGCGCGTGAAATCCGTCACGGCATAGACCGCCGGGTCGTGAGCCGCCAATGGCTGTCCATCGAGTATTGCGCGCCGCGGAAGCGCCGCTCCGCTGAACTTACTCAGCGGCACCAAGGACATCGAAGCCAGCGACGCACCTCTCATAGCAGGTTCGAGCTTACACCCACGCTTTAGGTTCCATGAATAGCAGCCGGCATGGTATATTTAATTAGTATGCTAACTATTAGAGAGCTTTTCAATGCCTGACCTCGAAGAACGGTTTGCGGATGCGCTGCACAGTACCGCGCGTGCTTGGCGGCAGGCGGTGGATCGCCGCCTGAAATGCTTAGGCTTAAGCCAGGCGAGTTGGATGACCATTGCGGTTGCCGCAAAGGCGCGCGCGCCGCTGTCGCAGTCCGAGCTTGCGGATCGCCTGGGCGTCGAGGGCGCCACCATGGTGGCGATGGTGGATCGGCTGGTGAAGGCCGGCCTCATCGTGCGCCAGCCGTCGAAGACCGACCGGCGCGTCAATCATGTGGTGATCACCGAGGCCGGTAACCGGCTGTTCGACACGGTTAAAACAGAAGCCGCCGCGGTCCGCAAGGAATTGCTGGCGCATGTGGATCCGAAAAAACTCAGCGTCGCGACCGAGTTGCTGGAGGCGCTGCAGGAGCTCATCGAGGCGATTCCGTGACGGAGACGCGACCGCTCAACCGACGCATGATCACGCTGTCCATCATGGCCGCAACGATCATGCAGACGCTCGACAGCACCATTGCGAATGTCGCCCTGCCGCACATGCAAGGCACGCTGTCCGCGTCGCAAGATCAGATTGCCTGGGTGTTGACCTCCTATATCGTCGCCGCAGCGATCGCCACGCCGCTCACCGGTTGGATGGTTGATCGCTTTGGCCAGAGAAACGTGTTCCTCGCCTCCGTGATCGGCTTCACCGTGGCGTCGGCGCTGTGCGGCTTCTCGAACAGCTTGGCCGAAATCGTCGCGGCGCGCTTGCTGCAGGGAGTCTTCGGAGCGGCTCTGGTGCCGATGTCTCAAGTGGTGTTGATGGAGATCAACCCGCCGGCAAAACAGGGCTCGGCCATGGCCGTCTGGGGCATGGGCGTCATGGTCGGCCCCATTTTGGGCCCGACGCTCGGCGGATGGCTCACGGACAGCTACGACTGGCGCTGGGTATTCTTCATCAACATCCCGATCGGAATCGCCGCCACTTACGGGATTTGGAAATACATTCACCCGGTGCCCGCCTCACGGCGCATGCACTTCGACCTGTTTGGATTCGCGGCGCTGAGTCTCGCGCTCGGCGCCCTGCAGATGTTGCTCGACCGCGGCCAGCAGAACGATTGGTTCTCCTCCGACGAAACGTGGATCGAGGCCGTCATCGGGGTGATTGCGTTCACGTACTTCGTCGCGCATACCGCCTTGACGCGCGCGGACCGATCCTTCTTCGATTACCGCTTGCTCAAGAACCGCAATTACGTGACCGGCCTCGTGTTCATTTTCATCGTCGGCATGGTGATGTACGCCACGCGCGCGTTGATACCTACCATGCTCGAGGACCTGTTGAATTACCCGGTGACCACGACCGGACTCGTCACCGCGCCGTCCGGCATCGGGACCATGCTCGCCATGCTGATCGCCGGCCGTATCCTTGGCCGGATCGACCTGCGCCTCATCTTGTTTTTTGGCTACTCTCTCACCGCCGTTGCGATCTGGCAGATGACCGGCTACTCCCTCGATCTGTCGCAGGGCGACATCATTTGGCCGGGAGTGCTGCAGGGATTCGGCCTGGGGTTCGTGTTCGTGCCGTTGAGCGCGGCCGCTTTTGCCACTTTGAGTCCGGAAATGCGCTCGCAAGGCACGGCGATTTTCAGTCTGGTGCGCAACATCGGCAGCAGTATCGGCATCTCCATGGTGCAATCCGTCCTGGTGCATAGCTCGGTGACCACTCATGCTGCGCTCGCCGAGCGGATCACCTATGCCAATCCGGCCTGGTCCAACCCGGCGGTTGCCGCGGCCTTTGATTTGACTCGGCAGAGCGGCGCGGCGGCTCTCGAGGGCTTGATCTCGGTGCAGGCATCGATGATCGCCTACATCAACGACTATCGGCTGATGCTGTATCTCACCCTGGCCGTCATGCCCTTGCTGCTGTTCATCCGCGTCCCGCGCCGCGCGCCCCAGGCCGAGGCGCACGCCGTCATGGACTAGGAATGGGACGCGGTGCGAGCCCGCCCGGCCGACGTGGCGCGGGCCGTACGGCCGAGCTATCTTAGTTAAATCCCATGGATCAGCTTACCGAGATATTGAGGCGGCTTCAGGCGGGCGAGACCGATGCGCGGGACGCCCTGTATGCCGCGGCCTATCCGGAACTGCACCGTTTAGCCCGTGCGCGCCTGCGGGATGGCGGCCGCAATACCATGTTGGATACCACGGCGCTGGTGCACGAATCGTACCTGCGTTTCGTGCGCGCCGGCGAACTTCGAGCGGAAGATCGGCGCGCGTTTTTCGCCTATGCCTCGCAAGTCATGCGTTCGGTCATCGTCAGCAGCGTGCGCGACCGTAAGGCGGAAAAGCGCGGCGGAGATTGGTCGCCGATCACGTTATCGACGCACATAGCGGCGAATCTTGCGGCCGATGAGGACACGATTCTCAAGGTGCACGAGGCACTCGAAGTGTTGCAGGAGGCGGAGCCGCGCTTAGCCGAGGTCGCGCAAATGCGCTACTTCGGCGGCTACAGCGAACAGGAGATCGCCGAGACATTGAGCGTCACCGAGCGCACGGTGCAGCGCGACTGGGAGAAGGCGCGGCTGCTTCTGGCGGCCGCGCTTCGATAGCGCCCTGACTTGCTTCAGCGCTGGGCGAGCAGTTCGTCTTTGGACTGCAACGTGCGAAGCGCCGCGCGCAGCTCGTCCTTGATTCCGTTCAATTCGGCGACTTGCTGCTTCAGAGAGTCCAATTCGCGTTTTTGCTTCTGCACCTCGTTGAGCAGCAACGGCGCGAGTTCCTCGTAGCGCACCCCTTGAATGCGCCCGGAGTCATCACGCAGCACGAGATCCGGATAGACCTTGTCGACCTCCTCCGCGATCAAGCCGTACTGCAGGGCGCCTTTGGGCTGCGTCTTGTAATGGAATGTCACCGGCCGCAGCCGGCTGAGCTTCGCCGAGTCGTCGGACATGGTGGCAATGTGCGTTTTATAGCGCTGCGATGACATGGAGCTGCAGCCGAGCTGACCCGAGGCCGAGACGCTGACCGCGCAACCGGTCACCGGCACGTTATAGATCCCGGCGATGAACGTTTCGCCTTGTACGCCCTGGGTACCGATCTTGATTACACTGTCATCGGCCGCCGCCCCGGCGTTGCCGATCACGATATTGTTGCTCCCCGCCGTCGCGAACTTTTCGGCCTGGTAGCCGATGGCAATGTTGTTGGAGCCGGTCGCGTCCGCGTACAGAGCTTGGTAGCCGAATCCAATGTTGTCGTTGCCGCTCTTCGTGGACCTCAAGGCCGCGTAGCCAAATGCGGTATTGTTGGACCCAGAGGTATTGAAATTGAGTGTGTAGGCGCCGAAGCCGGTGTTGTAGCCCAGCGAGGCGCTGGTCACGGAGGCGAGCGAGTAGGCACCCACCGCCGTCGAGTAGTTGCCGTTGAAGTCGCTGCCGAGCGCGAGATAACCTACTGCCGTATTGAAGCCGGCAGCGCCGCTGTTGACGGTAAGCGCCCAGGCTCCGACGGCCGTATTCCCGACTCCCGACGTACTTGCATTCAAGCTCCACGCGCCAACCGCAGTATTTCCACTGGCCGTACTGCTCGCGAGCGCCGCGTATCCCAGCGCGGTATCATTGCCCCCGTCGATATTGGTGGCCAGGGCAAGAGCTCCGACCGCGCTGTTTTGGATGCCGGACTGGCTGGCCCCAAGCGCCCCATCACCGACCGCGGTGTTGAAGCTGCCGGTGACATTCGAGCCTAATGTCACGGATCCGACGGCGGTGTTGGCATACCCCGTGTTACTCTTGAGCGCCTCGTTGCCGACCGCCGTGTTATTGCCACCGCTCGAGTTCGCGGCGAGCGCCAACTGACCGACAGCCACATTATTAGCGCCGGTTTGATTGCTGATAAGCGCGTTATAGCCCACCGCCGTGTTGTTCGTGCCGGTACTAAGGAACTGCAATGCGTCGTTTCCATAGGCCGTATTGAAGGCGGCATCGCTGCTCGGGCTGGGATCCGGCGGCTGCGTAGCCGAGGCCGATCTCAAAACCCCCATGAGCACCGTGAACAAGATTAAAGAGCGAGGACGTGCGTATTTCATTGCGTTTCTCCCGTTTGCCGCGACTCGGAATATCGAGGCGCAAGGCACTTGCTGCGTGCCTCAATTAACAGGACGCGATCAAATGATGGAACCCGACATCGGAGCGGCGAATTCATGAGGCGCGGCGAGCCGTGCCCCTCAGGGGATTAGTCCGGCAAATGCATTTCGCGCAGCAGCGCATGATAGCGCGGCTCGCGCTCGATGTTGGGCAGGACGCCAATGTTGCCCTTGATCAGAAATAGTGTGGGATCATGCTGCAGGCTCGCGCGATTGAGCCATTGAAAAGCCCGCTCCGTTTCGCCGCGAAATGCATAGATGAACGCAATGTCGGCTGCTTTGTCCGCCGCATGCTTCGTCTCGATTTCGGTCAGCATGGCATCCGAGTCCGCCTTTCGGCCCAGTGAGTAGTACACGATGGCCAAAGCCTTGGTACGTACGTCCTTGTTGGGCTCGAGTCTTGCTTCGGCCAAGGCTTTCTCCGGCCGCTTGTCAAAAACCATCTCCTCTGCAATGTCCCCGTGGGTTTCATCGACTAAGGGTGCTGCATCCGGGGTCCGACGATCTCCCGGTAACAGAGCACCCTGCAATGCCTGCGAAAGATCCTGGTGTTCGGGCGACAGCGTCTCCAACCATCGCCTGCGTGCCGCCTCGACGAGAGGCAACGCTTCGTCGAGCAATTTGCTCATTCGAGAGATTTGGAGAAATGTCAGCGGCATCGCGGCGAGGCATTCTAACCTGGCCCCAAACCAGGGTGTCGAACCGTATCAGCGCGATGCGTCCATGGGCGCTAGCGGGAGGCGAAATCCTGCGTCCAGTACACCGCCTCCGCAGTCGCGGGATTCACGGCGAAGGCAATGCCGATTTCGGTGAAGCGCGGATCCATGATGTTTTGACAGTGCGCCGGGCTCTTGAGCCAGCCCTGCGTGACTTCCGCCGGGGTCATTGCCCCGGCCGCAATATTCTCGCCGACGATCGAGTAGCTGCGGTACCCGGCGCGCTCGACGCGCAGCGGCGGCGTGCTGCCGTCATGGCCCTGGTGCTCGAACAGACTGTGCTCCGCCATATCGCGCGAATGCGCAAGCGCGGCGCCGGTCAGCGCCGGATTGAGGGTGAGCGGCGCGGCCGGCGCAAAGTAGCTGTCGCCGCAGCGAGCGCCGTTTGCGCGCGCGCGGTTCACGAGTTGCAGAATCTCGCGGTTCACGCTGTTCGCATCGTGCAAGCTCGGCACCGCCAGCGGCGCGGCCAGCACCAGCCAAATATCGTGTTCGCGCTGCTCAACGCCCATCTCCTTGAAGCCGGGGTCAGTGAGCACCGAGCAGTAGCTCAAGGTGAGCGTGCGTGCGAGTTGCGCCTCGCTCACCGCCCCGGACAAGTGCACGGTCGCGGACTCTGCCGCCCGATAGCCCACCGCGGCGAGCGCGGCTTGCAACGAGTCGCCGCTCTCCAGGCGCGCCGCGGCCTGGTGCAGCTTGGAGCTGTCGCGCAGCGTCGTGCGCGCCGCACCGCCGGCGCAGCCGTGCGCCCGCGCCGAATTCACCACGTCGCGCAAATCCGCATGGGCGGAGGGAGAATAGAGAGCACCGATTGACATGGCTACGGCGGCAGACGCCAGGAGCATCGCCCTCAAGCGGTCGAATCGGCGGGGGCGGAGGCCGCGGGACCGACCGCACGACCGGCGGGATCAGCCAGCAACTTGCCGGCCTTCGGCGCCATCCAGCGCTCGATGTCGTCGAACACCGTGAAGACCGCCGGCACGATGGCTAAGGTCAGTAACGTCGACGTGATAAGTCCGCCGATGACGGCAATCGCCATCGGCGAGCGAAAATCGCTATCCCCGCCCCACCCGGCCGCCACCGGCAGCATGCCGGCCACCATGGCGACCGTGGTCATGACGATCGGCCGCGCGCGCTTGTGCCCCGCTTGGAGAATGGCCTCGAGGCGGGATTTCCCCGCCCGCATCTCTTCAATGGCGAAGTCGACCAATAGAATCGAATTCTTCGACACGATTCCCATCAGCATCAGGATGCCGATCACCACCGGGAGGGAGAACGGGCGGTTGGTCAAGAGCAGCGCCAGCACCGCGCCGCCCAAGGAGAGCGGCAGAGCCGATAATATGGTAATGGGTTGAAAGACGCGTGCAAACAATAGAACCAGCACGGCGAACACCATGAGAATGCCGGCGCCGATGGCCAAGAGGAAGTTCTTGAACAACTCGTTCATGAACTCGGTGTCGCCCTTCTCGACCAAGTGCACGCCCTCCGGCAGTTTCTTGAGCGACGGCAGAGCAAATATTTTTTGAGTGGCGGTACCGAGTTCGATTCCCGGACTCAAGTCCGCTTCGAGAAACATGCGGCGGCTCTGGTTGTAGCGGCGCACCGCGGAAGGTCCCTGGCCGAAGCTCAAATCGGCCACGGTTTTCAGCGGCACGCTGGCGCCCGACGCGGTCGGCACCGGCAGATTCTCAAGCGTCGTGAGATCGCGCCGCGCGCTCTCGATCAGGCTCACGCGGATCGGGATCTGCCGGTCCCTCAAAGAAAACTTGGCGCCGTTCTGCGGCAAATCGCCCAAGGTCGCAATGCGAATGGTTTGACTGATGCTTTGCACGCTGACGCCGAGCTGCGCCGCGATATCGAGCCGCGGGTGCACCACGATCTCCGGACGCGGCAGATCGCCGCGGATTCGCGAGGCGCGGATCTGGGGCAGCGCCTGCATTTCCGCCAATACTTTGTGCGCGGTGCGTTCGGTCAGATCCGGATCATCGCCCGTCAAATAGAATTGGACGTCGCGGCCGCCGCCATTCGAGAAGTTCAACTGGCCATCGGGCACCTGACCGAGCAGCGGCATCATGCGCTGTTCCCACTGCTTTTGGCTGACATCGCGCTGCGAACGCGGCACCAGGCTCACATACAGGGTCGAGAAACGAATCTCTCCGTCATCGTTGCCCACGAATTCGACCACGTCGGTGACTTCGGGCGATTTCCTAAGCATCGCGGTGGCCGCCGCCGAAACTCGCCCCGTATCCTCCAGCGTACCTCCGGGCGGCAGTTCGATGTCGAGTTCCGAACTGGCAAAATCCTCGGGAGGAACGAACGCCTTGGGAATAACGCCGAGAAAGACGATGGACAGCAGAAAAAACACAAATCCCGCAATTATCGTCTTCCAGCGATGCGCGACGCACCAGCGCAGCAGCGACAGGTAAGCGGTCATGATGGGGCCGTCGGCTTGGTGGACAGCGAGGGCATCGCTACGCAGTGTATAGGCAGCGAGCACCGGCGTGATGAGCCGCGCAACCATGAGAGAGATGAATACGGCGACGGCGACGGTCAGCCCGAATTGCTTGAAGAATTGTCCCGTGATCCCGCCCATGAAGCTGACCGGCAAAAACACGGCGATGATGGTGAACGAGGTGGCCACCACCGCGAGGCCGATTTCGTCCGCAGCGTCGAGTGCCGCCTGATAGCCGCTCTTGCCCATGCGCATGTGGCGCACGATGTTTTCGATTTCCACAATCGCGTCGTCCACCAGTACCCCGGCCACGATCGACAAAGCCAGCAAGGTGATTTGATTGAGCGTGAAGTCCATCCATTGCATGAACGCGAAAGTCGGAACCGCCGACAGCGGAATCGCGAGCGCGGAGATGACCGTCGCCCGCGCGCTGCGCAGGAAGAACCATACGACGACGACGGCAAGTGCCGAACCTTCGAGCAGCGCGCTGATCGACGAATGATAGGTGCGCAGCGTATGGTCGACCGTGGAAAAAATGGTCGTCATGTGAATCGACCGATTCTCCTCGAGAATCTTATCGAGCGCGGTTTGCACCGCCTTGGCGACGCTCACATCGGAGGCGCCCTTGGCCTTGTAGACGCCGAAGGTCGTCGCCTGCCGGCCATTGAGCCGCGCGATGGTGCGCACCTCCGCGATGCCGTCATGCACGTCCGCGATCTCATTCAGGCGCACGGATCTGCCGCCCGATGCGATGATTTGCGTGCCCGCGAGAGCCGCGGCGGTTTTCGCGCCGCCCAACACGCGTATTGCCTGCTCGCCGCCGCCGACCTGCGCCCGGCCGCCGGCCGCGTCCAGATTCAGCGTTCTCAATTGCTCGTTGACTTCCGCGGCGGTAAGCCCGAGCGCCTGCAGCCGGCTGGGATCGAGCTCGACGCGGATCTCCCGATCGACGCCGCCGCTGCGCGAGACCTGCGCGACGCCCGGAATGCTCAACAGGCGCTTGGTGACCGTGTTGTCGATGAACCAACTGAGCTGTTCGGGCGTGAGCGACGTGGTCGTCACCGCATAATACGCAAACGCGCCGCCATCCACATTCACGCGCGTCACCAGCGGCTCGAGAATGCCCTGCGGCAGGTCGTTGCGGACCTTGGCCACGGCATCGCGCACGTCGGTCACCGCGCGATCGATCGGCGTGCCGATCTCGAACTCCAGGCTGATATTGACCATCCCTTCAACGATGAAGGTCGTGATGTTGCGGACGTTGCCGATGCTCGAGACCGACCCTTCGATCTTCTGCGCGATCTGGGTCTCCATCTCGGTGGGCGCCGCCCCCGGCTGCGCAATATTGACGTTGACGATGGGGAATGAAATATCCGGATTCAAATTGATCGGCAGTCGGATGAACGCCACGACTCCCATGAAGAACAGCACGACGAACAGAACGATGGGCGGGATCGGGTGGCGTATCGCCCAGGCCGAAATATTTTTCATGAACGCGCCGCGTTCTCGAGCACCGGCTTGACGAGCTCCCCCTGCTGCAGGAACGCGCCGGCCGTGGCGACCACCTGGTCCTGCGCCCCGACGCCGTCGGTTATGGTCACGCCGTTCTGTACGATCCCTGAGACCCGCACGCTGCGGCGTTCGACCTTGTTTTGCGCATTCACGATGTAGACGTAGCTACCCTTGTCGTCGCTCAATACCGCGGTCTGCGGCAGCACCACCCGTTCGGCACTGCTGATGATGACGTCGGCCCGCGCGAACGCTCCGGGCCGCAGGTTCGGATCGGGCGTCAGCGCTACTCGAACCGTGCCCAAGCGCGTCTGCGGATCGATGACGGCGCCGAGCAGCCGGACATGGCCCGGATAGGCCTGGGCGATTCCGGTCAGGTGCACGCTGACCGCCTGACCGACCTTCAACAGGGGTAAGTCCTGCTCGGCGACCTGGCCGCGCAATTCGATTTCGCCGCCCTCCGATAAGCGAAACAGCGCCTCGCCGCCGGGCGTCGCCGTTTGCCCCACCTCGACATTGCGAGTCAATATCGTGCCGTCGACCGGCGCGCGCACCTGCGCGCGGTCGAGCCGCGCCTGCGCCTCGGCCAATTGCGCTGCGGCCACCTTGACTTTGGCCTCGGCGGTCACGGCGCTGGAGCGGCGCCGCTGAGTTTCCTCGACCGACAGCGCTCCCGAAGCGCCGACCGCTTCGGCCCGGCGGTATTCGGCTTGGGCGAGTTCCGCCTCGGCTTTCGCCTGCTCCAGACCGGCCTCTAGGTTCGCGACCTGGGGTTCCAACACGGATACGTTGAGCCGTGCCAGGAGTTGGCCGCGCTTGACATGATCGCCGGCCTCGACGTAGATCGCCGCGATGCGCCCGGCATCGCCCTCCACGCCGATTGGCATGTCGTAGCGCGCACCGATGGTGCCGACGATGTTCACGGTGGTCGGCTGCACGCTCACTCCCACCTGAGTCACCGATACGGCGGGAATCGCCGGCTTGTTCGCGCCGGGATCCTTGAATGACAGTGCCTGCGTCAACCGCAGGGCGAGGAAGGCGACAGCGACCGCACCCGCCGCCAATAACCACGCTCGGCGCCGCGGCGTCAGCCAGGAGCCTACGGCGGGTGGAGCCTCGTCCGCGGGGAATGAACTCATGAAAGGCAATTCCTTGGCATCTTTGCAACGTTCAATTTCGAACTCCCTACTCTGCCACGCGATCGATTACAAGGTTGCGTGCCCCGTCGCGGCCTACATCATATGAAAGCTCGCCATACAGATCACCGGCGACGGGCAGCGGTTGACCGCTGAATGCCACCCGCGCGGTGATCGACACCCTCTGACCGCTCGCCAACACGCGCCCCGGCAGCATGGAATCGGCCGCCGAGAGGTGAACCTGGGTGCCGATGGCCGCAACTGTCAGCCGCTTGACGGCCAGCGGCGGCCCCCTAACGCCCGGTTGCTGTGCAAACACGAATAACGGCGCTTCCGCCTTGAGCCGCGACTTCAATGCCGGAGCGATACTGATATTGACAGTCGCTTCGGCAGATGCCGAGGCCTGCGGCGACGTAATCGTCCCTGCGGGCGACGAATTCGTCCCGGCGGCACCGACGCTGGGCCCACTGCCGGCGTCCAAGGGCGCCGGCTGCCCCAATTCGGCGATCCTCGCATCCAGCATCGCCTCGATCTGCGGCGGCGGATGCAGGTTCTTGAGTGCCTGCCAACGGCTGCGCGCGCCGGCCCGGTCGCCCCGCACCGCAGCAGCGAAGCCGCCATACAGCAGCGCCTTCGGATTGCTGGGCGCCAATGTCACCGCTTGATCAAAGAGCTGTGCGGCCTCGGGCGTGATGTCGCCGCCCGCACGCACGCTCAGCGCCTCGCCCAAACCCATCATGGCGTCCACGTTGTTCGCATCGAGACGATGCGCATGCTCGTAGGCCAGAACCGCATCATCCGCGCGCTCGAGCGCGAGATAGGAGCGCCCGAGCATCAGCCAGCCGGTGAGATCATCCGGCTGATCGCGCATGTGATTCTCGAGCTTGGCGACCATCGCGAGCACATCCGGGCCGCCCGGCGTTTGCGCCTGCGGCGGCGCATGCCAGTTCCAATTCGACCACAAGGGATATAAAGCCGCGGCCGCGCCGATCACGAGCACGCCCGCGGCCGCGCCGAGTACCCGGCTTTGGCGGTGTCGAAGCAGCGGTAAAGCCACGGCGGTCGCGGCGATCGCAGCCATGCACGCTGCGATTACGAGAAATGTATTCATTGATTGCTAAGGCCCGTTAAGAGGGCTCATCGTCCAACGGCAACCGCGAACGCTGACGCGCCACGCGATAAATGATGATTCCACCCAATACCAGCATGATAAACGGAGCGCCCCAAATTAGCAGGGTTTTCGGCTCCAGCGGCGGGTTGAAACGCACGAATTCGCCGTAGCGGTCCGTCATGAATGCAAAGATGGCGTCATCGCTCTTGCCGGCCAGCAGCATCTCGCGCACCTGACGGCGAAGATCCGTGGCGAGTTCGGCGTTCGAGTCGGCGATCGATTCATTCTGACAAACGAGACAACGCAATTGCAGGGTAATGTGCTCGAAGCGCGCTTGCAGCGCCGGATCCTCGAGTTGACCGTAGGCGTCGAGCGCCTGAGCGGTTTCCAGCGGCAGCAACGCGCTGCCCGTGCCGAGCGAGGCGGCCAGCAGCCACGCGGCAAGCCTCATGCGCCGCCCCGGCGCGCGGCGCTGATACGCGGTAGAAACTCGCGCTGCCAAATCTCCGGCGTCATGGGCGATATGAATTTGTAGAGCACCTGGCCGCGGCCATCCACCAGGAAAGTCTCCGGCGCGCCGGTGACTCCCCAATCGATCACCGTGCGGCCGTCGCTCTCAAAGGCAACGGCGGTATAGGGATTTCCCAATTGCTGCAGCCATCGCTGCGCCTTGTCGCGCTCCCCCGTGGCATGATCGATCGACCAGTCGAGTCCAATGATCGGCACCACGTGCTGCTGCGAGATCGCGAGCAGCGCCTCGTGCTCTTGCCGGCAGGCGACGCACCAAGTTCCCCAGACGTTGAGCACATACACCTGCCCTTTGAGTTCGGCATTGCTGATGATGCGCGACGGATCCGTCACGTCGGTGAGCTTGAACAGCGGCGCCGCTTTGCCGATCAGGGGCGACGGCAGCGCATGAATGTCGCGGCTGGGATTGAGCCCGAACGCAAACAGCACCGCCATCGCGATGAACGCCGCAAACGGCAACAAGAACTTCCACATCAGGCTGACCTAAGTCCCGGCTCCGGGCCCGGCGGTGCGGCCACGACGCCGGGCGATGCCGCCTTCACAGCGAGGCGATAGCGCCGGTCGGTGGCCGCAACCAAGCCGCCGAGCGCCATGACGATGGCGCCGAGCCAAATGTAGCGCACCAGGGGCTTGTACTGGATGCGCATGCTCCAGGCGCCGTCGCCCAAGGAATTGCCCATGGCCACGAACAAATCCCGCGACCAGCTGACCGAGATCGCGGCTTGGCTGTTGTCGGTCTGCTGCACCCAAAAATGGCGCTTCTGCGGCTTCAATGTCGCCACCGGCTTACCGCCGCGCGTCACCTCGACCAGGGCCTGCATGGCGTCGTAGTTCGGTCCCCGAACGGGTGCTGCACTCACGAATCGAAATTCATAACCGGCGATGGCGTAGCTGCCGCCCGGCTTCAGCGCCACGTCTTTCTCGATCTTGTAGCTTTCCACGCCGCTCGCGCCGATGGCAAACATGCCGACCCCCGCGTGCGCGATCGCCATGCCGAGCAGGCCGGCGGTGAGAGCCTGCCCCTGCTTCAAGCGCCGCACGGGCTCGAGCAGCGCGGAGAAAATAATCCAGAAGCCAAATGTGAAACCCACCAGCCCGACCCAGTGAAAGGCACCGAAGCCCCACCCTTGGATCAGCACCGACAGGAGCACCGCGAGGCCGAGCAGCCACCCGAGCGAACGGGCCGCCTCGGTGAGTTTGCCGCGCCGCCAGACCGAATGCATGCCGATGGCCAGGAACACCATCAGCGGCAGCATCGGCACCAAGAACATGACGGCGAACACCGGCGGACCGACCGATATCTTGCCGATTCCCAACAACTCGTACACCAGCGGCGACAGGGTGCCCCACAGCACCAATCCGGCCACGCTCACCAGGATCACGTTGTTGACGAGCAGGAAAAATTCCCGCGAGAAAACCTCAAAGCCGCCGGGTACATACAATTTCGGCGCGCGCCAGGCATAGAGCGTGAGCGAGCCCCCGATCGTGATCACCAAGAAGGCGAGTATGTACAAACCGCGCATCGGATCGGTGGCGAAGGAATGCACGGACACGAGGACGCCGGAACGCACCAGGAAGGTTCCGACCAGACTCAGCGAGAACGCGAAGATGGCCAAGAGCAGTGTCCAGCTCTTGAAGATGCCGCGCTTCTCCGTGACGCTCAAGGAATGAATCAGCGCAGTGCCGACCAGCCAGGGCATGAATGACGCATTTTCCACCGGGTCCCAAAACCACCAGCCGCCCCAGCCCAGCTCGTAGTAGGCCCACCAGCTGCCGAGCGCAATGCCGATGGTCTGAAAGATCCACGCGAATATGGTCCACGGCCGGGTCCACTTGGCCCAGGCCTGATCCAGCCGCCCCTCGAGCATCGCCGCGCAGGCGAATGCGAAAGCCACCGAGAAACCGACATAGCCGGTGTACAGCATCGGCGGATGGATCGCGAGCGCAAAGTCCTGCAGCACCGGGTTCAAATCGGCGCCGTCGGCCGCGGCGGGCATCAGACGCTGAAACGGATTCGAGGTCCACAATGTGAACAACATGAAGCCTGAGCTGATGAGACCCATCACGCCGAGCACACGGCTCGCGAAGCTCGCCGGCAGGCGGCGGCTGAACGCAGCGACCGCGACGCTCCAGATCGACAAGATCAGAATCCATAGCAGCAGCGATCCCTCGTGCGCTCCCCAGAGGGCCGCGACCCGATAGAACAGCGGCAATTGCGAGTTGGAATTGCGCGCGACGTAGAGCACCGAAAAATCGTCGTTGACGAACGAATACACGAGGCAGGCGAATGCCATGACGACGAACACGAACTGTCCGGTCACGGCCGGGCGCGCCACGTTCATCCAAGGGATTTTGGCGCGCCACGCGCCGGCCAAACCAAAGAAAGCTTGCGACAGGCTCAGCACAAAGGCCAATATCAGAGCGAATTCCCCCAACTCCGGTGCCATTGCGATGCTCCTCGTGCCTAGCCGGTGGGCTCGGCTGTGCTGGTGATCTCACGGGCCGCGGGCGCTTTGCCGCTGCTGCCTCTCTGCTTCAATGAAGCGGCGACTTCAGGCGGCATATATTTCTCGTCGTGCTTGGCGAGCACCTCGTCGGCGACGAAGGCGCCGTTGGGGCCCATGGTTCCATGCGCAATGATGCCCTGCCCCTCGCGAAACAGATCCGGCAATACGCCGGTGTATTCGACCGGCACCTCGTGCGCGAAGTCGGTCAGCACGAACTTGACCTGAAGATCTCCCGGCTTGCGCGCGACGCTGCCCTTCACCACCATGCCGCCGATGCGAAAGCGCTTGAGTGCGGGTGCCTGCCCGGCGGCAATTTGGCTGGGGTCGTAGTAGAACATGATGTTCTCGCGCGAGGCCATGACCGCGAGCGCCACGGAAGCGGCGACGCCGCCCAAGATTCCGAGGACCACGTACAAGCGTTTGCGGCGCGGCGTCATGGAGTGCTCCCGGCCATTGCGATGGCGCGCAGCGCGCGGCGGCGAGCCTGCGCGAGATGTCGGCGCGCCGCCCACAGGTTCCAGGCAAGCACGGCAAAGACGAAACCAAAGCACGGCCAGACAAAGCGCGCATAGCCGCCCATGGACCAAAACCCGCTATTCACGATTTGACTGCCTCCCGTACCCAAGTTGCCTGCCGCTCTCGATCCAAAATCTCGCCGCGCAGCCGGATGCACAGAACCGCTGCGTAGAAACACATGAACCCGAGCATCATGGAGAGCAAGGGCCACAGCATGCTCAACTCGATGTCCGGTTTGCCCAGCTTAGCAACCGTAGCGCCCTGATGCAGTGAGTTCCACCACACGACCGAATAGTGGATGATGGGCAGGTTCACCACGCCCACCACGGACAACAGCGCCGCGGCCCGATCGCCCCGGGCCGGGTCCTCGAACGCCGAGCGCAGCGACATGACGCCGACGTAGAGAAACAACAGGATCAGTTCCGTGGTCAAGCGGGGGTCCCAGGCCCAGTAAGTGCCCCACATGGGACGCCCCCACAGCGAGCCCGTCACCAGGGCGGCGAGGGTAAACGAGGCTCCGATCGGAGCCGCCGCGGCAGCCACGGCGTGACCCATCTTGATGCGCCAAATCAGCCCGATGGCGCCGGCAACCGCCATGCAGGCGTAGGTGAACTCGGACATCCACGCGCTCGGGACGTGGACATAGATTATTCGAAAGGCATCGCCTTGCTGATAATCGGGCGGCGCGAACCCGAGACCGTCGATCAGGCCACAGCCGATGGTGATGGCGGCCGCCGTCAGAAACCAAGGAATCCACAGCGCGGCGACGCGGTACACATAGGGCGGCGACGCAAGCCTGTAAAACCAAGTCCACATAGTTCGTCTTCTCGTTCAATCCAGCGTGATGCGCAACGCGGCCGTCGCCGCGAAGGG